>ENA-ORBV01000435-ORBV01000435.1-microbial-mat-metagenome-genome-assembly--contig:-NODE-435-length-96102-cov-9.657735_pt1 | contig 96102 bp, 93 predicted proteins | sample MGYA00237777_ERZ505514 | MGnify/ENA primary metagenome ERZ505514 (study PRJEB26160, sample SAMN06269048) | microbial mat metagenome | isolation source: Oligotrophic lake microbial mat | place...
ATCCCCCAATGGATTGCGACGTTGGTACGCCGGATCGCAAGAACATCATGGGGTGTCCTTAAGAGTGTGTGAGGTTGCCGACATCGGTTTGTGTCGCGGGAGCGACGCGAGAAAACTGCGGTCAGGCCGCGACACAAACGATGCGACGGGCGACTACCAGGTGGGGAACTTAGATTTGTCGGGGAGGCCTGAGCGGCTGGTGATTGATTCGCCCATCTGTTGCGCGTCGGCCCACAACTTCGCTTCATCGATCGTGGTGCAGTGGCCGTCTTCGACGACAACCTTGCCATCGACGAGGACCGTGTGAACGCCGCGACCGTCGGCCGACCACACCAACTGATTGATCACGTTCAGCAGTGGCCGCCACTCGGGCCGATCCGTGTCGTGCAGCACGATGTCGGCCTTGAAGCCGGGGACAAGTGCACCGATCTCGTCCTGCAACAACATCGTGCGCGCACCGCCGAGAGTCGCCATTTCATACGCCTTCTCTGCCGGAAACATTTGCGGATCAACGCGGGCGTCCTTGAATAGGCCAGCCACTAGATAAGTGGCGCGCATCAGGTCGCTGTAGTTCGACGCGTTGTTGCCGTCGGTGCCAATCGACACGTTGATGCCGCGCTGCACCATCTCGGGGAACTTGCCGAATTGTGTGATGCCATAGCTGACCTTCAACGCCGTTGTCGGACAGTGTGCGACGCTGGTTTCGGACTGGGCCAGCAACTCCAACTCGGTGTCATCGATGCGCACTGCGTGGGTGATCGCCACGTTGCTGTCGAGCACACCGATCTCGGCGAGATGAACCATCGGACGTTGGCCGAACTCGGCGATGAACCCTTCGGGATCGAGCAACGCTGGCGACATGTGAAATGACAAGCCAACGCCATGATCGTCGGCCAGTGACTTTGCTGCCTTCCACAGTGGATCACTCGCCGTCGTGTGCCCGACCAAAATGCTCCACGCCGCGATTCGACCGTCGGCGTGCGAACTGTGTGCTGTGAGTTGATGTTCGAGGTGCTTGATCGCCGCATCGGTGGATTGGCGGTAGACCGATGGCTCAGGCGGAAGATCCCACACCCAGCGACCAACCCTTCCACGAATTCCAACCTCGACTAACCCATCTATCACCTCGTCGAGAAAGCGAATCGTGCCCGCTTCCAGGAAGCATGTGGTGCCGGAGCGCAACATCTCGACGGCGGCGAGCTGCCCCGACGTTCGCTCCTCAGCGGAATCGAAGAGTGAGTAGAGCGGACAAAGCCACTCGAAGACGTTCTCCACGAACGGCGTGTCGTCCGGGACGTAGCCGCGTGTCAGCGGTTCGCCGGTGATGTGGATATGGGTGTTCACCATCCCTGGTGTGACCACGAACCTGTCACCGCCAATGACGCGCGCCGGCGTGTAGCGCGCGCGGAGGTCGCTGGCTTTGCCGACGTCGAGGATCGTGCTGCCGCGCACTGCCACTGCGCCATTGCGAATGATGTCGCGATCGGCGTTCATCGTTACTACTTGACAACCTTCAATCAGAAGATCGATTGCTTGTGGTGTCTCGGTCATTTGAACATCCCTTCGGGTCGCGATGCGACGTAGACATAATTGAAGCCGATCGGCTCCAGCAGCCTGATTGCCTCGAAGCCTGACGCCCGGAGCCACCCACACACCTGCTCGTTGGTCAGCATGCCTCCCCGCGTGGTATTCGCGAGCATTGTGAGCCCCATCTGCACACCGAACGGATTGTGCTTGCGTTCGTGATCGGCGAAGTAGTCGGCCAACAGCAGTTGTCCGCCTGGTCTCAGCGCATCGAACGCTCGTTGAACCAATGACTTAGCGAGCACATCACCCTCGGTTCGGCACACATGCCCCAGCACCACTACGTCAAACCACATCGGTTCGATGTTGATCGTGTGGAAGTCGCCGGCACGGAACTCGACGTGTTCGCCCAGTCCGCGTTCGGCGATCGTGTGTTGAGCAAGATCGATGATGTCAGTCCAGTCGTTGACAACCGCGGTGCTGCCCGCCGATTGCTCGAGAATTGCGATCGCCCACGGCGCGCGGCCAGCGCCGAGGTCAAGCACATGCAAACCTGGTTGTCGCGCCCAACCCAACCGCAACCCAAGTCGGGAAGCCGCGCGCAGTTGCGTTGGAAACGTCGCCTGCACCAAAGGTCCGTAGAAGGCAGCGGGGTCGTTGTCGATCGGCTCGGCCACGTGCCCAGTGCGCACCGTCTCGGCCAGCCGTTCCCAATTGGCCAGCGGGCCGGGCGCGACGCGCACAAGCGAAGCCATCGAGGCCGGGCCATTGGTACATAGGTAGCGCTCAGCAGTTTCAGTGAGCTCGTAGACGTTTGCCACCTGGTCGAGAAATCCGAACGTCACTAATGCGTCGCAGACGTGCTGGAGATGCGGTGGCGACACTGACAACTGGACGGCCAGGGGGCCAATGGCGGTCGGCCCGCTCAATTCGATCGCGTCGAACACTCCCAGTTCGATGGCGGCGGCAAGTGTCCAATAGGAACCGACGCCTTGGATAATCGACCACACTGGCCCTGACGGCGGCGGCTTGTAGTCGCGCCATGGTCGCCCCGTGTGCGCCATCGTGTGGCGCTTCTTCATTTCCGGGTACGGCGAGTCAGCGGCCATCGACGTGCGGCCACCGATGCGGGACAACGATGCCAGCCCTGTCAAGCAACGCTTGCTGCATCGCTGCCGCCTCTTGCCACAGCGTTTCGGCGTCAACGTTGACGCAGCGTCCATCGCGCACGACCTCTCGACCCGCGACAACTACATCGCGTACGGAACGACCGTCGGTGCCCCACACCAGTTGCAAGCCGACGTCGCCGCGCGGCGACCACCCCCAGCCGCTCGCCCGATGAACGACCACGTCCGCCTGTTTGCCAACCTCCAACGATCCGATCCGATCGGCCATACCGATCGCCTCGGCGCCAGCGATCGTCGCTAACTCGAACGCATCGTGCGCACCGAATCGGGTCGGGTCGATGCGGGTATCGCGCGCGATTCCTGCCGCCGCGGCTGCCGCGCGCAAGATGTCGGCGACGTCGCCCGCATTCGACGCATCGCAACCGAGTGCCACGCGGCCGCCCCGCTCAACGATCTCGGCGTGCCGTCCGGCGCGTGTGACTCCCTGTCCAAGGCGCAGGTATGCCCACGGGCAATATGCGATCGCTGTGCGCGATGACAGGACGAGATCGACCTCGTCGTCGTCGAACCACACACCGTGCGCCAGCAAGAGGTGAGGTCCAAGAATTCCAAGATGATTGAGATGCACCACTGGACGGCGCCCGGTGCGCGCAAGGTAACTCTCCGGGTCCGAGGTAGTGGGTGACAGATGCATCGTCATGTTCGTGCCCGCCGCCTTGGCGAGGTCGGATGCACCGACGAGTAGCGCATCCGATGCCAAGTCGTGTCCGACCAACGTGACCCAGCCCTCAACCAACCCGCCGCGCGGATACTTCTCGACGACGGCGCGCTGTCGTGCGAGAACTTCGTCAACCGTGCCAACGAAGGGACCGACCTCGATATCCCATCCCCACGTACCGATCGTTCCGCGAATGCCAACCGCTTGCATGCCCTTCACGACTTGGTCGGGATGGGCGACCGTACCCGCCTCGACGACGGTTGTGACACCGTTCTGTACCGACTCGATTGCGCACAGCAGCGCGGTCATCTCGTCGTCGGCAGGAGTGTGCGCGCCGTGCAGTGGTACAGACCAACCGAAGATCGAAACGCCGGGCGCGAGGAGGTCGGGAATGCAACTGCGCACCAGTGGATCGCCGGTGAGGTGTTGATGGGCGTTGATCATTCCCGGCGTAACTACGCATCCCGTGGCATCGATCAGCTTCGCTTGCGGGTGCGCAGCGCGTAGCGCCGACGTGGATCCGACAGCTGCGATGGTCGAACCGTCGACGAGTACTGATCCACTGACCAGCACCTCGCGCTTGGGATTCATTGTCACGACATCGCCGTTCGCAATGATCAGTTCCACACGGGTTCCTTTCGGCATATTGTCGTACTGTGACCAAACGCGTGAACCCAGTGATCTTTGTGGACTTTCCTACAACCGACCCGGAAGCGATGTCGAACTTCTACGCCACGCTGTTTGGCTGGACCTTCAATCGTCGCCCAGCTGGCGAATTTCATGAGGTGCTCCCCGGCGTTAAGCCCAATTTGGGCATTCATCGCGCCGAGTCGGCGATGAGCGGGCCAGTGCCGCGTGTCTATGTGATGGTCGACGATCCGCCTGTGTACCTGGCGAATGCTGTGGCGTTGGGCGCCTCCGTGTTGTGGGAGGAGAAGGAGTGGCCTGAGTTCGGTGCGCGTTACGCAGCCTTCCGCGATCCGTGGGGCGCGGAGATCTGTTTGTGGCGCGACAAGGGCACGTATAAGCCCGGCAGCAAGTCCTGACGCGCTAGTTGCCACGGCGAGGCTTGCGACTGAAGACCTCGCGCACCATCGGCTCGAAGTGCTCGAGCGGCAGAGTGTCGTAGTCGGGATCAAACGCCGTCTGATCCCACTCGTCGGCGAATTTCGCGGCAAGTGCGAACGCGGGGTGATCCGCATGCTTGTTCCGCATCATCGGGTCGAGTCCCATGCGCCCGTAGTAGTGCAGTCCCTGGAAGTCCTGGTGCACTTTCACGACCCAATACGCGGCGGGCGACACAAATGGCCGGATCATCTCCGCAGCTATCGCCGGGTGGTTGGCGTTACTCAAGGTCTTGCCGATGTCGTGGCACAACGACGCCACCACCATGTCGAGATCGGCGCCGCCGCGTTCGGCGCGCGTCGCGGTCTGGAGCGAGTGTTGCAATTGGTCGATGACAAAGCCCTGCGTCAGCGCTTCCATTGATCGCAGGATCGCAAGGATGCGGTCGGCGACGTGCGTCAGGTCCTCATCAAGGTGGCCCTCCACATACGTCATGTATTCGTCGCTGAACTCGGCCATGCTTGAGCCGACAGCTCCTTTGAAGTCGATCTCCTTGGTTGTCATGTGCGGGTCCTTTCTTGGTTAACGATCGCCGACGAATCGGTCGGGCAGACCGCCGACGGTGCCAGCGACGCGAGCGCCGGGCGGCTGGTAGGAATGGGCGATGATTGCGTCTTCGTCAAGTTCGACGCCGAGACCTGGGCCCGATGGTATGTCGATTGTGCCGTCGACGATGGCGTCGGGTCCGAAGTTGCAATAACGACCGAATGTTGCCCACGCCGACTCCAGACTCGGCGGATACTCGATCAAACGAATCGCGGGCACTGTCGCAGCGAGATGCAAGTTGGCAGCGAGTGAAATCGGACCGGCGCACACATGTGGCACAACTCGCACACCAAACGGGGCCGCCGCTTGGGCCATTCGCCGCGCCTCGGCCAATCCGCCGCAGGTTGACGCGTCAGGCTGTAGCACCTGCAGTTGCTCGCGGCGCATCGCGTCGATTGCATCGTCGGCGCCGAAGAGATGCTCGCCGTACGCGATGGGTATCGGTGACTGGCGAACTAGCGCCTCGATGCCCGCACGATTGCCTTGCGGCAGGGGTTCCTCAAACCATCGCACATCAAGCGCGTGAAGGGAATCGGCTACTAGCCGTGCCGTGGGCAACGTGAAGATCTCGCTGCCATCGATCATCAGTTGGATCTGGGGACCGAGCAATGCTCGCACTTCAGCAAGCGTGGCCAGGTCGGCCTCCCATTCGGGGCCAACGCGCAGCTTGACCTTGTTAACGCCGCGATCAAGCAAAGGGGCGAGTAGTTCGACATGTTGCGTCGCCGACAATTCCTCGAGAAACACAGTAGAGGCGTACACCTCCACGCGATCGCGAACCGAGCCAATCAGCGACGAGACCGAACGCTGTGCGCTCTTGCCCATGATGTCCCACAGCGCCAACTCGAGCGCACTGCGCGCATGAACCGCTACCCATTGGTCGCCAAGGCGGCGGCGTGTGAACAAGCGCAGTCGATCGGCGAGCGGTTCGACTGCGGCCACCGCCTGGCCAATCAGTAGCGGAGCGAACACGTCGTCGACGATTGTTTTCAGGACCGATGCATACGAGCAGCCGTAGCTGTCGCATGCTTCACCGAACCCGACAACCCCGGCATCGGTGTCGACTCTGACGAAGAAGAACGACATCGTGTCGCGACCGGTTCCGAACGTGGTCGGATGCGCGGTGACCGCAGTGATGACGGGGAAATTTGGACTGATGGTCTGACCATATCACCGAGGAGCATGACCGCACCGAGGAACTCGACCGTCGTCGCCGGATTAGGTAGTGGCCTCGTCGGCGAACGCGTTCTTTGAGATCTTGGCCAGGACGTCGTTGAGTTCGCCACTGGCGATGCGCGCATAGAGGGCATCCATCGCCGCCTGCTGATCGGCTGTCGGGTTGCAGATGACGGCTCCCGGCTCGGGGCCGACACCGACCCGAAATGCGCGCGTCGACCCTTCGGCGAGTGTGCCGTCGATGATGGCGGGCAGCACGGCCCGTAGGTAGTCGCCAGCGTCGAATCGCACTGCGATGTCATAGGCCAGGTCCGAGTCGGCGCAGGCAGACGATGACCCAGCGCTGAGGGCTATCACCCCTGCGTCGTTGGCCGCTTGCACAACTGCGCGATGGGCGCCGTCGAGGTAGGGGAACACCGCGTGAGTACGTTCGTCGACGGCGGTGCGGAAGGCTGCGGTCGCGTTGGCGCTGTTGTCGAAGTCGTACTCCGACTCGCCGGTCCGAACGAACGTCATCCGGAAATCGCGGTCGGCGGCTTGCAGGCCCGCTTCAAATGCATGCCACATTTCTTTCTCGAATCCGTGATCGCAGCAACCGATGACGGTCGCTCGTCGGCCGCCGGTTGCGTCGAGCAGCAGGCCGGTTGCGTAACCGGCGGTGTAACCGATTTCGGCGCCGCTGTCGGTGCTCTGCGCCAAGCCTGGGTTGGCCGCGACACCCGCACCACAGTTGCAGTACCAGTAGATGCCGGGGTGCCGGGCGATGATGTCGTCGATCACTGCTGCAATTGCTGGCGCGCCGAGGATGATGACGTCGACGGCTTGGTCGGCCAGTTGCCCAATCAGTGCAGCTGCCCCGTCGGGGTGAACGTTGTCGACAACGATTGGGTCGGCGAATCCGTTCTCGGCGGACAAGGTCTTTGCTGCATCGGTGAGCGTTTGTGACCAGCCGCCGCCGTTGGACGGACCGGTGGTCGCTACGCCGAGTACGACGCGACCATCGCCGTTGAAGTCCAGCGGACCGCCGTTGGGCGCCGCCGTGGTTGCGGGAATTGTGGTCGCCGCGATTGTCGTCGCCGGAACTGTGTCGACCGCGTCGGTCGTGTCGGCAGCGTTCTTGTCGTCGCTACACGCGGAGGGAACGAGCAGCACAACAGTGGCCGCCAAGAGCAATGTTGTTCGTCCCATGATTTCTCTCCGTCATTCAACCACGGGTCATTCAACCGCGGGCAGAATCAACCCATGCAGACGAAGGTAGTGGTCGTCGGTGCTGGAGCCGCTGGTTGCGTGATGGCGGCGCGGCTCAGCGAGCGCCCCGACCGCTCAGTTCTGCTGCTGGAGGCAGGCCAAGACAGCGACGCGCCGGTTCAACGTTGGCCGCAGCTCAGTGTGTTCCGTACGCCGCAGCAACACCCGACGCCGTATACGCGTGGGCTTGGCGTTGGTGGATCGGCAGCACTGAACGCGATGGTTGCGACCGTGGGGGAGCGCGAGGACTACGACGAGTGGGAGCGCGTGTACGGGTGCATCGGCTGGAGCTGGCGCGATGTTCGTCCCTGGTTCCGACGGGTCGCACTGCCCATGCGACGCGCACGCCGAGCCGAGATCGGCGCGCTGTCGACAGCGGTGCTCGCGACGTCGGGCGCTGAACGAGCGCGGCTGACGCGCGCGCGCGATGGTCGGCGAGCGTCGGTGAACGAGGTGTACCTCGCGGCCGCACGCAAGCGCAGCAATCTGCGGGTGCGTCCAAACGCGCTGGTTGACCGCGTGTTGTTTGAGGGTCGGCGCGCCGTCGGTGTCGTGCTTGCTGATGGGGATGTCATCGAAGCTGGAACCGTTGTGGTGTGCGCCGGCGCAATCCACACGCCCGCGATTCTGTTGCGCAGTGCCGTCGATCGGGAAGGCGTTGGTCGCGGGTTGCACGACCATCCTTCGCTCTCGGTTCCGATGACTATGCGTCGCGAACCAGCGGGCGACGACGCACTGCCGATTTCCGTTTTGGTGCGTGCGACCCACACCACACCCCACGATGTCCAGGTGGCTCCCTTCGACTCGCCAGGCGGCGCATCGCTGCTGGCGGCCGCCATGCGCGCACACTCGCGCGGGCAAGTGCGACTTGCCTCGTCGAGCGCGACCGCCGATCCGATCGTCGAGCTCAACATGCTGGCCGACGAACGCGATCTCGACCTGCTGCGCGCCGCGGCTCACAAAGTCATGGCGATCGCGAGTGATCCCACCGTCCGGGCGGTGGCCTCCGCTGATGCGGTTTCGCTGACCGACGATGCCTTGCGCATGGCCGTCGGTGACTACGTCCATGCTGCTGGCTCGTGTCGTATGGGTGCCGCGACCGACCCGATGGCAGTTGTCGACGAGCGGTGCCGGGTGATCGGCTACGAATCGCTCGTTGTGTGCGATGCGTCAGTGATGCCGAACCTGCCGCGTGCGAACCCGTGTCTGCCCACGGTGATGATCGCCGAGCGCGTGTCGGCAATGCTGGAGCACGACAAGTAGGAGCACGACAAGTAGGAGCACGACAAGTAGGAGCACGATGCCCAACTCAGCGAGCTATACAACCGGCCTGCACGAGCTAGGCGACTCGTGCTTCGCGTATCTGCAACCGGACGGCAGTTGGGGCTGGAGTAACGCCGGGCTCGTTGTCGGCGACGGTGCCTCGCTGCTGGTCGACACGTTGTTCGACCTGCCGCTGACCGCAGTCATGTTGCAGTCGATGGCGTCACTGACTGAAGTGGCGCCGATCGCAACGCTCTTGAACACCCATGCCAACGGCGACCATTGCTACGGGAACCAGTTGGTCGAGGGGGCGGAGATCATCGCATCGTCGGCCACAGCGACCGAGATGACTGAAGTGCCTCCGGCGATGCTGCATGCTTTGAACAACGCGCCCGGTGAAATGGGCGCGTTGTTTCGTCACTTCTTCGGCGCCTTCGACTTCGATGGCATCGATGTTCGGCTACCGACGCGCACGTTCGAGGGACGACTGGAAGTCGAGGTGGGTGGCCGCGTCATCGAACTCATAGAGGTCGGGCCGGCGCACACCCGCGGCGACACGATCGCCGTCGTACCCGACGCGAGGACCGTATACACCGGCGACATCTTGTTCATCGGCGGAACCCCCATCGTCTGGGCCGGCCCACTGTCGAATTGGGTTGCAGCGTGCGACCTGCTGCTGGGATTGGATGTCGACACCGTCGTGCCCGGCCACGGGCCGATCACCGACAAAGCGGGCGTGGTTGCTGTTCGCGATTATCTCGCGTTCGTCGAGTCATCCGCGGCGGAACGCCACTCGTCTGGCGTTGATGCGTGGGAGGCCGCACGCGACATCGCACGCGAGATCGGCGTACGCGACGAGTTTCGAGGCTGGAGTGAGTTCGGGCGCATCGCGGTCAACGTCGACACCGCCTATCGCAGCTTCGATGCCGGCTACGTCGCGCCCGACATCGTCGAGCAGTTTCGGCGAATGGCCGCGCTGGAGGGCTTTCGGTTCAGCTGACTGGCGCCCTCGCCGATTTGCGTACCGCGATCACCCAGCCGAAGGCGACAGCCGCACTGAAGATGAACCACTGGACGGCGTAGCTGAGGTGTGAGCCGTTACTTGCTTCTGGCAGTGGCACTGCCAGCAACACTGGCGTGTCGGTCGGCAGCGACTCGAGCAACTCGATATACATTGGCGCCACCGGTTCGTTGAACTGTTCGGTCAACTGTGTGGTGATTTCGGCGAGATCGATGCGACGTATCTCGATCACTTCTGGTGTGTCGTCAGCAGCGCGCTGGTCGGTGCCGCCGGTCTGACTTGGGCGCAACCTTCCGATCAGTATCACCTCGCCAACCGGCGGTGCGACCAGCTCGGCATCGAAGGGAAGGAAGCCTCGGTTGACCACGATCAACCTTCCATCGGCGAGCTGCATCGCATTGACCGGATCGCTGCCGGTAGTTCCGGCCTGCGACAGGTTCACCACCGCATACTGCGCGCCGACGTACGTGCCGGTGATCTCGACTCGCCGATACTCGACAGCATCCGGGTTGGTAAGCGAGACGTCGGCAAACGGAACGATCGCGGCCATTGTTTGCATCGCGACTCGGTCGTTCAGCGTCTGGCGCTCGTCGAGCCGCCGCAGTTGCCAGAACGCCAGGTTGACCATGAGCACGATCGCCGCGATGCACAGGAGATGAAACCCAATCCACTTCGGCCGCACCAAGAACGAATACACGCCGCCGACGGTAGCGGCCTAGTGCCGAGGGTTCCTACCGGGCGAATTCAGGGAGAGGTCGTCCGCTTGCTGCGTGTTGCCACAAGGCCAGCGACCGCTTGCACGATCATTCCATACTACGACGGCCGAGCCTGGCGGGCTACGGTCGGCGGCGATGACCCCGGAACAGATCACATCCGCTTGGCTGAGTTCGGTGTTCGATGCTGATGTCCAGTTGACCGACTCGGCGCGCGTCGGAGATGGCCTGGTCGGCATGAATCTGCGGCTCTCGCTGGCCTCGCGAAGCCCCGACGTGCCGGCGACAGTGATTGCAAAGCTGCCGTCTCCCGACCCGACCAGCCGGGCGACCGGAATCGCGCTGCGCAACTACGAGCGGGAGGTGAAGTTCTACGCCGAGATCGCCCCGACGGTCGACATTCGGGTGCCGCTCTGCTTCCACGGCGAGTGGCACGTCGAAGACGGCGACTTCGTGCTGCTGCTAGAGGATCTTGCGCCCGCAGACCAAGGCGACCAGCTTGCCGGTTGCGACGAAGAGATTGCGCGCCGATCGGTGCTGGAACTTGCGCGGCTGCATGGCCCGCGATGGGGCGACGCCACGCTCGACGAGCACGAGTTCCTTGCTCGCCGAGCCCCCGACGACAGCCTGCAGTTGCAGATGATCTGGAACATGTTCCTGCCCGGTTTTCTTGCGACATTTGACCGCTACCTCGACAGCGAGGGCATCACGTTGATCAAACGCTTCGGCGAGCGCATCCCCGACTGGGTGGAGGGTCGCACGCTTCCAGCCACCGTCACGCACGGCGACTACCGACTCGACAACCTGATGTACGCCAGCTCGCGCGGTGGCTATCCGATCGCCGCTGTCGATTGGCAAACGCCCGGGCACGGCCAGGCCAGTGGCGACGTGAGTTACTTCATGGGCGCTGGGCCGCACCCACCCGTGCGACGCAAGATCGAACGCGACGTGGTCGACCGCTATCTCGCCGCGCTCGGCGCTTACGACGTGACGGTCAGCGACGACGAGTTCTGGCAGCACTACTGCCGCGATGCATACGCGGGCATCATCATGTCGGTCGTCGCGTCGCAGATCGTTGGCGCCAACGATCGCAGTGAGGCGATGTTCGCGGCGATGGCCAGTCGGCACATGCAACACGCGCTCGACCTGGGCAGCGAGAGGTTGATCTGACGTGGACGGCAATCTTCACGGCCCGTTGCCCGACTTCCACATCCCGCACGCGGAGAAGATCGAGTGGATGGTTGAAACCCACGGCTGGGCGATGGAACCGGTGGCAGCGAACCACAACGTCGACCCACCGTTGGCCGGCTACGTGTACACGATCGGCTATCCCGAGGCGTTCGGATTCCCAGAGGTAGTTGTCTTCGGCCTGACGCCGTCGGCGGCACGCGGGTTATTCGACATGATCGCCGACATGTTGCGCGGTGGCACGGAGATTCCGCTCGGCGTCGAACTGGTCGGTTTCTTCGACGGCGAGCTGCGTTGTGTGTTCGCGCCGATCGCGGCGGATGTCGTGAGTGAGCTACTTACCACCGCCGTTGCGTGGCGGCGCGGCGCGCCGTTCGACGCTGTTCAGTTGCTCTGGCCTGACCGCAACGGATTTCTGCCTACCGAGGGTGGCTTCGATCGGCGTGTCGTGCTCGCGCAGCCCGTCGTCGCCGCGATCTAGCGCGCGATCTCGCGAGTCTCGTTCAGTTCCGCAGCCAACTCGTCGAGCGCCGCCTGTTCGCCAGCCAGCAACCGATCGCGGCGAGCAGATGGAAAGTCAGCCGTCGACAAGAGCGTTGGCCACTCGCCTGCGGGTTGATTGAGGACAACGCGCAACGCGGAAGTCAAAGCCGCGATCGGGTCGGCGTCGTAGCCGTGCAACAGTGCCTCGACCTGCGCCTTGGTCAAAACCGTCAAACGGCGTGTTCTCGCATTGCCCACGGCGCACCGTGTTCGTTGAGCAGTGCGAGGAACGGGTCGGCGCTGAACGCTTCCGGCCCCTTCACGCCCTGGCCCTTCCATTCACCCGTGGCCAGCATTTCCAGCGCGATCACCGGGTGTACGGCGGTCTGCCACACGACAGCCTGGTGGCCGTGCTCGCGCATGGTCCACTCGTTGTCGACAACTTGGTAGAGGTACGTAGAGCGCGGGCGACCGTCGACCCCTAGGCCGGTCACCAGCGACCCGGCGCACGTGCGGCCACGCATGTGGTCGCCCAGTTCGGCGGGGTTGGGCAACGTCGCGGCGACTAAGTCGCGTGGCGATACCTGCTGACCACGCACGCTGACGGGGGTTGTGCTGTCGAGGCCCAACTTGTGCAGCGTTTTGAGCACGTCGATGAACTCGTCGCCCAAGCCGTACTTGAACGTGACCCGGCCGACATCGAGCCAGCGCGGCATGAGGATCACTTCCTCGTGCTCCACGTTCACGCATCCAAGCGGGCCGATGCCATCCGGAAAATCGAATGTCTCCGGTTCGCTGAACGGCGCAGTAGTGAACCAGCCGCGCTCGCGTTCGTAAATGATCGGCGGGTTGAGGCATTCCTCGATCGTGGTCCAAATGCTGAACGTGGGAGCGAACGACGAGCCCTCAATGACCAGGTCGCCTCCGTCGCGCACACCGATTTCGTCGATGCGCGAGAAGAGATGGTCGGAGGCATAGCGCGCAACCACATCGCTGAAACCTGGCTCGACGCCGATTGCGCACAACGCGAGCAGCCCGCGTTCCTCCCACTGGTCGGCGACCGCGAACTGCGCGTCGCCAAGCTTCACTCCGCATTGGTTGTAGGGATCGGTGGGGTGCGGCGTCGACATGTGCATCGCCATATCGAGGTAGTGACAACCGGCCTCAAGCGCGGCATCGAAGATCGGAGGATTGAACCGAGGATCGCAGGCGTTGACGATGACATCCGCTCGGCTTGTGCGCGCGAGTTCGATCACGTCGAACTTGCTGGAGGCGTCGACGCGGGTACCGACCACATGTGCCGCGCCTGTGCGGGCGGCTGCTCTCGTGGCACGTTCGGCGTCGACGTCGGCGACTACCAGGTGTTCGAACACGTCGCGGCGAGCAGCGATCGACACAATTGCAGAACCCACCCCGCCGGCGCCGACGACGAGTACTCGCATGCCCCGAAACTACCCGAACGGGCCGCCTCAGTAGGAGAAAGCGCGGCGTTCGGCCCCGGAACTCACCAGCGAGGCGATGCGGGCCGCCAAATACGGGCTGAAGTTGCCCCGGTAGCGCAGTTGCAGTTCGGGCAACATCCAGTCGTGACCCGTCACCTTTCCACGGCAGATCTCGGCCCCGCAGACACATTCGAACTCGTCGTAGTCGCTGCCGTCGCTCGTCGCGTAGTCGTAGGTGAGTTCGTCGCCAACGGCGATGTCGCGAAGCGCGGCCACCACAGTGCTGCCGCGCATGCCGCAGTTCGGCGCGCACGAGTGATTGATGAAGTCGGAGGGCTCGGGTTCGGTTGCTCCCGAGAGAAACAGTTGCTCGTCGACTTGAATGCCGCGGACCTGTTGGTGAACTGGCAATAGATCGAACTCGTCACGTGTCAGGCAGCGCCCGCCGAATGCGGCGACCACGTGGCCAGCCGGAATTGGTTCGATCGCGAAGCAACCGCGACCGGCTGCGGTCGCCTTCGGGATCGCCTTGGAGGTGAGGTATCCGTTACTCATCGCCGACCATACTGACGGCGAAAATCGCCGACGTCTACTTGCTTGCGCGTCAGTCGGGCTGACCGTCGCATCAGTCCCGCTGCGCCGCCAGTCAGGTTTCTGTTGCTATCGTGCAAGCGCACACGCATCACGAGTGACCTAGCCAGCTGAGCGGTTCAGCAGGCCAGGGTCCGGCAACCGGGGAGGAAGCCCCACGGTGCCCTCCTGCTTCGGCGGGGATGTGGTCCGGCTCGCCGGGCAACGAAGCTTCCCTCTCGTGCGGCGTTGCACCGAATGTCCGGCAACGACTGTCCGGCAACGACTGTCCAGCAACGAGGGAGGCAAACCATGTCACCACGACCGTCATCGCGACCGCACCCGGCAACTGGCGCGTGGATGCCCGACCTGCCTGTCGGACGTCGGCGCTTCTACCGATTCCCTGGCGACCGACCCTTTGCGTTGGATCACGGCATCACGTTGCACGACGTGGTGGTCGCGTACGAGACCTGGGGGCAGTTGGCGCCTGATTGCGCCAATGCAGTGCTGCTGTGCCACGCATGGACCGGCGACAGCCATGCGACTGGTCGCGCCGAGGACGGTCACCCCGCCCCCGGCTGGTGGGAAGGCTTGATCGGGCCTGGGCTGGCGATCGACACCGACCGATTCTTCGTCGTGTGTGCCAACGTTCTCGGCGGGTGCCAGGGTTCGACGGGTCCAGCCTCATCGCACCCCATAGATGGACGGCCGTACGGAAGTCGCTTCCCGGTGATCACGGTTCGCGACATGGTGCGCGCGCAAGCGCGCCTGGCCGATCACCTCGGCGTGCAGCGCTGGCATTCGGTCGTCGGTGGCTCGCTGGGCGGAATGCAAGTGCTCGAGTGGGCGATCATGTTTCCGCAGCGCGTCGCCTCGATCGTTCCGATTGCGACATGCGCGCAGGCGACGGCGCAACAGATTGCGTGGGGCGCGATCGGTCGTCGCGCGATTCGGTTGGACCCCTTGTGGAACAGCGGCGATTACTACGACGCGCCCGACGGCGGTGGACCTTCGGAGGGGCTGGCGATCGCGCGCATGGTCGCGCAGGTGACGTTCCGTAGCGACAACGTACTCACCGATCGCTTTGGTCGAGAGGTGGCCGATGGTGCAGTCGCGGGGGAAGAGGTGGGGTTGTGGCAACGATTTGAGGTTGAGCGTTACCTCGATTACCACGGCGACAAACTGGTGCAGCGCTTCGATGCCAACAGCTACCTCGTCGTTGGCAAAGCGATGGATCTGCACGACGTCGCGCGTGCCCGCTCGGGACTCGAATCGGCGATGGGTCGCATTAGCGCACGATCGCTGGTGATGGGAATCTCGAGCGATGTGCTCTATCCGATCTACCAGCAGCAGCAGATTCATCAGTTGATCGCGGGGGCTGGCGCTCCTGTCGACTTCATGACCATCGATTCACCACACGGGCACGACGCGTTCTTGATCAACCTCGATCAGGTCGGTCCGCCTGTCAAGGCGTTTTTGGAGGCGCGACTGTGATGCCAGCTTTGGTGAGCTGGGCATCAAGTATCGCAACGCATTTGCTCGTCTTGGGAATGCGGAGCGCGAGCATCTCGGGCTGCGTCACGCCATCGATCGATTGTTGCGCGACGTAGATTTCTAATCCCTTGGGTGGGTCGTCCGATTTGCCGACCAACTTCCAGATGCTGCGCTGGCGCCGCATCCGTCGCTTCTGTGTGATGTGCATGCCGCCGCCGGGGAGGATGGCAATGTGCGCTTCGCGCGGGTGCCCAGCCAACGAGCCGTGGAAGAACTCCTGTGAGCCACACATGAAACGCTCGCCGTCCTTGGAGACCCAGTGCGGCTCCATGCGGTAGCCGACCCACCACATGCCGCCCATGACGACGATCAGCACGGCCAGCCACAGAAAGGTCACGGCTACAGCATTGCCGATTGGAGCGATAGCGGGTGAGCAGGCGGCGTGGGATCCGGCCGCTTTCGTGCGAGAATGTGCCCATGATGTTGCTCGCCGACAGCTTCGAAGATCCCGAGCATGCTCGGATTATCTACATGGCAGCCAGCGGCTTGGTGCTGATCGCAGTACTGGTGGTTGTTGGCACTGTCTGGTGGTGGCGTTCGGCGGCGGTCGAACATCCGTCGCTCGGCCCGCTTGAGGTGATGGGCACAAAGTCGTTCTGGAGTGGCGACGAGAGCGAGCGCCGCGATCGCCTCGATTCGGTGCGTCCGCAGGGCGCTGAGCCCGGCGACGAATCGCTCATTGTGCCGGACCCCGTCGACCTGCTCGACGCTGATCGCACGCGCCCGCTCGACTTCGACGACCTGCGCGAGCTTCCCGAGAACGCCGACGACGAAGAGGATGCCGAGGATGCCGAGGCCGACTGGAGGCGCGCCGAGGTTCGCCGCCCAGACATTCGCCGCGATGGCGTCCGCCGCGACGCACCAGTGCCCAGCCGATCGAGCGCTCCGATGGACCCGCTGATGCGCAAACCGGAAGGCCGCTGACATGGCACAGGGTCTCGATGTCGACGCCATGCTGGCACGGTTCCGCGAGCGGGCCGCAGCCGTCAAGAACCGCCCGTTGCCGCCAGTGGCAGGCGAGGAGCGGACATTGTTCCTCAAGCAAGCTCAGGACGATTTCCAGGACTACGCAATCGTCGGAGATGCCGAAGCCACGATGGAAGATGGCGTGCTGGTACTGCGGGTCGACCTGCGGCCCAAGAGTGCGTGAAGTCAGTCGGTTTCGGCGCTTGTGTCGCGGGCCTGACGTAGTGGTCCGAGGTGGCGCCGCGACATCAGCGGGTGCGTTGCCGGTCTTGGCCAAGTCTCGCTAGATTGCAGTCGCACATTGCGGACGTGGCTCAGTTGGTAGAGCATCACCTTGCCAAGGTGAGGGTCGCGAGTTCGAATCTCGTCGTCCGCTCCATTTGAATTCCCTGCTCCACGAACACGCAGGTAGGAGGCCCACTTCGGTGGGCCTCTTGCGCGTCGGGATTGATCTTCGGAGCTCGTTGGTTCACATCCAACCCCGCCTGCCTCAGTTGTCGAAGCTCTCGCACGGTGCCGCGCGCACGGGATGACTGGCGTCACGGCCTCCGGCGGAGAATGAGGATGGCAATATCGTCGTCCGGCGATCGATCGGCGATACACGACTGGACGACGGTGTCGCACATCTCTTGAAGTGGTAGGTGCCGTGCGGCATCGACTGCCTTTACGAGCCGCCGTAGACCGTCATCGATAGGGCCCGTGCGAGTCTCGATAAGTCCATCGGTGAACATGATGAGGAGGTCGCCCGGTTCGAAGGGAATCGTGAGTGCCTCACTAGGAGCCGTACGGCAGCCGAGCAAGGCGCCTCGTGCGCCCTCGATGATCGTCGCCGACCCGCTTGCCCGCACTGCGACGATGGGGGGATGACCAGCACTCGCGTACTGGGCGCTGCCAGCAGGATCAACAAGAACATACGCAGCAGATGCGCCGACGGTGTCGGAGCCGCGGCCAGCGAATAAATCGACCGCGGCCAGCGCACGCAGGGGGTCGGAATCGTTGGCCACCGCGGTGATGAATGACGCGCGCAGCTGACCCATCGCAGCGGCTGAGCCGAGGCCGTGGCCGACGGCATCGCCGACGACCGCGACCAGTCGGCCGTCGGCGACGTCGAGAACTTGGAACCAGTCGCCACCAATCTCCATTCCAGTAGCAGGGACGTATGAGGCTGCCGCCTCGATCCAATCGGGTGTTTCGGGGAGTGTCGAGAGCAATCGATGTTGCAGGGTGAGCGCGATGGTTCGTTCGCGCTCGTACAGCGAGGCGCGTTCCAACGCACTTGCGCAGCGAGAGCCCAACGTCGCAAGCACGGAAAGTTCTTCAGGTGTCGGCTCGACTTGATCGTCGAATGTGAACGCGAGTGCGCCCACCACTCGGTTCAAAATCTGCATCGGGGATCCGGCAACGAAGTGATCACCGGTATCAGTGGCCACGGTGCCCATTACGATCTGGCCTTCATTCACTGCCCGTTGCGCGATGTCCAGCTCGGCGGTTCGGTGCGCTTCGTGAGCTTGGCCGAACTCTTCTTTGGCCGCCAGCGCGCCGTCGGCCCCTGTGAGAAACAGTGATCCGCTGGTGGCACGAATTCCACGACCACCGTGGACGATGGTCGCCTGAACTATCTCATCCGAAGTCGCAATTGAAGCAACAAGGCCGCTCACCATTTGTAGGGTCTCAAGTGCCGCGCGAGCGCGTGCCTGTCGTTGAAACAAGACCGCCGTGTTGAGCGCGGCCGCCACACGGCCGCCGATCTCGTCAACGAATTCGAGATCGGTGTTTGAGAACGGCGAAGCGGCGCTACCGCGGATCACCTGCATTGCGCCGAGCGTGCCAAGTGCACCGACCAACGGAACTGAGATCACGGACGCGGGATCGACGTTGGCGAGGACGTCGGATTCCACGCCTGCGAGATCCCGAAAGTCGACCTTGGCAACTAACTCGGGCTCTCCGGTGCGAATGACCGCCGAGAGTCCCCACCGACCGTCGGGGTCGTATGGATACTGCGCCAGCAGCTGGTGAAGCCAGCGCACTTTGTCAGGATCATGATGAGCGACGTTGATCAAAGGACTCGACCGAGGACGATCGATCGACACGACGATTGCGCACCAATCAGCAAAGCCAGGTGTGAAGGTCGTTGTGACGACCTTCACGATCTCTTCAATGTCGACCGATTTCGAGAGCACGACGTTGATGCTCGCCATGTATTCGGCGCGCTCGCGCTGCCTCCGCTCGAACTCCATTAAGCGAGTCCGTTCCTCGATCTGTCGGTGTCGTTCGTCGACGTCGGCGGCAAGTCCGAACGCTCCGACGATTCGATCACTCTTGGGAGCCAGGATGACGGCGCCAATGCTTTCGATCCAATGAGTGCTCCCGTCGGGCCAGGTGCAGCGATGATCGAACCGGAACGCTGCGTGGCCGGCGGTGGCCGCAGCGACCGAACTCTGCGCGAACTCTCGGTCGCAGTCGTCGATGAGCCCCATCCACATGTCGACGGTGCCGTTGAATTCTCCGTCGAGCAAACCGAACAACGCGGCGACATTCGCATCCCAGATCACTTCGCCTGTCGCGCTGTCCCAAGTCCATTCACCGATGTGGCCGGTAGTCAGCGATGCCCTCAATCGATCGGAGCGCGGCACCGTGAGCGACGAGGCCACCTGACGTGCACGCATGGCGCGCCAGGCTGCAAGCCAGACGGCCAGCAAACCAACGAGAAACGTGGTGATGATGGCGAGCGTGTGGTGCGTCGTTCCCCAGACTTCCTCGATCCATCCGGAGCTGAGGACACCAACAGCGACACCCGCAGCGATTCCAGCGGTGACGTGCAGGCGTCGATGCTGGCGCTTCGGTTTCGCGTTCACTCCAAAATCGATCTGGGGGCGGCCTTCCCAAGGGTCAGCAAGTCGCGCATGAGCGAGACGATAGGTCACTGGTGCTGCGGACAGTGCAGCCGGCTCCGAGTGGCAACGTAACTTACGTCCGTTCCGTTTGCCAAGGTGCGGGTCGCGAGTTCGAATCTCGTCGTCCGCTCAAAGTACGTGTTCCGAGTCGTGGCTGCTCGACGTTACCGCTCGAACTTGAACGCGTTCAGCGTGTGTCGGCGCAGGGCCAGTCACCTGACTCGAAGTTGCTGATCAGCTCCGGTGAACCCTCGGCGAGCATGCCGCTCGGCCCGACGATGCCGTCAGCAGTCACCTTGTAGAAGCGGCCACCGAGCGAGCCTTCGTACGCGACTGCGGTCGGGTACAACTCGAGCAGGCGATCGACGGTGTCGTCGATCTGCAGGCCTTGGTCGGTGGGCACCAAAGGCGTGGGCAGGAAGCCATTGGAGTGGCCGTACGAGTAGTACGCGAACTGCATGTCGGGCATGTCGCCGGCGCCGAACGGGTCCCACGGCGCAAACACGACGTAGAGCCCGGCCCATTGCACGAACCGCGCAGTGTCGACATCGCACCCGGTCAAGTCGCTCGCGCCGACCGTTGCATCGCTGGTGGTCGGACCGAACACCGACGTGAAGTATGCGATGACCGACTCGGGATCGTCGCCGAGCTTGGCCTCGCCGATGCCGTCGGGGTTGACGGTCAGCACGTCCGGCGCGGCAGTGGTGGTGGTCGCCTCTGCTGCTGCCGTTGTGGTCGTTGGTGCGTCTGTCGGCGTAGTGCTGTCGGCGACGGTCGTTGTCGGATCAGCCGCGACAGAAGTGGACGAAGGCGAACTTGAACTGTCGCTGGAGCAACCCGCGAACGCGAGGGACAGAACAGCAGTACCGAGAAGGAAGCGATGAGTCAGCATGGGTCGCTTAGGGTACCACTACAACATCGACGTGCAGGGGCTAGGCCACGAGGCCGGCGATGAGATTGATCGCGACAGCGATGATGACGGCGCCGAAGAGATAAGCGAGTAGGGCCTGTTGCAAGACGATGCGACGGATGGCCGGCGAGTTGATCTCGGTGTCTGATACCTGGAATGTCATCCCAATCGTCATCGAGACGTAGGCGAAGTCGTGGTAGTCCGGCGCAGCGTCGCCTGGAAAGTTGATGCCGCCGACTGGCGTCAGGTAGTAGCGATGGGCGTAGCGCAACGTGAACACCGTCTGGATGGTGAGCCACGAGACGATGATCGTCAGCACGCTGCCGGTGGTGAGCAGGATCTCAAGTATTCGGTTGTCCGTGCGCTTGGAAGCTAGGAGCGCTGACAACACACCGATCAGGCTCGCCGTCGCCGATCCAACCAACAATCCGCGGGCGGCACTGCGACTGTCGTCTTCGCGAATCGAGAGCGACTGTGCCGCCTTTGCGTCCAGGTTGAGAATCGGAATCCAGGTCCACAGCAGCACAACTGATGCACCAGTGATCCACCCGGCGACCGCCGCGAGTTGCCACAGCGAGAGCTGCGCTACTCCGACGGCAACCAGCCCACCGATGACCAGCCCAACGATCACTCGACGCCGTTCCGACGGAAACGTGTCAACAACGGGGTTGGTCACGCGCTGCTCGCAGCATCGAGTGCGGCACGGACTTCGCCGACGATCTGCGCCACAGTCGCGCCCGGCGTGAGCACGGTGTTGATGCCAGCCGCGCGCAACGCGGCGAGGTCGTGGTCCGGAACGATGCCACCAAGGATTACCGGAATCGTGCTGCCGCGCTGACGAAGCTCGTCGACCACCAGCGGCGCGAGCGTCATGTGTGCGCCGGACAGCATGGAGAGCCCGATTGCATCGACGTCCTCGTCGATAGCAGCAGCAGCGACCGTCTGTGGCGTTTGAAAGAGGCCGGTGTAGATCACTTCGTAGCCAGCATCGCGCAACATGCGCGCTACGACCTTGATGCCGCGGTCGTGACCATCCAGGCCGACCTTGGCGACGAGGATGCGTTCGCCAGCCATCAGATCACCGGCACTTCTACGTAGCGCCCAAACTCGGCCTCAAGCGTTGCCATGATTTCTCCCAACGTGGCGTACACGTTGACCGCATCGATGAGCGCGGGCATCAGGTTGGCCTCTGGGTCGCGTGCAACTGTGCGCACGCTTGTCAATGCCGCGTCGACGGCGGGCTGCGAACGGTCGTGACGAACCTGCTCGAGTCGCTTGCGCTGGCGTTGCTCGTCCTCGACGGAGATCTTCAGCAGCTCCATTTGTGCGTCGTCGTTGCCTTCCGTGAAGCGATTCACGCCGACAGTGATGCGGCGGCCGTCGTTCATTGCTCGTTCGAGCTCGAACGCCGAGTCGGCGATCTTGCCCTGGAACCAATTCTCCTCGATACCGCGAATCGCGCCCTCCAGCATCGATCCGTTGCCGAGTTCGTCGAGATGACTGAACAACACTTCCGCCTGGCGTTCCATCTCGTCGGTCAGTGCTTCGACAAAATAGGAGCCACCGAGTGGGTCGGCGACGTGCGCCACGTTGGTCTCGTACGCGATGACTTGTTGCGTGCGCAACGCAATGCGTGCCGCCTTCTCGGTCGGCAGTGCCATTGCCTCGTCCATTGAGTTGGTGTGCAGCGATTGCGCGCCACCCAACACGCCAGCCAATGCCTCGATCGCGGTGCGCACGATGTTGACCTCTGGTTGCTGCGCGGTCAGCGACACTCCAGCGGTCTGACAATGGAAGCGGAGCTGCAGCGAGCGTGGATCAGTCGCACCGTAACGATCGCGCAACCAACGTGCCCAAATGCGACGCGCAGCACGGTACTTGGCGATCTCTTCGAAGAAGTCGATGTGTGCATTGAAGAAGAAGCTGAGCCGAGGAGCGAACGTATCGACGTCGAGGCCGGCTTGCATCGCCAGCTCGACATAGGCGAAGCCGTTCGCCAGCGTGAACGCCAACTCTTCGGCCGCAGTCGAGCCGGCTTCGCGAATGTGGTAGCCGGAAATCGAGATTGAATGCCAGCGCGGCATCTCCGCTGCCGAGAACGCGATCGTGTCGCGCACCAATCGCATCGATGGTCGTGGAGGGAAGACGAATTCCTTTTGCGCCTGGTACTCCTTGAGGATGTCGTTCTGTAGCGTGCCGCCAAGTCGTGCGCGCGGCGTGCCCGCCTTCTCCGCTTGTGCGACGAACATCGCCATGATGACGGCGGCAGGGGAGTTGATCGTCATCGAGGTTGTGATCGCGCCGAGATCGATGCCCGCATAGAGGTCGGCCATGTCGGCCAGGGTGTCGATGGCAACGCCGCAGCGGCCAACTTCGCCAAGCGACATCGGGTGGTCGGAATCGAGTCCGAGCAACGTCGGCATGTCGAAGGCGGTTGAGAGCCCGGTGCCGCCAGCGCGAATGATTTCCTTGAAGCGCCAGTTTGTGTCGTCGGCCGTTCCGAAGCCAGCGAACATGCGCATCGTCCACAGCTTCGAGCGATACATCGAGGCGTATGGTCCGCGTGTATATGGGTATTGGCCAGGGAACTCGCCGTCGTCGGGCCCGTAGACGCCGTCGAGTGGGACGCCCGACATTGTCTGGAACTGGGCATCCGCCGGAACCGAGTCGGCGTACGCCTGATTCCACAGTTGTCGGTTGTTCGGCATCAGCGACCGTCGACCAAACCGCGAGGAGCAACGGCGACCAGCACGGACATGCCCCTAAGGATAATGAATCGCAGGGTCAGTAGGTCACTACCGCGGCTTCGCTCATTCCGTCAGGTTCGGAACGCGCCGAAAACCTCGTCAAACAGGTTGATCATCGCTTGCCACGACCGCAGATCGCTCGACTCGTGGTACACGAAACCGGGCCGGCTGCCATCCATCGCCTTGTTGGTGAAGCTGTGGCCGGCGCCGCTGTACAGAATCATTTGCCAATCAACGCCGGCAGCGTTCATCTCTTCCTCGAAGTCGGCGCGCTCGGTCGGCGGAATGATCGGGTCGTCGACCCCAATACACACCAGCACCTTGCCGGCAATGTTGACGGCGTCGCCGGGGCTGCCGTGGGCTAGCCCGCTGTGAAAGCCGACGATGGCGTGCACCGGAGCGCTTGCTCGGCCGAGTTCCAGTGCCATCGTCCCGCCGAAGCAATAGCCGATCGCGCCGACACGCGATCGGTCCGCGCGAGGGTGCGCGAGCAACACATCGAGACCGGCAAACGCGCGCTGGCGGGTGGTCGCCGGATCGGCACGCAGGGCACCGAGCAAAGTCGGCATTTGATCGGGCGGCGGAGGTTGACCATTGCCGTAGTAATCGAGTGCGAACGCGACGTACCCAAGTTCGTCGGCGAGTCGACGCGCACGCAGCTTGGGGTGGCCGGTGAGGCCTGGTCCCTCGTGGCACACCAGCACCGCCGGGCGCGGATCGTCGCCATCTGGCACTGCGAGGTGGCCCACGAAACGCTCGCCGCCGATGAAGTACTCGATGTCGTCACTCTGCATACGCGCAAGCTACCTTTTCCCGATGGAGACCCAGCCAGCGACCCAGCCAGCGACCCAGCCAGCGGCCCAGGCGGCGAGCGGCGGCGGGCGCATTCAGCTGGCGGAGCTTTCGAAGTGGTACGGCGATCAGCAAGTGTTGGACGCCATCGATTTGGAAATCGAGCCTGGTGAGTTTTTCTCGCTGCTCGGGCCATCGGGTTGCGGGAAGACGACAACGCTGCGGTTGATCGGAGGCTTTGAAGAGATCGATCAGGGTTCAATCCATATCGACGGCGCCGATATGCGCGGCATTCCGCCCGAGAAGCGCCCGGTCAACACGGTATTCCAGAGTTACGCGTTGTTCCCCCATAAGAACGTTTTCGAGAACGTGATGTTCGGCCTCCGATTTGTGGATTGCACGAAGGCCGAGGCGCGCCGACGGGTAGCCGATGCGCTCGATCTGGTGCGACTCGCCGAATACACCACACGCAAGCCGCATCAGCTGTCTGGCGGTCAGCAGCAGCGCGTCGCTCTGGCGCGCTCGCTCGTCTTACGTCCGAAGGTTTTGTTGCTCGACGAGCCACTCGGCGCCCTCGATGCAAAGTTGCGGCGAGTGTTGCAGGTCGAGTTGCGAGCGCTGCATCAGGAGGTCGGCATCACGTTCGTCTACGTCACCCACGATCAAGAAGAGGCGTTGACGATGAGCGATCGCTTGGCGGTGATGAACACCGGTCGCATCGAGCAGATCGGAAAACCCCGCGAGGTCTACGACGAGCCTGCAAACAAGTACGTTGCGGACTTTCTCGGGCTAGCCAACTTGTTGCCGGCGACGTGCGCTGCCGACAGTGTTGAGGTTCTCGGCGCTCGCGTGGCCGCCGAAACTCGTGGCGTCACGGGTGGTTGCACAGTGTTGGTCCGGCCCGAACGACTGATTCTGGTACCCCCGGCCGACGGTCAGCTACGCGCGCAGGTCGATCATGTCGTGTTCGCAGGCGCGGCGACTCACCTGCACATGCACGTCGGCGCGCACGCAGTGCAGGCCGTAGTGCCCAACGACGGCTCGTCGCTAGCGGCCGTTCAGGGCAGCGAGGTCGGGTTGCTGCTCAAACCCGATGCGTTGCGCGTCCTCGCCGATTGAAGCGGCGAATCGCCCCATTACGCTGAAACCATGTCATTCGGCACCGTTTCAGTTCTTGGGCTCGGCAAGGTCGGCCTGCTCGCAGCGACTTTTCTCGATGAGGCTGGTGTCGAAGTCGTCGGAATCGACCAGCGTCCTGCCCGGCAAGAGACATCGTTTCCAACGCGCGTTTGCGATATCTCGGATCTGGCCAAATTGCGCAGCGAACTTGCCGGCACCGAAGCCGTGCTGTCGTGCCTGCCGTTTCACCTCAATCAGCCGATCGCCACGCTCGCCCACGAGCTGGGCATCCACTACTTCGACCTCACCGAAGACGTTGGTACCACGCAGGCGATCGTCGAGCTGAGCAAGACCTCCAAAGGCCTCATGGCCCCGCAGTGCGGTCTGGCCCCTGGCTTCGTCAGCATTGTGGCGGCCGCGCAGATTGCCTCGTTCGAAGAATGCCGGTCCGTGCGCATGCGCGTTGGCGCCTTGCCGCAGTACCCGACAGGACTTCTTGGTTACTCATTCAACTGGTCTCCAGAAGGAGTGGTCAACGAGTACCTCAACGACTGCGAGGTCGTCGAAGAAGGCGTGCGTAAGTGGGTGTCGTCGATGGAATGGCGCGAGACGCTCGTGATCGGTGGCACGCAGCTTGAAGCGTTCACGACCTCGGGCGGATTGGGCACGATGTGCGACACGTACGCAGGACGCGTCGCCAACATCGACTACAAAACGATTCGCTACCCGGGCCACATGGATCTGATGAACTTCTTCTTCCACGAGTTGCTGATGCGCGAGCGCCGCGAACTGGCAGCCGAGATCCTGACAAACGCCAAGCCCCCGGTTAACGACGACGTTGTGTACGTGCATGTTGCCGCGGAGGGGTTGGTCGACGGCCACTTGCGGCGGTCCGAGTTTGTGCGCTCGTACACGCCCAAGATGGTCGGCGGAATGATGAGCACCGCGATTGCATGGACGACCGCCGGTTCGGTCGCCGCCGTCATTGAAATGGTACGCAAGGGTTCGCTGCCGAGACAGGGATTGCTACGTCAGGAAGATATTTCCTTCGACGCATTCATCGCGACACCGACGGGGCGTCTCTTCGCCGAGTAGGCGACGTTTCTGTCACCGGCTCATCGATCGTTGCGCGCGCAGCGAGGTAGTGCTGCGTGAACTCGATCACCAGTGCGTCTTTCGGCGTCAGCACACCGTGGTCGAAAGCTCGCGACGTCACACCCTGATGGACGCGTTCGCAGACGGCACTGTCCTGCGCGGCCACGAGGTCGTTGAACTGGATTGTCGGTGTCGGGTCGAAGTCGGCTGATGCGATCGTTTCCGGCGCGAACATGTAGTCCATTGTCATGGTGGTGTGGTGCGGGCCTTTGGGAAACAAGGTGCTCACGATCACGCATGTGCCGCTGATGTCGATGAACCCGTTGGGAAAAATGGTTCCCCCGTAATAACTGGTGGCGTCGAGTTCCGAGATGCCGGGCAGTGGCGGCAAGGTGTCGGTGGCACCAGGCATTGTGTAGTTACCAACGATGGCAACGCCGCCATCCGAGCGCGTCTCGTCGACTACAGCGCCGGTGCGATAGGTGGGCACGACCGCAGTGAGTTCTGGGTGCACCCGCGCACAGTGCAGACACTCTTGGTAGTTCTCGATCACGATCTTCCAGTTCGCCGCAACTTCGCAAGTCGTCGTCGCCGCGACCTTCAGGTCGCCGCAGTTGAAGCGCGCAAGCATCAACAAGTCGGCGCAGTTCTTCTCTAGCCAACGCTCGAAGTCGGGTGGATCTTTAGCAAGGCTGACGAAAACGAAGCCCTGTATCTCGCGCAGGTGATACCTCCACAACGGCAACTTGTCGCGGTCGACTTCAGTGGCGTCGAGGAACGGCGTCGCGATCAGTCGGCCGTCCAGCGCGTACGTCCAGGCGTGGTACGGACACATCAGCGAACCCTGTTTGGATTCGTCGCCCGCGTCGCAGAGCCGTGAGCCGCGGTGGCGGCATACGTTGGCGAACGCGTGCAACGTGCCATCGAGGTCGCGTGTGATCAGGACGCTTTCACCCGCAAGTTCGACAACTGTGCGGTTGCCATTCTCAAGCCGATCGGCTCGTGCCGCCAGCATCCAACCACCGTGGAAGATACGACTGCGCTCGATCTCGTAAATCTCGTCGGAGATGTAATCAAGCCTGTTCAACGTGCGTGTGTCGTGAGACATCAGAGAATTCCTTGCTGTTTTGTAAACGCACTCGTCATGTTACCCGACGTTCAATGGATGTCTGAACGGTCAATCAGTCCAAGGAATTCCGTATTCCGTTGTTGCGGTAGGCTGGCCAAATGGGCGCGAATGATCTAACCCTTAGTGCCGTTGCGACGCTTGACGACATAGTTCGGAACGAAGAAGCAACGTTTCTGCAACGTATGCCCAAGACGATGGAGTTGTGGGAGCGTGCGCAACGATCGACTCCGGGTGGCGTATGCACCAGTTGGTCGAGTTCGCGTCCGGTACCCGTGTGGGTGAGCCACGGCAGTGGTGCCCATGTGTGGGACGCCGATGGCACGGAATACGTCGATGTTCACGGCGGCTACGGAGTGAATGTCGTAGGGCATGCGAACCCTGCCGTGGTGCGCGCGGTGCAGGATCGCGTCACCAAAGGCACACACTTCGCACAGCCCACCGAGGATGCGATCTACGTCGCCGAGGCATTGGCGGAACGGTTTGGGCTGCCGCAGTGGCGGTTCACTAACTCGGGAACCGAAGCAACGATGGACGCGTTCCACATCATGCGCGCGATCACAGGGCGCAAATTGGTGGTGAAGGTCGAAGGCACCTATCACGGCCATCACGACTCGGCGATGGTGTCCATCTTCCGGTCCGAGGACGACTTGGGCCCCATCGACGACCCACACCGAATTCCGGGGCCGGGAGTCATGCAGGAGATGGCCGATCTGCTGCGCATCGTTCCGTTCAACGATCTCGCGGCTCTCGAGCGAGTTCTCGAGCAACACCGCGGAGAAATCGCGGGCATGATCCTCGAGCCGATGATGATGAATGCCGGCATCATTCCTCCGCAGCCGGGCTACCTCGAAGGCGTGAGAGCACTGACACGCAAGCACGGAGTGCTGCTCGCCTTCGACGAAGTGAAGACCGGGCTTGTCATCGGATGGGGTGGTGCCACCAAGTTGTTCGGCGTTACTCCCGACATCGTGTGCTTAGCGAAGGCGCTCGGCGGCGGCGTGCCGTGCGGTGCTATCGGTGGTACCGACGAAGTGATGGCGGCGATCACCGACGGCCGTTACGACCAGATCGGCACGTTCAACGGCAACCCGCTGACGATGGCCGCCGCTCGCGCGACCCTGTGCGAAGTGCTGACCCCCGAGACGTACGTGCGCGCCGAGGCGCTTGGTAGGCGCATGCTCGCGGGTTCGCAAGCAGCGCTGGCCGCTGCCGGTCAGCCCTCGTACGGCGCGGTGTTCGGTTTTAAGGGATCGGTCGTGTTCCATGATCGGCCGGCGACGAACTATCGCGAGTTTCTCGGTATCTCCACCGGTGTCAGTCATCTCCACTTCCTGGTGCAGCACAACGGCGGAGTGTTTCTGCCGCCGTGGGGCAAGAGCGAGTCCTGGACGCTGAGCGTGGCGCACTCCGACGACGACGGCGAGCGCTACATCAGCAACGTGGCACGTGTCGCCGAGCTGTTGAGCGGGATGGGCGATCGATCATCCGACCTGTTCGCTGCCGGCAGCTTTAGCTGACGTCCAGAGCGAGGGGGCTTCCATTGCAATTGCAACAGGTCGGTCGCGAGGATGGAGTACCTGCGATCTGCGGCGCGCTCGATACGGATGGCGCTGTCATTGTTCGCGACTTTCTTGCGCCAGCGACATTGCAGCAGTTCCGCGACGACATCGAGAACCATGTCGCTGGGCATCAGGCCGGTTCAGTAGCAGATAGCGAAGCCATTCGACACTTCTGGGGTGCCAACACGAAGCGATTCACCCGCTTGGCACACCGCAGCGCTGCGTTCGTCGACATCCTCACTGATCCGTTGTATCTCGCGACTGCCGACCAACTGTTGCTTCCGAATGGCAGCGACTACTGGATGAACACAGGCCAAATGATGATCATCGGTCCCGGCGAGAAGGCGCAGTGGTTGCACCGCGATGCCGACAATTGGCCGACGATGTGCCGGCCCGACGGTTTTGAAGTCACGCTCAGTTGCCTGTTCGCGATCTCTGACTTCACCGCCGACGTCGGTGCGACGCGTGTTGTGCCCGGGAGTCATCGTTGGGACGACTACTCGCGCAAAGCGACGCCCGAGGAACAGTGTCAAGCAGTAATGCCTGCCGGTAGCGCCATGATCTACACCGGTCGGGTGTTGCACAGTGGCGGTGCCAACGTCACCACCGATCAGTGGCGCTACGGATTACACGTGTCGTATGTACTCGGATGGCTGACACCGGAGGAGGCTGGTCCGCTCGGCGTGTCGTGGCAGGAAGTGCAACACCTGCCGCAGGTGGCGCAGCGATTGCTCGGTTGGCGCAGCAGTAACCAGAACGATCGCTTTGCAGCGCGTACGTGGACGGTTGACTACGAGGACGTGCCGGTCGGTCTCAGCCTCGAGTCCTAGCGACCCTTCCACACCGGCGGCCGCTTCTCCGTAAACGAGTTTGTGCCTTCCTGCGCGTCGTCGGAATCGATCGCGGTGCGGTAGCTCGCGAGAGTTCGGATTGCCTTCATCGCATCGGACACGGGCATGTGAGCGGTGCGCGCACCTATATCGAGAATGGCTGCCACGCTCAGCGGGGCCCGCGCGATGATCTCGTCAGCGAGTGCATGTGCGGCAACGAGCAAATCGGCGGCAGGTACAACTCTGTTGACGAGTCCGTAGTGCGCGGCTTCCTGCGCAGGCATCCGACGGCCGGTGAGCAGTAACTCGCGTGCGATGTGCGACGGCAAGAGGTGGGGGAGCCGAACGCTGCCTGCATCGGGAATAATTCCGAGACCCGCCTCGGGTAGGCAGAACTGTGCATGGTCGGCCGCGACGATGATGTCGGCGGCCATCGCAATCTCGAAGCCACCGCCAGCGGCCATCCCGTTGACTGCGGCGATCACCGGCTTGCGACGATCGGGCAGGTCAGGAAAGCCACCGAACCCGCCGACACCGTTGTCGACGTCGTAGTCCTCACCCGCGCTGAGGTCCCAGCCAGCACTAAAGAAGCGCTCGCCAGCACCGGTGACGATGACAACGCGCACGGCAGGATCGTTCTCGAAACCGACGAAGGCTTGGCCCATCGCACGACTGGTGATCGCGTCGATTGCGTTGGCTTTCGGGCGATCGATGGTGAGCATTGCCACCTGGTTGGCGATTTCCACGTTGAATCCGGTCATGACGCCTCCTCCACAATCATTAACGCGTCGACGGCGACCGCACCGCGCTGACCGACGAGTACCGGGTTGAGTTCGATCTCGACAACTTCGCTGCCGACTACCGCGTCGCTAAGACGGACGACGAGATCGACGAGCGCATCGACATCTGCAGCCGGTCGACCGCGGAAGCCGTGCAGAAGCGGCGCGCTGCGCAGGTTGTTCAGTGCGGCTCGAACCTCGTCGCCGGTGACGGGCGCCAATAGGTGAGTGACGTCGTTCCACAACTCGGACGTCACACCGCCGTGCCCGATCGATACCAGCCAACCGATCGGCGGGTCGCGACGCACGGTCACCAAGACTTCCGCGACGATGTCGGTGACCGTTGCTTCCACGAGGTAGCCGGCACCGGTGTCGGGCATAGCGGCTAGCGCGTCTGTTGCCGCTGTCGCATCGGGCAGGCCAACGCGTACCGCGCCGGCTTCGCTCTTGTGCGTATGGCCGAGCGCCTTGAGTGTGATCGGGTACCCGATTTCCGTGGCGGCCGCTACCACATCCGCCGCACCCGCGACACGGCCACTGGGCACAGGAATGCCCAGCGCGACGAGTCGCTGTTTGGCGGTGGCTTCATCGAGCATACGCGTGCTGCTCGGCGCGCTCACCGGGGCGTGTCGGCGTGAACGCGTGACATCACCGACCGTGGCAGCAGCTTCGAGTGCGACCAAGGTCTCGGACAGCCCGAGCAGGGCCGTCAGACCGCGCTTGGCGAGGTGTGCGCGGAATGGCTCGTCGACGCACTCGGCGATGGTGGCGACGACCACAGCGCGGCCGCGCGTTGCGTCAGCGGCGTCGGCGAATGAATCGGCAGCCAGGTACCACGAGCTCGGGTCGTTGTCCGCCGTGTTCGGACCGTCGAGCAGGAGAATCGTTGCATGATGCGGCCCATCCATCACGGCTGTGAACGTTCGGGCCATCGCGTCACGATTACCCCACATAAACGTCTGATAGTCGAACGGATTGCTCACCGATACCAACTCGGTGACGGTGCTCTTGATCTTGGCGAGGTGCGCAGTTTCGAACGGCTCGAACCTGAGCGCGGTATCTTCGCCGCGATCGGCGACCAGTGACGCCTCGCCGCCAGAACAACTGAGCGACACGATGCTGCGCCCGCGCAGTGGGCCGCCGTTGTCCAGCAGTTTCAACGTCTCGAGCATTTCCGAGGGCGTCTGTACGACTGCGACCCCGTAGCGAGCGAACAGTGCGTCGTAAGCGGCGGCGCGTCCAGCCATCGAACCGGTGTGCGAATTGGCGATCAGTGCGCCCGCAGCAGAACGACCAGTTTGCAAGGCGACCAATCCGATGCCGCGCGCACGCGCGAGTTCGGCGACCTCGGCGAAGCGCTGTGCATCGCGAACCGCTTCCAGGAAGAGGCCGATCGCGGTGATGCGATCGTCGGTGAGGAGTTCGGCAACTGCGTCTTCCGAACCCAGCCTTGCTTGATTGCCGACCGAGATCATCGTGCCCAACCGCAGGCCGCGTTGTTGAAACGTTAAGTTGACGGCGACGTTGCCACTTTGCGAGACGATCGCAACGCCGCGGTCGTGGCGGCTGTCGTGCAGGTTGAGGCCGTGTTCGTCCGGCCACAGTGCAACTCGATCGAACGTGTTGACGAAGCCGTAGCAGTTGGGCCCGAAGAACGGCATGTCGCCCGCAGCTTGCAGCAGCTCCGATTGCAGGTCGTCGTCGGCCGTCTCTGCGAAGCCGCTGCTGTAACACACGGCACCGCCGGCACCCATGGCACTGATGGTGCCCATTGCCTCGATGGTCGCGTGGCGATTGATGCCTAAGAAAACTGCGTCGGGAACGGCAGGTAGATCGTCGAGGGATGGCACACACGGAATTCCCGCAACCTGATCGCGCTTCGGATGCACCGGCCAGATCGGCCCTTCGAACCCCAGCTTCTGGCATTGGCGAATGACCCGCTCGGCCGGCGCGCCGCCGACCACGGCAATCGACTGCGGTGCCAGTAGCCGGTGGAGTTCGGGCATGCCGTTAGCCGCCCAGCGGGCGCAACATGGCGCGCGAGATGATGTGGCGTTGAATCTCGCTGGTCCCGTCCCAGATGCGATCGACGCGGGTGTCGCGCCACATTCGCTCGAGTGGCAGTTCGTCCATGAGTCCCATCCCGCCGAGGATCTGAATGGCCTCGTCGGTGACGAACTGGCACATCTCGGTTGCGAAAACCTTGGCCATCGCCATGTCTTCGTCGGTGCCCGAACCCTGTGCATCGCGCCACGCCGCCCGCAGTGTCAGTAGTTCGGCGGCCTCCCACTGGGTACGCATGTCGGCGAGTTTGAACGACACGCCTTGAAACTTGCCGATCTGCTGACCGAACTGAACGCGGGTCGCAGACCACTCTGTCGCGATGCCGAGCGCACGGCGGGCACGCCCAACGCACACGGCCGCGACCTGTAGCCGTGTTGACCCGAGCCACTCGTTGGCGGCATCGAAGCCGCGATGCTCTTCGCCGAGAATCTTGCTCACCGGCACACGACAATTGTCGAGGTTGATGATGCAGTTGTGGTAGCCCTTGTTGGAAACGCAGTTGTAGCCGTGCACAACTTCGCAACCGGGCGTGTCGAAGTCGACAAGGAATCCGGTGATCCGCTTCTTCGGTCCGCGCGACGTTTCCTCTTCGCCGGTTGCGGCAAACAGGATCACGTAGTCGGCGAGATCTGCGTGGCTGATGAAGTGCTTCACGCCATTGATCACGTAATCGTCGCCGTCGCGCACGGCCGTGCACTTCATGCCGCGAACGTCGCTGCCGGCATCCGGTTCGCTCATCGCGAGGCAATCAACGCGTGCGCCCATCGTCGTCGGCCGCAGATACTCCTCGATCTGGTTGCCGGTGCACGCACGCAGAATATTGGAGGGCCGGGCCACGATGTAGTGAAGCGCGTACGACGTGACGCCGAACTCGCGATCGACGAGAGTGGTGCCGAAGCTGTCGAGCCCGCCACCGCCCAAGTCGGCCGGCATGTTCGCCGCGTAGAGGCCAGCCGCGAGTGAGCGGTTGCGGATCTGCTCGATGAGGTCGGGCGGGATCGAACCCAACCTCTCGACGGTCGCCTCGTGCGGAATCAACTCCTTGTCGGTGAACGTTCGGACCGTGTCGACAATCATCTCGTGTTCAGCTGACAATTCGAAGTGCATCACGTGCTCCGTTCTGGCAGTCGCATGACGCTACCCACTTGGGGCGGAATTGGAAGGTGGGCGTGCGCTGCGCTGATTGCAGCGAGAGCGGCCGCGACGTTTGGCAGAATTGGCGCCGAGCGACCGGCGCTCATATCGACGTGCACCAGCATCTGCTCGGCAGTGCACAGCAACGCCTCGGTGTCGCCGTGGTACATCGAGTGGATGAAGTGCAGACGCTTGTTATCAACAGCTAAGACCTGTGTGGTGATCGCTATCGGTTCATGAACCGACACTTCAAGCAGGTAGTGGATGTGCGTTTCGACGGTATAGAAGCTGTGACCGGCAGCGCGATACGCCTCGTCGTCGCCGATGTAACGGAAGAGCGCGTCGCTTGCCCACCCCGCGGCCGTCAGGTAGGCGGCCTCGGTCATGTGATCGTTGTAGTCGACCCAATCGGGCTCGACCGGCGTGCGGTAGAGCGACAGCGGCGCGGCAACGCTGTCGCCAGGCGTCCACGGCGGCACCATGCTCGACGAGTAGCGCAGAGCTTCGCGACGTGCGATCGCTTCACCGGCGCCGCCGGTGGCGGTACCGCTCGTGGCGCGCAGCGAACGCATGAGGGCGACGATCGCGTCAGCGTCGCCGTCGGCTAGGCGAACAAGATCGTCGCCAAGTCGGCTGCGTTCCGCAGCGGTTGCTTCGGGCCCAACCGGTGCCATGCCGAGCGAGCGATAGAACTCCGCCAAACCGACACTGGCGTCGGCTGACAATTCGACGAGTGGCAACAGGTGGATGGGCGAGCACCCGCGGGCGGTCGCTTCGGTGGCCAGCAGTCCCCAACTGAGTTTTGGCGGCTTGCCCGAGGCGACGTGTATAACGTCGGCCGTTGCAATGTCGTCGCCCTCGGCGACACGCAGTCGCGACAGCGCAGCCTTGGGGAAGAGACCAAGTCGCTGTGCGGATGGCCAGAGTTGGGCAATTGAGTCGGGAAGTGTTGGGTCGTCGACGACCACATTGAGCCCGGCGGCGAGAAAGCGCGTCGCCCACTCAGCCGCGCGGCTACCTTCTCCGATTACCGCAACGTGCGACATAGACTAAATATACATTCAGGATTGGATCTGCTGCGATGCCGCGACCGCGACTTGATCATGTTCGCAAGGCGCAGATCCTTTCCGCCGCGACCGAGGTGTTGTCCGAACGTGGGTATGCGAACAGTTGCGTCGTCGACATCGCCAATGCCGCTGGCACAAGTCCCGCCGCCATCCTGTACTGGTTCGAGGGCAAGGACGGTTTGCTCGCCGAGGCGCTTGGGTTGCGCGAGCGCGAGTTCCACGACCGCTACACGGTGAAGGCAGAAAGCAAGACGACAGCGTCCGAGCGGTTGCGTGTCCTGGTCGAAGCAATGCTCTATCACTACGACTGGAAGTTGTGGATGGAGCTATGCGTCCTGGCGCTACGCGACAAGTCGGCCGCCGCTGAGCGAGACCGAATGGACCGACGGTGGCGTGCCGCGCTGCGTGCGGCGATTCGCGAGGGACAGGCGAGCGGTGAATTCACGGCTTCTGATCCCGACGAAACGATGTTCCTGCTGGCCGGACTGCTCGATGGTCTATCGCCATTGCTGGCGCTGAAGGCCAAGGGCGTCACACGCGATCGCGTCGAGCGTGTGTGGCTAGCTGAGGCAAAGCGCCTCCTCGGCCCCAAGTTCCCCAGCACCCCCCTACAACGCACCCGCTAGCGGTCAAGCGCGGGGCTGGCCTACGTGGCGGCTGGCGTTTGCTGGCCTGGGGAGGGGTTGGTGTTGGACGGCTAGTTCATCAAGTTTGGCGATGATTGCCTCGCTTGCCGGCGCCGCCTTTGCGGCGGCGGTGTCGACGTGCAGCAGCATGAACTCGGCGGTTGCCGCGACGCTGTCGTCGTCGGCGCGATGAATTGTGCAGAAGTAATGCAGTCGCTTCGGGTCGTGATGCAGCAGTTGCACGGTTGCGTACAACTCGTCGCCGAGCTTGGCCTGCGCGCCGAAGTTGAGATGGGTCTCGACCGTGTAGTAGCTGTGGCCACTGGCGAGGTATGCGTCGTCGACTCCGATCAGGCGCATCAGCCGATCGCCCGACTCGCTCGCCACTTGGAAGAAGCGACTGTCGTTCATGTGGCCGTTGTAGTCAACCCACTCCGGCGTCACGGTCACCTCGTGCACTCGCAGCGGCCCGTCCATCTCCGAGCGCGGAATGAACTTGCCAGCGCGGTCAAACAATTGCCGCTCGTAGCGCGACAACACTTCCCCAGCGCCGTAACCGACACCACGCAAACCCTGCATAACTGCGATCAAGCAATCGTCGCGCAGCACTTCTAATTCGCGAATGGTTGCCGTCCCGGCCTGCGCATCGCTTTGCGAGACAATCTTCTCGAGCAGTTCGTCGGTGAGCTCGGGCGTGTCCATCAACTTCGACCACGGCCACTTCAAGGAAGGGCCGAACTGGGCCATGAAGTGTCGCATGCCAGCCTCACCGCCAGCGATGCGGTAGACGAGGAACGTTCCCATGAAGCTCCATCGCAAACCGGCGCCGAAGCGGATCGCATCGTCGATCTCGCTCGCAGTAGCGACACCATCGTTGATCAGCCACAGCGCCTCGCGCCAGAGCGCCTCCATCAGCCGATCGGCCACGAAGCCATCGATCTCTTTGTGCAGGTGCAACGGCTGCATCCCGATGGCTGTGTAGACCTCGGCGGCGCGATCTTTGGCGGCCTGCGAGGTCTGCTCGCCGCCGCAGATTTCGACGAGCGGTAGCAGGTACACGGGGTTGAACGGGTGGCCGACGAGTAGGCGTTCTGGATGGGTCATGCCCTGCTGCATCAACGTCGGCAGCAAACCGGACGTACTCGAACCGAATACCACATCCGGTCCGGCGGCGGTACTGGCTCGCCGCAAGAGCTCCTGTTTCATCTCCAAACGCTCGGGGGCACTCTCCTGCACAAAATCGACGCCAGTTGCTGCTTCTTCAGGTGTCGCGACGAAGGTCAGCGTTCCTTCTGTCGGAAACGTCGCGCTCACCAGTTTGTGGGTCGCTCGTCGTGCGTTGGCGATGACCTCGCCGACCTTGCGCGGTGCTTCGGGGTCTGGGTCGTACATCTGCACATCGACACCGTTCAGCAGGAAGCGCGCCGCCCACGCCCCGCCAATGACTCCACCACCCAGCAGGCCAACGCGCTCGAGATCAGGAATCGGACTCATTAGCGCTTGACGAGCTTCAGCTTGTCGCGAACTGCCTGTGCGCTCATCACGCGTACATTCATGTTGTCGAGAATGTTCTTGGCGCGCTCGACCAACATCGCGTTGGTTGCGAGTTGCTTCGGTCCGGCGTAGAGGTTGTCTTCCAGCCCGACGCGAACGTTGCCGCCGGCAAGCGCGGCCATTGCTACGAACGGCAATTGCATACGCGAAATCGAGAAGCCGGAGAAGACACAATCGTTGGGCAGGTTGTTGACCATGGCCATGAACGTGTTGGGGTCGTCGGGTGCGCCGTAGGCGATGCCCATGCACAACTGGATCATCACCGGATCGTCCAGCAGACCATCGCGAATCAATTCCTTCACCTGCACGAGGTGGCCGGTATCGAACACCTCCAGCTCTGGTCGCACCCCGAGCTCTTGCACCTGCTTGGCCATAGTGCGCAGCACCGAGGGCGTGTTGACCATGATGTAGTCGCCTCCGGACGCGAAGTTCATTGTGCCGCAGTCGAGCGTGCAGATCTCGGGCAGGATCGCGCGCACATGATCGAGGCGCTCGGTGGCCCCTGCAAGATCGGTGCCGGTGGGGTTCGGCGGCAGCAAGTTCTCGTCGCCGCCCAGCACCAGATCGCCACCCATTCCGGCGGTGAGATTGACGACGACATCGACATCGGCGGCGCGTATGCGCTCGACAACTTCGGCGTAGTACTCGGTTTTGCGACTGCCCTGGCCGGTCTCGGGATCTCGCACGTGAATGTGAACGATCGCTGCGCCGGCCTTCGCCGCTTCGATTGCCGACTCGGCAATCTGTTGCGGGTAGACAGGCACATGCGGGCTCTTCTTGGTGGTGTCGCCGGAGCCTGTCACCGCACACGTAATGAACACGTCCCAGTTCATTGCCCCTCTTTCCTCACGACGGCTTTCCTGAACGGCCGGTCAAAGCACGCAGCGTACAATGCGACGGTCGAGGGGGAATAACGATGGGTGAGTCGCTGAGTGGATTCCGTGCACTGGTGACCGGTGGCGGCGCTGGCATTGGCCGGGCGATCGCCGATTGCCTTGCGCGCGAGGGAGCCAAGGTGATGGTGGTCGACGTCGACAGGTCGACGAATCCCGACGTCGTCGCGGATGTCTCGACCACTGCCGGCGTCGAGCTGCTGTTCGAGGCAGTTCGAGCGAATCTCGGTGGCCTCGATGTGCTGGTCAACAACGTCGGCGTCGCCGGACCGACGGCGGCGGTCGAAGACATGGATGCAGACGAGTTCGATCGCTGTGTGCAAATTTGCCTCGGCAGCCCATTCCGCTGCACCCACGCGGCGGTGCCGTTGCTGCGTGAATCGTCTCGCGATCGGCAGCGTTCGATCATCAACATCTCGTCGACAGCGGGCATACTCGGTTACCCACTGCGCTCGCCGTACGTAGCGGCCAAATGGGGAGTGATTGGCTTGACCAAAACATGGGCCATGGAGCTTGGCCCTGAAGGCATTCGAGTCAACGCGATTTGCCCCGGCTCAGTCGGTGGCCCGCGCATGGACGGTGTCATCGGGCGCGAAGCCACGGCGACCGGCGTACCGGCGAGCGAGATCCGCTCTGCCTACGAGGATCAGGTCTCGATGCGTTCGTTCATCGACGCGACCGACATCGGCGAGGCAATCGCGTTTCTCGCGTCGCCAGCTGCGCGATTCATCAACGGGCAAGTCATCGCCGTCGATGGCCACACCGAGACCCTCAGCACCCGATGACAGCGACCCCAGACACACCCATTCGGCGGCATCGGCCACCTTCTGCGGCCGAGTCCGGCGTGCGGGCTGACTCGGCCAATTGGATTGATGAGCCGTTCAACCGGTGGGGATATAACCACGTTCGCGAACTGACGCGCACGATGTCGGCTAGCCCTGGCAATGGGCGGGTGTGGGAGATGCCGACGCGTCACCTCGACATCGACCAACTTGTGTTGGCGCACGAGGGAGACGCGTTCACCTATACGGAGATGCTGCATGCGACTTACACCGATGCGTGCATCGTCATCCACGACGGACACATCGTGTTTGAGTACTACGACGTTGGCATTCGGCCAGACCAACCGCATCTGCTGATGTCGGTGTCGAAGTCGCTGACGGCGACTTTGATCGGAGTGCTCGTCGAGCAAGCACTTGTCGCTACCGATGGCTTGGTCGCCGACTATCTGCCTGCGCTCGGTGGAACGTCGTGGGAAGGCTGCACCGTGCAACACCTGCTCGACATGCGCGCAGGGGCGGCGTTTACCGAGCACGACATGGATGACCCGGACTGCGACGGTGTGCTGCTCGAACAGGTCTCCGGCTACACGAGTGGAACGCGGCCCAACTTGCCTGCGAATACCTACGACTGGATTCAATCGCTCACCAACCAGCAAGCACACGGTGGACCTTTCGTGTACCGCTCGATCCTCATAGATGTTCTCGGTTGGATCGCGGAGGAAGTGACCGGCGAGCGCTTCGCCGACCTGTTCTCGCGTTTCATCTGGAGTCGCATCGGTGCCGAACACGCTGCCGACTTGATCGTCGACTCCGCTGGCTTTCCCGTTGTTGAGGGCGGCTTTTGCGCGACAGCGCGCGACCTGGCGCGCTTCGGTCTGATGCACTTGCAACGAGGTGTCGCCAACGGTCAACAGGTGGTGCCGGGGGAGTGGATCGATCGCGTTACTACGCGCGACCAGGACCTGATCGACACGTTTGCCGCCAGCTACTCAGGCGATCCGACGAGTCCCGAGTCGTACTACCACGATTGTTGGTGGGTGTGGGATGCGGCGCCGGGTCGTTACGGCGGCTACGGACTCGGCGGGCAGAACCTGCTCATCGATCATTCGAGCAACACCGTGGTAGTGAAGTTGTCGAGCTGGCCAAAGCGCGCCGACCCCTTGCTTGGCGCGTTCGTTGACGCGGCAAACGAAGCGCTCTTCGATTCGCTACGCGACGGCTGACTACTTGCGCAACTCGACGGCGGTGCGCTGGACGGCGGCCACGATCTTGGTGTAGCCGGTGCAGCGACAGAGGTTGCCCGACAAGCCGATGCGAATCTCTTCCTCCGACGGAGTGGTGTTTCGCGCGAGCAACGCTTGCGCGGAGAGGATCATTCCCGGTGTGCAGAAACCGCATTGCACGCCGCCCTCATCGAGAATGTTGCGCTGCAACGGATGCATCTCGTCGCCGACCATGACGCCCTCGATGGTGGCGATCGCGCGCCCCTGTGCCTGCACTGCGAGATAGCTGCACGAGTTCACTGGCTGTCCGTCGAGCAAGACCATGCATGCACCGCACTCGCAGTCGTCGCAGCCCTCTTTGGTGCCGGTGAGCCCGATCTCGCCGCGGATCACGCTGAGCAGGTTGCGATCTTGCTCGACGGTGATCGGGTAGTCGGTTCCGTTGACGTTCAAGTGGAAAGATGTACTCATGACGCTGCTCCGATTCCGATAGCGCGGTTGACAGGGATCGCGATTGTTTCGCCAGCAGCACGCCGAGCTGCCGCCTCAACGGCACGGCGAGCCATCACGCCAACCGTGTGCCGCCGATAGCTATCGCTGGCACGAACATCGCTGATTGGCTTCGCTTGTTCCTTCGAGACTCGCTCTACCACGAGTGCGGCGTCCGCGACTGATTTCCCGATCTGAGCGACGAACTCGCCGGTGAAGATTTTTGGTGACACCGCAGTCAGCCCGACGCGCAGCGCGGCAATCGTGCCATCTTCGTTCAGCGCGACGAACGCCGCGGCTCCAACGACGGCGATCTCCATCGCGCGCCGGTATTCCAGGCGAACGTAGGCGCTGTTGCTGCGATCAGCCGGCGCTGGGATGTGGATCGCAACGCAGAGTTCGTCGGGCGCCGCGATCGTCTTGCCGGGAGCAGTCCACAATTCCTCAATCGGCACTCGGCGCGAACCCTTCTGCGAACGCAACTCGACCTCCGCGCCCATCACGGCCAGCGGCGAGCCCGTATCCATCGCAGGACTGGCGTTCATGATGTTGCCGCCAAGTGTGCCGATGTGTCGGGTGGACGGCGATCCGACGAGTGCGCTGCCGTCGGCGAGGCCGGCGTATGCGGTCGACAGCAGCGGATGCATCTCGATTTCGTGATGCGTGACGAGTGCACCAATGCTGACGCCGTCGTTGGTCGTGGTCACCGACTTCAACTCGTCGAGCCGGTCGATGGCAACCAAATCGGTCGGCAGCGCTGCTTTGCCGTGGCGCGCGCCGACGACCAGATCGGTGCCACCGGCAATCGGGCGAGCACCCTTTGCCATCGCAGCTAGTGCTTCATCAACTGACTTCGCAATCGTGAAGCTCATGACTGCATCGCCTCCCACACGCGCTCGGCGGTCATCGGTAAGTTGCGCACCGGCGACCCCACGAGTTTGGCGATGCCGTTCGCGATCGCGGCGGCGGTGGCCACGTTCGGCGCCTCGGCCAAACCTTTGGCTCCGTGCGGACCGGCGTCGGGCGTGTTGATCTCGACGAAGTGAATGTCGATCGCTGGCGCATCGGCGCAGGTCTGCAACTTGTACTCAAGCAATGCCGCGTTGCGCTGGCGTCCCTGATCGTCGTACTTAGTGCCTTCAGTCAGCGCCTGGCCGATGCCCATCATCACGCCGCCCTGCACCTGGCCCTGGGCACCCACGAGGTTGATGATCGTGCCCGAGTCGTGCGCCGTGCTCACATGCAGTACTCGCACCACACCAGTCTCGCGGTCGAGCCGCAGGCGAACTGCGTGACAGCTGAATTGCGGTGCCCGCCACGCCGACATTCCGATATCGCCGACGCACGTCGAACCAACTGTCGATGGAGGTGGGGGAGGCGTGCCCGAGCCGTGGCCGATCAGTAGCTCACCGCCGGCGGCGATGCCAGCCAGTTCTGTGATCGCAACACCACGATCGGGTGAGCCGGCAACGTGAGCGCGGCCGCCGGCGAGCACAATGTCCGCGGCGGCGGCCTCCAACTTGTCGGCTGCCAATTCGCGCAACTGATCGGCGATTTGGCTGGCGGCGGCAATCACTGCTCGCCCGTTGTTGAACAACGTTTGGGAACCCGTGGCGCCCATGTCGTACGGAGCTGCGCTCGTGTCTTGGTAGACGAGTTCGAAGTCTTCGGGTTGCATGCCAAGTTCGTCGGCGGCGAGTTGGCGCAGGGTCATGACAGCACCCGTGCCACACTCCTGAGCGCCGGTGATGATCTGGCCGCTGCCATCGCCGTCGAGCTTGATGTATGCGCCCGATGGCGATGCGAAGCTCGGCCACCATCCGATCGCGACACCGATTGCTTCATCCTCCGCGAGCGGTTTGTCGTACCCGACTGCCGCGGTCGCGGCGTCGATGCACCGCTGCGTACCGATCTCGCCGTACACCTGGCCGCTCGGACCCTCGGCGCCGGTGTCGACTGCGTTCAACTTGCGGAAGGCGACCGGATCCATGCCGATTGTCTTCGCGATCTCGTCGGTATGCGACTCGAGCGCCCAACACGTTTGCGGTGCTGTTGGTGCGCGTACCGAACCCGACGGCTGGTGGTTGGTGTAGGCGAGGCTCGCCTCGGCGAGAGCATTCGGAATCTTGTACGGCCCCAGCGAATGCATCGCGGCTAGCTGACTGAAGAAGCCAGCATCCGCTGTGTACGCGCCGTTGTCGATCACGAGCCGAACTCGACGTGCAGTAATCGTGCCGTCTGCCTTGACGCCGGTTTCGAAGTCGTAGACGACACCTTCGCGCCGTTTGTCGGGAGCGAGGAACTCTTCCCGGCGACTGAAGACAAGTCGCACGGGCCGCTTGGCCGCTCGCGCGAGCGCAGCGACGTGCGCTTCGTAGTGGAAGCCACACTTGCCGCCGAAGCCACCACCAAGATGCGGGACGATGATGCGCACGCGGTTGTTCGGCATCTCTAGCGTCTCGCAGACTCCGGCGCGCGCATCGAACGGCACCTGCGTGCTCGTCCAGATGGTGACCTTGTTTCCCTCCCATTGCGCGACGACCGCTCGCGGCTCGATCGGCGCCGCATGGCAGCCGTCGGACTCGAAGTGACTGCGAACGATGTGATCGGCCTCCGCGAAGCCCCTTTCGACATTGCCCTTTGCGATCGACGAGAACGACGCGTCGTTGCGATCGCGAACCATGTTGCTCGGGGCTCCGTAGCTGGCCCAGTCCTCATGAATCAGCGGTGCCCCATCAGCAAGCGCGGACGTGACGTCGTTGACAATCGGAAGCGGCGAGTACTCGACGACGATCGCATCGGCAGCACGTTGCGCTGTGTCGGCGTCGATGGCGGCTACCGCGGCAACGATTTCGCCCTCGAAGCGCACGATGTCGCGAGCGAACAGCGTGCGGTCTTGCACCATCGGTCCGAAGCGCACGTCGGGCACATCGTCGGCGGTGAGCACCGCAAACACGCCCGGCATCGCGCGCGCAGCGGTGACATCCAATTTCGTGATGCGTGCGTGGCTGACCTCGGCGTAGCGGAACTTTGCGGCCAGCACGCCGGTCATCGCCAGGTCGGCCGTGTAACGGCCGCTGCCGGTGACCTTGTCGGGTCCGTCAGCTCGAACGAACCGGGGAGCCGTTGCGGTTGCTGATTTCGTCATGCTCTCAATATTGCAGATCAGCGGCCTCAGTCAGCGATGCGCCGCAGGACCTGGACGGCAAGTGTCAGCCTGTCAGACCGGCAAGGCCGCTCGACTGCCCCGGCGCGTTCCCGCCGCGCTTGTTCGTCCAGCGCACAACCACCGCGGCCAACGTCACGGCAAGCAGCGTGAACAGCAACATCACGGTCGCCAGCGCGTTGAGCGCGGGCGTTGAGCCAGCACGTGCGCCCGAATAGATCTTGATCGGCACGGTTTCGGTACCGGCGCCAGTGGACAGGAACGACGAGATCACAAAGTCGTCGACGGAGGTCGCGAACACCACCATCACGCTGGCGAAGATCGCTGGCGCGAGCAATGGCAACAGCACCAATCGGATGGCCTGGAGGCGCGTGGCACCAAGATCGCGCGCCGCTTCCTCATACTGCGTACCGATCGCGGCGAGGCGGGCCCGGATGATGATGACGACGAACGAGAGCGTGAACGTGATGTGCCCGAGCAGCATGCGTGTAATGCCGGCTGGAAAGCCGGTGTACACCTGCGAGAAGACGAAGAAGAGTGCGACACCGAAGACGATCTCGGGTGTCACGATCGGAATCAGCATCAATCCGTTCGCCGCGTTCGACAGCTTGCCGCGCCAACGATGCAATCCGATCGCCATCGCCACACCCAGCGGAGTAGCAATCAGCATGCAGAGCAACGCCAGCTTCAACGTATTCACCATCGACGATTGCAAGCGCTCGTCGTACCAAACCGACGATGTGTGATCGCCCCAGTACCAGCGGAATGACATTGGTTGGAACGTGGAACGACTCTTGCCGTCGTTCAGCGAAATTCGGGCCGCGATCAAAACCGGCAGCAGCGACCACAACACGTAAAGCCACGTCAGCGCGGCCAGCATTGGAAATCGACGCTGCCGTTTCAGGGACCGTCGCTTCATCGCTCTGCCGCCCGCTGCTGTCGAATCGTGACGATCAGGTAGTACAGCATCAGCGCGAACAGGACTGCCATCATCAGCAACACCAGGGAAGCTCCCGATTGCGGTTGCGAGGAACGCTGCAGGAAGAATTCGATCTGGTTGCCAACCATCGTCGTCTTCGGTGAGCCGCTCGTGAGATAGGTGTTGGTGTAGTAGTCGCCCGCCATTGGCAGGATCGTGATCACGCTTGCTGCCATCAGCCCGGGCACCGACAACGGCAATGTGACGCGGCGGAACGTCTGGAACGCAGATGCTCCGAGGTCGCGGCCCGCCTCGATCAAGCGACCGTCCAGTCGCTCGAGTGATGCGAACAACGGCAGGATGAAGAACGGCACGTAGCCGTAGACCAGTCCGATCACGACCGTGTACGAATCGCCGTTCAGCCAGTTGCGCGGTTCGTCCATCAGATGCAGGAAGCGCAAGACCGAGTTCACGTAGCCGTCGGGCTGCAGCAGGTTCGTCCAAGCGAGCATGCGCATCAGGTAGCTGATCCAGAAGGGCAGCACCAGCGCCGCCATCAGTAGGCCTCTGCGGCGCTTCACGACGCGCGCTGCGAAGTAGGCGACGGGGTACCCGATCAGGACGCAGCCGACGAGCGCAAGCGCGATGTACGCGCCTGTGCGAACGAAGACCTGTCCGAGATCGCCGTGCAGTATTCGGTCGACGATGCGTGACATCGCCTTCGTGTCCCACGACAACGGATTCCATTTTGGCTGTGCGGTCCGCAGCAGCGGATCGACTGCTCCGAACGCAACCGCCATCACGGCGTAGACCGAGACAACGAAGAACGCGACCAGCCAACTCACGCCGGGCAACGCGAAGAGAGACCAAACTGCGGACGATCGTTTACGACCGGTCGCAACGGCGACTGTCACCGGTCAGCCACCAGCGATGAACTTCGACCAGGCTTCTTCGTACAACGCGTCGCCGTCGACGCCGAGCGGCTTGAATACCAGAGCCTTGGCGACCTCTTCGTCGGTTGGCACGCACACGCGAAGGTTCTCGGGTACATAGCCAGCACCGATGACGTAGTCGGCATTGAGCTTCGTCAATGCAGGCAGGTAACCGACCCAACTGAAGTTCTTCTCGCTGACGTCGTTGTCGAGCAGGTAGTTGAGGTACAGGTGGGCGAGCACCGGGTTTTCTGCGTCGGCCAACACGCCCATGCTGTCGTTGCCGACTACGTACTCGCCCGCTGGCGGATGCCAGAAGCCGAGGACCTCGGGCCCGACACCTTCGGGCAGATACCCGGCGGCACCGGCGATGAGGTCCGCGCTCCAGGTCTGCGCCAGCGACGTCGTGCCTTCCGGGATGTCTTTGTAGGCCTCGATGTTGTACTTGACGTTGACTAGGTCGATCAGTTCGGTCAGATCAGCCAACGCCTGGTTGATGACATCGGGGTCGAGCGTGTTGATCTCGAACAGGCCGCGCCGCTGCATTGCCATGATCAGCGCTTCCCGCTCGTCGTCGAGCACAGATACCTGGCCCGCGAAGTCGGTTGCGTTCCACAACGTGTCCCAGCCCTGCGCCGCGACATCGTCGGGGTCGATGCGATCCGCGCGAAAGCCGATGCCGGTGCCAAAGAACGTGTAGGGAACCGAGTACTTGGCGCCCGGGTCGTACCACGGGTCGTTGAAGCTGGCAATGACATTGGCAAAGTTGGGTAGGTAGCTCTTGTTGAGCGGCTGCAACAAGCCACCGCTGATCAGGTTGCCGATCGATGTGTTGGCCATTGAGTGCTGTAGGTCGACCTTGATGGCGCCGGACGCAATCTTGCTGACCACTTCGGTGTCGGTGAAGATCGTGGTGATCTCGACTTCGACCCCGTATTCGTTCTGGAAGTCGGCAATGACATCCGGGTTGACGTAGTCGGCGTAGTTGACAATGCGCAGCGGCCCCTTCTCGGGTTCGAGGCCGTCGGCGATTGCGCTCGTGCTCACCGATTTCTTGCCACTGTCCCCGCATGCCTGCAACAGCGGAACTCCGGCGCCGAGCACGACACCGAGTTGTGCCGACCGAGCCAGGAAGTCGCGGCGTGACGATCTCATGGTTGCCCCCCAAAAGTTGATTGACTGACGAGTCAGGATAGCAAGGACAAGGAGGCCGATGAACAAGCGTGCAATCAGCGACCCTGAGGGAATCCGCCAGGCACAGACCTTGCCGGCGGCGTGGTACTCGTCGCCGTACCACCACGAACGCGAGCTCAAGACGGTGTGGTCCGTGCAGTGGGTGTGCATTGGCGACAGCCTTGACATGCCGCTAGCGGGCGAGTGGCGTGCGATCACTGTCGGTCGGGCACCGGTGCTGCTCGTTCGCGACCTCGAAGGCGAACTGCGCGCGTTCCTTAACGTGTGTCGGCATCGCGCATCGCCGCTGTGTGAACCGGGGGCGAGCGACAGCGGCGTCGCCTTGAGCTGTCCGTACCACGCCTGGCTTTATCGACTCGATGGTTCGTTGGCGCGTGCGCAGGGTGTTGGCCAGCCGGAGGGTTTCGACGTCGCCGACTATTCGTTGAAGCCGGTGGGGTTGGCGACTTGGCGGCGGTGGGTGTTCGTGCACCCCGACGTCGCAGCAGCGCAACCCGACTTCGGCCCGCTCGGTGCAGCGATCAACGAATTTTCGCTGGAGGCAATGGATGTGGCTCTCGCCGAGCAGGACGAGCGAGCTTTCAACTGGAAGGTGCTCGTCGAGAACTACAGCGAGAACTACCACACGCCGTTCGTTCACCCCGAGATCGACAACTCGGCGTCACACGACTATCCGATGGTCAGCGACGGACTGGTCTTGTACGCATGGGACCGCCCAGTGAACCCAAGCGACGACGCTGGTCGCGCGATGGCTCAGTTGCTACCCGGTGAACCAGGTTGGGATGTAGTTGCCCGCGCGGCAACTGGCCAGCCGTACGATCGGGGCAGCTACCTCACCGTTTTTCCGAACCTGATGTTGAACGTTTTTCCCGACGCGGCGCTGGCGATGTGGGTCGAGCCGTTGACGGTCAATCGCACTGTCGTGCACCGGCGCCTCTACACGAGGGCTGGCGGCAACCCGGCCGCGGTCGCGGCCAACATCGCTGCGCATCGGCTCGTCCACCAGCAAGACATCGACATCTGCCAACGGGTGCAGCGCTCGCACGACGCTGGCATCGACGCCAACGGAGTGCTGGCAACAGTGGAGGAGCGAGGCGTGTTTTGGCTACACGAACTTCTTCGCACGGCGCTTGCCATCCCCGACTGAGTCTTCGGATCATGTGGACACATTCCATGCTAATGTGTCCACATGAACGTCGGAGTCCGTGAACTCAAACAGCACCTATCCGAGTACCTCGATCGCGCGGCGGCGGGCGAAGTGGTGCAAGTGACCGAGCGTGGCGTGCCGAAGGTGCAGATCGTTCCCGTGCCAGGTGTCGGCGCCATGGTTCGTGGAGTGGATGAGGGCTGGCTGCGTGCGCCGCTTCAGACCGACGGATTGTTGCCTGTGCGTCGCGTGCCAGCCAGAAAGCGCATTGCAGAGGTCGTCGACGAAGACCGCGGTGCCTGATGACTACTTACGTCGATTCCAGCGCGCTGTTGAAGCGCTACGTCGACGAGCCCGACTCTGCCGCCACCGACCAACTGCTGCGGGCGGACCCAGTGTTAGTGACATCGTGGATCACGGTTGTGGAGGTCCGGCGGAACCTAGCTCGTCTCGTCGAGCCTTCCGAGTTGGTCGCTGTGCGCAGCCAATGTGTTCGCGATCTCGATCAATTTGCGCTAGTCGCGGTAGACGAAGCCGTCTGCCAAACTGCAGCCGATATCGGTGAACAACTGGGAGTCCGCACACTTGATGCGGTTCACCTGGCGTGTGCGCAGCGTTTGCTGATTCCGGGCCTGAGTTTCATCACGTTCGATCTTCGTCAAGCGCAGGCGGCGCGTGCACTTGGGTTCACCGTGCTCGGGGCGTAACTCGACTGTGCGTACCATTCCGGGATGCAGACCGTGCAGTTCACCCAGATGCGATACGGCACCAAGCAGGACTACGACCTGCTTCACGAGCTCGAGAAGGACTACGTCGCCACGCTGCCCGACCGAATTCTTGCTGGGCTGCGCGCGCTCGACAATGGGTTGAGTGGCTATCAGGTCACTCGCCTGGAACACTCGCTGCAGTCCGCGACCCGCGCCGAGCGCGACGGCGCGGACATCGATTGGGTCGTGGCCGCGCTGATCCACGACATCGGCGATGGACTCGCGCCAGCGAACCACGCGCAGGTGGCGGGTGCGATCATCCAGCCGTACGTGCGCGCCGAGGTCGCGTGGGTCGTGAAGATGCACGGTGTCTTCCAACTGCACTACTTCGGCAAACACACCGGCGACGACCCCGACGCCCGTGAGGCGTATCGCGATCACCCATGGTTTGGCAGTTGCGAGCGCTTCTGCGAGCGCTGGGACGAAGTGTCGTTCGATCCAAGTTATGAATGGTTGCCGCTGGAGCATTTCGAGCCGGCATTACGCGAAGTCTTTGCTCGCAAACCATTCGACCCCGCGATCACCGGCGAGTAGCGCAAATCAGCCGCTATCGTGCAGGCGCCGTCGCCGGGAAACCGGCGGATGCACGGCGACGTGGCCGAGTGGCTGAGGCAAGGGCCTGCAAAGCCCTCCACATGGGTTCGATTCCCATCGTCGCCTCCAATTGTCGAACCTGCCGTCTAGGTTGAGCCGATGAAATTCGGAATTGTCTTTGCCAACACCGGTCCCTTCACGCAGCCTGAGCAGGCTTTGGAATTCGCTTGTGCGGCGGAAGCGGCCGGGTTCGAATCGCTGTGGACGGTCGAGCACGTCGTTGTACCTAAGGGTTACGAATCGCAGTATCCGTACGACCCGTCGGGCAAGATGCCCGGCGGCGAGGACAACCCGATTCCGGACCCGCTGATCTGGCTGGCGTACCTTGCGGCGGCGACCAGCCGCATTCAGCTTGCAACCGGCGTGATGATCCTGCCGCAGCGCAATCCCGTCGTCTTCGCCAAGGAAGTGGCAACGCTCGATCAGTTATCTGCCGGGCGCGTCCAATTGGGCGTCGGTGTCGGCTGGTTGAAGGAGGAGTTCGAGGCGATCGGTGTTTCCTTCAGCGACCGCGGTCGCCGCACCGACGAGTACGTGGCCGCAATGCGCGCACTCTGGACTCAGGACGCTGCATCATTCCACGGCGAGTTCGTCGACTTCGACGAGTGCATCCTGCGGCCACGACCGCAGCAGGCTTCTGTTCCGATTCATGTCGGTGGTCATAGCGACGTTGCGGCCAAGCGAGCAGGCCGACTGGGCGACGGCTTCTTTCCCGCGGCGCCGACGCACGAGGAACTGGATCACTTGTTCAAGTTGGCGCGCGAGACAGCAAGCGAACACGGTCGCGACTCGGGTGCGTTGGAGATGACGACCGGCGGCAGGGGAGCGATCGGCTCGAATGCGCTCGCCGAAGTGGAAGCGCTAGCGAAGCTTGGTGTTGATCGAGTCGTGGTGCCAAGCTTCCTGTTCTACCGCGATACCGCTGCTGCGCTCGCCGCCTATGGCGAAGCTGTCATCGCGCAAACGAAGTAGCTGTGTAGCAACCGTTTAGCTATCGACCGTTCAGTTCGAGGCTGGAACCGTGTTCAGTCGCAAGCCGGGGAAGTGGCCAAGTCGCTCGAGCGCTGCGACCGTGCTGCGCATTGCGTCGGCCGGCACTGGGTGGCTGATGAGGTAGCCCTGCGCCTTGTTGCAGCCGAGGTCGCTGAGCACCTGCAGTTGGTGAACGCTCTCCACGCCCTCGGCGACGATGTCGAGGCCAAGCGAACGGCCCATCGCGACGATGGTGCGCACCAGGCTGCGGTCGTTGGGATTGTCGGCGACGCCCTGCACGAAGGCGCGATCGATCTTGATGCGCTGCAGCGGGAACTTCTGCAGCAGCGACAGCGACGAGTAGCCGGTGCCGAAGTCGTCGAGCGCGACTCGCACGCCCAGTGAACGCAACCGTCGAAGCGTCGCCAGTGCAAGTTCCGGCTCGGTGATCATCACGCTTTCGGTGACTTCCAACCACAGCAGTTGCGCCGGCACGCCCGATCTGGTGAGCGCTTCGCTGACGATAGAGGGGAAGTTGCTGTCGCTAAGTTGCCGTGGCGACACGTTGACCGACATCGTCGCCGACGGGCTACACACGGAACTGTCGATCCACTGGCGCAGCTGCGTGAGCGCTTCCAGCAGAGCCCACGAACCAATCGGCACGATGGTGCCGGTGTCCTCGGCGATAGGGATGAACTCGGCGGGGGAGACGATGGTGCCGTCGGCCTGCTGCCACCGCATCAGCGCCTCGAAACCGACAACATCGCCCGACTGCAGGTCGAGAATCGGCTGATGAAACAACCGCAGCTCGCGGCGATCGAGTGCGCGATACAACGCGGTTTCGACGGCGAGTCGATGCGCAACGCGTTCGTGCATGCTCTCGTCGTATACCGCGACGCAGTTGCGGCCTGCGTCCTTTGCGCGATACATCGCCGTGTCGGCGTGGCGCACGAGATCCTCAGGTGACGTGCTGGACGTGGCGCTGATCGCGGCAACGCCGATGCTCGCGGTCACGAACACGTCGCCCTGGCTCAGCGCCAAAGGCTCTCGGAAGACGGCTAGCAATCGTTCGGCGACGGCCATTGCGCCGCCTGTCGACTTCGCTGTCGTGTCGAGCACGACGTACTCATCGCCAGAGAAGCGGGCGACCGTTGCGCCAGGGGGCACAGCGTTGACTAGCCGACGGGCGACCGTGACCAGCACTTCATCGCCAGCGGCATGGCCGAGCGAGTCGTTGATGTTCTTGAAACGATCGAGGTCGACGAAGAAGAGCGTCGGGTGTTCGTCGGGGTGCCATGAGTCGCGCAACAAGTCGTTGATGTTGTGCAGGAGCACGGTGCGGTTGGGCAGGCCCGTCAGCGGGTCTGTCTGCACGCCGTGCAACAGCTCGGCTTGCGCGCGCGCGTTTGCTCTCACCGTGACGACGACGCGCAACGTGATCGCGAACACAGTGACCATCGCCGAAACGGAGCGCACGATGCTGTCGGTGATGTCGACAGGCTCCATCGCCGAGAGAACGATTGCTGGGCCAGCGAGCGAAGCGAACGTGACCGCCAACCGAGCCAACGATGTCGGGGGCGGACCAATCTGCGGCCTGGCAAGCAACGAGATGGAAGGGTGTAAGAACATGGCGCCGACACAGAAGTAAGCCGCGACGTACAGCGGCAGCGTCACGCCCTCGACACCGCCACCGATGCGACCGGCGTCGATGAGAGAATTGATGACATCGCCGGCCACGTTGAACGCAAGGCCAGCGACCGCCAACCACATTGCGGGCGGGCGCTGCTTGCGATGTTGCACGATGACCGCGCCAAGGAAGAGCACGACGAGCGATGCCGGCAGGTACAGCCCGTACAGCACGGCCCCCACGCTTTCGCCCCCGAGGTCGCGGACCGGCCGGACGAAGGTTGCCCACGACACGATCCACGCACCGAGTGCGATGATCAGCGCATCAGCCCAGAGACCTTGCCCGAAGCCGGATGCGTTACGACGTAGCAGCGTTGCCAAACAGACGGCTAAGCCGCCGATACCGGCGAGAGCGAAACAAACCGCGGGAAGCGACGCGTAGGTCGGGCCACTGCCAGCGGCAACGTGCTGGAGTGCGAAGAGACCGCCGATGCCAGCGACAAGCACAACCGGATACCACGACAACCGATTCAGCCAGCGAGCGAAGATGACGACAGGGATCACCTGCAACGCGGCGGCGGCGTAGATCGTGTTGCGCACCGAGTCAGTGGGCAGAGTGAGACAGAGCGTGGCCATGGCTGCGCCAATGCCAACATAGATCCACTTCAGAAGTACAGGCTCCCGCTTCACAAGCCTCCTCGTTTCGCCAAGAATAACGCACCGCCCACCAGGCCGAACGGGTAATGATACGCCTACGCAGCCCTATTCGCGCAAGGGGGAGTTGACATCTCACTATCCGTGGTTGGAATCTTGACGTTTCCTGGGTGATCTTGACGGCCGCTTGACGACTGGCACGGGTAATCCACGAACATGGAACCAGCAACTGGTGGATACTGTATTGCCGAATGAGTCCGTGCTGGCGAAGTAGACCCTGCTTGGGCAGCTGTCGATGACCTCACTCGTGCAGCCGTATTCCATCACTGTCCCCGGCACCCACCTCATGGCCGCCTTCGTTGGCCAACGCGACGCTCACCTACGCCTGATCGAAGCTGCGTTCCCCGACGCAAGGATCGTTGCGCGCGGAAACGAAGTGCACGTCGATGGCCCCGGAGCCCAAGTCGTCGGGCGCCTTTGCGAAGAGTTGGTCACGCTGCTGCAGCAGGGCCATCACCTCGACGAGCAAAGTGTGCGGCGCAGCATCGACATGATTCGCGACAACGAGAGCCCGAGCCGCGTGCTCACCGACGACATCTTGCGTGGTTCGAAGGGCAAACCGATCCGGCCCAAGACGGCGGGCCAGAAGCGGTATGTCGATGCCATCCGCGCAAACGTCATCACGTTCGGGCTGGGGCCAGCGGGCACGGGCAAGAGTTGGCTGGCGGTGGCGATGGCGGTGCACGCGTTACAGACCAAGCAGGTCCAACGAATCATCCTCACCCGGCCGGCTGTGGAAGCAGGCGAACGACTTGGCTTTCTCCCCGGCGACCTAATGGCAAAGATCGACCCGTACCTGCGTCCGCTGTATGACGCGCTCTACGACATGGTTGAACCAGAAGGTGCACAGAAACTGCTCGAGCGTCAGGCCGTCGAGGTCGCTCCATTGGCATTCATGCGCGGCCGAACGTTGAATGACAGCTTCATCATTCTCGACGAAGCGCAGAACTCGACTCCCGAGCAAATGAAGATGTTTCTCACGCGCATCGGTTTCGGTTCCAAGGTCGTGGTCACCGGCGATACCAGCCAGGTCGACGTTCCCGACGGACGCAGCGGGCTGATCGGACTCGAACCAACGCTCACCGGTATTGACGGGCTCGCGTTCGTGCACCTTGGGGCTGGCGATGTCGTGCGTCACCGCATCGTCGCCGACATCGTTGCCGCGTACGAGCGCGTCAGTGCTGCGAAGGCAAGCCAACCTGCGAACCAAGGCAAGTCAAGTCAAGTCAGGGCACGACAAGATGGTTGACCCGTCACGGCCACGACTCGACGCGCCGCGACGAGTCGGTGGTGAGGGCGAGCCGGAGGTATTCTGCGCAGATGAGCAGAACGATGTCGCTATCGATCTCGAACGATGGCAGACACTCGCGACCGACGTGCTGCGCGCCGAAGGTGTGCGCGGCCTCGCCGAGTTGTCGCTGCTGTTTGTGACCGAACGCGAGATGGCCGAATTGAACGAAGAACACATGGGCACTAGCGGCCCCACCGACGTTTTGGCATTCCCGATCGACGCGCTTGAAGCGGAGATTGTGCTGCACGGCATGCCTCCCAGCCGGGGCCCCGACCGCGCGCCCCCCGACCCCGGCGATATGCCGCTGCTGCTCGGCGATGTGGTGTTGTGTCCGGCGGTCGCTCAGCGTCAGGCGCCAGACCACGCGGGCACGATCGACGACGAACTGGCGCTGCTCGTCGTCCATGGCATCTTGCACGTTCTCGGTCACGACCACCACGAAGCAGAGGCGCGCGAAGCAATGCGCGCACGCGAGCTTGAACTGCTGCAGGAACATCATTGGCATGCGCCCGCCCCTGCCAACTTTCGCCAGGAGCAAGCGTCTTGATCGGTGCATTGATCGCCGGCGAGTTCAACAACATGGACCTGTTGATGATCGTCATCATCGTCGTCCTCCTGTTCGTGCTCGTCTTCGCGGCCGTTGCCGAGATGAGCCTGTCGCGCATGTCCAAGCCGAGGGCGGCCTCGCTCGCCGATAAAGGGTTGCGGTCGGGCAAGGCACTGAAACGACTTGTGGACCATCCCGAACGCTGGGTGAACCCGCTGCTGCTCACTGTCAACATCTGTCAGACGGTGCAGACGACTTTGACTGCGCTGGTGGCTGGTCGCCTGTTCGGCGCTGCCGGCGTGATCGTTGGTGTTGTCCTGAACGTACTCGTCTTCTTTGTGCTCGCCGAAGCGGTACCGAAGACCTACGCGGTGCTGTACCCCCAGCGCGCGGCCCTGCTCTCGGCGCGCCCAACCGCGCTGATCGTTGGGTTCCCCCTCTTGCAGTGGATGTCGCGCTGGCTGATCAAGCTCACCAACGTGATCGTGCGCGGCAAAGGCCTGGAATCGGGGCCGTTCGTATCCGAGCAGGAGCTGCTCGGGATTGTCGAGGTCGCCGCGGAAGACGGCGTTGTGGAATACGAGGAACGCGAGCTGATCGAGAGCATCATCGAGTTCGGCGACACCGTTGCGCGCGAGATCATGGTGCCGCGCCCCGACCTCGTCGTCATCGAGCACACGGCGACGGTGACGGCGGCGCTCGACATTGCAATCGAGCACGGGTACAGCCGCCTTCCAGTCGTCAACTCGGACGACGACGATGTTCTCGGCGTCGCCTACACCAAGGATCTCATGGGTACCGAACGTAAGGGTGGTGGCGAGCGGCCGGTAACCGATCTCGTTCGCCCGGTCGAGTTTGTGCCAGAGAACAAGCCGGTCAACCGACTCATGCGCGAGATGCAGGCGCGCAAGTTCCACTTAGCGTTGGTCGCCGACGAGTACGGAGCGCTCACCGGACTGGTCACCCTTGAGGACTGCCTCGAAGAACTGGTTGGCGAGATCGTCGACGAGCACGACGACGAGGAGTCAGAAGTTCAGCGTTTTACCGACGGCGACTACCTCGTCGACGGTGGAATGGGAATTAGCGATCTCAACGACCTCCTCGGCTTGTCCATCCCCGACGACGACTGGGACACCGTCGGGGGGTTCCTATTCGGAACTCTTGAGCATGTCCCGGCCGTCGGCGAGTCAATCGTGCATGACGGCTGGCGCTTCAATGCGGCCGAAGTCGAGGGCCGGCGGGTGCGCAGGGTGAAGGTCACGCTCGAGCCCGACGGTCGGCTGGTCGACAAATCCGACGACGACTGATTCGCCGTTAGCGCGAATCCGTAGCGCGTTCGTCGCGGGCATCCTCGTCGGCAGCAGCCAATTCGGCAGCCGACAGCCGCAGCGCGACAACTGCGTACGCCATCAGCAGCACGGCAGCGGCTGCGAAGTACGGCGCTCTCAATCCGAGCCAATCGGCCGTCAGCCCACCGAGGATCGCGCCAATCGGCATGACGCCGGTGCTGATCCAGCGATAGACGCTGTTGACGCGTCCGAAGAGGTGGTCGGGGACCAACTGCTGACGCAGGGTGACGGCGACGATGCTCCAGATTGTGATCGTGAGCGCTTGGAGTGTGGTCATCAGAATGACCCACCATGTGACTGGCCACAGTCCGATTGCCAGGCTGGTCAACACTGGGGCCAGTCCGGCGACGAGCATCGCGAAGCGGCGCCCAACCCTGCCGACAACGCGCCCGCCGACTATGCCGGCGAGCAGGCTGCCGGCGCCGATGATGGCAACGAGTGGTCCGAACCAACCGCGCGAGATGTGTAATTCTTCGAGCGCGAAGAGCACAAATGTTGCTTGCGTTGCAGCGAGCGCGAGGTTCATCAAGCTGACACCGAGGGTGAGGTTGCGTAATACATGGTGGCCGGCAAGCCAATTGATGCCGGCTCGCATCTCGCTGAGCAGTCCACTACTGCCCGCGCGTGGTGTCGGCCGGAATGACCCGCGCAAGCTGGCCGCCAGCAGCGCGGCGATCACGAAGGTCGCGGCATCGATACCGAAAGGCAACCACACGGCGACTGCAAACAAGGTGCTGCCAATCGGCATTCCAACGAATGTGCTGCCCGCGATTTCGCTCGAGTACAGCAGACCGTTGGCGCGTTCCAACTGTTCCTCGTCGACGACCGACGACAGAATCGCTTGCGATCCGTTGTCGAAGAAAACCTCTCCCAGCCCGAGTCCAAACGCCAACACCCACAACATCCACAGCTGCACATCGTCGAAGGCGGCGATCAACGCCAAGCCACCGACCAGCGCGCCGCGGCACAGATCGGCGATGATCAGCACCCGTCGCCGATCGGCCCGGTCGATCAAGGCCCCGATTGGCACCGAGAACAGCAGCCAGGGAATCATGAAAAACGTTGCGACGAGCGCAATCGAAGATGGCTGGTCAGTAATTCGTGCAGCGAGCAATGGCAAGGCAATGACGAAGACACCGTCGCCTGCGTTGGAGATTCCGGCTGCCGCCCAGAGTCGCCAGTATCGCCCGGGGAGCGCACTCATTCGGGCAGGCTACTTCAGGAGGTGGCGACGCAACTTGCCAATCGAGGTGCGCGGTAGCTCGTCGATGAAGCGGAATTCCTTGGGCACGCAGAACGCTGGCAGCGATTCGAGAACGTGCGCTCGAATCTCGGCGGGTGAGGGCGGCTCGGCTTCGGGCACGATCCAGGCAACCACTCGTTCGCCCCACTCGCTATCGGCCACGCCGGCAATGGCGACCTCGCGAACGGCGGCGTGTTCGGCGATGACGCCCTCGACCACTTCCGGCCATACGTTCTCGCCTCCGGTAATGATGAGGTCGTCGGCGCGGCCTTCCACGTGGAGCCGCCCATCCGGTAGCAGCTTGCCGAGGTCGCCGGTGTGTAGCCACCCGTCGGCATCAACGGGAGTTGAATCGTCGCGATAGCAACGCAGCAGCATCGGACACCGCAGCAAGATCTCTCCGTCGCCAGCGATCATCACTTCCACGTCGTCGAGCGGTAGCCCGTTGTAGACGACACCACTGCCCGTCTCGGTGAGCCCGTACGTGGTGTGGACGTTCGCCGGTCGGTCCTCCGGCGGTCGCGAGCCGCCGAGCACAATCACTCGGAATGTCCGCGGATCGATTCGTTGCAGCGCTGTCGCGACGAGTGACACCGCAGTCGCTCCATCACGCGCGGCGGCTTCCACGCGTTCGGCATTGAACCCGTTGTGCACGACCAACGGCACATCAAGTTCCAACGCGCGTGTAACTACTGAAAGTCCGCCGATGTGGGATAGCGGCAAGCACGCCAGCCATGTGTCCGCTGCGGTGATGCCCAACCGCGTGCTCGTAGCGAAGGCCGAAGCTCGCACCGCATCATGCGTCAGCACGACTCCCTTAGGTGCACCTGTCGCGCCGCTCGTCGCGACTACCAGCGCGTCGCCGTTCTCTGTGCCTCGTCCGACCAATCGGTGCCTGCCGTCGCGATCGACCAAGCGATCCGGGGCGAGTGCTTCGAGCAGAGCAGTGCGCCCACTAGCTGGCAACCGCTGATCGATCGGCAGGATCGCGTTGCCCAGATCCCACTCGCGTTTCAGCGCATCGAGGAATTCGGGGCCACCCGGCAGATCAAGTGCAACCAGGTGTGCCACGCTGGCGATCCTAATTCGGGTGAGAATGCCGTGATGAACAGTTGGCTGATCGGCGCTCGACCACGAACCCTTCCCGCAGCCGTCGTGCCGGTGGCGCTCGGCGCCGCGGCTGCGGTCGGTACCGACCATTCGGTGTGGTGGCGAGTTGCTGGTGCGTTGGTCGTCAGCCTGGCGTTGCAGGTGGGTGTCAACTACGCCAACGACTACAGCGACGGAGTTCGCGGCACCGACGCGGTTCGCGTCGGCCCGACGCGGCTAGTTGCGAGTGGGCTTGCGGCAGCTTCCTCGGTGAAGCGCGCCGCGCTCGCCGCCTTCGCCGTCGCAGCAGTGGTGGGATTGGTTCTGGCGGCAGTGACCAGTTGGTGGATTGTGGCCGTCGGTGCGGCCGCCTTGCTGGCTGGGTGGGGCTACACGGGCGGACCAAAACCCTACGGCTACTTCGGCCTCGGAGAATTGTTCGTGTTCGTGTTCTTCGGTCTCGTTGCCACGACCGGAACGACCTTCGTCGTCAGCCAGCACATCACTTCGATCGCATGGCTCGCTGGTGGCGCCGCTGGCTGCCTCGCGTGCGCGTTGTTGGTGGTCAACAATCTGCGCGACATTCCGACGGATCGAGTCGCCGGTAAACGCACGCTCGCGGTTCGTGTCGGCGATCGACGAACGCGCGCGCTGTATGTCGTGCTGCTGGTGGCCGCGTTCTCGCTCGTCGCAGCAATTGCCGTGAGTGACCGTCCGTGGGCGGCACTTGGCCTTGCCGGCGCACTGCTGGCGATCGGGCCAATGCGGGCGATTATGAGTGGTGCCCAAGGCGGCGACCTGATCGCCGTACTTGGTGGCACCGGCAAAGTGCAGTTGGCTACTGGAATGCTCGCGGCGTTGGGGATAGCGCTCGGAGGCTGACCTATTCGTCGATCAGCGCGAGCCGTACCGGGGGCAACAGCGTGAGCAGCGTCTGAACAACGAACTCGGGTTGCTGCAAATGCGCGGCGTGGTCTGCATTCGGAACTACGAGCGCGCGACCATGGCCAACGGCGGCGGCGATTTGTTCTGCAAGGGCGGCAAACTTCTCGTCGCGAGCTCCTGCCATCGCGAGTACCGGCGCAGCGACCTCACGCAATCTCGGCCACAGCGACGTCTGCGCTCCGGTGCCGGCCAACCGCAGACTGCTCGCCAATCCAGCGACGGTGTTGCGTGTGCGGTCCGCGAACTCGGCCTCGCTCGTGACCAGATCGCCGAACAGCGGCTGCGCGACCCACTCGCGCACGAAGCCCTCAATGCCAACCTCGGTCAGCCGCGCTTCGACAGCATCGTCGGCTTCGCGGCGACGCGCTCGCTCGTCGTCATCGGCAATGCCTGCATGCGCGCCTACTAGGACGGTGAAGCTCGTGAGATGTGGATACATCAACGCGAGATGAAGCGCAACCCGTCCGCCAAGGCTGTAGCCAACGTAGGTCGCGACGCCACCGAGCGTTGCGACCATGTCGGCGGTGCGTCGCAGATCTGCACGCACGCCAGCCGAATCACCATGCCCTGGCAGGTCGATGACTAACGCGTGGTAACCGGCAATCGCGATCTGCTCGGCAATCGGCTTCCAGGAGTTGCCCGTTTGCGTGAAGCCGTGCAAGAAGACAACCCGAGGGGCCAACGGGTTTCCGAGTTGTTGCGCTGCGAGCGGGCCGCTGATCGGAGACCACTGCAAATCTTGAACGGGACCTTCAACGGCTGACATTGGTGACGACTCCTGTCTCTGTGTTCTGAGAAACTATTCGACGGACGACGTTGACGAACGTCGCTGCATCCTGCGCACCGGGAACTACCCAGCGCCCGTCGAACACAAATGTGGGCGCGGCTGTTATTTCCGCTTCCGCGGCCGTGTGTAGAAAGGCTTGCACCTCGTCGATCCCGTCGGTGCTGCGCAGAAAGTCGAGCACGTTTTTGCGGGCCATCCCGACATCGTGAGCGCAGTCGGCAAGGGCATTGATGTCGCCGATGTCGAGTCCATCGCAGAAGTACGCCTGCATCAGTCGATCCTTGAGCGCGTATTGATGCCCAGTGCCCTCGGCCACCCACAGCAGCCGATGCGCCAGCAGTGTGTTCGCGCGCAACGCAAGGTCCATACGGAACTCGAGCCCTTCGCCGGCTGCGATCGCGGTGACGTTGTCGATCATTTGTTGCGCGCGTTCGTCTCCGCCGAACTTCTTGGCGTACGCCTCGATGACGGGTATTGAAGTCCCGGTTGGCGCGGTCGGATCGAGTTGGAATGGCCGGAAGACGACCGCCAGGTCGACCTCGTCTCGCAGGGTGGCCGCGGCGGTTTCCCAGCGACGTTTGCCGATGTAACACCACGGGCAGACAACATCGGACCAGATCTCGACCGTCAGCGATGGACGCACGGGTTCACGATACGGCCCTATCGTTGCGCCATGACGTCGGCGCCGGAGGATCTGCAAGCAACCTTCTGCGCCACGCTGGTTGATCAGTGGGTGCAAATGGGCCTTCGGCACGTAGTCATTGCACCCGGATCACGCAGCACACCAATGGCGCTCGCTCTGGCCGAGCGATCCGACCTAGCGCTGCAGGTGGCGCACGACGAGCGGTCGGCAGCGTTCATTGCGCTCGGCATCGGGCTCGCGACAGGGGCACCGGCAGTGTTGCTGTGTACCAGTGGCACAGCGGCAACGCACTTCCATGCGGCCGTCGTTGAGGCCGATTTATCCGGCGTGCCCTTGCTGGCACTGACAGCTGATCGTCCTCCCGAACTGCAGGGCATCGGGGCGGCACAGACCATCGACCAGGTCCGCCTGTTCGGCGATGTCGTGCGCTGCTACGCCGACCCAGGTGTAGCCGAAGCTGGCGCGGCGTCAGGCTGGCGGGGGATGGCCACCGATTGGTGGAACCACGCAGTTGGCGCCAATCCCGGACCGGTGCACGTCAACCTGCCCTTTCGGGAACCGCTTGTCGGCGAGGTTGGCGAACTGCCACCACCGCTCGCCCCTCGGCCGGTTGCGGGCGACGACGGGTCGGCGGGTCTACCCGACATCGGCGCGCTGGGCGCGTTGCTGGATGGCCGCAAGGGTTTGATCATCGCGGGCGCTGGTGTCGACGACGCGATCGCTGTCGAGTCGTTGGCGGCCGCGTTGCAGTGGCCTGTCTTTGCTGATCCGCGTTCGGGTTGCCGAGGATTGCCGCAGGCAGTTTGTTGCTTCGACTCGCTGTTGCGCGGCACCGCGTTGGCGGGATCGCACCGACCCGAGGTGGTGCTGCACATCGGCCAGCCGCCGGCCTCGAAGGTTCTCGGTCAGTGGTTGCAAGGCGGCGACGCAATTCACATTCACGTGCACGCACAACCACGCACGATCGATCCGCTGCGGCTCGTGACGCACCGCGTCGTCGGTCGGCCGTCGCTGGTGTGTCGCGAGTTGGCGCTGAAGGCGACCGCTGCCGATGGCGCGTGGCTGGCGGGCTGGCAGCGTGCCGAGCAGTTGGGGCAGACGGCGATTGATGGCGCGCTCGCAGCCGACCCGCTGTCCGAGCCCGACGTCGCGCGCGTGCTGAGTGACCGCGATGTACAGCTGGTGGTGTCGTCGTCGATGCCGGTTCGCGACGTCGAATGGTTTGGTCGGCCTGGCTCGCACACGAAGGTCTATTCGAATCGCGGCGCCAACGGGATCGACGGGGTCATTGCAACGGCAATTGGCGTTGCGGTCGGCTCCGGCGACGAAACGGTGGTGCTGCTCGGCGACGTTGCGTTCTGCCACGATCAGTCATCGTTGACCGCGCTTGCCGGGCGTCGGCTACCGCTGACGATCGTTGTCGTCGACAACGACGGCGGCGGCATCTTCTCGTTCCTTCCGCAAGCAACGAGTCTGTCTGCTCAACGGTTCGAGCAGCTGTTCGGCACTCCGCATGGCACCGACATCGTTGCCGTTGCGCGCGCTCACGGTCTTGGCGCGCTCACGGTCACAGCAAGGGACGAGTTGCTCGCGGCGTTAGCCGACAAAGCGGTCGACGTTGTACGCATTGCCTCAGATCGAGCGAGCAATGTGCGCGCCCACGACGCAGTGAACGCTGCGGTGTTCGCAGCCGTGTCGTGAGGTTGGTCGTGTCGTGAGGTTGGTCGTGTCGTGAGGGTTACGGTCGGATGATTGCGCTCAGCATCGCTTGCAGTTTCGCCTGTGTCTCGGCGAGTTCACTGAGCGGCTCGCTGGCAGCGACAATGCCGCCACCGGCAACCAACCGCGCCTGACGGCGGTCCGCCGACAACTCGGCGCAGCGAATCGCGACTGCCCACGTGCCGTTACCACTGGCGTCGACCCAGCCGACTGCGCCGCCATAGCGACCGCGGGTGAAACCCTCGGCCTTCGCGATCAACGCCAGCGCTTCGATGCGCGGAAACCCGCCGAGAGCGGGCGTGGGCGACAGCGCCCGGACCAACTCGAGCACGTTCGGCCGGGGGTCGCTGAGGTGGCCTTCCAGCGCACTGCCGAGGTGTTGCACGTTGGCGACGCTGATGACGGATGGTTCCGGTTGCCAGTCGAGGTAGCTGCACCACGGCAGCAACGTGTCGTAGATCATGTCGATGACGACGCGATGCTCGATTTGGTTCTTCTCGCTCGCCAGCAGTTCCGCGGCCGCTGCGCGATCCGTCTCCGGGTCGCCGGTACGAGCGGTGGTACCCGCGAGTGGATGACAACGAACCGCATTGCCATCGATCTCCACCAGCAGCTCGGGTGAGGCCCCGATGAAACCGTCGACCGAATAGCGGTAGCTGCTGCCAAAGCTGGCATGCAGGCGACGCAACACCGCGTGCACATCGATCGCTTCTGGACTTGTGACGACTACCTCGCGTGCGATGACCGCCTTGGTCAGCACGCCATCGCGCACTGCATCGCGGGCCATGGCAACCGCCGCTAGGTAGTGATCGATGTCGGTGAGCGGCGCGACAGTGAACGATTGGGCGCGAGCGGTGGGCGTTGAGAGCGGCACAAGATCGACCGAGGCATCGTCGATGACGGTTACCCATTGGCGACCGTCGGCCGCTTTGCCGACCAGAATCTGCGGAATGATGAGTTCACCGGCGGAGTCGAGCTCGAAGGGAATCGAGCCGATCGCCGTTGGGTGGACACCACCGACCTCGTCGATGTGATCAATCGCCGACAACGCGGCAGATACTTCGGCAAGTGGAACTCTTGCCGCCACGCCGCGACCGGCGATGCCGACTCCATCGCGCACAAACAGATAGCCGTCGCCGCGAGCGACGTCGTTCAGATCGATATTGCCGTTCGGGTACACATCGAGGAGTGGACGGGTGAGGGCGCGCATCTCAGTCGCGAGTGCCGACCATCAGCTGCGTCAACCCACCGGAGAGTTGCCGATGGGTAGCGTCGGAGAAGCCAGCGGCGGCGAGCATCGCTACCAGTTCGGCGCGCGGCGGAAGGTAGGCCACGCTCTTGGGCAGATAGCGATACGCGGCACCGTCGCTGAGCAGTGCGCCGATTTTGGGAACGATCTTGCCGAAGTAAATGTTGTTGCCCCAGCGAACGAATCTGTTGTGCGGTACGCCCACATCAAGCAGTGCGATGCGGCCACCGTGCCGCACGACGCGCGCGAGTTCGGCGAAGAAGGTCGGCAAATCGCGTAGGTTGCGCAAAGCAAAGCCACACGTTGCGCCATCAACGCCATGGTCGGGGAGTGGCAGACACAGAATGTCGGCCTGCACGCGCGGGCTCGCGCTGCGATCGGCGGCGAGCATTCCGAAGCTGAAATCGAACGCAATCGGGTGCACGCCGGCACGGTGCAGATCGATACACAGATCGCCGGTGCCCGCGGCGAGGTCGATCACCGTGCTTCCGGGTGCAAGGGCGAGGGCGCGTACAGATTTGCGTCGCCAGCGCACATCGAGCCGAAACGTCATGATGCGGTTGACCAAGTCGTAGCGCGGCGCGATCGCGTCGAACATCTCGCGGACGGCTTGTTCTTTCTCCACGCCCTCTGGCAGCGTCTCGCGGTCCCACGCTCGCTCGGTCACAACCTGAGGTTAGGTGCACGTTGGCGCGTGTGACAGCATCGCGAACCATGACTGATGAACTGTGGCGCAAGGGTGCGGTCGAGCTGGCTGGCATGATCGCTCGCAAGGACGTGTCGAGCCGCGAGGTGGTAGCGGCACACCTTGCTCGCATCGACGAAGTCAACCCCTACCTGAACGCGATCGTGCGCCGCTGGGACAGCGACTCGTTAGCAGCAGCCGATATTGCCGACGATGCCGTCGCCGCCGGAGACGTGCTTGGCCCGTTGCACGGCGTGCCGGTGACGGTGAAGGAGAACATCGACCTCGCTGGCACACCGACGACGCAGAGCGTGGTCTTCCTGGCGAACGCCGTTTCGCCCACCGACGCCCCGGTCGTCGAGCGCGTTCGCGCGGCGGGGGCGATTCCGATCGGCCGCACCAACATGCCGGACCTCGGATTGCGCGTCACCACGGAAAGCTCGCTGCACGGGATCACGCACAATCCCTGGCATCCGACGCGCACCGCTGGTGGCTCGAGCGGTGGCGAGGGGGCAGCGCTGGCTAGCGGCATGTCGCCGCTGGGCTTCGGGAACGACATCGGCGGATCGCTTCGTAATCCTGCGGCCTGTTGCGGCATTGCCTCGATCAAGCCGACGCAGGGTTTGGTTCCTTGGGCGACGGAGATTCCGCCGCAGGACCCAGGCATCTCGGCTCAGCTGATGCTCAGCGAAGGCTCGATGGCGCGCCACGTCGCCGATGTTCGTGCGGGGCTGCTGGCAATCGCAGGCGCGCACGACCGCGATCCACGTTCCTTGCCGGTGACGCTGAGCGACCGGGCAGATGGACGAAGGCTGCGCGTCGCCGTTACGGCCGACCCGCCCGGTGGCGCGACACATCCAGAGGTAGTCGCGGCCATTTCGAAGGCAGCCGATTCTCTGTCGAATGCCGGCGCCGAGGTGACCGAGGCAGTGCCTGCATCGTTTGCGCGCGCCGCTCAACTGTGGGGTGTGATCATCAGCTTGGAAGTCGCTAGCCAGCGGGCACTGCTCGATTTGGTGCTGGGCGACGACGGCAAGAAGTTCGTGTCGTACTCCGACGATGTGGATCCACCGATGGACAGCGCCGCGTTGATGTTTGCGTTCGCCGAACGGAACGCGATCGATCGCGAGTGGCACGACTTTCTGACGCAGTACGACGTGTTGCTGATGCCTACATGGGCGCAGCCACCGTTCGAACTGGGCGCCGACATCGTTTCGCTCGACGCAGCGCTTGGCGTTCTGGAATTGATTCGACCGGTGCTTCCGGCCAACCTGCTTGGGTTGCCAGCCGCGGTTGTTCCGGTTGGCATGGCCGATGGGTTACCGGTCGGTGCACAGTTGGTTGGCCGCCGCTTCTCCGATCTGACATGTCTCAATGCGGCGCAGCAGTTGGAAGACTTGTTCGGCACCATCACGCCGATCGACCCGATTCGCTAATCGCTACGCGGCCGTCAGGGCAACGACTCGGCGATCTGCTTTGCCCAGCGGTAGTCGGCCTTGCCACTCGGTGACCGGACGACCTCGGGCACGTACACAAACACCTTGGGCAACTTGTAACGAGCGATGTGGCGTTCTGCTTCCGTGCGCAATGCGTCGTCGTCGACAGTGTGGCCCTCGCGCACCCGCACTATGGCGACCACTTCGTTGCCCCAACGGTCGCTCGGGCGACCCGCCACTACGCAGTCGTAGACCGCTGGATGCGCCTTCACAGCCGCTTCAACCTCTTCCGCGAAAATCTTCTCGCCGCCAGAGTTGATCGTGACCGAGTCGCGGCCGAGCAACTCGACCGTGTCGTCGGCGCGCAATCGTGCGCGGTCACCAGGCACTGCGTAGCGCACGCCATCCACCACGGGATAGGTGCGAGCCGTTTTCTCTGGGTCGCCGAAATAGCCGAGTGCGAGGTGCCCACTCTTTGCCAACCATCCGAGCTCGGGGTCGCCGGCATGCAACTCGCGCGTGAGGTCTTCGCTCAGCACGTGGTTGTACGGGCTCAGGGGGAAGGTGCCGGTCGTCGCGCCCGAGCCAGCCGACACGTGCGACAACTGACCGCCGGCTTCGGAGGAACCGAGGCCGTCAACGATCATCACCGTCGGAAGCAACGCGAGGAATTCTTCCTTCAGCGGCGCGCTCAGCGCAGCGCCGCCCGACAGCAACACCGTCAGGCTGGACAGGTCGTATGTGCCTTTCGCAAGTTGATCGAGCAGCGGGCGACCAAACGCGTCGCCGACGATCAGTAGGAAGTTCGATCGCTCGCGTTCGATCATCGACCAAATGTCGTCGGGGTCGAGCCGATCGGTTCGAGACTGAACGTGGATGGTGCCGCCCTGGTTCCATGTGCGCATGGCGATCCAATGACCGGCGCCGTGCATGAAGGGCGGAGAGAGCAGTGACTTCAACGTGCCTGTTGCTTCGGCGACAACGGCCTCTAGTTCGGCTGCGCGACTGCCACCGAAACACTGGATGTTGGCATCACCGTTTCTCCACAACACGCCTTTGGGCATCCCGGTCGTGCCGCCGGTGTAGAGGATGTACAGGTCGTCGGCGCTCCACTCGACGGCCGGTCGGTCGGCGTCGCTCTCAGCTAGCGCATCCTCGTACCAGATGGCCCCGGGAAGCAGCGGCAGTTCCGACTCGTCGGCAACCTGCAGAATCACACTCAGCCCAGGGAGCATCGGCAGTACGTCGGCCAGTACCGGGGTGAACCGACTGTGCACGATGATCGCGGTCGCCTGCGCGTCGTCAAGCAGGTACTGCAACTCGGAAGCCACGTAGCGGTAGTTGACGTTGAACGGCGCAACGCGCGCCTTGAAGGCGCCGAGCATCGATTCCAGGTACTCGTTGCCGTTATGCAGGTAGATGGCGAGGTGGTCTTGCCCGCTTTCGTGGCCCGAAAGTCTGTCGCGCTCGACATGGCAGCCCAGACCCTGCGCAATCAGATAATTCGCCAACCGCCGCGTTCTGTCCGTGACCTCGCGCCACGTCAAGCGGCGGTCGCGATAGATCAGGCACACCTCGTCGGGCCGCGATGCTGCAATCGCTTCATGAACGAGCGCCACGGGGAATTGGCCATCTTGTTCCGGAACCGCCTGCACGACCTTGTCACCTGAACCTGTCACGGACGCGACCGTAGCGACTAACTTCGGCGCTATGAGCATTCCCAAGGGTCCGGTTGTTGATACGCGTGATGTCGACAAGGTGCTGTTCGGCATGTTCATGCCCCAGGGCTGGAAGATGGAACTGTCGTCGATCGAAGGCACGGCCGCTAAGTGGCAAACCGCGGTCGATATCGCACTACGCGTCGAGGAGCTCGGGTACGACTCGCTGTGGGTGTACGACCACTTCCACAATGTGCCCAAGCCAGCCAACGATGCCGTGTTTGAGTGCTGGACCACGATGGCCGCCATCAGCCAGCGCACCTCGCGCATCCGACTTGGGCAGATGGTGGGCTGCAACGGCTACCGCCACCCCAGCGTGTTGGCGAAGATCACGTCAACCGTCGACATCATCAGTGGTGGCCGACTGGATTGGGGTATCGGCGCCGGATGGTACGAGAACGAGTTCGACGGTTACGGCTTCGACTTTCCGGCGCCGAAAGATCGCATCGGCATGATGAGCGAAGCGGTGCAGATAGTGCGCAGCATGTGGACCGAACCATCGACGTCGTTCGCGGGCAAGTACTACACGCTTGATCGGGCGCAATGCGATCCGAAACCGTTGCAATCGCCCTATCCGCCGATCTGGATCGGTGGCGGTGGCGAGAAACTGACACTGCGAGCCGTTGCCCGTTACGCCGACTGTGCCAACTTCGGCGGCAAACCCGACGAATGGGCGCACAAACGCGAACTACTGAAGGGCCACTGCGGCGCCGTCGGCCGCGACGAATCAACGATTCGCAAGACGTGGACACCCGAGGTACATATCCGAGCAACGGAAGCCGAGATCGTCGCCGGCGGTAGCAAGAGCCTGTGGGGTCAGTCAATGGACGACTGGCGGGCGAATCATCTCGTGGGCACTGCTGAACAGGTCTGCGAGAAGATTCAGCAGTACATCGACCTCGGCTGCACCGGATTTGTTCCGTGGTCGCCGGACTACCCGAGCACGGAAACGATCGAGCGCTTCGCGACCGATGTCATGCCCAACTTTCGTTAAGGGCAGCGACGACTACTCGTACGCGCGATAGATGGCCTCGGCCACACAGCTTGGCTTGGTAGCGCCTTCGCATTCGAATGTCAGCTCGTACGTGCTCTGTACGCCGCCAGCGATGTCGTCGACGGAAAGCAACTTCGCACCCAGTCGTAGCCGCGCGCCGACGGGTACCGGCGACATGAAGCGCACCTTGTTGCAGCCGTAGTTGACACCCATCTTGAAACCGGTGGTGGTCACCACCTGCGGCAGCAGCACCGGGGCCAGCGACAGTGTGAGGTAGCCGTGCGCGATTGGTCCACCGAACGGGCTCTCCTTTTTCGCGCGCTCGACGTCGATATGGATCCACTGGTGATCGCCAGTGGCTTCCGCGAACAGGTTGACGCGCTCCTGGGTGATGTCCATCCAGTCGCTGTAGCCGAGATGTTCGCCGACGACTGCTTTCAGGCCGGCGCTGCCGTTGATGATGCGAGGTGCCATTATCCGAGCTTGCCAGGTCGGGTGGCCTGCGTCAGTAACCGAGGCGTTCCACGCGATCGGGTTTGCGTTGCCAGTCCTTGTCGACCTTGACGAACAATTCCAGGAACACGCCCTCCGGCAATTGCGCGCGCGCGAGCTTGCCGACTTCCTTCAGCACCAACCCGCCCTTGCCAATCACCATGCCCTTCTGGCTGTCGCGCTCGACGATGATCTCCACACGAATGCGGGGCCACTCCCATTCCGTGACGCGGGTGGCAATGCTGTACGGCAACTCGTCGTGCGTCACAGCCAATAATTGCTCGCGCACCAACTCGGCGACCCAGCGTTCTTCGGGCTGATCACTGACGGTGTCGGGCGGAAAGTACTCCGGGCCCTCGGGCATCTGCGCAGTCAGAAACGCGATCAACTCGGGCATGCCGGCTCCGGTCGTCGCTGACACTGGAAAGTACTCCCGTGCGTTCAACGAACTGACTGCGGTCAGTTGTGTGATCACCTGATTGGATTTGGCAGCGTCGATCTTGTTGACGACCACGATCGCTTTCGGCATGTCGAGGTGGCGAGCGACCCATTTGTCGCCACTGCCGAACGGTTTGGTGGCGTCGATCACCAAACACACGACATCCACGTCGCTCACACTGTCGAGGGCAGTCGCATTGACGCGCTCGCCGAGCGCAGTTTGTGGCTTGTGTAGCCCGGGGGTGTCCACAAACACGAGTTGCGTATCGGGCGTCGACAGCACCCCCATCACGCGATGGCGCGTTGTTTGCGGCTTGTCGCTGACGATGCTGACCTTGCGCCCGCACATCGCGTTCACCAATGTGCTCTTGCCCACGTTTGGGCGGCCAACGAGTGTTACGAATCCGCTGCGCATGTGGCTCGTCACGCTATCGGTCGCTCACCCGTCGACCGTTGGGGCGTTGTCAAACTGCGAGTTTGAGTCGGTCAGCGATTCGTAGTCGCTGAACGTGAGCTGTTGGCCGGCCGGGCGCACCTGGCCACCGGGCAACGGTACCGCCTGGTTGAAGATCACCTGCCCGACGCCGGGACGTTGGGTGATGGTGAGCACCAGTTGCGCGATCACGAGGCGCTGGTCGTTCGGAACCGGGACCAATTCGAAGAAGTCCTCCGGGAGTACGACGCTCGCCACTCCGGTGCCATCAGTGGTGACGCGAATCTCGACATCGTTAGGCACAATCGTGCGCAGTCCGGCGCCCGAATCGTCGTCTGGTGGTCCGAGCTGCAGTGCAGCCACGATCTGCGCAAGCGTCACTGGCGACGCGAGAGGTCGCAATGCAGGAGTCAGCTGCCCGCTCGCGACGAAGTACAGTCTCACCTGCTCGGTCTGCACCCCTAGCGTTGTCGCGGGCTCTAAGCCGGTCGTCGTCGTTGCCAGAAGGGTAGTGGTCGTCGAATCCAGGGTTGTTTGCGGCAGCGTGTCGTCAAGACCGAGCCGCGGATCGATGCGCTCGACCTTGCCCTCGTCGACAACGCTGCAAGCAACGGCCGCCGCGGCGAACAAAACCGTCAGCGCAATCAGGCGCGTACGCATCACGTTGCCCCTTGAATGCTGACGAGAAAGCGAGCGCCACCACCGGAACGATCTTCCACCCACGCGTCGCCACCGTGCGCCTGCGCGTGCTCGGCGACAAGTGATAGCCCAAGCCCGGTGCCAACGCGATGACGAGCGGCGCTGCCCCTTGCGAACCGCTCGAAGATTCGCGATCGTTCGCCGCGAGCAACACCTGGGCCAGCGTCGTCAACGCCCAGTACGAACGCGTGGCGGCCGCGCATGTCCACGGAAACGCGCACAGGTCCGCCACCATGCTCGCGAGCGTTCTCGAGCAGGTTGGCGAGGATCCGCTCGAAGCGCAGCTTGTCCAGCTTCACCAGCGCCGGGACTTTGCGGTCGAACTCGATTGGCACCTCGCCGAACCCATAGCGCTGCGCGATGCGAGGGATCAGATCGCGGGGGTCGACGTCCTCGCGATGCAACTCTGTCGACCCGGCATCGATACGCGACAACTCGAGTAGATCCATCACCATGCTGTCGAACCGACGTACCTGGCTGACCACGACGTCCAGCGCTTGTTGCGTGCGTTCGGGTAAATCCGCACGGCGGCCGTCGAGGACTTCAACAGCGGCTGTCAGCGCGGTGATGGGAGAGCGCAACTCGTGGCTGACGTCGCTGGCAAATCGCGCTTCGCGTTCGATTCGGGTCTGCACTGCATCAGCCATCTCGTTGAACGAACTGGCCAGCCGATCGAGATCCGGATCGCTTTCGGCCGGAAGTCGTGCATCGAGACCGCCACTGGCGATCTCTCCGGCGGCGGTCGCAACACGCGAGAGCGGCCGCAACAGTCGGCGGCTTGTCCACCAACCGAGCGCGCCAGCCAGCAAAATTGTGACGATCGATCCGATGATGAGCGCTGTTGCGATCGCGCGCAGGTTGCTCTCGGTGGTGGCCATCGGAACCGCCTCGAAGTACGTCGCCTTGACAGCGGGCATGTTGATCCCGATCGCGACGAATGGCGCGCCATCGAGTTCGTACCGCTGTCGGCTACTGAGACCCTGGCCGACGGCCGCGACCAGCTCGCTGGGAAAGTCTTCGACCGAGTGTCTGATATCTGTCGACGACTCGCCGTCGGCTTCAATGAGGAGTGCGAAACCGTCGCCTTCGGTGCGTAGGTCGCGCATGTCGAATTGTTGGTCCTCGCGGAGTCGGTCGAACACCGTCTTCGCGTTGGTCGCAGCCTGGGTCTGTGCTGTCTCTTGCCGCTGCTCGATGAGGACCGAACGAGCCACGGCGTAGGTGACGACGGCCAGAGCGAGGCTGGCGACTAGAGCAGTGAGCGAGAAGAAGAGGGTGACCCGCGTCCGCAGCCGCAGGGTGCGGCGCCGCCGCACCGGCTCGGTCATAGTCGCCAGCGATTCATCGTTGGCTCCCGGTCATCGGCACGTCGTTCACGTGGAGAGTCTGGCTCATCGGCGGACGCGCTCGTACGTCGCGCCCGCCGACGGCGAACCAGTCGATCTCTCTTGTCTGCCTAGGCGGCGTACCCGACCAGTGAAGCGGCGTGCTCGTCGGCCTCAAGAACTGGCGCGACCGTGTCGAGTTCCGCCAGCAGTAGCGCCTCGCGCATGATGGACTTGCTGCAGACGAAAGCGATCAAATGACCGCCGTCGTTGGCGGCGGCTGCGAGTCGACGAAGGCCATCAATCCCGGCTTTCGTCACCGATGTGAGTTCTGTGAGGTTGATCAGCAGACCGTATGTGGGTGGCAACGGCAGGCACGCAGCATTCAAGGCGGCAGCATGATCCTCTGTGGTGAGTGGCCCATCTACCGCAATGACGACGTGATGTCGTAGTAGGTCGGTGTGCGCCGAAAGAGCTGGTGCTAACACGTGCGTGCCTCCAAACCTTTGCACCGCTGCCGGTGAGGCACCAGGGGGAGGAAGGTACCCCACCGGGACAGCGTGAACACGTGCCACTCTGGCCGAGCTTTGTGACAAGACGACGTTCGCTGTGTGCGATTTGTGTAACGGTCTGATCGGGTGCATGGTGATTCACTGTGTCGGTAAGGATGGGGCTGTGATCTCGCTGCTCTTCATTGAGGATGACGACGCCATTCGGTTAGCTCTCAAGCTGGCCCTGGAGGACGAGGGCTACGAAGTTCGCGAGGCTCCTGATGGCACGTCCGGGCTTGCCGCTTTCGAGGAGAGCGAACCCGACCTCGTGCTGCTTGACCTGCGACTGCCCGACATCTCTGGCTTTGAGGTCTGTCGCTCGTTGCGCGCCAACAGCATCGTGCCGATCATCATCGTGACTGCGCAGACCGACACCTACGACCTTGTCGCTGGTCTGGAAGCAGGTGCCGACGACTATGTGATGAAGCCGGTGGTACCGAAGGAGCTCGCCGCGCGCATTCGTGCCGCCCTGCGTCGTGTGCACTTACACGAAGTCAGCGCATCTTCGTCGATCAGCCGGCTCGGCGACATCGAGTTGCGGCGCGAGCAGGGCATTGCCTTGAAGGCCGGGCAGGAGTTGAAGCTGACCAAGACCGAATACCGACTGCTCTGCGAATTTGCCGACCACGCCAACATGGTGCTGTCGCGCGATCAGTTGCTGGAGCGCGTCTGGGGCTACGAGTATTTGGGGGACAGTCGACTTGTCGATGCCCACGTTCGTCGATTGCGAGTCAAGATCGAAGACCATCCCGACGACCCGCGGCACATCGTGACGGCGCGTGGCATTGGCTATCGCCTGCTTACTTAACTCCAGACGCGACTGAGCAGGTACTCGCTGAGTCCCTTGGCTTGCGGGTCGAACGCAGTATTCGAAGCGACCCCTTCGCCGAGCAGGCCGACGATCACGAAATTCAACGCGTGAAGGTTCGGTAGTTCAACGCGCCGTACTTCCAACGAGCTCGCTTCCGGCAGCAGTCGCTGAACTGTTGCCGTCGAGAGGTTGTCGCGTAGCCATGCAAATCCCGCTTCGTCGCGCGCCCAGATCCCGACGTTGGCATTGCCGCCCTTGTCGCCACTGCGCGCTGCGAAGTGAGTTCCTAACGCCTCGCCGGCAACGGGTCCATCTGCACGCGTGCCGCGCGCACTGCTGGAAACCTCCGCTTGTGTCGCGGCGGTGACCGCACGTGCCCGAGGTGGGGCCGCGACAGGAACACGCTTTCCGTCGGGCATGACGACCACTTCCGCAACTTCTGCGGCATCGACGAGTGCGGGCCAGTACACACCGAAGGACTCGGCATCGCCTGGCGCTCCGGTGACAAAGAAGCCTGGGTAGTTGGCGAGTGCCATTTCAATCGCAGCCGAGCTAAACGCGCGGCCAGCGAGACGTTCGTCGCGACTCTTCACCGAGATGTGCAGCCGCCCCGACGCTTGCTCCTGCGTTGGTGCGTCGGCCGGCGCCTCGACCAAGCGCACGGCGACCTCGTCGAAGCGTTCCTTGCCGCCAAGGCGATCGAACAGCGCGGTCTCAAGCCATTGCGCCTTCTCGTACTGATTGCGGCCAGTGAGTGCGAATGTCATTCGGTTGCGGAACCCACCGTCGAGATTGATGCACACCTTCGCAGTGGCCGGTGCCGGAAGGCCGCGTACGCCGGTGACCTGCACGCGGTTCGGAGCAACTTGGGAAAGCGAGATCGTGTCGAAACGCGTGATCACGTCGGGGTTGGCGTAGTCCGAGGTGCCGACTTCGTACAACAGCTGCGCCGTAACTGTCCCGATGTTGACGATTCCACCCGTGCCTTTGTGCTTGGTGATTACGGAGCTGCCATCGGCCGCGACCTCGGCAATCGGGAACCCGAGCGGCCGCGCGAGATTTGGGATTTCGTTGAACCACGTGTAGTTGCCGCCCGTCGCTTGCGTTCCACATTCAACGATGTGGCCGGCCACGACCGCGCCCGCGAGTTGATCCCAGCCGTCAAGCGGCCACTCGTGCCACCATGCCGCCGGCCCGACGACGAGGGCAGCGTCGGTCACTCGCGGGCAGACCACGACATCGGCTCCGTGCTGCAACGCCGTCGCGATGCCCCAACCACCGAGATAGGCGTTAGCGGTGAGCGCCTCGGCAACCAGCGGCGCGCCTGTGTCGAGGTGGTGTAGCTGTGGCCGCAAGTTCTCGACGCGGTCCATGAGGTCGTCGCCTTCAATGTGTGCGACCTGCACTGCAACACCGAGTCTCGCGGCAATCTCGCGTACCTTGTCTGCGCAGCCCGAGGGGTTGAGGCCGCCGGCGTTGGTCACGACTTTGATACCGCGCTCGATGCACGTTGCAAGAACTTGTTCCATCTGCAGCAGGAACGTTCTGGCGTAACCGAGTTCGGAATTCCTGCTGCGTTGTTTGTGCAGGATGAACATGGTCAGCTCCGCCAGCCAGTCGCCAGTGAGAACGTCGATGTCGCCGCCGTCGACCATTTCTTTGGCTGCGCTCAACCGATCACCAAAGAACCCACTGCAGTTAGCGATACGCACCGGTCGGCGCGTGCTCACGCCGGGTCGACCTTCAGCAACGGGTCGACCTTGAGGAGCGGTTGACCGCCATCGAGTTGCTGTCCGACCTGTACGAAAATCTCAGCGATCGTGCCCGCGTGCGGCGATTGCACTTGGTGCTCCATTTTCATCGCTTCCAATGTCATCAACGGTTGTCCGGCAGCAACGACGTCGCCCACCGCGACCAGCAGCTTCACAACTCGCCCCGGCATCGGCGCAACGGTTGATCCAGCGCGGCCGGCTTCATCGGGCGAGACGAAGCGCGGCGGAATGACAAACACGAATTCCCCACCGGCGACGTACACGGTGTCGGCATGCAACGCGACGCCAACGCGGCTGAGCACGTCGCGATTGAACGTGTCGAGCTCGTGCGGCTGGCCATCTACGACCAATTCCTGCAGCGCGTCGGCTCGGTCGAAGCGGTATTGCACCGTGTGCTCGCCATCGCGGCCCATGAGAGCTTGCGAATGCAGTTGCGACGGATTGTTGCGCCAACCGATCGGAAAGCGGCTGGCTGTGGTTCGCGCGGCGACGACGGTAAGCGCCGCGGCCGCGATCTGAGCTGGCTCGGGTTGTGGCCCGTCGCCGAGTTCTTGGCGATCGAGCCACCCGGTATCGATGCCCGGGCCCTTTGGCCCGTCGACCTCAGTGATCTGTCGCAATAGCTGCACTAGCAGTGCCCGGTTGGTAGTCGGTCCGTGCAGCGTCGCACCGTCCAGAGCTGCTATCAGACGTCGCGCCGCAATCTCGCGCGTCTCGCCGTACGCGATGACCTTGGCGATCATCGAGTCGTAGTACGGGGGCACCAGCGAACCGGATTCGACGCCGCTGTCGACGCGCACGCCGGGCAGCACGGGGAAACGGAACTCGTCGAAGCGCCCCGAGCTGGGCAAGTAGCCGCGGAATGGGTCCTCTGCGCACAGTCGTACCTCGATGGCATGGCCACGTAATGGAACTTCGATGAGCAGGTGAGCTGGAATCGGACCTCCCTCGGCGATGCTCAACTGCAGCGCGACAAGATCGACGCCGGTGATCATCTCCGTGACCGGATGCTCGACCTGTAGTCGCGTGTTCATTTCCAAGAACCAGTAGCTTCCGTCGTGATCGAGCAAGAACTCGACGGTTCCCGCACCGACATAACCCACGGCACTCGCAGCGGCAACGGCGGCAGCTTCCATGCGGACGCGTAACTCGGCGTCGACGGCGGGCGATGGTGCTTCCTCGAGAACCTTCTGGTGCCGACGCTGCAGTGTGCAGTCACGTTCGTGCAACGCGATGGCATTGCCGTGCGTGTCGGCGAGCACCTGGATCTCGACGTGGCGAGCACCCTCGAGGTAACGCTCGACGAATACGGTGCCGTCGCCGAAGGCAGCCATCGCTTCGCGTTCGGCGCTGGCGATGGCCTCGGTGAGTTCGTCGGCGTTGCGCACGATGCGCATGCCGCGACCGCCCCCGCCCGCCGAAGCTTTCACGAGCGCAGGCAGCCCTACATCAGACAGTGACTCGACGGTGTTGTCCGGAGCAACCGGCACGCCGCTCGCCCGCATCAGTTGTTTCGCTTCGATTTTGCTACCCATCGCCGAGATCGCCGATGGGGGAGGCCCGATCCACAACAGTCCGGCGTCGATCACCTGCTGCGCGAACGCAGCGTTTTCGGAAAGGAAGCCGTAGCCGGGATGAATCGCATCCGCGCCTGCACGAAGGGCCGCCGCAATGATCAACTCGCCACGCAGGTACGTGTCGGCGGACGACGTGCCAGGTAGTCGAACCGCGATGTCTGCTTCGCCAACGAATGGCGCCTCGGCGTCTGCGTCGCTGAAGACCGCGACCGTCGCAATCGACTGTTCTCGACAGGTACGCATGATGCGGCGCGCAATCTCGCCGCGGTTGGCGACCAGTACCGAACGGATCGACTTCATCACATGCGAAACACGCCGTAGCCACGGGTGCCCTCAATAGGTTGGTTGTCGAGCACGCTGAGGCAGAGGCCCAAAACGGTGCGGGTATCGCGCGGGTCGATGATGCCGTCGTCGTATACCCGGCCGGTAATGAACATCGCGAGCGACTCGCGCTCGATCTGCTCTTCGATCATGGAGCGCATCATCGCGTCGGCTCCTTCGTCGAAGGGGCGGCCCATGCTCTCCGCGGATTGGCGGCTGACGATGCTCATCACGCCCGCGAGCTGCGCAGGTCCCATGACCGCGCTTTTGGCGTTCGGCCAGGCGAACAGAAAGCGGGGGGCAAACCCGCGTCCGCACATGCCGTAGTTGCCGGCGCCATAGCTCGCTGCCATGTTGATGGTGAGGTGCGGCACGCGACTGTTGCTAACGGCGTTGATCATCTTGGCGCCGTCTTTGATGATGCCGCGTTGTTCAAATTCCTTGCCGACCATGTAGCCGGTGGTGTTCTGCAGGAAGAGCAGGGGAGTGTCGACCTGATTCGCGAGTTGAATGAATTGTGCTGCCTTCTCGGCCTCTTCGCTGAATAGGACGCCGTGGTGATTGGCGAGGATTCCGATCGGGAAGCCCTGCAGTTCCGCGAAGCCGGTGACCAACGAACTGCCGTAGAGCGGTTTGAACTCGTCGAACTCGCTGTCGTCGACGACTCGCGCGATCACGTCGCGCGGGTCGAAGGGCATCTTTGGATCGACGCTAGGTATCCCGAGCAGTTGTTCGGGGTCGTACTTCGGCGGTCGTCCTGCGCCTCGGCGGCCGGTGCCTCGCTTGTGATAGTTGATTCGTCGGATGATCTGGCGGCCGAGGCGAATGGCATCGAGTTCATCAACAGCGAGATAGTCGGCCAATCCGCTGACGCGCGCGTGCATCTCGGCACCACCGAGGCTCTCGTCGTCGCTCTCCTCGCCAGTAGCCATCTTGACCAGCGGTGGACCACCGAGAAACACCTTCGAGCGTTCCTTAATCATGACGACGTAGTCGCTCATGCCTGGCACGTATGCGCCACCGGCTGTCGAGTTCCCGAACACGATCGATACTTGCGGGTTGCCGAGCGCGGAGGCCGTAGTGATGTCGCGAAAACCGCGCCCACCGGGAATGAAAATTTCGCTCTGCGTTGGAAGGTCGGCACCGCCGGACTCTGTGAGGTTGATCACGGGCATTCTGTTTTCGCGAGCGATCTCGGCCGCCCGCTGACTCTTGCGAAGGGTGAAGGGATTGGTTGCGCCGCCGCGTTGAGTCGGGTCGCTTCCGCCGATGATGCACTCGACACCTTCGACGATGCCGATGCCGGCGACATTGCCGCCTCCGAGCGGGAACTCTGTGCCGTAGGCGGTCAGCGGCGACAGTTCAAGAAACGGAGTGTCGGGGTCGAGTAGCGCCTCGATGCGTTCGCGTACCATCATCTTGCCTCTGCCGCGATGACGGGCGACCTTTTGCTCGCCGCCACCGGCATTGACAATCGCTAGCTGTTCGTCGTGCGCGGCGATCTGAGCCGCGAGCGCGTCTCGGTTGGCGCGGTAGTTGGCGCTCGATTCGTCGATGCGATCCGGAAGTATTGGCATGTCAGCTAGTCCACGCTGGAGGAGATTTGGCGGCGAAGGCACGCATGCCTTCTGCAGCTTCGGCAGAGTTGAACAGCGCCTCGCTGAGGGTCTGCATCTCGCTCAGGTTCGGCGCTGTGCCACGAAGCACCCTGCGTGTCTCTGCAATGGCAATCGGGCCACCGGCAAGAATGCCCGCGACCAGCGTGGCGACGGTGGCGGTGACATCCGCGGCAACGTGGGTGACCAGTCCCATATCGCGAGCGGTTGCCGCATCGAACGTCTCGCCCGTCAGGAACGGTGCGGCGAGCTTGCTCCAGCCGCAGCGAGCCAAGATCGGCACGCTGATGATCGCGGGAGCGACGCCGATGCGCACCTCGGTAAACGCGAACGTCACTGAGGGGGCAACGACCACTAGATCGCACGCCGCCATCAGACCCACGCCGCCAGCGCGGACTGCACCATTGACGGCTGCGATCGTTGGCGCGTTCCCTGAACTGAGGCGCTCGATGGCCCGCACCATCAGTGTGCTGCTGGTGGCGATGGCCGATCCGTCGGTACCGCTGCCTGCTGAGCCGCTGCGCTCCTTGAGATCGGCACCAGCGCAAAACACCGGCGGCGTGTGTGTCAGCACGATCACTCGCGCGCCGTCTTGCTCGGCCAGATCGAGGGCGCCATGCAACTCGTTGAGCAGTTGGCGCGAGAGCGCATTGCGGTTGCTCGGCGAATCGAGGGTGATAGTGGCGACGCCGCCGGCGATGGCGCAATGCACGAGTTCGCTCACGCCGCCGACTGTAGCGAGGTGATCGACGGGCGGCGGCAGGCTAGGCCGTTATCTCGCGCAGGAAAGCCTCGGCCACCGCACGCTCCCGGGTTCGTTTCATGGGCGGTAACGCTTTGACGATGTCCCATCGATAGTTGGCTTTACCGAGACGTGGGTCCATCACGGCGACGACACCGCGGTCGCGCGCGTTGCGAATCAGCCGACCGGTTGCCTGGGCGAGCAGCATTGTGGCGCGCGGCAAGTCGATCAGCTTGAAGGCCGCAGCTCCGAGTTGTTCGCGGCGAGCGGACAAAAGCGGGTCGTCTGGTCGTGGAAACGGAATGCGATCGATCACGACCAGGCTCAGCGTGCGGCCAGGAATGTCGACTCCTTGAAAGAAACCGGCGGTTGCGAACAGGCATGCGTGCTCGTCGTCGCTGAACGCCTTGACGAGCGCGGTCTTTGGGAAGTCGCGCTGGGTGAGCACGGGCACCGACACCCGAGCACGAACAGCGTCAGCGGCGGCATCCATCGCCTTCCAACTGGTGAACAGCGCGAGCGTCCGCCCTCCAGCCGCGGTGATGAGCGCGACTAACTCGTCGTGCACCGCAGGCGCAAATGCGGGGGATCGCGGATCGGGCAGGTGTAGTGCGCAGTACAGCATTGCGTTGGTCGCGTAGTCGAAAGGGCTTCCGACGTCGATTTCGTCGAATCCCTCAGCGGGCAGCCCAACGCGCGGTCCTAACGACGATGGGATGGTCGCGCTACACAACACCGCCGTTCGCTTGGACCACACACCGCGTTCGAGGACGCCACCAACTTCTAACGGTGCAATCTCGAGTCGTGGGTACTCGGGTCCGCCGCTGACGAAGGACACATAACCTGCCCGCGCCGCCAACGCGAGGTCGATCGTGTCCTGCAGCCGAGTCGCAAGCTGCTGCCCGCGCTCGACCCGTGTCTTCGCATCGGCAACGTCGGTCTTGATTGCGCGCAACGCATCTTGCGCCTTCTGAATGCGCTGGCGTACATCCACCAACATTCCCTGAACCGCGTCCGGGAAGGGCGATGAAAGGCGTTGGCCGAGAAAAGGAACGAGCGCATCGCGCACTGTTGCGGGGGCCTCCGCGATTCCGGCGAGCACCGTCGGGTCGTCGAGGATGCGTTTCAGAACCACCGCGAGGTTCGCGAAACGACCACCGGCAACCTGCAGGCCGACCGTGTCGCTCATGATGTCTTCGAGCTGATGTGCTTCGTCCATTACCACGACATCGTGTTCCGGCAGGATCAGCCCTCCGCTGCCAACATGCAGCCCGTAGAGATGCATGTTGACAACCACGACGTCGGCGACCGATGCGCGTTCGCGTGCCGCCTCGGCAAAACAGATTCCACCCATCGGACACTTCGCTGCGCCGGGGCATTCCTCGCTACCGACACTGACTGCCTTCCACGAGCGGTCACTCGGGGCCCAATCCAGCGACGCCTGATCGCCAGTGTCGGTGGTTCCCGACCAGGCGACGAGCCGACCGATCTCGGCTTTGGTAGTGATTGCGAAATCCTCCAACTCGAGTTGGCCCGTCGCAGCATCTTGAATCTCGCGCACGCGCTGCATGCAGATGTAGTTGCTGCGTCCCTTTAGGACTGCGAAGTCGAACGGCATTGCGAGATGCTCTTGTAAGAACGGTAGGTCCTTGGCCGCGAGTTGGTCTTGCAGCGCCTTCGTGGCCGTGGCGACTACGACTCGCTTGCCAGCGAGGATGGTCGGCACTAGGTACCCGATCGTCTTTCCGGTGCCTGTGCCCGCCTGCACCACCAAATGGCGACCGTTGTCGATCGCGGCTGCGACTGCGACTGCCATCTGTTGCTGCCCGGGTCGATCCTCTGCCGCGGGCAAGGCCTCAGTAACAGTCGCCAGCGCTTGCAGGACCGTCATCTGTGAACTAGCGACAGCGCGGCGTCCAGCTCGGCGGCGTCGAACTCTGGCCACGGGCGCTCCGTGAAGTACACATCGGAGCCAGCGCTCTGCCACAGCATGAAGTTGGAAATGCGTAGTTCCCCCGATGTCCGCACCATCACGTCTACAGGCGGCAACTCGGGCAAGTACAAATTGCGGTCGATGGCGGCTTGATCGATGACACCGGTTGCAGCTGCGATCTGCGCCGCATGGACCATCTCGGCATGGCTGCCGTAGTCGAAGGCGACTGTCAGCACCATGCCTGTGTTGTTGGCCGTGTCGGCGATTGCCTTGCGTATTGCGCGCTGGACGTAGCGGGGAGTGCGCGCCTCACGACTGCTGAATGGCCGCCCCATCCATTGCACGCGAACGTTCAACTCGTTGAGTTCCGCGACGCGTCCGAAAAGCTTCTTATGCAGGCCAAGAATGTGGCGCACTTCTGTTCGCGGGCGGACCCAATTCTCGGTCGAGAAGCCGAACACCGTCAGCCAGCCGACGTTGCGCTTGACCGCTACCCGCACGAGGCGAGCGAGGTTCTCCTCGCCCTCGGTATGCCCTTCGGTTCGCGGCAGGTTCCGACGTTTTGCCCAGCGGCCGTTGCCATCCATGATGCATCCGACATGCACGAGCGGCGACCGCTCGAACGTCGGAAAGTTGGGGTCACCAGGCACCAGTCCACCCTACTTACGTGGGACAATGAACTCGTGAGTGCTCAGCCCCTCGACGCAACGCCGCCGCTGCGGCACGTGATCGTGGTCGGCGGCACGGTGGCCGAGTGGGCATCGCTGGCTGATGCGCAGTGGACCGATCGACTCACCGAACTCGGCAAGGTTGCAGATCACGTGGGTGCTCGTTGGTTGGTGCTGCGCCCGTTCGACGGGCCGACGGCCAACGAGGTTCCGGTGCAGGTGCGCACGCAAACGGTGGGGTGCTGCATCGTTGAGGCGCAGCCCGACGGTAACGGCCGCGAGCGTTTTGTTCGTGCGGCGGCAAACCTTCATGCGTCGGGCCAAGCGATCACGGAAACCGCCATTGATGCGCTGCTCAATTTGCCGGCGGACGTCGACCCTGACCTGGTTGTCATCGTTGGCGCCAGTCAGCGCACGCCGCCGTCGCTCGTGTGGGAGTTGGCGTATAGCGAGCTGGTGTACGTCAGCACCAGCTGGCAGCACTTCGGCGCTGCTCACCTCGACGAAGCAATCGCGTCGTACGCGAACCGCCATCGCCGCTTCGGCGGCATCGACTAGCGAATCGACCGTCCCTCACAATGGCAAGCCACCTTTACCGCGATACGGCTGTCGTGTTGCGCACCTACAAACTCGGCGAAGCCGATCGCATTGTGGTGCTGCTCACCGAACATCACGGCAAGGTGCGCGCTGTGGCAAAGGGCGTACGCAAGACGCTGTCGCGTTTCGGCGCGCGACTGGAACCGATGAGCCACGTTCGCCTGTTGCTCGCGCAGGGGCGCGAGCTCGACATCGTCAGCCAGGCGGAATCGGTCGAATCGTTGGCGCCATTGGTCGCGGACCTCGATCACCTCACGGCGGGCATCGCAGTTCTTGAAGCTGCCGACCAGATGTCGCTCGACCGGGAACCGAACGCGAATCTGTATCGGATGGTCGTCGGCGCGTTGCGCACTATCGGCGAGCAGGGAGCGACCCTCGTCGTGCCCGCGTTCTTCTGGAAGCTGCTCGCGCTGGAGGGTGTGCGACCACAACTCGATCTGTGCGTGCGCTGTGGCGAGGACAATTCGTTGGTCGCGTTCGACATGCAACAGGGCGGTGCGCTGTGTCGCAACTGCCGTAGTGGTGCGCCAATGAGTGAGGAAGCACTCGCGTTGATGCGCATGATTCTCGGCGGTCGCTTGAAGGATGCATTGGCCGCGCCCTCATCAAGCGCGACGCACGAAGTGGCCACCCATGCAACGAAGGCACTCGAGCATCACATCGAGCGGCGACTCAGAACCGTCGCCATGTTCGAGACTCGATAGGCGCGACGCTCAGCAGTCGCCGAATAGAAAGATCGGGTTGTCGCCCGTCTCCATGTAGACCACCGTCACCTGATCTGCCGGAGGTACGGCCTCGACGTAGTTGCCGAGGTTGTCGAAGCTGCCGAACGCAACATCAGACGATTGCAACGTCAGGTGAATGCCGTCGATGGTGCCGTAGCCGACGGTGTAACAACCACCAGGATCGACGACCATCGCCGGGAAGTCGCTCCACAGGCTGCCGGTAGTGACGCCGGAAGAGGAGACAATGGTCTGGTCGGTTTCGTCGCCGTAGGTCCAGCCAACGAACGTCTGCGTGGTCGCGTCGGCTCCACTGAACTGAACACATAGCTCGCCTGGCCAACACATCGTGCGGCCGAACGGCGCTACGAAACTGACGTCGCCTTCGGTTGACTGGAAGCCACCGGCCCCGTCGTCGACGGGATATTCGACGCTGTCGTCAGAAGTTGCCGGACCAAACGCTGGCTCCAACGCGGCGATCAGATCGCCAGCGGGAACGCCGAGGTCGAATGGCCCGAGGCCGTCGCCGCGCAGGGTGAACACGATCGGAGCCGGCACCGTGGTCGGCGCGGCGGTGGTCGAGGCAGCGGTCGTGTCGGGCGTCGTCTCGACGGTTGTCGTGTTCAGATCCGTCGAAGTGGACACGCCAGTCCCGCCAGATGAACTGCTGCTACTGCACGCCGCGATCATTAGCGACAGCCCGGCGATCAGTGCGGTTCTACGGTTCATGGCCTCATCCTCGCGCAATTTCCGAATGTTTTCGTGGCTGCGCAACGCCCGCCCGTAACCTTGCCGGACTATGGCCGCCACCGAACTCGACCAGATCGTCAGCCTCTGTAAGCGACGCGGCTTTGTCTATCCCTCGGCCGAGATCTACGGCGGCTTTCGCAGCAGCTACGACTATGGCCCGCTCGGTTCACTGATGCTTCGCAATGTGCGCGAGGCGTGGATTCGCACGATGGTGCAGCAGCGCGACGATGTCGTGCTGATCGACGCCGCGATTCTGTCGCCACCGCAGGTATTTGAAGCCAGCGGACATCTCGCCAACTTCAGCGATCCGCTGGTCGATTGCACCAAGTGCAAGCAACGCTTTCGCGAGGATCACCTCACTGATCCGAAGTTGTGTCCCAACTGTGCCGCCGTCGACAGTTTCACCGCGGCGCGAGCGTTCAACCTGATGTTCCGTACCACCGCCGGTCCGGTGGAAGGTTCCGGGGCTGAGGTCTATATGCGCCCGGAAACGGCACAGGGAATGTTCATCAACTTCGTCAATGTGCTGCAGACCAGCCGCAAGAAGCCGCCGTTCGGAATCGCGCAGGTCGGCAAGAGCTTCCGAAACGAGATTACGCCGGGCAACTTCATCTTTCGGACTCGCGAATTCGAGCAGATGGAACTCGAGTTCTTCGTTCCTCCGGCGGAAAGCGCGCAGTGGTACAAGTACTGGTGCGACGCCCGCATGCAGTGGTACATCGATCTCGGAATACCCGCCGACATGCTCGTGCTGCGTCCTCATGAAGCCGACGAGCTCAGCCACTACAGCAGTGGCACCAGCGACATTGAGTTCAAGTACCCGTGGGGTTGGGGCGAACTCGAGGGCATCGCGCAGCGAACCGACTTCGACTTGCTGCAGCACGCGCAACACAGCGGTCAGAAGCTCGACTTCTTCGACCAGGCGACCAACGAGCGCTACGTGCCGTACGTCGTCGAACCCGCCGCCGGGGTGAACCGTGCCATGGCGGCATTTCTGCTGGCGGCCTACGACGAAGACATCGTCAACGACGAACCGCGCACCGTGCTGCGCCTGCACCCCCGACTGGCTCCGTACAAGGTGGCCGTGTTGCCGCTCAGCAAAAAAGACACTCTCACCCCGCTGGCGCGAACGATTCACGCCACGCTCGCCGAGCGCTACATGGTCGACTACGACGAAACACAGGCAATCGGGAAGCGGTACCGGCGCCAAGACGAGATCGGCACACCGTTGTGCGTCACTGTCGACTTCGATTCGTTAGAGGATGCTGCTGTGACGATTCGCGATCGCGATAGCACCGAGCAGCAGCGTGTTCCAATCGAACAGTTGACTGCCGAAGTCGCAGCGCGGCTTGGTTTCTGATCGGGCTGCTAGGACAGCAACGGAAGTCGGAACAGCAAACGCGCCCCACCGTTAGGAGCGCTTCCCGCGGACACTTCGCCACCCATCGCGTGCACGAGTTCGCGCACGATGGCGAGACCGAGCCCGCTGGAATTCTCCTTGCGCTCTGGCCGTTCGCGCGCGACGTACAACCGTTCAAACACATGGGGTAGATCGCCAGCGGCAATGCCGTGGCCATCGTCGTCAACGGTGACCGCCGCCCATTGGCCTTCGGCGCGCGCGGACACCATTACTGAGGTGCGTGCGTACCTCGCCGCGTTCTCGACGAGGTTGGCCAAGACTTGTGCGACCCGGTCCGCGTCGGCTCGCACAGGCAGCAGGCCAGTCGTGACCGGATGAAATAAGACGCCTGGTTCCGCTGCTGCGGCTGCCTCGGTAGCCGTGTGCACGGCGGCCGAGAGGTCGATCGTCTCTAGCTGCAAGCTGAACGACCTCGCCTGCAGGCGAGCAAGATCAAGTAGGTCGGTGACCAAGCGCTCGAGTCGTCGCGACTCCGTGCGGATGACACTTGCGGCTCGCTTTGGATCGACCTTGTCATCTTCAATCGCGTCGGCGTAACCCTTGATGGATGTCAATGGTGTTCGTAGATCGTGGCTTACCGACAGCAGGAACTGCTGTTCCAGCACACGCGATCGCTCGAGCGATGTGGCCATGCCGTTGATGCTGCGCGACAACTCGGCGAGTTCATCGTGATCGCTGCTGGAAGGTTCGCTCAGTCGAGTGCTCAATTCACCTGCCGCGATTCGTTGCGTTGCCAGCGACGCTTCCCGAATCGGTCGCGTCAGTGCCCGACCGAGCAGGTACGCGGCGAGCAGTCCGAGCAGGATCGTCGCCACTGCGGCCCAGAGAAACAGTCGTACTGCAGCGCCCAGCCCGGCGTCGATCTGGCGCGTGACCACCACGACGTAGAGGCGGCCGCTCGGCCCGGTCGCGGGTGCTGCTGCATACGCGAGTTTGCCGCGGTTGTCGGCGACGGTCTCGCCGACAGCCAGTTGCTCGGGGTGCAACTGTTCGATGCTCAACCCGTCGGGCAGCTCGTCGATGGGCAGGCTGCCGTCGGGTTCGGCGATCAGGACCGTGATCTCGTCAACAGGGAGTATCGACCTCAGAACTTTCAAGAATCTGAGCCGATTGCGTAGTTGGCGGGTGGCCTCCCCCGAGGTGACTGCGGTGTCGATATCGAGAATGTCGTCGATGTTGGTTGCGATCTCGGTCGCTTGATCGCGTAAATCGTCGACAGTCGTTGCGCGGGCACGCACCGACGCCAACGCCAAAGTGCCCGCGCCAGCGAGCAGCAGTGTCGCGATCACGACCCCGACAATCACGATCGCCAATCTGCGAGTCATCAGGGCCGACTCTCGCGCAAGAATGTGAGCCTTGTGTTAGCCAAGTCGGTAACCGATGCCCCAGACGGTGGCAAGCGGCAGCTCGTCACCGAGTTTCTTGCGCAGCTGCCGAACATGCACGTCGATGGTTCTGTCGTCGCCGCTCCAGCCAAGGCCCCACACGCTGTCGATGAGTTGCTGGCGTGACAACGCGATTCCTTGATTGCGCGCAAAGTGGGCGAGTAGGTCGAACTCGCGCGTGGCCAGAGCGACTACCTCATCACCGCGGGTTACCTCCCGCCTCGCCGCGTCGACTCGGTAGTCATCGCCGATGTGCATCACGTCGGACTCTTCTCGGTCGCCTGTTTGACCGCGGCGCAGGATGGCTTTCACCCGCGCCACAATCTCGCGCGGACTGAACGGCTTTGTGACGTAGTCGTCGGCGCCAAGTTCCAGACCCAGAATGCGGTCGATCTCGCCGTCGCGAGCAGTGAGGAACAGCACTGGAACGTTGCTCTTGGCGCGCAGACGACGGCAGACCTCGAAGCCGTCGATGTCGGGCAGCCCGATGTCCAGCAATACCATTTCCGGCTGATGCTGCGCGATCAGTTCCAGTCCACGCTCGCCGTGCGCCGCTTGCAAAACCCGAAACCCTGCCTCGCGTAGATACACGTCGAGCAGATCGGCGATGTGTGCGTCGTCCTCGACAACGACAACGGTTCGCTCGCTCTTCACCATGCCCTCCAAGTCGCCATGCCCGCCATGCTGCCACGCTGTTACCCTGCCGCTCATGACCAAAGTCGCAATATGGGCACGCATTCCATTGAAGCCAGGCACCCGTGAGGAAGCTGCTAAGGGCCTGCAGGCGTGTATCGACAACGCGCATACAGAGGCTGGAACCTTGCTGTACATCCTCCACGAGGACCCCGCCGATCCCGACGCCGTGTTCTTTTACGACCTCTACGCCGACTCCGACGCGCTGACAGTGCACGGCGCCGGCGATGGCATGAAGGTGATGGGCAGCGTCCTCAAGGAATTCGGTGCTGGCCGCGCCGAGATGCGCATCCTGACCCCGATTAGCGGCAAGGGCCTGTAAGCCGCCGCCCGATGGCGACCTATCTCGACCGCATCGTTGCGCACCACCGGGAACTGGTCGAACTCGATACCCGACCCGTTCAAGCACTGCTCGACGCCGCCCACAAGCTGTCACCGACCCGGGGCTTCCGCGCAGCCCTGGCCGCGAGCGAACACTTGGCCGTCATCGCCGAAATTAAGCGGCGTTCGCCATCGAAGGGCGACCTGCACATCGACCTCGATCCGGCAGTGTTAGCCGGCGAGTACGAGCGTGGGGGAGCGACGTGTCTTTCGGTGCTCACCGACGAGCACTACTTCGGTGGGTCTGCCGCCGACCTGCACGCTGCGCGGCAAGCCTGTGCCCTTCCAGTACTGCGCAAGGATTTCACCGTCAGCGAACGCGACGTACTCGATGCGCGCCTGATTGGCGCCGACTGTGTGTTGTTGATCGTGTCAGCGCTCGACCAAACCGAACTCGCCGCCTTCTACTCGCTGGCGCTCGATGTCGGACTCGATGTGCTGGTCGAGGTGCACGACGAGGGTGAACTCGATCGAGCGCTGGCGGTGGGTGCAACGCTGATCGGCGTCAACCAGCGCGACCTGGTCACGTTTCAGGTCGATCAGGATCGTGCGCAGCGTGTGGCGGCGCGGATTCCGAGCTCGGTTGTCAGCGTTGCCGAGAGCGGTGTTCGTGGCCATGCCGATGCCGTCGCGCTGCGTTCCGCGGGTTACCAGGCGGTGCTTGTCGGCGAGTCGCTCGTCACTGCTGGCGATCCGGTTGCCGCGGTGGCAGAACTGAAGTCAGTCCGCTGAGGTCCCGTAGCGGTACCGTGGCCACTGCATGTTCGTAAAAATTTGCGGGATCACGAACGAGGACGACGCCCTCCTGGCCGTCGCAATGGGCGCCGATGCGGTCGGGTTCATCTTTGCCCCCTCCTCGCGCCAGGTTGCCGCGTCGCAGGTGTACGACATCACGCGTCGGCTGCCGCCGGAGATCCTGACGGTCGGCGTGTTCCGCGATGAACACCCGGCGCGCGTGATCGACACCGTCAATCGCGCCGGCCTGAAGGCTGCGCAGCTGCACGGCCACGAATCGCCAGCGGTGGTCGCGGAAGTTGCGGCCGGTCTCCGGCGGGTGATCAAGGCCGTTGTCGCTGGCACCGACGACGCACGCGATGCGCACACCTTCGGCACCGATCTTGTTCTTGTCGACGCTCCGGCACCGGGCGGCGGCAAGGTGTTCGACTGGTCGCTGGTCGACTTCGTCGCTGCCGGTCCCAACATCATTCTCGCCGGCGGGCTGACACCCGACAATGTGGCCGATGCGGTGCGGGTTGCTAACCCGTGGGGCGTCGACGTGTGCTCGGGCGTCGAACGGGCGCCGGGTAAGAAAGATGCACTCAAGGTAAAGGCGTTCATCGAGCGCGCCCGCGCCGCCGCGCCGCAGCCACACCTCGGTCCCGACGAGATGCCGTACGACTGGGCCGATGACGAATGATGGAGAAGCCATCGGCCACCGGCCGGTTTGGTGAGTTCGGTGGACGTTTCGTGCCCGAAACGCTGGTCCCAGCGTGCGAAGAGTTGGAAGCAGCGTTCGTTGCCGCGTGGGCCGACTCCGCCTTTCGCGCAGAGCTGGATCACCTTCTGACGACGTATGCCGGCCGCCCGTCGATCCTCACCGAGTGCAGCAACCTTGGCCGCCAGCTCGGCCTGCGCTTGCTGCTGAAGCGCGAGGATCTCAACCACACGGGTTCGCACAAGATCAACAACGTTCTCGGCCAGGCCCTGCTTGCGAAGCGGATGGGCAAGCGTCGCCTCGTCGCCGAGACAGGTGCCGGCCAGCATGGCGTTGCAACGGCGACAGCCGCTGCGCTCTTGGGGATGGAATGCAAGGTATATATGGGCGCTGTCGATGTTGAGCGGCAAGCGCTGAATGTGTTTCGAATGAAGCTGTTAGGCAGCGAGGTCGAAGCGGTGCACAGCGGCAGCCGCACGCTCAAGGACGCAGTCAACGAGGCGATGCGCGATTGGGTCGCGACCGTCGAGACCACGCACTACTGCTTGGGCTCCGTGATGGGCCCACACCCGTACCCATGGATGGTGCGCGAGTTTCATCGCGTGCTCGGCGAGGAGGCGCGCGCACAGTGCGTCGACCTACTCGGCGATGTGCCTGATGTGGCGGTGGCGTGTGTCGGTGGCGGCAGCAACGCGATCGGCCTGTTCAGCGGCTTCGTCGATGATCGCACGCGGCTGGTTGGCGTCGAGCCCGCGGGTGGAGCGGCAGTCAGTCGGGGAGTGCCGGGCGTCGTGCATGGCATGCGTAGCTACTTGATGCAGGACGAGTACGGCCAAGTACAGGAAGCGCACAGTATCTCGGCCGGCCTCGATTATCCGGGCGTTGGCCCCGAGCACTCGCACCTGGCATCGATCGGCCGCGCCGAGTATCCGAACGTCACCGACGCAGAGGTGATTACGGCGTTCCAGTTGCTTGCCCGCTCGGAAGGGATCATCAGTGCGCTGGAATGTGCGCACGCGCTGGCTTGGATCGTGCGCGCAGCGCCCGAGTTGCACGGACAGACCGTCTTGATGAATCTGTCCGGTCGTGGCGACAAGGACGTGGCGCAGATGATGGATGTGCTCGGCATATGAGTGCAGAGACCAGGGGAGCTGGTGTCATGGAGGCCGAGTTTCGAGCGAAGCGTGCTGCCGGACAAAAGCTGCTGGTGCCCTACATCACGGGCGGCTTCCCCGGATGGCAAGACGCGGTGCGGGCGGCGGCCGCGGCCGGCGCCGATGCGATCGAGATCGGCATCCCGTTCAGCGATCCGGTCATGGACGGCCCGATCATCCAACGAGCTTCGCAGACGGCGTTGGAAGCTGGAGCGACACCGGTGTCGATCCTGCGGGATGCGCGTTTGCTGGACGTTTCGATTCCGCTGGGCGTGATGACGTATTACAACACGGTGCATCACGCTGGCCCCGAGCGTTTCGCGGCACAACTGTTCGACGCTGGAATCGTTGCGGCGATCGTGCCCGACCTGCCGCTCGAGGAATCGGGTCCTTGGTGTAGCGCAGCCGATGCCGCCGGGATCGAGACCGTGATGTTGGCTGCGCCGACGGCACCCGACGAGCGGCTTCCACGAATCGCGGCGAGGTCGCGCGGATTCGTTTACTCGGTGGGGTTGCTGGGCGTCACCGGTGAGCGTGCACAGCTGGCCGGGACTGCTACGGCTCTAGCTGCACGTCTCAAAGCGATCACCGATGTTCCGGTTCTCGTTGGTGTCGGCGTGTCGAACGCAGCGCAAGCACTGGAGGCGACACGGATTGCCGACGGTGTAGTGATGGGTGCGTCGGTCATGCGGCGTCTGTTAGACGACGCAACTGGACCCGACGCGGTCGGCCATTACATAGAAGAGGTTCGCCGGGCACTGGATAGCAACCGGCATGGCTGACGTTGGTGTGATTAACGGATGTTTTTGACGACGAACATTTCACCCCGCCTCTCGTAGGCAATCTTCAAGAGATTGTCGGATTCGTTATGCACAGCGTTAAGGCTGCACACGGAGAGTAACACTAAGAGGTCTCGACTACTTGATGCAACCTTTACAATGGATATTTTCGTAGTCAAGACAACACGTAGAGTGGTATTGGGCAGCCGATAGCATACGAATCATGACAATCGTGCTGCCTCGCCCCGATCAGGTTTTGCCCCACCGAGCGCCATTTTTATTTGTGGATGAGGTCACCGCGCTCGTTGCGGGACAGAGCGCGAGTGGCGTCTGGAATCTGCAGGGCGACGAGTGGTTCTTCGCCGGTCACTTCCCGGGGCGGCCGACGCTGCCCGGAGTGCTCATGTGTGAAGCGATCGCGCAGGTCGGTGCCATTGCCTTGCTCACCGACGAGCGCTTCGCCGGCAAGTTGCCGTTGTTCGGTGGACTCGACAGCGCTCGCTTTCGTCGCCAGGTCTCACCCGGTGACTCGCTGGAGTTGCAGGTTGAACTCGGTCGCATGTCGGCACGTGCCGGTAAGGGGACGGGCAAGGCGTTGTTACGAGGCGAGGTCGCCTGCCAATGCGAGCTGATGTTCGTGCTCGTCGACGCCTAACGAGTTTTGGAAACCGACTACGCCGACGGCGGGGAAATGATGATCGACCCGTTGTGGCCACCGAAGCCGAGGCTGTTCGACATTGAGGGGCCGGGTTCCCATGCGCGGGCCTTGCCCATGACCAAGTCGATCTCGAAACCTTCATCAAGTTGCGTGGTGCCGGCCGTCGGCGGGATCAGTCGGTGCTCCATCGAGAGCAACACCGCGGCCGCTTCCAGCGCACCAGCCGCACCCAACGCGTGGCCGGTGACGCCCTTGGTGGAAGTCACAGGAACGGCGCCAGCGCCGAAGACCGCGGTGATCGCCGCCGCTTCAGCGGCGTCGTTGAGCGGTGTCGACGTGCCGTGCGCGTTGACCTGACGGATGTCGCCGGCGGCTAGATCGGCGTCGCGCAGCGCTAGTTGCATACACAGGATTGCGCCGGTGCCGCCCGGCGCGGGAGCGGTGATGTGATGGGCATCGGCGTTGCTGGCCGAGCCGACCACTTCGCCAAGGATGGTTGCGCCGCGAGCGACAGCGGCCGACCATTCCTCGAGCATGAAGGCGGCGGCACCCTCGCCGAGTACAAAGCCATCGCGCTCGGGGGAGAACGGGCGGCTACTCCCCGATGTGCTCAGCGCTGTCATGTTGCCGAACGACGCTGTTCCGATGCTGCACCCGGCGCTCTCGCTGCCACCGGTGACGCAGGCGTCGATCATGTCCCACGCGATCAAGCGCGCCGCGTAGCCGATGGCATGGGTTGACGCGGCACACGCCGTCGAGATCGTCTCGTTGGGACCCTTCAGCCCGTAGCGCATAGAGATTGCCGCACCGGACGCATTGGGCATCATCATCGGCACGAGGAACGGCGAAACCCGACGCTCGCCCTTCTCGATCAGGACCTCAATCTGCTCCTGAATCGAGCGCAGGCCACCAACTCCGGTGGCGAAGATGGTGCCAAAACGATCGGCGTCCGCACTGGGCCTCCCGGCTTGCTCGAAGCACTCCGTGGCGGCAGCAAGCGCGAACTGCTCGACTCGATCGGCGCGGCGCGATTCCTTTGCGTTCTCGAAGTACGGCGACGGATCCCAGTCAGAGATTTCGACACTGCGACCACTGGTGATGCCCGGGCCGTTGAGCCCAGCCCAGAAGGCATCCTTGCCGATTCCGCAGGGCGCGACGACGCCGAAGCCGGTGATGGCAACGCGTCGCCCGCTTCCCCGCATCAGAGCTTGCCGATGACCAAGTCGTATGCCTGACCGACGGTCTCGACACCTTCGAGATCTTCTTCAGGCACTTCCACGTTGAACTCTTCTTCTAGCGCCATGACGAGTTCGACGAGGTCGAGGCTGTCGGCGTCGAGGTCGTCGGCGAACTTGGCCTCGGGTACCACTTGGTCGGCGGAAACGGAAAGTACGTCGACGGCGCACTTCTTGAAGCGAGCGAACAGTTCTTGATCCACGTGATGTAACTCCTGGGTTGATTGATGGCTTGTGCTGGCTGTGATTGTTTGCTGTGGTGGTGAAGGACGGGATTCTAGCGAGGGGTCCGCCGGACCGTCAGTGGCCCATTCCTAAGCCACCGTCGACGGGGATGACGGCGCCGGTGATATAGGCGGCGTCGGACGATGCGAGAAACGCGACGACGCCGGCGATTTCTTCCGCCGTTGCCACTCGCCCGAGAGGGACGGCGGCAGTCAGCTCTGCCATGCGCTTGTCGCCGAGTGCGGCTGTCATATCGGTGGCTACCGGGCCGGGTGCAACGACGTTGCAGGTGATGCTGCGCGATCCCAGTTCACGCGCCACCGAGCGCGCGAACCCGACCAGGCCAGCCTTCGACGCCGCGTAGTTCGCTTGTCCGGCCGAGCCGAGTAGGCCAACGACTGACGAGATCAGCACGATCCGACCGCTGCGGGCGCGCAACATGCCCTGCGCGGCGCGCTTGGTAACGCGGTAGGCGGCCGTCAGGTTCGCGTCGATAACCGACGTGAAGTCGTCTTCGGCCATTCGTAGCAGCAAACCATCCCTGGTTATGCCAGCGTTCGAAACGAGAACCTCCACGGGACCGAACTCGGTTTCGACCGCTGTGAACGCGGCATCCACTGAGAGCGCAGAGGTGACGTCGCAGCGTACGCTGAAGAACCCTGATGGAGGTGCTGACGAGTTGTAGGTGACAGCAACGCGGTCACCAGCGGCAGCGAAGCGTTGTGCGCACGCCAGTCCGATACCGCGGGCACCGCCAGTAATCAGGACGACGCGACCAGCCGGTTGCCCGTCGCTCATTGCAGCACCGTCACTTGAGCACGGCAGCATCGTCGCTACCGCCCCACCGAATTACGCAGCTGGCCGCAGTCATGCCGGCCCCGAAGCCAACAAGCAGGATGAGGTCGCCCTTCTTGACGCGACCGGCGTCGAGCGCGTCGGCCAGTGCCAACGGAATCGACGCCGATGAGGTGTTGCCGGTGCGATGCAGCACGGTCGCGGCGCGCTCCATCGGGATGCCGAGCCGTTCGCACGCAGCCTGAATGATGCGGATGTTGGCCTGGTGCGGAACCACGAGAGCAATGTCGTCGGCAGTTACGCCCGCGTGCTTCATGCTCTTCTCGCCGGAGTCGACCATGATGCGCACGGCCCGACGGAAGACTTCCTTGCCCTCCATTTGGATCAGGCCGCCCATCTCGCAATACAGGAAGCGTTCGGCGGAACCGTCGGCGTCGAGATCCCAGCCGAGTAATTGGCCTGGCCCATCAACAGCTTCCAGCACCACCGCGCCACTGCCATCGGCGAACAGAATCGCCGTGTTGCGATCGGTCCAGTCGGTAAAACGTGCGAGGGTGTCGGTGCCGATGACGAGCACCTTCTTGGCACCCATCGCGATCATTCCGTGCCCCTGCACCAGCCCATACACGAAGCCGCTACACGCTGCGTTCACGTCGTACGCACCGCAGCGCAGGCCGAGTTCGTTCTGCACCGCCGCGGCGCTACCTGGCACCGTGCGATCGGGGGTGGTGGTGGCGAGCACCAACGCGTCGATGTGGGCCAGGTCGACGCCCGACATGTCGAGCGCGGCGCGCCCTGACTCGACCGACAGGCCGACGGTGGTTCCGCCGACGTGGCGCTCGTGAATGCCGGTGCGCTCCACGATCCAGTCGTGTGAAGTGTCGAACATTTGCTCGAGGTCGTGATTGGTCAGCACCTTCGGCGGCAGCGCCGTCCCCCAACCAGTGATCACCGCGCCGCGAACGTTTGGTGGAACTGCAGGCATCTCAGACCGTCCTTAGCCAGGCAATCGGTTGGCGCAGCGTGACTCGCTCGCCATCAACTGCGATGTAACTCTGCACGACGCCGGCGAACGGAGAGCGCACTTCCGTCTCGGCGACGTGACCGAGCACGGCGCCGACTTCGATGTGATCGCCATCGCGCACCGTCCCGATGGGAGTGAAAGGTCCGGCAGCGGGACTGACGACCAACCGCTCGACAGCGAAAAGGTGTTCGCCTTCGTGCTGGGTTGTGGCCAGCGGAGCGCCCGCGTTGACCCACTCGATCAACTTGTCGAGTTCCTCCGGTGTGGAGACCGAAATTGTCCGCGCTCCGTCGACAGTGCGCTTGGCCATTCCGGTCAGCACAGCGCCGGGGCCGAGTTCGACGAAGTCGTTCACACCCAGTTCCGCGAGCGTGAGCAGGCAGTGTTTCCAGCGCACGGGACTGCTGAGTTGCGCCGACAACAGGCTGCTCCATTTGGCACCGGCGTCGTGCGCGAGGGCATCGACGTTCGACACGACCGGAATCTCGGTGTCGCGCGGGTTCGCTTCTGCGATGGCTTTGCGCAGTCGGTCACGAGCCGGGGCCATGAATGGCGTGTGAAACGCGCCGGACACCGGCAACGACATCACTTTCTTCGCGCCCAACTCCTTCGCGACCACGCTGGCGGCAGCGACGCCTTCCGGCGAGCCAGCAATGACAACTTGGCCAGGAGCGTTGAAGTTGGCGACCCACACATCGGCGTCGGCGCGACGACACGCGACCTCGACCTGCTCGTCGTCGAGGCCGAGTACGGCTGCCATCGTTCCTGGATTGTCGGTGCCCGCTTGATGCATCGCGTCGGCGCGCTCGCACACGAGTCGCACGCCCTCGTCGAACCCGAGCGCGCCGGTGGCGGTGAGCGCTGTGTATTCGCCGAGGCTGTGGCCCGCGCAGAAGCTGGGTTCGATGCCCAATCGTTCGACGGCGTCGAGCACCATCAAACTTGATACGTACGTCGTAAGTTGCGCGTTACGCGTGTCGCGCAATTCCTCGGCGTCCGCGTCGAGCAGCAAGCGCGCAACATCGCGCTCGGCGACTTCGGAGGCCTCGGCGACGAGTTCCCAACTCTCGTGGTCGGCCCACGGGCGCCCCATCCCGGGGCGTTGCGAGCCCTGGCCGGGAAACGTAAACGCAAGCATGATCGAAGAAGCGTAATCGGTTACCGATGGGTACCTTCTCAGCCGTGCCACCCTCAGCCGTCCACCCAATGGCTTGGCGCTACGGGCGCGCTAACCTCGTGCGCGTCGCTCGCCCGAGTGGCGGAATGGCAGACGCGACGGACTCAAAATCCGTTGTCCGCAAGGGCGTGTGGGTTCGAATCCCACCTCGGGCACACAGCTAGCGGTGCTTCATGGCGTGAAGTGTCAGGGCGTCTGGCTCAAGGCACTGCCAGCGG
>ENA-ORBV01000437-ORBV01000437.1-microbial-mat-metagenome-genome-assembly--contig:-NODE-437-length-95841-cov-13.266823_pt1 | contig 95841 bp, 74 predicted proteins | sample MGYA00237777_ERZ505514 | MGnify/ENA primary metagenome ERZ505514 (study PRJEB26160, sample SAMN06269048) | microbial mat metagenome | isolation source: Oligotrophic lake microbial mat | place...
TTCTCCAGCCAGAAGCCATAGTGCAGAGTCCATCTGCTCTTGCTCCATCAAATCCTTGCTGATCTGTTGCAACAGCACGTCGCGTTCCCAATTCAAACGCTCCATTCGAGCCGTTAGTGCCTGCATCGCAGAACGCTCGGAGTCAGAAGCCCAGCCGAGTCCCGACAAGGAAGCAGCGGTTAGTCCTGTAGTGCTGCCTGCGGCGGCAAGGACCGCAGTGGACAACGGGGAATTGGCGGTCAGTACATCAACTAATTGTGCCGTGCTGAGCTGTTCCTTGTGTTCTAGCAAACTCAATAACGCAGCATCGGAACAGTATGGGCTGACGGCCATTAACCTGGTAAATAGCCCCGCGCGATCGTAAGTGGGATCCGCAATAACGGCCAGCAAGCCGTCCTGGTCTCCTCCATCCGGTAAAGCGATAAGGCTGTCCAGTTGTTGTTCCAATTGTTCAAGCACAGTGAAGCCTGATGCGCGGCGTTCAGAACCAGGAATGGGAATTGGGCAGGGGTTACCTCCTGTGCTGGCAATGTTGCAATCCTCCAAAAACACAGAATTAGACACACACTCTGGTTTCAAATCAGAATGATGGCTGTAAACAAAACCGGGCATGCCGTTTTGGACAAAGATGTCGCCTTTATCAACCAAACAATCGTGGCTAAAGGAATTGCCGGCTGGGGCAGTGATTGCTCCAGGAAGTCCTGAAAACAAACATTCCCCCTGATCCGGCAGCCCACCAGTGCCACTTCCCGTTACAGCAATGTTAAAGCGGTAAATGTTCGTGTAATCGTTGCAGCGTATTTGCAATTGGCTGTTATCTCCTTGGCAGCGGATACCCGCCTCAAGGAAATTGAACTGGTTCAGATTCAATAGGGTAGAGGCGTCCGCATTGTTGTCCACGTAGATCCCGGCCATCCAGGGAAGCGAAAAAGTTGCTATGCCTTCAAGCAAAAAGGAGTTCTGTTCCACTTCGTAATCGAAGCTGCTTTCTAAGTAGAGCCCATAGGACGGAGTTATGCCTACAAAATCAGGTATTTTAAATGTATTCTCCTCTACCTTTACATTGCCGAGACCGGAAATCAAAACGCCGCGCAAATTGTTGGTGAACGTTATATTGTTAATTTTCAGCGGATCGGCCAAATACTTTCCGCTACCGGTTGCACGGATACCATAAATCAAATTCTCAAACGAGCTACTTATAGATCCGCCGGATACGACATAACTCGCATCAAAAGATCGAATGCCCACGTCAGATGGGACACTTTGCAGCACAAAACTGCCACTTTGAAATTGGCAGCCTATAAAGGAAACGCCAACGATTTCGTTCAGATCAATTGCAGGAAGAATGGTGGGGATACCCGAGCCTTTGGTAATAAACGTACATCCTACAAAGGTGCCCAAGTTCTCAAATCCATAAGGTTTATAAAGGACCGAAGTCCCGTTTTCACGGAAGGTGGTATTCTTAGCATAAATGATTCCGCCGTTACTAGCCGCATCAGACCCGAATGCAGCAGCAATCCCGCTAGTTGCATGTTCAATAATAGCATCTTCAAGGTAAAGTACCCCATGATCCGTGGAGTGACTTGGATATATGCCTGATAAAATCCCAACAAGACTACCCGGGTGGGGCGTGTCTTTATGACCTTTAACCTGTATGCCAGCCCATGCCTTTCCGCAAAGGTTGGTAATATTGGCACCAATGGCATCAAGCCGACCACCTTGGTTAATCACAACGCCTTTGCCCTCAGCCATATTGATGTTTACACCAGGCTGAATTGTTAACTTACCACCTGCGATGATATGAATGTCTGTGTAAACTGTCCTGCTGTCTGACCAGATTTCATTCCCAGAGATGCTAAGCACTTTAGGGCTTTGAGGCGGCGGCAGGGATGCTGTCCATATGCCGCGTCCAAATGTTGCTAAAGCTAGTTTTCCCTGGCAATAACCAATATCAAGATCCATCAACAAAGTCGATGGAAGGCCCTCAGCAAAACAGGTCCAAACCGTTGTGTTCTCACGCCAGTAAACACCTTTGTCTGTTGCAACAAATTGTCTGTTTACTGCACTCTCGTCAATAATAATCTTGCTGGTAAATGCGTACGGTAAGCCGGTTGCATCAGAGGTCCAGGTATTACCCCCATTTTCACTCTTCCAAACGGTCGGATGCCCAGAATTCTTATCGCTGAATTTAAAAGGCGAGTAATAGGTTATCCATAAGCGATCGTGGTTGTCTGGGTCAACGGAAATAGACGAAATCTTTGCTGCGATCCCAGGTGTTTGGGGGCTAACATCCACCCAACTTGATCCATTGTATCTAAACAAAGTTAGTATCCGATATCCGTTGTCGTTCCAGGTCGGCGCGTCTTCACCCGGACAATCAGCCACCTCGTTATGTCCATTATCACCGAGCCAATAGCCATCAGTAGCAACATATACCCGGTTTGCGTCACTATAAGATAACCCTATTGCCCGTATTGGATTGTAATGTGTTGTGTTACAGCTTGGTATAGGAGGCCCAAAGTCTGTCAATACAATTGGATTTATTGAGTGATTATACTTCGTTAATTGTCCGGTGGTTGCGCTCACAGTGGAAGCACCTACAAAAATATCCAATGCATTTAACGGCGAACTCTCAATGGGATAAAAGCCTTTCTTACTTAAAGCGATGGTTGCACCGTTTGGACTTCCTGTGCTTAAACCTCCGTCTAAGGATGCAATAAATTTGGGATTAAAGTAGTCGCCATGGTATACCGTGTTTTGGTAAAGCACATCGAGATCTCTGGAATGGCTCACATCATCACCATCGCCTCTCAAGGTTTGAAACCATCTTGTACCGTCGTAAACCAACGTTGCATTGTCTTGGGTTCCTCCTAAAACGCGTTTGCCTTGCTCCGACACGTCTATGGAGTAAAATTGCGAAATACTTAATCCGTCATTTGATTCGGTAAAATTCACGCCCCCATTTAAGCTTGTGTAAAACCCGCCATCTGTACCAGCATACACTACTGATCCATTAGTACCATTGTATATGGGTGTATATAGGGTTTTGATGTCATCGTGAACACTAGATACACTTCCTAAAAAAGTATACTCCAAAGTTGAACCGCTAATGGAAAACCGGCCTAGAGGCACCCCACCAAGTAGTGCAAAGGTAAAATCAGAGTTTACAGTTAAGCTATGTTTCCGACTCGATGAATAGCCTACGACTGTTTCTGAGGTTGTAGGAAGCAACTCCTGAACATCATCCAGTTCGTTTTTACTTAGATACAATTTATTTAAACTCAAGGTGCCCACTCCAGAGTTAACGCCAATCAAGATCCAGTCGTTTAAAGCACCACTTACCACATTCTTCTCAGGCGATACTGCCAATTGAATCATGGAATTTTCGTCCACTCCATTTATTGCGAAGTTTACAGGAGATGGTGTTTTATCAGTCCATGTAATTCCAAAATCGTTAGATCGATACAGTCTTCTACTGGATGCATAAACCACACTAGGTTTGAAAGGATGCTGTTCCAAATCCCAGAAGTAATTGTCACTCTCCAAGACGGGAGATAAAATCTTCGTCCAAACAATTCCCCCGTCCACCGAACGCAACATCACACCCATACGAGCAGGATCGTTTGTATCTTCCAGTGTTCTAACCGCTACCAATAAAATATTTGGATTAGTAGGATGTATTAATATTCTTGCAAACTGAATTTGATTGTTAAAAGGGCCAGGTGTTGGCGCCGCACCGTAGTTTAACAGCGGGCTGTTGTACGCAAGGACACTTGTCCAGTTTGTTCCGCCATCTGTTGATTTGTAGACTCCGCTGCCACTCATCCTGAAATTTATAGCGCTGCCGAAGAAACCTTCTCCCTGGCCTGTAGTTACATAGATTACATCTGAATTGATTGGATCGATAGCGATGTTCGATACACCTTTCCCGTCAAAATTGCTGGAGACAAGAACACTCTGTTGTGTGGTCGTATTATGCTTCCATAATCCACCTGATTCAGACCCTAAATACATAATACTACCATTAGATGGGTCTTCTGCAATTGCAATAACTCGCCCAATCCCTAAACTACTCTCTAACAAGCTTACACCCGGCCCAGCATCTGGCATACTGGTAGGTCCAAAAAGGTCCCATTCTTCTTCTGAACATTGCGCACGGATGTTCGCTGAAGTGGCCAAAAGCATACCAAACAGGTAGGCAATCACAATACCTCTCAACGTCAGGCTGAAAACAGGGACTTGGTAACGAATAATGAAAAAATTAAACCTTGACAGATACTTTATCACAATCAAATTTATAGATCCGCTTTTAAATACAAAAGAATTTTTATTTAATGCTGATGTGCGATTATCAAGAAAGAAATAATTGATATTATATTTATTTAGTAAAATAATACACTGTTTTACAAGTATCTAAAACCTAAATAATATTTAAGCTCTAATTAGTGCTCCATCTATTCTCAGAAAGAATCACTTAAATTTCTCCTGAAAATAACTCCCGGTTAAATTAATAATATAAGTTAGAAGCTACATAGTACAAGCTACTTTTGACACCCTCCTATCTTCTGGCAACCCGTACTAATCAGGTAGCTTCCGCAAGCTACACCGATTCAGGCCCACGTTGGCGGGCAGCGAGCAAATACAGCACAGCCATTCGTGTAATGACCCCATTCTGCACTTGGTCCAGAATGATGCTTTGGCCGGAATCGGCCACATCGCTGGTAATTTCTACCCCGCGGTTCATGGGTCCCGGGTGCAAAATCAGGATGTCCTTGCCCACTTCATCCAGGATTCTGCGATTGACGCCGTACACCATGGCGTATTCGCGCAAGCTGGGGAAGGAACGCAAAGCACTTCCCCCGCCCCCCTCCTCCATGCGCTCCAATTGAATACGAAGCACGTTGGCCACATCGCACCAAGCCAGGGCTTCGCGCAGGTTGTGGCTGACGTGCACGTTCAAGGTCTGCATGTGCCGGGGAATGAGGGTCGGAGGGCCGCACACCATGACTTCAGCCCCGAGTTTCTGCAAGCAGAATATGTTGCTGAGCGCCACGCGGCTGTGCTGGATATCGCCGATGATGACCACTTTCAAACCCGCCACCCGGCCCAGTCGCTCGCGGATGGAGTAGGCGTCTAAAATGGCCTGTGTGGGGTGCTCGTGCGTGCCGTCGCCGGCGTTGACCACTTGGGCATCAATGTGCTTGGCTAGAAAAACAGGCGCACCAGGGCTGGGATGCCGCATGACAACGATGTCAACCTTCATGGCCAAAATGTTGTTGACCGTGTCCAGCAGCGTTTCGCCCTTTTTGACGGAACTGGACGAAGCGGAGAAGTTAACCACATCAGCAGAGAGACGTTTCTCAGCCAATTCGAACGAAATGCGGGTGCGGGTAGAGTTCTCGAAAAACAGGTTGGCAATGGTCATGTCGCGGAGGCTGGGGACCCGTTTAATCGGGCGCGACAGCACTTCGCGGAACTGGTCGGAAAAGTGGAAAATCAAGTCCAGGTCGGCCGGCGTCAAATCGCGGATGCTGATCAGGTGGGGAACCGACAGGGTGCTTTTGTCCAGGCTGGGGGAACTCTGCGGGCTCATGGGGCAACAGCGTTTTGGGAAACGATCCAAACTTTGTCTTGACCCTCAGCTTCTGCCCACTCCACGCGCACCTGCTCCGATATGACGGCATCTACGGTCTGCCCGACGTAATCGGGCTGAATGGGCAGGTGCCGGCTGAGCCGCCGGTCGATGAGCACCAGCAATTCCACCCGAGCCGGCCGACCGTAGTGCAAAAGTCCATCCATAGCAGCGCGAATGGTTCGGCCGGTGTAAAAAACATCGTCGATCAACACCACGTCTTTGCCCTCTACTAAAAAATCGATGCGGGTTTCAGCGGGTTTAAGCGGCATGTCCCGGCGCCGGAAATCATCGCGGTAAAACGTAGGGTCCAGGACGCCATACTGCCAATTGCGCTCTCCTGTCAGGCGAAGAAGCGTCTGGTCAACGCGCCGCGACAAATGGATGCCCCGGGGCTGGATGCCGATCAGGCAAGTATCGGCAAAACCGTCGTGGTTTTCAATCAATTGGTGGCAAAGCCGCTCCAGCACCAGTCCGAATTTCTGGCTGTCCAGAATAACGCGCGGTTCCACCATGGGCACAAAGGTACGCTGCGGCCTGAAATCCCAACCATAAACAGTGGACCCTGCTAATAACGCAGCGCAAAGGGCAACCTGGCCTGGATTTTGCCTTCCTGCACCCAGCGCAGCAACTCCGTTTGATCCTGTTGCATAGCACCCAACGGACCGTTCAACAGGAGCGCGGCCCCGCCAAGCGCTCCGGCCTGCATTTTTGGTGCTCGAGATTGCACCATAGTCAGGAACAATTCTTCAAACGGCGTCAGTTCGGTTTCCGGCCATTCTACCACCTGGTAATCCTGGCCGAGTCGGGCCAACTCTGCTGCTTTGCTTATGGCCAGCGAAAGGTTGCCCAAGGTATCCACCAACCCCCGCTCCAACGCTTGCGTCCCGGTCCAGATGCGTCCTTGGGCCACGGTCTCTACCGCTTCCAAACTCAGGCCACGACCGCGGGCTACGTGCTGCTTGAACGCTCCGTACGTGCTGTCCACTGCCCGCTGCAAAATGGCCCGCTGCCGCTCGGACACTGGCCTGATCACCGACGGAAAATCAGCCAGCTCCGCCGTTTTAACCGTGTCGCTGGTGATGCCCAGTTTGTCTTCCATCAGCCCTTGTAGGTTGGGAAGCAAAAGAAACACACCGATAGACCCAGTCAGGGTATTGGGTTGGGCCACAATGAAATCTGCCGGAGCGGAAATCTGGTACCCGGCAGAAGCCGCAAGATCGCCCATGGACACCACCAGCGTTTTGTCTTCGGCCAACAGGTATGCCTCGCGCCAGATCACGTCGCTGGCTGGCGCCACCCCTCCCGGCGAATTCACCCGCAGCACCACCGCCTTAATGTCCTTGTCCTCCCGGGCTTTGCGCAACAATTTGCTCAGGTCTTCAGACCCAATTCGCCCGGGACTGCTCAGGCCAAAACCGATATCGCCCTCCGCGTAAATCACCGCAATTTTGCTCTTGGCCTTGCTCTTGCCAGACGGAGCATCCACGCCCGCGTCCAGATATTTGCTCAACGTAACATAGGGTATCTTATCGTCCTGACCGAGGCTGAGTTTCTCGCGCATGAGCGCCTGAATTTCGTCCGGGTATTTGAGGCCGTCCACCAGGCCAATTTTTTGGGCATCCCGGGCGAAATAGCCCGTTAAACTATCCGCGGCCATTTGCAACACTGCGCGGTCCAGTTCTCTGCCCCGGCCAACCTGGTCCAGGTACTGAGACCAAACTTCGTCCATGAACTCGCGGAGCTGCTGGCGGTTTTCATCGCTCATCTTTTCCAGGCGGAAAGGCTCTGTGGCGCTCTTGTATTTGCCGTCGTAAAACACTTGCACTTCCACGCCCAGTTTTTCTAACGCCCGCGTATAAAAACTCAGGTCGGCGCTAAAGCCCTTGAAATCGACCATGCCAGTCGGGTGCAGGTACAACTCGCTCGCTGCACTGCCCAAGTAATAGGCGCGCTGGGTCATGTTCTGCCCGTAGCCGACCACAAACTTTCCGCTCTCTTTAAATCGATCCAGCGCCTGGAGCACTTCGCTCAGTTTAGTTAACCCGTTGGGGTTGAATTCCAGGTCCAGCAGAATGCCCTCAATCCGGTCGTCGGCGGCGGCCGCATCGATGGCGGCAACTACCTCATTCAGCCCGGTTGAGGCACTGAAGTCAAGGTTCAGGGGGTTGATGGCCGACGGCCAGCCGTTTAGCGATTGCTCGGGTATGCTGTAGTTCAGGTCAAGCCGGAGCACAGAGTTGCCCTTGATACCGTCTTCTTTTCCCCCGGCCAACACCAACGAGCCAAAGGTGACCAGGAAAAAAGCAAAGACTACGGCCAGCGCCAGGAAAAACCCGAAGGCTGCAGCCAGGATAGATTTGAAGAATGTCATCGCCGCAAAATTACACCAGGAAGCCCGGGTATGGCCAGACGCCTAAGCGCCAGGCAGCGGCTGGTTGATTACCCCCCCCACCCCCTCGCAACGCTGCTGGTCAACCCTTACTTTTGCACCCTTGGACGCTGCGCAACGCCAACTGACCCCGCTGTACCTGATGCTCGGCGGCAACCTGGGACCCAGGGAACGCAACCTTGCCCAGGCCCGCGATCTGGTGGAAACGCTCATCGGTCCGGTGGCCGCGGCATCTGCTTTGTACGAAACTGCCGCTTGGGGCGTCGTGGACCAGCCGGATTTTCTCAACCAGGCGCTGCTTGTACAGACCTTGCTGGAACCGCGCGAAGTATTGGCTTGCGCGCAGGCCATCGAAGCGTTTTTGGGTCGTCAACCCAGGCGGCATTGGGGGGAGCGCGAAATGGACGTGGACGTGCTTTTTTACGGCGATCTTGTGCTGGATGAGGCTAATCTTCGCATTCCCCATCCCCGATTGGCGTTGCGGCGTTTTGTTTTGGTTCCGCTGGCCGAAATTGCCCCGAACCTTCGCCACCCGGAAACCGGACGGACTGTAGCCGAATTGCTGGAGCAGTGCCCCGATGATTTGCCGGTTAAGCGGCTCGGGCAAGGCGGCCCTTCGCCCGAACAAAATGCCCACAATCCCAAAGAAAAACAGCCCTGAATTTTCCGCTGACCATGCACTACCAACTGATTACTGTAGAAGGCAATATCGGCGCCGGAAAAACCACGCTGGCCCACTATTTTGCCCGCGATTTCTCCGGCAAACTGATCCTGGAGCGCTTTGAAGACAACCCATTTTTGCCCAAGTTTTTCGAAGATTTCAAGCAAAATGCCTTTGCCACGGAGCTGTATTTCATGGCCGAGCGCTACCACCAGTTAAGCCGCGAAATGACCGAGCCGGAGCTTTTTCAGACCCGCGTGGTCATGGATTATCTGTTCACCAAAAGCCTCCTGTTTGCCAAAGCCAATTTGGACGAAGAAGAATTCACGCTGTTCCACAAGCTTTTCCACATCATCAATCCCCGCCTGCCCGAGCCGGAATTGATCTTGTACGTGCACTCGGACATCGACCGGCTCATGCACAACATTCGCGAGCGCGGCCGCGACTTTGAGCAGGGCGTTGACCCGGCCTACCTGGAGAAAATTCAGGCTAATTACTTTGCCTGGTTCCGCCAGAACCCACACCTGCGAATCCTGGTTATTGACAACAACGACGCCGATTACGTCCGCGATTCAGACGCCTACAATTGGTACAAGGACATCGCCAGCCGCCCATGGACCACAGGCTTGCACTTTCTTCGGGTCGGAGAAAGCGTTGAGGCACCTTAAAGAGGGTTTGTTGTGGGCGAAACAGGCGTCACGGGCTAAACGGCCCATCCGGGCGAAGGGCGAACGGTTTTATCCACAACGGCATTTTAAAGGCCGGATATTTAGGGCCAACATTTGCGGAATCGTTGTTGCCTAGTCCACAACGGCATTTCAAAAGGCCGGATATTTAGGGAACTGCGAAGGCTTGGCTAACTTCGCGGCCATGAAATTGCGCCTGAGGACGCTCTTACTGTTCACCTTCCTGGTTTCGGGAGCAGCCCTGCACGCCCAGCAGCGCGCAGAACTGTTCGGCACAGTGACCGATATCGAAACAGGCGAAACGCTCATCGGGGTCAACGTCTTCTTGCTGGGCACCACCAGCGGAGCCGCCAGCGACATAGACGGCACCTACCGGATTGTGGACATTAAAGGAGCGGAGTATACTGTTCAGGTCACCAGCATTGGCTACGAAAAGCAACTAATCACCGGCTACCGCATCGAGCCGGGCGAAAAGAAAAAGCTGGACATCCAGTTAAAGTCCACCTCAGTTCTTTTCAGCGAGGTGGTCACCATTATTGGCGAAAAACCTTTGGTGGACATCGAAGACAGCAAAACAGGTTCCACCATTTCTGCAGCCACCATTGAAATGGCCCCGACCCGTCAACTTCAAAGCCTGCTCAACACGCAAACAGGGGTAGTGAAAAACCCGGAAGGGGTGAACATTCGCGGTGGCCGTACTTACGAAACAGGATTCTACATTGACGACGTTTCGGCCTCGGACCCGCTTGCGGGCACCGGTTTTGGTCTTGACATCGGCACCAACTCCATTAATTCAATTGAAGTCACCACCGGAGGCGCCGGTGTGGAATTCGGCAACGCCACAGCGGGGGTGGTCAATACCCGCACTAAAAGCGGCGGCGACAAATTTGACATGGACCTCTCTTATAAGCGCGACAACTTTGGTTTTAACAAGGACGCCCGCTCTTCGTTTAATCAACAGGTGTTTGAGTTAGGCTTGGGCGGCCCGCTGCGGCTCGTACCCAAAAAGAGCCGGGACAAATGGAAGTACTACACCTCGCTCAAGGCCAATTTCAGCGACGAATTCATTAAGATACCTGCGGATCAGGTTACCTCATCGCTCTACCCATCCAGCAATTGGACCCCCTACCAGGACAACCGCTGGTCGGGCATGTTCAAGCTCAACTACGACATCAACCCTCGCAAACGGCTGGCATTTACGTACCTGAAATCGCTGACCATTAACCAGGATTTCAACATGCTGCGCATCGTTACCGGCAACGACGTGCCCTTTGCTCCGGGCTACCAGTTCAATTTTTTGCTGGATCCGGACAACGCCAATACCTATACCCACGATACCAACTTGCAATCGCTGCGTTGGAACCACACAGTCAGCAATCGCTTTTCTTACAAGGTTACCGCTTCGCGGTTGTACGTGAAATTGCGAGCTGACGCCAACGGTCGTCCCTGGCGCCCGGAAGTGGTCAACACGGAATTTGATCCCCGGTCCATCGTCGATTTCCCGGCCACGGTTTTCAACCCCGACGAGCCCATTACGTTTGTACTTCCCGGCCCAGGCCTGGTCAACAATGGCGGTGTTGCCACGCTTTGGCACGACCATTACGTGCAGGAGTACACCCTAAACGCCACCGGTACCTTATACTCCATGGACACCCGCAATCGCCTGACCTTCGGCACCGAACTCAAGCAGCAGGAAATGCAGTGGATCGACATTACGCGGCCTTGGATCGGCGCTCCCATCCAATTGCCTTCCGGTGAATTCACGCAGAGTTTCCGCCTTGGCGATGTTTCCGATGTTTGGAAAGTGACCCCAGTTCGAGGAGCATTTTTTGTATCTGATAAATTCAAGTACCAAGGACTGATTGCTGACTTCGGGGTTCGGATGGAGTATTGGTTTGCTGGCAATTTTGTTGACCAGGCCATTGACAACCCCGCCTCTCCTATTCGCGACGAAATCCGCCAGGCCTACAAAGACGAGAGTTACAAACTGGGCGACCGCTACTTTAAAATGCGTTTGTTGCCCAAGTTTTCTGCCTCATTTCCTATCAAGGAGAACCAGGTCATGTACTTCAACTATGGCCATTCCATGGTCATGCCCCACCCATCTTTCCTGTACACCGGGTTGGACCCGTTCTTTACCGATCGCTCAACCCTGGGTTTTCTGGGCAACCCCAACCTGAATCCGGAAGTTGACATCAGCTACGAACTTGGGCTCAAGTCTCAAATCACCAGCAACGATGCGCTCAACGTTTCCGCCTATTGGCGCGACAAATACGACTTTATTACCTCTTCAACCATTCTGGTTAACGATATTACCGGTCGCGAAGTAAGCAGAACCATTCGCATTAACTCGGACTACGCCCGCGTCCGCGGATTAGAAGTGGCCTACATCAAACGCGTGGGCAAGTGGTTCTTCGGACAGGTATCGGTTTCTTACTCCATTGCCACCGGACAGAGCTCCTCCAGTTCGGAAACGCTCGCCTCTATTTTGGCTACCGGCAACCGCGAAAGCACAGTCGAATTGCCCCTGGCCTGGGATTCTCCGCTGGATGCTAAATCCTTCGCCGTCTTTACGCTCAACCAGGAAGGTGGTTTGTGGGGCAAATCATGGATCAACAAAATGTCTTTCTACTCGGAGGCTATTTTTCGCACAGGGCGTCGCTACACGCCTTACACTTTTGAGGGTCTGGAGCCAATTTCAGGCCGTCCTATCTACGAAATTGAGTCTGAACCAGAGCGCCGTTTTGCCGAAATCGGATCAAGCTTGTTCTGGCTCAACCTGAACTACCGCAAATGGTGGGACATGAGCTGGGGCCAGGTGGCATTTACGGTGGAATTGACCAATGCCTTGGACAACAAAAACGCGTCCATCATCAACCCGGTCACCGGCCGCGCCTGGGAAGCCGGCGACCCGGTACCCTCCGAATGGCGTGATCCCAACTACCTCGATCCGCGCGACCCACGCTCGTTCGGTTCTCCCCCTGACAACCCGGCCCGCTATTTTGAACAGCGCCACGTTATGGTTGGGGTAGCGTTGTCTTTCTAGGCGGCGTTCGGGGCATTGCAGCAGCTTGCCCTCCGTGTGCAGTTGGCGGCTCCAACACTGCCCCCCCCTCAACCCAATCCGCGCATGCTTCTGGCCAACGCCCATAAGCTAACCCCTGCGGCAACGCTGACGTTCAGCGAGCGCTTTGCTCCAAATTGGGGGATTTCCAGAATGGCGTGGGCAGCGTCCATCAATGCGCTGTTCACGCCGTACACTTCGTGCCCGATCCACAGACCGTAAGCCTGTCCGGGCTGCGGGTTAAACGCTTCCAGGAGCACGCTTCCAGGGGCCTGCTCCAGCACCAGCGACAAGGCTCCGCGCTCGCGAAGCGCTGCTGATGCTTCGCTGCGGCTGGGAAAATAGCGCCACACCACCGAATCCTCTGCGCCGAGGGCCGTTTTGCGCAAATCGCGGTGCGGCGGTCTGCCGGTAATGCCGCACAGCCAAACCGCCTCGATGCCGAAGGCATCGGCAGTCCGGAACACCGCTCCGACGTTGTGCAGGCTGCGCACATCGTCCAGGAGTACGATCAACGGGATGAGGTCGGGATCGGGCATAAAGCTAGTTTTCCACAAGTCTTCAAGGCAGGGCCGCCAAATTACTAGCTTTGAGGCGATATGTCCGGAACTACCCCGCGCAACCCGGCCAAGGCGGGAAAAACTGAAAAAACCACGCCCCTTATGGGGCAATACCAGCGGATCAAGACCAGCCATCCGGATGCGCTGCTCCTGTTCAGGGTCGGTGATTTCTACGAAACTTTTGGTGCTGATGCCATTCGCGCCTCCTCGGTTTTGGGCATAACCCTGACTAAACGAGCAAATGGAGCTGCTTCTCATGTGGAATTGGCCGGTTTTCCCTACCACAGCCTGGACAGCTACTTGCCCAAACTGGTCAGGGCCGGCATTCGCGTGGCCATATGCGAGCAATTGGAAGATCCGAAACTGACCAAAACCCTGGTCAAACGCGGGGTCACCGAGTTGATTACCCCAGGGCTGGCCACTGGCGACAAAATCCTGGACCTCAAGCGGAACAACTTTTTAGGGGCAATCGCCCTCGCCGATCCGGACCCACGCCCTTCGCCCGGAAAAAACGCCCCCTGTGGCATTGCCCTGCTCGATTTAAGCACAGGCGAATTCCTGGTCAGCGAAGGCCCCGAAGACCACATCGACCGGGTGCTGGAAAGCTACCGCCCAGCCGAGGTGCTCCTGGCCAAATCAAGGATGAAAGCCTTTCAGCAGCGGCACAGCGGCCGCTACTACGCCTACCCGCAGGAAGACTGGATTTTCAGCGAAGCCTTTGGGCGCGACCGGTTACTGGAGCATTTTCGCACCAAAAACCTTAAAGGCTTTGGAGTCGAAGAGGGCTCGGCGGTCGCCGCTGCGGCCGGTGCGATCCTGCACTACTTGGGCCAAACCGAGCACCATCAGCTGGCCCACATCACCGGCTTGCGGCGCATGGCCCCGGAGCAGCACATGATGCTGGACCGCTTCACGCTGCGCAACCTGGAATTGCTCGAAGCCAACCACCCGGATGGCAGCAGCCTGCTCTCCGTGCTGGACCGGACCGCCTCCCCGATGGGGGCGCGGATGCTGCGCCAATGGCTTGCCCTTCCCCTATTGGACCCGGAGCGCATAGCCCGGCGGTTAGATACCGTTGAAGCGCTGCTCCGAGACCTAAACCTGCGCGAAACCCTGCACAAGCAACTGCACAGCCTGGGCGACATCGAGCGCACGCTGGCGCGAATCGCCATGGGCAAGGCGGGACCCCGCGATTTGGGCGCCATTCGCCACGCGCTTGCCACGCTGCCCGGGTTAAAACAAGCCCTGGCTGAGCCCGGGCAAACGCTTTTGGGGGAATTGTCCGCGGCCTTGAACCCCTGCGCGGATTTGCTCAGCACCCTTCAGGCCAGCCTGGCGGATGAACTGCCCACCCAACTCGGCAAAGGCCCGACCATTCGGACCGGAAGCAACCCCGAACTCGACGATTTGCGGAACCTGGGGGCCAATGGGCGCCAATACCTGGCTGAACTGCAACAAAAGGAAGCCGGGCGAAGCGGCATTACCTCACTCAAAGTGGGTTACAATGGCGTGTTTGGCTATTACCTGGAAGTGACTCAACGCTACAAAGACCAGGTGCCGCCGGAATGGATCCGCAAGCAAACCCTGGTCAACGCCGAACGCTACATTACCCCAGAATTAAAAGAATACGAAGAAAAAATTCTTCAGGCAGACGATCGCATCGCTTCGCTCGAAGCCAGCCTCTTTGCAGCATTGTGCCAAACGGTCAATAGTCAATTGGCCGAGCTGCAAAACAATGCCCAACGCTTGGCGCGCCTTGACGTGCTCAACTGTTTTGCCCGCAATGCCCTGGACTTTCAATACCGCCGCCCGCAGGTCAACCTCGGCGATGCGCTCGTCTTGCGAGAAAGCCGGCACCCGGTCATCGAACGGCTCCTGCCCCCGGACCAAGCCTTTGTTCCGAACGATCTTCGCCTTGATCGCAGCGATCAGCAAGTGCTGATTATAACCGGTCCCAACATGAGCGGCAAATCTGCACTGCTTCGCCAAACGGCGCTCATTGCCCTGATGGCGCAATGCGGCAGTTTTGTGCCGGCCGCTTCCGCAATCATCGGCATTGTGGACAAGCTCTTTACCCGGGTCGGTGCCTCGGATAACCTGAGCAGCGGCGAATCCACGTTTATGGTAGAAATGCTGGAAACGGCGAGCATCGCCAATAACCTGAGCCCGGCCAGTTTGCTCGTCCTGGACGAAATCGGCCGCGGAACCAGCACCTACGACGGAATTTCCATTGCCTGGTCGCTGGCCGAGTACTTGCACAACCACGGCGATTTCAAACCGCGCACCCTGTTCGCCACCCATTACCACGAGCTCAGCGAACTGGCCGGACAATTGCCGCGTGTGCACAACTTCCACATCAGCACCCGTGAATCCGGCGAACAAGTCATTTTTCTGCGCAAACTAGTGCCCGGCGAAAGCCAGCATTCCTTCGGCATCCATGTGGCCCGTATGGCGGGAATGCCGCTGGCCATTGTGCAGCGCGCGCAGGAATTGTTGGTAGCGCTGGAGCGGCACGGCATCGGCAACCAGGATCCCGATCAGATTAAGGAGACCTTGCGGGAATTGCCTCAGAGCGCGCTTCAACTGTCCATCTTTGACGTGGCGGATCCGGCGCTTGGGACAGTCCGTGAGATCCTGCGAACGCTGGATGTGAACCAACTTACCCCCGTAGATAGTCTGCTCAAATTGAAAGAGTTACAAGACTTACTTAAATAAGAATTGTAAATAAAAAAACCCGGCCATAGGGTCCGGGCTTTCCGGGCAAACAAGGTGCTCCGGAAGTTTTCGTGTGTTTTGGGTCGAATATGCTGTCCCTGGCCATAGCATTCCCTACCAGGGATGCCCTAATTGAATTGGCCGAGGCGGATTAGCTCATTTTTCAATTGCTCCTTGGCCATTTCGTAATCAGTGTCCACGACGCTGATGGCGAAGTCCCCACTGTTGCGGCGGGTGTACCCGATGGTCCACATGCAGTTTTCCATTTTGGCGAGGTATTCGCCATAAATCATCTTGTTGTCCTTGATGAAGGAAATGGTGCTGGGCAATTTAAAGGCTTTCATTTCGCGAATTTTCCGGTTGAGCATGTTGTCGTCTTGTTTTTCTCCTTTAGGCTTGCTCGGTTTTCGCGTTGACGGTGTTTGGATTATGAGTATCTGAATGTGCTTGCTTCAAGCGCTGTGCCAAGTGTTTGCTCTTTTCTGAAGTCCAGGTCACCCTTGCCTAAGAATCTGAACAGTTTTTGGCCTTTGCGCCGGAGGCTGTGGTTGCACGTTTCGGTCCCGATAATCGCGTCCTAACCGCCGTCTGAATTCAATATCATGCAGGGTTTCCACAAAGGCAATGGGGCGGTGAAATATTTTTCCAGACCATTCTTAGTCCATTGATAATCAGGGTAAAATGACTAAGTGTTGAAACAAACGGTGCCACGGCAGTTCGAGTTTTGGACCTTTTGAGCCATCAAGGGCTAAAAACCACAAGGCGAAGTTGCCTGTCACAAAGTGCCCTTTCCACCGCTAAGAATTTGATCAGTTAACCCTGAAATTGGTGCGTACGGACCTGTCCCCCGGATGTCACAAAATAAAGAGCGCATTTCGGTTGCCTTGAAGGCCGGACATTCCTAAGCCTGATCCGCAAACAGGTCACCCGTTTCGGGCAGACGCGCCTGCGTCCCGCTGGATTTCAGCAGGCTTTCCAGCGTCTCCAGGGTGTCGGCTTCTGCGGCGGGCTTGTCGTGACGCCAGCGGTGAATGCGCGGAAAACGCAGCGCAATCCCGGAGCGGTGGCGCGGCGAGCGTGCAATGCCTTCAAAGGCAATTTCAAAAACATGGAAGTGCTCCAGCATGACCACGGGGCCGCTTCGCGAAACCATATGGTCGCGGATCCAGGCATTTAGTGCACGCACTTCGGCATCGTCCAGCCCGGAATAGGCCTTGGTAAAAGGCAGCAATTGATTCGCATGCCAAATGCCGAACGTAAAATCGGTGAACAAGCCCGCCCGCCGACCGTGCCCGCGTTGCGCGTACAACAAGACTGCATCCACGGTGTAGGGGTCCACCTTCCATTTGAACCAGTCGCCGCGCTTGCGCCCAATCCCATAAGCGGAATCCAGCCGCTTGAGCATGAGCCCTTCCGTCCGTTCCTCCCGGCTGCGCTCCCTGGCTGCGGCCAATTCCTCCCAACGTTGAAAAGGCAATTCGGGCGAAAGTCGGAGTACTCCGGGCAACTTCTGCTCGCTCATTAAGCAGGCAAGCCTTTCCCGCCGCTTAGCAAAAGGCTCAGCCCGCAAGTCCAGCCCCTCCCATTCCAGCACATCGTAGACCATCAAGATGACGGGAAATCGCCGCAGCAGATCCCGAGTGGCATTCTTACGATTCAATCGATTCTGTAAGTTCTGAAAGTTCAGAACTTCCCCGTCCCGAAAAGCCAGCAACTCGCCGTCCAAGCTCGTTCCTTCCGGCAAGCGCCCCGTCAGCAATCGGAACTCCGGGAACGCAGCCGAGACCTCTTCCTCTCCCCGGGACCATAGTGTGATAGCATTGTCGCGGTGCAACAGTTGGGCGCGGATACCGTCCCACTTCCACTCGGCGAACCAGGCTTCAGGCCCCCCCGGCAACCCGTCCGGCGGTCCATCCAGGGCATGTGCCAGAAAAAACGGATACGGTTGGGCCCCGCGACCGGGCCCTTGGCCCCGGAGCAAATCGTCCCAGCGCACATCGTCGGGATGCCAGGCCCCGCTCAAACGGTTGACCACTTCGGCCGGCTCCAGGCCCTCTGCCCGAGCCACCCCCCGAAAAGCCAAACTGGCTGACACCCCTAACCGCATTCCGCCAGTCAGCAGCTTGTGGAAAGGCAGGCGTTCCCCGTCCGAAAGCAGGCTCCACGCCTCGTGCACCTGCGCTTTCAATCTGGCTTCCGGCAAACCGCGCCAGCCCTGGATGCGCTGCATCCAATCCGCCAGACTATGCTCCACTGGCGCGCTGGCCTTGGGCAACAGCAGCGACACGGTTTCCGCCAAATCGCCCGTCATGTGGTAACTCTCGGCAAAAAGCCAATCCGGAATGGCGGCTTCTTCGGCTGCCCATTGCGCCAATTTTGTCGCCGCCACCAGACGCTTGGGACGGCGGCCGCTAAACAGCCCCAGCGCCCACAACCGATCTGCCTCGGGAGCCTCGCGGAAAAAGGCCTCCAGCGCCTCCAACTTGGCGTTCGTTTTGTTGCTTTCGTCTAACGCCCGGAACAAATCGGCAAAGACTTTCAAGGTTTCGGGGGTTGAGGGCTATCAGCGCGATCAGGGTCTTCGGAACTTTCAAGACTTTCTGAACTTTCAGGATCATGGGCGCTTTGAACCCGGTCCAATTCAGGCGAAGGTTCCTCCGTCAATGCACGACCTTCCCGGATTTCTCCGCTTTCGCCTTCGAACAGCGTTTGCAGCGGCGCAGCATCCAGCCCCTGTTCGCGCAACCAGCGGCTGAATGGCTCGGCAAACCCGTGAGTCACCAGCACCCGCTCCGCGCCCGATGCCTGAACGGCAGCGTTGAGCCCATCCCAGTCGGCGTGGTCGCTGAGCACAAAACCCCGGTCAGCAGCGTGGCGCCGGCGCGGTCCTCGCATGCGCATCCAACCCGAAGCAAAGGCCAGCGAATAAGGTTCCAGCCGCTTCATCCAGGGGCTGTCCATGGCGCCGGGCGGAGCGATGACCATCGCACCAGCGAATTCCTTACCCTGTTTCTGACCCGGCTCTTTACCAAGAGCCCCGCCCGGCTCCTGACCCAGATCCTTACCCTGTTTTTGACCCGGCTCTTTACCAAGAGCCTTACCCGGAGCCCCGCCCCGAAAGGCGTCGTCAATAGGCAGCAATTCTGGCAACGAGTAACCCAGACCGCGGATAATATCCGTTATGGTTCGAACGGCCCCGTGTCCGTAAATAGGCCCCTGCCCCGCATCCAATCCGTGGAGCAAGCGCTGCGCCTTTCCCAGCGAATAACCAATCAAAACACTGCAACGGCCCGCGCGCTGGTTGTCTGCCCACCAGCGGTGCAGCGCAGCAAATTCCCCGGCCGGATTGGGCCAGCGATACACCGGCAACCCAAATGTGGATTCGGTTATGAACACCCGACACGGCACCGACTCAAAGGGCGCGCAAAAGCGATCACCCGCGTCCGACTGCAGTTTGCCATCCGTTGCAGTACAGAAATAATCGCCGCTGAATACCCAGCGATCGCCCTGGTGCTCCACCAATACCTGCGCCGAGCCGGGAATGTGGCCGGCCGCATACAGCGTTACCCGCACACCGTTCACCGTCAGGGTTTTGCCATACCCTATGGTTTGGACCAAGGGCCGCTCGGGACTAGTGCCCAAGCTGCTTTGCGCGAAGGTTTGCCCGATATTCCGTTCAGCGGTTGCCCAAGGACCGGCTTCCGCTGACCGGTCCGATTCCGTCGCTCCATCCCAGCCGCCCTTTCCCCACCCCAACCGATGCTGCAAAATCGCAGCGGTTTCCGGGTGGGTCAGGTATGCGCCATGCCCGGCGCGCGCATGGTCGCTGTGTCCATGGGTAATGATGGCGCGGGGAACCGGTCGCCAGGGGTCCAGATAAAAGTCGCCGGCGGGGCAGTAAAGCCCTTCGCCCGTCATGGTCAGCAGATCCGGACGCGGACTGCGGTTTGCTGTTGCTCGTAGTAGCTGACCCTTCACCCGGTTAAAGCTATGCCTTACCCGCAAGCGGAACAGTTTTGCGGCACATGGTCAACGACGTGGCTCGGGCACTTATCTTTAAGGCCGGCACTAACCGGAATTCGCTGCATGCAACCGACACCGAAAGACTTGTTTTTCCTGGACCTCGCTGTGGATTTGGCCCGTCAGGGCGCTCAATCCGAAAACGGAGGACCCTTTGGCGCGGTTGTGGTGCGCAACGGGGAAATCATCGGGCGAGCGCATAACCAGGTAGCTGGCAGCAACGATCCTACTGCGCATGCCGAAATTGTAGCTATCCGGCAAGCCTGCCGGGAGATCGGGAGTTTTCAACTAGCCGGCTGTGTGCTTTACAGCAGTTGCGAACCCTGCCCCATGTGCCTGGGCGCAATTTATTGGTCCCGACCCGATCGGGTTTGGTTTGCGGCCTCGCGACAGGATGCAGCGGCGACCGGATTTGACGACAACCACATCTATGAAGAATTGGCGTTGGAGCTGGCGGATCGACGTATACCTTTTCTTCAAGTGAACCGACCTGCTGCGCTGGATGTCTTTGCTTTATGGAACAATAAGCTGAACAAGATTTCCTACTGAAACCCAAGGAATGGATTCCTCTTCTGCTCGCTCTCAAAACAAACAACAAATCAACCTGCAAAGTAAACCGAAAGCGGCTGGCGACAGCCGTTGGCAAGTGCTGCTCAAGCGCTTTGGCCTGGCAGGTTTCCTGTTCTTTTTCATCAAGGGCCTAGTCTGGATCGCAGTCTTTGCCTTGGGATGGAAAGGTTGCAGCGCGTTACGGGATACGGAGAGTGCGAGCATGGGCACGGATGACGCGCATGCTTCTGCCCATGAAGTCCTTGCCTTGCAACAGCTCAATGACTTTGCCCTCCTCTTCCTCGTCTTCGAGGTTCAGAAAGGCGAAGCCCTTTGAACGGCCGCTTTGTCGGTCCCTCACCACCGTAACGTGTTTAACCTTTGCCATTTCCCCCACTAACTCCTGCAGATGACTGTTTTCCGCTTCGTAAGCGAGATTGCCAATGTAAATCGTCATAAAATTTTCCTGTTACCCATTTAAACATAGAAATAAACTGCCATACCTGAAAAAGTTCCGTAGCATAATTATTTTTTTCTTTTTACAACGTCGCCCGGCTCAGGGTTTTTTACACCCAAAAGCAAGACCGGCATATGCCTTTTTATGCTTGATTTTCAGCGCAATATTGGCAGATGTTGAAGTTCAGGCACAAGTGGACACGCCACTTGTTTATTCGTCTATCACCACAAGCTTTTTGCAACCATTTCCTCAAACCTTGGACATTACTCTGGCAAGTCCAGCGCGTTGGATGCCTGCTTCTCCGCTGAAACAGTCCTTTTCCTACGGATCGGGGAGCGACAACCCGAGTTTGCAACCGCAAGCTGGGCTACTTTTTGTTCTCTTGCGGAACCAAGTCCTGTTTTCAAAGCAGCAACTTGTTCTTCAACTGGCCTATCCCAATCCTTTTGAGACAAGGCTTCACAACGATCAAAACCTCTTACCGATATACCTCCCTCCCATCCCCTTTGGGTTCTTTTGTCGCTTTGAAGACAACCTTGCCCGCAAATTGCCCGTGCCGCTTGACTTTGGCACGGACTGAAGCCACCTCTTTTGCGATGACCGAAACCACCCTAGACCTGAACCGAGACTCCATCGCCGACGCCTTTCGGAACCTGCAGGACCAAATCTGTGAAGCCCTGGAGCAATTTGACGAAAAGGGGCTGTTCCGCCAGGACCTCTGGCGCCGCGATGCCGGAGGCGGCGGGCGCACGAGGCTGATCGAAAACGCGAACATTCTGGAAAAAGGCGGCGTCAATTTCAGTGCTGTCCACGGGCCGATGCCGGAAAAAATTGCCGCTGCCCTGAATCTGAGTGCCGGAGAATTTTTCGCCACAGGAGTGTCCATCGTGCTGCATCCGTTCAACCCCTGGGTACCCATCATCCACATGAACGTGCGCTATTTTGAAATGAGCAACGGCACCTGGTGGTTCGGCGGAGGCATTGACCTTACCCCGCATTATGCCGTGCCGGAAGACGCTGTGTTTTTTCACCGAAGCCTAAAAAGCGTCTGCGACAGCTACAACCCAGACTACTTTCACCGTTTTAAGACCTGGGCCGACGATTACTTTTTCATCCGCCACCGACAGGAAACCCGGGGAATTGGCGGCATTTTCTTTGACCGGCTGGACGGATCAAACGGGCAAACGCGCAAGGAGCGCTTTGCCTTTGTGCTGGAGCTAGGGCAAAATTTCGTTCCCATTTATACGGAGCTGATGCGCCGCCACAAAGACCGATCCTACGGAAAAAGGGAAAAATCATGGCAAGAGCATCGTCGCGGTCGTTACGTAGAATTTAACCTCGTATACGATAAGGGGACCAAGTTTGGGCTAGACACGGACGGTCGGGCGGAGTCCATACTTATGAGCCTTCCCCCACTCGCCCGTTGGACTTACGACCACAAGCCAGAGCATGATCCCGAAGCCCTTCGAACCCAAAGCTTGCTCATCAAGGGCATAGACTGGGAGGCCGGAATGCCCGAGGGAATGGTTTCAGGGCTTTTGGCAGGGTAACTTTAATTTATACATGATTTAAAATATTTAATATGCGATTAAGAACATTTGAATCCTTCTGGTTAGTAAAAAATGGAATTCTATACAGCTATCCTTCCTTGCAAGAAGATACGCAAACCGAAATCCTGGTGATCGGAGCAGGCATTACGGGTGCACTGATCAGTCATGCCCTGATGGAGGCGGGCTATGAAGTTATGTTGATCGACAAAAGAGACATTGCTATGGGCAGCAGCAGTGCCACAACAAGCATGTTGCAATACGAAGTTGATACGCCGATGTATGAATTGAGTGAAATACTTGGTGAACAAGAAGCAGCGACATGTTACAAAGCGGGTATAGATGCCATATTCGAGTTGAAAGAATTAGTTGAACGTTATGGAATAGATTGTGGATTTAAAATGCAGAAATGTTTGTATTTGGCCCACAATAAAAAGGCATCTTTATGGCTGAAGAAGGAATTTGAGATTCGCAACAAGCACCAATTGGGGGTGAAGTGGCTGGAGGCAGAGACCGTGAAGGAGAGTTATGGGGTGCTTTGTTACGGGGCCATTCTCTCTGAGGTAGCGGGGAGCGTTGACGCCTACAAACTGGCTCACGAGTTAGTCCAGCTAAATGCCAAACGGGGCATGAAAGTTTACGACCAAACCAATATAACTAAATTAAAAACCTCAGGCGAAATACCCTGGGTGATGCTGGAAGGAGGTCATAGCATTAAAGCGAAGAAAATTATCTGTTGTACAGGGTTTGAAAGTACCTTTTTGCTGAAGGAAAAAATAGCGGATTTGTTTTCCACCTATGCGATAGTAAGTGAGCGTGGCATAAAACTGAACGAACATATCCAGGATACCATGATTTGGGATACGGATGATCCGTATCTTTATATGCGAACAACCGATGATGGCCGATTCCTTGTAGGCGGTGAAGATTCTTCTTTCAACTCTGCTCGCATTAGGCAACGGACCAAAGAGCGCAAGGGCAGAAAATTGATCGGGAAGGTTAATAAAATGATGCCCGGTGTTGAGTTTATCGAGGACTTTAGTTGGGCAGGCACTTTTGGTTCTACAAAAGACGGTCTTCCCTACATTGGCAAGAGCAAAGAATATGATAACACATATTTTGTGTTAGGCTTTGGCGGGAATGGCATAACGTTCTCCGTGCAGGGCATGGAAATGATTGTCAACCTATTACAAGGAAAAGACCACAAGCTTGCCGAATTCTACCGGTTTGGTCGCTGAGAAGCGCAACCGAACTGGCGACAATGCATGTGTAAATAATCAATATAAAAAGTGCAGAGACGGACCAACTGAAGAAATTATCTAAAGGGTACTTCTAAAAACCCCGGAAACAAGGCTTACCCAATTTTTAACACCGGAGTTTACTCCTGTAAATGAGGATGTTAAAAATTGGGCGTAACGCAGGATTTGGGGTTTTTAGGAGTACCCTAAAGAGAAAAAGCTTACTGACAAACCAACGTCAAAACCGGCGTGCGAATGCTGTTGCTCCGGTTGCCGGCACGGTCAATCACATAGAGCGAAAGAGATAGCGTATCCAAGGGCTCTCCAAGGCTCAGGCAGGCAAAGAAGCCCGGATTAAAGCGCAAATCAACGAAACCTGAAATAGCCTGGACATTGTCGCTTTGCGCCACTTCGTCAATGTGGTAAAAAATCGGGAAGGCAGGAACCCGAGAGTCTGAGAGGAACACGTTGCGGGTGGTGTCAGGTTCGGGGGCTTGCGGGTCGCCATGGCCAAGATCGCCGTCACCATCGGTGAACGCAAAACGAAGGAAAATGGTGTCCTGGTTACCTTCTACGAGCGAGGTGCTGGTTATGGACTCAAAGGTCAAGACCGGCTCCAGTGGGTACTCCGGCGGCGAAACGCAAGAAGAGCTGGCCAATACCGCTGCGACAGCCATCGCGAGGCCAATGCCGTGAAAATCTTGGAGAATCTGGATGCGTAACCTGCCCATAAGCGTACTTTGCTAAAACGGAAATCCGGGTTGTTTATGCAGGTAAATCTACCCCAATTTGCCGCGCGGTGGCCAAACCTCCACCCTCTACCTTTGACCACAGAAAAGAACAGCCTGTTTTGCTGAATGATGCCCTCAAAAGCGCCTACAAACGAGCGTGACTACCCAGCGCTACTGGATCGAGACCTGGATCCGAATTCCACCCGGTTTAACGACTTGGCCCTGGAATTGTTCCGCTTCCAGGCGCGCGCTAACCCGTTGTACGCCAGCTTTCTAGCCGGACTTGGGTGCACCCCGGACGCTGTAGTGGACGCGAACGCCATTCCCGCGTTGCCAATCTCTTTCTTCAGAACCCATACGGTGTCGGTAGATAGATGGGTTGCCAACCCTGCTGCTGCGGACAAAAATTCAGTTCTGACAGGCTTGCCGGGTAACGCTTTGGTCTTTACTTCCAGCGGCTCTACCTCTGAAACCGCTTCCCGGCACCTTGTTCCAGAGCCAGCCCGCTATGAAGACGCCTTTTTGCGGGGATTCCAGCGCACCTACGGTAATCCCGCCGATTGGACCTTCCTCTTTTTGCTGCCCGCTTACCTGGAGCGCGAAGGCTCATCGCTGATTTACATGTGCCGGGAGTTAGCTGCCCAAAGCCCTCAGCCCGAAACAGGGTTTTTTCTGAACGACCACGAAACGCTGCTCCAGCGGGCCGTGAGCTCTTTAGGCCGGCAACAGCCCACCATGCTTTTGGGGGTCTCCTTTGCGCTGCTTGATCTGGCTGAGCATTCTGGTGCCCTGTTGCTGCGCAACCGGGAACTGCCAAACCGCGAACTCTTGACGGTGGTGGAAACTGGCGGCATGAAGGGCCGCCGCCGCGAAATGGTCCGCGAAGAGTTGCACGCGGTGCTGTGCGAAGGGCTGGGCGTCTCGATCCTTCACAGCGAATACGGCATGACCGAGCTTCTGTCACAAGCTTGGAGCAAGGGCCAGGGCCGATTTACTTGCCCGCCCTGGATGCGGGTACGCCTTCGCGATTTGAATGATCCCCTTTCGACCGCAGCTACCGGAAGCGTGGGTGCCATCGATGTCTTTGACCTGGCCAATTCGCACTCCTGTGCGTTCATCGCCACCGATGACCTTGGCCGCATGCACCCCGACGGCAGTTTTGAAGTACTCGGCCGCCTCGATGCCAGCGACGTGCGCGGTTGCAACCTGCTCGTGTCATGAGCGAGCGGCCTTCCAGTATGGGGAACGAGACTGAGCTTGCTGCAGATCGTCCGCTGTTTGGCCTCGTGCTGGCCGGAGGGTTTAGCCGCCGGATGGGCCGTGACAAAGGCTTGATGCCTATCGGACCACTGACCGCACGCCAGCATTTTCGGCAATTGCTGTTGACCAGTTGCGACCAGGTCTGGGTGTCGCTGCGGCCGGAGCAAATTTTATCTACCGCAACTGATTCGGCGCTTAACCCTCATGCTCTACCCGATTTGTTTCCGGGCGAAGGGCCTTTGGGTGCACTCTACAGCGCTTTTGCCTTTCGCCCTGACGCCGATTGGTTCGTCCTGCCCTGTGATTTGCCAAACATGACGGCTGAGGTGATCAAGGAAATGCGCGCCTTTTGGAAGGGTCAGCAGACCGTTCGAAATGTCCCGCCCCTCCACGCTCTGCTCTTGCGGCATCCTGAAAGACCCTTCCCTGAACCGCTGGTGGGAATCTGGAGCTGCGAAGCCGGATCAATTATTAAACAAACGTTCAATAAAGGTGAGCGGGCTGTGTTTCGAATTTTGCCCAAACTGTCCATTCAAGAAATAATGCCCGCTGATCTGACTGTTTTACAAAACCACAACACAAGTTAGAACCGTATAACATACTATTGATAACATTTCATTTTTTATGCATAAACTATAAAATGTTATTGAAGATGAACTAACACCTCGTCAATTTCTTTGCTTAATCCTCTGTTTAAGTCCAGCAAGTCCGTTAGGATGTCCCATTTGGTGGTCAAAATACCGCGGAACTCGCGAGTGTGCAAAACCTCAAGAATTCGCTCTGGTTCAACGGCAGGAGGAATCGGGTAGTCTGCACTTCTGGTCAGGTGCACCGCTTGAAAATCCATCTTGGTGACTGCGTAAGGCATAAGAATTTGAACCAATTCAAGCTCGTGGGTATTCTGCACAATTTGCAATAATTCCAGGGTAGAATAGTATTCCGAAATCTCCTTTTTCAATTCTCTGTCGCGGAGCAATTTAAGTTCACCAGAACCAAGAATGTTGTCATAGGCGCGGTTTGTACTATAAAAAGTAGGCATTTGCCAGATATTTGAAAAAGCGGCATTTAACTCCGCCGCGCTCCAGGTAGGTTCTGCCAGAGCACTTTGCTCCAGCAAGCCCTGAATCTGGGGCAAAATAGTCTCCAGCCTGCCAAGGGTTTCGTCTTCCAGCGAGCGGTTAGCCTGAAAATCTTCCAGCAACTCTTCCAGGTAGATTGCTTCTGTCCCGAGACTCATCCGCGATTCATAACTCGCGGTAACCTGAAAACCCAGGAAAATACTGATGACCACAATTAAGATTTCCAGACCTATCGCAAACCAGTTTTGTTCATCCAAATGTTTTGATAAACGCTTCAGGATGCCGATGGGGTGGTAAGCTGGATTGTGGTTCATGGGAGTATGGGGGAGGGTTCTCTTTTTGTTCAAAGGGGCATGCTTGTCCTAAAGTCTGCGCAGATTGCCGCCTGTTGGTTCTATAATGCGGTTAAGGTTACCGCTAATTTCCCCTTAATTTTAAACATGGTCAGCTCCGATCACACCACCACAGGAACAATGGGCAGTGCAACCCGCCAGGTTTTACGCATTCAAGCCAACACAGACCCTGATTCCGAAAACCCACAAGGCAGAACGAACTCCGAAATGGATCGCCTCGCGGTTGAAGAACCGCTTGAAATCCGGCTTTCCTGGTTCAATCAAGCAGGTATAGCCCAGGAACAATCCGTATCCATCACGATGCGAACGCCTGGTCAGGATGAGGAGTTGGCCCTTGGCTTTCTGATCAGTGAGGGGCTATTGACAGCTCCAGAGCAATTGGCAAACGCGGCACACGATGACACTTTTAGTACATCAGGTGAAAGCCAAAACACCGTTCTGGTCAGCCTTCAACCCGGTCAGACTCCTGATCTGGAGCGGCTTCGCAGGCATTTTTACACCACCTCCAGTTGCGGGGTATGCGGCAAGGCTTCGCTTGATGCTGTCCGGCTGACCTTGTCTTCCACTCCCCTTTCCAACGGTCCGTTCCTGCGCGCCGATCAGATTTCGGTCTTACCCAATCTGTTGTTTGAGGCACAGGGAACCTTCCACGAAACCGGTGGTTTGCACGCCGCAGGGTTGTTCAGTCTGGCTAACCAGGCACCCGTGCTAAAAATTCTTCGCGAAGACGTAGGCCGGCACAATGCTGTAGACAAAGTAGTGGGCTGGGCCTTTTCCAAGGGCCTTCTGCCTTTGCACGACCACGTGTTGATGCTCAGCGGCCGAGCCTCCTTCGAACTGATTCAGAAAGCTATTGCTGCCGGCATCCCAATGGTAGCCGCTGTAGGCGCTCCTTCTACCCTGGCCGTTGATCTGGCTTCAGCCCATGGCCTGACCTTACTCGGTTTTGTGCGCGATGGGCGGTTTAATGTTTATTCCGGCAAAGAAAGGCTGCAGGAAATGATCTGAATGCAGAGATCATTAGCCCATTCATTCTTGTACGCAACGCACACTTTTGCCGCCTTCACCGAGGCTGTAAAGCAATAATGCCTCGCTGAAATCATTACTGATCAGAAGTTCCCAGGCGCTGCCATCCCCATCCGACGAATTGCTCCAAAAAGTGGTGAGTGCATCCAGGTAGAAAAAGGATTGACTGACAGCATTGTAGAAGCCACCCATACGTTGCCCAAAGCCAGTATAATCGGTGGCAATCAGCGCCTCATAGGATTTGGTAGCGCTTTCGCCATACGCCGACAATAGCAATTCAAAATCCTGTTTTGAAGGCAAACGCCAGCGGTCAGGGCATGCGTTTTGCGCTGCACTCCAATCGTAAAGTCGTCCATAACTTGTACAATTGTCCGGAGAATAATCATAACACCAGGAGTTTCCTATGCTTTGCTTATAGTTGAGGTTAGTGGTCATCCAATACTTCCCATCCGCTAAATGCGCCCAAGAATACAACCCGCTATCTCTGGAATCAATGAACAAACCGGTTTCTCCTACTTGCGCGTACAAATCATTGCCTTGTAGCAAAAACAGGGAACAAAAAAGTAAAACCAATACACAAAAAAACCGGAACGATTTAAAATTCATGGAGTTGGGGAAGAATGACCAGAAAGGTAACCACAAGGATTAACAATGGTATCTAAAGCTAAAAAGTAATTTATATTATTATAATTAAAATAAATACATATAACTTATAACACACATAATTTTAGTAGTATTCTTCAATACTTCTCAATACACTAATTATATTTACGAATTAGCTAGCTTCCACGGCACCAACGCCGATACCCGTTTGATCCGCTCTGCATACCCGGGTCGGCGCTCTAACATACGTTTGTCTATCATGGGAGTGGAAATGAAAACAAACAGCGCGGTTATAGCCAACGCGCCTGCAAACGTGTACCAGGCCATTCCCCCGGCGGCGAAGCCAAAGAGGGCAACGCCCCACCACACCAGCATCTCGCCGAAGTAATTGGGGTGACGGGAGTATTTCCAAACACCAGTTTCCAATATGCGCTTGGGGTCTTTGTTGGTCAGGCGAAAGCGCCGCAGTTGTTGATCAGCCGTTGCTTCCATTAAAATGCCGCCGAGCAGCACCACGGCGGCCAGCAAATCAAGAAAGCCGAAAGCCCGGCCGCCGGTGAGCAAGGCCTGAAACAACGGCAGACAGCCGAAATACACCAACACGGTAGGAAAAAAGTGGATGCCGCTGAAACTGACCAGCCAGTAGGCCTTGCCCGTTTTGCGTTTTAAGTCAACGTAGCGCCAGTCTTCGTGGTCCAGGCCGGTCCAGCCTCGGGCCCAGTTCCAGGTGAGCCTGGTCGCGTAAAGCAGCATGAGCAAGACTACCATCCTAAGCCGCGTTTGATCGGGTTCCACGAAATTCATCACCGGCGGAAAAACGGCCAGCCAAACAGCCATAATGGCCGGCTTGACGCTCCAATAGGGATCGTAAAAACTGGAGTTGCGGAATACTAAACTGAAGGCAAACACCACACAGGTGGCCACAAAATCAACCATACCAAATTGCCAAAAAGGGTCAGAAGTCAGCGTGGCGCGCACGGCAGCAATGCCCGCCCAGGTAGCCACGACATAAGCCAGGGTTACCAGGGCAAAGCCGATCAGGCGGTTGTTGCGCCACCCGGCTGGCGCGACGGCGGCGTTCGTTGATTGCATCATAAATCCAGATTAAAGAAAGCCAAATTAAGGCCTACCAGCCGAATAGACTTGCTCCCCGCGAACCACTGTGCGCAATACCCGGGCTCCGGCCAAGGCCTCCGGACTGGCCGTCATCAGGTCGGTGTCCAGAACGGTCAGGTCTGCGTATTGGCCCGCTTCCAAACGGCCGCACTCCCCCTCCTGGAACTGCGCTTCGGCCGTCCAGGCGGTCATGGCCAAGAGCGCCTCCTTTCTGGTGAGCGCTTCTTCCGGGCGAAAGGGTTGCGTCTGTCGAGCGGCCGCGGGCAGCGCCAACGGCCCTTCGCCCGGCAAAAAGGCCTCGCGTTCCGCGCGCAGACAAGCTGCCGCAAAACTGCGGAGCGGACTGACCGGTTCTATGGGAAAATCCGTGCCGTTGACCAGCCGGGCCCCGGCGTCCAACAGTGTTCTGGCGCGGTAGGCGTGCGACAAACGATCAGTGCCAAGGCGAAATCCGGCCATCGTGCGATCCGAGACCCCGTGGCAAGCCTGTATCGAAGCCCAGGCACCCAGGCGGGTAAACCGGGTCAGGTCATTAGGATGCACGATTTGGGCATGCTCCACGCGCCAGCGGTGGTCGGCCGGGGGAGCCGCCCGCTCCACCACATCGAGCACCAGGCGAACCGCCGCGTCGCCAATGGCGTGGGTGACAGTCTGGAAACCCTGGTCAGCATTGAGCCGCGCCTGGGCGTGCAGGTAGTCGGGCGGATGCATCCAAAGCCCCTGGCTTGCGGGCGAATCCGCGTAGGGTTCAAGCAGCCGCGCCCCGCGCGACCCGAGCGCCCCATCGGCGTAATACTTGAAGGTGCGCAGGGTCAGCCGCTCGCTGAATAATGGCCCTTCGCGCCGAAAATGGGCTTCGGTTTCAGCGTCGGGCGTGAGCGTGCCGTAGATGGGCATCTTCAACGCGCCCTCGTTTTGCGCCGCGATAAGCACGTTGTACTGAGGCAAGCTCAGGCCCATGTCCGCCACGCCGACCAAGCCTTCGGCAAAGCAAAGGTCCTGGGCGCGCAGCAAGGCTTCCCGCTCGTGCCCCGGTCCCGGTTCAGGGATATGCCGCCGCACCAGGTTCATGGCCTCATCCACCAACAAACCTGTCGGGTGGCCGTTGCGTTCAGCGATCTGGCCGCCGGGTACGGGTCGCGCACGTTCCAAACCAGCCCGGCGAAGGGCCTCCGAATTCACTACGGCCGCATGGCGATCCACGCGGCTTAGGTACACCGGACGATCTGGAAAGGCCGCGTCCAGGAACCATCGGTCAAGGCTTGCATCGGTCGGCCATGCGCTGTCGTTCCAATCCCGCCCGATAAGCCAGTCGGACACTTGGCCGGGAGCACGCCCCGCTTGCCTCAGAGTTCTTTGGGCGGCCGCACTGGTAGCCGTTTCTTTCTCCGCCCTTTCCGCAAACTCCCGAAGCCGCTCCACCACCTCCTCCGGTCCTGAACAATTGTTCAAATCAGCCTGGTAAGTAGCCAACCCCAAGTAGAGCAAATGCGCGTGCGGGTCGCGAAATCCGGGATAGACAAAGGCCCCGCCCTGGTCCAGCGTATCAAAGCCCTGGGAAAACGCCGAACAAAACTGTCGCATCGCCGCTTCGCTGCCCAGGGCCAGGATCTTTTCGCCTTGAATGCAAAGCGCCTGATGAACCTCCCCCGCGGGATTCCAGATCCGGGCATTCACCCAAAGTTGCGGGCGTAAATCTTTGCTTTTAGCGACCATAGCGTTCCATGTTGCGAATCATTCCCCCGAACACAAAGAAATGCAAAGGCGAGACCGTGTGCCAGTACAGGCGGCCCAGCACGCCGATTGGTCGAAAAGTGGCGATCTGTTGCAAGTATTCGCCGTCTTCTTTGGTTTTGATGCGAAACTCCAACCAGGCTTCTCCCGGCAGCTTCATTTCCGCATAGAGCAGCAGACGCTGGCCGGGACGATCCGCTACTAGAACCCGCCAAAAGTCGACTGCGTCGCCGCTGTTGAGTTGGATCGGACTGCGTCGCCCCCGGCGCAAGCCCACCCCACCGGCCAGTTTGTCCATGAACCCGCGGATTTGCCAGAGCCAGTTGCCGTAATACCAGCCCCGCCGGCCACCGACCGCCCAAATGTTGTCGAGCACCTGAGCAGAATCTCCACTGATGCGCACCTCCCGGCTGTCCAGCAGACAACCGTGCACCGGCATGTTGACGCGGTCTGCCAGCGAAGCTTCGTCCGAACTGGAGACCAGCGCATCCTTCCACGACGATGGAACTTCATTCTGCGCAATGCGCTGAAAGGCCAGTTGCACCGCTTCGCGGTAAGACATCGGTTTTATGCCCAACAATTGTTCCAGTTCATTGTCGGCAGCTACCACCTCAATTTTCATGCTGTTCACCAGGTTAACCGCCAGGTGATACGACGTTGAAGTAACAAAGTACAACCAATACGAAGATATTCGAGGTGACATAATCGGCATCGTATAAATCCAGCGCCGCAGTTTGCGCACTTCGGCAAATTGCAACAGCATTTGTTTGTAAGTCAGCACTTCGCGCCCGCCCACATCAAAACTGCGGTTTAGCGTTTGGGGATGGTCCAACACACCAACCAGATATTCCAGTATGTTCCGCACGGCAATAGGCTGAATGCGGGTATTCAGCCATTTGGGAGCGATCATAATGGGCAACTTTTCCACCAGATCGCGGATAATTTCAAACGAAGAACTCCCCGAACCCACAATAATGCCCGCGCGAATAGCGGTAAGCGGCACTTCGCTTGCAGCCAGAATAGCTTCCACCTTTTTGCGCGAAGCCAAATGGCGCGAGAGCACCGCTTCATTGGCGATCCCCCCCAGATAAATAATCTGCCGCGCGCGCGTCTGCTTAATAAGTTCGTTGAAGTTGTTGGCAGAAACGGCTTCCAACTCCTGGAAATCGCCATGGGAATCACTCATGGAGTGAATCAGATAATAGGCTGCATCAACATCACGGACTTCGGGGATTAATTCTACCGGCTTGGTAAAATCAATTTCTAATAATTGAATATTAGAATTTGCAAATACACCATCCGTAGGAAATCTTTTCTTATCCCTAACACAACAAATGATATGGTGCCCTAGTTCCAACAGAGCGGGCAACAAACGCTTGCCAATGTAGCCGGTAGCGCCGGTAAGCAAAATGGTCATTGGTCCGAAAGCTACGCCAAAGGTGGGATACGCGTAATCAATTCCGGATAGGCGGCAGGATCATCTCCGATAGCCAGCACCATCGCCAGGTAGGCCTCCCCTACCTTCCGCGCATCGCTGAGCTGCCCTTCGGCATGAAGCTCCATAAACTTTTCTTTTGATGAAAATCCGGTTTCATCAGCGGCTCGCAAGGTTGCTTGCATGTCCGTTTGCACCACACCAGGGGCAATGGCCCGCACCGCGAAAGGCCACTTGTCCTTGCGCAGCACCAATTCGCGCTCCTGCACCCGCGCCAACATGTCCAGGCCGGCCTTGGTGCTGCAGTACAACGACCACCCGTCATAAGGGCTTTTCGCCGCCCCGGTAGACACGTGCACGATCAACCTCGGTGCCGGGACGTTTCCGTAGGCTTTGATAAACGCATTGCTGAGCACCAGTGGTGCGGTCAGGTTAACACGTACCGTCTGGTCTATGGCCGCCGATTCCATGGTCCCCAAATGGGCAACCGGACCCAACATACCAGCGTTGTTGATCAGAATCACTTGTTCGCACCCTTCCTCCAACGGGGGAAAGGCGAACGTCTCCAGCGCAGCCGCATCGCTTAAGTCCAGGGACACGTGGGTATAAGCCGGATGCTCCGGACCCGATCCGCGCGCATAGCCCGTTACCCGAAACTTGCCCGAAGCGCAGGCAGCTTCTGCGATGGCCCGGCCTATACCGCGACTTGTTCCGGTAATGAAGAGGTATCGCATGGCTCTTATAACTCTAAATTATTAACGCGTTCCTTGCGCACGTAGTTCAACTCTCCTTCTGACTTGGCAACTGCAGCGGCAATCACTGTATCGCCGGTGACGTTAACGACCGTGCGGCACATGTCCAACGGGCGGTCAATGGTCAGGATGATGGCAACCCATTCTGCGGGAAGGCCGACAGAAATTAATACGACCATCATCATGATCAGCCCGGCGCTGGGCACGGCCGCCGAGCCAATGGAAGCCAGCGTGGCGGTCAGGACAATGGTCAGTTGCTGGGCCATGGTCAGGTCAACCCAGTGCAATTGAGCCAGAAAAACCGTGCCCACGGCTTGATAAAGACTGGTGCCGTCCATGTTCACCGTTGCGCCAATGGGCAGCACGAATGAAGAAACTTGTGGAGAAACGCCCAGGTTTTCGCGCACACAGTCCATGGTAACCGGAAGTGTGGCCGCACTGGAACTGGACGAAAAAGCCAGCAACTGCGCCGGACCAATGCCGCGGTAAAAGTCGCGGTAACCGATCTCGCGGACAAAAATTCGCAATAACAGCGGATAAATGACATAGACCAGCGCAGCCAACCCACCTAACACGGTAACAGCATACCAGCCCAGCGACGAAAAAATGCCAAACAACTCTGCCGTAGAGCCAGCCATTTTAACCAGAATTCCCGCCATGAGGGCGAACACAAAATAGGGAGCGGCCTGCATGACCACGTCCACCATTTTGAGAAATACTTCGTTGATGCCGTCTACCAGTTGCTTGACGGGACGCACCTTTTCGCTCGGCAAAAAAAGCAGCGCAATGCCAAAAAACACCGCAAAAAAGATGACCTGCAACATGGAGGAATCCACCAACGCGCCAAAGACGTTGCTCGGCACCATGTCCACCAGGGGTTGCAAAGGCCGGGGCTGATCGCCGCGCACGGTTTTGGCCGCACTCTCGCGGATGGCCTCGGGCACGGCAGGCTCCGAACCGGCGGCGGCAACGGCCTCGGCATACGCCGGATCGGTCAACAGACTGCGGCCGTCCTTGAGTGGCACCCCGGCCTGCTCGGCCCAGCGCTCGTATTGAATGCGGTACTGCACCCGCTGCTCCTGCGGAACCCTTTCGCCCGGATTGATCAGGTTAACCAGCAACAAGCCCAGCGATACGGCGATCACCGTCGTGGCCAGGTAAGCCGACAGCGTTTTGATGCCCAGCCGCCCGAGCTTGCGCGTATCCGCCAGATCGGTGATGCCGCTGATGATGCTGAACAAGACCAACGGCACCGCAATGAACTTGAGCAGGCGGATGAAAATTTCGCCAAAGGGGTCTATCCAGGCCAGCGTGAAAGCGCTCCACCCTTGCGCGATGGACAGAAACGACCAAGCGATGCCCAGCGCCATGCCAATCCCGATTTTCCAATGAAGCGCGAGTTTCATGGGTGCGGAAAATCCCGGATGCCGGGGGCGTCTTGTTGCTCAGCATCAGGATGCTGGTAATGCCCCTGGCCGCGGTAGCGAAGCCAGTGATCGGCCAAAACCAGCGCGGCCATGGCTTCTACGATGGGAACCGCGCGCGGCAACACACAGGGATCGTGGCGGCCCTTGCCTTCAACCGTTACCGCATCCCCGTGCCGATCCACGCTTTCCTGGGGCGTGATGATGGTGGCCACCGGCTTAAAAGCCACGCGAAAATCGATGTCCATGCCGTTGCTGATGCCGCCCTGCACGCCGCCGCTTCGGTTGGTTGCGGTAGAAATGCGCCCGTCTTCCACGACATAGGCATCGTTATGTTCCGAGCCGCGCAGCGGGGCTCCGGCAAATCCGGAACCGTATTCAAACCCGCGGGTAGCGTTGATGCTCATCATGGCTTTGGCCAGGTCGGCGTGCAACTTGTCAAACACGGGTTCGCCCAAACCGGGCGGTACGCCGGTGCAGACCGCACTGATGATCCCGCCGATGGTGTCGCCGTCTTTGCGCACTTCGCGGATCAGGGCTTCCATGCTCGCGGCCATGTCCGGGTCTGGGCAGCGCACGGGATTGCTTTCGGTCAGGCTGAGGTCCAGGGCAGTGTAAGGCTTGTCCAGCACCAGATGCCCAACCTGGCTAACCCAAGCGCGGCAAAACACACCTTGCGCCTCCAGGAACATCGAAGCCACGGAGCCGGCGGCCACCCGGGCGGCTGTTTCGCGTGCGGACGACCTTCCCCCGCCGCGAAAATCGCGTATACCGTATTTAATCTGATACGTAAAATCAGCGTGCGAAGGGCGATAGGCCTCAGCGATATGCCCGTAGTCTTTGGAGCGCTGGTCGGTGTTGCGGATAAGCAGCGCCAGCGGAGTGCCCGTGGTGCGGCCCTCAAAAACGCCGCTGAGCACTTCCACGGCATCGCCCTCCTTGCGCTGGGTCACAATAGCGCTTTGGCCGGGCCGGCGGCGGGCCATGTCGCGCTCGAGGCGCTCCTGGTCAAAGGCTATGCCGGGCGGACATCCGTCAATGATGACGCCGAGCGCCGGGCCGTGGGACTCACCGAACGTGGAAATGCGAAAAGACTGGCCAAAGGAGTTTCCGGGCATGGAGCAAAGGTAATGGAGGCGCAAGTTTTAGGTCATCCCTATCTTTGGCGCAAGGTATAGCCTATGTCGCTGTTGATCAAGAACATCCAGACCCTGTTTCAGGTGGAAGAAGGCCCCGGCCCGCATCGCCGGGTGGTCAAAGGCGCTGCCATGGCCGAACTGCCCGCTCTGGACAACGCTTGGGTGCTAACCGAAGGGGAGCAAATCGCCGGTTTCGGTACCATGGAAACCTGCCCGGATCGGGCAGAGCGCGTGATCGATGCCCACGGCAAACTGGTGCTCCCTGCCTGGTGTGATTCGCATACGCATCTGGTTTTTGCCGCCCCCCGGGAGGGGGAGTTCGTAGACCGCATCAAGGGGCTCAGCTACGAGGAAATTGCCGCGCGGGGGGGGGGAATCCTGAACAGCGCCCAGCGACTCCGCGACACTCCCGAAGGCGAGCTGCTGGAATCAGCCTGGTTGCGCTTGGGCGAAATCATGGACAGCGGTACGGGTGCGGTAGAGATCAAAAGCGGCTACGGTCTGGACACCGAAAGTGAGTTGAAAATGCTGCGGGTGGCGGCCCGGCTCCGCGAAATCAGTCCGGTTAGCATACGAACCACGTTCCTGGGCGCGCACGCCCTTCCCCGGAAATACTGGAACGATCGTTCTCAGTACATTGACCTTATTTGCGCTGACATGATTCCCCGCGTGGCGGCCGAGGGCCTGGCCCAATACGTCGACGTGTTTTGCGACCGCGGTTTCTTTACCGTTGAGGAGACCGACCGCATTTTGGCCACGGGCGCACGATACGGACTAAAGCCAAAAATTCACGCCAACGAATTGGATTATTCCGGGGGAATTCAGGTCGGGGTTAAACACAACGCTATTTCCGTGGATCACTTAGAGTGCACCGGACCAGACGAAATTGCGGCCCTGCTCGGCTCGGAGACGATGCCTACCCTACTGCCCAGCACGGCATTTTTCCTGCGTTTGCACTATGCTCCGGCACGCACCATGATTGATGCGGGGCTCCCGGTAGCCCTGGCCAGCGATTACAATCCGGGCAGCAGCCCATCCGGGCGCATGGCTTTTGTGCTTGCTCTGGCGTGCATTCACATGAACATGACGCCGGAAGAGGCGGTGAACGCCGCCACCCTGAACGGTGCCCGCGCCATGGAATTGGAGCAAGAGCTCGGCAGCATCGCGGTAGGCAAAACAGCCAACTTGCTGATTACCAAGCCGGCGCCTAATCTTGCCTACCTGCCTTATGCCTTTGGTACAGATCCGGTGCAAAGCGTTATCCTGCGCGGAAAGTTGCGTTGAGGGAATTTCCAAAAACCCGGACCCTGCATTGCACACGATTTCTTAGAGAATCCCTAATATTGCCGAACGGTTGGTCTTGGCCAGGGTTTCCGCCTCTCCCCTTTCATACCACCATTTTACAGTATTGGAAAAGGGATCTTTTTCAAGGTCCCTTGATTTTTGTCCTAAAAAGGATAAATTGAACAATTGTTCACAATCTGAATTGAGCGGCTATGGTAAAAGAACAACTGACCAAACCCGACAAGCGGGAAAAAATTGTCAAGGTATCGCTTCAATTGTTTGCGAAACACGGATATGATGCAACCACCATTCGCATGATTGCACAGGAGTCGGGAATTTCTCTGGGACTTTTGTACACGTATTTCGATGGCAAGAATGCTGTCCTCAAGGAAATTTTTGACATATCGCTGATTGATATAAAAAAATCACTCACTATTACAGAAGACTTTAGCAAACCCGAACGAAAATTTGAACACTTTGTGGATCAACTGTTTCAGGTAGTGCACAAAAATTTGATGTTCTACCGTTTGTTTTATTCGGTGCGCATGCAGCCTTCGGTTCAAAAGTTGTTTTTGAAAGAGTTGAACGCGTTTAACGCGTTTATTATGGCCACTTTAGAAGCCTTGTTGAAAGAATTGGGGGTAGCCAATCACAAGCAAGAGGCCATTCTGCTCTACGCCTGTCTGGACGGGAGCGGCAACCAATACGTGCTCCACAGCCGATCTTATCCCATTGAAGAGGTCAAAAAATCCATTTTCAAGCGGTTTACTTCCTGAACGCTCGTTCATGGGCAGGTCCTCAGTATTGCTCTGGGTCCTGGTTAGTGTGTTGTTCGCCGCCGATACTCCAGCACAGCCAAGCTCCCCTCTTGCTGCCTGGTCCCAACTGGTCGGTCGACTAGAACAAACACCGGGATTTTCCTCTGCGCAAGTGGGGTTTAGTTTGTTGCAACCGGATGGCTCGGTCCTGTTCGGCCATCAGGAACAAAAGGCCTTTATTCCTGCTTCTACGCTTAAGGCGGTGATCACTGCCGCTGCGCTGGATGTGCTCGGTCCGGAACACCGCTTTCGCACGCAGCTCGTCTATGACGGATCCCTGCAAGACAGCGTTTTGAATGGGAATCTCTGGATCATCGGCGAAGGCGACCCTTCTCTGGGCAGCAACCGGGAAGAACTACTTGGCGCTGCTGCACTCCTGAAAGAATGGGTGGCCGCAATTCGCGCTGCCGGCATTCGCCGAATAGAGGGCCAGGTGATCGGCGACGGCCGCTTTTACGGCGCTCCCGAAGTGCCTGGGGGTTGGGCCTGGGATGACCTGGGCAATTACTACGCCCCGGTTTTGACAGGCTTAACGCTTGACGAAAACCGCAGCTACCTCACGTTTAATACGCCAGAGCAAGTGGGTGCGCCTGCGGCGTTGCTCCGCGTAGAGCCCAATCTTCCCGGTTGGCTGTGGATCAATGAGTGCCGTTCTGGCAACCCAGGTTCAGGCGACGAATGCTACCTCTACGCTGCTCCCGGGCTTCGAACCATTTACGCGCGAGGCACCTTACCCCCCGGACGCCCTGGCTTTTCCGTAGAAGGCTCCTGGCCCGATCCGGATCTGGCCGCGGCACAGCGGCTGGTGTTGGCATTGGAGGCAGCAGGCTGTAAAGTGAAGGGAGGGGCGGTGTCTGCGCTGCTGCCGCCCGAGGCGGTTATGGCTCAACTGCCGCAAAAGGCGGCGTCTGCCCAGCGGTCGCCTGGAGCAGCGGGCTCTTCGCCTGCATGGAAAGAGCGGCCGGACTCGCTCAGCCAAGTTTGGGTTGGCTACTCCCCTGCTTTGGGCGATCTGGTTCGCTGGACCAACGAAAAAAGCCTGAACGGCTATGCGGAAAGTTTTCTCCGGGCACTGGGGCATGAAGCCGGCGATCCCAGCATTAACGGGGGCCGCAAAGCCCTGAAATCCTGGCTCAGAGAGCGGCCGCAGATTTCCGACAGCGGGTGGAACCTGAATGACGGTAGCGGTCTTTCGCGCAGAAACACCGTTACGCCTTTGGGCATGGCAAACCTTATGGTATGGTGTTTGCGTCAGTCATGGGGGGATGTTTTTTATCAAAGCCTGCCGCGATCCGGGCAAAGCGGCACCCTGCGCAACCTCCTGCCAAATGAACCTGGCCGCATCGCCGCCAAAAGCGGCAGCCTGAATGGCACGCGAGCCTATGTAGGATTTGCAACTGGCATCTCCGGCCAGCGCTATCCCTTCTGTATAACGGTGAACCATGCCGAGGCCGGTCCGGCCGCCCTTCGAACTGCGTTGGAGCCACTGTTCAACGCCATGCTGGCTTTGCCTTGATGGAACTCCCGGAAACTATGGCGCCAGCCTAATCAACCGTCAGAATGCGCAGCTCAACCCGCTGGTTCGCTGCCCGGCCTTCTTCGGTGCTGTTCTCTTTAACCGGCACTTCTTTGCCGTACCCCACGGCGATGATACGAGCCGGATCAGCCCCTTGCCCGATCAGAAAAGCTTGCACAGCCCGCGCGCGTTTTTCGGAGAGCTCCTGGCAAAACGACTGGTCGCAGCGATCGTTGGTGTGGCCGGCAATTTCCATTCGCAGGCTGGGATGGTCCTGCAGCAAGAGGGCTACCCGGCGCAATTCTGCAAAGGAAGACGTTTGCAGCTCATTGCTGTTGGGGGCGAAAGTCACACCGGGCAGCGGAATAATTTCACCGGCCCGGATTGGGACCATGAGGATGTTTCGCTCCACCTGTCCGTACTCCGGCAGTTCCCGCAAATCCAGGATTTCGGTGAGCGCGTAATAGCCCGGTGTGCGCGCAAAAAATCGGTAGGCTTCACCGCCGGGCAAAACGATCTGATAATGACCCAGCGGCAATTCCGAAGCGGCCTCGCCTACCTCGCCGCCATCGGCTTCGCGGGCATAAATGATGCGGGCAGCCAGCGGTTTTTGGGATTCCCGGTCCAGGACGCGTCCATTGACCACCAAAACTTGTTCAATTTGGTCGCCTTCCGGTTTGAGTCGGATGCGGCCAATGTCTTCGGATTGGCTGGCTGGATTGAACGACGTGAAATAAGCGTACTCGCCATCGGCCTGCAGCGAAAAATTGGCATCCCAGCCGACGCTGTTGATGGCCGGGCCAAGGTTTAGTGGCTCGCTCCAACGCTGCCAGGTGTCATCCAGGCGCTTGCTCACAAAAATGTCCGAACTGCCAAAACCGTATCGCCCCGTGGTCGTGAAGTACAGGGTGCTGCCATCCGGGGCTAAAAAGGGCGTGGTTTCGTCGGCAATGGTGTTGATGCCCCGGCCCAGGTTGAGCGCCGGCGACCATTGGCCACTCCCGCTTTGAAAGGTCACATATAAATCCTTATAGCCATACCCGCCCTCCTGTTCCAGCGAAAGCAAAATGGTGCGTCCGTCAGCAGCCAGGTGAAACGCGGCGTACTCGTTCTGGTTTTGCAAGCCGGGAATGTCAAGCGGCTGAGGGCGGCTCCAGCTTTCTCCCTCCCGGCGAGCCAGGTACAAGCGCTCGCGCTCGTCCGGGTTCTCGTAATTGGCCGCGATCAGAGCCAGGTTGTCGTCCGGGCTAATGCCGTTAAGGTAATTGTGACCCGCATCGTTGAGGGGAGCACCGGCGTTTTTCGCCCGCTTCCAATCGCCGTCTTGCTCGCGCGCTGAAACCCAAATGTCATCGCGCAGGCCTGAACCCGCATTGCGCGGGTGGTTTTTGCGCGTAAAGTACAGCCGCAGACCGTCTGGCGAGACGATGGGATGCACTTCGGCGTAAGCGCTGTTGATGGCCGGACCAAGCCACTCCCGGGCGCCATCGGGCTCTACGTGAGCGAGGGCTATAGAAGGCTCCACCGGCTCCCGGCTGTCGCTGATGGCCACAGCGTCCAGGTGATTAAATCCGGCTGCGCGGGCCGTGTTCAAGACAATGCGAATGCCCGTGACCTTGTAAGGCGTAGGATCCAAGAAGATGCGGTAAACGCGGTGCGCTTGCCCGGTAATTGTCGGTCGAAGGACTTCGTGAACCATCCACGACCGCACTCCGCTTTCCAGAAAAACGCGAAAAATGGCACCGGGATGATGGCTCTCTACGATGGCAATTTGCTGCACTGCCGACAATCCTTGCGTGAAACCCAGGCGAATGAAGGCTTCGCCATTGTCCATTTCCAGTGGAGACCAGGCCTGGGGCGCTGGCTCTTGCAAGTCAGGAGGCGTGTCAGGCGGTCCCGTGGCCTGCCAGGCCGAGTAGTACGGCGTACTGTATTCGCTGGAGAAATCGACCAGCGTGTCCGCCCACAGGATGGTCTGGCCCTGAGCTCCCGGCAGGATCCACAAGCCAAAAAGGAGCAGCCACAGGCAAGCCAATCGGTTCATGGCGCGTTCACCATCCGCTCGTCAGTACTTCGGCCAGGTGCAGCGTGCGGATGGGTTGCTGTTGGCGGCTGGCATAGCCTTGAAGGTGCATCAGGCAGCTCAAATCGGTGGAAATGATCACGTCTGCCTGCGACGCCGCGGCGTTAGCCAACTTCTGGTCGGCCATTCCGGTTGAAATGGATTCGAATTTTACTGCAAAAGTCCCGCCAAAACCGCAACAGGTTTCCGAATCGGCCATTTCCACCAACTCCAGGCCCTTGACTTTGCTTAAAAGCCGGCGTGGGGCTTGTTTGATGCCGCACTCGCGCAGGGCTCCGCAGGCATCGTGGTAGGTGGCGCGGACCGGCAATTCTGCTCCGAAATCGTCAAAGCCGAGCACATCCACCAGGAACTCGCTCAACTCGTATACCTGGTGGCGCAGCCCTCGGTACTCCCCGCGCAGCGGCGATTCCTCCAAAACCTTTTCCAGCGTATTGCGCACAAAGCCCACGCAAGAACCCGAAGGAGCAATAACCGGCCTTTCACCGGAAAAATCGCGGATGAATTTCTCGGCAACCACGCGCGACTCAGCCCAAAATCCCGCATTGCAGGCCGGTTGACCGCAACAAGTCTGCGCCGGGTTGTAAAAAACGGTGCACCCGGCTTTTTCCAACAATCGCTGGGTTTGAAAGCCCGCTTGTGGAAACAATTGGTCGACAAAACAGGGAATGAACAATTCTACTTCCATAGGATGAGGGACAAACTTTGTGCAAAGGTGAATCAAAGCCCCTTGCCTTTTGCCTAAATTTGCGCCTTGCATTGCCTTCGCCTACCGACGGCATTGCTAACGCTCGCAAAGAAACGATCCATGAAAACAAGCATTACCATCCTTTTGTTGACCCTCGCTACCCTTGTCCATGCCCAAAACCAGGGCACCAAGTTTGGCTACATCAACTCGCTGGAGCTCATCAACCTTTTGCCAGAGTCGCGGAAGGCAGATTCCCTGATGGAGGTTTACCAGAAGGAAATCCAGATGCAGTACAACATTTATGGGCAGGAATACAGCGCCAAACTTCAGGAATACGTGCGGGTAAAAGATTCCGTTTCTGAATTTGTGGCCACTTCCCGGCTTTCGGATCTTCAGGCACTTGAAAAACGCATTAAAGAATTCGAAAGCGGGTCACAAACCATGATGCAGCGAAAACGCGAAGAGCTGCTGGCACCGGTGCTCCTCCGCGCCCAAGCGCTGATTAAAGAAGTTGCGGTCGAAAACGGTTACCGCATGATTTTCGACATTTCGACGGGCTCCCTGGCCTATGCCCCTGATGGGGATAATGTGCTCGGGCTTTTGAAAAAGAAGCTCGGGCTGGAGTAACCTGTTATCGCTCCCTGTCTTTTTCACGCAGCCAAAGGGCCCCCATTGCCAACAGTTTGGGGAACAACACAGGCATCGGCAACCCTACAACGTTGTAATAACAACCGCGGATGGCCAGAATATGGGTCAGGCCGATCCACTCCTGAATTGCGTAACCACCTGCTTTGTCATAGGGCCTGAATTGCTCCACGTAATAGCGCATAGAGGCTTCGGTTAATGGGGCAAATTCCACCTCGGTACGGGAAAAAAACGCTTCTTCCTGCTCCTGGCTACGGATGACCACCCCTGTGATGACTTCGTGCGTTTTGCCTGACAACTGACGCAGCATGGCCATGCCTTCGGTAAGATCTGCGGGCTTGGCCAAAAGCTGGTTGCCCGCCGCGACAACCGTATCGGCGGAGAGCAAAATTTCGGAATCGCGGAGCAGGTGCGCGGAGGCATCGGCTTTTCCCCGGGCAATGTGCAGGGCCACTTCTGCCGGACTCATTCCGGTGGGCACCTGTTCATCGGTATCTACGGCATCGGCCCTGAAAAGCAATCCGGACTGGCGCAGCATCTCCTGGCGGCGCGGGGATTTGGAGGCGAGCAAAACGATCTTCATGCAGAAAAGGTAATCCAACCTAATTGTCCAGCCAAAAGGGCCATCCAGGCAATGCCCAGGGCCATAACAATTTTGGCGGTCTGGCTGGCCTGGTGAAACGATGAGGGGTCGCCAGCCCGGTGAATTTGCCGGGCCAGGACCACGTAGCCGGCCAAAATCAAGAGCCCCCACACCCGCAACACCGGCCAATGAAAAGGCGGCAAGAACACCAGCAAGGCTTGACCCACCAGAAGAGCGTACAAGCTGCGCTTGCTGGTGGAAACGTTCAATACCAGGGCAGCAGTCCGGGAACCGGCGCGCTGGTCGCCTGGGCGATCTTCCAGATCCTTGACCCATTCCCGCGTCCAGGTGGACAGCCCGGCTAAAAGGGCGAAATAGCCCAGCGTTACTCCAGTTATGGTTCTGGATAGGGAATCTTGCGGCGAAAAATACAGCGCAGGAAGCAGCACGGTCAGCGACACCAGCAGCGCCACGGCAAGGTTTCCGGCTAAGGGCCAGTGTTGCAAAGAGCGAGAGTAGGCCCACAAAACAAGCGCGGCTGCGCCGGGCAACGCCGATACCCATCCCAACTGGCGGGTAAGGCCCAAGTTCAAGCCGATGGCGGCGCCGGCAAGGGTCATCAATCCGTAAACGATCCAGGTCAGGCGCAGCGGTAGTTCGCGGCCCACCGGATTGGCGCCAGGTTTGTTGATGGCATCCGCCTCGCGATCCAACAGATCATTGATCATGTTTCCACCGGCGCAAATCAGCAGCGTACTTGCCAACAGCAAACCAAAGGCCGTGGCCTCTGTTGCCAATAGCGGTAAAGGCCCTTCGTGCAGCAAGACCAGGACGGCAAAAGCCGCGACTTGGGCAAAAGCCAGAATGAGCAAATTTAAGGGCCGTATGATGCGGAAAAACGCGGCGAACATGCGAGCAAGTTAGGCAAAGTGGATGGGCAAGCCGGGGGTGCTCAGGGCCGGGCCAGATTGAATCATGCCAAGGTGCTCAGGGCCGGGCCAGGCGCTGAATAGACGCGGTCAAGAGACGGTAGAGTGCTGCCAGTTCGGGTTGGTCGCTCAGCGCGTTCAGGTGCCGGTCCAGGGTGGCTACATCGCCGCGCAAGGCCGGACCGGTTTGCAGCCCACGGGGGTCCGCGATGGTGGCTTTTCTGGCCGTTTCAAGCAACAGCGGTTGGAGCATGGAAAAGGGCAAATCCCGGGCTTCCATCCACTGAGCAGCGAGCGCAAAAAGATGGTTCGGGAAATTGTTGACCAGAACTGCGGCCAAATGCAATTGCGCGCGCTGGGCATCGCTGATGCGATGCACCGGGCCGCCGAGTGCGAGGGCCAGGCTGGCCAAGCGATCCTCTGCCTGTGGGGTACTGCCCGTCAGGCAAATAGGAATTTGGGTAAAGTCAGGAGCAATTCCATAGGAAAAACTCTGCACCGGATAAAACACACCATAGGGTATGTTACCCTGACTCAAGGTCACAGAAGACGCAGAACCTGAGCAGTGTACCAGCATGGGCGGACGAGCGGAGTCTGGTGGATTTGCATGATCTGCAATGCGCAAGGACACCGCTGTGGCAACTTCGTGCAGCGCATCATCGGGAACGGCTAAAAGGTAAATGGTAGCAGTACAATTAAGCTGCTGCAGCGAATCAACGCCTTGAGCGTTTATGGCGCGGCCCATGGCCTCGGCTTTTTCAGTATCCCGGCTGAACACTTGTTCAATGTCAATGCCCGCGCGATGTAAAGCAGGCAGCAACGCGGAAGCCAGCTTGCCTGCCCCCACCCCCACCAGGCGCTCCCGACCGACGTCGGTCTCCAGGGGAGAATCATAGAGGTTCATGCCGCCGATTGATGCCGCTTGTTCAAAGCTCTGCGCCGCACAATGCTGACGGCGATGCCAGAAAAAAGAATGATGGAGCCCAGCCAAACCAGGCGAATCTGCGGGAAAATAATGGCCTTGAGAATGATCCAGTCATTGGCGGATCGGGGCTCCACCGTAGCCAGCTCAAACTTTCCGGTTTCCGGAGTGACGTTGCGGAACAACACCTGCAAGGGCACGCCAGCAACCGCTAACGGTGGGCTGATCAACCGCCCTCCGGCAATACGCAATTCGGGAATAGCTTCAATGGAGCCGGCACTGGATTCAACGAACAAGCGCAGCCCTGCTCGGATGGTGTCGCCAACGGGCGGTAGCGAAACAACACTCTCCACGCGAATCAAGCCTGCGCCGAAGTACACCGTGTCACCGAGCTCTACTGCATGGGTATTGATTTTGGGACCTTGCTGCGGGGCCTGTTCTTCATTGGGCACGGCACTGACGTGGGTGAACAGGTCGCGGCTGAGGTAATGCTGCGTGGCGGGGTTGGGCGAAAGTTGGCGGGTCTTTTTGTCGCGAAGCAGGTACGGCTCCAGCACGAAGGATTCGGTGGCCCTTCCCTCGGCATCAAACGTTTCGTACTGCACGCGGTAATACGTGGCATCGCCATCGACGGTATCGCTCAGGTAAGTAACCTGGTAATCGCCCATGCGCTGGGGCATGCCCTGGTAGAGCAAAATGTTCTCCTGCTTGAATTGCAGATCAAACGCTTCGCCGTAATCGATGCCCAGACTGTTGCGGGAGATGACTTCCTGCCGGGCACCGGAGATCAGAATACCCACCAGCATGATGCCGAATCCGGCGTGCGCAAGCGAAGCCCCGGACAGTTGCACTTTGCCGCGCAAGGCAGTAAACAGGTACATCAGGTTGGCCGATGCGGCGAACCAGCCGGCAAAAAGCAACAACAATTCGCTGTTCGGCGCCTGAAAAGTTCGCCCGCCTAAAAAGCGGAGCTTGGCCTGCACGGTCCATTCAAAATCGACGGACCAGGCACTCAAGGCGCTAAAAACCAGCGCAACCGCAGCGGCGATGCCCATTTGCCGCCAAAAGCGCGGCATGTCGCTGCGGTGGTAGCGCAGGAACTGCCCCACGCCCATCATCAACCCAAGACCAATAGCTACCCAAATCTGAATGGAATTGTAATAGGCTTCAGGCTGGGCAGGTGTGGGAATATTATCCGGCAAACCGATGCCGCTCCAGCTGTTGATCCAGCCCAACAGGGCATTGATGGCGGGCACGGAGGTGACGAAGATGATTTGAAGCGCGGCGAAACTGAGCACGAGCGAGCCCAGGAACATCCAGAATTCGCGGGAGTTGGCTGCTTCTTCGGTGGCCTTAGCCGGAATTCTGCGCCAGTGCAGCACGAGCATGCCTATCGATAGAGAAGCGATGGCAAACAGAAAAAGCAGCAGGTGGTTGTTGAGTCCGGCATCAACGAACGAGTGCACAGAAGTATCGCCCAAAACACCGCTGCGCGTCAGGTAGGTGCTCAGCAAAACCAACAAAAAGGCAATGATTACCAGCGCGAAACCCGTGCGCAGGGACCTTCCGGTGGCCTTGAACGACACCATAGCGTGGGTTCCGCCGACCAGCACCAACCAAGGCACCAATGAAGCGTTTTCCACGGGATCCCAAGCCCAGAAACCGCCAAAACTCAGCGATTCATAGGCCCAGCGCCCGCCCATCAGAATGCCTGCTCCTAATACCAGCACAGAAAACAGCGCCCAGGGAAGGGCTGGCTGCACCCAGCGGCGGTAGTCGCCAAAGCGAAGGGCCGACCAGGCAAAAGCAAAGGGAATGGCCGCCGATGCAAAGCCCAAAAAGAGCACGGGCGGGTGAATGACCATCCAGTAGTTCTGCAGCAGCGCATTGAGGCCAGTTCCGTCCTGGATAAAGCGCATGTAGTCATCAAAGAGGAAAACCGGATCTGCAGTGAGCACGTCTTCCAGCAAAAGGAAAGGACTGGTGCCCACTTTAGTGCCTAACACATAAATGCCGGCCAGAAAACTTAACAGGAACACTTGCAACACCGCAATGACGCTTAACACCCGGCCTTGCCAGGGGCTTTTAGCCACAATCATAACCACCCCGAGCACGGCGTGCCAAAAGGTCCAGAGCAAAAAGCTGCCCTCTTGCCCTTCCCAGAAGCAACTGAGAATGTATTTTAACGGCAAGTCCGTAGAAGAGTGCTGCCAGACGTAGTGGTACTCAAAATGGTGGCCAAAAATCATGGCGAATAACGTACCGACAATGCCCAGCACCGCTACCGTGTGCAGCACCCATGCCCTTCGCCCAATGCGCAACCAGGAGGCATCGCGGTCCTGGCCGCTACGCCAAAACGCAATAGCGGCTATCAAGGCAGCAACCCAGGAAAGCAGGACGAAAAAATGGCCCAGCTGGCCAAAAATCAGGTTCACCGGCTGGGCTTCGGGAAGCAGAGATTCCATCAGCAGGAGGTGAATTCAGAAACGGTGTAGAACATTTACTGCATTTCGGCAGCGGACGTGCTGCTTTTGGTCAAATCGTCTTCGACGTATTTGGAAGGGCACTTGACCAAGAGGTCGGTGGCGTAAAAAACATCTTCTTTCATTTGTCCGGTCAACACCACTTCTTCGCTCTTATCAAAATCGTAGGGCATGTCGTCGTAGCAGATGACCTGCGCTTGGCGGCCGCTTTTGTCGGCCATCCAAAAACGAAAACTGTTCGGGTCAACTTCCGGGTTGTAATCCACGGTTTTTCCGGGCACGAGGGTACCGCTTACGCGCACAATCCGGTCGGGTTGATCGCTGGCCAAATCAAATCCGGCGTGTTCTGCGGAACGCGAAAGCATGGAGGCCAGGGCAACAAAAGCACCCGCAAGTAAAAAAAGAAGGGCGATGTGGGTTTTTTTCACCGAAGGGTTTTTAGGGCGAAAAGTAATTGAGGGTCGGCAAATGCTTAGAAGTCAGCGAGATAACAGCGCCGAATGAAAATAGTTCCGCTCAAAGTTACCCCATTTTGGTATATTCACCGGCTTAAATAACCTGGGTTATGCACGCTCTTGGCAGACACATCCTGGTCGAGTATTTCGACTGCCGGAATGAACTGCTCAACGATGTTCCTTACATCGAGCAAAGCATGGTTGCCGCGGCCCGCAAGGCGGATGCAACTGTGATTAATTCCACCTTCCACCACTTCTCGCCATTTGGCGTTTCGGGGGTAGTAGTGATTCAGGAAAGCCACCTGGCCATTCACACCTGGCCGGAGTATGGCTATGCCGCGGTGGATTTATTCACCTGCGGGGATACCGTAGACCCCTGGATCGCTTACAACGAGCTAAAACGCCTTCTCGAAGCGGGCTCTGGCTCCTCCATAGAAATGCTGCGGGGTCAACTAGGCCTCATTCCCGGCACCCGCCAGGAGCTGGAAGCGCATCGCGAAGACCACGCCGTACAGTTGGGCAAGCCCGCAAACGGCTATTCCCCCGGTGAACAGGCTACTTCATTGGCGCCCAAATACAGCCGCAACGTCTGGTTTACCGAACGCAGCGAAAACACTGCGCATTCCTTCCGCCACACCGGTAAACAACTCTACCGCGAGCAAAGCCCGTTCCAGTTGGTGGAAGTATATGACACCTACGCCTGGGGCAAAACGCTGACCCTGGACCGCATGGTCATGACCACCGAAAAGGACGAGTTCATTTACCACGAAATGATCGCGCACGTGGGGCTTTTCAGCCACCCGAACCCCAAGCGTGTGCTGGTCATCGGCGGCGGCGATGGCGGTGCCGTGCGCGAAATTCTGCGCCACGAAGGCCTGGAAAAGGTGGTGATGGTAGAGATTGACGAAAAAGTTATTGAAGCATCCAAGTTGCATCTGCCGGACATTTCTTCCGCTTTTAACCACCCCAAATTGGAGTTGATCGTCGGGGATGGCATTGCGTACGCAGAAGAATGTACGGATGACGCGTTTGACCTGGTGCTGGTGGATTCCACTGATCCGGTTGGTCCTGGCGAAGGCCTTTTCACCGAGAGCTTCTATCGCCACGTGCACCGCATTCTTCGCCCTGGAGGCATCCAGATTACGCAGAGCGAGAGCCCGCACTACGCCCCTGCCCTTTTCCGCGATATCTACGCCTGTTACCGCCAGGTTTTTGGCAACGAGCATGTGCATTGTTACTTGGCCCATATTCCTACGTATCCTTCCGGGATGTGGAGTTTTTCCTGGGCCATGAAGGGCGAAGGGCACCCGTTCAACGGGCTGGACCGAGACCGCGTTGATGCCTTTTGCCGCCAACACGGCTTGAAATACTACAACGCCGATATTCACCAAGGAGCTTTTTGCCTGCCCACTTTTACCCGGGAAATGGTCGAAAATGGAGCGGAAGTTGTGGCGACTGCCGCAGCATCCGAACTGACTGCATCGTGACGCGCGAGGAAAAACTGGCGGCTTTCGATCCCAACGGCATCGGAGCAGCCCAGGCCCAGATTTTTGGCCTTCCGTTCAATTACCCGGAGTCGAAGGTGGTTTTGCTGCCTGTTCCCTGGGACGCTACCGCCTCGTACCGACCCGGCAGTGCCGCTGGTCCGGAAGCTATTCGACAGGCTTCTCCGCAATTGGATTTGTTTGATCCCGATTACCCGCTTAGCTGGCAGGAAGGTTTTTTCATGCTCCAGGTTTCGGCGGAATGGGCACAACGCAACCGCAAGACCCGTCCGCTTGTGGCCGAGTACATCCGGATGCTCGAGAACGGCGCTCCGGAAGATCCGGCGCTGTTGCGGCGCGTTAACGACGAAACGGAGGCCTTGCGGAAATGGGTATTTGAACGAACCGCTGAGACGCTGAATGAAGGCAAAATACCTGCTGTGATGGGCGGCGATCACAGCACGCCGCTGGGCGCCATACAGGCCGTGCTGGCCCGCCATCCTCAGATGAGCATTTTGCAGGTGGATGCCCATGCCGACCTGCGCATCGCTTATGAAGGTTTCCAACATTCGCACGCCTCTATCATGTACAACGCGCTCCAGGCAGGCGTCAGCAACCTGGTGCAGGTGGGCCTGCGCGATGTTTGCCTGGCCGAAAAGGAGCTGATCAACCAGGACCCGCGGGTGCACGCCTTTTTCCAGCATGAACTTGACGCCCGGCGCTTTGCCGGGACCACCTGGGCCGAATGTTGCCGGGATGCCGCAGCTGCCCTTAGCCAGGACGTCTGGATCAGCTTTGACATTGATGGACTTGACCCCTCGCTTTGCCCCAACACCGGCACTCCGGTTCCGGGTGGGCTGAGTTTTGCCGAGGCTGCGTACTTGCTGGGCGAAGTGGTCCGTTCCGGTCGCCGCATTGTTGGCTTTGACCTGAACGAAGTTTCGCCCGCGCCCAATGGCGAAGACGAATGGGATGCCAATGTCGGTGCGCGCGTTTTGTACCGCCTGTGCAGCCTTGCCTGTTTGTCGCAAAGAAGCTGAACTAGACGTTAGGGTGCTACTAAAAACTCCAGAAACAAGGCATGTTCAATTTTTAACACCGGAGTTTACTCTTGTATATGAGGATGTTAAAAATTGGGCACACCGCAGGATATGGGGTTTTTAGGAGGACCCTTTCATTACTGCCAGCCGAGCAACAAACGATCGCGACCGCTGAGGTCTTTCTCAACCCTTCCTTTCAGGCCGGCAGCTTGCCAGCGAAGCAGCGCAGCGCTTGCGGTAAGGGCACTGGTTTCCAGGTAGGCCACGGGCAGCCCAAGGCTAGCGTGTTCTGGTTGCGGCACGGAGGTTGTGGAAGGTGCAGGCGCCGTTTCCCCCGTGTTTTTTGATGGCAAATGCGTTTGCGCAAAATCGGCGAGGGCGCCATAGAAAGCCAGTGGATCCTGTGCCGGTCCAAAGAGGGCCAGGTGCGGCTCAAAGTTGCTGACCCGGCGATCGAGTTCGGGCATCTCGCGGGGATCGATGTAAGGCGGATTGCTGAGCAAAAGGTCAAAGTCCGGGAGGCTGGCCCGGAATGCGGGGTCCAGAAAATTACCTTGCAAAAAGTTGACGGCTATGCCCAAGTGGCTGGCGTTGTGGGCGGCCAGAGCAAGAGCATCTGAACTAAGGTCAAGCGCAGTGACCGAAAAGCCGGGCAAAGCGCGTGCCACAGCCAGCGCAATGCAACCGCTTCCCGTTCCGACTTCCAGAACGCGAATGGTTTTGCCTGCTGGCGTGCCGAAGCGCTGAGGCCCGGCGATAGCCTGCCAATCCTGAATAACCCGGTACACCCATTCCTCCGTTTCCGGTCGGGGAATGAGCACGTTGGCGTTGACGGCAAGTTTCATTCCGGCAAAATGCGAGACGCCAGTCAGGTAAGCCAGGGGCTCGTCTCTTTCCAGCAGGCGGCGTGTGAATTCCTCCAGGCGAAGGGCTTGTTCCGCGCTGAACAACGCTTCGCTTTCTGCGGGACGCTGTTGGTCAAAGGCGTCTTCAAACAGCGCTCTGGCGGTAGCCCGCGCCTCGCCCTGACCCCAGGCTGGAGCCAACAGCGCTACCAATTGGCGGTAGGCCTGTTGAACAGTTAGGGGTGCCGTCTCCATCACGCCCGCAAAGGTAGGCCCTATCTTTGCGGCTGTGAATGCCGCTGTAAACAACGATCTGAGCCAAGACGAACGCTCCATGCAGCGATGCCTGGACCTGGCCTGGCTGGGGCGCTGGGCGGTGCGAGGCAACCCCATGGTGGGTGCTGTACTGGTGGCCCGGGGTGTCGTCATCGGTGAAGGCTACCACCGCGGCTGGGGCCTACCCCACGCAGAAATTGAAGCGCTGAATTCAGTAAAGCCTGAGCAACGTGCGCTGATCCCCGAAGCCACCCTTTACGTGAACCTGGAACCCTGTTCACATTATGGCAAAACGCCCCCTTGCAGCGACCGCATTGTCCAGGAAGGGATACCACGAGTGGTGATCGGCATGACCGATCCTAACCCCAAAGTGGCTGGAAAAGGGCTGGAAAAATTGCGCAAGGCCGGGGTCGAAATCATATCTGGAGTTATGGAACGTGCCTGCTTGGAGTTGAACAAGGCATTTGTTTGCCGGATGCAGAAAAAACGCCCCTGGGTCCTGCTCAAGTGGGCGCAAAGCGCAGATGGTTTTCTGGCCGCGGCCGATGCAAGCCCGGTGCATTTTACAAATGCATGGTCGGACCGTTTGGTGCACGAATGGCGCGCGCAGTGCGGGGCCATCCTGGTTGGTGCCCGGACGGTGCTCAAGGACAACCCTCAACTCACGGCGCGGCTTGTGCCAGTCTGCCAAAATCATGCAGGCACACCGCCGTTAGTTTCGGGCCAAAAGGTACCGAAGCCAGAGCAACCCCTTCGAATCGTGCTGGATCGCTACGGCCAACTGCCGCAAGAAGCGCGGGTCTTTGATGGTCAGGCCTCAACCCTCGTGGTCCGCACGCCCGACCTTCCCCCGGACCGCTACCTACTCCCTCATTCGGAAGTCATGGCCATTCAATTTGACCGTCAACTGCTGCCCAAACTGCTCCAGGCGCTGGCTGAGCGGGAGATAAATTCCGTTATGGTAGAAGGGGGCACAGAAACCCTGAAGGCCTTTATTCGCGAAGGGCTTTGGGACGAAGCGCGTATTTTCAAGGCCCCAACGCAGTTGGACAATGGCGTGCGAGCACCGGAAGTTCCGGGGCAATTAACAGAGTTGTTATCCATAGGTGAAGACATGTTGGAGTACCGAATTCAAGATTAGGCACTACCATAATAAATGTTATTGTTGCCCTCGACTCAACACAACATTTTATTACCTATGCAGTGTTTGATGTCTGCACCTACTTATTCTCTTAAGGGTACTCTTAGTATTGGTTGTATTCTTCGCTGTCCACGCTGCTGGTGCTGCGGCCATGGAGCAGCGGAATTTTAAGCGCCATATAGGCGTTAATGCTCTCCACTCCATCGCTAAAGGCTTCTGTAAAGAAGTTGGCAGACCCGAGCACCACAGGACCCAGACGCAGGTACATCCCAAAATCTGTGCCACTGAAATTTTGGTAGCTCAAGGGCAGCCCGGCTTCGAACCAGCGGTGTTCAAAACGCGGGTTGAGCGACAGACGGGTGATGCCGTGAACCTTGTTGACATCGCCAGGCGATTTGGGGGCTAGCCACGCGGCGGCGCCTACATAAAGGCCTTTGTAGAGTTGGTAGTCTGCATGCAGGTTGAGGGCCAACGGCAAGTTCATGGCGAATTTTTCATCCAAATCGCCTGCCTGCTCCGGAAAGCGTATGTTGAGTGTATCGTCAAAATCCTGGAGGGCATCGAATTCCACCACGGTAAGATCCCAGTCGTCAATATCAATGGCCCCGGCGGGGCGATCGTAGCTTTTGGGATCGCGGTCAAAGCGAACTCCGCCAAAATCCATCAGTGAAGCACCAACACGGAGCTTGTAGCGAGTGGCGCTGCGGTCGCCGGAAGCTACGGTCTCGTCGCGCATGCGCCCACTGTAAGCGGCGCCTTCCGGTCTCCATTCATAGATGAGTCCAAGGTCTGCTCCAAAACCCAGCGTAGAAAAGAACTTTATTTCAAATTCTTCCCGGTTTACGTCAAAATTGTCCGTGTGACCGTACTGAATGGTGCTTTCCTCCAGTGTCAGGATATCGTCGTTGGTAAAGTTGTAGTTGAGCTCATCAGCGTGCAGGTAAAGCGCTGCAGCACCTTGCAGCAGCTTTAAAGTTACCCCTGCCTTGACTACGTGTTCGCCATCTTGCCAGACCGTCCTTCCGTAACTTCCGAAGTATTCGATCCAGGTCATGGCATCCAGACTGGCACCGTCTGACTCAAAGTTTCGGCCCCAAAGTGGTGGGTACACAAATTCATCAATGGCCAGGCGGGCTGCTTCTGCGCCCACTTCGTCAAAATTGACCAAGGCCCGGTAGCGAACTCCCAGGGCAATGGCGTCTTTGGGGCTCAGGCTAATCAGGGCTGAAGGTCCCATAACATCTATGCCAAGGAAAACATTCGCTTTCTGGCCCGAGCGCGCTCCATCAAAATTGACGATGAGTGCTTTTTGGCGAAAATCTGTCCAGTCGTCGTAAGACTCTCCGAGATTGCCGATGCCAAGGAAGCCATCGTTCCTCAGCTCCAGAAAGTCATTGGCAAACTGGAAGGAAAATCCCACGACATTTACATCCACCGCGTAGCGGCTATCGGCAATGCTGGCGGGATTGAAGTACACACCGTGCACGCCGGCGTAATTGCTGCCCGAAAATCCAGTGTAGTCCTGCGCTTGAAGGCGCACGGAAAGGCAAGTAACCAGCCCAAAAGCGACCAGGAACCCCGCATAGCGAATGGATCGTTTCATATCAGGAAATTGTAGTGTGTTAAAACGCTTCAAAGGTAATTCCGGAGATTCGTTATTTTAACCGTTGCTTTCTTGTTGGAACAGCGTCTCCAGGTTCTTGGGCCGGACGCTGAGCACCGGACGGCGGGCGGTTGCAATGACCCGGGCGGCGCGGGAGCCCATGAACAAGGTATCCAGTTTGGTCTCTTGGGCGGTCACGATCAAAATAAGGTCGGCTTCGATTTCATCCGCATAGCCCACGACGCTGTGGGCCACATCGTCATGGCGAATAACTTCCGTGGTTACTTCAATCGAATGCTCCCGGATTTTAGCGGCTTGTTCCTCCATCATGCGCTCCAGCGCTGGCGTTTTGCCCTGCAGCGTTTCGAAATAGTCAGAAACGGCTAAGAGATGCAGGCGGCTGTCAAACAAGCGAGCCATGTTTATGCCCAAATTTACTTTTCCCCGGGTTTGTCGGGTCAGGTCCAGCGGGAGGAGGATTTCGCGGATTTTGACCGGCCTGTTTAACGCCCGCAGCGTCAGCACCGGAATTGGCGAGGACTGAACCGTCCGGTTGGTGTTAGAGCCCAGGAAAAAGCGAGTCAGTGGGTTAAGCCTAGCAATGCCATTGGTGCCCATGACCAACAAATCCGTGTGTTCCTCGGCGGCCACCTGAAGGATGTTCTCGTGAATCTTGCCTTCCGCCACCCTTACTTGGTGCCGAATGCTGGGGTCCAGGGGCAAATGCGCCTCCAGGGTTTGCCATTGCCGAGACAGGCGTTGCTCAATGCCTTCCCGGCTGTTTTCGCCTGAATCGGTCAACTTTTCACTGACGTTTAGCGAAGTGATGTCCGCTTTGACGGTTTCTGCCAGAAAGCTGGCAAATTCCAGCGCTTCAAGGGAGAGTGGCGAAAAGTCGATGGGGACCAGAAGCCGGTTAATCTTAATGCGACGGGTGCTCACCGGTCAAAGATAGGCCTCCCGACTGGGTACCCTAACTTTGCGCCATGCCCATACCCGCCTCTGAACTGGTCCTCAATGCCGACGGCAGCATCTACCATTTGGCCATGCGGCCAGAGGACGTGGCCGATCTTGTGCTGACAGTCGGAGATCCCGGCCGGGTGCCCAAAGTGGCCAGGCATTTTGATTCGGTGCAATCGGAACGGGAAAAGCGCGAGTTCCGGAGCTGCACCGGATGGCTCGGAGCACAACGTGTCACCGTACTTTCCACAGGCATCGGCACGGACAACATTGACATTGCCCTGAACGAACTGGACGCCCTGGTAAACATCAATCTCGCTACCCGTCAACCCCTTGACCATACTCGGTCGCTGACCATTGTCCGCCTGGGTACATCGGGCAGCCTCCAGCAAGATGTACCGGTTGGATCGCTGGTGGTGTCCAGCCATGGGCTTGGTCTGGATGGCTTGCTGGACTTTTACCGGGCGCCTGCGCATCTGGTGCAGTGGGGGCCCGTTGCGGAAGCAAGAAAACCTGCTTTGGATCACGCTATCGGGCCAGTTCTGGACCCGCTATCGGGTCTTCAAGCCGGCGCACCGGCTTCATCGGGTGCTGATCTGCCCCTGCCCTGGCCCGGAGAACTGGACCATTTTCCCCTGAGACCCTACCTCTGCGCAGCTGACGCTGGGCTTCTTGCCCAATTTGGACCGGAGTATGTGCGCGGCATTACGGCCACTTGTCCGGGCTTTTATGGACCGCAGGGTCGCCGGTTGCGGCTGGAGCCGGTGCTTCCCGACTTGCCTCAACGCTTGGGTCGCTTGCGCTTTGGTGCCCATCGGGTCACCAACTTTGAGATGGAAACCGCAGCCATCTACGGGCTTGGCGCCTTGCTGGGGCATCGGTGTTTGTCGTTAAACGTCATTTTAGCCAATCGCATCACGGGGGAATTTGCACCGGATCCGGCCGCAGCTGTGGAGGGATTAATCCAGTCCGTTTTGGGTGTGCTCGGCAAGTGATGTTATCGTTTCCCACCGCGCGGGTCGGTGGCCAATTTTTTCCAAAAAACGTCCAAGACCTTCGCGCTTGGCTGCGTCCATATTATAACTTATGTTATGTTGGAAATAATCCAACAAACCGAATCCGGAATTGCGAGCGGCGAAGTCCGGGTTTTGAGCTTCGGTTAGGGCGGCTACTTCGGGCAAATGCGCTACACCGTCCGCCAGGGCCAATTGAAACGCTTGAGCAAATGCTGGATCCAGCGTTTCTGTGCTAGCCCAAACCGCAAAAACGAAAGGCAGACCGGTCCAGTCTTTCCAGGCCTGGCCTAAATCGTAAACATATTTAAACTTATGCTCAAGTCCGATGGCACGGTCGCCGATGACAAGTCCGCCTGTTGTGCCGCCTATCTTGTCGCGAAAACCCGGCGAAGCGGGCACCAGTTCTGGGTTCAACTTCCAGTAATCGCGCAACAGCAGCGTCAGCAGCCGGACCGAAGTGACCGAGTGGTAATCCATCCAGATCTGTTGCAATGCTTCGAGCGGCTTTTCGGCATACAGACAAACGGTTCTGACAGGTCCATCGCATCCAATACCCCAATCCGCAATGATCCGCGCCTGCGGGACGCTGTGAAGCACGCCAACCGGTACCAAAGCCAAACTCACTCCGCCTTGGCGGAGTTTTCGCGCACCTTCAGAAGGAATGTCTAGTTGGATGTCCAACTTTTGAGCGAGCGTGGAGCGCCTGAGCCCGAAAAGAAAGGGGCGGGTGTTGTGGTAGGAAACCGCACTGAGTTTGATCTTATTCATGGTTGGCGCTGGCGCGAAGGTGTCGGTCAGAGTTTCTCAGCAACATAGAAAAAGTTCCGCTCTGGTAGCGAAGGTGGTACAGACCGAGGTTGCCGTGCTCAAAATGCTCCATGTGCTCCAAGGGGCGTTCCAGCAGCACACAAAGCAGCACCCGCATGGCCCGTCCATGGCAAACCACCAAACTGCGCGCATGCGCCTGGGCTTTCCAATGGTCTAAAAAAACAACCATGCGCTGCTGAACATCAAGCGGTGTTTCGCCTCCCGGAATGGCCACGTCCAAGGCACCGCGTGTCCAGCCTTGCAGCACCTGCGCGTATTCCTGGCGCATGGCCGCATCGGCCTTCTTGCCCTCGCGGTGCCCCCAGTCAATTTCGTCCAACTCCGGATGCGCAGACCAGCTTATGCCCTGGTCAATGAACGGCGCTGCTGTTTGCTGCGTGCGGAGCAGCGACGAAACAAAAACATGCTCAAAGTCTACGGGAGCATAGGCCTGGTGAAAAAGCCGGCTTTGTTCCTGTCCCTTTGCATTCAGCGGCGCGTTGACACCGCGGCCTTGCACGATGCGCTTGCGGTTGTAGTCGGTTTCACCGTGCCGGACCAGGTAAAAATCCCGGGCAACATCGGTATCTCCTATTGTATGCTCGTGATCGGAACTGGCTTCAACCGGCATTTTGGAGTTAGCCATCAGGCGCCAGTAGTTTGGACCGATGGGTTCGAGGGGGCACTCGCGTTTACTTCCAACAGATCGTCGGAGTAATCCCGGATGGTGCGGTAAAGCGTGTCGCGTTCCACCGGCCGTCGCCCAACGGCGCGAATCAATTCCACCAGCTCTTCGGTGCTCAACGAAGGGTTCTGCTCCTCTGAGCCGGCCATGGAGTAAATTTTGGTGCTGTCGTCAATGGTACCGTCCAGGTCATTGACGCCGAAGGCTTGTGTCAGTTGCGCGGATTCGCGGCCCAACATCGGCCAATAGGCCTTGAGGTGCGGGATGTTGTCCAGGTAAACGCGCGCCACGGCGTAGGTCTTGAGGTCCTCGATGAGTGTAGTTTCCGGCACATGGCTCATTTGGTTGCCCTGGTTGCGGAACTTAAGCGGGATGAAGGTGTTGAAGCCGCCGGTCCGGTCTTGGAGCGCGCGCAGGCGGTCCATGTGGTCGATTCGGTGGCGGTGTTCCTCCACATGCCCGTACAGCATGGTGGCGTTGGTCTTCATGCCCAGTTTGTGGGCCGTTTCGTGAATTTCCAGCCAGGTAGCCGTGTTGCACTTGTCGGCGCAAATTTCAGCGCGAACCGCTTCGTCAAAGATTTCGGCACCGCCGCCGGGCAGCGAACCGAGGCCCTTCGACATAAGGAAACGCAGCCCGTCTTCAATGCTCACCTTGGCCTTGCGAAACATGTATTCGAGTTCCACAGCAGTGAAGCCCTTGATGTGCAAGTCAGGTCGAAGGGCTTTGATGCCTTCGAGCACCTCTCCGAACCAGGCCAAATTCATCTGTGGCAATACCCCACCGACGATATGCACCTCGGTAACTGGCTGGCCTTCGTAGCGTCGAACAATGTGCAGGATTTGGTCTTTGTCCATGATCCAACCTTCGTCCTTCTGCTTGATCAGGCGCGAATAGGAACAAAACTTGCAGTCAAAGACGCAAAGGTTGGTGGGCTCAATGTGGAAATTCCGGTTGAAGTACGTGACGTTGCCGTGCAGGCGCTCGCGCACAGTATTGGCCATGGCGCCCAACAAACCGAGGTCGGCTTTTTGAAACAGAAACAGGCCTTCTTGCGCGTTGAGGCGTTCTGTGCGCTGCACTTTTCGGGCAATGCGCTCCAGTTCAGGGCTTTCCAGCCCGAAATCGAGCAGGTTGTCCAGGTTAGCGGGTTCAAACATGGTCATGCCAGGTTAACAATCCAGGCAAAGATACGGTTGAACCGGAAGGGGGTGGAAGCACCCTTTAAAGCATTTGCCCACAGAACAGACATGCCACCAGCGCTGCAAAGTGGAAATATTTATCTGTTCGCGAAATTTTATCGACCATGCTTGAATTTAATACTATAAAGCATCCATTCAGAAGAATTAAGGAATAATCTTGACGAAAAAACCCGGCTCAACTTAAGCGCTGAACCGGGTTTAAATGAAGTAGAGGCTCGTAATGGGCTTTTAATCCTTCAGGCAGCGCACCGAAAGGCCGTACGTTTCCAGGAGTAAAAAACGTCCCACAGTGGTGTTGTTGTAATAAACCTGACGGTAGTACGGACTGCTGCCGCCAATTTTTGTGGACGTCCACCAATCGCAGTTCAGGCTCAACGAAGAATAGGACGTACCGGTGAAATCTCGCGTGCCTGCTGGAAGTCCGGTAAATCCGCTTGAATTCGTAGCCCCGGTATTGGGCGCGAACCAAAGGCCCGTTCCGGAAGATGTGGTGCCTGTTTGCTTCATGCTCCCACCGGCAATGGCAGTGCCACCTAATCCTGTAGTCAGGGTAGTCCACTCGCCATCCGTTGGCACGTGCCAACCTGTCGGGCAAAGACCGCGGGCATCGTTGGCGGCATACCAATTGTAAAGCAAGCCATAGATGGCTTTGTTCGCGGCCACTCCGCTGTGAACGGCTTGTGCACCGCTGGTGGTGCTGGTCCAGGTAGCGGCATCCAGGTTTCCTGGAATGGGGTCGCCGTTGTTGTAGGTTTCCGTGGCAAGGTTTTCCTGCATCCAGCATTGCGAACCGATGGAAACTGTCGTGTAGACATTCCCGTCAATGTCCGTGACCGTAGCCGGACATCCTGGCGTTCCTTTAGCAAAGCTGGCAGGGTCTGAAATGGGCGTAACGCTGTATGGAGGTACTGTGCTGCAGGCGGCTTGAACGCGAACCGTGTAGTTGCCCGGGCTTAGCAACCCATCCGGAACGGTGAATTGGTCGCGCTCAAAACCTACAATGCGGCGGTTTAAGACTGAGCCTGAGGGAAGATCAATGCGGAGCTGAACGCCTACGCTACCTGGCACTACATCCCATTCTAATTGAACGCCTACCCCAGTAGTGTACGTTGCTGCAAGGTTCTGAGGGGCTGTACCAGGATCGCACACCTGAGCCTGGGTAGAGCAGGTGAATCCCACCCCAAAAGCAAACAGCGCTGCAATTTGTATACTTGTTTTCATGGCAATTTCCAGTTTGAAGCAAGATCAGGAATAAAATGAAAAGAGCCGAGAAAATTTCCCGGCTCTTTTCAAGCTTCAAAGACCTTACAATGCACACAAAGTGTTCATTTCTAGGCACTTGGATGTTAATTTGCCACAGCGAAACGCTGCGTCATTTCTGCGTCGCTACCCGACCATTGAATCAGGTAAAACCCATTGGGTAAGTTGGGCAATTGTACCGTAACCTGTTGCAGTCCAGCGGGTTGTAATTGGTTCCACATTTGACGGCCGGTGGCATCAAAAATCTGCAACATGCCTTCCGTTGTTGTGGCTTGGTTCAAGACCAATTGGAGAGCGTTGCCGGTTACTGGGTTGGGAAACAGTTGGAGGCCGTTGGCAAGGGCCGAAGCTGGAGCCTCAACGCCTGTATTAAAATAACATTTGGGCGAAACCGGAATGCTGGAACGCACGGTATTGAGTATGTTGCGCATGGCCACGCCTTGGCCTTCGGTGAACATGACCATGCAGCGATCGTCCGTGTAATCCATGTAATTTTCCCAGAGATCCAACGAACCACAGGTTGTTGCAGTAGAGGAAGGACAACCGAAATAAGGGCCGCTAGCGGTGGGTGTATCGCTAATGCCATCATCCACACCGCAACCTCCATCGCCCCAGATGTGGCGCAAGCCCAGCCAATGACCGACTTCGTGCGTTGTTGTCCGGCCGCGGTTGTAAGGCGGAACCACCACCCCTTCGCGACCGAAATAGCGGTAATTCATGACAACGCCATCAAGCGACCCGCCAACCCCGGGAGGATAAGCGTAGCCTAGTACCCCTGCCGTAGGATCCAGGTTGCAGACCCACATGTTCAGGTATTGCGCGCGGGGCCAGGGGTCTGAACCCCCGTAATTGGAATCCTTGACGCCATCCCACCCTGCTGTATCCGTGTCGTTGAAACTGGCTTTGCCGGTTTGCTTGCGAATGATTCCGGTGGTAAAGTTGCCATCGGGGTCAGTTTCGGCCAGGCAGAATTGAATTTGGGTGTTTGTGGCAAGACTGTTAAAGGAACTGCGCAAGCTTGCCCGGTCCAGGTTGGTCATGGCGTAGTCCTCGTTGAGCACTTCAATCTGCGATTGAATCTGTGCCTCGGAAATATCTTGAATGGCTGATTTCCACACCACGTGCACCACTACCGGGATGTAAATGATGTCCTCCTGGACCCTGAGGTTGCCAGCGTTTTGGCGCACGTAGTCTTGAACCATCTGCTCGGCGGCTTGCACTGAAATGAGGTTTTCGGGATGGCGCTTATACAATTGCTCGAGCGCGGGTTGTTGCCCGCAGCGATTGTGGTCGTGGGTGCTTTCCTGCGCCAGGGCAATAAAACTGCCACCAGCCAAGAGCCAAAGCGGCAAAACAGAGCGAAAGAGATTTGTCCAGGTTTTCATGAAAAAGGGGGTAGAAAAGACGAAGTGGTAGAGGAAACAGCCAAGAAATTGAACGACGAATTTACCGATTTAGTTCGGCGGTCCCAAGGAAGGCTGGTTATTGGTCTATGTCTTCGTCCAGTTCATCCTCTTCCAGAAGCAAATCGACATCCAGTGCAGGATCATAATCGTCCTGCAACTGGAGCTCCGGAACTCCTTTTCCTCCCACCTTGGGTGATCCAGCGGCTGCATCGCTGCCCGGCTGGTCCGTCAGATCACGGTCGGCAAACTCTTGGCTAGTATCCAGTCCCAGGGCTCCGGCATACCGGCGCCAGCGTTGGATCAATTCCAGGTGGTCAGCAGGTGGATCGGCTTCAAAGCGAAGCCGCTCTCCGGTTTTAGGGTGGGTAAAGCCGAGCACCCGCGCGTGGAGCGTTTGTCGCGGCATGAGCGCAAAGCAATTTTCGACAAAGCGTTTGTACTTGGTGAACACGGTGCCTTTGACGATGCGATTGCCCCCGTACATCGGGTCGCCAAACACTGGATGGCCAATGTGTTGCATGTGTACCCTGATCTGATGGGTGCGACCCGTTTCCAACTTGAGCGCGACGCGGCAAACATAACCCAGGTTCTCCAAGACCGTATAGTGGGTTACGGCATGTTTGCCCCCCTCCCCCTCGGGAAGCACCGTAAACAATAAGCGTTGCCTCAGGTGTCGCCCGATGTTACCGGTCACTGTTCCCCCGGAACCTTCAAACTCGCCCCAGCAGAGGGCCTCGTACAAGCGCTCGGTAGTCCGTTCGGCGAATTGACGCGACAGCGATTCAGCGGCGTAAAGCCGCTTGGCCACCACCATCAAACCGCTGGTGTCCTTGTCCAACCGATGCACCAGACCCAGCCGCTCCGGGTCCATTTCTTCGGCCGAAACGCCCGGAAAATGGTGTAGCAAGCCGTGCACCAACGTGCCCTGGTAATTGCCCGAGCCGGGATGCACCACCAGTCCAGCCGGCTTGTTGAGCACGAGCAGGTCTTCATCTTCGAAAAGGATGTCCAGGGCCATCGGCTCAGCCTGCATCGGCCCTTCCTCGTGAAAACGGGGCATAGAGAGCACCACACGATCGCCGGGCTTGACCTTGTAATTGACTTTAACAGGCTGGTCATTGACCAGCAAAAGGCCGGCATCCGCCACCTGGCGAATGCGACTTCGGCTGATTTTTTCCACCCGCCCGGTCAGAAACAGATCGATGCGCATGGGTTCCTGGCCGGGGTCCACGGCAAAGACCAGCTCTTCAAAGCGAAGGGGAGTTTCTGCTTTTTCAGTAGCGGCGGCCGTTTTGATGGCTGTTGTCTTTGCGGTCTGCTCCGCTTTCGTGAGGTGTTTCTTTGACTTCAACTAACTAATTAATTTAAACCACTTAAGTCAATGGCCTTCAATGATTTAAAATTTCTTGATTATGGGTTAGATTCACCTCAAAAAGAGCGGAAAAGACCTCCAGCCATCGCTCCCGTACCTCTTCAAATGGCACCGGGTGACCCAGCTCCGCTTGCAGCGAAGTAACCGCTTTGTCAGTGATGCCACACGGAACAATGAGCCGGAAGCGGTCTAAATCAGTGTTGACGTTGAGAGCAAAACCGTGCATGGTCACCCAACGGCTGGCGCGGATACCGATGGCGCAGATCTTACGGGCGCGAAACGGGTTGTCCGGGTCCAGCCAGACGCCGGTCGCGCCGGGCAGCCTTTCCCCCTTCAACCCGTATTGGTCCAGAACCCGGATGACGCATTCCTCAATAAGCCGCAGGTAGCGCCCGATGTCAGTGAACAGGCAACCCAGGTCCAGAATGGGATAACCCACCAATTGGCCCGGGCCGTGAAAAGTGATATCGCCGCCTCGGTTAATGCGAAAAAAGTCAATGCCTTCAGCGGCCAGTTTTTCGGGCGAAATGAGCAGGTTCGCTTCGGCCCCATTTCGGCCCAGGGTGAACACCTCCGGATGATCGCCCAACAACAAGTAGTGGTTGCCCTGTTGGCTGGACAGGTTCAAGGCGCGGCGCTCCAGCTTGGCGGCAACCGATAAGGCAAAAAGTCGCTCCTGCAAAGCCCAAGCCTCGGCATAGCGGAGCCTGCCCATAGTTGCCCAGTGCACAGTTTCACGAGCCAGAGCCGCAGGAGAAGCGGCGTGTAGCTCGCTTTTCACAAACTCTGCTCCCATTTTGCGAGTTCTCCTTTTAATCGGTCAATGACCGCGATCTCCACCGGGTCAACCTGGCGGAGGGCGGCCAGTTCAACGGACACCCAATCGCCCAGGTGAATCCACAAAAAGGTTTGCAGCCAGGGGTCGGTGGCATGGCCAGTAACTCCCAATACGCGATCGCAACAGTCTTCCACAACGTCCCGCGTAAGCTGAGAACAGCGCGTGGTGCGCGGATGGTCCAGTGCACTCGTAAAAAACAATACGGCCAGATCGTTCCGCTGGTCTTTCCAACCCACTAATTCGTTGTGGTTGAGCTCGGGCAAGACGTTCATCCAACAGAGCATTTTGCCGTTTTCCTGGATCTGCTGAACCCAGCGCAACAAGACGGCCTGCCATCGTGTTGTCGCGTAGAGCACCGGCGTGCGGTCTGCCAAACGGGCTGCCAGCCCGGCTGCCTGGGTTCGAAGGGCGGCTTGTTGCTCCTCCAACTGGTCGGCGATGCGCAGCAGCGGTTCGCGATAAGCAGGGCCCATGCCGTAGTGGTTCAGGACGCGCAGTTGCTGCACCACCGAAAAGCCGAGCGTAGAACGCGGGGGCCTTCCCCCGGGAACCAAAATGTGGTCAAAACCTTTATCGGCGGCCATCTTACCCACTGTGCCACCCGACGAAATGCCCACGATGCGGCATTTTTGCGCCAGCGCCTGCTCCAGCACGCTCAGCGTTTCCTCCGTATCTCCGGAATAGGAAGACGCGAGCAGCAAAGTCTTGGGGCCAGCCCATTTGGGCAGGTGGTAATCTTTAACCGTGGCCATCGGGACCGGTGGCAGGGCCAGTGCCGCCGCAAGATCAGCGCCGATGCCGCTGCCGCCCATGCCAGCCACCAGGATCTGGCGAACGGGCACCGCAGGCCTGAGCCGGGTGTTTTCTGCGATGTCCAGGGCCTGCCGGAGTTGCGCCGGGAAGGACTGGATGAGGGCTTCCATAGAATGGGTCATGGTGAGTTTCTGGGCAGAAGGACTATCGGGCATTGCGTGTTCAGGAACGGCTTTTTCAAGCAAAAGGTTATGCACAAATCGTTAGTTCGAAGGGCTGTTTTGCCCTGAACAACGGCGGTCGGCGCCATCTTGCCCACTCATGAACAACGAAGAACAAAGAAACGACAATCCGCCCAAGCGAGGGTCCCGAATGCCAAACCAGAAGGCGGAACAGACGGCAGACCGGTCACCAGACGAGGCTCCAACCCTTACGCCTGGCCAGACGTCCGCACAGAAGCGATCGGGCCTTGGCCAACGGGGCGAAATAGTAGCGGCTCATTGGCTCCAGCGACGGGGCTACAGTATTCTGGCCCGAAATTGGCGCTGCGGCAGACTAGAATTAGACTTGGTGGCCCGGCTCGGCGAAACGTTGGTGGTGGTGGAAGTTAAAACAAGGCGGGAGTTGGGCACGGATCCTCCGAGCAGGCCAGAAGAGGCGGTCAATCCGGCCAAACAGCGCAAGCTCGGGCAGGCTGGGGCGGCTTTTCTGGGCACTCAGTCCGATTGCCTCAGCCTTCGCTTTGACGTGATTGCCATCCGGGTTCGCGGCGACCGCTGCCGATTGTACCACCAGCAGGATGCGTTCTTTCCTGGTCTTTAACTTAAGGCATTAGCCCGGTCATTGGCCCGGTCATTGGCAGGCATGGGAACAAAGGCCGACGGCTTATCTTTGCCGCTCCGGAGCGAGCGCGTCCCGCCATGCGCCCGCAGGCCGTTTCCCCGGTTTTTATTCCACAAAACGCAGCATCCCCTGGCTACCGAAACGCAAAAACAACTGGCCGAAAAACTGGCGACCCTCAGGCAGTACCTGAACATTGACCAGCGCCTTCATCGGATTGAGGAAGGCGATGCCGTGAGTTCTCAGCCGGGCTTTTGGGATGATCCCCGGAAGGCCGAGGAGATCATGCGCGCACTCAAAGTCGAAAAGAACTGGGTAGCGGAGTACCGCAAGGCGGAAGCCGTTGTGCAGGAGCTTGAAATCCTGCAGGAGTTTGTGGCTGAAGGCGAGGCCAGCGGGCAGGATTTGGCTGAAGCCGAAGGGCAAGCCGAGGACATCATGGCTGGTCTGGAAATGAAAAGCACGCTCAGCGAAGAGCAGGATTCGCTGAGCGCTATCCTGATGATCAACTCCGGGGCTGGTGGAACCGAAAGTTGCGATTGGGCAGAAATACTGTTGCGGATGTACCGCATGTACGCGGAAAAGCAGGGTTTCACCGTTCGCGAGCTCGACTACCAACCGGGCGATGTGGCAGGCATACGTTCCGCTTCGCTTGAGATCAAGGGGGAATTTGCCTACGGCTACCTCAAGTGCGAGAACGGGGTGCACCGCCTGGTGCGAATCTCGCCCTTTGATTCCAGCGCGCGTCGGCATACGTCGTTTGCGTCGGTGTTCGTGTATCCAGAAGTAGACGACACCATCGAAATTGTGATCAGCTCGGCCGATCTGGACTGGGACACGTTCCGCGCCAGTGGCGCAGGGGGCCAAAACGTGAACAAGGTGGAAACCGCCGTACGCGTGCGGCACTTGCCCTCCGGCATCGTTGTGGAATGCCAGGAAGGCCGTTCGCAGCACGGCAACCGCGAAACGGCCTTAAAAATGCTTAAGTCGCGGCTCTACGACATGGAACTGCGCAAACAGCAGGACGAGCGGGACAAAACGGAAGCCACCAAAAAGAAGATTGAGTGGGGTTCGCAGATCCGCAATTACGTTTTGCATCCCTATAAACTCATCAAAGACGTGCGCACTGGCCATGAAACCAGCAATGTTCAAGCCGTTCTGGATGGCGAACTGCACGAGTTTATTAAGGCCTGGCTGTTGATGCCGGATTAAGGTTAGGGACGGGTTGCTCGCTTTCGGACCAAGGTCGTGCTTTGATATATTATCCCAATCCTTTCGTTTATTTATCCCGCTGAATTTCCTCCTTCCGCAGCAGGCAGCGCATTTTCTTGCAGCACCGCCCGCAAGCCCGCAATTTCTGTCGCTTTGTCCACCTGGTCTTTTCCCCGGTACAGGTTTTCCAGAATCAGCAACATTTCCCGGAACATGCTTCGGTTTGAAACGGGCATGTAAAACTCCGGGCGAGCTTTGACACCCGCTTTTTGCAGGTTGTCTTCTATGTCGCGGGCCGTTACGACCGCACCATGGCGAAAGGGATACAGGTAAAAAACCACCTGATCGCGCAGCGCCGGGCGAGCAAAATCAAGCAAATAGCCTTCGGTCACGGCGAGGAGTGGATGCTGCGGAAAACGCACCCCGTACACGGGCAACTCGAGTTGTTGGGCCAGAATTAAGTAGAGCAAACCCAGGCTCAAGGGATTTCCTTTGCGCGTTTCCAACAAGGTGCCCAGGTAGGCCGCGCGGGGATCCCGGGCAAGATCATCCAGCCCGGCAAAACCCAAATGCCGAAACAATACCTGGTTGACCACGTGCACTTTTTCCAGAGGAGTCAGGTACTGCGACAATTCCAGCCAAACAGCGCGGCGCAGTTCGGCCACCTTCTCGCGGATCGCCGTCTGATCGCGCTCCGGGTAGGCATAGCGGTCCAACAACAAAGCCGCTTCCATCAAGTCTTCCGCATCGTCAGCCGCCCAGCGCTCCAAAGCCTTTCGAACATCCTCGTATTGAATGCGGTGGGTTAACTGCTCCACCCGCTCCTGTAGCAGCGGATCCAGGTTGTGTTCCCAGGCTTTTTCCAACAGCGGAATAATCTGGATTCCCTGCTCGGCCAATCGCTCAGAAACCGAGCGGTGGATAGCTTCATCGGGATCGTCCAACAGGAAAATCAAGGCCTCAATTTCCTTGGGTGAAAGAAAATTTGAAGACTGAGAGTCTGGCGAAAGTAAATCGGGTGACGGCACGCGGAAAGTTAGGCGATCCAGTTCATGCGTTCTTAGCTTTTTTGCGGGGAGGACGCGCTTTTGGCGGGGCGCTGATAATTTCCTGGCATTGTTCCAGGGTCAAGGCAGCCGGGTCAACATCTTTAGGAATTTTATAATTATTTTTTCCTTGCTTGATATAGGGACCCCATCGGCCATTCAGCACCTGAATGTCCTGCTCCTCAAAAGACATAATGAATTTCTGACGATCCGATTCTTCTTTGGCCTCGATGATTTCCAGCGCGCGTTCCTCAGTAACTGTGCGCGGATCTTCATCGCGGGGAATGGAGTAGAATTTGCCGGCATTGCGCACGTAGGGTCCAAAGCGACCTGAACCAATAACCAAATCGTCGTCGCGGAACGTACCCAAGGTGCGAGGTAATGCCAAAAGATTCATGGCTTGCTCCAGGGTGATGGTCTGAAGGCTTAATTCGCCCACAATCTTAGCAAAGCGCGGCTTTTCTTCATCTTCCGTTTCGCCCACTTGCACCATGGGACCATAGCGGCCCATGCGAGCATAAACAGGTTTTCCCGACTTTGGATCCGGGCCCAACAGGCGCTGTCCGGTGACGCGCTCTGCGGTTTCCATCGTCTCCTGAATGTGCTTGTGGAAGGGACGGTAAAACCCGTCGATCATTTTGGTCCAATCCGTTTCGCCATCGGCGATTTCGTCAAACTGCTTTTCAATCCGCGCCGTGAAATGGTAATCCAACACTTGCGCAAAATGCTCGGTCAGAAAACTATTGACCAAAATGGCAATATCCGTAGGAAACAGTTTGGCTTTTTCCTTGCCCGTAACTTCTGTTTCGGTGCGGCGATCTATGTTGCCCTTGCCGGACAACTCCAGCACCTGGTACGGACGCACTTCGCCCTCCCGATCACCTTTGACAACGTACTCGCGTTTTTGGATGGTGCTGATGGTCGGCGCATACGTAGACGGACGACCAATGCCGAGTTCCTCCAATTTGCGCACCAGCGAAGCTTCCGTGTAACGCGCAGCGGGTTTGCTAAAGCGCTCAGTAGCGTTCATTTTGTCCAGCTTCAACACTTGGTTGAGTTGCAGCGGAGGCAACAACCCTGCCATCTCTTCTGAAGGCTCCTCATCGGTGCCTTCTGCATATACTTTCAGAAAACCGTCAAACATGACCACCTCGCCTTTGGCTGCTAATTCTTCCGGCCGCGAGCTGATGTTGATTCTTACCGTCGTGCGCTCAAACTCGGCATCGGCCATCTGGCTGGCAATGGTGCGCTGCCAAATCAGTTTGTACAAACGCTCTTCATCGCCGCCAATCCCGATCTGGTCTAACGTCATGTCTGTAGGGCGAATGGCCTCGTGCGCTTCTTGCGCCCCACTGTTCTTAGTCTTGTAGCGCTGCGGCTTGGAATACTTTTTGCCGTAGCGATCGCTGATGGCTTTCGCGGCCAGATCCAGCGCCGTTTCGGAAAGGTTCAACGAGTCGGTACGCATGTAGGTGATATGTCCGTTCTCGTACAATTTCTGTGCGACAGACATGGTGCGCGCCACAGAGAAACCCAGCTTGCGGCTGGCCTCCTGTTGGAGCGTAGAGGTAATAAACGGCGCAGCAGGGCTTCGCTTGGCGGGCTTGACCTGAATGTCGGTGATTTGAAACGCCGCTCCGATGCAATCCTTTAAGAAAGCGTGGGCTTCTTCTTCCAGATCAAAACGTTTGGAAGCTTCAGCCTTGAGTTCCCGCATTTTACCATCAGCGTCAGGCACCAGGAAAAACGCCTGAATGCGAAACTGGCTTTGGGCCTGGTGCGCATCAATTTCCGCTTCGCGCTCCACAATCAGGCGCACAGCTACCGACTGAACCCGGCCGGCAGAAAGCGAAGAACCCTTGCTCACTTTACGCCACAACAAAGGACTGAGTTCAAAACCCACCAGGCGATCCAGAATGCGGCGCGCCTGTTGCGCGTTAACCAGATTCAAATCAAGCGTGCGGGGTTGAGACACCGCTTTGAGGATAGCCTCTTTGGTGATTTCGTGAAATACAATTCGCTTGGTTACCAGCGGATCCAGGTTTAACACTTCGCAAAGGTGCCAGGAAATGGCTTCGCCCTCGCGGTCTTCGTCAGTAGCCAGCCAAACGGTTTCAGCATCTTTGGCAATCTTCTTTAACTCGGCAACTACTTTCTTTTTCTCTTCGGGAATAATGTAGTTGGGCTTGTATCCGTCTTCAATGTCAATAGCGTCGTTCTTCTTGGCCAGGTCGCGCACATGCCCAAACGAGGACATGACTTTAAAGTCCTTTCCGAGGTATTTCTCGATGGTTTTGGCCTTGGCAGGAGACTCGACAATCAATAAATTTTTGGTCATTCAAGAGCTGGTTTGTGCAAAGCAGGTGGAGGCAACTAGAATAGAAACAACCGCGAGCAAACGGGGTTCAAAGGTATTTCTTTTGAACCAAAACGGACACCAGCACCCTTTTAGGGTGCAATTTGCGAGGTTTTGAGTGAGCCAAAAGTATCGGTGATCAGGGTTTGTACAGCAAATTGCGCTGTACGCCGGAGGAGCCATCCCATTCCAGCAGATAGTGCGCTGCCTGCAAATCCAGGCCGGAAACACGTACCCGCGTTTCCCCCTCTACGGGCTTAGTAAGGATAAGTTGTCCGGAAAGCGAAAACAGCCGCAGCGTACCTGTGACAGGCTCACCCCAAACCACCTGCAATTCCGACGATCCTGAAAACCAGGATTGCCAGCCGGCCGAAACATCCGCTGTCGCCAGCCCGGTAAGTTCCGCACCGCCGAAAATTACAACGGCCCCAGCGGGCAGGTTGTCTGAGCTGCTGGTAAAAAACAAGGTGTCGGTGAACACATCGCTGCCGGACGGCGCGTAAGTCAGTTCAATAAATCCGCTCTCGCCGGCGGCAATTTCCGTTGGCACAACTGTTAAGCTTAAATCGGGATGCGACACACTTGCTCCGCTCAAGGCAATGCTGCGATTTCCATCGGCCACCAACACCACGCGGTGCTTGCGAATACCGGCTTCGGTCACTAGGCCGAAATTAGCCTCCGCTTCCGTTAGCGCAACCGTGTTGATGGCAGGCTCCACGGCTGTGGAGAGGTAGGAACTAATTCGGTCGTCAAACTCCGGATGATCAATGAGCGGATTGCGATTGTCCTGCACTAAAAAAATGGCGTCGTTGCGGCGCTGCTCCACTATTTCCGGGGAAAAATTTCGGTGCCACCCGCGAAGCACGCTCTCTTGCCCGGCTGTGAGGAAGGACCCCTCGTTGCCATAGTGCAGGTAGAAATAGAGCATGCCCCGAGCCGTTCTGCCTTTGTGCGCATCGCGCACTTCAAACACACCGCCCCCCCGCTCAGAGCCACCACCAGTCCAGTCCGGCGTGGCGACGTTTCCAAACGGAAGGTTGCCCCGCACACTGTTGGCGTTTGCATCTGAAATAAACAAATGAAAAATATCAGACTGCATTGGCTCTGCCGAACCAAATTCGCTTTGTGGCCAGGTGTGCTCGGTGTTGACGTTATCGCTGTTCTGCGCGTCCGTGCGGTCAATGTACCCGGCCACGATCCGGGCGGTGTAGCAATCTTCCAGCGTGTTGACCAAGGCCCCGGCACCATTGACCCGCTGGTTGTCGATGACCATGTACATTTCGTCGCGAGCTGGCGTATAGCCCAAGCTGATGTGATCGTCGATCAGGTTGCTCAGCGCCGTTTTAAGCGCCTCTTGGCTCAGGTCCTGGGTGGGCAGGTAGTAACTTTCGGGATACACACCCCGGCCTGTCAAATCAACCGTCAGGTTGCCTTCGTAAAAATTGGTGACCAGCACCAATTCGCTGTTGTGGGGAATGTTGTGGCGCGGTGAAAAACGAACCGCAACCGTAACCGTTGCCCCGGCCGCGAGCGTCCAGGCGGTGTCCAGCGCCTCAAAAGCCGGGTTAAACGCATTGGCGTCGCTGATGGTAATTTCCCCTTCGCCCGTATTGGTCAGCTCCAGCGAAAGCTCGGCTGGGTCATCCGTAAAGACATCGCCAAAAGCCAGCGTAGACAAAGAAAGCTCCAGCGTTTGCGCAACACTGGAAAAACTGACCGGCAATACGACGACCAGCCAGGAAAACAATCGCCAGGAAATTGGGCGCCTTGAAAACAAACGAAGGGTTGAGGTATTCACCGCACAAAGGTAAGACGGCATAACTTTGCCCGGTAAACGCCTTCTTGACCTTTCCACAACATATGGCTTTATCAGAATTGACGGCAATTGGCCCTGTAGACGGCCGTTATGCCTCCAAAACGCGGGAATTAAGCCCCTATTTCTCTGAATTTGCCCTCATCCGCTATCGCCTGCGTGTAGAGGTGGAATACTTTTTGGCCCTCGTGGATTTGGGCCTGCCCCAACTGGACGACCTGCCCGACGATGCCCCGGAAACTATTCGCGCCCTGGTGGACGACTTCACGGAGCGCGAAGCCGCTGCCATCAAGGAGATCGAAAAAACGACCAACCACGATGTGAAAGCGGTGGAATACTGGATGAAGGAGCGCTTTGCGGCTATTGGACTGGAAGACTGGATGGAGTTCATCCACTTTGGGCTCACCTCGCAGGACATCAACAACACGGCCATGCCCATGGCGTTAAAAGCCGCCTGCCGGTCGGTGTACCAGCCCGCAGTCCGCGACGTGATTTCCCGGCTTGATGCACTGTCAAAAGAGTGGTGGAACATTCCTATGCTGGCCCGCACCCACGGACAACCAGCCTCCCCCACCCGGCTGGGCAAAGAAATCAAAGTCTTCGTTGACCGGTTGGAATCGCAGTTTTCAGAATTCAACGCCCTTCCGCATACGGGGAAATTTGGCGGGGCTACGGGCAACTTCAATGCGCACCACGCCGCCTATCCCGACATTGACTGGCCCGGCTTTGGCAACGTTTTTCTGAGCGATTACCTCAGCCTGGAACGCCAGCAATGGACCACCCAGATTGAACAGTACGATGGCTTGGCAGCCCGTTTCGACAATATGAAACGAATTAATACGATATTATTAGATTTATGTCGCGATATGTGGCAGTACATCGCCATGAACTATTTCCTCCAACGCCTGGAAGCGTCGGAAGTGGGTTCTTCGGCCATGCCCCACAAGATCAACCCCATCGACTTCGAAAATGCCGAGGGCAATCTGGGCCTGGCCAACGCGATTTTAGAGCACCTCAGCGCCAAACTGCCGATCTCGCGGTTGCAGCGCGACCTGACCGATTCCACCGTTAGCCGATCTATCGGCGTCCCTTTCGCGCATACCTTGATCGCGTTGCGGGCCATTCGCAAGGGCCTGGACAAACTCACCGTCAACAAAGAGGCTATCCACACCGACCTGGACCAGAATTGGGCAGTGCTCGCGGAGGCGATTCAAACCATTCTGCGCCGCGAATTTTTCCCCGAGCCCTACGAGAAGTTGAAGGCGCTCACCCGCACGGGCGAAAAAATTACCCCAGCCACCCTTAAGGCTTTCATTCAGGAATTGGACATCGACCCGGACGTAAAAGCAGAACTGTTCGCTCTGCGCCCGGATACCTACATCGGTATGCCATGACCGATAGCGCCGGCAAGCCCGACCGCCGCTCATGCCGCCAGCCGGCTATGCAGGCTGGCATTCACTACTATTTTGATCCTTTAGGTCGAATGGTGTTTACTGCGCGCTACTTGGAGGAGCGGGGCTATTGCTGCAAGAGCGGCTGCCGGCATTGTCCGTATGGTTACGTGCCACCAGCAATGGATCCGGCTGATTGAGCGGGCACGTCGCAAACATGTGCCCCCTCTCAGGCAACCTCAACAAAGACGACGAAGTGCCCCCGCCTCCGGCAACCTCAACAGAGACGACGAAGTGCCCCCGCCTCCGGCAACCTCAACAGAGACGACGAAGTGCCCCCGCCTCCTCCGCACGGGGAGACACGCGGCGTAGGTGGGGGCACTTCGTCGCTTCCTTTGAAAAAAAACATATGAGATGGGGTGATTGGTGGCTTGACGTGCTGGCTTGATTACGGAACCGGTGCCCATTCCGGTATTGCGGCTGCGTTTGCGGAACCGGTACCCCCGACCCTTCGGTTGCGGCTGCGTTTGCGGAACCGGTGCCCCCGACCCTTCGGTTGCGGCTGCGTTTGCGGAACCGGTGCCCCCACCGGCGCGTGTCATCCCATGCGGAGGTGGGGGCACCGGTCCGCAAACCCCGCAAAGACAAAAACGACACCGGTCCGCAAACCCCGCAAAGACAAAAACGGCACCAGTCCGCGAACCCCACAAAGACAAAAACGACACCGGTTCCCTGAAAAGATGCGGCAAATCGAAAGCAACACTAGTCAAAACGCAATGCCTGAATGGGATTGACGCGCGTCACCAGCCAACTCGGCAACAACAAAAAGGTAGTGCATACCACCAGCGTCAACACATTGAGTAACAAAACACGCAAAGGCTCAATGACAACCGGCGCCTCGGTCACGTAATAAGACTCTTCCGGGAGGCGGATCAGGCCAAACTCTTGTTGGGCCAGGCAAAGGCCGAGACCAAGCACATTGCCCCAAAACAGGCCAATACCGATGATCCAGGCCGCGTGCCAGAGAAAGATGCGCCGAACCGCCCAGTCGCCGGCGCCGAGAGCTTTGAGCACCCCGATCATGTGGGTCCGCTCCAGGATAAGGATCAGCAGCGAGGTAACCATGTTGATGACGGCCACGATCATCATCAACGTGAGGACGATACCTTCGTTTTGGCCCTGCAGATTAAGCCAGTCGAAAATGTTGGGTTCCAGTTGCCGGATGCTGGCCACGCTCAAAAAAGGTCCGGCTTCTTCGTCGATGATTTCGGTCCAGGCCTGGAGCGCGGCAGGGTTGTCGGCGTTGTCCAAAAACACTTCGAATCCGCCGACTTCGTCGTCGGCCCAGCCGTTGATGCGGCGCAGGTGGCGGATGTCGGCCAGGGCAAAAAGTTTGTCGTATTCTTCCAGACCAGTGTGGTAAATGCCAGACACAACGAATTCGCGGGCTCGCTGGCGGAATTTGCCTTCGTCGCTTTGATCGATGAAAAACACGGCTAACTCGTCGCCGGTTTTAAACCCAAGGCGCTTTTGGGTGGAGCGCGAGATCAAGATGCCATTGTCCACCTCTGGCGCTGCTCCGGCCAACGGCTGCCCTTCGACCAAAAATGGGCTAAAAGCCTCCCAGTCAAAATCGGGCCCCACCCCCCGGACAATGATGCCCTCGATGTCCTGTCCGTTTTTGATGATGCCCGCTTTGCGACCAAAAACCTGGACGTGGCGAACACCAGGCATTTGCGCCAGCACCGGGTAAAAGGCCTGGTTGGAGGATACAGGCAGGTCGTCAAAACTTTGCCGATCCTGTCGGCTGTCCAGCTGGGTAATCAACACATGGCCCATGAAGCCATACACCTTGTCGCTGATGGTTTGTTGAAAACCGCGGACCAGCGAGCTGGTAATGATCATGACGGCAAGGCTGAGCGAAATGGCTACCGTCGCGATGCGGATGATGAGCCGGGAAAAGGCTTTTGAACGCGTGCGCGCCAGGCGCTGGGTAATAAACCAGGCGAGTTTCAAGCGGGGATTCGGGAAAGTTGGGGATAAACCCGGTTTGCGAAGTCGGACAATTGCAGATATTTGGCCATTAGGGGAGCGGCTGTGGGAATTTTATGAATAAACTGGCATTTTTCTTGCCGCTGGGTGCGCTAGCCGACGCTTTACCCATAGCCGATGCAGGCCGCAGTAGTAAACGCAAGCTCTGCGCTGTAAAAATGAACAATCTATGCCAATTGCCCGCCTGATTCCAAAGCTGCTGCTTTGTTGCCTATTCCTTTTTTCGCTCCAGACAACCTATGCCCAAAGGGCGTCGGGTCTTTCTGTTGCGCCTGTCAAAGACAGCTCGGTGGATCCTCGGTTTTCAGCGCTTAGTAAAGGTGGTGCGGGGTTAGACAAAGGCTTTGCTATGCAGCGTCTAGAAACTGGAGCCGACCAGACGAGTCGCTGGATGGCGCTGGTTGAAGGAAAGCGCATCGGGCTGGTGGTGAACCAAACTTCCAGAATTGACCAGCAACATTTGGTGGACACGTTGCTTGCCTTGGGGCAACAAATACAGGTCATTTTTGCGCCGGAACACGGTTTTCGGGGCACCGAAGATGCCGGAGCCGAAGTGCACGATGGCCTGGATGACCGCACCCATTTGCGGGTAACGTCGCTGTACGGGGCAAACAAAAAGCCCACACCGGAGCAACTTTTGGGATTGGACCTGCTGATTTTTGACATCCAGGACGTAGGGGCCCGTTTTTACACCTACATCAGTACGCTGCATTTAGTCATGGAAGCCTGCGCAGAGCAAGGTCTGGCGCTGCTGGTTCTGGACCGGCCCAATCCCAATGGGCACTACATTGACGGTCCAATTTTGGATACGGCATACCGCTCCTTTGTGGGCATGCACCCCATCCCGGTGGTGCACGGTATGTCCATTGGCGAACTGGCCCAAATGATTAATGGCGAAAGGTGGCTGGCCAACGGTGTGAAGGCAGATCTTACTGTGATTCCCTGCCGGGGATGGAACCATAAAAAAAAGTATGTTGCCCCTATCGCCCCCTCCCCTAATTTACGAACCGAGCGCAGCATTTTGCTCTATCCCTCACTTTGCTTTTTTGAAGGATCCGTCGTTAGCGTAGGCCGGGGTACTCCGTGGCCATTTGAAGTGCTCGGTCACCCGGAATTTAGCATAGGAGGTTTTCAATTTACCCCAACACCGGGGCCCGGTTCGGCACATCCGTTTTTAGAAGGGCAAGCCTGCCTGGGCACCAGTTTCCAAGGTATTTCGGTCGAAGAACTTCGCGATCAGGAGCAACTAATGCTCGGTCCGCTAATTGTGTACCATGAATTTATAAGCCGTCAACTAGGCAAGCCCTTTTTCCTGCAAAATGGCTTCTTTGACCGTCTGGCCGGCACGGATCAATTACGGCTCCAATTGGAAGCTGGTCTTAGTGAAGATGCTATTCGCGGATCCTGGTCTGAAGGCCTAAAAGCCTTTCGCGAGGCGCGCAGGCCTTATTTGTTGTACCCTGACTAAAAGTATGTTTGCTTGAATCGCAATCCCAATCTTCGTTTGGTATTCATGGGAACGCCAGATTTCGCGGTGGCTCCCCTCCGAGCGCTTGTTGAGGCGGGCTGGAACGTGGTAGGTGTGGTAACGGCACCGGACAAACCAAGCGGTCGGGGGTTGCACCTTCAGGCTTCGCCCATAAAAAATTATGCAGTGCAAAAGGGTTTGCCGCTGCTTCAACCGACCAACCTGAAGGACCCGAACTTTCAGCGCGAACTAGCCCAGTGGCAGGCAGACCTTCAGGTGGTTGTGGCCTTTCGGATGTTGCCCGAAGCAGTTTGGGACATGCCGCCGCTGGGTAGCATCAACCTGCATGCCTCGCTGTTGCCCGCCTACCGGGGCGCCGCGCCGATTCACCGCGCTGTGATGAACGGCGAAACCGGAACAGGCCTGACCACCTTTTTGCTGCGGCATGCCATCGACACTGGCGACCTGCTTGATCAGGTGCGTTTGCCCATTGGCCCGGACGAAACAACCGGCGAACTGCACGATCGCATGATGGTTCTGGGCGCGGAATTAGTCTGTCAGAGTGTTGAAAAAATTTCGAAGGGCTTGACGAGTGGCCAACCACAGCCCCAAGGCGGAAACTACCCGAGCGCTCCAAAGATTTTTCGGGAGGATTGCCAGGTTGACTGGAACCGCTCTGCTAAAGACCTGCACAACGTCGTTCGGGGACTGAGCCCTTCGCCCGCTGCCTGGACCACCTGGCAAGGAAAAACCCTTAAAATATACCGGAGCTGTCTGCCAGCCGAACCGATACCAGACCCGGCATTGTTGCATCGAAGCAGGTTGCTGACCGACCCGGAGCAAAAGAGTGCCTGGATCAATATAGAAAAAGATATGGTGGCGGTTGAACAGGCACAACCAGGGGCTTGCTTGCTTATGGGGAATCGGTGGTTATACAAGACCGCCGAGGGTTGGTTGGAGATTTTGGAATTGCAACCTGAAGGCCGAAAACGCATGGCTGCATCGGCACTGATTCAAGGGTTACAACAGTAAGCGCCGCGCGCGTCGCGAGCCTCGTGAGCGTCCGATCACAGCACATTCAACTGCGCAGTCCGCTGACAGTTCAGTCCAGCGCCTTAAAATCCTTTTTAGACATTTTTCCCTGCGCATTAGGACTGCCCGCTGTGGCAAAATAGAGCAATTCGCCACTCAGGCTTTCAATGATGGATTTCTCTATAACATAGCCACCGGGAATTTTATACCCATGAACCATAGCATAAGCTACGTTTGGCTGCGGGGCTTGCAGGAGGACTTCAAAATCCTTGCTGCTCACCCAATCTACTTTGCCGCTGTAAACCTCCGGAAGTTCAGAGGATTCCATGTCGACAAACTCACGGGAAAGAACCAGCGTAGAAGCCTTGATTCGGTCGTGACGGGCTTCCAGCCAGGAATCCAGATCTTCGACTTCCCCGGCATCTTTAGCTATTTCGAAGCGCACCTTCTCTTGAAGCAACCGCATGCCGTGAATTAAGGTGATCCGGGCATTTTCTGTGGACTCCAGATCGAGCGGAACCCCTGTAATGTTATTTCGGTAACGACCCTCGCGGGCGAAGTGAGCAAGGGTCAACACGTGCTTGTATTCCCGAATATCGGCATCAATGCCTTCGCCTTTGACCAACATAAGAAACAAGTTGTTACCATTCTCCCGAAGCAGGGGAATTTCAGAACTTTCAATAAACTGATGCTCGCTCAGCACCCACCAAGTGGCCAGGGTTTCCTGAATCAGGGTATTGTAGTCCTCCCCAAACTCTTCATCCAGCACCACATAGATTGGTTTTTGCAGTTTTTCCTGCAAGGAAAGGCTTGGAGTTTGGGCAGAAATCCAAGAGAGGGGCAGCGACAGGAGGAACAGAAAAGAGGAAATTCTCATGCAGTATTGAAGTGTGCAGGTAAGCGGTCAAATTCTAGGGCAAAATTCAGGCCAGTAGACAAAACAGGAGTACGATCGGAGGAAAAAACTCAGGCCTCTACCTAAAGGTACGGAGCAAAGTTGGGAGCACAAAGCACTAACGTGCTGATTTTATACGTATTACGAAACACAAAAACATGATGGAAAGTTACCAGACAAGCCATTTTTTGCGCTTTCCAGGCGAATTGCCCCCCTGCCTGCACCTAGTGCCTGCCTGCATCTAGTCCTTGCCTGCACCTAGTGCCTGCCTGCACCTAGTCCTTGCCTGCACCTAGTGCCTGCCTGCACCTAGCGTCAGCAAACCAAGCCCCTACTAGAACCAACGCCTGGCCCTGAACACAAAAAACAGGAGCAGCGAAATGAAACCCGAGAGGATTAACACCATAAAAAAGGCACCAGATCGCTCCGCAAAGGGCAGCCGGACGTTCATGCCGTAAAGACTGGCAATCAACGTGGGGATCATCAGAATGACCGTGATGGAGGTCAACCGCCGCATGACCAGGTTCAGGTTATTCGAAATAATGGAAGCGAAAGCATCCATGGTGCCGTTGAGGATATTAGCATAAACATTGGACATTTCAACTGCCTGACTATTATCAATAATAATATCATCCAATATATCATAATCTTCATCGTGCTCGCTAAACTGCAGCAGATTGCCCCGTTTGATTTTCATCATGAGCAATTCATTGGCCCGGAGGTTGGTGGCAAAATAGACCAGTGACTTCTGAATGTTCAGCAGGCGCGAGAGTTCTTGGTTGCGGCTTGAATTGTATAATTCTTTTTCAATGAGGTAGCGTCGCTTGTTGATCTCATTGAGGTAGTGCAGAAAATAGGCGGTGTTTTTTTCCAGAATGCGCAGCACGAAACGATGGCGTTCGTTGGGCTGAAGGTTTTTAATGACGTTGTGAACAAACCACTCCAGCACGGGATTTTGGGCCGAAGAAAGTGTTACAATCAAGGAGTCCGTTAAAATGATGCCAACCGGAATAGTGACGTAATCCGCTTCCGTATCGGTCATTTTAACATCAAAATTTTCAATAGGTGTATTGATGACAATCAGGCGCACGCCGTCGTCTTCTTCGTAGCGCGAGCGCTCGTTGATGTCAATGGAATCGCCAAGAAAGTCAAAGGGTACATTGATGGCCTCCGCCAGCTGGTTTAACTGATCGGGTTCGAAGGGCGGATAAGCGTTGATCCAGCAGTCCTCCTGAGGCCCATCGATCTCGGCGATCCGATTGTCGATTCTTCGGTAATACTTGATCATCGTTCGTGCGAGGGTTTCTGTCGGGGGGGCCAGGAAAAGGGATCTGCTAAGCTTCGTCAAACCAGGTTCCCCGAAAAACAGGCGCGGCAGGACCAATCAGCCTGATGGAATGGAACGTTGAGCCTTGACGGGTAAAGTGAACTTCTAACAATCCCCCTGGGGCTTTTAACACAACGGTCTGCGCGCCCGTGGTGTCCTTCAGGAGGCTTTGTGCCAAAGCTACGGCGGTAGCGCCGGTCCCGCAGGCCAGCGTTTCCTGCTCAACCCCGCGCTCGTAGGTGCGCATGACCATCGGGTCTGTAGCACTTCCCGCACCCGGCCCGGCAAAATTGACATTGATGCCCTTTTCAGCGAACGGGGCGGAATAGCGTATGGCGCGGCCTTGTGCAACAACATCCAGTTCGGGCGTGTCAGGGCTAAAGCAGACGAAATGAGGTGAACCAGTGTCGAGCACCCAAGCCCTTCCACCGGAACTATCCGGCAATTCTTGCCATTTGTCTACGGGATGCATGGCCAGCGCAATGCGATCGCCGGGTAAAAACTCCGCCTCATGCACGCCATCAGCCGCTATGAAATTGGTTTTGGAGCCCGGCGAGGCGTTCACCAAGTTCAAACTGCCGGCAAAATGGACTGCAGATCGGCCTCCGTTGCCGCAAAGGGACCCCTCTCTACCGTCCGCGTTGAAGTAGACCATGGCAAAAGCGGGAATCCGCGATTCGTGATTGCCCTCCTGAATGCCTCGTGGCGATGGGTTGCGCAGCAGAATAAGGCCGTCCGCCCCGACACCGAAATGCCGGTCGCAAAGCAATTGGACCAATTTTTGATTGGCAAGGGGGAAAAATTCCCGGCGATCATCCAGCAGGATAAAATCGTTTCCAGCTCCTTGGTACTTGGTAAACTCAAACAGCATGGCAGCGGGAGAATGCGGTAGAATGTAAGAGAAAAAGACGGGAATGAGCAAGGATGCCGGTTCTCGAGAACAAGAACGTGCCTTTCTGCGTTACTGATTGGCGTTACTGATTGGCGTTACTGATTGGCGTTACTGATTGGCGTTAAAAACTGGCGTTGAAAATTGGCGTTAAATACTGTTAAAGACGCCGGTCTAAAGTACAACTTAAAAGTAAATTGCCGTTGTTGGCATTACCGGAAGCAAAATCAACGTTGAACGACCTATGAATTGGAAAACACTCATCGCGATGACTTTCGTCGGGCTGGTTAGCGCCGCTTCGGCTGTGGGTCTTTATACTTGGCTGGAACCGGAACCCACTCCTGCCCAATCGCCTGCCTCCCCCCTCACCCGCCTGGCCGGATATGGCTCACCCATCCTGGCCAGCCCAGGCCAACCCGTCGATTTTACCACGGCGGCGGCGCTTTCTACCCCGGCTGTTGTACACGTTAAGACCACTTACACCGCAACATCTTCCGGTGGTAATAACAATCTGGACTTCTTTTTCCGCGATTTCTTCGGTCAGGAACAAATGCCTCAGCAGCAACAGCCCTTCCGGCAAGCGTCGGGTTCCGGAGTCATCATTTCGTCTGATGGCTACATTGTGACCAACAACCACGTAGTAGAAAATGCTGACGAAATTGAAGTTATTTTATACAATAAAAAGACACTTAAGGCGAAGTTAATTGGCAGTGATCCCTCTACGGATTTAGCGCTGTTGAAGGTTGAAACCCAGACCCTGCCTCACATGCCTTTTGGCAATTCAGACTCTGTGCGCATTGGCGAATGGGTGCTTGCCGTAGGCAACCCCTTTGAACTGGAAAGCACGGTGACGGCAGGCATTGTCAGCGCCAAGGGCCGCAACATCAACATTCTGAGCCGCGGCCAAAACCAGCCAGCCATTGAGTCCTTTATCCAAACAGATGCGGCAGTCAACCCCGGGAATTCCGGCGGAGCACTCGTCAACACCCGCGGAGAGTTAATCGGCATCAACACCGCCATCGCCACCCCAACAGGCACCTTTGCCGGCTACTCGTTTGCGGTTCCGGTCAACATCGTGCGCAAAGTCATCGTTGACTTGATGGACTACGGCATCGTGCAGCGCGCCTATCTCGGGGTGCTCATTGATGTGAACAAAGAAGACCTCGGCGGCGTCTACATTTCCGAAATCATTCCCGGTACAGCTTCGGCGGAATCGGAGTTGCGCGTGGGCGACGTCATTACCAAAATCAACAACTACAAGGTCACGAGCTTCCCGCAGTTGCAGGAACAGGTCAGTAAGTACCAGCCTGGCGATAAGGTCACTGTGGAATACCTGCGTGAAGGCAAGGAGCGCAGCACGTCGCTGACCCTCAAGAATGCAGACAAAAGCACTTCGCTAGTGAGCAAGCCAGAAGTCACGAGCAGCTCCACGCTGGGTGTGACGCTCCAGGCCTTGGAGAAAAGTGAACTCGAAAGGTTCAAGATTGAACGCGGCGTCAAGGTGGCCAAAATCGGTCAAGGATTGCTTGCGCAACGGACCCGTATTGCGGACGGATTCATCATTACCGGGGTCAACGACGAACCAGTCTCCAGCCCGCAACAGGTGGAATCGCAGATCCGAAACAGCAAGGGTACTGCAACCATTGAAGGCTTCTACCCGAACTATCCTTACAAGATTTACAACTACAGTTTGTTGCTGGATTAAAGGGAAACAACCCCTTGATCAACTCGGCAGGTACAGGCTCTCTTTGACTACCTTGATCACCTTGCCGGGATCCGGCAAGTAGGCGGCAACCAGGTTTGGAGCGTAGTGCATGGAGGCATCTGCACCATTGACCCGGCGCACCGGAGCGTCCAGATAGTCAAAGGCCTCGCGCTGGATGCGGTAGGCAATTTCGGCAGAGATGCCGCCGTAAGGCCAGGACTCGTCAATCACCACCACCCGGTTGGTCTTGCGCACTGAGCGCAGAATAGTCTCGATATCCAGCGGTCGAATGGTGCGCAAATCGATCACCTCGGCAGAGATGCCGTCTTTAGCCAATTCGTCGGCGGCGGCAAGCGCCACCTTCATCATTTTGTTGTACGACACCAAGGTCACGTCGCTGCCTTCGCGCTTGATTTCGGCCACACCGATCGGAATCAAGTACTCCTCTTCCGGAACGATGCCCGGATCGCCATACATGACTTCGGACTCCATGAACACCACCGGGTCATCGTCCCGGATGGCCGACTTCAACAGGCCCTTGGCATCATAGGGATTGGAAGGCGAAATCACCTTGAGGCCAGGCACATTGGCGTACCAACTCTCAAAGGTCTGCGAGTGCTGGGCGCCCAACTGGCCAGCAGAACCCGACGGGCCCCGGAACACAATGGGGTTGCCAAAAGCACCGCCGGACATGGCCAGCATTTTGGCGGAAGCATTCACCACCTGATCAATGGCCAAAAGAGCAAAGTTCCAAGTCATGAATTCCACGATCGGCCGCACGCCATTCATGGCCATTCCAACGCCAATACCGGCAAAACCGAGCTCGGAAATCGGGGTATCGATAATGCGTTTGGGTCCGAATTCGTCCAACATACCCTGGCTCACCTTGTAGGCACCATTGTATTCGGCCACTTCTTCGCCTATCAGCAGCACGCTGGGGTCGCGGCGCATTTCTTCAGACATGGCTTCGCGCAGGGCATCGCGATAGCGGATTTCTCGGTTACTCATGGATAGAAAACTGAAATTACGGCGCAAAAGTACGGCGCAAAACCCGATCTAAACAGGCCGGTGTAACGGAACCAGTCCATTTCGGGCGAAGGGCCTTTGCGCAGACCACAGCGGCGGAGCAATCTCGGCAAGTTTTAGGGTTGATGCAACAATTTGAGCACCTGACGCTGACCACCGGTTTCAGCCACCGCCAAGTAAACGCCCGCAGGAACGTCCGCGCCAGGCTCCCAAACCAGGCGTTGCGGACCCGCTGCATGGACGCCGGAAAACAACTGAGCCAGCACGCGGCCGTTCAAATCGTACAGGGTAACCTTCGCAGCGCCGGGATAATCCCAATGCAGGTTCAAGCTCACATTATTCCGGAAAGGGTTGGGTGTTGCACTCCAGCTCAATACCGAAGTCTGAATCGCAGGCAAACCCACCGCACTAATGCCGCGCGTTAGCCACAACCCGCCGGAAACACTGCCAGCCCATACCGTTTCACCGGTCGGATCGTTGGGGTCAATCAGCAGCGCACGGGTTCGCCCCGCTACATTGTTGGGACCCCGCTCCTGCCAGTCCAAATCGTTGAACAAGGCCAGCGAATCCAGCGCAGCGGTAAACATGCCGCGGCCATGGGTAGCCGCTAGGATGGTCCAATCCGAGGTGCGCGAGCGAATCATGTCGGTTCGGACAGTGGGAAACGCGCTGCTCAATTGCCAGACAGTGGCGGTTCCGTTCAAGCTGTCAGTGTACCAAACACCCAAGTCAGTGGCCAGGTAAGCCACATTGCTGTTGCCCGGGTGAAGCATGGCCCAGTTGACCGGAAAATCCGGAAGGTTGCCTTCAACATTGGTCCAGGAAGGCGTTTCGGACAGCGCATTGCGGCTTTCCCAGACGCTGCGAACGCCGTAATTGCCGTAGGTCACCACCACGTGGTTGGCATCCACAGGGTCCACCGCAATACTGGTGGCCGTCAGCGATCCCAGTGGGCTGGAATCGGGAATGTTGTTGTTGGGATCGGTGGGCAATGCAGGATCGAGCAGTGAAGTTAGGTGCGCATTGTTCAGGCGCAGGATTTCAGCATTGGAAGTATTACGGCCAACAAAAACGATGTTGGGAGGAACAGTAGAAATGCCGATGGCGGTGATCGTGCCCAGGTTTTTACTAGCCTGCGCCCAGTCTTCTGGCTTAGCAGTAGCTGCCCCCACAAGGCGCTGGACTCCTCTGCTGCTGGCCTGGTAAAGCAGTTGCGGATCGTTCGGATCCATTTCAATCGGGTTGATGAACTGCAGGTTGCTGTTGGTCACCAGCGGGTTATCCAGCGTATCGGGCAGCTCAAAACCGCCCTGCTGAAAGCGGTAAATCGGTTGGAATTGCTTGGAGGTGTAAAAGCGATCGCCGTTCTGGTGATCGAAGCGGCAGTAGGAGCCATCGGCCCCGGACACCGGCTTGAACGAACTGAGCCCTTCGCCCAACGAAACCTGGCTGCCGTTGTCCTGTGTGCCTCCCAGCAGGCGAAAATCGCCAGCAGCAGGAGCCAAATCCGCGGCGTAATACTGGGTGGTGTTGTAGCCCAGGTTGCGCTCGTAGATGACCGGATTGTCTGCGCTAAAGTTGTCGCATCGGTAAATGCCGCCGTCGTTGGTGAAGTAAACTGTGTCGGAATTGGCAAAGAAAATGCCGTGCTGGTCCACATGCATGTAGCGCGTCAGCAGGCTGTCCGGACGCCCGCTCGTGAGGCGCTTCCAGGTGTCTCCGCCGTCGCGGCTGCGCCAGGTGTCCAGACCGCCGGCCACCAGCGTGTTTTCATCGTTGGGATCCACAGCAAGGATCAGATCGTACCAGCCCTGGCTAGCTGCGAATTCGCGGTCCCCGCCCGGGTTATTGACTTCAGTCCAGGTCAGCCCTCTGTCTTGGGTACGGTACACCCCGTCAATGAGGTAGTCCGTGGCCAGCGGCACGGCATACGCTACGTTGGCGTTCGAAGGTGCAGTAGCCACTTCGACCCGCCAAATGCCCGTTCCGGGAAAGCCGTTGGTTTGCTTGCTCCAAGTGCCCGGATCGCCGCTGTCGCTGTAGTACAAGCCATCGGTTTCAAAGATGCCGATACCCGCAAACAGACCGCCGTCAGCGGTCAACTCCAGGTCGCAAATGGAATTGCGCAGCGAACCGTTTCCAGCGCCAAGCACTTGCTGCCAGGTAGTGCCGCCGTCTGTGCTGCGCTGCACGCCGCCGGTGCGCGTGGCCACGTAGACATCTCCGCTTTCGGGATGCACCAGCAGGTCCTGGCAATACCAGAAAAGAGGCGTGTCGGTGGACGGGAGTTGCTGCCAATCCACGCCGGCGTTGATCGTCTTCCAAACTCCGGCTCCGCGCACAGCGTCTGCATTGAACCAACCTTCGCCCGTACAAAAATAATATACTTGTGAATTACCTGGATCTGCGACAATCTGCGTCACCGCCAGCGAGGCCAGACGGTCATCGACAGGCTGCCAGGTATACGCCAGCTCTGAGGCGCTGCGGCGAAGGTTGCGCTCAGGCAGAAGCCCGCGGTCGCGCAGCGAACGCCAGGCCTTCCAAAGCCGTTCCGACGGCACTGTACCCGTGGCCGGGTCCGTGCGCCGGTCGGCCGCCCATTGCATGAAGTCGGGGGCCCGGGGGGGGACACCCGTCACGCCCGGCTGGTGCTGCGCGGCGGAATGGCCGTTGCTCAGCCGGCTATTTCCCCATTCCTGTGCAACCCGATCAAGGGGCAAAAAGCGAAACAGACCCCAGGTGCCCAGGGCAAGAAAAACAGCGAAAAACAGGTATTTTAAACGCATTTGGCCTTCTAAAATACCCTAAACGGCTGGAAAACGCAGAGAATACCTAAAGACAACTGTGGCTACCAGGGCAACCGGGCTTCCACAGACAGATCGTGCGCATCGCGCTGGCCGGACTGGTACAAAAAAGCTCCGGCCCGGGCAATCATGGCGGCATTGTCGGTGCAATAGGCTGGATCGGGAAGATAAACGGACCAACCTTGCCGTGCGGCGAGTGCTTGCAGGCTCTGTCGCAAGCCCCGGTTGGCACTGACGCCACCGGCCAAAGCCAGGTGTTCCAGGCCGCTTTGCTCGGCGGCTGCTGCAAATTTGTGGAGCAGAATAGATACGATGCTGGCCTGAATCCCGGCGCACAAATCCGCGAGATTGGCCTGAACAAAATCCGGGATCTGCCGCGTTTGATCGCGCAAAAAGTAAAGCACCGACGTTTTCAGGCCGCTAAAACTGTAGTCCAAACCGGCCATATCCGGGCGGGCAAAGGCAAAACGGTCGGGGTCTCCCTGCGCAGCGAGTCGGTCCACCAGCGGACCCGCCGGATAATCCAGGCCCAATAATTTGCCGCACTTGTCAAACGCTTCGCCAGCCGCATCGTCCAGCGTACGGCCCAGCACGGTCATAACCAGCGGGGAATCCACCCGCACAATCTGCGTATGGCCGCCCGAAACGGTCAGGCACAGGAAGGGAAACGGAGGAAAGGGCTCCTCGATAAAATGCGCCAACACATGGGCTTTCATGTGGTGCACGCCAATAAGCGGAAGCCCCCACCCCCAGGCCAGCGCTTTGGCAAACGATGCACCCACCAGCAAACTGCCCAGCAAGCCCGGCCCCCGCGTAAACGCCACCACATCCAGCGACCCGGGGCTCAGCCCGCTAGCGGCCAGTGTGGCCTCCAACAAGGGCACGATGTGCTTTTCATGGTCGCGGCTGGCCAATTCCGGCACCACCCCGCCGTATTGCTGGTGAACGGCTTGCCCGGCAATGAGGTTGGCTCGAATCTTGCTGCCGTCCCAGATTGCCGCTGCGGTGTCGTCGCAGGAAGATTCCAGCCCGAGTACAACTGGGCCCGATGCGGGTAAAGGATCATGCAAGGGCAGGGTCAACTCTAAGGGCTCGTTTGAAGGTCTCTTACCAAGGTACCGGGCAGGTGCTGCGAGCGGTTAATCGGTATCTTCGCCTTCAAAGGTAAGCCGGACGCCCACTCCCCGCCCCCTTCATGACGGTCTCCATTAATCCGCCTGAACACGAACCCACAGAGGCCGAAGCCAATGAGCCCGGCAAAAGGAAAGGTTTATTCTCCCGATTAGGAAAATGGACGTTCAACCTGATGTGGCGAGGAATAGTGGTCATTATTTTATTCCTTTTAATATTATACGGTTTATTTCTAATTCCGGCTGTACAACAATGGACCGCCATCCGCGCCTCCGCCTGGGCCAGCAACCAGAGCGGCACAGAGGTGCGGATAGAGAAAATCAGGCTGCGCTTTGTGCGCAAGTTTGCTTTTGGCGAAGTGTATGTAGCCGATTACAACGGCGACACACTGCTTTACACCCGCGAACTTGTGGCGCGCATAGATGGCTTTAATCCCTTTAGACGCCAATTGCTGGTGCGGCACGTCCGCATTCGCGGGGCGCATTTTGTGATGCGGAGGGAGTTGGGCGATTCTACGTTTAGCTTTTCAGAGTTCACCGCGCGTTTGGCGGGCAAGGACCCTGCGCTGCCAACGGTGACCAATGCCGATCCAGAGCCAGGAGACCCTTCGACCGGCACCAAAAAGAAAAAGGGCAAGGCCTGGCAACTCGGGCTTGGCGACCTGGAAATGGGCGACAGCCGCTTCCAGTACCGCGACCACAACTCGCGAACGTACATGGACATTGGCATCCCGCATTTGGTGGTGCTGATGCGCCGGACCAACCCTTCTGCTAAAATTTTGCACGCTTCAAAGGTGGAATTCAGCGACCTGGATGTGCGTTTTTTTAAGCCTGACTCAGCGCGGGGACCGCTCTGGGGAACGCCGCCGGACACGCCGCGATTGAATACCAGCGGCTGGGTCTACACCACCGATGAGCTGCTGCTGGAGAACTGCCGTTTCCGCTACGATGACGCGCGCAAATTGCCCAAAAACGGGCTGGACTATGCGCACCTGGACGTGAAGAATATTTTTCTGCGCACTGGGCGCACCACCTTTCATACGGATACTATCCAGGGCATGATCCGCGATATCCGGGCTCGCGATCACAGCGGGGCAGAATTGTCCAAGTTATCAGCATCGCTCTTGTTGACGCCCTATGATTTGCACCTGGAAGGTCTTGTGCTGGAAACACCGGACAGCCGCATTACCGATACCATCCGACTCCAATACGGCACGTTCAACAACTTTGATTCCTTTGAAGAAAATGTCCGGATAGACGCGTGGTTTCGCGACAGTAAGATCAGCACGCGTGACTTGCAACTTTTTGCCCCGGACTTAACCTTGCTGGGCGGAACAATCGGGATTAACGGCCATATCTATGGTTATGTTAACGACCTGCACGGTCGGGAGCTGGCCCTGACGTTTGGCCAGGACAGTCGGTTGCTCGGCCGCTTTGACGTATCCGGTCTTCCGGATGCCGACGAGACTTTTATTGAATTCAAGTTAACAGATTTGGTAACTCGCGATTCGGAACTGCGCTCGCTCCTTCCTGGAGTCACCCTTCCCCCGGCATTGGGCCAACTGGGCAACTTGCGGGCCAAAGGCGAATTCACTGGGTTCCCGCGCGACTTTGTAGCGTTTGGGGAGGTCAACACCGCCCTGGGCAGTGTCAATTCCGACCTTAACTTGAAGGTTGAGCCGGAGCTCGATCTTGTAACATATTCTGGTAATCTTGATTTAACCAGCTTTGATCTGGGACGCTGGACAGGGCGGCCCGACTGGCTCGGCACGGTGACGGTTCGCTCGGCGGTTTCCGGTACGGGCAAGTCCAATGGGTTTGGTTTGGGGAATTTAGATGCGGATCTGCAAGCAAATGTGTCATCGTTGGTGGTGAAGGGTTACCAGTACACAGACCTGGTTTTTGATGGCCAAATGCAAGAGGGATTCTTTTCCGGTTCCTTGGAATCCGCGGACCCCAATTTTGACCAGACCTTTCAGGGAACTATTGACTTGCGCGAGCAGTTGCCTGTCTTTGATTTTCAATCCGAAGTGCGCAACATGGACTTTTTTGCCCTCGGACTGGTGCCGGAACCCTTGAGCATGCAAGGCCAATTGGTGCTGAACCTGGTGGGCGATAACATCGATTCGGTGCTCGGGCAGGGCGGTTTGTACAATCTCGTTCTTCGCGATGCAGACCGGACTTATTCGCTCGATTCGCTGACGTTGCTGGCCAGTGAACGAGATGGCAGGAGAAGTCTGGAACTGGAAGCGGACTTGTTTAATGCCTCGTTCCAAGGGGACTTTGCCCTGTCGCGAATGCCGGACGCCATCAAGCAACTGATCAACCATTATTTTCCGAATGCTGGCATTGCCTACGATCCAACGGTTCCCGCTCAGGACCTGACCTTTGCCATCAACATCCGGGACAGCCGTGATTTTTTAAAACTGCTGGACCCAGAACTCGGCCGGGTTCGGGATGCGTCGATTTCAGGAAACCTGCGCACGGGGATCGCTGCGTTTGATCTTCGGGCCAAGTTTCCGGAGGTTGAATACGGCGGAATGCTGGCAAAAAGTTGGGTGGTGGACGTGCAGTCTACAGAGAACAGCCTCAAACTCTTTACCCGATCCGAATCATTTGTTTTTGGAGACAGCATGAGCACCCCGGTTACCGTGTTGGAAGCCGATTACCAAAACGACAGTTTGTTTTTCAGGCTCATGGTGGGCCGTGACGAAGACCCCGATCGTCTGAACCTGGCCGGCGCCATCACCGCTGAGCCGCGCGCATTCCGCATCTCCATTTTGCCTTCAGAAATCTACACCCGTGATGAACGCTGGGACATCAGCCCCAACAACTCGCTGGTTTATGACTATAAACGACTGGTGGCCCAGGACTTTACGCTGACGAACGGCGAGCAGGAGATTGCGCTGAGCAGCCTCAACAAGGAAGGCTATGATTCCTGGCTGGACCTGGATTTTCGTTCGGTGAAAATCGGCAATTTGCTGACGGCATTTCACCTCAATCCAATGAAGCTCCAAGGTATTCTGCACGGTCGCATTTCTGGTTCCAACGTGTTGTCCAACCTCGGATTTGCCGCGAATCTTCGCATGGAAGAATTTGCCCTGGATGAACTGCCCCTGGGAAAGGTTACGCTCAATGCTTCAATGCAACGACCGGAAAACCAGCTGAACTTTTTGCTGGCCATGACGGAAGGCAGCGACGTCCGGGCGCGGGGCAGCTTTGACTTAAATCCTGGTGGGAACATTGAAGCCGATGTGCGGATAGATCGATTGCCGGTAAACCCGCTTGGCTTTTACCTGGAGAACTTGTTTGACCAGCTCGAGGGTGACCTGAGCGGGAACATCCAGCTTCGCGGCACCTTAGAGAACCCGGTTTTCAGCGGCGAGGCCGCGCTGGCGGATGCGGCCCTTCGACTTATTTATACGAATTCTCGCTATGAAATACCGGCTATTTCGCTGAAATTAGCGCCGGGCCGCCTGACCATAGAGCCCGCTTCGCTCTTTGATGAGTCAGGAAATACCGGTACGGTGGAAGGGGCCGTTACCTATACTCGGCTGGACTCCTGGCGATTCGACAACCTGCAGATCACAACAGATAACATGCAGTTTATGAACAGCGACCGCATCAGCAATCCGGAATTTTTTGGCACGGCCTACGGCAGCGGCAGGGTCAACATCAATGGCCCGTTGAACGATATTCTCATTGGCATTTATGCTCGTTCCAACAAGGGCACCTCGCTGGTGGTGCCCATAACTTACGGTCCGAGCATCAGCTCCGGAAGTTCGTTTGTGCGCTTCCGGCAACCGGTTCCGGAGAACGGCAAAGTAACCGAGCCAAAGCGGAACACCGGGCGTGTCCGATTTGATTTCTATGTGGACGTGACCGAAGATGCCGAGGTAACCATGGAGCTTCTTGGAGACCGGCTCCAGGCCTCCGGAACAGGAAGCCTGCACCTGGAGATCAGCACATTGGGTGACTTTACCATGGATGGTGTTTATCAAGTCAGTGAAGGTTCGTATACTTTTTCGCTGCAAGACCTGGTGAGCAAAGATTTTCGGCTCACTTCGGGCAGTTCCATCACCTGGACCGGCGATCCCTATCTGGCTATCCTAAACGTAGATGCCGTGTACACCGCCCGGGCCTCCCAATGGGATCTGGTCAGTGACTTTGCAGCGTCCATGACACCCCAGGAAGTTGAACAAGCCCAACAACTCATCAACTTTGATGTTTACCTCTCTTTGCGCGGTTCTCTGGAATCACCTGACATTTCGTTTGACATTAGAATGCAGAGTGGGCAAAGCGGCGGAACGAGCATTTTCGAACGCCGCCTTCAAGAAGTCAAGGCCGATCAAAATGAATTGAACAAACAAGTCTTTGGCCTGCTGGTGGTTAACCGCTTCATTCCCCAGGAAAGCGGCATTTCTCCACTGCTATCCGGCGCCAGCAGCTCGGTGTCGGAATTCGTCGCTAAGCAATTGTCGGTGTATGTAAGCGATTGGGTTTCCGACTACCTCATTACCGGTGTTGATATTGATATTTCATATAGAAATTACCAAAGTGCAGAGGAGGAATTGACCCAGCAGGAACTTCAGGTACAATTGTCCAAGCGCTTCTTTGACAACCGGATCTACGTGAACATCGGGGGAAATTTTGGGTTAGGCGACAATCAGGATCCCACCGAGCTGACCGGCCGAAACAACAACGTAGCGGGGGATTTCGAAATTGAATACGCGCTTACGGCCGATGGCCGTTTCCGCATCAAGGCCTTCCAGCGCCCTGACTACGATGTCGTTTCCGGGCGAAACATTGCGGAAACCGGCGTGGGCTTGTTCTACAGCCAGGAATTTGATTCACTGGGCGATTTGGTCGCCGACCGGCGCAAGCGCAGGGCTATCAAACTAGGAGCAGCGGGACAGCCGGTAGAAACCAATGAGGTAGATTGAAGGAGCGGATCGGTGTAGCGGATTGAAGCGTTGATCAAAGGAAAAATTACGGCTGAGCCCTCCTTAATTGGCGGACAACAATTCGCCAAGCCGATAAAACTCTTCGCGCTGCAAGGTTCCCCGTTCGTCGTAATGTCTCCACAAACCGTGCGATTTTCCTTCTTTCCACTGGCCCGTGTAGCGAATTTCTCCATTGGGATGAAACGCCACGCCTTCTCCAGTATCGCCGGTCCAACGCGTTTGGCTTTCCTTGCGGCCATTGGGGTAAAAAGACAACTCCAATCCTTGTTTCTGGCCCGCCAAGTAATCCGCCTTGTGATGCAACGTCCCGTCCGGGTAATAGCGCTCCCAGGCTCCACTTTTCTGGCCCCGGTCAAACGCGCCTGTTTCCAGCAGGTTACCATCCGGATGTAAGGCCCGGTAAGGGCCTTGTCGCAAACTGTCGCGGAATTCAAACGTTTCAAAAACTCCTCCTTCCGGGTACCAGGTGGTCCAGGATCCCTCCGGGACGCCCTTCACGTAAGTTCCCTCCCACTCCGTACTGCCGTTAAAGTGCACCCCAGTCCAGGTACCTTGGCGCTTGCCGTCGCGCATGGAACCGGAAGCCCTTCCCTCGTAAGCGGTGTTGCCGGCGCAGGCCGCTAACATACATAAACCTATGCCGACGGGTACCACCGACTGAACAGCAGCTTTCTTGTGGTAAGCGATCAGCGCACGGAGCCGACGAATTCCTTCAGCGGTGCTCATGTAAGGAACACCTATGCGTCTATTGGCCAGACTGATGCGGTAAATCACGCCCCAATGCCAGAGGATGTCCCGGTAAAAACTTAAGATTGGATAGCCTGGGTCGTATATGTGGGCGGGCTCAGATTTGACTCCGTTTATCTCAAGAATCCTGAAATCGCGGCCGGCTTCTAATGCCTCCCAACTGGCGCATTTGATGTCGTAACGGCAATAATAGACGCCGTTCAGGTGGCTGCTTATTTGGTCGAAGGTGCGGTGCAGCGGCTCGCTGATCTTGTGGCGACCGTCCAGGAATTTGCAGCCCTTGCTGTGGTTGCCAATGGTGTGAAAACGCAAATGTTGGCCTGCTTCCAAGACGCTGTTCCACACCGCTGAATGGGTTTGGCGAAGCGAAGCTTCCTGCAAGCGGGCTCGCGGGTTGGCCGCGACTAATTCCGCCACTGTCTGCCGGCCATCGCCGGTTACGTTGAGGTATTCCTTTAACGTAATGGAACTTATCTTACCCTTTTTCTCACCGGGAAATCGAAAATGCAGTACACTCACTTCCTCTTCAAAGGCAATGTACTCCTGGAGCAAAAAATCCACCGGGTGCTGGCGGCGAAAAGTTTCCAGGGCAGGCGCATCTGCTAAAATGCGAACCAACATGCCGCGCTCGCCTATATCCGGCTTTGCAACCATAGGAAAACTTATGCCGGCTTGCGCAGCCGCAGCAAGGCAGTGGCCCTGCGTAAAATCAGCGGGCACGAAAACCGTAGCCGGTTTCATCGCTGGCGGCAACATGTTTAAAATGTCGCGCTTAGACTCCCCTACCAACCCACCAGTGGGAATGCCGGGATTGGCCGCTGTAAAAAACAGGGGAGAGCGCGCGCGTAGGGCTAAAAAACCATAGTAAACAAAAACCGGTAGGTAGACGAGATTAAAGGGCCAATACTCCCAGTTGAACAGCCGGATAAAAAAGGGGAAGCGCTGAAGCGGTTTCCTCACCGGGCCGGACCTTGTTGCTGGTAATGGACGGTTGAAGGAGCAACACCAAAACCTGCCCGCAGGGATAATTCTGGTGCAGCCACGCGCAAGCCAATTTTAATCATGGCCAGGTGGTGGATAGCATGCTCGATGTTGTAAACCAATTCGCGCTCAAACGTAGTTTCTACGCAAAAGCAGTCCTGGCAGGCGGTGTCATAGGCCACTTCCAATTTTAGCCCTTCTTCAGGATCGACAGATTGGATATCGGCCATGATGCCTTGCATGGCCGACAAGGCCACGCCAGTGTGCTGTTCAATCAGCGTATTGCGAATGCGCTTGTCATAATTGACCGTTCCCGTAAGCCGTTGTTCGAGGAGGCACTGAAAAAACTCAATGACGTGCCGCGTGTGTTGCCCCGCAGAAGAATGCGACAACACGTCTAAAGGTTGGGCATACCGTGAATCGTCCAATTTGGACAGGTAATGCTCCATGTCGGCGAAGATGGATTCGACGGCTTGATAAATGTTCATAGAAAGCTCTGCAAGTGCGTGGGTAACCTTTGACGTATAGAGGCTTCTGGAAGTTCCTTAGACTAAAACGACGGCCAAAGGTAAGGGTTATCCGAGGAAACATTGAGCCTCTCCCCGGTAAGTTGGCCAACGCTCTGTGATTAAATGTCCACTAATGGCGATAAACTCCAAAAAGTGCTCGGAGAGTTCCCCGGCTTTTGCATGGCGGAAAAAGACCGGATCTCCCGGGCGAAGGGCTTCCGTAGCCCCGCGCAACGGTGTTTGGACTTCGCCCGCCATCTCGCGCGGCACAAGAGAAAGGCCTGCGGGCAAGTAAGGCCTGGGCTGCTTTTCCGGCCCTGCCGCCCCCGTAGCCTGTCTCTTATACACATCTCCGAGCCCACGAGACTAAGGCGAATCTCGTATGCC
>ENA-ORBV01000440-ORBV01000440.1-microbial-mat-metagenome-genome-assembly--contig:-NODE-440-length-95695-cov-9.720576_pt1 | contig 95695 bp, 67 predicted proteins | sample MGYA00237777_ERZ505514 | MGnify/ENA primary metagenome ERZ505514 (study PRJEB26160, sample SAMN06269048) | microbial mat metagenome | isolation source: Oligotrophic lake microbial mat | place...
GCACGATAACGACACCGGAGCCATCGCGCAACTCTTCTCAGACCCCTCGGATTGCCAGGCTTCCGATGCGCAAATCTGGTGCCGAACAGGATGGCCATTCATGGCCTCCACCGAATAGAAGCCCCCGGCGCTAGCCGGGGGGCTGCGGGTTGAAGGCCATCCCGTAGGCGAATCACGAGCGGGCTCGCCCAACGCCCAGCCGGCCCCTCGCTGTCGCGGGGGGCTTCAATGGAGGTCACAAGCCGTTGCCACTCCACGGAACTCGGAGCGTGCGTAGGTACACTCCTCTCCATGCACGCCGATTCTCTCTCCACGCACTGGCAGCTTCGTTCGCGGCGGCTCGCGTTGCCGTATCCGGGTGGGGCGTTGCGGCGGCCGCTCGTGATGGGGATCGTGAACGTCACGCCCGACAGTTTTTCTGACGGCGGACGGCATGCTGATATCGACGCCGCGGTCGCGCATGGCCGGCAGCTTGTCGCCGACGGGGCCGACATCCTCGACGTGGGCGGCGAGAGCACACGGCCGTTTTCGGAGCCAGTGAGTGAGGCCGAGGAGCTGGCCCGGGTGTCGGAGGTGGTGCGGCGGCTCGCGATCGAGACTGGCGTTCCCGTCTCGATTGACACGTCAAAAGCTGCGGTGGCCGCGCAGGCCATCGAGATGGGGGCCGAGATCATCAACGACGTCACCGGACTCACCGGTGATCCGGCGATGCTCGCCGTGGCCTACGAGTCCGGAGCTGGCATCTGTGCCATGCACATGCAGGGCACTCCGGCGACGATGCAGGGCGACCCTCGCTACGACGATGTCGTGGCCGAGATCCACGACTACCTTCGCGCGCGGCGTGATGCGCTCGTTGCCGCCGGCATCCCGCTCCAGAACATCTGCCTCGATCCGGGCATCGGTTTCGGAAAAACCCACGCTCACAATCTCGCCCTCATGGCAGCGGCGGGCCGATTCCGCGATCTCGGCTGCCCCGTGCTCGTCGGCCACTCTCGTAAGGGTTTCGTCGCGAAGGTGATTGAGGGAGCTCTCGGGCGGCCAGCGAGCGAGGCCGACCGCGACGCGGGCACGGCCGGTGCCGCATGTGCCCTGGCCGCGTCTGGCATCCACATCATCCGCGTCCACGCTGTCGCAATGGTCCGCGCGTCGCTGGAGCTTTTCGCGGCGACGTTGCACGGCTGACGTATGGACGTTGGAAAATTGATTCACGGCTGAATGCCAGAATAACCCGAAGCGTAGCGAAGGGGCGGCCATGGGTCGACTATTCAAAGCTCAAGAACCCGCCTTCGTTCTCTGGTTTCCGGTGGAGTAGAATCGAGCTCACGGTCTTCGACTCCTGAGCATCCCGGGCCCGAGGTGGCATGTGTCCATTCAGCTTCGCGAGTTCTCTTGGGAAAGGATGATCGAAGCCGTGCAAGCTGTGCGCGAACGTGCCCTCCGAGCGACTGCCGCCCTCGAACGGGCTGGCATCCTGTACGCCATGGCGGGTGGGAATGCTGTCGCGGCGTGGGTGTCGCGGGTCGATCGGGCCGCCGTGCGAAACACGCAGGATGTCGATATCCTCGTGCGTCGTGCCGATTTCGATGCCGTGAAGGTGGCGCTCGAGTCGGCGGGGTTCGTGCATGCCAACGTGATGGACGTCGCCTGCTTCATCGACGGCCCGAATGGCAGCCCGCGGGATGCGGTTCACCTGCTCTTTGCCGGGGAGAAGGTTCGTGAGTCGTACCCAATGCCCACGGCCGATGTCACGGAGCGGGAACAGGCCGACGACTACGCCGTCGTCTCGCTCGAAGCCCTCGTGCGGATGAAGCTCAATTCATTTCGCCGCAAAGACCAGGTGCATCTCCAGGACCTGATCTCGCTCGGACTCATCGACGCCTCATGGCTCGAGCGGCTCATCCCCGAGCATGCCGCCCGCCTCCAGCAGCTTCTCGACGATCCCGACGGCTGACGCCGCGGCCGGGCCTCACGCCTGGCCGAGGGCTTCGCGGGCGATGGCGACGCATTCCTTGAGGTCGGCCATCGGGTTCTTGGCGTTTTCTTCGTACTCGATCGAGAGGGCACCGTCGGCCGGGAAGCCGACCGTCACAAGCGCCTCCATCACGGCGGGGACGTCGAGGTGTCCCTTGCCGAGGATGACGCCCTTCGTCTTGTCTTGCATCTCGGCAAAATCCTTGAGATGGATGCCGTAGAGCCGGCCCTCGAGGACGCGGATCACGTCGACCGGCCGCTCACCCGAGCGAATGTAGTGGCCAAGATCGGCACACGCACCAATCCGCTTGTCATACTTCTCCACCGCCGCGAGCACGTCGAGCGCCTTGTTGTAGCGGTGCCGAGGACCGTGGTTGTGAATCGCGATACGGATATCGAACTCCTTGACGAGCTCGTCGAGGCTCTCAAACGAGTCGGGAGCCGGATCGGCTGTGAGGATCGTGATGCCAGCCGCCTTGGCAAACTCAAAAATCCTGCGGTTGGCTGCGGCGTCTTTCCCAAAACCGTTCACGCCGTGGGCCGAGATCGAGAGGCCACGATCGGCCACCTTCTGCTTCACCGCCGCGATGGCTTCGGCATCGTCGGTGACTGGGAACATGCCGGGGTAGAACTCGACCTGCGTGAGGCCGAGCTCCTTGGCCATGTCGAGTGCCTTGTCCACCGGGAAAGCGCGGAGCGAGTAGAGCTGGATGCCGAGCGTGAGCGGCAATGGTTCCTTGGCAGCGGCCGCGCGGGAAACCGCGGAAGCACCACCAGTGAGGGCAGCCGAGCCGCAGGTAAGGGCAGCCGAGCCGCAGGTAAGTGCAGCCGAGCCGCAGGCAGCGGCGGAAGCGGCAAGGAACGTGCGGCGGCTCGTGACGGCGGGCATGCGGGCTAGTCTCCGGTGCGGAAAGGGGGAGCCGCTAGGATACTATGTCCCACGCTGCGTTTCTCCTTCCCGGGAGCCCTTCATGGCCGTTGCCTCGCCTGCCGCCCCCACACTCGCCGCCCACTGCCGAGCCATCGCGGAGCGGGCCCGGGAAGCCTCGATCGACCTGGCCGGCATCCCCGGTACGACGCGGTCCGCCGCCCTGCAAGCTGCGGCCGCACGCATCCGGACCGACGCGGCGGGCATCCTCGAGGCCAATGCCAAGGATGTCGCCGCTGCGCCATTGTTCGGCCTCACCCCGGCGGCCATTGATCGGCTCACGCTCGACCCCGCCCGCGTGGAGGCCATAGCCGCCAGCCTCGACGCGGTCGCCGCGCAGGCCGACCCCGTCGGGGAGGTGATCGAGGAAACCATCCGGCCCAATGGCCTCGTCATCCAGAAAGTTCGCGTGCCGCTGGGCGTTGTGTTTTTTGTCTACGAGTCGCGGCCGAATGTCACCGCCGATGCAGCGGCCGTCGCGGTCGCCAGCGGCAATGCCATCATCCTGCGCGGAGGCAAGGAAGCGGCTTGGTCGAGCGGCCGGATTGTGGAGAGCGTGCGGGCAGGGCTTGCCGAAGCGGGCCTCTCTGAAGACTGTGTTCAACTTGTAGACATTGCTGACAGGGAGGCCGTCGGCGAGTTTCTGAAGCTCGACGACTGCATTGACATCGCGATTCCGCGTGGGGGCGAGGGGCTCATTCGCCGCGTGTGCGCCGAGGCCAGGATGCCCGTGCTCAAACACTTCAGGGGCAACTGCCATGTCTACGTTGACCGCGCGGCCGACCTCGCGATGGCCGAGGCGATCACCGTCAACGCGAAATGCCAGCGGATGGGCGTGTGCAATGCCGCGGAGTCGCTGCTTGTGCACCGGGATGTGGCTGAGCGTTTTCTGCCAGTTGTTGCAGCTGGCCTTGCAGCCCACGGCGTCGAGATCGTCGGCGACGCAGCCACTCACAAGCTGGTGCCGACGGCCGGCGAAGCCACGGAGGCCGACTGGTCCACCGAGTACCTTGGCCCCAAGATTTCGGTTGCGGTTGTGGACTCCCTCGATGACGCCATCGACCACATCAACCGCTACGGCTCTCGGCACACCGACGCGATCGTGACGACTGACGATGCCGCCGCTCGAAGGTTCACGACCCGCGTGGACACGGCTGTCGCGATGGTCAACGCGAGCACAAGGTTCAATGACGGTGGCGAATTGGGGCTCGGCGCCGAGATCGGTATTTCCACCGACAAGCTCCACGCCCGCGGCCCCTGCGGCACCCGCGAGCTGACCACCTATAAATACGTTGTCACGGGCACAGGCCAGGTGCGGCAGTGAGTTTTCTGGTGACGTTATTCGGGCTTTTTCGCCAATGGAGGCACCCGCAAGGGGTTGCCCATACCATTTCGCCGGACGCTCGCGAAGGGCATCTGCTTTCGCGCCGTCGCCGTCGCCGCCGTCCCGACGTCGGCTCCGGCTTGCGGTCGCCGGGCGAAGCCCGGCTCCATGGCACGGGCAACCCCTTGCTACGACGTACGTATTGGAGCCTCATCATCGGGAGTGTTTGCTTACTCATGACTGGAATTGCCCCCGCTGCCGACCCTGTACCGGAGCCTACCGATACGTATCTCTGGCTCGAGGACGTCCTCGGTGAAAAACAGCTCGACTGGGTGCGGGCCCGCAATGCCGATGCCGTGGCCGCGCTCGCCACGGGCGACGGCTTCAAGCAGCTCGAAGCCCGGCTGCTCGGCATCCTCGACTCACGGGAAAAGATTCCATATGTCTCGCGGATCGGCGACCGCTACTACAACTTCTGGCGAGATGCCGACCATCCTCGTGGCCTCTGGCGGCGGACGACGCTCGAGTCGTACCGCACGGCCGAGCCCGACTGGGAGACCGTCATCGATCTCGACGCCCTCGCCGCCAGTGAGGGAGAAAACTGGGTCTGGCACGGGGCGGCTGTCCTCGAGCCCGAGGACAGGTTGTGCCTTGTGTCGCTGTCGCGTGGCGGGGCCGATGCCGACATCGTTCGCGAGTTCGACCTCGACACAAAGGCGTTCGTGGACGGCGGCTTTGAGCTCCCCGAGGCAAAAAGCCGCGTGGCCTGGCGAAACCGCGACAGCCTGTTTGTCGCGACCGATTTCGGCGAAGGGTCGCTCACATCTTCCGGGTATCCACGGACCGTTCGCGAGTGGGCCCGCGGAACGCCCCTTGCTGACGCCCCGGTTGTCTACGAGGGCAAGCCCGACGACATGGTCGTCACCGCCTGGAGCGACCTGACGCCCGGCTTCGAGCGAGACTTTGTTGCGCGGCAGGCGACGTTCTGGACGAGCGAGCTGTTTGTGAGACGCGACGGTCGTCTCCTGAAGATCGAGAAACCTGAGGATTCCAATGCCAGTGTCCATCGCGAATGGCTTTTCATCGAACTGCGGAGCGATTGGACCGTTGGCGACAAAACCTATGCCGCGGGAAGCCTACTCGCGGTCGATTTCGAGCAATTTCTAGCGGGTGCGCGCGACTTCCATGAGCTCTTCGAGCCTGGGCCTCGGACCTCGCTCGCGAGCTTCTCGCCGACGCGGAACCACCTGCTCGTCACGACGCTCGACAACGTCCGCAGCCGCCTCTTCGTCCTGACGTGGCGGGATGGTGCATGGCATCGCGCGGCGCTGCCGGGTGTGCCACCGGTAGCGACGGCGAGCGTCAGCGGGATCGATGAGCTGGAGAGCGACGACTATTTTCTGACAACCGCCACCCCGCTCGAGCCCACGACGCTTTCGATGGGCACGGCGGCCGACGGCGGTGGCGAGCCGCCAGGGCTGCTCAAGAAGTCGCCGACGTTTTTTGACGCATCGGGCCTCGCCGTCTCGCAGCACGAGGCGGTCTCGAAGGACGGCACCCGCATTCCGTACTTCCAGATTGCGCCCAAAAATCTCCCGGCCGATGGCAGCACGCCGACCCTCCTGTATGGCTACGGCGGCTTTGAGATTCCGCTCGTGCCGGGTTACGACCCGCTTTCAGGTGTCTCGTGGCTGGAACGAGGCCGCGTGTATGTGATCGCGAATATCCGCGGCGGCGGCGAGTTTGGCCCCGCCTGGCATCAGGCGGCGCTCAAGGCGAATCGCAACAAAGCCTACGAAGATTTTCTAGCGGTTGCCGAGGATCTCGTTGCCCGCAAGGTGACCACCCCACAGCATCTTGGGATCAAGGGAGGCAGCAACGGCGGCCTGCTTGTGGGCAACATGTATGCCATGCGGCCCGACCTTTTTGGAGCCGTGGTGTGCCAGGTGCCGCTCCTCGACATGCGTCGGTTCAACAAGCTCCTCGCTGGCGCGAGCTGGATGGGGGAGTATGGCAACCCCGATCTCCCGGAGGAGTGGGCCTTCCTCGAAGCGTTTTCGCCGTATCACACGGTACGTCGCGACCGCGACTATCCACCGCTCTTGCTCACGACATCCACACGAGATGACCGTGTGCATCCTGGCCATGCCCGCAAGCTGGCCGCGCGGCTCCTCGAGTACGGCAAGCAGGTGTTTTCGTATGAGAACATCGAGGGGGGGCACGGTGGCGCCGCTGACAACCGTCAGAAGGCCTTCATGGATGCCCTCGCCTGGACGTTCTTGGACCGCGAGCTCGCGAAGTAGCTCGCGGTGCCTGGGTGGTGTGCCGCGAGGTCACGGCGCGGTTTCGCCGGGTGGCTTCGCGAGCTTGCTGGTGACGGAGAAGGAGAGTTGCTCAAGCTCGATGGCGAGATCGACGCCCACGACCTCGACATGCGGCGGAAGATTGAGCATGACCGGGGCAAAATTCACGATGCCCTCAACGCCCGCTGCCACGAGTCGGTCGGCCGCCTCCTGGGCACGTTCGGCAGGCACCACCACCATGCCAAGCCGAATACCCTTCTTCTGGATTGTGTCCGCCAGCTCGTTGATCGGCTGGATGCGAAGGCCCTGAATGACCTTGCCCACCTTGGACGGGTCGGCATCGAAAGCGGCGGTAATCGTGAAGTTTTGCCGTCCGAAGCCGCGATAGCCGAGGAGCGCCTGGCCGAGGTTGCCCGCGCCCACCATGGCCACACTCCAGGAGTGGTTCGTGCCGAGGATGTCGCGCATCGCCCGGATGAGCTCGTCGCAGCGATAGCCGACGCCTGGATAGCCGAACTGGCCAAAGAAACCGAGATCCTTGCGGACCTGGGCATCGCTGAAGCCCAGGAGCGTGCCGAGCTGCCCGGATGAAATGGTCTCCTGGCCGGCTGCCTCGAGCCGCTGAAGCTCCCGGAGATAGAGGCTCAGGCGACTCACGACGACCCGCGGCACAGTCGCGTCGGATGGTGCTTCGATCGGCTGTTGAGATTGCGGTCGGGGTTCCGTCATCACGTGATGCCTGCCTTGCCTGCCGGCCATGCGGCCTGAACCCGCCTCGATTCCGCCGAATCTACCGGCGCCTTCAGAAAACCACCAACCTTCAGGCGCTGACTGTGCGAGTCCTGCGGACCACGCCGGTTGTACCGCGCCTGGGGGGATGGAAAAACCTCGCCGGTTACGGTGACCGGTCAACCTGCGGCGAGTTTATGGTCGATGGTTGAGGGTGCATGGATGGTGCGCCTCCCTCGGCGGCCGTCCCTGCGTTCCGTTCACCGATTGTCCCATCACGGAGTCGTCCTCGGCAGAGGCGGCAGTCATGAAGAGAACCTTGATTTGTTGCCTCGTAGCCCTCGCGGGCCATGTGGCATCCATTGGCGTGGCTGATGCAGCCTACTGTGGCCTGGCCAGCTATGAACGCGGCACAGGCGAGATGATGACCGTCAGCTTCGCGTCGGCGCGGAAGAGCTGCGCGGCCGATGAGGCCGTGGGCGATCCGACCTGCGCCGCGGCGCCGTCGTGCTGTGGCACGCGGCTGGTCAAGGACGTCGTCTACGAGCAGCGGGAGTACACCTGCTACAAGACCATCTGCGAGAAGGTTGTCGAGCAGCGGGAGATCAACTGCACCCGCTACGAGACTGAGCGGGGCTGCAAGGAAGTTCCCTACACCGTGTGCAAGCCAGTGTGGGAGACTCGCACGCGGACGATTCCTTATACCGTCTGCAAGCCCGTCTACGAGACGCGGACGAAGGAGATTCCGTATACGGTCTGCCGGCCGGTGTACGAAACCCGCCAAGAGACCTACACCGTCTGCAAGCCCGTCCACGAGACGGTTCAGAAGGAAATCCCCTACACGGTCTGCCGACCGGTGTATGAGACGCGCACCAAGGAGATTCCGTACACGGTCTGCAAGCCGGTGTATGAGACCCGTCAGCAAACCTACACGGTGTGCAAGCCGGTGTACGAGACGGTGCAGAAGCAGGTTCCGTACACGGTCTGCAAGCCGGTGTACGAGACCCGTCAGCAGACGTACACGGTGTGCAAGCCGGTGTACGAGACGGTTCAGAAGGAAGTGCCATACACGGTGTGCAAGCCCGTCTATGAAACCTGCCAGCAGACCTACACCGTCTGCAAGCCGGTGTACGAAACCTGCACGAAGGAAGTGCCCTACACCGTCTGCAAGCCGTGCTACGAGACCCGTCAGCAAACGTATACGGTGTGCAAGCCGGTCTATGAGACGTGCACGAAGGAGATCCCCTATACGGTCTGCAAGCCTTGCTACGAGGAGCGTCAGGAGACGTACACCGTCTGCAAGCCTGTCCAGGAGACGCGGACCAAGGAGATTCATTACACGGTCTGTAAGCCGGTGTGGGAGACCCGCACGAAGGATGTCTGCCGCACGGTCTGCAAGCCTGTGAAGTACACAAAGACGATCAAGGTCTGCTCCGGCCGCTGGGAAACCAGCGTCGAGGAAGTGCCCGGCCCGGTGATCACGCGGTGCGTCCGCGAGCCCGGCTGCTGGGAGTGCGATCCCTGCACCGGCAAGCGGTGCTACCGCCCCGGCCCGGTCGTGAAGGTCGAGGAGCAGTGCCCGTCGCGGAAGATCTGCCGCAAGGTGTGGGTGCCCGAGATCTCCGAGAAGGAGATCGAGTGCTGCCGCATGGAGCAGGAAACCATCGTCGAGCAGAAGTGCTACAAGGTCTGCAAGATGGTGCCCGAGCACCGCGTGAAGACCTGCTGCTACACCGTCTGTCGCATGGTTCCCGAGCAGCGGGTGCGGACATACAAGGTGTGCCGCATGGTTCCCGAGCAGCGGGTGCGGACCTGCTGCTACCAGGTGTGCCGGATGGTTCCTGAGCAGCGGGTGCGGACGTATCAGGTGTGCCGCATGGTCCCTGAGCAACGGGTTCGGACCTGCTGCTACCAGGTGTGCCGCATGATTCCTGAGCAGCGTGTTCGGACGTATCAGGTGTGCCGCATGGTCCCTGAGCAGCGTGTTCGGACCTGCTGCTACCAGGTGTGCCGCATGATTCCGGAACAGCGAGTTCGGACGTACCAGGTGTGCCGCATGGTGCCCGAGCATCGCGTGAAGACCTGCTGCTATCAGGTGTGCCGCATGGTCCCTGAGCAGCGTATTCGGACCTGCTGCTACCAGGTGTGTCGCATGGTTCCTGAGCAGCGGGTGCGGACGTACCAGGTGTGCCGCATGGTTGCCGAGCAGCGGGTGAAGACCTGCTGCTACCAGGTGTGCCGCATCGAGAAGGAACAGCGGTGCCGTGAGGAGTGCTACAAGGTCTGCCGCATGGTGGAGGAGACCTGCGTGAAGCAGGTGCCGTTCTGCATCACCCGGCCGGTTCACTCCACGAAGACCATCGAGGTCACGAAGCTCGTGCCGAAGAAGGTCGCCTACACCGTGACCAAGTGCGTGCCGAAGACGGTCTACCGCGAAGTGCCCTGCTGCGAGTGAGCAGACTTTACGGCCGGCGGGGCATCCATGCCCCCGCCGGCCTTCGCGGCCGCCGCGCGCACCTCCGGGCTCCCGATTCCGTGCGGCTTGCGTGATCGTCCGCACGAGCAAACGGGGCATCCGCTCATCGAAGTCTCGCTGGCGATCACCCCTCGCGGATGCGAAGCGAGAGAAGAAAAGCCCTCGGCGATAGCCGTGGGGCTGCGGGTGGAACTCCGTCCCGCTGGCTATCTCGCAAGGGCTCGCCCAATCACCCGCAGCCCCCTCGCTACCGCGAGGGGCTTTCATCAGTCGCCTCGCCGCGTCATTTCTTGGAGGCGAGTGCGTTCCCTCGCCTACGCTATCTCCGGTTCGATGCTCGCTGACATCGAGCCCTTCGAGCGGGCGACGAGGCGGTCGGCACCGAAGGCGTGGATTTGGTCGCGCTTGAGCTCGGCGTGCTCCTTCGTGGTGGTGAGCACCACGACGCGGCCCTTCGTGTCCACCTCCAGGGCCATCTTCAGGCCGGTCACCACTGGGTGGCCGAAGAGCTTTGTGAGCATCGCGACCACGTACTGGTAGGTGTGGTCATCGTCGTTCCAGAGCACGACGTGGTAGCGGGGCTGCCGTTTCGGCTTTGTCTTGGAGTGCGACTCGACCGCTGGAGCGGCCTCCTCGACGTCATTCTCAGCAACGGCACTCGCAGCAGGAGTCATCGCTCTGATTTAACCGTGGAAAAGCCATCCATGGCCTTTTCCACTCGGCTCGACTGCGAGCAAAGCCAAGGTTTGCCCGCAGTCAGTCACCGCTGCATCCTGCAGCGGCACCGGGCGAAAAGAATGTATTGTATGGAGGCCGTGGCCGCGAGCCACTGTGCTTGTTTCCCTGGAGCCCGCCTGTGCTCGACCGCCGTTTCGTCGCCGACAACATCGATCTCGTCTCCGCCAACTGCACCCTCCGCGGTGTCACCGCCGACATTGCTCGTTGTGCCGAGCTCGACAAGCTCCGCCGGCAACTCCAGGCCGATATCGACAAGCTCAACCAGGAAGCCGGGGCCGTCAGCCGCTCGATCGGCAAGGCCGCCGATGCCGCTGAGCGAGACGCCCTCAAAGCCGAAGGCCGCAGGCTTCGCGAAGAGGTGTCTGCCCTCGAGGCGAAGGCTACGGAAGTCACCGCCGAGGCCGATGCCATTCTGCGCCTGATCCCAAACCTCACCCATCCCGACGCACCCGTCGGCGGCGAAGACGCAGCCGTCGAAATTCGTCGCGGGGCCACCCCTGTGCGGCAGTTCGACTTCCAGCCCGTCGATCACGTCGCCCTCGGCGAGCGACTCAGCCTCTTCGATTTTGAGGCGGGAGCCCGCGTCGCCGGTCACGGGTTTTATTTTCTCACCGGGGATGGAGTGCTCCTCGAGCTCGCGCTTCAGCGGTACGCCGTTGAGCTGCTCATGCAGGAGGGCTTCCGGATCATGACGACGCCCGACCTGGCCCGCGACACGATCCTCGAAGGCACGGGCTTCATGCCTCGCGGCCCCGAGACCCAGATCTATTCCATCGCCGGCACAGACCTCTCCCTCGTGGCCACCGCCGAGATCACGCTCGGCGGCGCCTACCACGAGAAGATTTTTGACGAGGCTGAGCTGCCCCTCAAGCTCTGCGGCATCAGCCACTGTTTCCGGACCGAAGCCGGCGCCCACGGCCGGGCCACCCGCGGGCTCTACCGCGTGCATCAGTTCACGAAGGTGGAGATGTTTGCCTTCACGACACCCGAAGACAGCGAGGCGATGCACGAGGCGCTCCTCGGCATCGAGTGCCGCCTCTTCGACGGCCTGGGCATCCCGTACCGCGTCATCGACACGCCGACCGGCGACCTGGGCGGCCCGGCCTATCGGAAGTTTGACCTCGAAGCCTGGATGCCCGGCCGCGGCACCGGCGGCGAGTGGGGCGAAGTGACGAGCACCTCCAACTGCACCGATTTTCAAGCCCGCCGCCTCGGCATCCGCTTCAAAAAGGCCGGCGAGAAGGGCACGACCTTCGCTCACACGCTCAACGGCACCGCCGTCGCGATCAGCCGAGCGATCATCGCCCTCATCGAGAATCACCAACAGGCCGACGGCTCAATCACAATCCCCGCGCCCCTTGTCGCATGGATGGGCAAGGACCGGATCTCAGCGTGATCGGCGAAAGCCGAAAGCGGGTCGTGAAATCGACCCCTCTTCACCGCCTTGAAGGCGGTGTTGTTCAAAGCCCAGCCACCCCGCATGCTAGCCCCTCGCGATAGCGAGGGGACGGCGGGTCAATTGGGCGAGCCCGTTTCATGATGGGAAACGGGAAGAGCGGCCAACCGCAGTCCCTCGGCTATCGCCAAGGGCTTTTAGTGTGGTTCATCCGAAGTAACCCCTTACGCAGCGGGTCGCTTCAGGCACTTGCGCCGGTGGGTTCGCACCGCGATCAGTCCGTCGTGAAGGGCGAGGCGGGCAGGCCGGTCTTGTTGTAAAGATTGCAGCCAGCCGGATTGGACTCGTAGGCGTAGCGGACATGCTTGGGATCCGCGACACCCTCGGCCCAGATGACCACCGTCTCGCCGTCGATCTTCGCCTTGGCCCAGTGCCACTTGCCATCCGCGGCCTGGATGCTGAAGCGGGCGAGCTCGGTGCCGGTGGCTTCCTGCGTTGGGTTGAGCCCTTCTTTCTTGCCGACCATGAGCCCACCGTCGACGTGGTCGAAGTGGATGCGGACCTTGTCGCCCTCGACGGCCATCGACTTGTAGAGTGGGCCGGAAGGGACGATGTCTTTCTTGCCGTAGGTCTGGTGCAAGGCCCACCGTGCGAGCCGGGAGCCGACATCCTGCTTGTTCTGCGGATGGATGTTCTTGGCGTCGCCGATGTCGATGATGACGGCCATGCCGGTGTGGGGCAGATCAAGGGCACGGCGCTGGGCCTCACGGACCGGCCCCCATCCGCCACCGGCCGGGTTGTCGGTCTCGGCCTGAAAGTCGGCAAGCTGCACCCAGTAGAACGCCAGCTCGGGGTTCTGAAACACGCTCCGCCAGCCGTGGACGAGCGCTCGCTGCTTGGGGGCATAACCGAGCCCATCGTTGGTGTTGGACTCGCCCTGATACCAGATGGCCCCGCGGACGCTCAGAGGCGTCAGGCCGTGCACCATGGCGTTGTAGATCGCCGCCGGCTGGTTCTGATTGACTTTGGACTCCTTGTTGCGGCCGCGGACTTCATCGGCGGTGCCCTTGAGCGACTCGACCTTGTCGAAGCCCTCGGGCGGGGTCCACGGCTCGATGCGCGTGCCGCCCCAGTTCGTCCCGATCAAGCCGATCGGCACGTCGAGGCCCTTCAACAGCGTGCGGCCGAAGAAGTACCCCACGCCGCTAAACTCGCCGATCGTCTGCGGCGAGCACGCCTGCCACGAGCCCGGCACGTCGGGCTGCGGCAGCGGCGCGACCGTGTGGCCCGGCACGTTGAAGAGACGAATCTGGGGGAGATTGGCCGCGGCGATCTCGTTGGCCGCGTCGTGCGATTGTCCCACGCCCCACTCCATGTTGGACTGCCCCGAGCAGATCCACACCTCGCCCACCAGGACCTTCTCGAGCGCAACCGCGTTCTTGCCCTTGATCGAAATGCTGTACTCCGTCCAGGAGGCCTTCAGCGGCGGCAGCTCGACCTTCCAGGTACCGTCGTCGCCGGCCTTCGTTGTCGTGGTCTTTCGAGCCATGCTCACGGTGACTTGTTCGCCCGGCTCGGCTGTGCCCCAGATGCGGATGGGCATCTGCTGCTGGATCACCATGCCGCTCTGGAAGATGTTCGCGAGCGTCACGTTCGCCCACGCCGACGGCGACCATGCGAGGACGATCGCTGCAACAACCAGCGGCGACAACAAGCGCAGCTTCATCATGGGAGAAGACTCCGTGAAAGGGGTAGGGGCCGATCCGCAAGTCGCTTGAGGTGCCCTGCTCGTCAGCGTTACCACTTCAAGCCGAAGCGGGCGCCGTCGCTGTCACCGCCGACGCCACCCTTCAGCGGCGTGCTGCGCTTCTTTGGCGGCAGCGGCGGAACGTCAGGTTCTGGTTCGGCCTCGGATTCAACCGAAGCACCGCGGTCAGCCCGCTCGGCCGGAGCCGGGGCAAGCGCCTTGATCGAGAGCGAAAGTTTCTGGCCGTCGGGATCGATCGAAAGCACGCGGCACTCGACCTGCTCGCCCTCCTTGACCACATCCGCCACGCTGCGAATCCGCCGCGTCGCCAGTTCCGAAATATGCACGAGCCCCTCGACCCCCGGCTCGAGCTTCACAAACGCCCCGAACTGGGCAATCCGAGTCACCGTGCCTCGCACCGTGACACCCGTGTGATACTTCTCGCCAGCCCGCTTCCACGGGCTCTCGATGAGGTCGCGGGCCGAGAGACCGATCTTGCCAGTCTCATGGTCGACCTTCTTGACGATCACGCGGACCCTCTGACCCGCCTGGAGAATGTCGGCGGCGTTCGCCACACGCTCCCACGATAGCTCGCTGACATGCACGAGCCCTTCGACACCATTGCCGATATCGACAAAGGCCCCAAACTCGCGGACGTTCCGAACGATGCCGTCAAACTCGGCGCCTGGTTCGAGCGTCTCGAGCATTTTTGATTTGGCTTCGGCTGCCTGCTTCTCGATTACGGCGCGACGCGATAGCACAAGCCGCCTCGCGGCCGGCACGATCTCGGTAACAAGCGTCTCGAGCGTCTGCCCCACCATCTCTTCGAGGTTTTCGACCCGCCAGGTGCTCACGAGGCTCGCCGGCATGAAGCCACGCAGCCCCGCCACCTCGCACTCGAGGCCTCCCTTGTTGGCCGCGATCACCCGAGCTTCAACCACCATGCCCGCTTCAAGCTGCGACCAGTTCTCGACGGCTACGGCCCGGTTGCCCGGGGCCACGTCGTAGAGACCGTCTTCCTCGTTACGGCCGCCAACGTTCACTTCGACGACCTGACCTGGCTCCGGAATCTCGTCGCCACGCTCGAGGAAGCCAGCGAGCTTCATCGCGCCCTGGCGTCGCCCACCCAGATCAAGGAACGCCGTATCCGGGCCGATTGAGATGACGACACCCTTCACGCGCGAGCCCGGATCAATCGGTGCGTCGGCCCTGAGCAATGCCTGAGCGTCGAGCATGTCGTCGATCGCGAGCCCTTCGACAGCGGCCGCGAAATCCGCCTCCAAGTCGTCGTCGAGCCCCACCCGAAGATTCGGAATCGCCACCCGCTTGGCCGGCGGCAACACATCGGCCGGCGACGGCATCTTGACGCCATCTCGTCGCTTGCCCCGGCCACCTCGCGGCGACCGATCACCCTCGCGACCACCGGCCGGAGGGGCCTGCGGAGCGGGGGACTGAGTCACCGATGCCGTGGACACGACCGGCTCACTCGCTGGCGACTCGCCAGCAGGCAACTCGCTCGACGGTGCTCCCGTGGCCACCGGCGGCAACACGTACTGCACCTTCGGCGCGAGCGTCGGCGGCGCGACGCCAGCCCGTTGCGTGCCAATCGGAATCCGCCGTGGGCGCGCGGCCTCTTCGACGTCAGATTCAGAAGGCGTTCCCTCGGGCGTATCACTCATCGGCTAGGCCGCTCTCCGCCGCGCGTCATGCTTTCATGGTCGCCGCCGCACGCCGCGGCGGCTATCGGACAAGTGAACGAAGGCCATGGATGCTTCGTTCACGTCCCAACCAACCCCCGCCGCAGGATGCGGCGGCTACCCACCAAGTGAACGAAGGCCATGGATGGCTTCGTTCACGTAAAGTTGCGGGAAACAGGACTTGAACCTGCACGGTATTACTACCACCAGGCCCTCAACCTGGCGCGTCTGCCAATTCCGCCATTCCCGCGTTTTTATGGTGGGTGTCGATAATGAAGCGACACCCACCTCTAAGGGCATTCTCAGGCCTGAGGGCCGCCCGTCAAGCGGGTGTCGCGGGCAACGCTGGCGGCGGTAAGCCCGCGGGCTGCGAGGGCGTCACCCGCGGCAACCATACCAGCCAGAATGCCAAACACTCCGAGGCTCCAGGCCACGTTACCCACGGGGACCCAACGGTAGAACGGAAGCCCAGCCGCCAGGCAGGCGAGGAGGCCCTCGGCGGACTTCGGGTACATGTCAGTCAAAAGCCAGTGAGCACAGTCGGACAGAGGAAAGACGATCGTGCTGGCGAGCGCCCCGCCCACCACATTGGGCCAGCGGGTGTCACTGCCGACCCTGCCCAGGAGGCCGAAGCGACCAAGCAGAACCGGCCATGTGAATCCGGCGAATATGACCACCGCCATGAGCAGATGATCGTGGACAGGCAAAAAGAGATTACCGAGGGCGATCGCCGCCACGGGCACGCTTGCCGCCAGGAGCGTTGAAGGAAAAATCACTCCGGCGGCCAGGGCGACCGCAGCCATCGGCGTGATGTTCAAGCCGGGCTGCCAGGCTCGGCCCACGACTGCAAGCGTGACCAGGAAGAGCCAGGCGACCACGAGCATGGCTGCTGAGGGTCGGTCGGCGGTGTCGCTGGCTGTGGCGTGGCGTGTGTGGGCGTTCATGCGTGGGGCGCAACCTCCATGGGCCTCTCCACCTTCGGCGGGCGTGAAGAATTGCCGTTACACTACCGGTTTTCCGGTTCCAGGCAAGCCAGAATAAACCCGCCCATGCCCGCAAGCGTCCGGGAACTTGCCACCCTCACTATTGAGCGAGCGGCCGACGGTATCGCGACGATCTCATTCGCTGTCCGGGACCACCGGCAGAACGTCATCACCCGGCAGGTTTTTTCAGACCTTTCAGAGGCGCTCGATGACCTCGGCCGAGGGCCCAGGCCCGTGGGCGTGATCCTGCGATCGACAAAGGAAGGAACCTTCTTCGCCGGGGCCGACCTCGATCGGATCGATGCCCTCGGCTCGATGCCGGCCGCCGAGGTCGAGCAGGTTTGCGACACCGGCAAGGCGATCTTCGGGCGGCTCTCCGCATCCTGGCCAACCGTCGCCGTGATTGACGGCACCTGCCTCGGCGGCGGCCTCGAACTGGCGCTCGCCTGCGATTTCCGCGTGGCAACAAATGCCGCGCACACGTCGCTCGGGTTCCCGGAAGTAAAACTCGGACTCCTGCCGGGATGGGGAGGCACCGTTCGTGCTTCCAGGCTGATCGGGCCAGGCCCGGCGATCGAGCTCATCGCCTCGGGCGAGGCGATCGATGGGCCGGCGGCAGAACGCCTCACCCTCGTTGACGCGTGCGTTCCGCCAGACGTCGCCCTTGAATCCGCGGGTCGCATCATCGCGATGCGAAGCGGTGCCGCGGTTGCCGAGCGCCGCCGCCGACTGGCCGAGCCGGTTGTGCTCGATCCTGCCGAGCGGGATTTTCTCGAAGCGACCACCGCAGTCGTGATCCTTGGTCGCACCGGTGGCCACTACCCCGCACCGCCAGCGATCCTCGAGGCCATCCTTGCAGGAGCCATGCTCGATGCCGAGGCAGCGAGCCACCTCGAATCCAAGACCTTCGCCCGGCTCGCGGCGACGCCGGTCCACCGCAGCCTCTTGAGAGTTTTTCGACTTGGCGAGCGGAACCGTCGTGATCCGGGCGTGGGCAGGGCCGTGGCCGAAGCACCATCGCCCATTTCGAGGGCTGCGGTTGTGGGCGCCGGGATCATGGGCGCCGGCATCGCCGCCCGGCATCTGCGAAGCGGCCTCGGCGTGACGCTTGTGGATATTGATGCCGACGCTCTGGCTCGAAGCGTGCCGGGCATCCTGGAAGAGGCCGCGTGGGACCGCGGGGCCAAACGCGCCGACCCCGACGCGGCGATGGCCCTCGCGGGCCGTCTGCAAACGGCCACATCGCTCGAGGCGCTTGCGGGGGCCGACCTTGTGATCGAGAGCGTCCTCGAACGCACCGACCTCAAACAGAAAGTGCTCGCCGACATCGAGCGGGCCGTCAGCCCGACCGCGATCATCGGCACCAACACCTCCACGAACCCTATCGCAAAACTGGCGGAAGCGATTTCGGAGCCGTCGCGGTTCTGCGGGATGCACTTCTTCAATCCCGTGCGTCGCATGATCCTCGTGGAAGTCATCCGGGGGCCTGCCACGAGTGATGCCACGGTGGCGGCGGTCGTAGCCCACGCCAAGCGGCTCGGAAAATGCCCGGTGGTCGTTCGCGACAGCCCCGGCTTTCTCGTCAACCGCGTGTTGATGCCCTATCTCCACGAGTCGATCGAGATGGTCCGCGAAGGCGTTGAGCCCGCGCGGATCGATCGCGTCGCCCGCCGCTTCGGTATGCCGATGGGCCCGATCGAGCTCTACGACATGATCGGCCTCGACACCGCTTTCTACGCGGGGCTTGTCTTATCGGCGGCATACGGCGATCGCATCGACGCCTCGCCGCTCATCCCCGCCTTCGTGAAGGCAGGCCGCCTCGGACGCAAGTCCGGAGTGGGTTTTTATCGCTTCCGTGGCACGGGACCGAAGGCGCGGATCGTTGGCGTGGATGACGACGCGGCGAGGATCGTGAGCCGCTACGCCCTGCCGCCCCGCGACAACACCGATCGCACGATCGCCGACCGGCTCCTGCTGCCGATGCTTCTCGAGGCGCTGCGTGTGCTCGACGAGGGGATCGTCCGCGAACCGAGCGACATCGATCTGGCCGTTATCCACGCCCTCGGGTTTCCAGCGTTCCGCGGTGGCCTCATGGCCTGGGCCGACTCGCTCGGTGTCGATGAGATACTTCGGCGTCTGGAACCACTCGCCGACCTCGGCGTGCGGATGCAGCCCACCGCGAGCCTCTTGGAGCGGGCAGCATCCGGCCGGAAGTTCACGGAGTGACAGCCATGGCGAAAGACACCACGACGCCCGTGATCGTTGCCTGCTGCCGTACGGTGATCGGCCGGGCCCATGCAGAGAAGGGCCTCTATCGAAACGTGCGCGGCGATGAGCTCGCCGCGGCAGTCGTGCGGGCTGCCGTTGAACGCAGCGGCGTGGACCCCGACACCATCGAGGATGTCGTGCTTGGCGCGACGCAGCAGCGCGGCGAGCTCGGCGGCAACGTGGCGCGGTGTGTCGCCCTCATGGCCGACCTGCCTTTCTCCACCGCGGGCACGACGGTCAACCGTCTCTGCGGCTCGTCGCTCGAGGCCCTTGCTCGTGCGGCCCACGCCATCGCAGCGGGCGCGGCAGATGTGCAGGTCGTCGCCGGCGTCGAGCACATGCATCACCTACCGATGGAGTCGGCCGTCGACATCCATCCGCGGGTGTTCGCCCGTTCAAGCCGCGGCATGCTCTCGATGGGGCTCACCGCGGAGCACCTTGCTGCATCGCACGGCATCAGTCGCCGTGCCCAGGAGGAATACGCCGTCGAAAGCCATCGACGCGCCGCTGCGGCCACGGCCGCTGGCCTTTTTGAAGACGAGATCGTGCCGGTGGTGGGCCATGACGAACAGGGGGCGATCATCGAGGCTTGGATCGACCAGTCGATCCGGGCCGACACGACCCTCGAGGCAATGGCGGCGCTCGAGCCGGTGTTCCTGCCCACGATCGGCACCGTCACGGCCGCGACGAGCGCGCCCTTGAGCGATGGCGCAGCGGCCATGGTGGTGATGAGCGAGGCCGAGGCCACTCGTCAGAAACTCGAACCACTGGCCCGCGTCGTGGCTACGGCCGTTATCGGCGTGCCACCCGCCGCGATGGGCACTGGGCCGATCGCGGCGACTCGAAAGCTCCTGTCGCGGCCCGCAGCGGCTGGGATCGCGCTTGCCGATATCGATCTTGTGGAGCTCAACGAGGCCTTTGCGGCGCAGGCGATTCACTGCATTCGCGAGCTTGGCCTCGACGCGGCGAGAGTCAACGTGCGGGGTGGGTCGCTCGCCATCGGCCACCCGCTCGGGGCGAGCGGCGCCCGGATCACGACGACGCTCCTGCACGCGCTTCGCGACTCCGGCGGCCGTTATGGCTTGGCCACGATGTGCATCGGCCTGGGGCAGGGCATCGCCGTGCTCTTTGAGCGAATGGAGTCGTCGCGATGAGGCGGCTCGGGGACTGGCTCGTTTTCCTTGGGGCAGGTGCCTGTCCTCGTCCGCGGCCTCGTCCGCGGCTCGCCCGTCCGCGGCTCGGGGTTGCCCGTGCCCCATCGCCGGACGTTCGCTGCGGCCAATCTGGCCTTCGCTCACTCGATGTTTGCTGCGCTTCGCCATCCATGGCTTCGCTTGCAAACAACGCCGGCGACAGGGCACGGGCAACCCCTCGCGGATTTCACGATGAGTGACGAGGCGCGCATTCAATCATCGAGAGATGCGACACGGGCTGATGGCGCATTGGCCGAATCTGAGGCCACACTCGTTGGCCTCTTCACTGCGCGGGTGGCTGCTACGCCCGACCGGGCCGCGGTGGCCGTTGTTGATGGTGGGGCGGTCACAATGTGGACGTGGTCGGAGCTGGCCGTGGCGGCGGTCCAGGCCGCGAGGCACATGGAAGCCGCTGGGCTTGGTCGCGGTGATCGCGTGGTCCACGTCGGCCCACACTCGCCCGACTGGATCGCCGTTGATGTGGCGTGTCTGCTGGCGGGGCTCGTGCATGTGCCGCTGCATGACGATGCCTCGGTGGCAGAACACCGCGAGCAACTCGCGTGGCTCGATCCCAAGGGTGTTGTGTTCAGTGGCCCTGCGCGGCCCGGCTCGCTCGGTGCCGCCGACGTGCCTGGTCGGATTGTCGTGTCGCGGCCCGCCGGCGGTTTTCTCGCGCGGAACGACGGTGATGAGGCTGGCCTTGCTGACGCGCTCGCCGCATGCGCCGCATGCGTCGCTGCAACCAATCCCGATGCTCCAGCGACGATCGTGCTGTCGTCGGGCACCACGGGGACCCCGCATGGTGTGGTCCACTCGCAGCGGTCGCTCGCCTGGAACGCCCGGGCCGTGTCTGGCGTGTTTCTGTCAGACCCACGGGATGTGCGTCTCTCCTGGCTCCCGGCGAGCCATCTCTATGCGCGGGTCGGCGATCTCTACTCCGCGGTGGCGCGAGGTGGCTGTCTCAATGTGGTCGCTGATCGCACACAACTTCTCGACGCATGCAGGGCGCTGCCACCGACCGTGATCCTTGGCGTGCCCGCGTTTTTTGAGCGGCTCGAAGCAGGCGTGCGAAGCGGAAAGATCGCTGATTTGGCCGCGGCGATCGGGGGCGAGGTGCGCGTGTGCATCTCAGGCGGTGCGCCGCTCCGCGAGCGAACGGCGGAGCTGTTTGCGGCGCGAGGTGTGCCACTCGTCGAGGGGTATGGGCTCGCTGAGGCGGGGCCGGTGGTGGCGGTGGCCACGCCGCGGAATCGCCGGCCGGGCTCCGTGGGGTTCCTGCTTCCCGGCATCGAAGTGCGCATCGACGATCGTGCGGAGAGCTGCGGTCAGTTGCTCGTGAAGACGCCCTCACGTGCACCTGCCGTGATTGAGCCGCATGAGCCACCACGCACGCTTCCCGAGTGGCTCGAGACGGGCGATGTCGGCGAGCTCGACACGGAAGGAAATCTCCGCATCACCGGTCGTCTCAAGGATGTGCTGGTGCTCCCAAACGGCATCAAACTTCCTCCCGCCGAAGTTGAGCGGGCGCTTGCCGAGGATGAAGCGGTGGCGCAGGTGTGCGTTGTCAGCGATTCGGATGGCTGGCCTCTCGCGGTCGTCGTGCCGGAGCCTGCGGTGATCCGCCGCACGCTCCGCCGGCTTGGCATTGTCGTCTTCTCGCGGCGATCGGCGGTGCGCCATCCGAGGCTCGTGGAGTGGCTCACCCGGCGGCTTGCGCGGCGACAGCATCACCTGCCACGAGCGTGGCGTGTGCGTCGCGTGGTCGTGATGGACCGGCCTTTTGATGCATCACGCGGCGAAATCACTCCGTCACAAAAACTTCGCCGCGACGTGATCGAAAAAGGTGTCAGGAACCTTTTCCGAGAAGACGACGGCTTGCGACAACCATGGAAGCCCCTCGCGCCAGCGAGGGGACGGCGAGAATTTGGGCGAGCCGGCTTGGGAGTGGACGACGGGGCGGTGCACCACCCGCAGCCCCCCGGCTCACGCCGGGGGCTTGGATCGCGTGATGGCGATGTGAAGTCTTTGGTGTCTGCCGTGTGGCACGGCGGCCCGGGCGGCTTTGCCGCGGCGGCGGCGCTCGCGGCCGAGCCCCAGGCTTCGGCGGTCGAGGCGGTGATCCAGCGAGCCGAAACCGAGATCGCGCGGCTTCGTGAGGCGGGCACGCTCTACGACCCGCCTGCGGGCGACCTGCCGCCGACGCCACCGATCGATGATCCACCTCCGCCCCCGCGTGGAAAATTCTCGGCCGCTGCCGAAGCGGCGCTCGGCGAGACTGGCCTCTGGGGGCTGGCGGTGCCCGAAGCGTTTGGTGGAGCGGGAGCGTCGATGGTCGATCTCGCGCGAGCCATCACGCGGCTCGCAGCCAATGTGCCCACGGCCGCCGGAATGCTCGCCGTGCATTCATCGATCGGCGCCGTCTCGGCACTTGCCACCTTCGGTACGCCCGAGCAGCAGGCGCGCTTTCTGCCGGGCCTCGCCGCTGGCAAACCGCTCTCCATCTTTGGGGCCACCGAGCCCGACGCCGGCTGCGACCTTGCCCGTGTGCAGTCGATGCTCGAACGCCGCGACGGCAGGCTCCTGCTCACCGGCACCAAGATGTTCATCACGAACGCCGTTCACGGTCGGCTCGTAAAAATTCTTGCCATGCTCGACGGAAAGCCGGCCGTCGTGCTCGTCCAGTTGCCCGACACCGATACCGACACGTTTCGGCTGCGGCACTATGCCATTCATCCCCTCAAGCACACCGCCAACGCTGCCCTCGAATTCTCGGAGTGTGAGGTGAGCCCAGACGATGTGCTGGCCCCGCCCGCTGGCAGCGATGGCATGGCGATCGTGTGGCATGGCCTTAACCGTGGCCGCACGACGCTGGCTGCCCAGGCCGCTGGCACGCTGCGACTCGTGCTCTCGCATGCCGTAGAACATGCCAAGCGTCGCCACACGTGGGGCCAGCCGATCGCCTCGCGGCAGCTCATCCAAGGACGGCTCGGCCGGATCGCTGCGTCGATCGCTGCGTGCGATGCGGTGAGCATGTGGGCGGCGGCGGCTGTGGATGGCGGCGGCGGCGAATGGGAGGCAATCACCGCAAAGATCGTCGCGAGCACATGTGTGCGCGAGGCGGCGATGGACGCGCTCGGCGTGCATGGCGGCCGGGCGTTTTTGGTTGGCCATCCACTTGGCGATGCGTTCCACGATCACTTGGCGGTCGGGGTGTATGAAGGGGAGAGCGATCTGCTTGGGCTCGCCCTCTTTCGCGGCATCGCCAAGGGGCATCCTCTCGCATCTCTTCCGCGCGAAGCAGGATCGCTGCGCCGCGCAGCCGCCTGGCTCGCCTGGCGGGCACGTCTGATGGCTCGCCTCTCGAGCCGTCACCACGACTCCACCATTCTGGATCGGCCGCTCCGTCGGTCTGCCGCATCTGCTCGGCGGCTTCTGGCCAAGACGGCCCGGCGGATCGATCGCGCCATCCGGCGTCATGGCCGCGGCCTCGCCAACCACCAGCTTGAAATTGGCGTGCTATCACAAGACGTTCGCGACCTCGCAAGCGTCCTCGCCGTCGCCTGGCATGCCGATACCTCGGGCGACGAAAAGGCCGTCGTCGCCGCGGAGTGCTGGTGCCGATTGGCGCTCGCCCGCGTCACCGGCCGGAAGCCGACCCCAGGCGACCACGCCGCCCTGGCCGCCGTGGGGGCTGCAACTCTGGACGGGCTCGCTCGTTAAATGGCAGTGGGCCGACGCACAGGCCCGATCAACCCATCAAGGAGATAGCCCCATGTTTCGCTCGTTCAGCATTCGCGCGCTCGTCGCTGCCGTCGCCTGTGTCAGCGCCGGGACAACCCTCGCGGCCGATGAACCGAAGAAGGATCGCGACCCCGCCAAGTTCTTCCAAAAGAAAGACGCCAACGGCGACGGTGTCCTGTCGCTCGAGGAGTTCAAGACCGGGATGCCCGAGAAGGTTGCCGCCAAGGCCGAAGGCCGCTTCAAGAAGCTCGACACGAGCGGCGACGGACGGGTCTCGCGAGAAGAATTCACCGCTGGCATGAAGGATCGTCGGAAGAAGCCTTAAGCGGCTCCCCGGGCAGCTCCGGTCACTCGCTGCGGACGAGCACGGGCCACCAACTGCAGAGATACCAGGCGCGAGGGGTGGCGAGCTCGGCAAAGGCTTCGAGGGAGAGGCTCGCGCCCGATGGCCGACCGCCGAGCACTTCGTCGAAGAGGCCCTTCGGCTTGGTGTACTTCACGACCATCGCCGTCTCTTCTTTGAGACCGGCAAGCTCCACGGCTCGCTTCACCGCGTCGTCAAGAAATCCGATGCGGTCCACGAGGCCGGCTTCCTTCGCCTGCTCGGCCGTAAAAATCTGGCCCGTGGCGACGGCGTCTACCGCAGCGTCATCGAGCTTCGGGCGGCCGGCCTTCACGATCGACTTAAACCGCACGAACATGCCGTCCACGAGCGATTGCAGAATCTCCCGCTCCTTTTTCGCCACCTCGGGTGAGCGGTCTTTCGTGGGGCTCAGCATCTGCTTGAGGGGCCCGCTCGCGATCGAGTCGTCGCGGATGGCGATCCTGCCGAGCGCCTCCGACACATCAAAGTGCGGAATGATGACGCCGATCGAGCCCGTGAGCGTGGCAGGCTCGGCGAAGATGACATCGTCGCGACCGCCATTGGCCATCGCCACGTAGTAGCCGCCGCTGGCCGCCAGGCCCCCCATGCTCACCACGACTGGCAGCTTGCGGTCGGCGATGATCTGCGAGAGACGGTGGTGGAGCTCGTCGCTGCCGCTCACGGTGCCGCCGGGCGAATCGACCCGCAGGACGATCGCCTTGACGGACGGGTCGTCGGCGGCGTGATCGAGCTGAGCCCGGGCAAATCCGTCGCCCCCCATGATGGCCCCGGCCACGGTCACGATCGCCACCTTGTCGCCCGCCGACCGGGAAAGCGAGTGCCACTTCTCGACGACCTGGGCGTCGCGCTGAAAATACTGTGAGAAGGCCGCGGCACTTCCGAGGGCCGACATGAAGGAAATGCCGGCCACAATCCAGGCCGCCCGCGTGCTCCAGCGACTCCAGCTCCCGGGCTGCTCGAGAATCACCCGCGTGGGCTGCTGTTGGTCGCTGGACATGCTCGCTTGCTCCCTGAATGCTGGACAGAACCGGCCGTGTGAGGGCCGCTGGCACGCCATTGTACGCGGCATGAGCGCCCGCGTGCGGTTGCCCTCTTTGTGCGTCGGTCGCTACCCTTTGGGGTTCGCGGCAGATGGATCGCCGCGAGTTTCAGAGGAGCGATTGCACGTGTTCGTTTGCGTCAGCACGGAATGCCTTCCCCATATGCCGCTCAAGGCCGCGATGGAGCGGCTCGCGGAGCTCGAATTCACGGCCGTCGAGCTCGATGTTCACGAGACCGGCGGGCATCTCCTGCCGGCCGAGGTGGCGGCCGACCCCGAGGCGGCGATTGCCGCGTGCAGCGACCTCCAGCGGCTGCGGCCGGTGGCTGTGTCGTTTGCAGCGTCCGACAGCCCGGTCTTCTTCGATCATTTCGACGCCTGCTGCCGTCTGGCCAAGTCGCTTGGCGTCGTGACGATGGTGGTCGAGGCGTCGGAGCCCGGCACACCCTTCAACGTCGAAATCGAGCGGCTTCAGAAGCTCGTTACGATCGCCGCCAAGCTCGGCGCAGTCGTCGCGGTGAAAACCACGGCCGACCGTATGACGAAAGACGCGGAGACGACCGCGTCGCTCTGCCGCAACGTGCCAGGGCTCGGCGTCACGCTCGACCCCAGCCATTTCATCTACGGCATGAAAAAGGCCACGTCATGGGAGTCGATCCTGAAGTACGTCATGCACGTGCATCTGCGAGACACGAAGCCCGACATATTTCAGGTGCGGATCGGCCAAGGGGGCGTTGAGTACGGCAAGATCATGGCGCAGCTCGAGCGCTTAGGCTACGCCCGGGCGATCTGTGCCCACATGGCACCGATCGAGGGCGTCGATCAAGTCGCCGAGCTCCGCAAGATGCGGCTGCTTCTGGAAAGCCTTCTCTAGCCGACCGAAGCTTGTCGGAGGGCTTCGCCCGAATAGAAGCCCATGGCGCTAGCCGTGGGACTAGCTTTACGCGGCGCAGGCCATCCGTGGCTTCGCCCGAATAGAAGCCCATGGCGCTAGCCGTGGGACTGCGGGTGGAGGGCCTTTCCGCTTGTCATCGTGAGCGGTCTCGCCCAACTGGCCGCCGTCCCCTCGCTCTCGCGAGGGGCTTCCATGCAGCGCTGCACGCCAAGCAGTAATGACGAAACGCCAATGCACGCTGGCGCTGTGGTGCCCCCGCCCGCCGCTGCGCGCCACCGGGTTGTGCCGAATAGAAGCCCATGGCGCTAGCCGTGGGACTGCGGGTGGAGGGCCTTCCCGCTTTTCATCGTGAGCGGTCTCGCCCAACTGGCCGCCGTCCCCTCGCTATCGCGAGGGGCTTCTATGCGTTGCACCGTGTGATGGTGCCCGCCGCAACTGCCGGTGTGGTCAGCGAAGCGTCGTGCCTGACGCTTCGGCACGGGTGGCCATCTCGGCGTAGTTTCGCGACCGCTCGTCGTCGCCTTGCTCGGCATACATCGTCGAGAGGTTGCCGTACGCGACCGCGAGCGCCCGCTCTTCGAGCTGACCCGCATCGACCGCCTTGACCATGAGATCGACGCCACGACGGCCGAGCTCGAGCGCGTCGTCACGGCGGTCAACCTGCCAATACGAGATCGCCATGCTCACGTACGACTCACCCAGGCGGCCGAGGTCACCGTCGGCCTCGAAGCGTTCGTTCTCGTTCCAGAGGGGGATCGTGCGATCGAACCAGGTGACGGCCGTGGCATGGTCGCCCCGCTGGAGGCTGTGGAGGATGCCGATCCTGAAGAGGATATCTCCCACCTGTTTGCGTTCCTGGCCCGCCAGTTCGCGGTGCTCTGCACCGCGCTCGAGGTAGGCGGCCGTGAGCGTTGCGTTGTCGAGCATGTCGGAGGCATCGCCACGCACCTGAGCCGCCGCGAGGGCATCGGCGAGCGCCTGCCCCACCTCCCAGTCGATCTGCCGACGCCGCCATGGATCGGCCATGGTCTCACCCATGGCATCCCGAACCTCGAGCAGTCGCTTCACCCACGGCAGCGGTTCGATCGATTCGCTCGAGCCTGCAGCCACCGCGAGGGCCCCACGGCAGAGCTGGAGCTCGAGCACGCGTCGTTCGAAGTCCGATCCGGTGAATTCCTTGACAACTCCCTCTGCGCGAACGATCCATTTCGGGATCACGCGGCTCTTCTGCTGCCAGGTTCCCTTGGCGATCGCGAGGGCCGTGCCAAGATGCGCGTCGAGCAAAAGCTCGCGGACGGCGGCCTGGAGGGCTGGCGACTTCTTTGCGAGCAGCGGGGCGGCCAGCCGGATCGACTCAGTGAAGTACTCGACTGCCGCGCGGTGATCCGGCTTGTTGCCGGCGAGCGCTGCGCGACCGAGGAGCCGCTGGCACTGGGCCGCGATGAGCGGTGAGGTTTCGCCCGACGTCTCCACCTTGGCGATCAGCTCCCGTGCCTCCGCTGGCCGATCAAGGGCCAGCAGGATTCGGGCGAGCTTGAGCGATGCCCAGGTGGCATCGGGTGCGAGCCGCGTGGCGGCCTGCGCGAGCTTGAGCGCCGTGTTCCACTGCCCCTGATCGCATGCGATCGTGAGGAGCAGTTGATGGGCCCTGAGATGCTGTGGGTCGATCTCGATGGCGTGTTTCAGGTCGGCCGTGGCGTAGGCGGAGCAGGAATCGATCTCGCCCTCGGCACGCAGCACGAAGGCCTCGGGATCGAGCGGTTCGATAAGGATGGCGTTGGCCTCTTTGGTGCCCGGCTCGAGGCTCAGGATCACGCCCCGCTCGGGAAACACCTCGCCGATATCCTTCCCTTCGTCATTCATGATGGTGACTGTGCGAAGGTCGGTGATCTCGAGCTGGCGGGCGAGGTCAGCCAGCGCCATGGGCGCGGCCAGCTTGATCCCGATCGCAGCGACCTTGTCGTCGGCGAACGTCACTTCCACCCGCTCAAATGGCTCGAGCTTCCAGAAAGCGGAATTGGGATCGCCGTCTTCGCTCGGCTCGCCCTTGCCCCAGGTGGCCTCGAGCTCAGTCCGGCTGGTGCGGCCAGGGTAGGCGCCGCGAAAGCTGGCGGGATCGATCGAGAGCGTTGGCATCTCGTCTGGCGTCGCGGCAATCGGCGCGGTCACGCCGCCCGAGGGCGCCGCCTGTTCCGTGGCTGAGGGCGCCGGAGTGGAAGCAGGCACAGCCGCGGCCGGAGCGGCGGCGGGTGGCGCGGACGCGAACCGATCGGAAATCCAGCGGCGAACGCTGCCGGATGGAGCCGGTTGGGCCGATGGCGATTGCTTCGGCTGCCCCGCCGGCTTGGTCTGGGTCGCCGTTGGAATGATGGGCGCGGTGAGTGGCGCCGTGGAGGGCGATGGAGCCGCGGGCTGCTGCCAGTCGGCGACCGGACGGTTGGCTGTGGGGTCGCTCTCGACGCCAACGGCAGGCACGAGGGCGCTGTCATCGGTAGCGTCGTTCGCACCGGAGACCTGCGTCACCGTCGGTGGCGCTTCCGTCGATTCTTCTAAGGGCTGACCGATGGATTCGATCCAGCCTGGCACACGAAGTGGCTCCGAGGGTTTACCCTCGAGGTCGTCAGCGTGTGAGGCCGCCGCCCAGGCGACAGCCGCCAGCGGAAACGACAGGATCAATCGCATTGTCGAGGACCGCAGCGTGGCCACGAGGCGACTCCTTGAATCAGACGGGACAGAACGAGCAACAGTGCTGAAGTGACGCTCCAGAAACCCCGGAACGCACCGAGGCGGCGGGAACGTAGGGAACAGGGCAGGCTGGGTCCAGCCCAGCCTGCAAAGCCTTATTTAGGCGGCGCCGGCCATCCCTGGCCTCGTCCACATAGAAGCCCCTGGCGATAGCCGGGGGACTGCGGGTGGCCGGCCGTCCCGCTTCCCATCATCATGTGGGGCCGCCCAAACACCCCGCCGCCCCCTCGCTATCGCGAGGGGCTTGTATGAGCGTCCGTCGCGATCGGCCGTGTGGAGACCGCCGTCAGCGTGCTGGCGCGATCGGCTTGCATGCGGGCCGCGAGATTGCCTTGCTGCCCCAGCCAGCCTCAGCCGCTCGTCGAGGGTGTGTTCGCTGGCTAGCATGGGGCCTTCCTTGCAGGGTGAGCCATGTCAGACGCTTCGTCGCACGTTGTCATCATCGGTGGGGGCCTGGCTGGCCTCGCCGCCGCCGAAGCGGCGGTCGATGCCGGGCCGCCGGGCCGCCGTGTGACCATCATCGAAGCGTCCGGGCGGTTCGGTGGTGTCTTGGGTACCGTTCGTCACGGCGACGGCTGGCTCGTCGAGCGGTCAGCCGACTGCTTCCTGGCAGCGCGACCCGAGGGGATCGCGCTCGTCGAGCGACTGGGCCTTGGCCGAGCGATTGTCGGCGTGGACCCGCGGGTCCGCCGGGCGCTGGTGTGGCATCAAGGCCGCGCCGTGCCGGTGCCGCGTGGCTTTCGTCTCCTCGCCCCAGGACGGATCAGCGGCATCCTCGCGAGCCCGCTCCTCTCGCTCCAAGGGAAGGCCCGCATCCTCGCCGAGCGCTGGGTGCCCACGCGACGGACGGGCGATGAGGAGTCGCTCGAGCAATTTGTGATTCGAAGGCTCGGCCGCGAGGCCTTCGAGCGACTCGTGCAACCGCTCGCTGCCGGCATCTGGACAGCCGACCCCGCGAAGCTCGGCATGGCGGCCGCGTGCGGCGAGTTTCTGGCGATGGAGCAGGAATGCGGGAGCCTCTGGGCCGGCGAACGGGCCAGGCTCGGGAAGGCGCCGCCGGCGGCCGATGCCTCCGGCGCGCGATACGGTCAGTTCGTCACGTTTTCAAGCGGCATGGAGGCGCTCCCCCGCGCCCTCGTGGAGCACGTGCAGAACCGTGGCGTGGGCATGATCACGGCGCGGGCCGAACGGATCGTCCGATCGGGCGATCACTGGAATGTCACGGTGGCGCGAAGCGGCGCTGATACCGTGGCCGATGTGCTCGCGGCTGATGCGGTGGTCGTGGCCGTGCCTGCGGCACCCGCTGCGGTGCTCATGGCGGGCGTTGATCCGGCCATCGCTGCGGAGCTTGCGGGCATTGTTTATGCCGGGTCGGCCATCGTGTCGCTGGGGCTACGGCGGGAGCAGGTGACCCACCCACTCGATGCGGCAGGGCTCGTCGTGCCACGAGTGGCTGGCCGCCGGGCCCTTGCGATCAGTTTCTCGAGCTCGAAGTTTCCGGGACGTGCTCCGGCAGGGTGCGTGCTTGTGCGGGTGTTCCTCGGCGGCGCGCTTGATCCATCAGCCCTCGAGCTCGATGACGATGCCCTTGTGGCGCTTGCCCGCGATGAGGCGGCGGTGCTTATCGGCGCGACGGGCGCGCCGCTCATGATCCAGGTGGATCGTTGGGGGGGCTCGATGCCGCAGTATCACGTTGGCCACGCCGACCGCGTGAGCCGCATCGAGGCGGCGCTCGCTCGCCATCCGGGCCTTGCCCTTGCCGGTGCGGCGTATCGCGGCGTCGGCATCCCGCAGGTCATCGCCTCGGGGCAAGCCGCAGTGACACGCGCGGTAGGGTGACTTCGCCCATGGGTCTCAGCATTCAGCGGCCAAGGGGCCGCTGGGGCCAAGGGAACGCGGCGTACACGGTCGCCACACCCGGGTGGCCCACCACCTACTTCTTGCCAGCGGGTTTGCCAGCGGGTTTGCCAGCGGGCTTGCCAGTGGGTTTGCCAGCAGGCTTGGCAGCGTCGCCCTCGGCGGGATCCTTGACCTTCTTTTTCTTCATCGTGAGCTTCTGAACCCGCACCTTCGGCAGGCCGATGGGGCTTTGGCCTTCCGGCCATCGCTCCTGCTCCTTGAGCTTGACGATCCGTTCGGCCCGGGTGAGCACGCCCCGAACGCTCGAGGATCCTTTGCGGACCCGCAGGCTCTTGTCCATCGTCATGGTGGTATCCCTCGTCCGAGGCTTGTCTGGCATTGGCCCGAACCCGGCAAAAACGCCGCGGGCGGACCCCAGACGATACGCGGCCCCTCTGGTGTCTTCAAGGGCTCCCCCTGTAGGCCGCTGGCGACGCTCGTGGCCTCAGAGTCGCACACTCGCAATCGATGCCAGAAAAGCCTCCATGCTGGCGGGCCGACGGGCCGGGTCGGCGGCCACGCAGGCCATGATGGCCTCCCCGAGAGCGGGCGGAATCTCCGGCCAGGAATCCTGGATGAGCGCGGGGATCGAGTCGTGCGCCAGTGCCGCATTGCCGGTGGTGCCCCGAGCCCACGGGGCGGCGAGGGTGCAGATCTCATAGGCCGTCACGCCAAACGAGAAGATGTCGATCCGGCGGTCTGCCTGTCGCCGCCGCACCACTTCCGGCGCCATGTAGTTGGGCGTGCCGATCCGGTTGCCCGGCTGGAGAAACGACGGCTTGTCGGGCACGGTGAGCCCGAAGTCGAAGAGCACGAGCCGGCCGTCGGGACGCAGGATGTAGTTGCGCGGGCAGATGTCGCGATGCACGAAGCCTGCGGTATGGACCGTGGCAATCGCCTGGGCGGCCTGCCGCACGAGGTCGAGCCGCTGCGCAGGAGGGAGTGGCGTCTTGCCTTTGCCTGCCGACACGAGGTTGTGCAGGAGCACGCCTTCGACAAACTCCTGGAGCACGTAGGGATCGCCGGTGGTGGCGGTGCCCCATTCGATCGTCGTGGCGATGTGTGGGCCTTTGATCTTCGAGCCGATCTCCCCCTCGGTGGGCTTGTTGAGCTCCTTGTAGCGGGCCTCGATCGGCGCCGACTTCTCGCGATCGATGACCTTGAGCCCTTTGATGCCGTCGTCTTGGCGATCGCGGACCTTGTAGAACGACGACATCGTGCCGGAGTAGCTCTCGCGAAGCCGCTCAAAACGCTTCCAGAGATCGACTCGCTTCGGGCCGCCCATGAGCCCGGAAAAAAAATCAGCCAGCCCCATCAGTGCGTCACTCCATGAACTCGTCGTCTGCGGTGGCCCCGCCCATCCGCCTAAACTCCGCCACAAGCGTCGAAGAATCACCGCCGCGGACCACGCCTTTGTACGACTTTTTCTTGCCGTCCACGAGCACGTGGACCTCGAAGGGTGTTGCATCGACCGCGTCATGTTGGCCGAAGTAGTTGACGAACACCTCGAACTTCCCAGCCGGTGCCCCATTTCGCGGCCAGTAGACGTTCTCCACGGGCTTATTGGATTGCTTGCCGCCGGCGTTCATGTCGACATCGAGGTGGCCGCCGCAGTTGGATCGCGGGAACGCAAAGTAGACGCGTTCGCCTGACGGGGCCACGACATGAAGGTCGAGGTCGTTGAGGTTGTTCCAAGACAGCGACACCTGAATCGAGCCGGTCTTGGCTCCGGCCTTGGTGAGCCGACGGCCGATCTCACCACCAAACCCACCACCGCCCCCGCCCGGGCCTCCACCGGCGCCCACGGTGCCGAAATCGGCGAGCATCGTGTCGGCGCCCGCCATCGACTCGTCGAGGGGCCCGGTAAACGACGTCATGTCGGTGTCGCTGAGCGCGCCGACTGCATCGATTTCGGCGGGGTCAACGGCCACGGTCGTAGACACCTCGGGGATCGGCTGGTCGAGATCCGCGGCTTCCTCCTGAGCGATCTCGATGGGCAGGACAGGCGAATCGTCAATCTCGAGCTCGGAATCCTCAAACGACGAGACGATCTGCACGGGCGTCTCGCGAGCATCGTAGAGCGGAACGAGCAGGGCGAGGAACAGAAGCGCGACAACATGCACGCCCATGCTGACGGCGATGCTCGTGAAATCACGCCAGTCTTCGGGGGTGTCGTCGGCCACCGGCACCGGCTCCATTGCGGGCAGGGCCTGTGGCTCCGGTTCGCCAGGGACCGGCGGCGGTGGGGGTGCAAATGCCGACGGAACCGCGGGCGGCAGGGAAGGGAGGGGTGGCAGACCGCCGACCAGGAGCGTGCGCGAGGCCGCTGAGTGCGATGACGGTGTCAGCACAACCGACCTCCGATCGAGCAAGCCTTGGCCCCAAGCATGAGTATGGCCGCGGGCCTCGGTGCGATCAAACGCTGGGGGGCCCACGAAGGCTATTCCTGCTTCAGCGAGCCCAGTTCGGCGTGCACGGCAGCGAGCTCCCGTTCGAGCCGCGGGATCTCGGCCGGGTCGTCAGGCTGCTTCTTCGCTCCCGCCAGAAGCTGCTGGAGCTTCGCGATTTTCTGGTGGAGCACTTCCATCCGCTTCTTTTGTTTTTTGTCCATCGGGCGTTTCCTCCGGGGCAGCGGCAGGGACGGCTGGCGGCGTGACGGTATCAGATTCTGGCCGGCCCTCCGCAGGCCGGTCGCTTGCTGGGGCGTGGGCGTCGTTGTCGCGACCATCCGCGGTGTTGGCCGCTTGGATGTCGCGGAGATAGGTGGTGGCGAAGATCCGCACCGGGTCGGGCATGTCATTCGCCCCGGTATGCAACTGCCGCATCCAGCCGGAGATGAGCACGACAGCCACGCCGAGGCCAACGGTCACGGAGAGCCACTGCTTGCGGTTGTTGCGGATCCACTGCGTGCTGGCGCCGCGTCCGATCAGTCCGCTGGCCAGATAGAACACGATCATCGCGAGCAGAAACTTCGCGCCGAAGAGCCCGTGGTAGCCGGTCTGCCGCATCCAGTCGCCGCCCCAGAGCTCCGGGGCCTCCTTGATGCGGCGGATCATGAGGATGTAGTTGGTGAGGCCGCTGGCGAGGAGGAGCGTGATCGCCCCCATGACCCAGGGCAGCCAGCGACGTCGGATCCCTGCGTGAATGCGGTCGGCCGTTTCTTTCCCGAGCTCATCCGCCGTGGGCAGCACCGCGAAGCGCGCGAAGAACAACCCGCCGAGGGCCACGATCGCGGCGAGGATATGGGCCCAACGGAGCAGGAGGGTGGTAGGGTCCATGACGAAATTCTCTCCACTGGTGGGGCGCGTAGCTGGCAGGCAGAATCGTACCCGATCCTCCGATGCCCTTGAATGACCACATGCACCTGCACGACGAACCTGACCTTCCGGGCATGAGCCCCCACGCCCGCTGGATGCGGCTGGCACTCGACGAGGCTCGCGCGGCAGCCGAGGAAGACGAGGTGCCGGTGGGGGCGATTGTGGTTGCCGGGGGCCGCGTCATCGGCACAGGCCACAACCAGCGGGAGCAGCTCGCCGACCCGACTGCGCATGCCGAAATGATCGCCATCACGCAAGCGGCTGCCACGCTGGGCTCGTGGCGTCTCGAGGGTTGCACGCTCTACGTGACGCTCGAGCCCTGCCCGATGTGTGCCGGAGCCATTGTGCAGGCTCGCGTGCCGGCGGTCGTATGGGGCGCTGCCGATCCGAAGGCCGGCGCCGTCGAGACGCTCTATCGCCTCTTTGACGACCAGCGACTCAATCATCGCGTGGAGCACATGGGCCACGTCCTGGCCGACGAATGCGGCCGCATCCTCACCGAGTTCTTCCGCCGCAAGCGCTGATAATAGGGTGGATAATAGGGACGGGAGCTCTTTTTGGGCCGCCCAAAAAGAGCTCCCGTCCCTATTATCCAAAGATCAGCTTGCAGCCGGCGATGACGAGCACGAGGGCGAGGAGAATCGAGATCGTGCGGATTGCGAACCTTTGGCTGCCCAGGGTTGAGCCGATGGCGCCTCCGGTGATGGCGGCGGCCAGGATCGGCCATGACTGACTTGGGATCGGCTGACCGCTCGACACGTAGCCCGCCAAGCCGGCGATTGAATTGACGAGGATGAAGACCGCTGATGTCGCGGCGGCCGCTCGCGTGGGAGCCCAGCCGAGGAACAGCATGAGCGGCGTCAGAAAGATTCCGCCGCCGGTGCCCGTGAGGCCCGACAGGAGTCCGGTGCCAGCGCCTACAACGGCGGCCGTGGGGATCGCCGGCGGCGTCACATGCGGTGGGTCACCCTGCCGAACCACGAGACGCATCGCGGAGAGCAAGAGCACCGCGCCGACGAGCGGTTTGAAAAACTGGGCCGGGAGATCCAGCCAGCCGCCGAGGAACGCGGCCGGCACCGAGAGCACAGCGAACGGCCAGAAGAGTCGCCATTCAAAATGGCCTGCCCGCCAGAACTGAACCGACGTGATGCACGCCACCACGATGTTGAGCACCAGCGCCGTCGGCCGGATCGTCGTCGCCGCGCATCCGGCGAGTGTCATCGTGGCGATGTAGCCCGAGGCTCCCGCGTGCCCCACCGACGAATAGAGAAACGCCACCACCGCGATGGCCAGGGACACGATCGCAAGCGTGATGTCGTCCATGGCTGGGATAATAGGGACGGGAGCCCTTTTGGGGCCGCCCCAAAAGGGCTCCCGTCCCTATTATCAGCCCCACAAAAGGGCTCCCGTCCCTATTATCTGGGCCCGTCCCTATTATCTGGGCCCCAAAAGGGCTCCCGTCCCTATTATCAGCGGCGGTTGATCGGCACAAACTCGCGGAGCGTCGCGCCGGAGTAGACCTGCCGCGGGCGGGCGATCTTCTTCGTGGGAGATTTATGCATCTCCATCCAGTGGGCGATCCAGCCGGGGAGGCGGCCCATCGCGAAGAGCACCGTGAACATCTGCACCGGAATGCCCATCGCCCGGTAAATCACGCCCGAATAGAAATCGACGTTGGGGTAGAGCTTCCGCTCGATGAAGTAGTCGTCGGCCAAAGCGGTTGCTTCGAGCTGCTGGGCGATGTCGAAGAGCGGGTCGTGCCGGGCGATCTTCGCGAGGAGCTTGTCGCAGGTGGCCTTGATGAGCTTCGCCCGTGGGTCGTAGTTCTTGTACACGCGGTGGCCGAAGCCCATGAGGCGGAAGCCCGAATCCTTCTTCTTGGCGAGATCGACATACTTCCGCACGTTGCCGCCGTCAGCCACGATCCGCTCGAGCATCTCCACGCAGGCCTGATTCGCCCCGCCGTGGAGCGGCCCCCAGAGGGCTGAGATGCCGGCCGAGATGCTGGCAAAGAGATTCGCGTCGCTCGATCCCACCATCCGCACGGTGCTCGTGGAGCAGTTCTGCTCGTGGTCGGCATGCACGATGAGCAGCATGTCGAGGGCGTCGGCGAAGTCGGAATCGATGTGGAATTCCTCGCACGGCACCGCGAACATCATGTGCAGGAAGTTTTCGCAGTACGACAGATCGTTGCGGGGATACATGAGCGGCTGGCCAACCGACTTCTTGTGGCTGTAGGCCGCGATCGTGGGGAGCTTTGCGAGCAGGCGGTGCACGCTCACTTCGATCTGCCGCGGGTCGCGCACGTCGAGCGAGTCTTGATAGAAGGTGGAGAGGGCACCCACCACGCTGCCCACGATCGCCATCGGGTGGGCGTCGCGCGGGAAGCCGCCGTAGAAGCTCCGCATGTCTTCGTGGATCATCGTGTGCCGCGCCAGCGACGAGCGAAATTCGTCGAGCTGAGCGACCGTCGGCAGCTCGCCTTCCATGAGGAGGTAGGCCACCTCCACGAAGTCGCATTTCTCGGCGAGCACCTCGATTGGGTAGCCGCGGTAGCGGAGGATGCCGGTTTCACCATCGAGGTAAGTGATGGCGCTCGCCGTGGAGCCGGTGTTCACAAAACCTTCGTCGAGCGTGATAAGGCCGGTCTGCGATCGCAGCTTGGCGATGTCGATGGCCCGCTCGTTTTCGGTGCCCACGACGATCGGCAGCTCAAACGACTCGCCGCCGACCTCCAGCCGGGCTGTCCCGTCGGATCGCACGCCCGGCCAGGGCGTCGAGGGGGCCCCATCGGCCGAGGCCGCCTTGCGGGTCGCTTTGGCGGCTGATTGTGAGGCGGGAGCCGTCATAGAGGAGACTCCTCAGGCAGACAAACGGGCGGGGCGATGCGACCGACGAGAACGAAGCTACACCAAGGCGTCGTGAAAATTTTTCCGCCGTACGACGCGGCGATCGCGAACGGTGGAAAACCTCAGCTTTCCTACCGTTCGCCAAGTGGAAAAAGGCCATGGAAGGCTTTTTCCACGGGAACACAGAGCATGGAAGTCTAGCCGCCGATTCGGGGCCCGGCAATTCACCGCCGCGTGGCGGGGGCGGTCGGTCGTCCGGCGGTGAAGACCGGGTTGTCGGCGTTCCCGGCGGGGTCGTCAAAAACCGTCCACACGGGGGTGCGGGCTCGGAGCTTGCTGAGGTATTCCTCGAACTTGATCTTCCGCTTCGTCTCGACGAGCGATTTACGGATATCCACCTGGGCGTCGAGGAAGGGCGTTCGGCCAGCCGGCTGCCGCTCGGTCACCCGCACAATGTGGAGGGCTTCGCCGTCCTCGATGATGGAGCTGAGCTCGCCGACGGGAAGGCTGAAGATTGCCTCGTTCACCTTCTGCGCGGCCAGGCTGCCCTGAGTCGTCCAGTCATATTTCCCGCCGGTCGAGGCCGTCGGGCCTTCCGAGCGGCTCTTGGCAACCTCCTCGAAGGGCCGGCCGCCAAGCACCTCGTTGCCCATGCCCGCGAGGATGTCCCAGGCGGCGTCTCGCGATCGCTTGAGGCCGGTCTTCACCGTGACGATCTCAAACTTCGCTCGGGCCTGGATGTCGTAGTCCGCGAGATGTTTTTGGTAGTAGGCGATGAGCTCGGCGTGGGGAATCTCGTCGATCTCGCCGGCGTTCTTGCGGAGCCACTCCTGGGCGAGGCCGCGCTCGAAGAACATCTTCTTCATGCGATCGAGCGATGTCCCGCGCTCCCGGAGCCGTCGCTCAAACTCGAGCGAGTTGGAAACGCCTTCGCTGGCCATCATGTCGGGGAGCTGGTTCTCGTCGAAGGCCTTGTCTACGGTCTTGCGGATCTCGGGGAGCTTGTCTTCGGGAATTTCGCGGCAGGCATCCACATACACAAGCAGCGTCTCGACGTGCTGGTCGATCACCTGCTTGCAGATCTGGAGCCGCAGCTCGCGAACTTTTTCAGGTGGTATGCCGGGGCTCACTTGGGCAATCCATTCAAGCGCCTTGGGCGTGAGGAGATCGGCCTCGAGCACCACCTCCGGGCCAACGCGGGCCACGACCAGCGCGGCCTCGAGCGAGGTTGCCTCAGGGAGAGGGGGCTCAGCGGGCGGGGGCTCGGTGGGCGAGGCATCTTCAGTGAACTGTGCCTGCACCACGCCAGACTCGCCGCCGCGGGCGACGGGTGCGAGGCTCGTGGCCTCGCCGAAGAGCGGCTCACCAGGTCTTGCCCGGATGCTCGAGAGCACGCCCTGCACCGCATTGCCTGCTGCCACGCCGCCCGGCCAATTAGCGGGGCGTGAAGGGGCTGCGGGCATGCTCCTCGCGTAGGCGGGGCTTGCGGCCTCTTCGGCGGTGGGCAGCCGTGCAGGCGGCGACCTGGGCGTGTCCTGGCCGACGAGCTTGCCGCCAGCAGTCACCCATGTGACGGCCACGAGCATCGCGATGATAGGAGGGGCGTTCGGTCGGAACATACCGCGTCCGTGGAGAGAGGGGGCGGGACTATAAGGACGCCCCAGAACCGGCCGCAAGGTCGTTGGCCACGGGGGACTGGCTGGTTTTGCAAAGCAAAAGCTGCCTGCGCCCGGTCTACGGGGGGCCCTCGGCCTCCGCGCCCAACCGCCGTATCCGAATCCTCGTGAGCCGGTTACTGGCCTTACCTGTCACCTCAAGCCGAAACCCGTGGGCCTCAACGGCCTGCCCCACCACGGGGATCACCTGGGCCTCGTGGATCACCAGGCCTGCCACGGTCGTGGCCTCCTCGTCGGGGAGGTTCCAGTCGAGGGCGCGGTTGAGCGAGCGGATCGCGAGGCCGCCGTCGACGATGTAGCTGCCATCGTCACACTTCTCGATCGGCGGCGTCTCCCCCACGTCGAATTCATCCGTGATCTCGCCGACGATCTCTTCGAGGATGTCCTCGAGCGTGATGAGGCCTTGCAGCGCGCCGTATTCGTCCACGACGAGGGCGAAGTGGGTGTGCCGCTTGAGGAACTGCCGCATCTGTTCGTCGAGCGGCGTCGTCTCGGGGATGAAGTAGGGGGGCATGGCGACCTCGAGCACGTCGAGGTCGCGGAGCGCGTCGAGGTTGCCGTCGAAGCTTCCGCTCTTAGCCCGCAGGAGCCGGTCCATGGCCCGCAGCAGATCCTTGGAGTGGATGACCCCGAGGATGTTCTCGTCGTTGCCTCGGTAGATTGGCAGTCGTGTGTGGGAGCTGGCGAGCACCTGGGCGACGATCTCGGCCGGCGGCTTGGCGGCGTTGATCATTTCGATCTGGCTGCGGTGCTTCATGATCTCGGAGACCTCCCGCTGGGAGAGGTCGAGGGCTCCGAGTAGTCGGTCGCGGTCTTCCTTCTCCATGGTTCCCTCGGAATGGCCAATCGCGATCGCGCCTGCGATCTCTTCATGGACCGAGAGGATATGGCGACCGGGATCGGTCTTGATGCCGACCAGGGACAGCGCGACGCGGACAATCCACTGCACGAGTGTGATCACCGGGCCGAAGAGCCAGATGAGCACGCGGATCACCGGTGCCACGCGGGCGGCGAACGGCTCGGGGATCGCGATGGCGACGGTCTTGGGGAGCACTTCGCCGAAGACGAGCACGAGCACCGTCATCACGATTGTGGCCACTGCCACGCCGGAGGCGCCGAAGCTTCGCGTGAGGAGGGCGGTTGCCAGAGATGCCGAGAGAATGTTGACGACGTTGTTGCCCAGGAGCAGGGCCCCGATCATCCGCTCGTCGTCTTCTTTGACCTCGAGTGCCGCCGCCGCGCCGACGGAGCCCTTGTCGGCCTGGGCCCGGAGCTTCCCGCGGGAGGAGGCTGTGAGCGCGGTCTCGGAGCCCGAGAAGAATGCGGAGAGGACGAGCAGCCCAAAGATGGCGGCGGCCGTCAGCCAGAAGGTCGCGTCGATGGAGAAGTCGGGCATCGGTCGAGGAAGGATAGCACACCCCCCAGAGCCGCCCGGTGCCTCCCTCGCCGTCCGGTGCCCCCCGTCACCTCCCCTCCCAATAAAAGCCCTTCGCGATAGCGATGGGGCGGCGGGCTATTGGGCCATCCCGGTTTGGAATGGATGGGTGGGTGGTGGTTGACCCGCAGTCCCCCGGCTGGCGCCAGGGGCTTGTATTGGAATAGGGGCCGTGTTTCCCACATAAAAGCCCTTCGCGATAGCGATGGGGCTGCGGGGCTGTTGGGCTGTTGGGCCATCCCGGTTTGTATTGGAATAGGGGCCGTGTTTCCCCAATAAAAGCCCTTCGCGATAGCGATGGGGCTGCGGGCTGTTGGGCCATCCCGCTCCTGATACCCACCTAGGGCCTTCCCTCCGTCGCCCCCTCACTCCGTCCCCTGCGTTTTCCGCTGGCCGCGGTACGCACCGGGCGTCACGCCCACCTCCCGCTTAAACGCCTCGCACAGCCGCGCGTTCGAGGTGAAGCCAGCTCGTGTGGCGATCTCGCTGATCGGTCGGTCGCTGCTGGTCAGCTCCCGCTTGGCCTTTTCAATTCGCACGCGGCGGATTTCCTGGGCGACCGACCGGCTGAGCACGCGGGCGAAACGATACTGAAGCGTCCTGACGCTCACGCAGAGCTTCTCGGCGATATCGCTCACGTCGAGGTGCATGTGGCACTGGTCTGCGATGAAGGCCAGTGCCTGGGCGATGAGGGCATCGTCGACCGCGAAGAAATCGGTCGACTCGCGGGCCACCACGCCGACTGGTGGCAGGATGACATGCACTGGCTTTGTGGGCTCGGGTTCAGGCTCGGGTTCAGGCTCGGGTTCAGGCTCGGGTTCAGGCTCGGGTTCAGGCTCCCGGCGCCCTCGTTTCTGCTCGGCCTCGTCCATCATGGCGTCCAGCATCCGCCCCGTCTCGTAGCCGATCCGCTCAAAGCCCATCTCGACGCTCGAGAGCGATGGCCGCGGGTTCTCGCAGAGCTGTTCCTCGTTTGTGCCGCCGACGATCGCCACATCCGCCGGGATCCGCCAGCCCCGCTCGCGGGCCATCTGGGCGAGAAGCCTGGCGAACACGTCGGTGGCACAGGCCACGCCGATGGGCAATTCCCAGCCGTCCATCCAGCGTCGGATCCTCGCCTGATTCTTTCGGTAGAGCGGGAGTGTTTCGCCCCAGTCTGCGCCGAGATCCAGCCTCGCGATCGAGAAGCCTGCCGCGGCGACAGTCGCGGCGAATGCCGACGCCTGCCAGTGATAGGCCGATCGGTCTTGAATGGATATGCAGGCGAAGTGCCGCAGTCCGCGGGACATCAGGTGCTCAGCCCGCAGCACGCCAGCCTGTTCGTAATCGGGAAACACTCCCGGCAGTTGGTCGAAGGCGGGCGACCCAGCCATGACGTTGATCAGGGGGACGCCAGCCCTGGCAGCCGCGTCGATCAATCCGATTTGCTCCGTGGTGACCCGCGCCACCACCCCGTCGTAGGCCGGACGGCCTTCGGGCGAGCCGGCCAGCGTCTCCCCGATCCAGTCGTCGAAAACGGTCAACCAGCCCCGCTCGTCGGCATACCGCTGAAAGCCGGCGAAGGTCTCGGTGTGGTGCTTGTAGAGCAGGTGAAATTCGAGCGCGAGGCCGATACGGCGGGGCGGTGTCATGGCTGGGTTTCACAAAAACGGAAAAATGTGTTGCAGGAAAGCGTAATAAAATCCTCGCAAATGATCGAATTCGTTCACAAAAGCGATCGTTTGCCGTCGTGGAAATTCTGGCTCGATTGCAGAAATACGGAACAGATTTGCATTGAGTCGGAATCATCCCAGCGTATCATGAACTCACTGGACGGAGAGGGAGCGGTCTCTCTGCCGTCGCTGATCCTTGCGCTTTATTTGGAATCCACACGATGCCCATCAAGAATCCGATCGCTCGTTTCGCTCTTGTCGGTGCCGGCCTGGCACTGTGCCTCCTGGCATCGCCAGTCGCCCACGCCGCCACCTACTACTGGGACAACAACGGCGCCACAGCCGGTTTCGGCACGGCGGCCGGAACGTGGGCTTCTCCGACCACGGGCAATGCCACGCAAGGCTGGAGCACGAATTCGGCAGGAACCGTCGTTCCGGGCAGCGTCACGACGACGACAACGGACGACCTCAACTTTGGCACCGCCACCGACGCTCTGGCGACGGGGTCGATCAGTGTCGCTGCTGCGGGAACCAAGAACGCCGGAAACATCACCGTCGGCGCAGTCAGCGGGACCGTCACGCTGGCTGGCGGCACAATCACGTACGGGGCGAGTCCGGTTTTCACTATCAACGGTAACGTCACACTCGCGCACGGTTCCCCCGTCGCCGGTGCCGCCACGAGCCTCACGAAAACAGGTTCCGGCATTCTCAGCCTTTCCGCAAACAATTCTTATGGTGGCGCCGTGAACATCAACGGTGGTGCTATCACCGTCAATAGCCTGACTGATTTCAACGTTGTCAGCGGACTTGGCCTCAAGGCAAGCAACCTTTCCTCCAATCTGGTGATCGATGGCGGCACCCTGCGGGTGCAAGTCAGCGCTGGCACCAGCGACCGGCTCTTTACTGTGGGGGCCGGCGGTGCCACGCTGGAAGCAATGCTCACGGGCGTGAACTCAGGCCAGATCCTCCTGACCGGCGCAACCGCCGTCGCCTACACCGGCGTTGGCAATCGAACCCTTACGATTGGCGGCACTTCGGATGATGCGGGTGGCAGTTCCATCGCCCGCGTCATCGGAGACGTTGGCGGCGGCAACGGCACTGTAGCCCTTGCCAAGACCGGCGTTCAAGACTGGACGGTGAGTGGCACCAATACCTACACCGGCGGCACGACCGTAAGCGGCGCGGGCACGCTCACGATGGGGAGTTTAAGTGCGCTCGGCTCCACCAGCGGCCAGCTCACCGTCAACGCTGGCACGCTCAACATGGCTGCCAACAATCTCACCGTTGGCAACCTGACGGGCACCGGCGGCACGATCAGTGGCACCTCGGGTGCCCGCACGCTCACCATCGGCCAAGGCAACGGCACCGGCGGCAACTTCCAGGGTGTCATCGCCAATGGCTCTGGCGGCACCACCGCCCTCACCAAGACCGGCAACGGCACGATCACGCTCTCTGGTGCCAATACCTACACCGGCGCCACTGCTGTGAACGCTGGCACGCTGCTTGCGAACAATAGTTCCGGTTCGGCCACGGGCACGGGCAGTGTGATCGTCAACGGTGGCACGTTTGGTGGAACAGGTGCCGTTTCGGGGGCGGTAACGGTGAACAGCGGTGCCTTCCTCGCGCCGGGTGCATCGATTGCATCCCTGGCGAGCGGTACGGTCACGCTGAATAATCTCTCGACGTTTACGTACGAGGTGGATTCGTCGGTGGCGCTGGCAACCGGCGCTGACCTTCAAATCGTGAACGGCAACCTCAGTATTGCCAATGGCGGGAGCGATGTCGTGACGCTCACGCTTTCCGATCTGGCCGGTGTGCCGACCGCGTTTGCGGATGGCACCACCTTCTCGCTCTTCAACTACAACGGCACGTGGAACAGTGGCCTTTTCAATGTAGGCGCGAGCGAGATCGCCAACGGCGACACCTTCACCGCGGGCCTGAACACATGGCAGCTCAACTATGACGAAACCGTTGCCGGCTCGAACTTCTCCGGCGAGCACGTGTACCTCAATTTCGTGAACATCGTCGCCGTCCCCGAGCCGGCCACGCTCGCCCTCCTGGGTGCGGGCGTCGCCATCGCCGGCCTGACCGTGCTCCGCCGACGCCGCCGACCGGCTGCCTGAAAGCCTCGTGCGCCGTTCGTGTTTCCCCATACAAGCCCTTCGCGATAGCGATGGGGCGGCGGGCTGTTGGGCCTGCGGGGCTATTGGGCCATCCCGGTTTGGAATGGATGGGTGGGTGGTGGTTGACCCGCAGTCCCCCGGCTGGCGCCAGGGGCTTGTATTGGAATAGGGGCCGTGTTTCCCACATAAAAGCCCTTCGCGATAGCGATGGGGCTGCGGGGCTGTTGGGCTGTTGGGCCATCCCGGTTTGTATTGGAATAGGGGCCGTGTTTCCCCAATAAAAGCCCTTCGCGATAGCGATGGGGCAGCGGGCTGTATGGGGCTGCGGGGCCGTTGGGCCATCCCGCATGTGGTCTATGCCGATCGGTCGCGATCTACTTGCCTGGAGTACGATGGAGGTCCGCGGGAGATGCCATGATCGAGATTCGATATACCGGTGACGCCCTCTGGGAAAGGATCGAGCGAGCCGTGGAAGTGGTGAAGGACCGGCTTCGCCGGGTTTCGCGAGCCCTCAATGCTGCGGGCGTTCCCTATGCCGTGATCGGTGGTAATGCTGTCCAGCACTGGGTGTCTCAGGTGGACGAATCGGTGGTGCGGAACACCCGTGATGTCGACATCATCCTGAACGAGCCGGATCTCGAGCGTGCGATCGAGGCCTTGTCCGCTGAGGGATTCATCTACCGACGCAGCGCCGGCGTGACGATGTTTCTGGATGGCCCCAACGCGAAGGCACGCGACGCGGTGCACGTCATCTTCGCGGGCAAGAAAGTTCGCGACGAGTATCCGGAGCCCGTGCCTGCCATCGACGAAGCTGAGTGGATGGGCGACGCTCGCACGCTCCCGTTCGACCGGCTGGTCACCATGAAGCTGACGTCGTTTCGCGATAAGGATCGTGTGCATCTCCGCGACATGATCTCGATCGGCCTCATCGACGATTCCTGGCCGCCGCGGTTCTCGCCCCCCTTGCGTGAGCGGCTTCAGGAAGTGCTCGACGACCCCGACGGCTGAACGCCGCCGCCTCGCTGGGCCGCCTCGCTTGGCGTTCCAGGCTCGCTCGCACCATCTTCCGTCCGGGAAACTACACTTGCTGTCATGAAGGAACTACGCGTCATCGACCAGGTGGAGCGGCTGCGGATCGAAGCGGGAAATTTTCTCTATGAATACCCAGTCCGAGAATACCTAGTCCGACTTCGAAGACTTCTTTCGGTTACTCGAGTCGAACCGCGTTGAGTATCTTGTGGTGAACGGGTACGCCGTGGCCTTTCACGGGTTTCCGACGACCGCATTCGCAACAACCGTGCCTCCGGCAGGTAACCGTTCACATCCCGTGGAGGAGTGAGGGGGCTTTCCTGCCATGGAATCGGGCATTGATGGCATCAGTGAGGTCGTCGAACAGATCGCGCCCCTGCTGGCGGCAGGGGCTTGTATTGGAATAGGGGCCGTGTTTCCCCAATAAAAGCCCTTCGCGATAGCGATGGGGCTGCGGGCTATTGGGCCATCCCGGTTTGTATTGGATGGGTTGGATGGTGGGTGACCCGCAGTCCCCCGGCTGGCGCCAGGGGCTTGTATTGGAATAGGGGCCGTGTTTCCCCAATAAAAGCCCTTCGCGATAGCGATGGGGCGGCGGGCTGTTGGGCCATCCCGGTTTGTATTGGAATAGGAACCGTGCATCCCAATAAAAGCCCTTCGCGATAGCGATGGGACTGCGGGCTGTTGGGCCATCCCGCTCCTGATACCCACCTGGGGCCTGCCCTCCGTCGCCCCGTCACTCCTCCCGGTGAATCTTCCACTGCCGTCGATACTCCCTTGGGCTCACTCCGACATCCCGCTTGAATACCTCGCAGAGCCGTGCGTTCGACGTGAAGCCGGCTTCGATGGCGATCTCGTGGATCGAGAGAGCGCTTCCCGCCAGTTTCCGCTTGGCCTTTTCCACGCGCACGCGGCGGATCTCCTGGGCGACGGTTCGCTCGAGCACCCGCGCAAAGTGATTCTGGAGCGTCTTGGCGCTCACCGACACCTTCTCGGCCACATCGGCCACGTCGAGGGCCGTGTGACACTGCTCCACGATGAACGCTTGGGCTTCGGCCACGAGTGGGTCGTCGGTGGCGAAGGAGTCGGTCGATTCCCGAGTCACGACGCCCACGGGGGGCAGCAGCACGTGCCGCACGATCCCCTCGTCCTCCGGGAGCCTGGCCAGTGCACCGCTGCCTTTCCCCGCCGACAAAATCTCCTGACTGCGCGACGCCTGGAAAACATCCTCGCGCGCCAGCGCACCGCTGCCTTTCCCCGCCGATAAAAGCCCCTCGCGAGAGCGAGGGGACTGCGGGCTGTTGGGCCGCCCCGCTCCCGATACCCACGGCCCCAGGCTCTTCCCCGGCTCGCGGCGTTCCCCCTCATTCATGAGACCATCGAGGATGCGTGCCGCCTCGTAGCCGACGCGTTGGTAGCCAAGCTCCACGCTCGAGAGCTCGGGCCGCGCCTGTTCGCAGAGCTGTTCCTCGTTGCGGCTTCCGATGAGCGCCACATCGCGTGGCATCTGCCAGCCCCGTTCGCGGCACATCTGCGCGATAAAGCGGACCACGCCGTCGGTGCCGCTCGCCACGCCAACGGGCAGTTTCCATGAGTCCATCCATTTCGCGAGGCGGGTTCGGGATCGCCGACTGAGTGAGCGGTTCTCGTCCCAGCGCTCTGGCAGTCCGAGCCTGGTGACGGCATGGCCTGCGGCTTCGGCCGTCGCCTTGAAGCCTGCAAACTGCCGCTCATCGGCGAGCCTGCCCTCGACGGCCGCAAACGCAAGGTTTCGCACGCCGCGGACGAGCATATGCTCGGCCTGGAGCCGCCCGACCTGGGCAAAGTCTGGAAAAACCGCGGGAAGCTGATCGAAGGCGGGGGTCGAAAGCATCACGTTCACAAGCGGCACGCCCAGCTTCTCTGCCGCCCGAGCGAGCTCCATTCGCTGGGCCGAGACGCGTGCGATGATCCCGTCGTAGGCGGGTTTCCTGGGGGGTGAGTGGGCGAGCGCATCCGCAGGCCAATTATCGATGGTCGTCTCCCAGCCGGCCTCGTCGGCGTATTGCTGGACGCCCGCGAAAACATCCGTGTGGTTCTTGTAGAGCAGGTGGATGTCGAGCGCGACGCCAATACGGCGAGCAGGGGTCATGGAAATGCCTGGATACCTTGATGTGGATACCTCGATGCGCTCTTGGCCCCAGCCGCAAAAAAGCCCCGGCCTCGCCCGCAGCCTCGCCCGCAGCCCAGGGCCTCGCCCGCGACGCCTGTCGCGCTGGCCGTCTCCATGATAGCCCACCCACCCGCTCGAGCGAGTCGCTAATTCGCAAAAGATTTACCCGTGTGCGGAAAATGGCCGTGGTAGAAATCATTCCTGGCAGGGTAGACTTACGTGCCGTAGGGTTGGGTCACTGCTGCGCACACACACGTTTTCGCTCGATTCCGCGAAGAGGCTAGGCATCATGAAGATTCGCTATTCGGTCGCATTGGCGTTGGTGGTTGCGTGTGCCGCAAGCGCGGCGAATGCCCAGAATCGCTACTGGGACGGCGGCACGATTAACATTGTCGGCACCGGAAACGGCGTCAGCCTTGGAACCTTAGGCAACTGGAGCACGGCAATCTCCAACTGGGATCAGGGGGCTGGCCTCGCGTACGTCCCCTGGGACAACGCCGGCCTCAACACCGCCGTCTTCGGCGGCACCGCGGGCACCGTCACGTTGACCACACCGATCACCACCGGCGGGATGCAGTTCGATACCACCGGCTACAACATCACCACCGGCGCGAACACGCTCACCTTCGGTGGCACGACCAACACCATTGCTCTCAACAGGGTTGCCCTCGCTACGATCACCGGCACGGTCGCGGGCTCCGCGGATATGGTCTTCACCGCCCTGAATACAGCATCAGCCGGGACGGTCACCTTCACCGGGGCCTCCGCCGCCGGCTGGTCCGGCACTACCACGGTGAATGCAGGCATGACTCTGGCCTTGGTGAGCACAGCCGCCGACACCAACAATGCGCTTCAAAGCACCACCGGCAGCATCACGATCAACGGCGGCACAATTTCCTTGAACAGGAACGCTGGAGGCAACGCCCAGAACCAAGTTTCCTCTGCGGGCATCACTTTCAACGGCGGTGGCACCTTCCAGCTAACCAATGGCATCGGCGGCTCCTTCACCGAAACCATCGGGGCGGTAACTTTGGCATCGGGCCAGGCGAATTTCGCTTACACCAACGGATCCAGTGGCTCCGGCGTCGTGACCACGCTCGGCGGCCTGAGTCGCACGGGTTCCACGTCAGCGGTCACCTTCTCTAATGTAACTGCCGCCCAGACGAGTTTTGTTGTGACAGGTGCCGGCGGCGCAACGCCGGCGAATGAGATCATCGGGCCATGGGCCACCATCGGGACCGGTATCGCTGCTCAGACGGATTATGCGGTTTACGATGCTGGCAATACCGTCATCGTTGCCAACATCGCCGCCAGTGCGGAATCCACCTGGACCACGGCGACGGCGGCGACCAGCAACTACACCCTCACCAACACCTCCGGATCAGCCTTCAACGGAAGGCTCACCGGCGGAGCTGGGCGCAACATCAACTCAGTTCGGAACACCACCGTCTCCACTGCGGTGACGGCGACCAATGCCACGGATGTGATCAACCTCACGGCTCATGGATATGTCGCCGGTGATGTCGTGACCCTTGGCGGAACGACCGCTCCCGCCGGGTTGACGAATGGAATTGTGTATTACGTGATCAATACCACCGCCAACACGTTCCAGCTCTCGACTAGCTCAGGCGGCGGTGCCGCGCTCTTTACCGCCGATGGCATTGCGGTGAACATCACCGGCGGCATCACGCTGTCCACGGGTAACAACCTCGGCACCACCGGCATTCTGAACGGTTCAACTGCCACCTTGGCCATCGGTCGCAGCGGCACCGGCGCAGTCACACTGCCGACCGCTGTTTCCGGCAATCTCTTTGTCACCGCGGGTGTCGGGGCGATCGCCATAGATGCGCCCATCACCGACAACGGCGCCGGTGTCCTGACGCTGGTCAAGAGCGGGTCTGCCGCCTTGACCCTCACCGGCACCAACACCTTCACCGGCGGCATTGTCGTCAACTCCGGCAGCGTGGTCGTCACACCCACCGCCGCCAACGGTTTCGTCACCGGTGCTGCTGGTGGCGACATCATCAATGGCGGTAACCTCACCTATTCCTCAGCCAACGCCTGGGGTGTCACCGGCAGGAACGTCACCTTCGGCGGCACCGGCACGCTGACTTCTAGTGTGACCGGCTACAGCGGAGGGATACTTACCTCCAATGCCAATGCAACGGGAACCATCGCAGGGACAAGTATCACCTTTGCCTCAGCCACAGGTTCTGGAGCGATCGTTTACGCGCCCACCACGGCCAACCATACCCTCACGATTACGGATGGCAGTGCTTTCAATGGCAATCTCCGTTCGCAGATGGGCGGCGCCACCAACACAAATCCAAGGGTTTCATTTGAAAGTTTAGGCGACGGGGTCGGTTCGTTCCTTCAGTTTGGAGGCAGTAGCGGAGATTCGACACAACAGGCATTTATCTCGCTTGTGGGCAATGCTGGTCCCTTAACATTCAATAATCGCCAGGTTCAAATCATCCCCCGCATATCCACCAACTGGGACGTCAGCTTTAGCACCCTGGAGAACAACCAAACCAACGGCGGCGCCAACAGATGGGTCATTAACACGCCGCTTTCGTACACCTCGACCCAATCTCGGACCCTACGGTTATCTGGGAGCAATACGGGTGCCAATGAGTTTGCCGGAGCGCTCAGCAACGGAAATGCCGGCGGGACACTCATCCTCGACAAGGCCGGCGCTGGCACCTGGATCGTCTCCGGCACGAACACCTATACCGGCGCGACGACCGTCACACTCGGCACGCTGCAAATCGGCAACGGCGGCACGACGGGCAGGCTGACGGCCACCACCAGTATTGCCGTCACCGGCACCTTGGCCATCAACCGCAGCGACGCCTTCAACCAAGCCGCCGACCTCGGTGCAGGGGTGGTCATCTCGGGCGCGGGTGCATTCACTCAAGCCGGAGCGGGCACCACCACCCTGTCCGCCGCCAACACCTACACCGGCCAGACCACCGTCTCTGCCGGCACGCTGAATATCACCAACCGCGCAGCCGCATCGGGTGCCATTTTAGTGAATGCGACGTTGGGCCTCGGTGCCGGTAATAACTTTTCGCTGGGATTAAGCAACTTCTCTGTCGGGTCATCGGGGACACCGGGAATTGTCAATCAGACCGCAGGTGCCATATCCTTCGCCAACTCTGGCGTCATGCTCCTGATCGGCAATGGCACTGGCACCGGCACTTACAACCTCAGCGGTGGCTCGGTGACGCTCGGGACAAGCGCCACCCGCGGCGTGATGCTCGCCGTCAACAATAGCTCGAGCGGGACGTTTAATCTGAGCGGCACCGGTAGCCTCATTGGGGGCGCGGGCACCACGCTCATGATCGGTCGCACGGATTCACCCTTGGTAAGCACGACGAGTCTTTTCAACCAGACCGGCGGCACGGCCACCGCCGGCACCCTGTCGCTGGGCGGTGCTGCGTTAGCTGTCACCACAGGTTCCAGCTCAACCCTCACCGTGACCGGTGGCACGTTCACGGCTGCCACATTTAGCGTGCTCGCGGCCAGTACCGGCAACACCGCCGTCATCAACATCGGCAACGGCATCGGCAGCACGGCCGTTGTGACCCTGCCAGACCTCCCGACGGCGCGCGGCGCCGGCTCGACCGCCACCATCAACTTCGACGGCAGCACCCTGAGGAATTCGGCGACCGGCACCTTCATCACCACCGCGACCAGTGCCTTCATCAGAGCCGGTGGAGCGACCTTCGACACGGCGCTGAATTCCACCACCGTCTCCGCCAACCTCCTGACCCACGGTGTGTCCACGGGCGGGGGACTCACCAAGAGCGGGGTCAATACCCTGACCCTCTCCGGTGCCAACACCTACACCGGCGGCACGACGGTCGGCGGGGGTACTCTCCAGTTGTCGGGAAGCGGTACGCTGGGTGCGACGAGCGGCACTCTCACGGTCAATACCACAGGGACGCTAAATCTAAATGGCGTGAGTGCTGGTGTGGGCAACTTCACGGGCACCGGCGGTACGGTCACGAGTGCCCTTGCCGCGACACTGACGATCGGCAACAGCAACGGCACGGGCGGTAATTTCCAGGGTGTCGTTGGCGGTTCCTTGGCGGTGACGAAGACCGGCTCCGGCACGATCATCCTCTCCGGCGGCAGCACCTACACCGGTACGACCACGGTGAGCGACGGCACGCTTCTCATCGATACCACAGGGTCAATCAATGGGAGCTCGGAAGTGACCGTCAATGGCGGCACGTTCCGGTACAATAGCTCCACGGATCTGGCATCAGGGCTCAACTTCACCAGCGGTCAGATCGCCGGCACCAACTGGAATGGTAGCCTCGGGGGCCTCATCATCGGTGCCGGCATGACTATTTCCCCGGGCAACAGTCCCGGCACGGCGAACACCTCGAACCAGACCTGGGATAGTGCTGGCACCTATCTCTGGGAAATCAACGATGCCACTGCCGTCCTGGCTGGCACCGATCCTGGCTGGGATCTCGTGCTAGGTACGGGCACGCTGGATATCACTGCCACCAGCGGGTCGAAATACAACATCAATATCACCTCGCTGACGCTTGCCAACGCACCGGGCTCGGCTACCAACTTTAACCTGAGCCAGACCTACAACTGGCTCATCGCCGACTTCGCCATTCCGGTGACAGGCTTCGCAGCGGACAATTTCAACCTGAACACGAGCGGGTTTGCAAATTCGTTCACGGGGGGAAGCTTCAGCATCGCGCTGGGCGACACCGTGAGTGGTGGCGACGCTACGCAGGTCTACCTGGTCTACGTGCCGGAGCCCACTACCCTCGCGCTCCTCGCCTGCGGCACCATCGCCGGCGTCGTCGCCCTCCGCCGTCGCAAGGCCAAGCTCGCCACGAAGTGACCTGGCTCCGGGAGTCGGGGAAGAACGGAACGCCCCAACTACCGGCGGGATCTCGTTGACCACGACCCCTGGGGCTCCTAGGGCCACGCTCGCCAGCGGCCGGCTGGTTCTTCGAGCGGGATCGCGAAGCCAGGGCACGCTTTGCCATGGAGGCCTTGCCGATGTACGCCTCGCTCCAAGAGGCACCGCAGGAGGTCACCGCCGCCTATACCGCCTAACGATATCCTGCTCGCCCAAGCCGCGCTCCTCGAGCGTTCGGGCATCATCCACGCCCCGCTCTCCACATCGCTCCGCGGCATGGCTAAAACATTCATGGCGGCAACGCTCCAACGTCAGCTTGCCAAGAAATCTGAACGCACGTATAGTATACTCGTCGCGCTGCCGACTTGAGCACGTGGATGTCGGCTGGAGCCTGGCAGAAGTTTCGAAGATGTCGATCACGTTCGAGCTGCCGGTGGCTATCGAGGAGCAACTCCGGCGGGATCATGCCAACCTTGACGTCGTCGCCAAGGAGGCCGCGCTGGTTGAGCTCTACCGCCAAGGGCGAATCACCCAGCACCATCTGGCTCTGTCTCTCGACAAGTCGCGTTTCGAGATCGAAGAGCTTCTGAACCGTCATCGGGTCAATGAGGATCTCGAGACAGCGGAGCAGGTGGCCGAGCAGATCACCATTCTTCGTCGGTTGCTCGGTTCATGAAGGTCGTCACAGACGCGTCCCCGCTCAACTATCTCGTGCTGATCGATGCCGAGCACGTGCTGCCGGAACTTTTCCGCGAGGTGCTGGTCCCTCCGGAAGTCGTTCAGGAGCTTGGCCATCCACGGACGCCCGCCAAGGTCTGTGCCTGGATATCGACTCCACCGCCTTGGCTACGGGCGACATTGTCCTCGCGAGGCTTGCCGGACGAAAAACTCAGCCCAGGCGAGTCAGCCGCCATAGCGCTCGCGATTGACGCGGGCGCCGACGCTCTCTTGATTGACGAACGCGATGGCACCGGAGCGGCCAGGCGGCTCGGGATCAACACCGTGGGCACGCTTGCCGTGCTGGTAATCGCGGCTGAGAAAGGGCTGTTGTCGCTCGAACGGGCGATCGCAGCCCTCCGAGCAACGTCGTTCAGGGCGACGCCTTCGCTCTTGAATGCGCTTCTTGCGCTGGACAAGCAACGATCAACCCACTCCGGATGAGGCCGAAAAGTGACCTCGAAAGCCGGGCTGAACCAAGACCGCCGTCAGCAGGCTCCATCGGCAAAGTGCCGCCGAGCAAGCCGCCGGCGGCGAGGGCGTGCAGCGTCGCAAGACCACGCCAGACCACGCCAGGGCAAGCGACAAGAAAAGGGCCGCCTTCAAAACGATCGGGCTCTGCCCAGCAGCAGACATAGCCATCGTGCCTCGCAGCCGTCGGCCGTCAATATGCGGCATGGACCAATCGCCCCGCCTGCCAGAGTACTGAACGTCCGTATACTCATTGCGTCACCGAATTGAGTGCGTGGCAATCGCTAGGAACCCGCCACGGGCTTCGAAGATGTCGATCACGTTCGAGCTGCCGTCTGCTCGGCTCGAGGAATGCTTGACAAGTGTCAACTCTTGCCTAGGATTATGCCGATGACTCGATCGCGGCATCCCGGCCAGCATATCGAGCGTGCTGTGCGGTATGCGGAGAACCTGGGCTGGCGGGTGGTGCTGTCGAACGGGTCATGCGTGGGGACGACTGTATTGCCCGAGCGGCACCAGGGACGGTTGCATCATCAGCGTGTGGTCCACGCCGCGATGCCCGGAGAACCACGCTCGGCACATTCGCACCAAAGTGGATTCTTGCCCGCACCGCGACGAATGCGGACCCGAGGGCGAGGAAAGCAGCGACACATGAACGAGACGCAAGCCTGCGAACGGGAGTACGACTTCGCCCTCGTCCTGAAGGGTGTGCATCACCTCACCACCGAGGTCGAAGATGCGCTGTTTCAGGCCGGGTGCGATGATGCAACGTTGAGCCTTCAATACGGCTCGGTCGCCATGGAATTCTCGAGGTCAGCCTTGACCCTGAAGGATGCCATCCTGAGCGCCATCCGCGATGTGCGGAAAGCCGGTATCGGAGCCGACGTGTGGCGGGTGGATGCCTGCGAACTGGTGTCCCCCGCCGAAATCGCTCGGCGAATCAAGCGGAGCCGGCAGCTCGTGCACCAATACATGACCGGCAAGCGGGGTCCTGGCGGATTCCCGGCCCCGGAATGCAACCTTACGGATGGCCAGCCTCTCTGGTCATGGTGTGCCGTGAGCTACTGGCTCTCGCAGAACGACATGATTCGTCTGGAGGAGCTCCGAGACGCCGAGATCGTGGCCGCGATCAACAACGCCCTGGAGCGAGCGCACCAACACCAGCGTAATCCAGCCTTAGTTGATGAAGTTTCGCGCGCCGTCGCTCAGGCGTGACGCCGTCAGCGGCGGCCTCGGGGTATTCTTGACCATAGAACTCCCCACGCAGGCGCCGGCCATGGGATTCCCAGGGCGACAGGCGACATCGATCTCTGGAGAGCGAGCCAAAAGAGCCAAAAGGAGAGAGCGAGCCAAAAAGCCCAAAGGACAGGCATTTTCGCTGAGCCCCTGGAAGCGAGCCAGCGCAGGCGTTGGATTTAAACAAGGGCCGCCAAATCAGGTCAATTCAACGACCGTTTCGCCCCAATCGAATGCCGCCATGATCTGCACCACCAAGCCGCCAGTGCGGGCGGAAGCTGGTTGTCAACCAGAAACCTCATGCCACTTCGACCACAACATGATTGGTTTGGTGAGCGGCATAGGCGATGGCGGCCAAAATGTCTTCCCGTTCGAGATACGGGTAGTCTGCGAGGATCTCCTCGTTCGTTGCTCCGCTAGCCAGCAATTCCAGAAGGTCGGAAACGCGAATCCGTAGGCCACGGATACAGGGCTTAGCCCCAACGTCAGCTTGCCACGAAACTGAACGCATGAATACTCATTGCGGTGGCGTCTCCGGAGCCGTCGCGTTTCGAAATTCAGGAGATCAGGAGATCAGGTCCGCCCCCAACCCACTCCGGATGAGGCCGAAAAGTGACCTCGAAAGCCGGGCTGAACCAAGACCGCCGTCAGCAGGCTCCATCGGCAAAGTGCCGCCGAGCAAGGCGCCGGCGGCGAGGGCGTGCAGCGTCGCAAGACCACGCCAGACCTCGCCAGGGCAAGCGACAAAAAAAGGGCCGCCTTCAAAACGATCGGGCTCGGCCCAGCAGCAGACATAGGCATCGTGCCTCGAGGTCTCCATGCTCTCCCGGCGGCATCTCATTGCCAACAAACGGGCCACCAGCCGGCCGGGCGCTGGTTCTCGAGGGTACGGCGATTGCCGCCAGGGCTCTCTGGCTCTACAATGTGTATAGATTTTAGGAATATACACATGCGAACGAACATCGTGATTGACGACACCCTGATGGCAGCCGCCCTCAAGGCCACCGGGCTCCAGACCAAACGCGAAGTGGTCGAGCAGGGACTGCGGACGATTCTCCGGCTGAAGCAGCAGACGGAACTGCGGAAGCTGCGCGGGAAGTATGAATGGATCGGTGATCTCAACGCCATGAGGCGGAGCAAGTGATCCTCGTCGATTCGAGCGTGTGGATCGACTTCTTTCGAAATAAGCCCACGCGCCAAGCCGAGTGGCTCGATCGCAACCTCGGCGTTCAAGGACTGGTCATCGGCGATCTGATTCTCGCCGAGGTGCTCCAAGGCTTCGAGAGCCAGCGCGGCTTCAATGAAGCCAAGCGGCTTCTGGGGCGGCTAGAACAGGTGGCCATCGGGGGAGTGGAGCTCGCGGTCGAAGCGGCTCGAAATTATCGAAAACTCCGCGCTGCTGGCGTGACGGTCCGCGGCACGATCGATGTTCTCATCGCCACCCGCTGCCTCGCGGACGGGCTCATGCTCCTTCACAGCGACCGAGACTTTGATGCACTCGAACAGCATCTCGGCCTGCCTGTCCTGAACTGCGAGGCATGAGGGTCACGAAGTGACCTGGCTCCGGGAATCGGGAAAGAAATCTCCGAACACCGGCGGAATTTCCTTGACCACCACCCGAAGGCTCAGGCCCTCCGCTTGAAGCTCGGCATCGATCGCGTCGTCGCTCCCCGGGGCCGACCGAAGCACGCGATCTACCAGCGGCATCCACCGCTCGCGAAAGCGGTCGGAATACGGATGCCGGTCATCCAGCCAATGTCGCAACAACTGCTCTCGTTTCGCCGCGTCGCGCCAAAACATCCGGCCATACTCGAGCCGCGCCTCGTCCTGATACGTAAGCCGCCGCATTCGTCGCCCTCGTAAACGATTGTCGCCCCGGCACGAGCAACAGACAACCGGCCACAGTCACGCCAGGCCCAGGGCCCTGGCCCACTCGGCATGGGCCCGATCACGAGGCTCGTTTCTCATGAGTTTCGGGGCAAGCAGATCGGCTGCCACCGGCACGATCACCGTAAGGTGACCATAAACCTGCTGCGAGGCTCGCGCCTGCCATCCCTCGGGAAGGCCGCGAAGAACGCTTTCAGGCATGAGGTTTACGTGCCAGCCGTGCTCGCGCTCAAACTCGCTCCCAATGATCGCGTCGTAACACAGCCAGGCCAGCGCGTCGGAATCGGTGACCGGGTCGACGTCCATGCTGTTCTCGGGCAACGGCACATCGAGCCCACGGTCGGCAGCGTGCCAGAGCAGGCCTGCCGAGCCGATGAGCGTCATGCTGGCCGGCTCCGCGAGCCGCCTGCCCCAGTCCTCGAGCCAGTCAATGATCTGGTGGGGCCGGGAAAGTTCGCGTCGAGGCATAACGACTGAGGATACGGCGGCCCACAACAGCCCCGCAATCCCTGACCGCACGTGCAGGTCCCATGCCCGGTCAAGGACGGGCTGACGCCCACCGACCCCCTCAGGCAGAACCAAGCGCCAGGAGCGATCGCACGCTGGCCACCAGCTTGTCGGGATCGCTAAGCGTGTCGGCATGCAGCGGTACGACGGCCGTCTTCTGATCCACGATCCGTACGACGCGGCTCTTCTTGGCGGCGGCCTGCCGAAGCCGATCGATGGCTGCACGGTCGTGATGGCCAATCATGATCATGCCCGGATGCCGCGTGATCGAATCGATGCCGAGATCGATCGCACGACACCGGAGCTTCGCGAAATCGAGCAGCCGACGCGCCTCGTCGGGCAGCGGACCAAACCGATCGGCAAGCTCGGTGGCAAGCTCGTCCACTTGCCGCTCAGCAGTGGCTCGCGACAGCCGGCGATACACATCGATCTTCGCCCGAAAGTCGGCACAGTAATCGCGCGGCAGCCAGGCCTCGCCCGGTAGGTCGATATTCACCGGCGGCGGCTCCGCAGGTGGCATCTTCTTGAGCCCCCGCACCGACTGCTCGAGCAGCCGGCAATAGAGCTCGTAGCCCACCGCGGCAATGTGCCCGCTCTGCTGGGTGCCCAGAAGATTGCCCGCACCGCGAATCTCGAGATCCCGCATGGAGAGCGAAAACCCCGCCCCCATGCTCGAAAATTCCTGAATGGCCCGGAGCCGTTTTGCGGCGCTGGCGGTAAGCCTCGCCGCCTCGTCCACCAGCAAATAGCACCAGGCCCGATGATGGGACCGGCCCACGCGGCCCCTGAGCTGATGGAGGTCGGCCAGGCCGTAGCGATCGGCCTCGTCAATAAAAATCGTGTTGGCCCGCGGGATGTCGAGGCCGCTCTCGATGATCGTCGTGGCCAAGAGAATGTCGATGCGGCCCTGCACGAACGTGACCATCACCTCCTCGAGCTCCGTCTCCGAAAGCTGGCCATGGGCAATGCCGATCGAAGCCTCGGGCACGATCGACTGGATGCGGGTAGCCACCTTGAGGATGTCTTGAATTCGGTTGTGCACAAAAAAGACCTGGCCATCGCGGGCCAACTCCCGCTCGATCGCTGCCCGGATGAGGGTTTTGTCCCAGCGGGCAGGTTTTGTCTCGACGGGGATGCGGTTGGTGGGGGGCGTGGTGAGGTTCGAGATGTCGCGAATCCCGAGCATCGACATATGAAGCGTTCGCGGGATCGGCGTGGCGGTCATCGTGAGCACATCCACGCTCGCCCGCATCGCCTTGAGCCGCTCTTTCACATCCACACCAAAACGCTGCTCCTCGTCTACGATCACGAGGCCGAGATTCGCGAAGTGGATATTGGGCTGGGCCAGACCGTGCGTGCCGATCACGATGTCGACACTCTTGCGGGCAAGACCCTCGAGCGTGTCCCGCTCCTCCGCAGTGCTCGTCATCCGCGACAGCGCCCGGATGACAAAAGGAAACTCCGAGAAGCGCGCCGTAAACGTGCGCCGATGCTGCTCGCACAAGACGGTCGTGGGCACGAGCACGGCCACCTGCATGCCCGCCTCGGCTGCCTTGAAGGCCGCCCGCATCGCCAGCTCCGTCTTCCCAAAACCGACGTCGCCGCAGAGCAGCCGGTCCATCGGCCTCGGCTTCTGCATGTCCTCCCGGATCGCCTCCATCGCCGTGAGCTGGTCGGGCGTCTCGTCATACGGAAACGCCTCCTCGAACTGCCGCTGCCAGGGCGTGTCTGCGGGGAACGCGATGCCGGGACGGGCTGCCCGCGTGGCCTGAAGCCGGAGCATGTCGGCGGCCATGTCGGCCACGGCCCGCTCAACGGCTGCTTTTTGTTTGGCCCAGGCTGCCCCGCCGATCTTCGCGAGTTTTGGAGTGAGCTTGGTTCCGCCAACGTACTTCTGAACGAGCTCGATCGCCGAGGCCGGCACAAAAATCCGCGTGCCCTCGGCAAACTCGATCTCCAGAAACTCCTCGGTACGGCCATGCTTCTCGAGGAGTTTGAGGCCGCAGTATCGGCCGATGCCGTGGGCCAGGTGGACGACATAGTCGCCATCGTGCAAATCGAGAAACGTGTCGATTGCCCGCGAGAGCCGCTGCCGAGCTGGCCGCGAGGAAACCTCCTCGCGATTGAAGAGCTCGGCGCTACTGACGAGTACGAGTTTTTCAGGCACCACCCGAAAACCGCCGGAGAGCCGCCCACGGGCGAAGTGCAGCCGACCAGTGCGAGCAGGGGCGGAGTCGGCAAGCAGCTCACCGAGCCTTTTCTCCTCGGCCTCGGACGGGCAGACGACCCATACCTCCTGGTCGCGACCAACCGTTTCGAGTTCCTCGCGAACGCGATCCAGGGCACCGGTGAAGCGCTCGACGCTTTCAACGGCAAGGCTCGCCGAGGCATCGAGGCTGGATGGCGGAATGGCCGCGAGAGCCACCGACGGGAACCGGTGCAGCCTCGCAAAGACATCCTCGGGCCTGAAGAGGCTGGCCACATCGCCCAGCCGCTGCCAGAACCGATTGGCTTCTTCGGCACACTCGCCCGGCTCAACGAACACGACGGTGGAGCCCGGCGGCAAGAGATCGGCGAGATGCGTGTGCCGTGTGCCGGTGGCCTCGGCCGCGAGGGCCGTGAGGTCGATCGACTCGAGCGTCGTGACGCTCCGCTGCGAGACCGTATCAAAGGTGCGGAGCGACTCGATCTCCTCGCCATACAGCTCCATGCGCACAGGCCGATCCCAATCAGCAGCAAACAGATCGATGATGCCGCCGCGCCGGGCGAACGAGCCGGGCGTGTCGATGGCATCGGCCGCCCGCCAGCCACGAGCCATGAGCCACTCGGCCAGCTCCTCCGGATTGACCATGCCGCCGACGGCCAATCGCCTGGTGCCCGCCTCGATCGCCCGCGGATCAACGAGCGGCGTAAGAATCGCCTGGATGCTCGTGACGACCAGCGCGGGCGGGGCGGCATCAGGGAGCGCGAGCCGCTTGACGGCAGCGAGCCGCGCCGCTTCGACCGGATCGTCGGCGCTGGGCTCGCCCTCCCCAAAATCCTCAGACGCTGGCAGCAGCAGCGGCGGAAGCGAATCAAACAGCAAAAAATCGTCGATGAAGGCTTCGGCTTCGGCGGCGTGCGGCAGGATGACGGCCAGCGTGCCGCGGCTGCCCTTTCCCTTGCCGTTGGACGTGGCACGCATGACGGCGGCCACCGTGAGCGCGCAGCATGCTCCCCAAGTTCCGCCGATCGAGCCGCCATGCCCTTCGCGAAGGGCGGCGATCACATCAGCGAACCCCGAATGCTGCTCGAGCGTGTCTGCCAGTCGGGCCAGCCGGGCTGCCTGGTCTGGCTGGCCTGGCTGGCCATGAGGCCGTGTGGGTTTGGTTGCCACGGCCCGCGAGTATAGAGAAATAGGGACGGGAGCGATTTTCCGCCCCGAAATAATGGCTCCCGTCCCCTATTCGGTCATGCAGCTCGGGCAGGCCGCGAGATCGAACGACCAGCCACCGTCGGGCATCTGATGCAGCACGATCCACTTGAGAGCGCGATCGACAGCCAGCTCGCCGCCAGGAGTGACACCTCGTGTCCCGATTGTGGGGCCGCGGCGCTGACCAGCCAAGTCCCCTGCCGGGCCGTTCGCGCCCCGGCCACCCGGAATCGCCAGCATGTCGGAGAGAGGCGCTGTCTTGTCGCTGAAAGCGAGCTCGTGAGGAGCGGGCGGCACGAAATCCTCCTCACTCGGGAAGCCCGAAAGATCCGGGATCTCGGGGGCTACGTCGGCGACCATCGTGACGCCGGGCACGGGATCACGCGCATCCTCAGGCTCCTGAGCATCGTCGATCTTCGGGATCTCGACAGGATCGTCTTCGGGCTCGTTCTCCGAAGGCGGTGACGTGATGACAGTTGGCCTGGCAACGAGCGCTATCTCGCCGACGATGAGCGCCATCACCAAGAGCGCCACGACATGCACAAGCATGCTGACAACCCATGCGGGTACTTGGCCAAGGGCGCTGCGTCGATGATGCGGTCGAACATCGTCGGCTTCCCCCGCACCATCGTCGGCTTCCCCCGCACCATCGTCGCCTGCCTTGTTCACGCGAGGTGCGGCGAGTTTCGACGGCTGCCGAGACACTTTCTTCAGAGGCTTCGGCCTGGCCGGCAAACGTGCCGGAGGGAGGTCTTTGCCACGTGGCCGCTGGGGGACACGGAAAATGTCTGAATTGACATGGCGTGCCATGACAACTTCCCCGCGTTCATCGGTTCGACATGTGACTCAGACGGCCACCCATGCCGTGTTACGAAAAGAGATTCGCGGGCGCCACGCGGATTTATTCCACCACCACCAAGCGAGACCGCGCATCCCGCGATCATGAAGACCGGTGCGCGGGGGTCGCGGCTACCAGGTGTCGCTATCGATTTCGATCGTGCCTTCGGCCTGCATGAATCTCGCCCGTGCAGCAATTCTCGCCACGAGCGCGGCCGACTCCGGCGGGAGCAGGGCTGTGGTGACATCCGCAAGCACATCCAACGCCTTGCCTGGCCGCTCAAGCTCCGCCACGCAAATCTGCGCCAAGGTGATGCGGGCAGACACCGCCTGCTCAGGGTAGCAAGCAATGAGATCCGCCAGGACGGGCGCCGACTCCGCCTGGCGTTTTTCTTTATGAAGCCACTTGATGATGGCAATCATCTGCTGACGATCGACGTCGACGCCGCCGAGCACGTTCCGCATCGTGCGATAAGCCGTGGAGGCCGACGCGATGTCTCCCTCGCGCACCAAAAAGGCGATATGCTCCCGCGCCGCCCGCCGCTTCGCTGCGTCGCGCTCTTCGTCCGCGGCACGCTCGGCAGCCAAGCGATCGGCGATGGGCGGCGTGACCTCAGGAGCGGCGTGTGCCTTCCTGATGAGGCTGAAAAGATCCCAGTCTTCGCAGTCCACAACGTGGCATCGAAGCAGCACGACGGCCAGCGGGAGACCGATCAGAAATCCGCTCATGTGGAGCAGGCCGGTCCCAGCCCATTCTGATGACATGAGGATCGAGTACAGATCGAGCCCCACGTAGATCAACGAGAAGACATAGATCGGCACGTAAACGATCCGGGCGACGAAGCCCGCCAGCCACAGAAAACACGTCACGTCGTTTTTCGGTGCCCAGATGGCCGCCATTGCCATGATGCCGTAGATCGCGGTTGATGCACCCAGCGATCCGATCACCGGGCCCCCGTAGTCGAGCATCACCACTTGCTGGAGCAGGTTTTGGATGATTCCGATGCCGAGGTAGCACGCCAGGAATCGCCACCATCCCAATTTGCCTTCGACGATCAGGCCGAAGACCCAGAGAAAGATCATGTTCCCAATAATGTGGGACAGGTCGGCGTGCATGAACATCGAGGACACCCATTGCACGGGATGGAGCCTCTTGCCGTACGCAAGCACCCACGCCTCGACCGGTGCAGCCAGCCCGATGTGCGCGGCGTAAAACGCCATCACGTTGGCGACGATGAGGCCAACCGTGGTGTACGGCCAGTGGTATACCGGCGCGTCGGTGGAGTACGGAATCAGCATGGTTGCCTGAAGACGCGGCCTGATCGCTCCTCGGGGGCGAGTGTATCCGGAACGGTGGGGCACCTTTCGTGGGCTGGCAAACCTTTCGGGTTGATCCACGCGCGACACTCTTGCCGGTTCGACGGCGCGCGGACGTCGTGACGGTTGCCACGGCCGCATCTCGGGAAGCGGCCGGCCGCAGGGCGATACCGAGGTCGTGGGTGGAGTCGTAGCGACGGTATCGAGCCTTTGCGTTTTCCCAGTCTTCCGGGGGTGGATCCATGAAGCGGATGGCCTTTGTCGCTCGCAGTGTCACCGCGGCGGTGTGCATGGCTGTCGGGGTGGCACAGGCTGAGCCGGACGTGTTTCAAAACATGTCACTCGGCTTCGACGAATCCGTCTGGGATATCCGTGCCGGGGCCGTCATCCTCAACCGGAGCGGGCCGGTGCTTTCGGCGCCTCCCACGACCTCCGTGAGCAACGTCAGCGATTTCGACTGGATCGGTGGGCCCGACATTCAGATTGCCCGCCGCTTCAACGACACCGACTCCATCGAAGTCCGCTACTTCAGCGCCATCGGTTGGAGCGCCGAGTTTGACTATGCCGACCCGGTCCTCTCGTTCAATGGAACGTACGACGCCAGTCTCTTCAGCACCGAAGTCAATGTCCGCCGTCAGCACAGCGACCGGATCGCGTTCCTCGCCGGCTTCCGCACGCTCGAATTGCACGAGCTCATGAACAACGCCGACCGGTTCAGTAGCTTTGCGTTTGCGACCCGAACGGCCAACTATCTCTACGGTGCCCAGGCCGGTGTCGATGCCGTTCTCCGGGACCGTGGCGGTCCATTCCGGATCGAAGGAAATGCCAAAGCGGGCATCTACGGCACAGTTGCCCAGGCACACTACACCAACACGGCCGGGTTCAACCAGGCTGCCAACGACAGTCTGGTGTCGTTCGTGGGCGACATGGCCTTCACCGCGGTGTATCAATTTACGGATCGCCTCGCCTTTCGGGCCGGCTACCAACTTCTCTGGATCGAAGGCCTCGCGCTGGCGGGAGATCAGTTGCAGTTCAGCCAGGATGTGCCACCCCTGCCGCTCGACACGCTGGGCGGCATGTTCGCCCACGGGGCGCTGGTGGGCTTCGAGCTCACCTGGTAGCCCACAGGCAAGACGGGTGCCTGGGACTGGCCGGTTTTTCGACGAAAAAGCTGCCTGTCGCCCGCGTGGGCTGTGCCGAGCGCGGCCGCCGGGAAAGACCCCCGTCCCCAGGCGGGCTTTTTTCGTGTATTTTTGAGTGCCTATCTATCAGTGCCGGATTGCACCGGCCAAGACCCACCCCTGCCCGGAGCCCAGCCCATGGCCACCGTCTCGCGACCCGCCTCCTCGACCGCCTTCGTCACCGGCGCCGATGTGGTCGTTGAGTCGCTCGTCCGCCAGGGCGTGGACGTGATCTTTGCCTATCCGGGCGGAGCGAGCATGCCGCTCCACCAGGCACTCACGCGGTACAGCGATCGCATTCGTACGATCCTCCCACGGCACGAACAGGGGGGCGGCTTCGCGGCCCAGGGCTACGCTCGCGTCACCGGCAAGCCGGGCGTGTGCATGGCTACGAGCGGCCCCGGTGCGCTCAATCTCGTCACGGCCATCGCCGACGCCAAGATGGACTCGATTCCGTTGATCGCAATCACCGGACAGGTGGGTACGAGCGTCATCGGCACCGATGCCTTTCAGGAGACACCGATCGTCGAGGTCTGTCGTGCCATCACGAAACACCACTACCTCGTGACCGACCCCAAAGACATCGCCCGCGTGTTCCGCGAGGCGTTTCACATCGCGACGACCGGCCGCCAAGGCCCGGTGCTCATCGACCTGCCCAAGAACATCCAGGTCGCGAGCGTCGAGCCAGATTACGACGCCCCGCTCCAGCTCCCGGGCTACCGGCCCGATGCTCCGCCGCCGCGGCCCGAGCAGATCGCCCAGGTGGCAGCCGCCATCAAGCGGGCCAAGCGGCCAGTGATCTACGCCGGCGGTGGCGTGATCTCGGGCGACGCCTCCGACGAGCTGCGAGAGCTCGTTCGCAAGACGGGCATCCCCGTCACGATGACGCTCATGGGGCTGGGCGCCTTCCCCGCCAATGACCCCCACTGCCTCGACATGCTCGGCATGCACGGCAGCGTCTATGCCAACTACGCCGTGGACCAGGCCGATCTCTTGATCGCGATCGGCGTGCGGTTCGACGACCGGGTGACGGGCAAGGTGGCCGAGTTTGCCCAGCACGGGTTCATCGTCCACATCGATATCGATGCCTCCGAGATCAACAAAAACAAGATCGTGCACGTGCCAATGGTCGCCGATGTCGAGGACGCATTGCATGCCCTCAACAAGATCGTGGAAAAGCCGACCGCCTCGCTCGACGACTGGTGCCGCCAGATCGACGAGTGGAAGCAGGAGGATCCGTTCTCCTACGACAAGAACTTCCCCGGGATCCTGCCGCAGCACGCCATCGCCGAGCTTTCCCGGCTCACGGCCGACCGAGACACGATCGTGTCGGTAGGCGTGGGGCAGCACCAGATGTGGGCGGCTCAGTTCTACAAGTTCCGCCGCCCGCGAACCTGGCTCTCTTCGAGCGGCCTGGGCACGATGGGCTTTGGCCTTCCTGCGGCGATGGGGGCCAAGGTGGCGAGCCCCGACTCGCTCGTCGTCGATATCGATGGCGACGGCAGCATCCTCATGAACATCCAGGAATTCGCCACCTGCAAGACCGAGAACATCGCGGTCAAGGTGCTGCTGCTCAACAACCAGCACCTCGGCATGGTGGTGCAGTGGGAGGACCGGTTCTTCAAGGGCAACCGGGCCCACACCTACTTGGGGCCCATCGACAACCCCGAGGCCTGTGGCCAGGGCGATGGCATCTCGCCGGAAAATCGCTATCCCGACTTCGTCGAGATTGCGAAAGGCTTTGGCTGGCATGCCGAGACGGTGGTTGCCAAGGACGACCTCGTGCCCGCGCTCGAGCGGCTCATTGCCGCCCCAGGGCCGGCGATCCTCGATGTGCAGGTGCCGTATCAAGAGCACGTGCTGCCGATGATCCCGTCTGGAGGGACGGTCCGCGAGCTCATCAAGCGGTAGGCGTTGCTCAACCGCCAGGGGCGTCAGCGTCAAAGGGCGACGGGGAACCGCCGCCTGGCACAGCCGGGCCGGCAGGGCTCTTGCCATCCACGGCCGGCTTGGCGAGCGACTCGAGTGCTGCGAGCGCCGATTTGAGTGACGAATCGCTTGGTCGCGCCGTGATGGCGAGCCCTTCGCGCCTGAGGAGCGTTGCCAGTTCGACGGCCTCTGCGACTGCATCGCCAGCGAGCGAGGCCGCGATGCCACCGCCCGCTGAGCCTTCGGGCTTGATCGCATCAGCCAGTTTCACAAGCCGCCAGGCATCGCGTTTGCAGGCGAGGAGAGGGACCGCATCCTTGTCGATCACGGTTGGCATGAAGGGCAAATCCCCCCCGGCTTCAGTGACCGTTGCTGGCCCATCGAAGAGCCCACCGCCACCACTAAACAAGCCGGGAGGCGGCACACCCCCGCCGCCTGTCGCTGGGGGCGGCTGCATGGCAGGCGAGTCGTCTCCGACACCGCCAAGCTGCCTTGCGAATCTTCGAGCCTCCGCGGCGGCAAGATCCTGCTCGATCCCCTCAACGGCCACCGAGCGAATGTGTTTGATCGCGGCAGCGAGGTCGGCTGGTGCGTCGGGTTTCCCGAGTCGACCAAGCGCGGCAGCCGCCCGAATGCGGAGATCAAGGTCCGCATCCTTGTTGGCGAGGATACTGGCCGCGGCAGTCGCAACCTCGGGCGTTCCGCCCAGGACACCCGCGAGATCGAGCGCCCGCCCAACGAACCAGTCAACCGCCGTCGGATCACCGGCAGGAGGTTTGGTGATGATCGACGCCACCACCGGTGCAACCGCCTTGGTGAACGCGGCTTCTTTGCCACGTCCTTCGGCCACCTGCCGGACAAGACCGCTCATGGCAGCCACGCGAATCGCGAGCGGGAGATTCGGGTCGGACGATGCCTTGGCAAGGGCTTCGACGCTGCCACTCCATGGCTTGCGAAGGGGGTCCATGAGCTCGCCAACAAGGATCATGGCGTTGACCCGCACGACCAGGTCGGCTTTGTCATCACTCACGAGGATGAGCATGAAATCACGAGCCACGGTATTGGCCGCATCGTAGACCTTCGGAACCGTCGCCCCGCGGGTCAAAGTGTCGCGGATGCGTAGCCGCACCGACACGAGTGTGGGCCGATTCGCCTCGAGCGCGAGCTGCGGCAGGATGATCCGCTCAAGGACGGCCTTCTGCGAGTCTCCGAAGACTCCATCGCGAATCTGCTGGCCGTAGTCCCGCGTCTCCTCGGCCGATTCCACCTTCGACCATGTGTCGTAGCCCCGGGCGGAACGGTGGGCGGTGAGTCCAGCCGTGGTGAGGCCCACGCAGAGAGCAAGCACGACGCGCAGAGCCCCATCGCCACGCCGCCGCATGGCCGGTGCAGAAATGGCGTCGTTCGCGAATGACGAGGGCATCACGGGGCATTCATCCTGGGGGCTGCGTCGTCTCGGGGGGTGTCGTCGCCCGGCCGGAAGAGGGAACTGCGGTAGGTCCGTATGAGCGGCTCGGAGTCTGCGGCGGTCACAAACTCAAACTCGCCATTCGGCTTGATGAGGAGCATTTCGAGCGGCTCAGTCGGCTGGGGATTCCGCGATTCGACCCGCTCCTCCTGCCCGCCTCGGACGTCGACGAGCAGCCGGTCCGTGGTCACCGGCTCGCCGTAGTGCCGCTTGTCGCCCGGACGATTGAGGGAGGGCTCGACATTCGCCTCCCCGCCAGGGGTGATGACCACCGACCGGAGTCCGAAGTTTCCCCCGGTGGCTTCCGAACGCGCCAGCACCATCACCTCGACATTGTCGCCTCTCACTTTCAGCTTCCGTGCCGCATCGCGAGGCATCATGCGAGCCACCACTCGCGTGTCATCGGGAATACGGACCGGAGAGGTCTCGTTGCTGTAGTCGGCAAGCAGGAAGGTGCCCTTCGTGACGGCCACATCGGCGACATGCTGGACGGCGAGGCCGGCGTTCGGATTCCGAATCGCAAAGCGCACGCGATAGCGGTATTCCGCGCCCGGCTCCACATTAAGGTCAACGAACCGGAAGATCCTGTTTGCCGCGCGCGCTCCGATAAAGCCCTGCTGGTCTTGCGGCATTTCTCCTCCACCGAACGCCGAATCGCCTTCGATCACGACGGGTTCCGGAGACGATTCACGGCGGGTTGCGGTAACCTCGCCGCCGCCGCCCTTTCCGAGCAGATCGATCTCCAGCAGCCGCGCCACCGGTGTCTTCGCGACAAGATCAACCCGCACAAGCAGGTTGCATGGCCTCGACTTGCCGTCGTCAACGTCAAAGGCAAGCTTGGTTTGGAGATCCTCGCTCCCGGCAAAGACGAGCACCTTGGCGTCCCCGATCACTTTTGTGGGCTCCACGGCGAACTTCGGATCGGTGGTCCGCACGCCGAACTTGGAGAGCCCCACGTTCCGCTGTAGCTGGCCTTCCAAATCGAGCGTCACGCCGGCCAGTCGCACCTGCTTGCCGACAAAGCCCAGCGGCTTGGCGGCCAAGTCGGCGAGGGCTACCTCAGCGACCTCTTCGTCTTCCTTTTTCGCCTGGGATCGAGCCTCGAGCAGGTCACGGATCTGAGGCACGAACCACGGATGAATGGCCTCCTCACCCCAACCGTTATCGACCCGCTCCGGCAGACTCACGGCATAGGCGAGATCGGTCTCACCCGGCTGGAGGAAGAACCCCGGTGGAAGCGTTTCCCGGGCAAGCAGTTGGTCGCCGCCGGCGGCGGGTACGCGCGACTGACCATCACCGTCGGCGGCAAACCTTGTGACATTGACGAGCGGAAGCACCTTCCAGGCAGGTTGGCTTCCGGGCTCAACCGGCGCCACCTTCATTCGCTCCACACGGTATTCGGACCACCGGGGAGAATCTCGCCGTGGATCACGAAAACTCACATTGCGATACCGGCTCTCGAACTCGGCCTGCTGCTTGGCAGAGGGAATCAATCCCGTCACGACCACAAACGGCGCGATCCGGCCCGGTCTGATCGGCTCATCGGGCACGATCTCGGGCATCACGGGCGCGATGGCTCCGGTTCCCTCGGCGGGTTGGTCGGCTCCTCGCCGTTTCGGGGGCTTCGGTTTCGGAGACTCCCGTGGAGGGACAAACTCCGATTCCTGTGGCCTCACGATGCCCCCCCGCGCTTGGGCATCCGCGTCTGCGAAGACGGCCACGCCAGCAACGGCGCGGAGGTCGCTCATCGGAAAGACATCGGGCTTGGTCCGCTTCCGGCGCTCGGGGTCGATCGGGCTGCTCAAAACAAGCGACGTCGCGGGGGCGTTGGCCAGCTTCACCTGTCCTGGCCGCCACGGATTCAAACGCGGAGCGAGCTGGGCTGGGGGCGAGACGCGATCGTCGGTCACTCGCTCCGACGCCTCGATCGCCGCGGCTGCCTGCCGAGAGAGACCGGCAATCGCCGCCGGTGTACGGGAGGCGTCAACCGCCTGTGACTGGGACGCACTCACGCCCCACCACACCATCACCAAAGCAAACCCGCCGACGAGGGCGACGACGATCTTCTCGCCGTGATAGATGAAGAAATCGCCGGCCGCGGCAGAACTGAATGATGGTGCCCTCACGATGGACCTCCCAGGCCGTTCTCGGCACCTGGCTCGCCACCGATTGCTGCCTCGTTGGGGGGCGTCGCTAGGCCCACGGTGCCTCGAAGCTCAACCCGCACATCGTACGGTCGCCGCGGTCTGCTGCTCGAGTCGCCCGATGTTCCGTCGTCGAAACCCGCGCTGGAGCCCAGCACACTGCTCGCGTCCCCCCGGTCACGGCTGGGATTGATTCGCACCTGCCGCACATCGATCGGGACGGCGTTGGCCGCGAGATCCTGGATAAGCCGATCGATCTTCGTCTGGTCCATGACGACCCGCAGCGTGAAGGGCATGAGATGCACCATGGTGGCATCGGACGTGGTCTTGAGCGCGGCAGCAGAGAGCGGAAGGCCGTCGAAATCGACGTAGATCCACTCATGGAGAAGATCGTCTGGGGATAGCGGCGGCGCGGCACCTGCTTCGCCGATCGCGGTTCCCGTTGGCCCAGTGTCTTCCAAGCCAGAATTGGCGGACGCATCAAACCGCGGATGACTCGGGCGGGTGAGCGGCCCAGTTGCGATCGCAGGGGCTGTATCGGCCGGAGCCACTCCCCCCTCCTCCGGTGCCGCGGCCGGTGCCGCGAGGCTTTCCAGATCGACCTTCCACAGGATCCGGCCACCACCTCTCCCCCCCGGGCTCTCTTCGGCCGCGGGATGGCCGACGGAGAGCTCCTCGACGGAGGTGATCGTGGCGTTGAAGGCGCCGGTCGCCCCTGCGTTGATGGACTTGATCGTGTCGCAGAACAGGCCGTAGACCCAGAGCTCCTCCTGGGCGAGACGCACCTGCACCGTCGAAGGCTCCCGCTGCCAAAGGAACGTCGTGAAGAGTCGCGTCTGATCGTCTGATTGCCACACGAGCGGCTCGTGGGCCAGCGACGCTTCAGGGGATTCAGTGTCGTCGGCTCTGCCTCTCCTGTCCCCGGAAGTTCCGCGGCCAGGCGCCGAGTCTTCGCTCCCATCAGTCATCAGCTCCGTGCAGCCCATTCGCGCCGGCAGCATGCGGACGATTTCTGGCACGGTGTTCTGATAGCGCTGCAGGAGGTTGGCAGGGAGACGGTCTTGCTTCCCGTCTTCGAGCGACTGGATCGTGGCCAGAAAATCCGGCCCAAGCTCCTGAGGCCACACCCGAAGCGGCTGCTGGCTCATCCAGAAGGTTCGCCACTGGTCGAGGATCTCCTTGCGGACATCGGCGGTTCGACGATCCACCTCCACCACCCACGCGTCGTTGGGATGGTTTGCCTCAGCTTGAATACCTTTGAGCGCCGCGACATGGCTGTCGATCGACGCTTTTTGGGTCAAGATCTGCTGCCGAAGGCCGCCGTTCGCCGCGAACACCATCGGGAGCAAGAGGAATGGAACGACCGCAGCGAGGATCCAAAAGTGATACCTCACGAAGCCTTCTACATAGGGGCGTGCCGAGTCAGGAATCTGCATCATGACGACTTCCTTTGTTCAGGGCCCGACTTCGGACGGAGGCGCGGCAGCGGGCGCGGCCTTGCGGGTGCCGCCAGGGATCGTGGGCTGCCACACGAACTGCAAGACGAACATGTATTGACGAAGCGCGATGCCGGGATCCTCTTTCCCCGCCGCATCGGCACCGGGCTCCGGGTCGCCTTCCTGCCGCTGCGCCGTCTTCACGCGAACCGTGATGACCTTCGTCCGCTGAACGATGACGGGATACCCGATGCCAAGCTCTGCGACTGACACCTGCTCGGCTGCCTTCGGTCCGGCCGACACGGTTAGCTTGCCGGCATCGCCCAGGAGGCCACGCACGAGCGTCTCCCGCACAAACTGCTCGCCTTCCCTTGGCTTGTGCCTGTCTTCATTATGGAAATGGCGGCCGACGACCTGAACGACCCAGCCCGGCCCACGAGGACCGACTGGCGCCGCAGGCTGTCCCGTCTCGTCGGTTGGCGGCATGCCTTCGGTCCCTGGCGGCACTTGACCGGTGGTCTCGCCACCTGTCGCCGGGTCCACGGCGGCTGGTGGCGGCGCGGCGGGGACGTTCTTGCCCGCGGCCGTCAGGGTCTTCTGCCAGTCTCCCTCGACGCCCTTGAACCAGAGGGACAGTTCCGGCACGAACTCCATGTCGAGGGAGGCGATGTGGATCTCGTTGCGGTCGGCTGGATTCTGGGGGACGTTGTCTTTGGGGTCATGCGGGAGGAGCTCCGCGACAGCGCGCACGAGATCGAGCGACTGGAATCGCCGTTCATGGACATCCACGAGGTAGCGTTCCCACGCGGACGTATTCTGGAGTCGTTGAGCCGCTTCGTCGAAGGCTGATTTGGCGGTCGACGATCGTTGCTTCGTCGCGTCGGAGTCCGTGAATGCCGACTTGTAGGTCTCAGGCCGGTAGCTGGCCGCAGCGACGAACCAGCCCGAGAAGTTGAAAAGGCCGGCCACGAGCAGCGACACAAGCGCCGCCACCATCCACGGCTTCTTCGCAGACACCAGTCGGTTGAGGATGATCTCGCGCGGCAAGAGGTTGGTGCGAATCGTCGCGGCGCCGGCCGCTTGGAGGGCAAGGCCGTAGCAGGTGCCGAAGCCCATCCGGTTTTCCCGGAACGCGGAGGCTGCGAGGACTGGCCCCTCGAGCGACGCAAATTTCTCGAGCCTGTGGACCTCGAGCTGGAGCTGCTTCGCGACAAAGTCGGAAAGCCCGCGGAGCTTGGCTGCATTGCCGACGAGATACACCTTGCCGATCTTGGCCGAGCGATCCGAACCCGTGAAATAGTTGAGCGATCGCTGAAGCTCGGCGGCAAACTGGTTGAACACCGGCCGCATCGCTTTGAACACGGCCTTGGGATCGCTCGCGCGGATGGCGTTGCGTTTCTCCTTCTCGGCCTTGGCGAACGTGTATTGGAGGTCTTGAAGAATGGCCTTGGTAAAACTGCCACCGCCGATCGGCATGCTCCGCTGCCAGACCTTCAGACCGTTGGTGACCACGAGATCGGTCGAATCTACGCCCATCGAGACGAGCACGATGGAATCTGGTGGCTCGTCGGGATTGATCGTCGCCAGTTCGGGCAACTGATCGAAGATCACCATGTTGGCAAGCGCGATCGGCGTGAGCTGGAGCGTCTCCACCTCGATGCCAGCGGCGTCGAAGGGCGCCAGCGCCTTGGCGACCTGTTCGCGCTTCATCGCAAACAGCGCCACCTCGGCGTCCATGATGAAGCCCCCCTCCTCGACGCCGGTGCCGAGCCGCTGCCAATCCCAGACAACCTGGTCGAGCGGGAAGGGGATCTGCTGGTTGGCCTCGTACCTGACGATGTCGGGAATCTTCTTGGCTTCGAGCGGCGGCAGCTTGATGAACTTCGCCAAGCCCGCCTGACCAGGGGCCGACACCGCCACCAGATCCCCGGCCACGGGATTGCGAGACATGAACTCCGCCAGCGCCGCCCGCACGAGCGCCTGAGGGTCGGCATCCGGCTGCGAGAGCATCATGGGATACTCGATGCAGTCGTAGGCTTCGGCGATGAGCTTGCGGGGATCGGTGGGCGAGAGACGGCAGCGCAGCGCCTTCAGGCTGCACTTGCCGATATCGATTCCCCAGACGTACGCGTTTTTAGCCATTGAACTAATGGTAGAAACGCGTGTGAGGGGGTGTCAAACGCCCGTGAGCCGAACAAGCGAGATTGGCCCGCGTGCCGCGCCTTCCAATCGTTACACTCCTCACCATGCCGCCCCAACCCGTCTCGGTCTTTTTCCCCTGCCATACGCTCGACGACTTCCCTACCTGGCTGGCGGAGGCCGAGGCGGATGCCCTCCTGGCTGCCTGGACAGCTGCGTGGCATCCGGCCGTGATTGCCGCCGCGGGCTGCCGCCCAGGCCACGCGAGCGTCGATCTGCCAGCTCCGGCGGAGGCTGCGATCGGCATCGTGCCGCCATTCTGTGATGAACGGTTCGCCGGGCAGGCCGATTCGGACGACGCCCGAGGGTGGGTGCGCGGGATTGATGGCCTCGAGGCGAGTGTGGACGCCCTCGCCCGCGGGCTGGGCGCGACCCCAGACGCCAGCGGCACGCTCCCCGGCAGTGCCCACGCGGACGATTTTTTTGCCCTCGGCCTGGGGACACTCCTTGCCGAGCTGCTCGCCCGACGGATGCGATCGGAGCCCGACTTCGCCGCGACCGGTTTGGATGCGGCGGCGGTGGCCGCGGCCCAGGCGGCCGTCACCGGCGACGACGAGGGCATGCAGCGGAGCCTCGCCGAAGCATTTGCATGCCTCGATGCAACACGCGCTCGCTACTACCCCGTCGAGTCGTGGGTGATCGACCTCGTGCTGGCCGCGCCCACAACATCGGGTCGTGTTCTCGTAGACGCTCTCGCAAGCCCGGTGCCCGTGGCGCTCGTTGCCACCGGGGCCACGATCCGGCGCCTCGCGGAGCGATCCCCCGATGCGGTCGCCGCCATGCGAGACGCGATTCAATCGGGCCGTGTCGAGGCCTGCGGTGGTCGCGACGACGAACGGCCGCTCGATGCCTGCGCCCCCGAGGAGATCGCGGCCTCATTCGCCGCGGGCCGTGCCGCGTGGCGGGATCATCTTGGCACTGTGCCCACCTGCTACGCGGCCATTGCGGGCGGGGCTTCGGCGATCATGCCGCAAATCCTCGCAGGCACGGGCTCCACCTCCGCGATCTGGAGCCTGTTCGACGGCACACCGCTTCCCGATCCAGGCGGCAGCCGCATCCGCCAGGAGTCGGGCGGCTGCGGGATCGAGGCCATCGCCCGAGCGCCGCTCGACTCGAGCAGGAGCGACACCGTGCTCCGACTTGCCGAGACGCTCGGCGACACGATTGACCACGACCACACCGCCATCATCGCTTTTGCCGCGTATGCGGGAGCCGCCTCACGGTGGCATCGGCTCCTGCGTCGCCTCGCTAGCCACTGCACCCTCATCGGCGGTTTTGTGACGCCCAGCACGCTCGTGGAGCGGTCCGCGGGGTCGAGCATCGCCGCCTCCTTCGAGCCCGACGCCTTTTGCCCGACCCAGCCGCCCAGCGAGGGCGTCGGCGAGGCGATCATGAGCGCGACGACCGCCACGCGTGCATCAGCCACGCAGCTCATGGCCTCGCACACGCAGCTTCGCGACGCGATCGGTCTCGGGCAGCCTCGGGCCGCTTCGGCCGCATCGCCCGTGGCCTCCAGCCGCCGCGGCACCGCAGGCAGGAGCGTGCTTGCTGGGCTCTTTGGCCGACGTCGTGACGACGATGCCCGAGCCCTCGATAACGGACTTGTGCGGCTGGTTGCCAATCCGCGCACGGGCGGCATCCTCTCGCTCAGGCGTCCTGTCGATCGTGGCAATCGCATCTCGCAGCAGCTCGCCGTGCGAACGACCGCGGCCCATGAGGGCTCGCGCTGGTCAGCGCCGGAGGATCGCGCCGAGTGGACCCGCATGGAAGCCGACGCGATCGACCGCGAGGGAAGCGTTGCCGACGGCGCGATTGTGAGTCGCGGCCGGCTCGTCGATGAAAGCGGCCGCGAGGCGGGCCGGTTTCGGCAGCGGGTCACGCTCGTGCCAGGGCTGCCGCTGGCGATGCTCGACATTGAAATGACATCAGCGCGGCCATGCGAGGGCCCGCTGCAAGAATGCCATCTCGCCAGCCGGTTCGCCTGGCATGAGAACGAGGATGCCGAGATCGCGCGGAGCCTCCATCTTCAGTCGATCGTGACGGAGCGCACGCTCTTCACGGCCCCGCACTTCATCGAGATCATTTCGGGCGTCTCGCGGACTGGATCAGGCAGTGGCAGCGTGACGATCCTGACCGGTGGACTGCCCTGGCACCTGCGTTCGAGTCCGCATGTCGTCGATTGCGTGCTCGGTGCGGGCGGCGGGGCCGCAGCGGTGCGCGTGGCCGTCGGGGTCGGCCTGGAGCGGCCGTGGGACGCGGCGCTCGCTCTGGCGTCGGGCGTCACGCCATCACCCACCGCCACGCTCCCTGCGAATATCCGCCTCACTGCCGAGCCGCCGGGCGTGGGAGGCGACCGGGCGGGCAGTCTTTCTCTCGGCCTCATGGAATCGGCGGGGCGTTCGGGGGACGTGCGGATCGACTGGGGCCGCAGAATTGCGCGGGCGGTGGCCGTGGATCTCGAAGGGCGTCCGCTGCCCGACGTCCACGTTGCGGTCGATGGGCAGGCGACCGTAGTGTTTCTCAACCGCTTCCAGTGGCTCCATCTCGTGCTTGAATGGGATGATCGCGAAGTCGTCCAACACCAATAAGGCTTGGCATGATTGTGACGCTTGATGGACCGGCTGGCGCGGGCAAGAGCTCGGCGGCGCGTGCCTTGGCATCGCGGCTGGGCTGGTGTCATTTGGACACCGGTGCGATGTATCGTGCGGTGGCGCTTCTGGCCATCGAACGGCAGGTGCCGCTCGATGACTTTCGTCGGCTTGCGAGCCTCGCGGAATCGCTTGCGATGACGTTCGAGGGAGAGCGAGTGCTGGTCGCTGGGCGGGATGTCTCGGCGGAGATTCGGACGGAGCGGGTGACGCAGGCCACACGGCCGGTGGCAGACGCGCCGGCGGTTCGCGAGGCGATGAAGCGGCTTCAGCGTCGGCTGGCCGAGGGGCTGGATATCGTCACCGAGGGTCGCGACCAGGGCTCGGTGGTGTTTCCGCGTGCAGAGCTGAAAGTCTTTCTGACCGCGGCGGCAGAGGAGCGAGCTCGCCGGAGGCATCGTGAGGAGGAAGCCCGCGGTGGGCCGACGTCGCTCGAAGCGATTCTGCGAGCCCAGACGCGTCGCGATGAAGGCGACCGCAGCCGTCCTGTGGGGGCGATGCGGCCTGCGGACGACGCGGTGATTCTGGAGACTGATGGCCTCTCGGCATCGGAGGTGGTCGATCGGCTCGTCGAGCTCGTCATGGTGCGGCAAGCGGAGCGGACGGTATGACCCGGAAACCGCGAGTCGTGGACGCTGGCAGTGCCCCGTCGGGTCATACGATGTTTGGGCGGGTTCTGTACGCCATCCTTTGGGGGCTCAGCCGCATTTTTGGTGTCACGACGCTTGGGGTTCGGGTGCGCTTTGCGGAGCCGCTGCCGCTGAAGGGCGGCCTGCTCGTGCTGTCGACGCATCAGAGCCATCTCGATCCGCTGCTCTTGGGCTTGGCCAGTGACCGGCGGCTCTCGAGCCTGGCCCGTAGTTCGCTTTTTCACTCACGAGTTTTTGGTGCGATCATTTCCGCGCTCGATGCGGTTCCGATTGACCGCAACGCCTCGATGGTGGCCGCGATAAAGGCGGTGATCGGCCGGCTCAAGGCGGGCGGTGCGGTCACGATTTTCCCCGAGGGTTCACGGACGCCGACTGGGAAGCTCACCCAGCTCAAGCCTGGGTTTACAGTGATTGCCAAGCGGGCTGGGGTGCCGATCATGCCGGTCGCGATCGTGGGGGCGTATGAGTGCTGGCCGCGCACCCGTCTGCTCCCCCGGCCCGGCCGCATTCGTCTCGAGTTTGGCCCGCTCATCACCGTAGAGGACGTCGCGCGGCTTAATGAACGCGAGCTTTTTGAAGAGTGTGTTCGCCGCATCGAGGTATGCGACGCCCGCGCCCGCGCCGCCCGCGATCCATAGAAGCCCCTCCAGAAGCCCCTCGCGGATAGCGCACTCACAGACGATGTTCACATGCCGCGCGTCATAAAAGCCCCTCGCGCTAGCGAGGGGACGGCGGGTGGTTGGGCGAGCCCGCCCGATCCCTCGCGGAGACCCACCGAGGAGGCCGTGCATACTACTGGTCCTTCACGCTGCAACAGCTGTGCCCGTAGACTGGACCGCTGGTTTCGCGCCGCCGCCGTCCCGGCTTCGGCTCCGGCTCCGCCCGCGAATCCTGAGAACCGCATCAATGCCCCGACTGACCGAGCAAGAGCGAGCAGGAATCCTGGGCCATCTTGAATCCGACAAGCCGCTGGCGAACCGGTATCGCTTCCTGCTCTTCCACGACAAACGCGATGTCGATCGCGTCTGGAATGGCAAGACGAATGACGTCACGAACGTGGTCCTTCCCTTCCCTCCTCCGGTGTGAGCCCTCATGAGCGACACGCCCGTCAGCCTGCTCGAGCGAATTCGCGGCAGCGGTGCCGACGCGTCGTGGGCACGGCTGGTGGATGCCTACGGGCCGATGATCCGCCGCTGGCTAGGGCAGGCTGGTATGGCCCAAACCGATGTAGACGACATCGCCCAAGAAGTGCTCGTTGTCGTCCTTGCGAAGCTGCCCGAGTTTGACCGGCAGCGGACCGGCTCCTTCCGTAACTGGCTCCGCAAGGTGACACTCAACTGCCTCCGCGACTATCGCAAGGCGGTCCGCCGAAGGCGGTTGGCCACCGACGACTCGCAGATCGAGCAGATGATTCACGAACTGGCCGACGCCGACAGCCGATTGAGCCGGCTCTGGAATGCCGAACACGACCAGCAGTTGCTGCGGTACCTTCTCAAGCAGGTCCGGGGCAGCTTCTCGCCCGCGACGATCGAGGCGTTCACGCGGGTGGTCCTTGATGAACGATCCCCAGACGAGGTTGCCGCCGAGCTTGGCATGACGGTCAATGCGGTTTTCATCGCCAAATCCCGGGTGCTCGCCAAGCTTCGGGAGAACGGGGCCGGGCTCATCGAGTAATCGAGAGGACGGTCAACGGCACTTCTGGCATCGTGCGGCCATGAGCCTGCCGTACAAACGGGGCCCACACCACTCAAACCAGGCCCGAGTCCACGACCTCTTTCTGGAGCGTCGCGAGGAGTTCGAGCGTGTCATGCCTTGTGCACCACTGCTCGATGTAGGCCCAGTCGAGCAAGGCATACTGCATGGCGATCACATTGACCGCATCATCGATATCTTTGCGACGCTTCCCGATGCTGGACCACCGGACTTTTTGGACGACGACATCCTCCGGAGTCGGCACGGCAACTGCACGCCCGCATACGTGCTTGGCTATCCGACGTCGAAAACGCTCGATGTCGTGGTCATCACTGCTCAGATTGAATAGCTCGATACGAAACTTCGTTCCTTTCACCGACAGGTCGTAGCGAGTCGTCGCGGTGATGGTCTCGAACCGTCTCTGAGGATCAAGCGTCACACTTGGCGGGAGCCGCTGGAGCACAGTGCTCCACATGGCCGAGTCGGCCTGGAGTACGAAGTCCGCGTCCTGGGTCGATCGCGGAATCATGTAGAGGTTTGTTGCCAGAGAGCCCGTGAGCATCCACGGCACGCCTGAGTCGTCGAGCGTCTTCATGATGTCGAGCGTCGCGAGTTCTTCAGGAGTCATGGCTCCTGCTCGAGGCGCCGCGTCAGGGCCAACCGCCGATCCAGTTCGCGCTCGACGGTCACCTCATCCGCATCAGGGAACTGGCTGCGAATGCCATCACGGGCCCAGCGGCATACGCGGTTAAAGATCCGAGCGCCAGCCAGAATGCGGTCGGCGTCGCTCATGCCGCGTGCCTGCTCCATCTTGCCGCGATCAATCGATGCGATGAATTCTGGCGTCGGGTCCATTTCGTCAGTCTAAGCCGTCCGGGAGGGAATCCATACTGACATCCCCCACTGACGGACACGCACCGGAGATGTGACGTGATCGATCACATGAGCAGCGGTTTGGGCAGAGCCGGAACGCATCTGCCGCCGAGCGTGGCATGACGGTCAATGCGGTTTTCATCGCCAAATCCCGGGTGCTCGCCAAGCTTCGGGAGAACGGGGCCGGGCTCATCGAGTAGGATTTTTCGCAGTTGTGAAAGATTCTCGGGGGCACCGTCCATCTCAGAATGGCGACGAGTGTGTCGGATCGGAAGCCATGAGCGGCTTTCTCAAGCGTCAATCGAGTGTCCACCATGCCGATCCCGCCCGTTGCTGACAAACATCCTGACGCCGACCGGCTCCGTGCTTTCGGCCTCGGACGACTTGGCGGCCAGCAGTCGCAGGCCATTGAGCGGCATATCGAGCACTGTGAGCAGTGCTGCGAAGTCCTGCGGAACATCGCGGACGATTCGCTCGTCGAAACCCTTCGAGACGCTGAACGGGCAGCCGCTGCCGAGACGATGGACTTCTCCGGGGAAGCATCCTCCCACGGAGCCGTCGCGATTCCACCGGAGCTCGAGAACCATCCCCGCTATCACATCAAGGCCCGCCTGGGCATGGGAGGCATGGGCGTTGTCTACCGGGCGGAGCACCGGCTGATGCAGCGGGATGTGGCCCTCAAGGTCATCCACCCGCGGCTGGTCGACCGCCCGCAGGCCGTCGCCCGGTTTCGCCACGAGGTGCAGGCCGCCGCACGGCTCAATGACGAGCATGTCGTGCGGGCCTACGATGCCGAGCAGGTCGACACGATCCACTTTCTCGTGATGGAGTATGTCGAGGGTGAGAGTCTCGACCGGCTCATCGCCCGCGAAGGCAAGCTCCCGATTGCCACGGCCTGCAGCTATGCCCGGCAGGCCGCCCTTGGGCTTCAGGCCGCCCATGCCCAGGGTATGGCCCACCGCGATATCAAGCCGCAGAACATGATGGTTGACGCCACCGGCCGCGTGAAGGTGCTCGACTTCGGCCTGGCACGGTTCGTGCTCGACCAAGAAACCGAAGAAGCCCCGCGCCTCACCACGGCCCACCTCGTGCTGGGCACGCCCGACTACATGGCGCCCGAACAGGCCCGCGAATCCCGTGCCGCCGACATTCGCTCCGACATCTACAGCCTCGGCTGCACGCTCTACCAGATGCTGGCCGGTCAGACCCCGTTTCCCGTAGGGTCGGTTATCGAGAAGCTCGCGCTCCACATGACGGGCCGTCCGCAGGCGATCGAAGAACTGCGGCCCGGGGTGCCCGATGGTTTGGTGGATGTGATCAACCGCATGATGGCCCGCGACCCGGCGGCCCGGTATTCGTCACCGGCTCATGTCGCCGAGGCCCTCGAGCCGTTCGCGCGGGCACTGCCCAGCCCCGAGCGTTGCGAAGCTCCCGTGGATTCGCTACCGGCGATCAGGCAGGTCCGGACGAGCCCCATCCGCTCGAAACCGCGCGTCAGGCAACCGATCCTGGTCGCCATCGTGTCCGCAGTCGTGCTCGTCGCCGCGGTGATCGCCGCGGTCACATGGCAGAGGCCAGGCGCGCCGCCGTCAGGGAGTACGTCGTCGAGTGTTCCTGCGGTCGGAGGCGGCTCGCCGAGTGGTGCCCCGCCGCGCCGGCCAACGCCGAGCGGTGCGGCTGTCGTCCGGCAGGATGATTTTTCGGCGGCGCGGCTCTCGAAGAATTGGACGATTCTCGAGCCGCAGTCGGGGAGTGTATCGATCGAGAACGGATCGCTCGTGATGGTCCCGGATGTCAACACCGGCTGGTACAACAGCGGGCATGGCATGCTCATCACCCAGCAGGTGAAGGGCGACTTCATGGCGACGGCCCGGCTGTCGGTTCGAGGCCTGAGGAATCCGCTCGGGCCACCGACGCAGCAGTTCAACTCCGCTGGCCTGCTCGCCCGCGACCCGAGTTCCGGGCCAACATCAGAAACGTGGATCATGATCAGCCTGGGCAAGCAGGCGTCGTTTCTGGGAACCAAGACCGAGCCCACCTGGCAGTCCAAGTCGCGGCCGGAGTTTCAGCAGGCCACCACGACCAGAGGTGAGCTTCGGCTGGCGCGGAGAGGTGATCAGTTTTCACTCCTCAAACGCCTCGACGGTGAGCGGGAGTGGACGCTTCTCCAGGAGCACCAGTTCCCTGGCACTTCAGAGGTGCTCCAGGTGGGCCCCGCGGCCAACGCCTATCAGGCCGCCGACATCCGTGCGGCCTTCGACTCCGTGCGGATCACCGTACCGGTATCAGCAAGCGATCTCTATCGCGATTGAGATTGGACGAGCCGGGTTTTCGAGAATTTTTCGCCCCCTGAAAGGTTTGCGGGCTTTGCGTCCATTCCTGAGTGAGCCCCAGCCAGGGCACGAATCACTCACGCACGCAAAGGAGCCGCCATGCCTGTCTTCTCGTCTCCATCTGCCCGATGGTCATGGCTCGCGGCAACGGGTCTTCCAGCGCTCTTCCTTGTGGCCTCTGCCCCCGCGGCCCAGGCTCAGCAGGGGGTGGTCGGCGGGACGATCGCCGTCTCCGGCATGCAGCTCGAGGTGCGTCGCAAGGCCTTCATTCCCAACTTCGGCGGATCGCGGAGCCGCATGAACGGCATGGCCTCAACCGGCATGGCCGGCGACACCAATCTTTATGTCGCCGATCAGGGCCTCAGCCGGAGTATCTACCGATTCGACAGCACGACTACGGGAGGCACAGCGTCGCTGTTCTTGAATGTCCAGTCGGCCGTGCTTGCTGCGACCGGCCGGAATGTGAACGTCTCCAATATCGTTCACGGTGGTGTGCGTGCCGTGGCCTTTCATCCGGAGTTCGCCACGAACGGCCGGTTCTATACCGCGATGATGGAGGACAGGCCCAACAATCTCGCGGGGCACACCTATCTGAGCGACGCGGTGACACCCATCGCTGCCGACTCCGTGCTTGCCGAATGGACCTACAACCATGGCCTCGGGCAGGTGAATACAGCCAGCTACCGGGCGGTGTTTCGAGTCGGCATGCCGGTCGCTGACCACACGATCCGCCAGATGGGATTCAACCCACATGCCACCGCAGGCGACGAGGACTACGGGCTGCTCTACATCGCCCACGGGGATGGAAGCGTGCAATCAGCCACCGCGGGGGGAGGCCAGAACAATGACGCCCTCGGAAAGATGCTCCGGATCAATCCCCTCCAAAACGGGGCGAGCAGCTATTCGGTGCCGGCCACGAATCCGTTCGTCGGCAATCCAACCATGCTGGCCGAGGTCTACACGCTCGGGCACCGCAATCCCCACAATTTTTCGTTCGCCGAAGACACGCTCGGCACGAGCCACATCATCCAGGTCGATATCGGCCGCGACAATGTGGATGAACTGAACCTGCTCGTCCCAGGGGGCAACTACGGCTGGTCGGAGCGGGAAGGCACGTTCGTTCACCTCGTTTCGGGCGGCATTCAGAATGGCATCGCCCCGCTACCAGCCGACGAGGCGCTCAACGGCTATGTCTACCCGGTCGCGCAGTACGGCCATGTTGGCCCGATCGGCGCGGGCTTTGTTGGCCAGGCATTGGCCGGCGGCTATGTCGTCCGAGGGGGCGGTCTGGCGGGGGAATACGTCTTCAGCGAGTTCGGCGATGTTGGCCGCATCTTTCATGTGAGCTTCGATTCGCTCCTAGACGCGGTCACCACGCTCGATCCCCTGGATCCGACCCGCGACCAGCCGGGCGAGCTCTCTCAGGCGGTGATCCAGGAGCTCTCGATCCTGTTCGACCACGACAACAACCTGCTGACCCCAGGGCTTGCCATGTCGTTCGAGAACATTCTGCGAAGCGACCCGAACTATCGTGGCAGCCGCTTCGACATCCGGTTTGGTCAGGGCCCCGATGGCACGCTCTACATCATGAACAAGAACAACGGGTGGATCTACGAGGGCGTCGGCACGGTCGTCGCCGTTCCGGAGCCGGGCACACTCGCCCTTCTGGGCGTACCGCTCCTCGCCGGCGCCGTCTGGTTGCGGAACCGGAAAAAGTCGCACCGGCCTGCGTGAGCTGCCGCGGGCTGGCGGCGATGCGTCGCGAGCTCCGTTGGGCGACCGAATCTGGCCGGGGGGAAAAAAATGCGAAAGTCGCTGAAAGGTTTTCGCGAATTAGGCCATTTCTAGTTGAAGCAACTTTCTGACGGGCCACGCAGGAATTTTAAGGGGAACCATCATGGCGTCGAAATCTCGGGCGAAAATCGCTCTCCATCGCAGCTTTCAAAGCTTCTGCGGAGTGCTCGGCACACTATCGCGGGCGGCCGGGTTTGGCATGAGGCGACCTGGTCGGCGTCACCGCCGGAAGGGCTTTGGGCACTTCGAGAACCTCGAAGCGCGGCAGGTTATGTCGGGCACGCCGATGCAGATCGGCATCAACCTCGACAACGTCAACGACTACACGCCCAACTGGATGTTCACCGACGTGATGCAATCGTCGCGGCCGTGGATCAGTCACTCGACGAACACGGTGACCGGGGCGCAGGACTTCAATGGCGGAGCCTTCGTTCCGGTGCAGGTCGATGCCAACGGCTGGCCGACGCAACTGGCGACCTGGAGCAACGCGCATGGGCAACTGATGCAGCAGCGGTTGGGGACGCTGATGTTCCGCGAGCTCAATGGGAACTATCCGGCCGGGACGTATCGGGTCGAATGGGCCGGGACGGGCGACGTGCAGTTTAGCTTCGATGCCCGCGAGACCTCGCGCGGTCGAACGGCTGACGGGCGCAACTTCGCGTTGCTCAACGTCACGCCGGGCAACAGCGGGATTTATGTGGGCATCAACTCGATGCGTGCGACCGATCCGATCCGTGACATCCACGTTTGGATGCCGAACTACAACGGGCAGAGCTTCGCCGGGCAGCGGTGGACTCCGGGGGCGACTTTCTCACCGTTTCATCCGCTGTACAAAGAGCGGCTGGACGACTTCGGCATCCTGCGGTTCATGCAGACGCAGGAGACAGTCACGTCGGACATTCGCACCTGGGCCGATCGTCGCGACGCGAACGACTCGCGGCAGAGCAGCGGCAATGGCGGTGGTGGACAGTTCGCGAACGGGATCTCGGTCGAGCACATGGTGCAGCTTGCGAATGAACTCGATGCCGATCCGTGGTTCAACATGCCGCACATGGCCGACGACACGTTCGTCCGCAACTTCGCGAGCTACGTCCGCGACAACCTCGAACCGGGGCTGACGGCCTACGTCGAATGGTCCAACGAGATTTGGAATTCGGCTCCCGGCTTCGAAACGTACTTTTGGATCGCCGATCAAATCCGGCTGCCGGAGAATTCGGGTCTGACTCACTGGCAATTCGCGGGACGAGAAGCGGCTCGCGACATGAACGTCTGGAGCAACGTCTTCGCCGGACAGACCGATCGCATCGTGCGCGTCGCGGCGGGACAAGCATCAACTCCGTGGGTCACGGAACGGATCGTCGAGAACATGGGTGGCAGCTTCGACGCGATTTCGATCGCGCCATACTTTGGGCCAGGTGAAACCCAGCGGGCGACCTATTCCGCTGCGACGACCGTCGATCAAGTGCTGGCCGACATGCGGGGCAACATCGTCTTCAGTGCGCAGATGACGCTGAACCATCAGCGGCTGACCGATGATTATGCGACCCGGCTCGGTCGCGATATTCAACTGCTGGCGTATGAAGGCGGACCGCATTTGAACGGCAACGGCGCGTCGTACCAGAACGCTTTGTTCCAGGCGACGAAAGATCCGCGCATGGCCGACATCACCCGCGATTACCTGCGGATGCAGAACGCGACGGGACTCGACGCCTACGTGCATTACAAGCTGACTGACCGCGACATGGCGACGCAGTACGGGCTGTTCGGCGTGCTGCTTGGACAGGATCAGCCGCTGAGCCAGGCACACATCTATCGGGCGTTGCTCGACGCCGATGCCGGCACGCTGTTTACCTCGACCCCCACGCTCGTGACGCTCAACGCCGCCGATCCGACGGCGAACGAAGCGGGCTTGGGAGTCGCGACGTTTCGAGTCACTCGCGGCGGCAACCTCGCGCAGCCGCTGACGGTCAATTACTCGGTGGGCGGCAACGCGACTGCCGGCGTGGACTACACCGCGCTGAGTGGGAGGGTCATGTTCCCGGCCAACGAGAACACCGCGTTCATCACCGTCACGCCACGCGACGATGCGACCGTTGAGACCAACGAGACCGTCATCGTCACGCTGCAACCAGGAGCCGGCTATTCGCTGATCAGCACAGCCGCTTCAACCGGGAGCGTGTCGATCGTCAGCGACGATGTCTCGGCCACCGCGACGACCTTCAGCATCGTCGCGAGCGATCCGAACGCCGCCGAAGCGGGACGCGATCCGGGCGTCTTCACCGTCACGCGCAGCGGCAACACCACCGGCTCGGCGACCGTGTATCTGACCAACGTCCAACAGACCGCGCGGGCCGCCGACTACGACGCGCTCACGCTGGCTGTCACGTTTGCGGCGGGCCAGACATCGACAACGATCACCGTGCGACCGGTCGATGACACGACTGTCGAGAACACCGAAAGCGTGATCCTATCGATCAACCCGACCACGCTCTATCGCATCGGCGCGAACAGCCAGGCCCGCGTGAACATCGTCGATAATGACGTCGCGCCGCCGCCGGTCACGCCCCTCGTCACGATCGTCGCGACCGATTCCGCCGCCGCCGAAGTCGGCAACAACAACGGCGTCTACACGCTGACACGCACCGGCAACCTCAACAGCACGCTCGTTGCCCGATACACGGCCAGCGGCACGGCGACCGCCGGGCGAGATTTTGCTCCGCTGAGCGGCTTCGCGTACTTCGCCCGGGGCGCAGCGACGACGACCGTCACCGTGTTCCCGTACGATGACACCGCCGTCGAACCGGTCGAGGCCGTGATCGTCAGCCTGACCGACGGCGACGCCTACGATCTCGGGGCGGCTCGCGCCGCGACCGTCACCATCAGCAGAGACGACGTCGCTTCCGTGCGGCCGCTGCCTGTTCTGATCGTGATCGCGAACAACGATTTCTACTACACCGAGTACTCCGCTCCGCGAGCGGCGCTCGAAGCGGCCGGCATTCCCGTCGTGGTGGGAGCGGGTCGCCGGGTCCTTTCGACGCCGCACGCGAACACCGGCTATACGTCCGGTAACGGATCGGTCATGCCGGACATCGCTCTGGCCGACGCTCGGGCCTCGGACTATTCGGCCATCGTCTTCGTCGGCGGCTGGGGCGCGGCGCAGTATCAGTATGCGTTCCCAGGCACCTACAACAACGCCGCGTACAACGGGACTCTCGCGATCCGCGAAGCCGCGAACCGGCTCATCAACGAGTTCGTCGCACAGGACAAGCTGGTCACGGGCGTCTGCTATGGAGTCAGCGTCCTCGCCTGGTCCCGAGTCAACGGCCAGAGCCTGCTGCAAGGCCGCACGGCGACGACGGCGCACTTCAACTCGCCGACCAACAATCTGCCGGAAGCGGGCCTGTACCGCTGGCATCTGGAGACCAACGGCGCGACCGCGTTCACGGGTGGAACACTCGGCGATCAGGCTTCGCGATTCGACGACGTGCTGGTCGATGGCCGCATCGTCTCGGGCGAGAATTTCGACTCGGCCCGCCTGCTGGGAATGACCATCGCCGACCGCTTACTCAACCGGAATCAGCCGACCACGACGCTCGCCGCGACCGATGCGACCGCCGCCGAAGCAGGCCGCGAAACCGGGACGCTGACGGTGTCACGCACCGGGTCGAGCGCCGCCGCGCTGGCCGTGTACTACGCGCTCGGCGGGACCGCGGCCAACGGCAGCGACTTCGACCGACTGCGCGGAACGGTCGTCATTCAGCCGGGACAGACCACGGGAGCCATCACCGTGCGACCGATCGACGACACCGCGAGCGAGTCCAATGAAACCGTGACCGCCTCGCTGACATCCAACTCGGCCTACGCCCGGGGTGCGACGACCTCGGGCACCGTGACCATCGCCGACAACGACAACGCGCCGACTCAGGCTCCGCTGCCGGTCCGGTTGGTCATCGCCAGCACCGAAACGGACACTGACGACGTCATCGTCAACGGCCGCATCATCACCAGCGGAGCCGACGGACAGCCCATAACTCTGAAACAAAACAAAGCACACCGAACCGGGGCCATTCAAGCAAGCCTTCTCGGCAAAGCTCGCTTCGCCAAGTGAACGACGGCCACGACAATCGCACCAGCGAGCACCCCAACCAGTCCGTCGAGGAACATTTGCGTCGGGGTCTTGAGAACACCTGCGACACCTTCCACGGCATGAACCCAGGTATGGACCAGATCGTGCAACCATGGGACCTTATGAACCAATATCCCACCACCGACCAAGAACATCGCAACCGTCCCAGCAACCGAAAGTCCTTTCATCAGATAGGGTGACGCCCTGAGGATGAAGGTGCCCAACACCTTGGTCACTCCTTGTGACTTGTTGAGCCAAAGGCCAAGATCGTCGAGCTTGACGATCGCTGCAACGAGTCCATAGACACCGATGGTCATAAAGACTCCGATCGCCGATAGGACCAAGACCTTCGTCATGAACGACGACTGTTCCACCACATCCAATGAAATGACGATGATTTCGGCCGATAAAACAAAGTCTGTTCGTACAGCGCCCGCGATCTTCGTTTTCTCAGCAGCAACGACATCGATGTCCGGTGTGGCGATGATCTCGAGATGGGTCTTCCGATGTGCTTCGCTCTCGGCATGAGAGTGAAACATGGTGTGAAGGATCTTTTCCACCCCTTCAAAGCACAAGAACCCGCCCCCCAGAATCATGAGCGGTGTTATGGCCTGGGGCAGAAAATAACTTAGTACCAGCGCCGCTGGTACCAAGATCAACTTGTTGATCGCAGAACCCTTGGCGACAGCGAGAACGATTGGGATCTCGCGTGTGGCTTCGACGCCGCTTACTTGCTGGGCGTTTAGTGCTAAATCGTCAGCCAGCACTCCCGATGTTTTCTGCACCGCAACTTTCGTCATCGTCGCGACGTCATCCAGGATCGACGCGATGTCGTCAAGCAAAACAAACAGTCCCGAGGCCATTCCAACCTACTTTCTGTGACCCAATACTCGCCCGAGCCATGGCGGAAGGGTGGGATGCTCTGAGAGCGTATGCATCAACTGCGAAACAACCGTTGCGTGCTGAGCATAGCGGATGCGTCTTGCAGCTGGTGTGTGCTGGGGCAGACGACGTTGTGCTCGCCCGAAAACCGCCGTGGCCTGGTGGCCCATCACCACGTAGACTCCTTCCTTCTGACGTGGAGGTGCCCGCCCAGCGTCACGCAACGAGAGTCGCGCTCGTGGGCTTCATGCACCGCGACCTCGTTGAGCGCCGCCGCTGGATTTCTGAGGCGGAACACAAGGAAGGCCTCACTCTCGCGCAATTGATGCCCGGGCCGCTGGCCGCGCAATTGGCCATCTATTTGGGTTACGTTCACGAAGGGGTTCTCGGTGCCGGACTGCTTGTCTGGGCAGTCCGCGCGCCGCCCCGTGGGTTTCGGGGCACCGGTGCAACGAGTCTCGCACTGTTTCCGCTGGGCTTTGCGATGCCCGGTGTGCCGGTCGCGAGCAACGAGACGCTTGGCCGAATCGCATGGTTCTTCACCGAGGCGGGAGCATTCGTCTTCGGCAGCGGCTTGGCCATCGTTCCATTTCTGTATGGCGGCGTCGTAAAAGAATACGGCTGGCTCGACGACCAACAATTCCTCGACGCTGTTGCGGTCGCGATGATTACGCCAGGCCCCGTCGTCATCACGGTCGCATTCATCGGCTTTCTCGTCGGTGGATTCACCGGAGCCGTGGTCGTGCTGGGACGGCGAACGATCTTCGGCAGTGAGGGGATGCCAGAGCTCCCGAAGGTGGCCTGGGTGCTGGCCACGATCGTCCTTCTCTGGAAATTCAAACGTGTCCCAGAGCCGGTCATCGTGTTGGGGGCGGCGGTGGTGGGCCTCGTGGTGTATCCGTGGGTCCGTCCTTGAATCGCGTTCCCGACGGTAGGTAGGTCGTGAGCACCGGGTGGCCCTTGCGGCCGTGCTGCCCGGGGGGTGGTCCGGTCGCGTCGTCACGCTCATAATTGAGGACGAGCGAACGAAACTTCCCGCATCGCCAGATCGCTCTGGTCGGGAGAGGATGCACCATGAACCGCAAAACGCGGACCGCGCAGCGTACGGTGCGGCGGAGTGGGTGTCGTCTGACGGTCGAGTCGCTTGAGCCGCGGCAGATGCTCGCGACGCTCCTGCCTGGATTCACCGAAGCGGCGGTGTCCGCCTCCTTGGCGAGCGCGACCGCCATGGAGTTTTCACCGACGGGGGAGCTGTGGGTTCTCGAACAAACCGGCCGGGTCAAGCTCGTTCGAGGCGATGCCACGACGCACACGGCGCTCACGCTCGGCGTCGATTCCAGCGGCGAGCGAGGCCTCCTCGGGATCGCCTTCGATCCAGCCTATGACGGCGCGGGCGCGAACACCGATTACGTCTATCTCTATCACACCCTGCCCGGCGGCGCGAACAACCGCATCACTCGCTACGAGGTCACGGCCGCCGGCACCACGACGCCCACGCTCGCAAGCCCGGTCACGATCCTCAACCTCGATGGTCTCAGCGGTGCGACGAATCACAACGGCGGTGCCATTCACTTCGGCCCCGATGGGCTCCTCTATGTCGCGGTGGGAGACAACGCCAACGGCGCCAATGCCCAAACGCTGGGTAGCCTCCACGGCAAGATGCTCCGAATCAACCCCGACGGCACCGCCCCAAGCAGCAATCCCTTCTTCGTCGATGATGCCACGGTTGCCGACCGCGATTTCATCTGGGCCCTGGGCCTGCGCAACCCGTTCACCTTCAGCTTCCAGCCTGGCACCGGGCGCATGTTCATCAACGACGTCGGCCAAAACACCTGGGAGGAGATCAACGAGGGAGGCGCCGGCAGAAACTTTGGGTGGGCGACGACCGAAGGGGATTTCAACCAAGCCAGCTTCCCGAGCTTCACGCGTCCGGTCTACGCGTACAGTCACGGCGGCGGCGGCTTCCAGGGGTATGCGATCACAGGCGGCGCGTTTTACAACCCCACGACTGCGTCGTTTCCGTCGCAATACGTGGGCGACTATTTTTTTGCGGACTACGGGAACGGGTGGATCAATGTCCGCGATAGCGCGACCGGCACCGTCACCCAGTTCGCCACATCCGCATCCAGTCCGGTGGATCTCAAGGTCGGCGCGGACGGTAGCCTTTACTATCTCACGCGCGGCGCCGGCCGGATCATGCGGATCACGTCCACGGCCAGTCAGGCACCGGCCATCACCCAGCAGCCCGGGAGCCTCACGCGGGCCGTCGGCGAGGCGGCGAGCTTCAGCGTGGCCGCAAGCGGCACGGCTCCCCTCACGTACCGCTGGCAGCAGTTGATCGGCAGCACCTGGACCGACCTGACAAACGGCGGCCGCATCAGCGGCGCCACCACCGCGAGCCTCGCCATCTCGAACCTTCAGAGTGGCGATGCCGGGCAGTATCGGGCTGTCGTGACGAATTCTGCCGGCAGGGCCACGAGCGATCCCGCGCTGCTCACCGTCACGGTCAATGAAGCGCCCTCCGCCACCATCACGATCGACAGCGGATTGGCCGGCGGCCTCTTCCACGCCGGCCAGGCAATCACGTTCTCCGGCACCGCCACCGACCCCGAAGATGGTCCGCTTGCGGCCTCGCAGTTCACCTGGCAGGTCGACTACATCACAAGCATCGCTTCCGGGAGTCGCGTGCTCCGGCCGTTCGTGCAACCATTTGCTGGCGCGACCGACGGCAGCTTCACGCCTGCTATCACCGGGCCCTACACGCTCATCGACGTCGCGTATCGCATCACGCTTGCTGTCGTGGATTCCCAAGGCCGCACCACGACGATCACCCGCGACGTGCTCCCCGCGGTATCCACGCTCACGGTCCAGACGAGCCCGGCTGGCCGCGGGTTCACCGTCGACGCCCAGCCCTTCACCGCGCCGCGAACCTTCCAGAGCGTGGTCGGCTTCGAACGGCCGATCGGCGTGGCTCCCGGCCAGCGCGACAATCTGTTTCTCTACACGTTTGACTCGTGGTCAGACGGCGGCGCTGCCACGCACACGGTCGTAACGCCGATCGTGAACACGACCTACACCGCGACCTTCACCGCGGCGCCAAATCCAAGCGGCCTGACCGCGACCGCCTACGACACCAGCACCTTCACCGGCCTGTCGGTCACCCGGATCGATCCGTCGGTGAATTTCAATTGGGGTGTCGGTACACCGGCCCCGGGATTCGGTGCCGATACGTTCAGTGTTCGCTGGACCGGTGCCGTCGTGCCGCTCTTCACGCAGCAATACACGTTTCTCACCACGAGCGACGATGGCGTCAGGCTCTGGGTGAATAACCAGCTCATCATCAACAACTGGACTCGTCACGCGCCCACGGTGAACACGGGCCGGATCACGCTCGTGGCCGGAGAGCGCTACAACATCCGCATGGACTACTACGAGAACACGGGGGGCGCGCTGGCCCGGCTCGAATGGCAAAGCGCCAGCCAGCCTCGGCAGGTCGTGCCGGAGAGCCAGTTCCTGCCGACGTATCAGCCTCCGCGGCCGGCTGCCAGCCTGACGGCGACGCCTGTCTCGGGCACGCAGATCAACCTCACATGGGCCGACCAGACCGCCACGGAAACCGGCTACCGCGTCGAGCGGGCCACCGACGCTGGCTTCACGCAAAACCTGGTGAGCGTCGCGCTGCCGGCCAATGCGAGGGCGCACCAGGCCCACAGCCTGGTCCCCGAGACGACCTATTTCTTCCGCGTGGTCGCCCTCAACGGCAGTCTGGTTTCCGAAAGCGCGACCGCCACCGCGACCACACCGTCGCAGCCCAACGGCCTCACGGCAACCTATTTCAACAACCGTGACTTCACTGGCACGACGTTCTCGCGCATCGACGCGGTGGTGAATTTCAACTGGGGCACTGGCTCGCCGCATCCGTCGATTGCCGGCGACACGTTCAGCGTCCGCTGGACTGGCAGCATGGAGCCGCTCTCCACCGGCAGCCATACCTTCTTCACCACCAGCAACGACGGCGTGAGGCTCTGGGTGAACAACCAGCTCGTCATCAACAACTGGACGCGGCACGCGACCACCGTGAACAGCGGCCGGATCAATCTCGTGGCCGGCGAGCGGTACGACATCCGCATGGAGTACTTTGAAGACACCGGCAGCGCCGTCGCCCGGCTGGAATGGCAAACCGCCACCGTGCCCCGACAGGTCATCCCGACGAGCCAGCTCTTTTCTGCCGCAGCACCACCCCTCGCCATATTCGCACGCCGCTTGTTTGGAGCATCGCAGGGTCGGCGATGATTTCCGCGGCGCCCATGCCACCGCCGCAGGCCAGGGCGTCGTGGAGCGGCGCTGCAATCAGGCGGCGCGACTCCGGGGCCGGGGGCCGGTATCCCAGCGAGCTGTGCGGGCGGACGGTGTTTGTGCGGACGGACGGTGTTGGAGATCCTCCGCCAACGCTCGATCACCACCTTTGCCTCCAGCAAGGTGTCGAACACCTCCCGGGCAAGCAGCTCGTCTCGAAGCTTGCCGTTGAAACTCTCCACGTAGCCGTTCTCCCCAAGCGAGCCGACATCGCTGATGTCACGGCCGTGGCAGCGGCTCGCACGGTGAAGACTCCATCGCGAGCAGCAGCCTAGGAACCCATGGCACCCGTCCAGGTCGAGGCCCCGGCCCCCACGGGGAGGCTCCCGCAGCAGTCACGCCCTGTCATTCGCTCGAGCGCCCGCATCGCGCCCATGACGACGGCCATCGTGCCTTGGCCTGGAAACACGGAATCGCCGACCACCCAAAGCCCAGGCCCGAGAACGCCCGCATCGACGGCCATCAGGTTTGACCGGCTTCGGCTCACGGGTGGCCCGCCGACCCGTCCCAGCGTCCGTCGCGTATAGCGGGCAAAACTTCGCGGCGTTGCGAACTCGATATGCCGGATCGCAGCGTCGATCCCCGGGAACGCCCGATCGAGTGCCCGCCGCATCCGCGCGGCATACTCCGCCTTGCGTGCCTCATACGCCGGCCGATCCGAATCGAACCACCCCTCCGGAGTCACGTGGGTGCTCATGGTGAGCGTGCGCAGCGCTGCCGGTGCGTACCCTTCATCTCCAGGAGGAGACAGGGAGATGAGAACATTGTTGCCGTCGTGGATCGGCTGGGCGTAATCCTGGAGCACATGATGAAACAGGGCCGGTCGATCGGCCACGGCGGCGGCGTCGATGGCGGCATAGGCTGTGAACGCGCTCCACGCGGGTCGCGAACGCTTTTCGAACCGCTTGAGCGGCGTGTCGGTCACGTCCCTGCCGAGGAGTGTCGCGCAGAGGTCCAGCGGCAGATTCATCGCCACCTGAGCGGCCGTCATGGTCTCGCCCCGCCGCGTCGTGATCTGAAATCCTTTGCCCGTGTCCTTGGCTGGCCTGACAGAATCCACCAAGGTGGCCCGCCGCAAGTCACCACCGGCGGTTCCAAAAGCCTCACCCAATCCCTCCGCGAAGGCCCGCATGCCTCCCACTGGCCGCGAGAGTCCAAAGCGATAGGCCTGGAGGCATGCTGCGGCATTGGCCAGGGGCACCACCTCGGGCCCAGCCTGCGCTGTGTCTTGAAGGAGCATGGCCACGATCGCCACGAACCGCGGATCGCGATCCACTCCCAGAAGCCGCATCAGGTCACGAACCGTAACCGCCGTGCCGAGCGTGGCGATCATGCCGGAGAGTCCCAGCACACGAAAATTATGGGCGATATCTCCGAGGCCGCGCATCGGCACCCGTGGCAGCCGGCCACTGGCCCGGAACAGCGTCGATCCGATCCATCGCTGAATCCGCCAGAATCGCACGGCTGCTTCGCCAAGATCCGGGAATCGGTTTCGGATCGCGTGCTCCCACTGGTCGTCGTCGGCCGTCATGACCAGCTCGCCATCGGGCAGGCACATCCGATACTCCGGCGTGCGAACAGTTTCCAGCGTCACGCCGACATGATCCAGAAGCCGCCGGATCGGTTCGCCCGGCCCCATGCCCATCAGGGCGGTGGCTCCGCAGTCGAACGTCAACTCGCCGCGATCGAAGTACCCCGCGCAGCCGCCGAGTTTCGTATGGCTTTCCAAGAGCGCCGTCCGCAACCCGGAACGCTGCGCCAGTGACGCCAGCGCGAGGCCGCCGATTCCCCCGCCGATCACGGCAAGATCGTAGGGCAGCGACGAGGGAGAGCTGTGCACCATGGCCATCGGCATGAAGGATAGGACAGTCCCTGGTAGTGTAGGCGCGTGCCGATGGCCGACCGTCAGCAATCAGCCCTGTGCAGCGCTGCCCCTTGAGCGCCCTATCCCTTGAGCGCCCTATCCCTTGAGCGCCCTATCCCTTGAGCGCCCTATCCCTCACACCGATTCGATTCCCAATGGCCCTTGCGATACGCACGGCGAATGGGGGCAGCCCGGGCTCTTGAGGCTCTGGCCGTCTCCGCCGGCGAGGTCAGCGGTATTTGTTCATTAGTTCCTCGGCCTTGCGGGCTGCCGCGGTGCCGGGGTACTTGGTGATCAACGACTGACAGGCGGCGGTGAGCGATTGGATTCCGACTGGATTCGCTTGGCCGAGGTGAAGCTCTCTTTCAAACGATTGAAGCTTGGCGTACAGGCGTTCGGCCTCGATGCCCTTCATGATCGTTGGGTCCTTCCGCATCTGCTTCGCTTCCGATCGTGCTTTGTCGCCGATATCGGAGCCAGCGAATTGAATCGCCACTCGCTCAAGGAGGGTGAGGGCAATCAGGGGCTCCGTATCCATCTGGCTCATCGCCGCGTCGAGGTTTCTTTGCCCACCTTCGCTGAGCGCAGCAAACATCATCTTCGCTTCTGCTGCCTGCGCCTCGTCCTTGCTCTCTTGGGCCTTGTGGAGCGTCTTGAGCACCATTCCGAGCCCGTTTCCGGAGCGTATTTTCTGTGCCAGACCAGCCAGTTTCGTGTACGGACCAGGACCGGCCATCGACGCGGTGCTGGACTCGCTCATCAGCTTCCTTACCTCGTCGCCGATAGACTCGGCCCAGACTTCATAGCCTTTGGAACCGAGATGCAGGTAGTCATCCATGAGCTCTTTATCGACGAGGCCGTTGGCCAAGAGGAATGCTTTACCGATGTCCATGCAGTGCACCTCGCCGCCCTCGAACGTGGAAATGATCGTGTTGACCTCGGCATTCTTGTTGCGGTCATTGAGACCTTCACCTCGAGGGAAAATGCCGAGCAGAAGGATGTGTGCCGTCGGTTGCTTGAGCTTGATCTCTTGAAGGATGGCCTTGATTCCAGCGGCGACATCCGGTGGAGAATCCGACATGTTGTTTGTGCCGATCATCACGACAAACAATCGTGCCTGATATCCGTCGAGCTCGCCGTGCTTCAGTCGCCAGAGAACGTGCTGCGTTGAATCGCCGCCGATCCCCAGATTCAATGGCTTGTACGCCCCCCAGTGCTTGTTCCAGACCTCGGGAGAGCCTCGCCAACGAGCGGTGATGGAATCACCGACAAAAACAAGTCCCACGTCTCCGTTCATGGCCTTGAGGTCGTTCGCGATCCCGTTTCGCTGGCCGTCCCACCATTCTTTGCCCACCCCCTCGTTCTCACACGGTCGCGTGGTCTGGGGCTCCGCCGCGCACAGCGACGTACCGAGAATCAAACCGAGGACGCAGAAAACACCACACGATCTGAGGACACTCATGAGGGCACTCCAGGCAGAGAGACTCGGCGGCGCGGCGGCGCTGAACCAAGACGGCGTTGGTCCAGCCGCCCAGGATAGGACGGTCCACGGTGGTCTCGCAACGGGCAGGCGGTCGCTGAGCATGGTTGGCCCGTTTTGCGCCGCGTCCACCCTCAAGCCTCTCACGCAGAAGGAGGAGACGATTTATGTCGTCGCCAACTCCGACGCGGAGGACTACGCGAAGAAGAAATTCCCCCACAAAAAAACCAAGCGCGTCGGCGGCGTTCTGCCCGTCAGTGTCGTCGGTTTCATCAGCGGCATGCCGATTGTCTTTCAGGCCGGGCAATCGAAGGGCCTCGACGCCGCGACATGGATCGGCTTCCTCCGCAAAGAGCGAAACATTGTCTGGGCGATCATCACCCGCAAAGTGAAGGTCAAAGGGCCGCTGCGGTTGCTCACAGCCTTCGGACGGTGTTTCCTCTCGTGAGCCCCTGCCCATGCGTGCCCGTGCTGCGGTCACGCGGCTGGCGGTATGCGACCATCCCCAATGCCCGCGGAGGCTATTGCAGCGAGGGGGGCTTCGGCAAGCAGCCGAAGACAATTTGTGCCGGAGACCGAAATCAACGGGATGGCGCGAGCGTGTCGGCGTCGCGTCGCTACGGTGTTGGCGCCTGACTGCGGGCGCGGGTGAAGGGGTCGACCGTGCCGCCG
>ENA-ORBV01000443-ORBV01000443.1-microbial-mat-metagenome-genome-assembly--contig:-NODE-443-length-95274-cov-25.229661_pt1 | contig 95274 bp, 77 predicted proteins | sample MGYA00237777_ERZ505514 | MGnify/ENA primary metagenome ERZ505514 (study PRJEB26160, sample SAMN06269048) | microbial mat metagenome | isolation source: Oligotrophic lake microbial mat | place...
GCCCTGAAACCGCCCGCCTTAAAACCACCCGCCGCGGTCACCCAACCGCAACCAAACTCAATACCCACCCGATCGATCTGATCCGCGAGAAACGCTGAGGAGCGCTTCCAAACGGCCGGCCAAACGACCAGAATGATAGGCCGGTGGACCTTTAGGCTGCAACGCTTGGTTGAAACTCTAGTGGCAATCTGGTTATTTGCCAGATTTTCGGAGGAAAGTCCGTTAAAAGGGTAAGGTTACTGGTAGTTGTGGGTTGGTTGTTGGGGGTTCCCTGCTTTGGAAAGCAGGGCCACCTCTGGGAACGAGATTGGAAAGTGGCCCCGCCCGGATTCGAACCGGGGACCAAGAGATTATGAGTCCCTCGCTCTAACCGCTGAGCTACGGGGCCGATGTAGATTGGTGACCCAGATCGACGAGGCAGATTCTATCGTGGGAATGATCCAGATCCTGCTCGGCAAGGTGAAGCCCCGTATCTTTGCTGACTATGGCGTCCACTTTGGCACGGATCGATGGCATCTTCGCGCGTCTGAGGCAACCGGGACCGGGCGGGCCTGATCGGCGGGGTGCGTTGATGCCGTTCATATGCGGTGGGCACCCTTCGCCGGGATTGCTGGACACCATGTTGCCTTCGCTGGAGGCGGGTGGGGCGAGCATTGTTGAGATTGGGTTTCCGTTCTCTGACCCGATCGCTGACGGCCCGGTGATTGCCGCGGCGATGCACGAGGCGCTGATGCAAGGTTCGACACCCTTGTCGGTGTTGGCCGAGGTTGCCGCGGCGAGGTCGAAGACCAACCTCGGTATTGTCGCGATGGTGAGTATTTCAATTGTGTTGCGGATCGGGGTGCGCAAGATGGTCGAGCAGGCAGAGCGGGCCGGGATCGACGGCTTTATTCTGCCGGATCTGCCGCTGGAGGAGTCGGATGAACTGATCGGCGCGATACGCGAGCGCGGCCTGACCGCAAGTCTACTGATTGCGCCGAGCACGACCGCAGAGCGTGCGGAACGTATCGCGAAAGCATCATCGGGCTTTGTGTATCTGCTGGCGCGGGCGGGGATTACCGGTGAATCGCAAGAGGCTCCGGATATTGGGGGTCGGGTGCGGATGTTGCGGGGAATCACGAATCTGCCGATTGCGTGCGGATTTGGAATATCAACGGCGGAGCATGTTCGTGCAGTGGTTGAGCACGCCGATGCAGCGATTGTGGGGAGTGCGCTGGTTCGGCGGCTGGGAATTGCTCATGCGGAAGGGCGGAGTGCGGTAGCCGAGGCGGCGATGTTTACCAGTGAGCTCGCGAAGGGGCTGAGATAAGCGGGTAAGGTCAATGGGCAGTTGATTGGCACGGCGGGCCGAGGGCGCGTGCGAGAATGTGGATTGTTCGGCTACTTGCATCTGGCGTTCAGCCTGCAACAATCACGCTTGGGTCGGAGAAGGGCCAAGAGCAGTCTGTTCCATCCTGTTTGGGGCGACTCACCGCACGCTGTGTGGCGAGCGGTGCCGGAGTTGATTGACCGGGCTAGAGCTCATTCTTCGACCACGGAGTTCCTTTACAGAGGGCTTGGACATGTCCAGCACGAACGGTCACTCGACCAGCAGTCTTTCATCCGCTCGCCACGAAGCTATTGCCGCGATTAATGGAAATGGCTGGGGTAATGGATGGGGGAATGGTTGGAAGCAACGCCACCAGGAGAACGGCGCAGCGATGGCCGCCTCACAACGCGTGGATGCGATCTATGGTGCGGACGTGTTCAGCCAGCGGGTGATGCGGCACCGGCTGCCGAAGGATGTGTACAAGCGTCTGACGGAGACGATCAATCAGGGGAAGACGCTCGATCCGGAAATTGCGGATATTGTGGCCGCGGCGATGAAGGATTGGGCAATTGAGAATGGCGCAACGCACTACACGCACTGGTTTCAGCCGCTGACGGGGCTGACGGCTGAGAAGCACGACTCGATGATCTCGCCGGATGCAACGGGCGGCGTGGTGTTTGATTTTTCGGGCAAGGCGCTGGTGCAGGGCGAGCCGGATGCTTCGAGCTTTCCGTCGGGCGGTCTTCGTGCGACGTTTGAAGCGCGTGGGTATACGGCTTGGGACCCGACGAGCCCGGCGTTTTTGAATCGGTCTGAGGGCAGCGTAACGCTGTGCATTCCATCGGTGTTTGTGTCGTGGACCGGCGAGGCACTGGACAAGAAGACACCGCTGCTTCGTTCGATGGATGCGCTGAGCGAGCAGGCTCTGCGGATTCTGAAGTTGTTTGGAACGGACAAGGCCAGCGGGGGTGTTTCTCGCGTTCTGACCACGCTGGGGCCGGAGCAGGAGTACTTCCTGGTCGACAAGAACTTCTACTTTGCGAGGCCGGATCTGGTGGTGTGCAATCGCACGCTGTTCGGGACCAAGCCGCCAAAGGGACAGCAGCTTGAGGACCACTACTTCGGGTCGATCCCCGGGCGCGTGCTGGCGTTTATGAGCGAGGTTGAGCGCGAGTCGTATCGCGTGGGGATTCCGCTCAAGACGCGGCACAACGAGGTTGCTCCGGGGCAGTATGAGTTTGCGCCGATCTTTGAGACGACCAATGTGGCGTGCGACCACCAGATGCTGCTGATGGAGACGCTGCGGCGGGTCGCGCCGAGGTTCGGCTTGCAGTGCATTCTTCATGAGAAGCCCTTTGCCGGGATCAACGGCAGCGGGAAGCACAACAACTGGTCGATGTCCACTGATACGGGCGTGAACCTGCTGGATCCGAAGGATGAGACGCACACCAACATGCAGTTCCTGGTGTTTGTTTGCGCGGTGATTCGTGCGGTGGATATGCACGCCGACCTGCTCCGGGGCAGCGTGGCGAGCGCGGCCAATGATCATCGGCTTGGTGCGAACGAGGCTCCGCCGGCGATCATCTCGATCTTCCTTGGCGACATGCTCACGGACATCATGGAGCAGGTTGAGACCGGCAACCCGAAGCGGACGCTCAAGGGCGGCGCCCTGGATCTTGGGGCGCGAACACTGCCCAACCTGCCGCGAGACTCGGGCGATCGCAACCGCACATCGCCGTTTGCTTTCACGGGCAACAAGTTCGAGTTCCGAGCCGTGGGTTCATCGGCAACATCGGCATGGCCGAACACGGTCCTGAACACGATTGTGGCCGAGAGTCTCGACGATATCGCCAGCGAGCTGGAGCGGGCCGCGGGCAAGAACCCGAGCCCGCAGAAACTTGAAGCGGCGGTCAAGAGCGTGTTGAAGCGCGTGGTGAAGGATCACAAGCGGGTGATTTTCAATGGCGATGGGTACAGCGAGCAGTGGCACACGGAGGCGACGCGTCGCGGGTTGCCCAACTTCAAAGACACGGTGGATGCGGCACCGGCGATGAAGTCGAAGAAGGCCGTGGATCTGTTCAAGAAGTATAAAGTGCTGTCGAAGCCCGAGGTTGACAGCCGCGCGTTCATCCACATCGAGAGATTTGTGAAGGAAGTGGCCATCGAGGCCGAGACGATGGTCTCGATCGCGAGAACGATGATCGTGCCCGCGTGCCTTGAGTATCAAACACGACTGGCAGAGGCGGTTTCGGCGACTGAAAGGGCGGGTGTGGATGTGGATGAGCTGCGAGACACGCTGCAGAAGTTCTGCGACTTGCTCTCGAAACTCAGAAAGGCCACGGATGTTGTGGATTGCGCGGCTGAGTTCCACGAGGAGGACCCCTTCAAGCACAGCAAGCAGATTCAGCAGGTTCTGCGGCCTGCGATGGCCGAGTTGCGCACCCATGCCGATGAGCTTGAGACGATCGTTCCGGTGAGCCTCTGGCCGCTGCCGAGCTATCGTGAGTTGTTGTTCATCAAGTGATGGTTGCGGCGATCGCGGATTGCAAGATTGCAAAGGCCCTGTCTGTACAGCCGGGGCCTTTTTACTTTGAGCGATTTGATGTCGTGATCGCGTGGGGAGCTTGCGCTAGTTGTTCACGCGAACGCGAGCCGGGATGAAGTCGCTCTTGCCCGTGTCAACAGTCATTCGGGCGCGGGTGTTGAGCACCTCGACCAGAAGCCCTGCCTCGCGGAGACGATCGATGGCGAGACGCGGATCGCGATCGCGATTCACAGGTTGTGTTGCACGGATAAAGATGATGCGATCGCCGTTGGACTTGATGTCGTCGGCGAGCTGGGTCAGTGACCACGAAGAGCCGCCGGCGGTGACGCTGCGGATCTGCATATCGCCCACGGGCTGCACGCGGTGGCCAGCGTAGAAGTCGAGGGCCGCACTCCAATACTCGAAGGTTGCCATTCGCGCGGGGTTGTGGCCATCGTTGATGAGTTCGGCGATGAGGGCACGCGGGCTTCGCGCGCTGTCGGCACGTTCGCGGCCAAAGCCGTACCAGATACCGTTTGCGATGACCATCAGGGCGACAAGCAATGCAAGCACGATGCGGGTTCGTCGCGCGTTGAGGTCGCGGGCAAGCATTGTTGAGAGCCAGATTCCCGCAAGAATTGCGACACCCGGCCAGAGGGGTGTGAGGTAACGACCGATGCCCTTGCCGAAAAGCGAGAAGAGTGCGAAGCCGAGGCCGACCCATGCGATAGGTACGAGCCATGCGATTGTCAGCCTGGGGCCGCGCGAGAGGAGCCACCAGATTGCCGCGATCGAGAGGATGCTTCCGAGACCGACACCGAAGGACATGGCTTCGAGGTTCTTGATTGGAGATTCGGGGATGAGCACCTGCAGGTTGTCATCGGTCTCCTTCTGTGCCCAGAACGCGGCGGCCTCGGGGCCGATTCTCTGACCCACCAGCTTTCCCCATCCCCAGAGCGCGAGCAAGGGCAGGCCCAGCACGGCGACGGGGTGGGTCTTGCTGAAGGTACGCACGATCGACCAGCGAGTGGGGGGCGTGAGGGCCTTGGCGAGAAGTCTGCCGAGCACGCCGCAGATGATGACCAGAATGGCCGCGCCGAGGACCTCGCCGAAGTTGTGTGCCTTGGGGAGAGCAACAATGGCGGCACTGAGTGCAAACAGAAGCGAGAGTGCTGTTGGGAAGTATGTTTGCGGTGTGTGGGGCTGCGCGTAGTCGTCCTCGCGCCTCCGAAGCAAAGCATCGAGCGCAATCGAGCCGTAACCGGCCGCGGCGATGACGGCGATGCCGGGCGGGCCTTTGGTCAGGGCGGCACCCGTTGCGGCCAGGATGGCGAGCACGATGAAGGGGTAGTCGGTGCGGCCATTCTCGCGACATCTTCGCCACGCGCGCAAGATGCACCCGATGGCGAGCGTTACGAACGGCGCGAGCCAGATGTCGAGTTCGCCGATTCGGCTCGATCGGGCGTAGAGAAACCCCGTGCAGAGGAAGAGTCCGGACCAGAGAGCGGCTTGGCGGCCAATGCCCGGCGCGTGGTTGGACGCTTCGCGCCCGGCGAAGAGCTCGCGCACGACCCAGTAGGTTGCAAGCACACCGATGAGGCCCGCAAGCGCGACGGCGAATCGAAGCTCAAACTCACTGGTATGGACAGAGCGAAGCTCGGCGAGGCCGACCTGAATCCAATAGAACATCGGCGGCTTGGCGAGATAAGGCTGGTTGTTGATGGTGGGGACAAGCCAATCGCCGGAACGCTGCATTTCACGGGCAACGAGCGCTCGCTGCGACTCCTGCCAGTTGGTGAGCCCGTGGTTGGTCAGGCCCGTGAAGTATGCGATGAGGCAACAGGTCGAGAGGAGCAGGCGATCGAAGAGCGTGGAGGCGCGAGCGCGGAGAGGTGGGGGCGGGTCACGCCGCTTCTGCATGGGCTTCCGCTTTCGGTTAGAACAGTGCGCGGTGAGTGGCGTGCTGGGGGCCGCTTCAGGCCGCGTCGAGAATCTCTACGGTCTTGAAGGGCTTGCCTGCGAGCATTTCAAGTGATGCGCCGCCACCGGTTGAGACGTGGGAGAAGTTCTCGGCAAGGCCGAACTGTTCGGCCGCGGCTGCGGAATCTCCGCCGCCGACGATGGTGATCGCACCTTTGCTGGTTGTTGCATCGGCGATCGCACGGGCCACGGACTTTGTGCCGATGCTGAAAGCGGTCCACTCGAAGACGCCCATGGGTCCGTTCCAGACAATGGTCTTGGCGCGGCTGATTCGGATGGCAAAGTCGAGCTGAGTCTTTGCGCCGATATCGAGGCCCATGAAGCCGTCTCTGATATCGCCCTCGAAGGTCTCTATATTGCCGCCTGATTCGATAAAGGCTGTGCCGCAGACGTGGTCTTTGGGCAGAACGAGTTCGCACTTGAGCTTGGCGGCGAGTTCGATGATTTTCCTGGCTTCGGGCAACATCTCGGTCTCGACGCGGCTGATGCCGACTTTCTTGCCGAGCGCGGCAAGAAAGGTGTATGCCATCGCGCCACCGACAAGAACCTGATCGGCTTTCCTGAGAACGACCCCGATCATCGGCAGCTTGTCGCTGACTTTGGCACCGCCCATCACGACGACGTAAGGCTTGCCTGGGTTGGCGAGCGCGACGGAGAGGTACTTCAACTCCTTATCGACGAGCAGTCCGACAACGCGCGGCTTGCCCGCCATGGCCAGGGGAAGAGCGTACATGCTCGCATCTTCGCGGTGGCAGGTGCCGAAGGCATCGTTGACGTAGATATCGCCGAGCGCGGCCAGTTTGGTGGCGAAGCCTGCATCGCCATTCTTCTCGCCCTTGTTGAATCGGAGATTATCGAGAAGGATGACCTCGCCATTCTTCATGGCGTTGGTGGCGGAGGCGGCTGCTGCATCGGTCGGGTCGTTCGAGGGAAAGCCGACGGGCTTGCCGAGCAACTCGGCGAGTCGAGTTGCACATGGCTTGAGCGATTCGCTCGCCTCGTAGCCGATTCCATCGGGCCGGCCGAGATGCGAGATCAGAACAGCGCGCCCGCCGCGATCAATGACGCTCTTGATCGTGGGAATGGCCATGCGGATGCGACGATCGTCGGTGATCGTGCCATTCTCGATCGGGACGTTGAAATCGACGCGGATCAGAACGCGCTTGCCCGAGACATCGACGCTGGTGATGGTCTTTTTCGACATGGTTAGCCTTCGTGCTTGTGGCGTGGAACCGATGGTGCGGCGGACGTGCGGTGCGGGGGCGTGCGACGTGCGTGTTACGAGATCATTCTGTTTGCACCAGCACGGAGATTGGCGGCACCGTTGGTGGCGAGGCGGTCTCTCATGCGGCGCAGCTCGGCGGCGACCGAGGCATCGATCAGTTGATCGCCGATTTGCAGCTTCATGCCGCCGATCATGGAGGGTTCGGTGTATGCGTGCAGCACGGGTGGCTTGCCAAGTACGGCCTGGAGGCGGTTGCGAACGGTGTTGAGCTCATCGTGGCTCAGTGGCGCGGCGGTATAAACATCGACTTCGATTCGGCCAAATGCGTGCTGGATGATCTCGTCGTACGAGGAAGTGATGGCCGGAAGGTGGGCGAGGCGATCCTTCTCGTTGACGACCTGGAGGAAGCGCAGCATGAGGTCGGAGGCTCGCCCCTTGAAGATCGCGTCGAGCGAGCGAGCGCGATCTTCAGAGCGAACGATGCGGGACGAAAGCATCTCACCGAAGGGGATATCGGTGCTGGCGAGTTCGAGAATCTCTTCGAGTTCGCTCAGCATTTCCTCGATCTTCGCCTGACCACCTTCGGCCTGGGCGAGTTGAAAGAGGCTCGTGGCGTAGACTCGGCTGAGGGCATCGGGTGCTGCGTTGATCAGGGGCATGTGGGCCTTCTCGAAAGCAAGACAGGGCGTATCGGCGCGGGGCTCAACACAACGGAGAGTGCGGATCAGTTGTTGCGGGCGACGGCCGTTTGAAGCTCGGTCAGCGACTCCTGAACAAGGCGCTGCTGATCACCGGCATTGATCTCTCGCTTGAGGATCTTGGTGGCCATGGCCGTCGCGAGGTTGGCGGCTTCGTCGTAGATCTCGTTGAGCGCGGCACGCTTGGCCGACTCGATGTCACGCTTGGCCTTCTCACGCATCGCGTTCAGCTCAACGTCGGCCTTGGCCTTGAGATCGGCGGCGAGCGCCTGCTGCTGCAACTTGGTATCGTCGAGGAGCTTCTGTGCATCGGTTCGAGCCTTGGCGAGGCTCGACTCGTAATCCTGCAGGGCTTGGCGGGCCTGCTTCTGCGCCATCTCGGCGGCTTCAATCTCATCGCGGATCTTGTCTTCGCGGTCCTTCAAACCTTTGACGATCTTGGGCCATGCGGTCGTCGCAAGAACCGCGAAGACCAGCCCGAAGACCACGAGCGAGACGATCATCGGGGCGATGCCCTGCTCGGTTGATGGGAGCACACCGGCCTTGGGAATGTGCCCATGATCTGCGTGGCCAGCATGACCAGCGTGGTCATCGTGCGCTGTTGTGCCAGCGTGCGTGTCGTGCCCGGCTTCGACCGCCTTGCCCGCGTGGTCGGCCGGGGCCAATGGAGCTTGGGCCAATGGAGCTTGGGCCAATGGAGCTTGGGCCAATGAAGCTTGGGCCAATACCGGGCGAGCGGCGAAACTCGCGATCGAGGCGATGGCGAGAGTGAGTACGAGTGGGCGAAGGAGGCTGCGGATGCTGGGCATGAGCTTGGTCCGTTGCGTTTGGAGGATCTGAGAAGGTCAGGACAGATGCAAAGTCCGACCCCCGGCTTTCGCCGGGGGTCGGTGATGGATCACTTGACGAAGCCGACCAGCAGGCCGACGACGACGGCGAAGAGGGTTGCACCCTCGACGAGCGCGGCCGCGAGGATCATGTTGGTGCCGATGGGGCCGGAGGCCTCGGGCTGACGGGCGATGGACTCAACCGCGCCCTTGCCGATGAGGCCGATGCCGAGGCCGCCGCCAACGACGGCGAGGCCAGCACCGACAGCCGCGAGGCCCTGGCCGACGGTGACGCCGGTTGTTGCGGATGTCTGGGCCATGGCCATGGCGGGCAGGAAAGCGATCGCGATGGTCGAGGTGAGGAGCTTGGAGAACTTCATAATGCGAGAACCTTTCTTGAAACTGTCCACGAGTGTTTTGTCGCCCGATTCCGTCGCCGGGGTCGGGGTTGCGATCCGTTATTCCCGCGGTGCTCAGTGGCTGTGTGCGGGCTCGTGACCGTGTGCCTCATCATGCTCGTGATCATGATGATGGGCGAGTTGTGAGATGAATACGGTGGTGAGGAACATGAAGACAAAGGCCTGAAGGAAGGCCACAAACAACTCGAGGAAGTAGATCGCGACCGCCGCGACGACCGAGACGACCGTGATGGCCGGGCCAAGCACGACGTTGAGGCCGCCCTTGCTCAGCAGGCCAAGCCCGCTGACGGCGAACATGAAGAGCACCGCAACAAGAATGTGACCGGCCGTCATGTTGGCGAACAAACGCAGGGCGAGCGCGACGGGCTTGATGACGGTGCCCACGATCTCGATCGGGACCATCAGCGGCCAGAGGTATGCGGGCGTGCCGGCGGTGAGGTGCTTGAGGTAGCCGCCAAAGCCAAGCTCGCGAATGCCCGCGACGTTGATGACGATCGCCGCGATGATGGCGAGCGAGGCGGTGACGAAGATATTTTGCGTGGCGGTAGCGCCGATCAAGCCGGAGAACAGACCATGCTGACCCGCGGCCTTATCGGCAAGGTGCATCAGATCGGTGATCGGGACCAGCCCGAGCAGGTTGTTGATGAGGATGAAGAAGAAAAGCGTCCAGAGGACGGGGATGAACCTATCCGTACGGTCACCGAGGAGTGGCCGCGCGGTGTTTTCGCGGAGATAGGTGCAAATGACCTCGATCATGTGGGCGAAGGGGTTCCGCGTGAGGTAGCGGTTGGCCCCGAGCGATTGCGGGCCGGTGGCGATCTTGCGTGCGGCCCAGGTGATGATGAGGATGGTCAGCAGCCCGGCGAGCACGAGGTTGCCCACGTGTGCAGACCAGACCCAGACATCCTTCATGCCGAAGAGGTCCATCACCTTGTAGCCTACGTTCACAACGTGGTCAACAGGGTTCTGGGCGGCGAGTGTGAAAGTGAGTTGAGGCGTCATCGGGCGCTCGCTCCGGTGGACGATTCGGTGTGGAGTGGACTGGGAATGGATGCCGCGTTGCGCTTAAGGGCTGCTGTTGCCCAGGCGGTCTCGGTGATGAGGATCAGGAAGAACGAGATCGTCAGCGCGGCGAAGAAGATGTAGGGCTGTGGTTCATTTGTGAAGAAGAGCAGGGTGCCCACGAGAAGGGCGATGATCATGCGGGCTGCCGAGGCGGCGAGCACGCGTGTGCCGAGTGCGGCGACTGTTCTTGCCGAAGCGGGAACAAGCAACGCAAGCCCGGCCAATGATCCGAGCGCGACCGGGATGATGCCCATTATGGCCGCGGCGTACGGAGGTTTATCGGAGGGAAATTCGGTCCAGCCCATGGAAGTGCCAATCGCCGCGGCCGCGAAAACTCCGGTGGGAAGCGCAAAAACCGTGCTGACGACGAGCGGCATCAGCTTAGCCGCCGGCCCGGGTGGGATTTGTCTGGAGGGTCTGGTATCCACAGTGCTTTTGAAGACTCAAGAACATTGGCCTAAACGATCCCAGCAGTAATGCCCGTTCGGACACCGACCAAGTCGGCTTCCACGGGGGCACAAGGATAGGTCAGAGGCGGGCGTGCGGCGAGTCTTTCGAGGGTGCCGATTCATCAGGGTTCGAGTCAGAGGGTTCGGGCTCCTCGACCGGTCGCCAGTTGTGTTTGCCCGCGATCTCGGCCACGCCTTGATTGATGGCACGCCGGCCATCGACCACGAACTTAATTGTGCCCCCGACCAGACCAAAGACCAGGCCGCTGATGAGTATCCAAGGCGCGGTGTTGAGCCAGCGGTCGAGCAGGTAGCCGGCAACGGTGAAGATGCCCACACTGGCGGCGAAGTTGATCGCGGTGGCGTAGAGCCAGCCCATGCGCTGGGCATCTTGCGGCGAGATGGATGGGCGGTTGGTGGGTTTGGGCACGGGTGCGATGCATGACTGTATGCGAGGGCGGGTGCCGCGATTATGGTGGCAGACTTGATCGAACTATGCGAGCCGAGTACGAACTTGTACGGGAGATCAATTAGATTCGTACGAACCCGGTTCGTCGTGGATTGGTGCGACTCGCGTGCCGAGGATATCACCGAGTTTGAAGAGCCAAGGTCGGTGGCACTCAACCCAGCCTTTTCTGTGCATATGACTGTGCGGAAGCGATTGATTCTTTGACTTTGGCGATATTGGTTCCGCCGCCTTGAGCGGCCTCAGGTTTGCCGCCGCCCTTGCCGCCGAGAATGGCCGCGGCTTCGCGCACCCAGTCGCCCGCGCTCAGGCCCTTGGCGATGAGTGGTGGGGGGACAACAGCCATGATGGCCACCGCGCCCCCGATCGGGTCCGGACCATAGAGCATGATGGCGGACTTGGGACACGCCTGCGCGATGGTGTTGAGCGCGGCCTGCAGCGCCTTGCGGTCATCGCCGACATCGATCGTGTTGATGATGATCTGCGACCCTGCCGTGAGTGCGGACTGCGCGATGTTTCGGGCGATGGCGCTCGCTTCGCCCGCCTTTGCGGCCGAAGATTGCTTCTGATCGTTCTTGACGCGATCCTGCAACTCGGCGAGCATTGCGCGCAGTTGGGGCTTGCGCACGGCGGGCAGCGTCATCTGATCCATCTGCGTCGCGATGTCGGTTGCCTCGGTGGCGAGAACGACACCGTTGAGCGAACGTGCGGATGTGAGACGCTGGGCGAGAGCATCCGCGGCCGTGCTCGCGGCCTGGGCCGGCACACCCGTGAGCGCGGTGAGACGACGAATTCCCTTCGCGACGGCTTCTTCGGAGGCGAGGATGAATCGACCGATCTCGCGCGTGGATGAGACGTGAACTCCGCCGCAGAACTCGATGCTGTCGCGCATCCAGTCGGCTTGCGGCTTGTCGAGCAACATGTGCACAGGCTGGCCGATGCTGACGACGCGGACGGGATCAGGATAAGCCTCGCCGAAGACGGCGCGTAGGCCTGCGACACCTTTGGCGAGGAAGAATGGCGCGGTATCGGCGTAGACCTTCAGGTCTTGCTTGATGCGATCGTTGACGGCGGACTCGATCTTTGAAAGTTCGTCCGGCGTAACAGGCTTGGTGTGGCTGAAGTCGAAGCGGAGGCGGTCGGGCGCGACGAGTGAACCCTTCTGATCAACCCCATCGCCGAGTGTTTCGCGCAGGCCCAGGTTGAGAAGGTGTGTGGAGGTGTGGTTGCTTGAGATGGCCAGGCGACGATGATGATCGATGTGCGTCAGAACACCGTCGCCAACGCGGATTTCGCCGCGGGTCACATGACCAATATGCAGCACATAGCCGCCGAAGGCACGAACCTCATCGACCTTGAACTCACCACCGACATCAGAGTTGCCGGTGCGCACTTCGCGAGAGACGACGATGCGACCGTGGTCGGCTTCCTGGCCGCCCATCTCTGCGTAGAAACTGGTTTTATCGAGCACAACGGCGAGTGCTGCACCCGCCTTGCCCAGGCCGATCTTTGCGTTCTCGTCAAAGTTTGTGCCATTCCAGATGGCCTTGACCGTCGCGGCGACATCGCGACCGTGGAACTTGTCGGTATCGGCGGTGCGCGCGACGTTGAGCATTTCGAGCTGCGCGATGTTCTCGGGTTGCAGAATCATCGCGCCGCTTCCGCTCGCGGCGAACTTTGTGCCGCCGGCGCGGGCCTTGTCCTTGGCTTCGTCCATCAGCCGTTCGTAGCCGGCAACATCGACCTTGAGGCCGCGCTCTTCGGCCATGAGTGTGGTGAGATCGATGGGGAAGCCGAAGGTGTCGTGGAGCTTGAAGGCGTCATCGCCGGTGATTAGTGGCTGCCCTCTTTGTCCCATGCTTGCGGATTTGAGAACAGAAGATGCACGAGCACCCGCTTCATCAAAGAGCTTCAGCCCCCTGTCCAGCGTCTTCCCAAAGCTCTCCTCTTCATCCTTGATGATGTCGATCACCCGCTGCGGGTTCTTCTTGAGTTCGGGAAAGAAGGCACCGAAGTTTTCGACGACCGTCGGCACCAGTCGGGCAAAGAAGCCGGACTCAAGCCCGAGCGTCTGACGACCATATCGAACCGCTCTACGCAGAATTCGGCGGAGGACGTATCCTCGCCCTTCGTTGCTCGGTGTCGCGCCATCGGTAATGGCAAACGTCAGCGTGCGGATATGGTCGGCGATGACGCGGAAGGCGGTGTCAACGTGGTCTTTGTCCGCCGCGCCGAGGCGGCCGTTGTACGTGTGGCGACCCTTGGTCTGATTCTCAATCGCGGCGAAGATCGGGAAGAAAACATCGGTGTCGTAGTTGCTGCGCTTGCCCTGAAGACAACTGACCAGCCGCTCGAGCCCCATGCCCGTATCGACGTGCTTGGCCGGGAGCGAGTTGAGCGTCTTGGCATCAATGCGGTTGAACTGGATGAAGACATTGTTCCAGATTTCCAGAACATCAGGGTCGCCCGAGTTCACGATCGACGCGGCGTTCCTTCCGCCAATCCGGTCGAAATGAATCTCGGTGCAGGGGCCGCAGGGTCCGGTCTCGCCCATCTCCCAGAAGTTGTCATTCATGTTGCCGGGGATGATGTGCGACTCGGGCAGAAACTTGGCCCACAGTTGCTTCGATTCTTCATCGGGGGCAAGGCCCATCGTCGCATCGCCCTTGAAATAGGTCGCGTAGAGCCGATCAGCGGGAATGCCGTAGACCTTTGTCAGCAACTCGAAAGACCACGAGATCGCCTCGTGCTTAAAGTAGTCTCCGAACGACCAGTTGCCGAGCATCTCGAAAAGTGTGTGGTGGTAAGTGTCCTTGCCAACATCATCAAGGTCGTTGTGCTTGCCACCAGCACGGATGCACTTCTGCGAGTTGACGGCCCGCTTGAGGCCGTGCAGCGCATCGCCCGGCTTGGTCTGCCCGAGAAAGACGGGCTTGAACTGGTTCATGCCCGCGTTGGTGAACAAGAGCGTGGGGTCATCGTGCGGAACGCACGGGGATGAATGTACAAAGCGATGCCCATCTGCCTTGCTCGGCTTGGTGAGAAAATAATCGATAAACGTCTGCCGCACCTTGGCAGCGGGCCATGCGTGGGCATTGCCGAAGCCGTTCACGAACGGTTGAGTGTCGGACGGATGGGGATGCGAAGATGGTGGTTGTGCGGTGGGCATGGCGTGTGTCTGCGGTCTGTTGAGAAAGCGTGATTTGTCGATGGTAGGTGGACAGAAGGTGGTGGAAACGGTTGCGGGAATGGTACGTCAAACCGATGGGTCTCGGTCGCTTCCGCGGCGATTTGCACGATGAATGCCCTACGGCTGGTGGACCACGGGCGAACAAATCGCCGCCTGACATGAGAGCAACAATGCGACATACCGCGATGCCGCAATCATCAGCATCTCAGGAGAGATCGTGGTGGAGTTGCTCTATCGCAGCAGAAGGTGGTGAAGAAGCTTATCGTGCATGGTGTTCCAGAACGTGGCGCCATCAACAGGCTTGGGCAGGATCGTTCGCGTCTGGAACTTGGCATCGATCATCTTCGGGTTTGCGAACAGCGATACCGACCCGGTCGATTGGACAAAGCATACGACGTAAGCCGGCATTCAGACCATGTACCGCGGCCTCATCCGTTTGCGTCGAAACTGGTTCGACACCACGCGGGGACTCCGCGGCAACAACCTCAACATTCACCACATCAACGACACCAACAAGCTGATCGCGTATGACCTGTGGCAGAGCGGCGGTGCCAAAGACGATTGCATTGTGATCGCGAACCTCGGGAGTACCTCGTACTCAAGCTACAACCTTGGCTTCCCACGAGCCGGAGCCTGGCGCGTCCGCTTCAACAGTGATTAAAACGGATACTCCGCCCACTTTGCCCGCACCAATAGCTACGACACGACCGCCAACAGCGGCACCAAGGATGGCACGCCCTGCAACGCGAACATCGGGATCGGCCCGTACACCTCGACTATTTTGTCGCAGGATAACTGACAGCCGCTGGGTTCTGCGGCGATGCTGGTCCTCTGGCATCTCTGCCAGAGGTGATCTCGGGATGACGCAGCGATTCGTCTGCCCATGAGCGAAGCGCGGCGATCAAAGACGGGTTCGCGCCACGCCTTGATGTCGGAAGATTGCTTTCCAGGTTTCCAAGGATGTCGGCGTCAAATGCCCAGAGGTCCCAGATGTGCAGATCCCCTTGTGAATCTCCCGCCAGAACCATCCGACCATCGCTCGAAACAGCCACGGATGTCAGTTGGGGATCCGTATCCGCCTCTGAGCGGGTATCCAACCAAGCCAGCAGCCCGCCGAACGGCGCGTTGTCTATCAGCGCGACCGCATCGCCCGTCGCTACCGCAAAGTAGCGCCCCGTGATCGAAGAATCGACGCTCGTGATCGGGGCATCGGCCACGCTCTCGGCATCAGCCGCCTCACCATTCTCTTGCCAGACGCGGCAGAGTTCACCGCTCGCTGTTGCAAGGACAACAAGCCGGTTGTCACTGCTGAAGGCAACATCGGTCGCCGCAATCCCTGATTGCGATCTGCCGATCGCGCTCGTCACCTCTTGATCGGCACCTTTGTTCGCGCTGTCCGAATCGGCAACTGACTGTTCGCCAAGTCGTGCTGACCACCACATCGCCACGCCGCGAGTATCGCTTGCGGCCACACGCAGATCGTCACCAAGCCAACTGAGCGCGGCAATTCTCAAGGTGGCAGCGCCGGGTGGCGCAGGCACGAGCAACGGCTTGGTGGGCTCTTGGCCTGATGAACTCGATCGAGCAAGGTCATGGACATACACGCCGCCCGTCGCAGTACCGATGGCAACTTTCGATCCCTGATCATTCATGACACAGGCCGTGGCACCACGCAGTTGATCTTCACTGAGACCATGAAGCGTGGCAACCCTATCGAGCCCCTTGCGGCTGGCTTGCCAGAATGCGGCGTTGCCCCGCTGATCGCTTGACCACCAGAGTCCCTGTCCCATCGCACCGATACTCGCAACCTCTCCGCTGTGCGCCCTGACCATGGTGTTCCAAAGCGCGCGTCGCGGTCGCCAGACTTTGATGACGGACTTGTCATCGATTGAAGCCAGCCACTGTTCACAAGTGTCCGTTGTCGTGAAACCCGCCGCGAACCACACGGCGTGCGCATGTCCTGAAAGATCGAAGGCCGGGCGGCCGGAAGAGGAATCCCAAATCCTGAGCCGACGCGCCAAGCCCGAGGTGATGATCTTCCCTCCACCCGAGTCCGATTCTTCGAGAAAGCCGATGGTCGGACGCGGAGTGGCCGCTGAAATTTCGATGGGCGCGAGAAGGCCCGAGCTTCGGTCCCATGACCATACACGATCGCCAACGGCGACCCCGACCTGAAGGCCATTTGGCGATGCGCACATGAAGGTGGATGGAACGCCTACATCATCGGCATTGCGGCCCACATCGTTCAGCGGGATGGTCGGGCCGAGGGTCTGAATCTCAAGCAACTCGCCAGCGAACGTACGGATCCGCCCATCGCGCCCAAGCGCGAGCAGATCCTTTCCCGACCAGCAAATCGACAGTTGATCGTCGGCGATCAGCGTGAGGGTGCTGGGTTGTTGTGTCGTCGGGTGCTCAGCTTGAGCCAGTCGCACGACTTGAATGGTACCATCAGCCTGAGTCATCGCGAGCCGCTCATCATCATCCGAAACACTCGGAGCTGAACGGAGCGTTCCCGAGATCTCGATGGATTGCAGACTCGAACCTGTTTCTGCGTTGAACACCTCCAATCGATCCGCGAAGCTCATCACAACCAAGCGTCCTGTCGGGCTGAGCACCGCCGCTGAGCCCAACGGTAGTGCGGGCGATTCGGGTCGTGTTGGTTTGAGATCTGGCAGAGAGAGCGAGAGGATGGTGCCATCGGCGCTGAGCGCCACAAGTCTCGGTGGAAGTTCGCGCGTAATCGTGGCCGATATCAAAGGCCGATTGATCAAGTGCGTTGCCACACACGGGTCGCGTGAATAGGCCTCGCGCAAGGCCCAGAGCGCCCGGCGACGCTGCGCGGGGTACGGTCCCGCGGCGATCGGATCATTGGCATCGGCATCGAACGTACCGCGAAGAACAGCCCAGAGTTGGCTCTGGCCGATCTGCGAGTGTCGTTGAAGTCCAGTCAGCCGGGCGGCATCGACCACGCTGCTGCTCGCCACACTCGCGGTGGCACGCTCAGCAAGTCGCCTCATCGTGGTCTGTGTGCGTGCCACATACATCAGCACCGGAATGGCCAGCAGCACAAGCCCCACACCAATCGGAATGCGGTATCGCTGGATCGTTTTGCGAAACTGGTAGAGCCCGCTGTCCCTGCGTGCTTCAATCCCGTCGCCAACCAGGTAGCGACGAAGATCGACCGCGAGCGCACCGGCCGACTGATAGCGGCGAGACCGGTCCTTATGCAGGGCCAGCAGAAGAATGGTCTCGACATCCGTATCGATGGCGCGGTTGATGGATGAGGGCCGCGTGGCCGGAACATTGACGATCGAGTTGACGACATCGAGTATGGAGCCATCGACAGGGTACGGATGGCTGCCGCAAACTCGATCGTACAGCATGACACCGATCGAATAAACATCTGATCGTGCGTCGGCGCGAATGGTCTGCGGACCATCACGTGCTTCAAGAACCTGCTCCGGAGAAGCGAACTCGAGAGAGCCCGCAAACTCACCGGCCTGGGTGATGGCGGGCTTCGATCCACCACCCGCATCTTCGCCGCGCAGCGGGCGGGCAACGCCAAAGTCAACTACCCGCGGGCGCCCATCGGGCTCGACCAGCACATTTGAGGGTTTGAGATCACGGTGAATGACGCCGTTGCGGTGCGCGTGCTCGACAGCATCGCAAACTTGCGCCATGAGCAGAAGACACGTACGGATGCGCTCACGATCGGTGCGGCCTGTTGGCGACCATTCGTCGAGCGATACGCCGCCGACATACTCCATGATGAGCGCGTGCCGCCCGCCGCGAACCGCGCGTGAGTCGTAGATGCGGACAATGCACGGATGGTCGAGCGCGGCGGCAATCTCAGCCTCCCGCTCGAAGCGCCGGCGCTGCGCAGGTGTCGCGAATCGCCCCGCGAGCAGCATCTTCACCGCGACTGTTCGCCCGGTCGCCTCTTGAACCGCCTTGTAAACAACACCCTGGCCGCCACTGTGAATCACCGAAAGCAGGCGATAGCCCGGGAGCAGATCAGGCGAGATGTCCAGTTCGTTCTCGGTCGCGGCCCCTTCGGGCGGCGGTGCCGCCAGATACCCACTCAGAAACTGTTCACCATCACCGACAGCGGCGATCTCCGCGCGGCACCGGGGGCAGTTGCTGATATGGTCACGCACCTCGGGCGGGGGCTCGCCCCCACCCGCAATCTGATCGATCATCTCGTCAGGAGGGCATGGTCCGATGGGAGGTGGTTCATTCAACATGGGTGAACTGGCAGAAGTGTACTGCACACAAGCTGCTTCTTCGCTTGATCCGCCGACGTTCAAAGGTCATCGGAATACGCCGCCGACAGCCTCTTGATGATCGGGTTGAGCCTCCTCACCACTCGGGTGCGTGCTTGATGCACGCTATCCACACTCATCCCGCACTCGGCGGCTACCTGCTCCACAGGCATCTTGCGCCAGAACGCCAGTTCAAAGGCCTTGATGACGCTTTCGCTGGTGTCGCCATCACGAAGCTCCTGCATTGCGGCGGCCACAATCGCCGTGCGTTCTTCCTGTTCCCAGAGTTCATTGATCGTTGACTCAGCCGGCGCATCACTCAGCGCATCGCCCGCGGGCCGTTCGAGTCGGCGCGTTTCCGTCCGCATCACATCAATGGCGCGGTTCCGTGCAATGCCTTTCAGCCACGTCCTGAGCCGCCCTTTGCCCCGGTCGTAGCTGCCGCGCTGGTAGTCGCGAATGAAGTCGGAAATGGTTTGCTGAGCCACATCCGAGGCATCTTCAGGTCGAAGGCCAAGCCGCGCCGCCACGCCATGAATGATCGGCCGATATCGCCGGTCGAACTCCGCCCAGGCCTGACGGTTCGCATTGTCGCGAAGGTCATTGAGAAGCTGGGTCGTTGTGGTGGGTATGCCTCGGGCGTAGCCCACGTGAAGATTCTCCGAAGAAGAAGATGATTGTGACGCAGGGCTGGCGAACGGGCCATGAGGGCGAACCGGGCAATCTGACGCTGTAAGTCTATGTACCAGCAGCGATTTCCGGGTGGGTGTCAGTTGTGGTCTTCGACTCCCGCATGTGACTACGGGTTTGCGTATCTTGTTAGGGCCGCCAATAATCTGCGCATCAGGGAACGCATCAGGTATAGTGAAGCATCTGGCTCTCCCATTTGGCGCGTGTTGCGCGAATTTTCGGAAAGGAAGTCGCGATGGGTAATCTCGTTCAGCAGTTCATGAAGCTCCTTCGCGCGCGCGCAATCTGGGGGGCTTTTTTGACCATTCTCCTCGGCGGGGTGGCCGTTCACCCGGCCATAGCACAGATCCCCCCGCCCAACAACCAATGCCAGAATGCGCAGCCAATCGATGTGAATGTGCTCGTTCCCGGTACCACCATCGGGGCAACAACCGATGGTGCGGCCAGTTGCGCCGTCTCGGGTTTCGATGTGTACTACCGCTTCATTCCACTCGAATCATCCGAGTACGTGATCACGCTCTGCGAAACAGCCTTGGACTGGAACACGGTCCTCTCGGTCCATCAGGGCTGCCCCGCGCAGCCATCAAACCAGATCGCCTGCAACGACGATAGTTGCAATCGACTCTCGGTTGTCGGTCGCGTACAGATGAACATCGGTACCTCGTACGTGATCCGTGTTGCTGGTGGTGGCGGGGCTGTCACCCAAGAGAACTTCAAGATCAAGATCAAAAAGGGCGATCCCGGCGCTTGCTGCACCGGATCTGCCGGCAACCTCTGTACGGATGTGTCATCGTGTCTGGGCAACTGCCCGGCGACGTGCCACCTCGGCTGGAAGTGTGACCCGGAGAACCCTTGCAAAAAGGGCGCGTGCTGCGGCCAATCTTCCGGCGCGTGTGATTTCCGGACCGAGCCGGTCTGCACTTCCCTGCTTGGCTACTTCGTCGGTGAAGGTACGACCTGCGGCATTTCTCAATGCCAAGCCGGCGCGTGCTGCATACCCGCATCGGGTACGTGCGTGCCCGGTAATGAGACTGGTTGCCAGTCGGTCGGCGGCATTTTCCAAGCCTATGGATCGGTCTGCGGCACAACCGCCTGTTCCGTCGGCGCGTGCTGCGATGGTACCACTTGCTCGGTCGCGACACCCAACACCTGCGCGGGCGCCTCTAAGCGATTCGCGGGCTTTGGCACGTCTTGCAACCCGCAGGGAAACCAGACCATGCCCTGTTGCTTTGCCGATTTCAATCAATCGGGCGTGGTCAGCGTGCAGGATATCTTCGACTTTCTCTTCGCGTACTTCAGCGGCTTCCCCAATGTGGATATTAATCAATCAGGTGTCGTGAGTGTGCAGGATATCTTCGACTTCCTCGCCGCATATTTCAGCGGTTGCTGATCGAGCTGCCCGCGAACCGTCGATCAAAGTCACCATCGCAAAAAACAAGAACGTCCCGACTCGGCGTGTACCGGGTCAGGACGTTCGTTGGTCAACACTTCATGTAAATCTGCTCAGATCGACCCTGCGGATGATCCGCTTGGGATGAGTTCCGAGAGATTACTTCGTCTCTTCTTCACGAACGGCCTTGATGAGGCTCTGGGGCATCGGGCGATACTCGAGGAACTCCATCGTGTTGGAAGCGCGGCCCTGCGACATGCCGCGGAGCGACGTTGTGTAACCAAACATCTCCGAAAGCGGTACTTCACACGTAACAAGCTTCACCACGCCGCGATCATCGGTATCGACGATCATGCCGCGGCGTGAAGAAATGTCACCCGTGACGTTGCCCAGGTAGTCATTGGGCACGGTGACAACGACCTTCATGATCGGTTCGAGAAGCGTTGGCCCAGCTCTGGCCACAGCCTCCTGAAGGGCAAGCCTGCCGGCCTGCTCGAAGGCGATCTGTGATGAGTCAACCGGGTGGTACGAACCATCCACCAGCGTGATCTTGATGTTGATCAGCGGGTAGCCCGCAAAGACACCGGTCTTGGCCGCCTGACGAGCACCATACTCGATGCTGGGAATGAACTCCTTGGGCACCGAGCCGCCGACAATCCCGTTCTCAAACGCGCACGCGTCCGAAAAATCAAGCTCGGCCTCTTCCGCCTGTGCAGCGGTGAAGGGTTCGAGGTTGATCGAGCAATCGCCGAACTGGCCGCGTCCGCCGGTCTGCTTCACAAACTTGCCACGGACGTACTCGACCTTCTTGGTGATCGCTTCGCGATAGCTGACCTTCGGCTTGCCGACGTTGACGTTGATCTTCATATCGCGGGTGAGCTTGTTCTTGATGATTTCAAGGTGCAACTCGCCCATGCCCGCGATGATGGTCTGGCCGGTCTCTTCGTTGAAGTTCGAGCGGAAGCTCGGGTCTTCGCGCCGGATAACACCGAGAGCCTCAGACAGCTTGCGCTTGTCATCCTGCGTCTTGGGTTCGATCGACATCGCAATCACCGGCTCGGGGAAGAACATGCGTTCGAGAATGATCTGATCATCCGCATCGCAGAGAGTGTCGCCCGTAAAGCTGTCCTTGATGCCGACGATGGCCACGATGTTGCCCGCCGTCACTTCGTCAACGGGGATTCGGTTCTGCGCGTGCATCTCGAAGATGCGGGAGGCGTTTTCTTTCTTGCCGTTCGCGGGGTTGATGACGCGGGTGCCCTTTGAAAGCGTGCCCGAGTAGACGCGGATGTACGTCAGATCGCCATGCTGATCGCTCACAACCTTGAACACCAGACCCGCAAACGGAGCCTTCGGATCGTGCGGACGGGTCAGCTTGATCTCCTTGTCGCGCGGATCGGTCCCCTCGACCTCGGGCTTCTCGGTCGGGCTGGGCAGGAAGTCGCAGACACAGTCGAGCAGCATCTGCACGCCGATATTCCGCAGCGCGGCACCACAAAGCACCGGATAGCACGCGCGGCTGATCGTGCCCTTGCGAAGCGCGGCCTTCATCTCGGCAAGTGTCGGTTCAACACCGTTCAGATACTTCTCCATCAGGCCGTCGTCAAGCTCGCTGATCTTCTCGATCATGTCGCGACGCCACTTGGCGATCGTCTCCTGCATCTCTTCTGGAACATCCTTCTCGATGACCTTTTCGCCCTTCTCGCCTTCAAAGAAGAACGCGCGCTGCGTCATCAGGTCCACGAGGCCTTTATGCTCGTGGCCCAGGCCGATGGGGTACTGAATGGCGATGCCATTGGCACCAAGCCGCGTCTTGATCGTGCCAAAGCTGAAATCGAAGCTCGCGCCGATCTTGTCCATCTTGTTGACAAAGCACAGCGCCGGCACCTTGTACCGGTCGGCCTGACGCCAAACGGTTTCTGACTGTGCCTCCACGCCTTCCTTGCCGTCAAACACCGCGACCGCGCCATCGAGCACTCGCAGCGATCGCTCCACTTCGATGGTGAAATCGACGTGCCCGGGCGTATCGATCAGGTTGAGCTTGTATTCCTTACCATCCCGTGTCCAGGGGCATGTCGTCGCGGCCGACTGAATGGTGATCCCGCGCTCCTGCTCTTCCTGCAGAAAGTCCATCGTCGCCGTACCTTCATGGACTTCGCCGATCTTGTAGTTCTTGCCGGTGTAATACAGAATGCGCTCCGAGACCGTCGTCTTGCCGGCGTCGATGTGGGCGCAGATTCCGAAGTTGCGGATATAGGAAAGGTCGGCGGTCATGGTCTGGGTCCTCGAAACGCTCGCGTTTGCGAACAGGTGCGGGCTTATGAAAACGATCTCGTGTTCTGCCAACTCCGCCCCGTGGCCGCGCCCTTGAAGGGCCGACGGTCACGAGGGTGGTGTGTAGCAGAGAAATTTAGTCGGTTGGCAGATACGGGCGACAGAAGCATTCTTCGCCCCTTCAAACTTCGCCCTACAACCTTCAGCTGAGGCCGGTATGGGCGGGTCCTCGATGGCGTTTGTCACCAGCAGTCGTCGTCTTCGTTGATTGATTCTTCGCCCATCGGATCGGTCCTCGTGCGGCCTGCGTGCATCGTCGGCGCGCAAGCCTGGTTCTCGTCGAAAGTTACAGGATTATCATCCGAGCAGAGCCTTTCGATGCGAGCGTTGATTGTTCGCCAACCGGTCGGCACTGTCAAGGATTCGCACGGATCGCCTCAACCTCGCGCCTATCGAGTGCCGAAAGTCCGCGTACTTCGAGATCCAGCCGGGCCAGTCCGTCAAGTTCCAGGGCCCTCGCCGCCCATTGCCGCGATTCGGCTCCATTGCCCAGCACTTCGTGCAATCTGCACATTCGTACCGCGATATCAAGGTTGTAAGGGTCAAGGACGGCGGCACGTTCGAGTGTGCTGATCGCGCGACTGAGCCGCTCACGATCGTTGCGGGCCGCACCGAAAGCCTCCTGAGCGACGGCCAACGCCCGCAGCCATGATGCCGACCCCGTCTGCACACCATTCCGCGTCGGGGGTGCGAGGACGCGTTCAGACTCACTCGCCGCGTTATCTGCAAGTTGCACATTGCCGCTCTGCAGGTATCCAAACGCCAGGCGAAGGTGCAGTCGGCTCGCCTCGCGGGCGACACGCCACTCGGTCGGGTAAATCTTCATCGCAGCACGCAGCCCATCAATAGCCTTTGGCAACCGGCGCTGCTCAAGTTCAAGCATCGCGCCCGAGATGCCTGTCTGAGTGGGCAGGCAAGGGCGACCTAGTTCAGCCGACAAATCCTTGGCGATCCGCGCGAGATCATCGCTCCGCTCACGACCCAAGAGCGACTCTCCCGGTCGGTTCACCCCGGAGAGATCGACCAGCCGTTCTCCGAAACTCGCGACAACTCGGGCGTGCGCCGCGGCGGATTCGAGATTCTGTTGCCACGCGTACGCGGGCTTGATGCCCAAGGCCATAACCACCACCCCGAGCACCAACGCGGCGCAGCCCGCAACACACCCACCGATCGCACGCATTGCTCCCGGTTCCGTCCTGCGAACTGACGCAGTGCCCAACGCACACGCGATCATGGCCAATCCGGCTGAGCCGGCAAACGAAAACGTGACCTCGAGTTGTGCGTGGGCCATGACCGCGAGCGCACCCGCGCCAAGTCCGATACCCAGCCCGCGCTCAACCGCCACCGAACCGCGTTCTTGCGAAACCACCCACGCGATCCAGCACCCGATCGCCAGTCCACCGACACGAACCAGCACAACATCCATCGTGATGTAGGGCGACTGCATCCACGCCGCGATGATCGTGGAAAGCGCAAGCGTCAGCATCGCGGCCTTGCCCGCGGTGTTCTCGCGGTCGGTCCCTGGCACGGGGCGCTCGTCAGTCCGACCGTCCGCCAAACCCGATTCACGAGTGCCTGCCGGTAGCAGCGTGCGACCCGCGCACACCGCACCAATAACGAGCAGAACACACCACCCCAGGCCCGAAAGACCAAGCGTTGCGATCCAGTCAAACAGGATCGAATGCGGGCTTGAAACTTCCTCCGGGCTTAGCGGGTTCTTGGCGATCAAATAGGCTTGCTGAAACCCATCCGGCCCCACACCCGTGACCGGATGTGCCGCAAAGATTCGTATCGCGGCCTCTATATAGAACGCGCGGAAGAGGATCGACAGCTCTCGCACCCTCTCACCAATCACCCCGCGCACACCGATCGCGCCGATCACCGAGAGCACGCACACCAGCCCGAGCAAGCCTCCCCAGGGCACGGCCCCTCGCCAAATCACCGCCACGCCCACAAGCACAACCCCAAGCACCGCAACAGCCAGCCCGCCCTTGGAGTGTGAGAGATAGAGGGCGCACACCGAAAGGGCCAAGCTCACCACGCAGCATACCCGCGCCATGATGAAGCCCTTCTGGTCCTTCTCCCTCGCACCCTGCCCGCACACCAGCCATGCGAACGAAACTACCACGCCAAATGCCGCAAAGCTCGCATAGGCGTTCGAGAGCCCGAACCATCCACTCGCATCAGCTTGAGAGATTCGCCTGACAAACGAGAGGGCCATCGCCGACCCCTCGCTCCACCCACGTTGTTCGAGAAACTGCTTCGGGTCAGCACGAAAGGCCGCCATGGTCGATGCGTGTTCGATGAACACCTCCTGTGCGCCGCGCAGCGCAAGCAGCGCGATGAACCCGAGCATCACACCGGCCGTCGCACGCCTGAACGCGCCATCGCGGGCGGCGTGCCCGATGGCCAAACCGCTCCACACAGCGGCGATCCACGCAACACCTATGCGTTGGTTCCCCAGCGAACCCGCGTGTGCCGCGCTCTCGGCGCTCGGCAGCACCCAACCGTGCAACAGGGCCACGACCGATGAGACCATCGCCAGCGCGACCAAACTCATCCAGACGCGCCGGCCACGCCGCCACTCGACGATAAACAGCAGCGCTGCCCCCATCAGCGCAAGCCCATCGACAAGCATCGACCCCGCTGGCCCGATCGCCGACCCCGGCACGGAATAGATCGTCGGGTCAAGATCCCACGCGGGCAGGTTGGTCACGCTCGATGTCGCGCGAGCAAGCAGTGGTACGAGTATCAGCACAAGCCCGACCCACGGCCAAACCGATTGCCCAACCGGTTGATGCTGCGGCCTCTCCGCCGATGTTCGAATCATCGCGGTCTCCCCCGATCGGCACGCTGAGCACCGCCGGGGGTCCGTCGCCACTCATACGCCGCCAGCACCCCGAGCACCATCAACGTCTGCACGCCAACCAGCGCACCCTGCCAGGGTTCAAGCCGCGGCATAGCGATTGCCCCGATTCCCGTGACCCCCGCACACCCGCAGATCACCAGCACCGCCGCGCGTTGAGATAGCCCGTGACCCGCAAGCCGGTGAGAAAAGTGCTGAAGGTCGCCGACAAACGGCGACTTCTTCTGCAAAACGCGGATCAGCACCACCGAGTAAAAATCATACAGCGGAATCGCAAGAATTATGATCGGCACAAACAGCACGTGGTAAGGGGTTGAGCCGCTTGTTGATGTGACATAGGTAATGCGCACTGAGAGGATGGCAAGCAGAAACCCGATCACCAGGCTCCCGCCATCGCCCATGAAGATCGAAGCGCCGCCAACGCGCTCTCCATCGGAGAGCTTTCGCCGCGAGACGAACGGAAAGTTAAAGACCAGGAACCCGAGAATCGAGCCCAGCACGGCGGCAAACATCGCCGCGACAAACCACTGCGGTGTCGGGCCAACCAGTGTGGTCGTTAAAAAGCACGCCGCACAGATCGCGGCGACTCCGCCCGCAAGGCCATCCATGTTGTCCAGAAAGTTGAAGGCGTTGGTGATAACCACGATCCACACAACGGTTATGGCGACCGAAGCCCACGACCCTCCAACATTCGCATCCAGCAGCGTGAGCAGACGCGAATCGGTCCACACCACCGCAACAGTCGCCGCGATCAGCATCATCAACAGTTTGGGTCTTGCGCCCAGAGGCCGTCGATCGTCGATCAACCCGACTACATGCAGCACGCCCGCACACCCCAGCAACACAAACCCCTTGGGAACCATCTCCCGCAAACCATCAAGATGGCGAGCAAACGCGGGCACCTGCTCAGCAATCGCGCCGACCTTCCCGAGCCAGATCAGCACCATTCCGCCACCGATCGGCAGCAGCACACCCATGAATATCCCCACGCCCCCGGTGTTCGGCACACGTCGCGCCGGAGCCTTGACCTGTCCGGAAACTCCCGCACCATCGAGCGCGTTCAGATGCCGCCCGATCGATCGCGCCAGCAACGTCGCTGGCACGCTGACTGCAAAAGAGGCGAGGATGAAGAGCAGCGAAAGGCCAATCATGGCGCGGCAAGCCTAGCGGATGGCGGACATCCATGCAAAGTGGAGACTTCAACTTCCGACGGGTGCATCATGCTCAGACCTGTCCATCTTGCGTGCTGGCACGTTTGAACCGTTCGATCACGCCCGACACAAACCACATCACGCAGAATCCCCCAATCGCAATGGCCGTCATCGTAAAGACCCGTTGCGGCCACGGACCGAGCCTATCAACAGGTGTGGGGCGTGCTCGAAGTTGATCGCCGACAAACCCATAGTTCGAGTCCAGGAAGTGGTTGACCGCGATCATCGCGAGCAGGTACATGATGCTCGCCGCGATCGCGACCAGCAGATCACGCACCGTGGGCCGATACCGACGAACGGCCACGTCATAGATGGCTGTTCCCACAATGCACAGATGCACGAGCCAGAAGAGGTAAAACTTCATGTCCCCCGGCCCCTCGAGCAGCGTGGGTGTCACAAACGCCTGCGTCGAAAGGCCAATACCCCAGAAGAACATCAACGCCCGTGGCGTCCGCCACTCAGTGAGAAGGACCAGCGGCGCAATCAGGCACGCGATATCGCAGAGTTGAATCGGCAGCGATTCCTTCAGCGTGAAGTTCAAGGGCAACAACCAATAGACAATCGACCAGAGGTTGACACCAATCGTGAACCCCGCCCAGCCAACCGCCAGCTTGAGCTCCTTCACATCGCCCGCGCCGCCCTGGGCCACCCACCGCCGCCCCATGACGCACGAAGCAACGATCGCGCCGACCGTCCACACGAGTGTGAGCCCGTGCATCCACGTGAAGGGGTGAAACTCGGCAACCCAGTTCGGCATGTGTGCAGGGTATGTGCCAGACCAAACGAGAGGTGGTCATGCATCAATCAACACGCCGCAATCGTGCCATCCGATTCGGGCTCTTCAAAAACTGCCGGTCACACATAGCCATCGACGTTGCTTCGCATTGCGTGCGACATTCACGCATCGGCCCTAACTCACCAACGATCGCGATTCACACCGCCATCTTCTCATGCCGCAACTGCCCGCACGCCGCGGCGATGTCCCGCCCGCGGCTGGCGCGAATGTGCGTGTTGATGTTCGCATCACGCAGGATATTCTGAAAGGTACGAACATCCGCATCGGCAGGGCGACAAAAGGGCATCCCCTTCACCTCGTTGTAACGGATGAGGTTGACGTTCGCACGCAGCGTCTTCGCAACACGCGCAAGTTCATGGGCGTGTACACCCTGATCGTTCACACCCCCGAGCAATACGTACTCAAGCGTGATCTCGCGCCCGGTCTTCGCAAACCACTTCTGACACGCCCCGAGCAGTTCGGGAATCGTGGTGTATTCCGCCCAAGGAATCAGCTCGCGTCGAAGCTCATCGTTGGGCGCGTGCAGCGAGAGCGCGAGCGTGATGGGCAGGTCGAGCTCGTCGGCCAGTTTCTCGATCGCCTTCGGCAGTCCAACCGTCGAGATCGTGATCTTGCGAGCCCCAATCCCCAATCCGTGCGGTGCTGCCGCGTTCAGGGTGCGGATGGCGCGCGTGACATTCGTAAGGTTACTGAGCGGCTCGCCCATCCCCATGAAGACGACATTCGAGATTCGGCCCACACCCTCAAGCTGCCGCAATCGCCAGACTTGCTCCACAATCCGGCCCGCCGAGAGGTTGCCATCGAGCCCGCCAATTCCCGATGCACAAAACTTGCACCCCACCGGGCAGCCCACTTGAGACGAAATGCAGGCGGTGCGGCGTTCCTTGAGATCGTCGGGAGCCTCCTTGCCCATCGAAGCAAAGACTTCCTCCCCATACGGGATCATCACGCATTCGGTCTGGAGCGAGGTGTTGCCCCGTCCGAAACGGCCGCCATCTGAAGTGGGGACCCCAAGAATCGGAAGCGGAGTGGTCTTAGCGATGCCGCCTATATCAGATTGCGCTTGTCCGCCACATTCCTGCCGATCCGTCCACTCGATCAGCAGCTTCTGCGTCCCATCACTCGCCCGCTGGTGTGCGACGGTTTCGCCCGAGATAAACGTGATCTCGCTGGCCAGGCGATCCCGGTCAGATTTCGAGAGGTTCGACATTGCGGCAGGATCAGCTATCCCCTTGACGTAAACCCACTCCTGGATCTGCCTGGCGCGGAATGGGGCAAGCCCATGGTCCGAGCACCATTCGCGCAGATCCTCATCGGTTAGATCGAAAAAATGGAGGGTCGGGTGTTGCAAGCCGGAGTTTATCTCGAAGATCGACCGGAGAAGGTGATTGCAGATTCGAGAGCGAGCGCGAAAGAATTTTGGGCTGACCAAAGAATGTTTGCTATATGGTAGGCAATTTCGGCCAACAGGGTGGGCATTTGTGGCAAGTAAGACCGACGAAGACGCTTCTGAGATTGAAAAGTTCGCGCAAAGACTCACATTTTTGGCAATTCTCTGGAAAAGACCCTCGACAGAACGGAAAGGGTGCGGTATCTTCTACTCACGACTGGTGGAGACAGTCACGGCTCGGCATTCCTTGCCACAGCACCCTTTAGGAGACAGTAGAAATGAAGAACGTTGTTTTGTCCGCCATGATTGTCGCTGCGCTCGCGGGTACCGCGTCAGCCCAGGCCGTCCGTCTTGAGCTCCGCATTGTCCGTCAGTCTGGCTTGCTGCCCGCCGTCATTACCGACATTGACAACAATGCTTCGGTCATCACGACCCCCGGCACGAGCCTCCGCTTCGAGGTTCAGTATCGCATCATCGATCTGTTTCCCAGCGGCGGCGCCGATGACAACATCTACCCCGCGGGTCTGACCGCCCTGCAGTTCGACATCAGGTCGGACACGGACGGCCGGTTCGAGAAGGCCAGGATTTCTCGCAACGAGAACTTGGCTGGCGAGGTTCCCCCCACGTCCTCCGATGCCTCAGGCAACCCCGTCCCCGCCTTGGCGGCTGGTCGTCGTGGTCTGCACGCTCCCTTCCGCGGCGGTATGCAGACCTCCAACGTCAACGAGTACCCTGCGAACGGCACCTTCCTCAATGGTAACGGCGTCGCTGTTCTCGATATCGACAGCGCTGTCCTTGGCAATCAGGCCGGCAACGACTCGACCCAGGGCGATGCGATCCAGGATATCGTTCCCCTCTCGATCTCACAGAACAACCAAGGCTCCGAGTTCGCTGCTAGCGGCGACCAGTCGAGCCAGTGGTACGGTCTGTACTCGTTCGACTTCATCGCCGGCTCCAGCAACACGTTCGTCCGCGCTCTCATTGACGCTGACCCCGTCACTTTCAACAGCTTCGGCTTCTTCAACGATGGTGCTGCGGTCCCCGTCACCTCCGGCAACTCGGTCAATGCCGCCTACCAGGTTATCATTCCCGCCCCCGGCACTGTGGCCCTCCTCGGCCTCGGTGGTCTCCTCGTCGCTCGTCGTCGTCGCGCCTAACCCGCAAGACGGTAGATCGACTGATCTGCTTCTCCTCAAGGGCTCCGGTTCAAACCGGAGCCCTTGTCTTTTTTCCCATTTTGTTCCATAACGCACCCGCGCATCAGTCATACCAGCTCACACCGACCCTGCCCCAGCCACCTCGTCCGGCCATTTCCGGATGAACTCCCCCCCGTCAGGTAACGTTGAACCGGGGTTTGGCCGATCGAAGACCGGTGAAGAACCTCGTTCTTATGACCCTACTTCTCTTCGCTCTGCTGCGAACGGGCACATCTGTACATGCTCAACCCATCCTGCTCGAGTTCCGGCTTGTCCCTCAATCGGGTCTTCTGCCCGGCATAATCTCTGATGACCAGATAACACTGGTGAGCATCTCCCTCGACCACATCACGCCCGAGCAGCGCACAAGGCGGTTCGAGCTTCAGTTCCGGCTCATCGATCTCAATCCGGCGGATGAGATTGTGCCATCCGGCCTTTCAGCGGTGGTCATTGATATCACCGCCGCCGTCACTGGCGGGCCTGCTGCGGATTTGACCGTGACCAAAGCTCGCATCTCAAACTATGAGAGCCGATACTCTTCGTCGGTGCCGCCGACTTCGACCGATTCATCAGGCTTTCCAACAGGTGGTTTCACCGGAGCACGCGGCCTTCACGCCCCATATCGCGGAGGCATCAGCGGGCCGCCCCCCAACAATGACAGCGTACCCAACGGAACCATCAATGGTCTGGACATTCTGCAAATCACACCCATCTGCCTCGGCGGTTCTGGCCAGGGTGATCCGGGGATCGATCCTGCAAACCAGAATGCGTGGTACGGGCTCTACAGCTTTGAACTCACGGCCGGGAATGACTTCGCGGGCTTTGTGACCTACGAGGCATCATCTCGCATCGATCCAGGAACCGGCAGTCGATTCGGGTTCTTCAACTCCGGCTTCGCCGTCCCCCTCACGTCATCAGCAGCAGTTGATGCGTCCATCACCACGGTGGTCATTAACATCCCTGCTCCCGCCAGCGCGGTATTTATGGGGATGCTTGCCGCGTACATCCGCGGACGTGTGCGGGCTGAGGTCTCAATACCTGGGAATGCCGGGATCGATATCCAATGACCAGAGGTCAATCCCACCGGCCATCGAGCGCACATCCGTAAAGCCCATCGCGCGGAGCGTGGTCGCTACACGAAGCGATCGTGCGCCATGGTGGCAGTGGACGATCAACGGATGCGAACGCGATCCGCCTTCACCCTCAAGCTCATCGGCGCGCCGCTCGATGTCCTGCATCGGGATCAACACCGAACCCTCGATGCGTGCCACGTCATGCTCATCGGGTCGGCGACAATCCACGAATATGGGTGTGGTCCGCGTTCGATCCCGCATCAGGGTCTGAACGTCGCGCGGCGTAACTTCCCATTCAGGTCTGAAGTTGTACCCGGCGGGCAGACCTCGTGTGTCGAGTGGTGTGGGCTTGCTCATGGGTTTGCGGGCAAAGGTTGGTAATCGCCGATCGGCACCTGAACCGGCGCGGCCGCGGGGTCGGGTTTGGTTGTGCGCTTCGGAGTGAGCTTGAGCGGGTGAACCGAGCCTCGCATCTCGGGGGCGCGACGATAGGGCTGGCTACCCGTGCGGGTCGTCTCCCAAGGCTGGTTCATGATCGCTCGGGGCAGAAAGAGCACGATATCCGTGACGGCGGCGAAGGGGGCTTCGATCGCTTCCAGCACCTGCATCTCACCCGACTCCGGAACGCTCAGGTCGAGACTGCTGCGCGTTGTCGGAAACTGTCCCCGATTCCGCGGGGGCTCGGTGTTCTCGTGCAGATTGTGCGTGTAGATGGGTTGGTGGGCGATTCGATCGTTAGGCACCGTTACCGGCATGATCTCCCAGTTGTCGCGCGAGACGCCGACGACAGACTTTTCGGGCACCTCAACAGCGAACGGTCTTTCGGTCGTCGGGTTGATGTTGAACGAGCGGGTAAGGGGTTTGAAGGTGAACTCTCCACCACCAACACCCGCAGCGCGGCTGCCAGGTCCGACCGCGAGTTCATCGTTCAGAGGGCTCAGGCTTGTGCTGCAGCCGCCGAGGGCGGTCAACCCTGCGAGGGCCATGGTTCTCAGCAGCGGTCTCAAGATCCGGCGGGTGGAACAGTGGGTCATCGTGTGATCTCGTGCCAGGCTGGGTGAAACTCATGGGAGCGTAGTCATGCCGAGCATGGAGGCTGAATCAGTCGATAACCGAGGACTGATCAGCACCCGATATCAACTTACGAACGATTGACTCGCAGAGTTCCCCATCGAACCCGCGTCGCGCAAGCAGGGCGTATAGCCGGCGACGTTGAGTGGCCGGGGGTTGGGTGCGCAGGCTTCCCTTCAGGCGTGATCGGGCAAGCTCTTCGGCTCGACAGAGGTCCGACCGACCATCATCTGAGCGTGCCTGATCCACAGCGGATTTGATAATCTTTGCATCGACCCCTCGCCGCTTCAGATCACGCGAAATGCTGGACTCAGATCGAGAGCGGGCAATTCGGCCCGTTGCAAACGCGGCGGCGAACGATCGATCATTGATAAGCCCGAGCGCATCAAAGGTCTGACCGGCCGATGCGATGGCCGCAGCGGAATGGCCGCGATCCTGAAGAGCTTGTTCGAGCACCTTTCGCGGCATCGGTCGCTTCACCAGGAGTCGCACACCATCAGCGGTTGCGGCGTGTTCGGCGGAAATCGTGGACATCAGTTGTTGCTTCAACTCGGTCCATGGCGCGCCGAGGGTGAAGCCAAGCTCATCGGCCTGATCAATCGACATGTTTCCGACCGCGAGCTTGCCAACGAAGATTCTGAGCAGCGCAGGTTTGTTCCGCACAGGCTTTCGCGCGGTGATGAACAGTCCGGGAGCAATATGCTGTGCGGCCTGATCTGTCTTCCGTATGGGTGCGTTCTTGGGCATTGGGTCACGCTGTGCAGTGTACCAACGGCTACAAAGTGGCCAGCATTCCGCCGATCTCGTTCAGGGCTTTGCCATCGCCCGCGGACCTGGCGGCGGCTACTCCGGCCTCAAGTGTTGATTTCATCTCATCAAAAAGGTCAAGCGATTGAAGAGAGATCGCCTTGTGGTAATAGGCGTAGCAGTAGCTCGGATCGACCGTTAAGCAGCGGTCGTAAAAATGGACCGCGCGGGCGTGCTCGTTCAGTTTGGCGTGCTCCTGGGCCAATCCGTAAAGCACAAAGGAATCTGAGGGGTCGGCGGCCAATAGCCGGGTGAGTTGATCGAGGCGGGTAGGGGGCATGGTAAACTCAGTACGGAGGGTCAATCTCGCGCAGGTCTCGAATCGCCGCGTGAGAAGTCTATATGCTACCGGATCAACCGGGCGAAGTGCCAAGACGGGGCAAGGGTAGGGTGTCGGTCGGATTCGAGAGATGGAGATAAGATCTATGCACGGAATCAAAACGGTCGGAGTCGTCGGGGCAGGGCAGATGGGTGGCGGAATTGCGCAGGTGGCCGCCATCTCCGGGTTTGCGACGGTTGTGTATGACGCAGTTCCCGCATCGATCGAGCGATGCAAGAGCGACCATGCCAAACGCGTGGCGAGATTGGTTGAGAAAGGGACGCTCACGCAAGCCGACGCGGATGCGGCGCTTGGCAGGCTGAAGTATGTCTCGACACTCGACAGCTTCGCCGCTTGCGACATCGTGATCGAGGCGATTGTGGAGGATCTAAAGGCCAAGCATGAACTGTTCATCAAGCTGGCCGAGATGTTTGCCAGAGTTCCTGGCGAGCAGATCCTGGCGAGCAACACCAGCTCGATCAGCATCACGCAGATCGCCGCGGCGACCAAGCACATCAAGGGCGCAAGCGTTGCTGCGCCCGATCAGATCATCGGGATGCACTTCTTCAACCCCGTGCCGGTGATGAAACTGGTGGAGGTGATTAAGGGATTGGGCACAAGCCAGAAGACGACCGATCGGACGATCGCGCTGGCAACGGCGATGGGCAAGACACCGATCCCGGCGAACGACCGGCCGGGTTTCATCTCGAACCGCGTTCTGATGCCGATGATCAATGAGGCGTTTTACGCTTGGATGGAGGGTGTTGCCGAGGCGGAGCACATTGACAAGATCATGGAACTCGGGTGCAACTTTCCGATGGGACCGCTGCGTCTGGCGGATTTCATCGGGCTTGATACGTGCGTCCACATCATGGATGTGATGGCGGACGGTTTGAACAACGACCGCTACCGTGCGTGCCCGCTCCTGAAGCAACTGGTGATTGCCGGTCGGTTGGGCGACAAGTCGGGACGTGGGGTCTTTGAGTATGCGAAAAAGTGAGCATCGTGAAGAATGTGTTCGGCGGATGCGCGTCGTGGCAGAAAGCGAGACAACGGGGGCTTCTTAAGAACTCCCCTCGCGATCAGGGAGCCTTCATATTCACCGAAGTAATCGAGTACTTATTATTCAAATCAGGGGTTGATGAGCGTATACGTTCACTGGAAGGGTCTGGAACATGATTGAACCCGATCAAAGAGTTTCCAGATCGGCGCGCTGGATCACTCGCGCGTGGATCATCGTCGGAGTTCTGGTCTGGCTCGGCGCTGTGGTTCTGCTGTTTGGTCCGGACGACTGGAGAACTTCGGGTAGTCGGGGCATTGGGGGCAGTCGGAGGCAAACGTTTGCTGCGCCAACGGCAAGCGATATCCGGCTTCAGAATGTCTCAGACATGATCGCGCTCAATCGAACGGTGGCAGGGTTTGGTGCGGAGTCTTACGATGCCCGGCCGCTGTTTGTCGAGATTCTGGAAGCGATGCGTCGGGCGCACATTGCCGTGCGCGCAGATGCGGCCCCTTCCGGTACGGCCGGTGAGAGTTATGGCGTGAGTGGAGACGCGGCTCTGAAGATGACGGATGCGCCGGCGGTGATGGCTGGTGCCGAGGCGGATAAGGCGGAAGAGTTGCTTCGGGCGATGACCGCGAAAGGTGTGGGGTCGAAGATCGATGAGCTGACCAGCCGAGGTGGAATGGCCCTTCTGCCGATCAGCGATGATGGCCGCGCGTCGATGTATGAAATGGTGGAAGTCAACGGTGCCGCGGTGAGGGGCATCGCTCGGATGATGTCGTACCGATTTGCGGAGCGGTATCGAGCGGGCAAGAGCGATGATGCGGGGGTAGCACTCCGCCGAAGTCTTTCGGTCAGTAACGTGCTGATGCAGCAACCGGTGGCGATGCAGCGTTTGCTTGCGAACGCCACGCTTGCGCAGGCCCTGGCGCGGGTGAGAACGGAGTTGGTCGCGAAGAGCCCTTCAGAAGAGTTTGCGATGGCTGCCCTGCGAATGGTGGAATCGGCAACTGTTCTGCCGCTATCGGATGTGCTGCTGGGTGAGCGGTTGATGGCTCTGGACCTGATTGCGCGAGAGGACCCGCTCTTTCAGGCGACGCGCGAGCGGGCTGCGAGGGCGAAGACGAATATTGATGAGTATTACCGTGCCGCGGCGCAGCTTGCGGAGAACCTGATGGACTCCAAGCGCGGGACGGGTGAGAATCCAATGTGGATGAAGATCGACGACTTGATGAAAGTATCAAAGACGGTTCAGTCGGTCGCAGTATCGTTGGCTGGACTGATGCGGTCGGAACTTCAGGTTCGCGTGATGCACGAGGGGACGGTGGTGATGCTGGCGATTGAGGCCCACACCGCGCGGCATAGCCAGCCGCCTGTTACGCTCGCGGCGATCGACCAGGACATTCTCAAGGCGGTTCCGAATGATCCGATCTCGGGACTTCCCTTCGGGTATCGGTTGATCGACAAGAATGCTGATGAGCACGGCCGGCGATACCTGTTGTACTCCTATGGGTGTGATCTTGCGGATAATGGTGGAACGCAGAACACAACCGTGCGTGTGTATGCTCTGAACCCATCACCGCAAGGTGGGCCGACATCTTCCGAGGGGCTGGACTTTGTTCTGAATGATCCGGATTCGGCAAAATAGTATGATTCAGGGAGCTAATTTCGACCATGCGGCTGATCACTTCGCGATTGTACAGGGCGTTCCCGGAACTTGATCAGTATTCGGATGAACGTTGCGAGCGGTTTGTGGCCGTGGCGAAGCGCGGGCGGTGGCGCCGCATCTGGAATGGTCTGCTGATCGCGGCGATGGGGTTGGTTGGAAGCATGGTGGGGCTGGGGTTGATCGCGCTGTTTCTCTGGGTGACCAATCTTGATGATGCGATCTTTGGGTACAGGCCGAGTCGTCGGTCACTCTTGTTGGCTTCGCCGTGCCTTTTGTTTCTCGGGCTCGGGCCGATTGGCGGGTTTGTAGCGCGAGACTGGCTGTTGCGGCGGCGGGTGCGATACATCCCCGAGACCGATGACGCAAGCATGGCCGTGACCGCGTCTATTTCACTCTCGTCGGTGTCAGCCCGCACCGGCGCGGCTCAAGGTGATGCCCCCAGTCTGCTCCGGCCCGCGGCGGATTTCTCTCTTCCGGCCGCGTATCGCCAGCGCACCGAAGCACTCACACACGACTCGTCTCCCGTGCTCGACGCCGAAGGGCGCGAAACGGAATACTGGAACTCATCGCGCATCCAGACCAGCGCACGCTTCCAGTACCACGTCTACCGCTGGGGGGCGGCCCTGGTTCGCAGTCGGGGCCTTGCGAGTGTGCTCGATGTCGGGTGCGGCCCGGCCACAAAGCTCGCCACGCTCATCGCGCCCGTCTGCCCCTGCATCGCCGGCATCGACCAGTCCTCCGCCATCACCGTTGCCCGGCGCCTCGAACGGCCGGGCGATTTTCGCGTCGTAGACCTGGAGCATTGCCAGAGTGTCCAGGCCGAACGCACGTACGACCTGATCATCTGCGCTGATGTTCTCGAGCACCTCCTGGACCCGGATCCGGCACTCGCCCTCATAGCGCGTCATTGCCACGCGAACACCCTTGTGCTCCTCTCCACCCCGGACCGCGCCCGGCTACGTGGGCGCGGCTGCATGACCAGCGAGAAGCCCGAACACGTTCGAGAGTGGGCCGCTCCCGAGTTTCTCGCATATCTGCGCTCGCGCCGCTGGTCAGTGCTTCGCGCGTTGCTCCTTCCAAGCGCAGATGAGCCCATCCTGCACGGGGCAGCGCGCGATCTGCTGTGGCGTCTGAGATTGGCGGAAACTTCCGAGCGCCGTTGCCACACCGTGCTCTGCCGCCCGCCGCACACAGAGACACCACCATGACCTCGCAAGCATCCGCTCCTCTCATACCGCTGGTGCTCTGGCCGCGCGAACTGCTGGAAGCGTCACCGGAGATCGCCGCGCTGGCCTTCGCCCATTCGCTGCACCGCTACGCGAAGCGGCTCAATCCTGAGAAGGCCAAGCGCTTCCACTTGAGGGCGCGTGGAACGTGCGCTGGGTGCGGGTACACACTCGTCGGGTTGCCGGTTGAAGCGACCAACATGGTGAGGTGCCCGGAGTGTGGGGCGGAGACGGAAGTCGATTCATCACTCGGCGAACTGGTGGCGGATGAGGCGGGCAGGATGCGGTTCAAGCCCTTGCCGCCGCGGAAGTCTTGGTGGCAACGGGTGATGACCCCGTGTCGGCGAAGGGTGCTGAAGCGAAGCGCGATTGCATGCGCAGTTCTTATCTTTGGTGTGTTGCCAGCATCATGGGGGGGATATGAGGTCTTCCTTATCAACCAGGCGGCGCAGGCAGCGAAGGGGAGGCCGGGTGTCGAGGGAATGATCGCGCTGATGGAATCGCACCAGCCGAAAGGGCTGAATCCGAATGCGCCGAATGCCGCGGAGTTGTTGGGGGAGGCTGGCGATCTGCTGGAACAGATCAAGCAAAGTGTTGAGCGAAGAGGCTTCCAGTCGAGCTCCGGGAAGACGGTGTATGGAGACTTAACGTTGGTGTATTCGATATCCAGGCCGTTCGGGGAACCAGACGATCTTGAAGTCCAACTGTTGGGAATTGCCGGAGGACTTGAGATTCTTCAGAAGAGCGAAGAGGCGGGCCTCTTCAGCCAACTCGACGAGGTGGCCAAGTCTCGCAGGGTGGTGGAGCCGATCAATCAAGCCGGAGAGGAACTGCTCACGAGCATGATGATGTCAGGCAGTTCAGAACGGAACTTCGCCAGGCTGTGCGCGGCCCGAATGCACCTTGCGCAGATTCATGGAGACGAAGATGAGTTTATCAATGCCTTTGAGGCATCGCTGGCGACAGTTCGAGTAGCGGCGCATCGACCGACGTTGCTTGGCGGCTTGGTTGCTGCCGCGATGGAGATGACGACGTACGAACGGTTGCAGAACTTGCTGGCAACGAACCCGAGTGAGGCGTGCCTCATTGGCCTTGAGGCCGCGATGGCGCGACAGTCTGAGCGGCCACCCGTGACAATGGTCATTGACGGTGAGAGATTGGCCGTGCTTGATGCGTTTGGGTGGTTTTTCAGCGAACCTGGTCGCGTGAGATTGGGACGGTACTCGGAAGAGGTAAGGATATTCTCGCGCAGAGGGATTTTGGAGATGCGTCCGCTCGGGACGTATTCAGAGAATGTCGCCGCGATAGATGAAATCTTTACAGAGTTTCACAAGGCCGCTGAGCATGATCCGTCTGAGAGGCCTGCTGTTGATGAAACACTGTATGAGAAGCACAACCTCGCGCTCATCAAACTTTCTGTTCCGGCCATAAGTAAATCAGTTCAATCATTTGATCAAGCGACCATGACGCGCCGCGGCGCGCGGGTCTGCCTCGCGTTGGCGCGGTATCGGGCAGCGCACGGTGGGTATCCGCCTTCATTGACGAGTCTGGAGCCCACCTATCTGACCGCCATGCCGCATGACCCTTGGAGCGGCAAGCCGTTTGGATATCGGCGCATCGATCCCGCGAGCGATGAGTTCGGGCGTGGGTACTTGCTCTACACCGTCGGTGCGGACATGAAGGATGATGGAGGAGTCGAGGCGGGATATCGGTTCTCGGCGCTCACCTCGACCGGTGCTGTGGCCGCGACGATGGTGAATGGTCAGAAGACCGGCGCGGACTTTGTCATCAACACGCCAGTGCCGGGACCGAGTCTTGAAACGATCAACGAGGCCAGGGCTGTACAGGGCGGACCTGTGCCAATGGTTCGGTAACGGCGTGCGTGCAGCAAAGTCGGTATGCTGTGCCCGTGAACACCTCGCGAGATTTCCAGCCGAACGACTTGCCCCGGCGAGTTGGCTTCTGGGGTGCCGCGGCGGTGATGGTCGGGGTGATCATCGGGTCGGGGATCTTTAAGACGCCGACATCGGTCGCGCAAAACATCGGCAGCCCTGCGCTGATCCTTGGGTTGTGGGTGGCGGGTGGTGTGCTTGCGTTGTTTGGTGCGTTGACCTATGCGGAGTTGACGACGCGGTTTCCGAAGTCGGGCGGGTTGTATGTCTTTCTGCGCGAGGGGTTCGGGCGTGCAGGTTCGCCGATGGCCTTCACGTTCGGATGGACGTACATGCTGATCACCAAGCCTTTCGCGGCGGCGGGCATCATGGTGCCGGGTGCCGAGCATCTCTTGAAACTTATGGGGTATGCCGACCCGGTTCCTTTTGAGCCCAAGGCGATTCTGACGACGGCATTGCTGATTGTGTTTACGGCGGTCAATGTGCCGGGTGTGCGGCTCGGGACCGGGCTGGCGATGACGCTGACGTTTATCAAGTATGGTGCGCTGGCGGCGCTTGTGCTTGTCGCGCTCGCACTCATGAAGGGAAGTACGGCGAACTTCGAGCCGACGACGATCGTTCCGGCGATTCCGCTGATCACGGCAATAGGCGCGGCGATGGCCACGATCCTTTGGGCGTATGACGGGTGGGCGGATGTGGGTTCGATCGCGGGAGAGGTGAAGGAGCCGCGGCGAACACTGCCGCGGGTCTTTCTGGTGGGCGTGTTTGCGACGACAGCGCTCTACCTCGCGGTGAATGCGGTGTTCATCTGGATGGTGCCGCTCCCGGAAATGGCGAAGACGGCGACGATCGGGCCGATGGTGGCGGGGCGGCTGCTCGGTGGTGAGGGTGGAACTGCGGCGATGGTGATGACGGTGCTGATCATCATATCGACGCTGGGCTCGTCGCACGCGAGCATCATTACCGGAGCGCGCGTCACGTTTGCGCAGGCGCGCGACGGGTTGCTGTTTCGCTCGTTGGGGAAGATTCATCCCAAGCACCAGACGCCGGCGGTGGCGCTCTGGGTGCAGTGTGTCTTGTCGGTGGTAGCGGTCTGGATGCTGGGGGGGAGCTTTCAACGACTGGCGGATGGGTTTGTGTTTACGATGTGGATTTTCTATGGCCTTGCGGGTGTTGCGCTGATCCGGATTCGATCGCGTGATAACGATGAGGGTGACGAATCGAGACGTGAATCGTTCCGCTGTCCGGGGTATCCGCTTGTGCCGGTGTTGTTCATACTCTCGGCGATATCGATGTCGGTCTTGCAGGTTTGGGGCGATTGGCGGCACACGTTGCCATGGCTGGCGCTGTTGCTCGCGGGGGTTCCGATGTATTTCCTTTGGCGCAGGGTGACGGCCAAGGCGGATCGGGGCAGGATTGTGTCGGGCGAGTAATGTGACGGACGAACAGGATGAGGAGTTGAATGATGCCCAGTCGGCTTTCACCTCTGGCGGTCTATTGCGGTGCATCGCGCGGTGCGCGGCCGAGCTACGCGGCGGCGGCGCGTGAGCTTGGGCTGGAGATGGTTGCGCACGGGGTTGATCTGGTGTATGGCGGAGGGCGTGTGGGGTTGATGGGTGATGTTGCCGATGCGGTGCTGAGCGCGGGTGGTTCGGTTGTCGGGGTCATCACGCATGAACTGGTGCGGCGTGAAGTTGCGCACGATGGCGTTGCGGATATGCGTGTTGTTGAGACCATGCACGAACGCAAGAAGGTCATGGCCGATCTTGCCCGTGGGTATGTGGCTCTTCCAGGGGGTGTCGGCACATGTGATGAACTGTTCGAGATCATGGCGTGGTCGCAGTTGGCGATCCATGATTTTCCGATCGGGCTGTTGAACACCGAAGGGTACTACGACAAACTGATCGAGTTTCTCGATCACGCGGCGGCGGAGAGCTTTCTGCGAACCGACCCGCGGGAAATGCTGATCGTGGATGCTGATCCATCGAGACTGCTCGGGCGTATGAGCACTTCGGGGCCGCTGGTTCGTCGTGAACTCGGTCGATGAAACTGAAGAGGAAGCATGAATGGGTGCCACCTGAACCACTGAATGTGGTAGACTCAATCGGGGTGAGGGCCTGAACCGTCAGGGAAAATGGAGCCTCAGATGGATTCCGTCCCGCCCGCTGCGAGTCATGTTGGTGGCGCATCGCCGATGCTTTCGATCCATAGATTGCTTGGGGCCATGAAGGGCCTCGATGCTTCGGATCTGCATCTCAAGGTCGGGATCCGGCCGACGTATCGGATCAACTCGAACCTCAGGCCCATCCAGGGTGATCCGTTGTCGGAGGATGAGGCGGATCATCTGCTCGACCCGATCGTGCCCGAGGCGCTGAAGCAAAAGTTTGAAGAGAGCGGCAATCTCGACTTTGCGGCTCATCTCAAGGATGGTGAGCGGTTTCGTGTGAACATGTTTCGTGCGGGTGGTCATACGCACGCGGCGATACGACGCGTAAAGGCGGAGATCCCGACGTATGAGAACCTCCACCTTCCGCCGGCTTATCACGAGCTGGTGGATAAGACGATGGAAGGACTCGTGCTGATCGTGGGCGTGACGGGATCGGGAAAGAGCTCGACTCTGGCCGCGATGATCGAGCATATTAATGCGACCCGGGCCGAGAACATCATCACGATCGAAGATCCGGTGGAGTATCGGTTTGTGCCGAAGAAGTCGATCGTCAGTCAGCGTGAGATCGGGATTGATGTGGAGAGCTATCCGACCGCGCTGCGGTACATCGTGCGCGAAGATCCTGATGTGATTTTCATTGGTGAGATGCGGGACCATGACACGGTGATGGCGGCGATTCAGGCCGCGGAGACGGGGCATCTGGTGTTTGGATCCATGCATACCGCGGACACGATGCAGGCGTTCAGCCGCATTCTTGAGTTCTTCCCGAGCCATGAGCACGGATTTCTGCGCCATTCATTGAGCAACACGTTGCGAGGTGTGTGCGCGCAGCGGCTGTTGCCCGCAGTCAGCAACTTTGATGTTGGGGTCGTGCCGGCGTGCGAGGTGTTGATTGGCACATCGACGGTTCGGCAGAAAATCAGAGAGGGTGAGGATAACGACCTGCCGTTGATCGTGAACAGGAATGAAGAGGGGATGCAGAGCTTCACGCACGCGCTGGCCGAGCTTGTCAAGAAGGATTGGATCGACATGAGCACGGCGATGGAATATGCGCCGAACCGGGATGCGCTGTCGAGCGTGCTGAAGGGTGTGGAGGTCAAGGCGCAGGGGTTGGTGAACAGGATCAAGGCGCGATGATGGACAATGATTCAGGTGCTGATGCACCCGGTATTGAGGATCGCCGGTCTGGCATGATGACCGCAGAATCTGCCGCGGGAAGTTGTTCAGACCCGATGTCTGGCCCCAAAGAAGAGCCCGGCAACTGCTGATGCGCTTGAGGGGGCGTAGCCGAGCACGACCTCCTTGAGGTTGCTTGACGCGTTTCGAGCGTAGTCCACACCGTGCTTTGCCTGAGACTCGACCGCATCCCAATCGAGGTTGATGATGTTGGTCTTGTGGAGCACGATAGCCGCGGTGGCGATCGCGCCCGCGTTGAGCAGGGTGATGGTGATGACTTTGCGGAAGATGAATGCGAGGAAGAACCCGACAACAAAGCTCAGCCCGAAACGGAAAAGTGCGGGGGAGCTTTCATCGATCAATCACGATTCGGGGTTCGGTGTTCCTGAACTCAGTATTGTCAGGCCGGCGGTCAGTGTGTTTGAGGGTTGCGGTGTCGGGCTCGGCGCGGTGGCGAGCGCGTAGATCCAGAGTCCGAGCCCAACTGTCAAAACGAAAACTGCAAAGCGAAGAGAACGATTATTCCTGAGCGGATTGGCTCTGGAGCGGTGTGCAGCTTCGCTGCGTGATGAACTGTGATCCCGAGTTTCGTCGGACACGGGGGTTGCTCCGGGGGCAAGATGACCCAGAGGGATTATTGCACGCGTTCGCGCGTGCATGGCGGGTCAGGGGCACCCGGAGAAGTAGCAGTTCAGGAAGTCGAAGATATCCTGGATGGTGGTTCCGTCGTTGCTGTTGAAGTCACCATTGTTGTTGAAGTAACTGGCGAGAAAATCGAAGATATCCTGTACGGTGAGGCCGTCGGTGGAGTTCCAGTCGCATTGGCAGATGGATGCGGGTATCTGCTCAACCTTGACGTTGTCAATACCGATGTGCCAGAAGCTGAAGCCGTAGAAGTAACCGGGCTGATAGGTGGAGATCTCGACATCATCAACGGAAGCAAGCACGTTGGTGTAGGTTCGACCTGGTGGAAGAAGAGGCTCAAAGGTTACAGGGTCTTCGCCGCCGGTGCCACCCCAGCCGGGTGGAAGCGCGGTGGCGTTGGCGAGCGGGATGGTGAACTCACGGTGTTTCCAGCCCTCTTGGGGACCTGGGATGGGCGCGTTGGTTGTCCAGATGCCAGCATCATCGGAGAAGTTGTTCGGATCGCCGCGATCGTGCAGGTGAAGGATGAGCGGGCGCGAGTTGGGGTCGATGGGCTGGTTGTTGAAGTTGTTGAAGAGGAACGTGCGGATGTCGAAGGAGATTTTCAGGCCGCGTGGCCAGCGATTGAGATTGCCGGTCAGGCCGGTAGATGCGCGGTTAGACGTGAGGGTCAGACCGAAAAAATCGCCTATGGGGAGTTCGATGTACTGGCCGGAAACTCCCTGCCCATCGTTGACGAGAGTTTCATTGCCGTTGACCAGCCATTGATTCTGGGTTTCCTCGAATTGTTGAAATGAGACCACCTGTGCGTTGACCCGCGCGCCAATGGTGATCGCCAGCATTATGAAGGCAGCGCAAGCAGCCCATGAAAAGGCGAAAGGTCGTGTGTAGTTGAGGCGAGGTGCGGTGTGCGTGGGTTGCATGTTTGCCCTGTCTGAGTGCCGCCTTGACCTTCCGTGGTTGCGAACTGATGAACTGAAGCATAACCGATACCGTACGATTTGCAAACATTTTCAGATTTCGGACCTTATAAAATGCTGTAAGTCGTTTATTAGCAGATTGTTGCAGTTTGCAAGTTAGCGAGGTGAAACTTTCTGAGCGGCGTTCCGTATAATTTGGAGGAGACCAAGCGTCTGCCAACTTTCCGACGATACTCCAACGCGGAGAACTCGTCAGGACACGCACGCGGCAGAATGCACGGTCTCAGGAGTGGATCCATGTTTTCCGGGATGTTCACAGATGTTCGGGCGCTCGGTGCGGCCGCGGCTCTTGTTGTGTCGGTCTGTGGCCAAGCGATGGCAGGCGATGGTGGACGGGGCAAGGACTATCGCAACGGGATGAACCACGCGGTCATTCACCTTGGCGGGAATGACCGGCATGATGGACATGGCCGAAGCGATGGCCGATCGTATGGAGATCGGGGCTCAACATCGCGAAGTTCGTTCTCGCTGAACATCGGCGTCGGCTCGGGTTATTGTGGCGACAACTGGTCATCGTCGTATCGATACAGTTCTGGTCCGCATTACAGGTCTGACTACTACACGCCGCGGTATTGCCCGCCGCCGGTGGTGATTGCGCCCTGCCCTCCTCCGGTCATCGTGGTGCGCGATCGGTACCAAGACTATTGCCCGCCGCCGGTGGTGATTGCGCCCTGCCCTCCTCCGATCATAGTGGTGCGCGACCGTTACGAAGACTATTGCCCGCCGCGTCGGGTGATCGTGGCTGATCCGGTGGTGATCGAGCGACCGGTGTATGTCGATCGTCAGGTGGTTGTGGATCGGCCCGTGTACGTTGAGAAGCAGGTTGTTGTGGAGCGCGTTGTTGAGCGACCCGCTCAGCCGGCTCCTACCCCGACCGCGCCAACGTCTGGCACGTATCGCGATCGCGAGCTTGGTGATGCGTACCTGCGGATGGGCGATATGGAGAATGCCACGCGTGTGTACGCTCGCTATCTGGCGGCGTGGGATAAGGACGGCACGGCGACACGCAACCTTGGTCTGGCACAGGTGGCCAGTGGTTTTCCGCAGGAAGGCTTCCGCAATGTGGTGACGGGTTACAAGCTGGAGCCGGGGTTGATCAGCCGCCAACTGCGTGTGCAGGATGTTGGTGGGTCGGCTGGTTTTTCACGGCTGCTTGATGCCGCGACACGCAGCGCTGATGGGATCAACACTCCGGATGCGTGGCTGACGGTGGCGGTGCTGAACGACATGAACCTGCAGCGCGATGCGGCCATTGTGGCGCTGCAGAAGGCGCGGGATGCAGGGCTTGATGCCGCGACACTGGACGCGTTTACGATTGAACTCTCGAAGTAGGTGATGGGTTCAAGTCGGCCTTTGATTCAACACCCCAACAAGGGGCACATGGTGTGCCCCTTGTCAATTGGCGGAGCGGCCAAGTGCAACGTCATGGAATAGGTGAAAGTGCGACCTTGCGGAAGTGGATTTCTGTCCCCTCAGATTGCAGGGCGATCTTGCCGGGAATGGTTTGCACATCCCATGCTCGGTTGAGCTGTTCGCCGTTGACGAAGAGCGCGATGTTGGAACCATCGACGATGATCTCGTAGTCGTTCCACTCGCCAATCGCGTGCTCGGCTGCGTGCGTGTGCTTGGTGTTGCGGCCGTTGAGGCGTGTTGATTCCGAGGTCATCTTGAGATCGCCAATGTTCCAGAAATCGCCAGCGCGGCCACTTTGAAGCTGGGCTTCGATGCAAGTGGGCCAGACATTGTCGGGCTGCTGAACACGGAGAAGCACGCCGCTGTTGCCGGCCTTTCGCGTGTCGGGGCTCCAACGCCATTCGACCTTGAGGATGTAGTTGGTGTAATCGTCTTTGGTGCGGATGTATCCGGCGGGCGTTCCGGCGCAGACAAGCACGCGATCGATTACTGTCCAGACACTCATGGGATCGGCTTGCTTGTTGCTCAGATCGGGAACGAAGGCCATCCAGTTTGCGGTGGACTTGCCATTGAAGAGCGCGATCTCGCCGGGCATGGGTGATGAGAGATCGCGTACGCGGATGTTGCGGTAGGCGACCTCATCGCCGTGATGTTGCAGGGCGATCCGGCCGCGGGGTTGAAGACCGAATCCTGGGTAGTCCTTGAACTTGCTCATGGCGATTCGGTCGGACCAGGATTGGTCATCGACGCGACACTCGAGGAGTTTGACATCGTTGAGAAAGTGTTGGAGCAGACCGTCCTTTAAGCGGATGCGTGCCGTGTTCCACTCACCTGCGGGCTTGGTGGTCTTAGTTGCGGGGGGCGAGACCATGTCGTAGAGCGAGCCAGCGGAGTGCGGATCTTCGGGTTTCAAGCCCTTCTTGTTGTTCCCAATATCGACACCGGCATCATCGATCACCTGAAACTCAGGGCCGGTCTGCCACGTCGCGTCGTGCTTGTCGGTCACGCGGTAGATGATGCCGCTGTTGGCACCGGGCGTGCAGCGATACTCGAGGCTCAACTCGAAGTCGGCGTAGTCGTTGGCGGTGACGATGTCGCTGGCTTCGGCACCTTTGACGGTGCGGAGGTGGCCATCTTCGATGACCCAGCCCGTCTTCGGGAAAGCTGGTTGCCTGAAGGCGCGGAAGTTGGTGGTGGCTGATGCGGGTGTGCCATCGAAGAGCAACTGCCAGCCTGCGGAGGTTTCTGCTTTGGAGAGGGCAGGAGGGTTGAACGCTGATGGAGTGGGGGAGGGCGAAGCGCAAGTGATGGTCGCGAGGGTGGAAAAGGCCGCGGCGAAGGCGAGGATATTGGTGTGCATATCAGCGTCCTTGAGTTTGGGCGTGTTCAGGATCGAGCGTACCAGATTGGTAATGGAGGTGTCGAGATGCTGATGCAAGAGCGCGCGTACACCTGTTCGGCGATAGGCCGCGGTTCAAAGGAGAAGAGGCAGTTGTCCGGGACGCCGCATTACCACTCCGGCCCGCCGCTGTAGCGGCCGTAGATGTCGGCCATGGCCTGCACCATCTCGCCGAGCGTGCAGTTGTTGAGTGAGCCTTCGACAAGGGCGGGCATGACGTTCTGATTTTCGCGGCAGGCGGAACGAAGGACATCGAGCGAACGCTTGACGGCGTCTTGATCACGCCGTGCCTTGAAGGATGCAAGCCTTTCGCACTGGTCGGTCTCGACTGCATGGGGAATCTGGAGGATCTCGATCGGGCGTTCATCGCTGCCTTCGGTGAAGGCGTTGACACCGACAATCAAGCGGTCGTGGGCTTCGCACTCTTCGCTGAAGCGATAGCTGGCCTCGGCGATCTGGCGGCGGAAATAACCTTTGTTAATGCCGGAGACGACGCCGCGGGTGTAGGTTGGGCGAGGTGCGTAGGCGGGATGCTGGGTGAGATCGGTGAGTGTGCGAGTTTCGGTCGCGGGGGTTGCGGCATAGGGGTGCGAGAGGGGTGGGGAGACTCCGGCTCGGAGAGCCGGAATGCCGGGGGTGCCCATGTTGTCGATCTCGGCGATGAGGTCGAGTGCGCCGAGTTCCATTCGGTCGGTGAGTTCTTCGATGAACCAACTGCCGCCGAGCGGATCGACCGTGCGTGTGACACCGGTTTCGTAGGCGAGGATCTGCTGGGTTCGGAGGGCGACAGTGACGGCCTGCTCGGTCGGGAGTCCGAGTGTCTCATCCATCGAATCGGTGTGCAGTGACTGGCAACCGCCGAGCACGGCGGCCATGGCCTGATAGGCGACGCGGACGATGTTGTTGAGCGGCTGCTGCTCGGTGAGCGAGCAACCGGCGGTTTGTACGTGGGTCTTCATGAACATGCTGCGTTCGCTGGTGGCGCCGTAGCGGTGCTTCATGGCGCGTGCCCATATGCGGCGTGCGGCTCGGAGCTTGCAGATTTCCTCGAAGAACTCGTTGTGCGAGTTGAAGAAGAAACTCAGGCGGGGTGCGAAATCGTCGAGCGGGAGGCCGCGTTCGAGACAGGCTTCGACGTATTCGAGACCATCGCGGAGCGTGAAGGCGAGCTCTTGCACAGCGGTCGAGCCGGCCTCGCGGATGTGGTAGCCGGAGATCGAGACGCTGTTCCACTTCGGAACGTGTTTGGACTGGAACTCGATCGTGTCAACGACGAGCTTGACGCTGGCCTCGGGCGGATAGATGAACTCGTTTTGCGAATGGAACTCTTTGAGGATGTCGTTTTGCAGTGTACCGCCAAGCGTCTGCCAACTGATGCCGCGCTGCTTCGCCATGGCGAGGTACATCGCCCAGATGACGGCACCGGGCCCGTTGATCGTCTGGCTGACGGTCACCTTGTCGATCGGAATATCGGCGTAGAGGCGGTGCATGTCTTCGATGGTGTCGATGGCGACACCGCAGCGGCCGACCTCGCCGACGGAGAGCGGGTCATCGCTGTCGCGACCCATGAGGGTTGGAAGATCGAACGCGGTTGAGAGGCCGGTGTTGGCGGCGACTTTGTTGGAACTGGTCCCCGCGCCCATCTTGGCTTGTTCAAGGAGGTACTTGAAGCGGTTGTTGGTGTCATCGGCGGAGCCGAAGCCAGCGAACTGTCGCATGGTCCAGAGTCGTGTGCGGTAACCCTCGGGGAAAAGGCCGCGCGTGAAAGGGAACTTGCCGGGCGCGGCGATATCACGGTCGATGTATCGGAGGGAGGTGGGGAGGGCATCAGGCCCATAGCTCGGATCGAGGACCAAGCCCGAGATCGTGACGGCGTGAGGGTCAATGCGTTGGCCGGAGGTGATGCCGGGGCCGCTGATGTTGGGGTTGCGACCGAGGGTTGATTGAGAAGTGGTGGTGGTCATGCAAGGCTCCGCTTGGGGTTCGATCAAGTATACGTTCGGGTAAAGAGCGTGGCGCAGAACCGACGCGAAGGCGGGTGCGTATCGGAGAAGCTCGTACGTGGCGATTGGAGGCGGCCAGGGGGTATTTTTGGGTGTATCTCACTCAATTTCCGGTAATTTCGGGCGATTTGACGACCGATAGCTGGTTGTGCGTGATCGGGTCAGACGCGCGGGTATGTTATTGACTCTCCGCACGGATGTTTCGTGCGGTTCGGAACTGATCGGGTCGGGTGGCAGGACGGGTGGGACATGATCGCAGGTTCATTCAGAGGATTCACGATGCAGATGCAGAGGAGACGGGCAGGGTCGTTCACGCTTCAGGTTGTACTCGCCGCGGCGGGAGTTCTGGTGGGCGTCGGGGTCTTGCCCGCATCGGCGCAGTTTGCGGCTGTGCAAGTGGCTGGGAGCGTTGTCGAAAACCCGCTCTCACGACCGGTCTACCTGACCCATGCGCCGGGCGATTTTCGTCGAGCGTTTGTTGTTGAGAAGCAGGGGCGCATTCGTGTGCTGAATCTGACTTCGGCGGCCCCGACACTTCAGCAGGATACGACCCCGTTTCTGGATATCCGGTCGCTGATCCCCACTCTGGCGGCGGGCAACAGTGGCAATCAGGATGAGCGTGGGTTGCTCGGGCTTGCGTTTCATCCGCAATACCAGACCAATGGTAAGTTCTACGTCTATTACACCGCGATCGCGGTGGGCGGTCTGCCCAACGGCGCGACCTTTTATTGCACGCTGGTTGAGTACACGAATCGAGATCCTGTGACGCTCGCGCCTACGCCACTGTCGGATCGCGCGGATGGCACGAGCGCTCGGATTGTCATGCAGATTCCGCACCCGCAGACGAACCACAATGGTGGATGGATGAGCTTTGGGCCGGATGGATATCTGTATGTTGTTTGCGGCGACGGTGGTGGCTCGGGTGATAATGACGGAGGACACAACGTATCTATTGGCAATGGTCAGGACACGGGCACGCCGCTTGGTAAAATGTTGCGTATTGATGTGAACGTGACGAGCACGCCGGGCCAGGGGCCATTTGTTGCAGGATCGATCGCGAGTTACGGCATACCCGCGGACAATCCCACTATACCTGTGCCTCTGGGTGCAACGACCAGCCGGAAAGAGATCTGGGCGTATGGACTGCGCAACCCGTGGAGGTGCTCGTTTGATCGGTTAACGGGCGATCTGTGGATGGGCGATGTGGGGCAGGGGAACTGGGAAGAGATCAACTTTCAACCCGCGCTCACTGGCTCGAACCTGAACCAGGTTGCGGGCCGGAACTACGGTTGGCGATGCTTCGAGGGAACGGTGTCGTTTGATACCAATGGTGGTTCGTGCGCGGCATCGTACAACGGCGGTGGCCTGACCGGACCGGTCGGACAATACATCCATGGTGCCCTCCCGATGGTCATTCCACCGCTGACGTTTACGAACATCTCGGGAACGTGCTCGATTACTGGCGGATATGTGTATCGCGGGTGTTCGATCCCGGAGCTCGTGGGGAAGTATCTGTTTACCGACTATTGCACAGGTCGAATCTACACAACATCGCTCAACGTGAGCAACGTGCTCGACCAGCCGGTTGACAACAGCACCGTGATCTACGGTGGCTCGGCGGTCACTCAGCCGCCGATCGCCGCGACGACCCGCCCAACCGTCGCGATCGTTTCGTTTGGCCAGGATGCTTACGGCGAGTTGTACTTCATTGATCAGCCGGGTGCCCGGATCTTCAAGATCGTGAAGACGGGAACGGGCGTGATCGTAAATGCGAACTGCGATGTGAACTTTGATGGCGCGCAAAGTGTTCAGGATATCTTTGACTATCTGACGATCTACTTCGGCGGAACCGCCGCGGGCGACTTCAATCGCGTCGGTGGAGCTACGGTTCAGGATGTCTTTGACTTTCTGACCTGCTACTTTGGCTCGTGCGCACACGGATAAGTGAGAGAGAACTTGGGATGAGGGCGATGGTTTGATTGACTTGTGTGGTGGGGTGTGACTTTGACCTTGGAGAAAACGTCGTGAAAACAGCTATTTATGCGGCCGCGATCGCGGCATCGGTGGTGGTGGGTGCGTATCGAGCGGAAGCACAGATCCCGATACGTTCCGAACTGATCGTTTCAGGCTTGAGTCAGCCGCTGGGCGCATTTGCGATACCCGGTGACAACAATCGAATGTTCATTGTAGAGCAGGTCGGACGGATCCGTCTTCTGGATCTGACCACGAACACACTCGCGGCAACTCCATTTCTTGATCTCACAGCGAGCGGGCTCAACCTGACGGCCGCGAGTGGTGAGCGTGGGTTGCTGGGGTTGGCGTTTGATCCGAACTATGCAGCGAACGGGCGTTTTTATGTGAACTACACGACATTGGGAGGTGCGTTCAATACGCGGATCGATCGGTTTACGGCGAATGGTGCGCCGTTTGCGAATCAAGTGGCTGCGCTCGCGGCGACAACCGCGAACACTGGCAGCCGCTTGACGATGGTTGAGTTTCTGCAGGACTTTTCGAATCACAATGGTGGAGCGTTGGTCTTTGGCACCGACGGAATGCTTTACTGTGGCGTTGGAGATGGCGGAAGCGCGAACGACCCAAACAATCGTGCGCAGAATCTTGCGACACTGCTTGGAAAGATCATTCGGCTCGATGTCAACGATTCGAGCGCGGTGGATGGTGACGGACTCTGGATTCCTGACAATAACCCTTTCCGTGCGAACGGGAACCCTGCCGACAAGATCTGGGCGTATGGGATGAGAAATCCGTGGCGCATCACGCGAGATCGGCTGACGGGCGATCTGTGGATTGGCGATGTGGGGCAGGATGCGCAAGAGGAAATTGATTTCCAGCCCGCGTTGACGGCGGGGAACTTTTCGGCAATTGCCGGGCGGAACTATGGATGGGATTGCCGCGAGGGGCTCGTTCCGACTCCGAGCGGCGGAGTTGGTTGTGACCCGCTTGCCGCGGGCTACACCAATCCGATCAAGGTTCACGAGCATTCGGGTGGCGCGTGCAGCGTGACGGGCGGGTATGTGTATCGAGGCGCGGCCATGCCGTTGCTGCAAGGTGCATACTTTCATGCGGACTACTGCGGTAACTGGGTGAGGTCATTCCGCTACAACGGTGCGGTGGTCAGCGATGAGCGCGAGTGGACTCTTCAACTCAATGGCGCGCTTTCGCCCACGCCGGTTCAAGGTCTCTCTTCGCTCGGCGAGGATGCGCAGGGCGAGTTGTACCTGGTGAGTATCAATCTCGGTCGGTTGTACAAGATTGTGCCGGATACTCAGAACTGCGGATGTCCGTGCGTCGTGCAGCCGGGTCGTCCGCTGGCGATCAGCGATAGTTTTCAAACCGATCTTGGATGGACGAACACCGTTGGTGTGGGCGTGACAGCCGGGCAGTGGCAACGAGGCGTACCGGTGAATGATCCGTCGTGGCTTTACGATCCTGCGACGGATTCGGATGGTTCCGGACAGGCTTACTTGACCAGCAATGTTGCAGGCAACTCAGATGTTGATGGCGGCTCGGTCACGCTGATTTCGCCCACGCTGGATCTCTCCGTTGGAGGTATCACCATCTGCTTTGACTACTACCTGTACATGACCGAAGTCGGCGGTACGAACCCCGACGGATTGTTCTTTGAAGCGTCGAGCAACGGCGGCACGACGTGGACGCGCGTCGCCTCGTATACCGTCTCCAACTCGCTGGCGTGGGTAGCTCGCATCGTGCAGCAGTCGGAGCTTGCGAGCCTCGGAATCGCGATAACCTCGACCATGAAGTTTCGCTTCATCGCATCCGACAACAACAGCCCGGGGCAGAGCATTGTCGAGGCGGGCGTTGACAACTTCAAGATTTACACGGCGGTCACCATCACCGACTGCAACGCCAACGGCATCGACGATGCGATTGACATTTCAGGTGGGGCGAGTCAGGATTGCAACGGCAACTTGATTCCCGATGAGTGTGATATCGCTACAGCCCTTGCCGCGGCAAACATGGCGGGTGACCAGAATCTGCGGATTGATCTCGATGGAGGTCCGGTGGGCGACCGAACGGCCGGTGGTGCTTTCTACAGCACCAACTGCATCGGCTGTCACGCCGTCAACGGGACCGGCGGCACGGGTCCGAACATTCGGAACAAGTCGCGGATTGACATCCGAAATCGACTGTACTTGATTCTCGCTCACCCGGGTGGCGGGTTCCCGGGTACGACCGCTCAGGATCATGCGAGTATCGAGTACTACCTGGCGGATGGTGGCAGCAAGGGGCGGCCAGACGGCCTTATCGATTCATGCCAAACCCTCGCGGATTGCGATGGCGATGTCGTGTCGAACGGGCGCGAGCTTCAGTTGCAGACCGACCGCGATTGGAACTACAACGGACTTCCGGATTCGTGTGAATGTCTTTGCGATATCAGCGGCGGTGGTCTGGGTGTGCAGGACATCTTCGACTTCCTTGGACTGTATTTCAACAGCGATCCGCGTGGAGATTTCAACGCTTCTGGCGTGATCTCGGTCCAGGACATCTTTGAGTTTCTGGCGTGCTACTTCACTGGTTGTGCATAAGTCGTTCTGTCCCAACCTTTAAATATCGAACAGGCCCCGCGTCAGAACACGCGAGGCCTGTTCGCTTTCTGATCGGATACTCACACGAGCGCGTATGTGAAATATGCTCAGATAGCGCGCTATTTGGAAGTCTGGGATGTTCATTCGGCGGTAGACTCGTCCAGGAGTGCCGCGAATGCTGTCGGAATCAGGCGAACAAGCAGGCTCATTCGAGAATCTGGCCAAGTCTGATTTTTGCACGATGCTGGAGGCCGCGAAGCGTGGAAATCAATCGGCCTTAAAGATCATTCTGACTGAATTTCATGATCGACTTCTTGCGCGGATTGAGCGGCGGCTGCCGTTGGACCTTCGACGGCTGTGCTGGGGAGATGATGTGCTGGCAGAGGCACTGGCTGACGCTGCCCGAGGCCTGTCAGAGTTTGTGACACCTGCGGGTATGGATCCTCGAAACGCGTTCTTCAGGTGGCTTTGCAGTATTGCGGAGCATCGACTGATTGATCTGGTAAGGTCGGAGCGGGCGATCAAGCGTCCGCAGGCAAATAGGCAAATCGACCCGAAATCCGGGAGCACATCGGTGACGACGATGGTGAAGGTCCTGAGGTCGCCAGGCCCAAGCCCGAGCCGGCAGGCGCGGATCGGCGAGCTTGGTGAAGCGGTTCGGCACGCCATGGATGAAATCTATCCGGCGTACCGGGAAGTGATCGAACTGCGCATTACCCTAGGGTTGGGCACTGCACAGATCGCCGCACGACTCGGTAGAAATGAAACGGCTGTTCGCAAGCTGCTCAGCCGTGCGATCGGCGCGCTTCGAGAGCAAATTGGTGAACCGGCAAGATATCTGAGCCGCATCTAACCGCAACTGGCTGAACGTGGCGCGGGACAACCGTCATCGCATTCCGCTGCTACAGATGGAGTCTGTGCGATGCCGAAAGCCAAAGAGAGTCGTGAACATAGTCCGCGGGCGGTGCAGATGCGCCGGGTCATACAGGATTGCATGACTCGCCGCGAGTCTGGGTATCCCGTGACAGATGCCGAAGTGATCGGGGCCAATCCGGACCTGATGCCGGAGCTGCTGCACGAACTGCAAATACTGGATGTGATTCAGACCGCCGTACAGACCGGTTCGGCAATTAAGCCGACGACCGAAGGTGTTGCACGCACACGCGGCATGACGATCAACACGATTCTCAACGAGAACATCGACGGGTACCAGATTTCACGAGAAATCCATCGTGGAACACAGGGTGTCGTCTACGAGGCGCATCAGATCTCGACCGGGCGGCGCGTGGCGATCAAGATCAGGCGTGATGGTTTTTTTGGCGATCCGCGGCTTCGCGATCGGTTCGTGCGCGAGATCGATATCCTCGCGCTGCTTGACCATCCGAACATCGTTGGTGTGATCGACAGTGGCGTGGGGAATGGCAAGTTCTATTACGTCATGGAGTTTGTGGATGGTGTGCCGCTGGACATGTACATGGAGACTGCTCGAGTTTCTGTCGAACAGACCATGAGGCTGTTTGAGAAAATCGCTACGACCGTCAACGCCGCCCACTTGCGCGGCATCATTCACCGTGATCTGAAGCCATCGAATATTCTGGTGGATACCTACGGCGAACCGCGGCTGCTCGACTTCGGGCTTGCAAGGCTGTCCAAGACGCCTGGTGAACGACTCCCCAGCGGATCAGGCAGCAGCCATCTTACACGGACCGGCCAGTTTCTCGGGTCGCTTCCATGGACAAGCCCTGAGCAGGCCGAGGGTGTGGCTTCGCGGATAGATCTGCGTACGGATGTTTATTCACTGGGCGTGGTGCTCTTTCAGATGCTCACCGGGAAACTGCCCTATGAGGTAGAGCCAGATGTAGAGTCGGCCTCGAAGACGATCGTGAAGGCACAGATACCCAGCCCATCGCGTATGAAGAAGGGGATCGATAAGGACATCGATGTGGTCGTTCACAAGTGTCTTCAAAAGGAGCCTTCGGTTCGCTATCAGAGCGCGGGAGAGCTGGCGGAGGATGTTCAACGATACCTCGCGCACCTGCCGCTGCTCGCGCGTCCGCAGGGTCGGACAGATCAGGTTCGCATGTTTGTGCGACGCAACAAGGTGCTGGTCGGTCTGAACGCGGTGCTCCTGATGGTCCTGCTCGGGGCGACGGTTATCATGGCGGCGAAGGTACTTGAACTGCGGTCGGACTATGAGCTGCTCAAATCGCAGGCTTCAGATAACCGGTCGGTGCCCTCCACTCTGCGGGATGTCAGCACGCATGAATCAAACCCGCCAGCGATCGATGCGAGAACTCCGCACAAGCTGGATGGTTCGCTTCCGCAGTAGATGCGCCCACTGCGCGGGCAATTGGCACTTATCCGTGGGCAGGGCGTGATGGGACGTATAGTCGTGATCGTGGTGGTGGAGTAGACTTCACAACGATCAACGACTCTGCCCCTCCATCGTTCACCTGCCATGACCATCGCGCTTCCGCTCTTCAAACCGACCCATCCAACAACAGCGGGACTGTTGAAGGCTGTGCCCCCGCGCGCGCCCGCTCTCGCACACGCGGCGGGCGCGCTGCTGGATTCTCACGGTCGCACGATTCACGATCTTCGATTGAGCATCACCGATCGGTGCAACTTCCGGTGCGTTTACTGCATGGATACGGACGTAAAGTTCTTCACGCCGGACAAGCTGCTGACTCGCGAACAGATGCAGCGCCTGGTTCGCATCTGCGCAGGCCTGGGTATTCGCAAGGTCCGACTGACCGGTGGAGAGCCAACACTTCATCCACAACTTGAGGGCATCATTGCGGATATGGCTTCGATCGGCGGTGTGGAAGTCGCATTGACAACCAACGGATCAATGCTTGAACTCGGCAGCTTGCAAAGATGGCGGGCCGCGGGTCTGACACGCATCACGATCAGCATAGATGCCGTCGATGCCGGACGCTTTGCGGCCCTGACGCGATCAAACTGTGGGCCAGAGCGAGTGGTCGAAGGCGTGCAAGCGGCGATTGAAGCGGGTCTGCAACCGGTTAAACTGAACGCGGTGATCATCCGTGGAGTCAATGAAGATCAGATTGTCGGGCTGGCTGGGCTTGCACGCCGCCTGGGCGTTGTGATGCGTTTCATCGAGTTCATGCCTTTGGATTCCTCAAGATCTTGGGACCGCGGCCGGGTGGTGAATGCGGACGAAGTTGTGCGTGTGATCAATGCGGTGTATCCGTTGAGGATGCTCGGGCGTGATGATCCAACTTCAACTTCAGAGTTGTATGCGTTTGCCGATGGATCTTCAGGCTCGATCGGGATCATTGCTCCGGTGAGCAGGCCGTTCTGCGGCGCGTGCAGTCGGTTGAGAGTCACAGCGGATGGAAAGATCCGCCCATGCCTGTTCAGCAATCAGGAATGGGATGTCGGTGCCATCCTGCGTAGTTCCGTCGATGATCGAGAGATTGCCGCGTACCTGGTCGATTCGACATGGACGAAGCAGGCTGGCCACGGAATTTCGGCCGCGGACTTTGCACAACCCGAAAGAACCATGTCAGCAATCGGAGGATGATGTGCGGCGGATCTCGAAGGTCATAAAGGCATTGCCGAGTGTGTTTGTCGTTGGGCTTGCGCTGATGATCTCGGCGATGATGGCGTACGGTTGCGAGAGATCCGCGACAAACACGGCCAAGCGTGGGAAATCATCGACAGACAAGGCCGAGCTATCAATCGCGGTCGCGTCGTCGGTCAAACCTGCAATGGATGCGATCGTTCTGGCCTGGGCGAAGGTCCGGCCGGATGTAGAGGTAACGGTGACGTTCGGAGCCTCCGGCAATCTTTATGCTCAGATTGTGAATGGAGCACCATTTGATATCTTTTATTCCGCTGATACGCTCTTTCCTGAAAAATTGATCGAAATGAATGTTGGGCTTCGTGACTCGCTTCGCACGTATGCAACTGGCCAGCTTGTGATATGGGCAGCGACCGCAACGGGTCTGGATGTTCGGCGTGGGTTTGAACTGCTCTCGGATACCAAAGTGCGGCATATCGCCATTGCCAACCCAGAGCATGCTCCGTATGGCCGCGCCGCCAGGGAGGCCATTACTTTGGCGGGTGTCGCGGAAGTCGCGACACCCAAGCTGGTTCTCGGCGCGAACGTCGAGCAGACCGCGCAGTTTGCACAGAGTGGCGCGGCGGATGTGGCGATCATTCCTCTCAGTCTCGCCCGTACGCCCAGGCTCGGCACCAGTGGTGCCTATTGGAGCGTTCCGCAGCGCCTTTACCGGATGATCGAGCATGGAGTGGTCAGGATTGCGAACGCGAACTCGTCATCAGTTGCCGCGGAGTTTGATGCATATGTGGCCGGACCCGATGCCCTGCGCATGCTCGAACAAGCTGGTCTTGGGCGGAGCGAGTGAATCGTGGACTGGCAGGCGATCCAACTCAGTCTCCAGCTCGCACTCGCGACCACGGTCGTGTTGTTGCTCATGGGTGCGCCGCTGGCCTACTGGCTTTCGAGCCGACGATCAGTTCTGGCAACCATCATTGAAAGTGTGGTGGCCAGCCCGCTGGTGATTCCTCCAACCGTGCTGGGGTTGGTGATTCTGCTCGCAATTGGACCGAGAGGCCCTGTGGGGAGAGCCTATGAATCGATCACCGGCGGAACGCTGCCGTTCAGCTTCGCGGCTTTACTCATGGCCTCGCTGCTGTTCAGTCTGCCCTTTGCGGTGCAGCCGATGGTGGCCGCGTTCTCGTCGGTTGACCGTCGATTGATCGATGCATCGAGGTGCTTGGGCGCGGGAAGCATGAAGACGTTTCTGCAGGTTGTGCTGCCGTTGTCAATCCCCGGGATCTGTGCCGGTGCGGTTCTGACCTTTGCGCACACGATGGGCGAGTTTGGTGTGGTGTTGATGGTGGGGGGGGGCATTCCTGGAAAGACACGAACGGCATCGGTTTCCATTTATGATGCGGTTCAGTCGATGGAGTATGAACGCGCGTTGAGAACATCGCTCTTCCTGGTTTCAATATCAGTTATGGCATTGATCGTCACCGCGGTGTTGCGGCGGAGGGCAACCCTGTGACGGCCCGCCGAGTGTGTCTGAAGTTTTCTGTTGAATGGAAGAGCGGCACAAAGATCGAGGCCGCGCTTGATGCCGATTTGGATACTCAGCCCGTGCTGGTGCTGTTCGGAGCTTCGGGTGTGGGAAAGACAACGGTGCTGCGGGCGATCGCCGGACTGGTTCGCCCATCAAGCGGGCGGATCGAGTTCGGAAGCACACCGTGGTTTGATTATGAAGCGCGGATTGATGTGCCTGTTCAACACCGTGAAATCGGATACGTTGCGCAAGACCCGGCGCTCTTTCCGCACATGAACGTGCTTCAAAACGTGCGATATGGGGCCGCGCGGACGGAAAGTGGTCGAGAGTTGGTCGCACACGCCATGCACCTGGTTGGGGTCACTCATCTGTCCGCATCCCGTCCGTCAGAACTATCGGGTGGACAGCGGCAGCGGGTTGCTCTTGCGCGCGCCATCGCACGACAACCGAAGTTGTTGCTCCTCGACGAGCCACTCTCCGCACTCGACCAGAAGGCGCGCGTCGCTCTGCGACATGAACTCCGGAGTGTATTGCTGGGATCGGGCATTCCCACGATACTGGTGACCCATGACCGTAACGAGGCACTCTGTCTGGGTGATGGAATGGCCGTCATGACCGAGGGGAGAATTTCGCAGCACGGCCCGATACGTGAAGTGCTGCGCAAGCCCGTATCGCCCGCGGTCGCGGATGCCATTGGGATTGAGACGGTGGTTGAAGGCGTAGTGGTTGAGACACGCGATGCGCTGAGCAGGGTGCGTGTTGGAAGTACAGAGGTCGTGGCGATCAACGAGGGATTGATCGAAGGTCGGGTTCTCGTCTGTATTCGCGCGATGGATGTTGTGCTTCTTCGAGGTGAAGGGCCACAAGCGAGCGCGAGAACGCGACTCAATGGGCGTGTGCTTCAGGTTCGTGCAGGACTGCCGATGAACCAAGTCTCGATCGACTGCGGCTTTCATCTTGAAGCGCTCGTTACCGCCGAGGCCTGCGAAGAGCTTGCCCTTGCCGAGGGCACGGCGGTGATTGCAAGCGTGAAGGCGCCCCACGTTCACCTTCTGCCTCTTCGTCAAGATGCGCCACAAAGCTCGTTGTCAGAAGCAACACGCTTGGCGAAAGACACTGCCGGGTAAATGCCAGGGATTGCGGATGAGTTCTCAGAAGCACATCGTGAGCGAATCGAGCTCGCGCCGGTCAAGCCCATGCCGCCTGCTTCCAGATCGGTACCTCTTGTTTCATCCTGTCGATAAACTCATCCATCGCCGCGAGGGCGGCTTTGCGATGTGCAGAGTGGATCTCGAGACGGAATGAGCAGGCACCAACGGGCACATGGCCACGACTGTGGGCAGCGTGCAAGGCGATCAACTCATGTCGGGCGACGATCTCGCGCCCGAGTGTTGCCAGCATGGTCTGGGCCATTGGCTCGTAGGTCTGATAGTGCAGGGCCATCAGCGGCCGGCCATCTTCGATTTCACGAACAATGCCCTCGAAGACCAAGAGCGATCCGCAACCTGCGGGGCTGGGAAGGCGGACTTCCTGCGGCGCGAGGGGTCCATCAGTGATCAGAACGGTGACGCTCATCCGCCCGACACCATGCCGATCAGCGCGACTTCATCGCTTTCCAGAACGTCACGATGTGGGTCGGCAAACTTAGCGTTGATCGCGATTCGCGCCCCGGAAAGTAATGGGCGCAGGGCTGGGAGGTCGTCGGAAAGTCGTCGGAGTATGGCTTGGCACGTATGGTCGTTGTCGAGTTCGACGGTACACTCAGACGATCCAACGACTGTCGCAAAGGGACCGAACAGCAAAACGGTGACAAGCATGGCAAAGAGTACGCGCAAGACGAAGAGTGGGCTGAAATCGGTTGGACCAGCGAGAAAGCCAAGCCTGTCTCCGGCTCGGATTCCCGACGCTTATCTGGAATTCCAAGCTGAGCGACCAGAGATTCTGAAAGCGTATGAAGCACTCGGTGAAGCCTGTGCGATGAGCGGACCGCTTGATCGACGCACGGTGGCGCTTGTCAAGCTGGCGATATCGCTGGGGGCGGGCCTCGATGGCGTTGCTCGGTCGCACGCACGGAAGGCACTGGCCGCGGGGTGTTCGATTGAAGAGTTGATGCACATCGCCCATCTGTGTGCGCCGACCATCGGCTTTCCATCGATGATGCGAGCACGTCGAAATCTACAGTCGGTACTTTCGGCATCGGAGGGTGCGAAGTGAGCGACCGGATAGGGGCCTCAAAACCTTCGTACGACCTCGCCGCATCTCCCGCCGATGCGGTTGCTCGACTCATCAAACGTGTTCGCCGCGTTGAGAGTGAGCGTGTTCAACTGGGTGCAGCGGTCGGGCGTGTGCTGGCCGTGCCGATTGTTGCAGACAGACCAAGCCCGGCCGCGGATGTGAGTGCGATGGACGGCTTTGCTTTCAGCGTGGCGGACTTGGTGAAGAATCGCAGGGCGCTGCCGGTGCGCGGCGAGATCCGAATCGGAGTCGAGCCGCCGGCTCTCACGATGGGTACGGCTGTTCGTACGGTCACCGGCGCACCCATGCCCGATGGCGCGGATGCCGTTGTAAAGGTCGAGGATGTGGTCGAGCATGTGGGCCAAATCAGCGTGAGCGAACAAACATACTCCTCGCTGAAAGCCGGACTCCACATCCGGAAGCGTGCAGAAAACATCGCGGCTGGCGAGGTTGTCGCTGCGGCAGGTCGATTGGTCGGTCCGGCGTTGGTCACGGCCATGGCCTCATTCGGCACAGTCACCCCGTTTGTAATGCGAAAGGTGAGGGTGGCCATCATTTCAACAGGTGATGAAGTTGTCGATCCATCGTTGGTGCCTACAGACTGGCAGCTCAGAGATGGCAACGGGCCTTCGTTGAGAGCACTGCTGACCTCGCGTCCGTGGGTGGAAGTGACTTCCTGCGAAAGGGTACGTGATGATGTTGACGCGATGCGAGAGGCGATCAATCGTGCGATCGGGCTGACACCATGCGGGGCTAGCAACGACATCTCTGGAGCGTGTGATGCCTTGCTGCTCAGTGGCGGTGTCTCGATGGGTCATCGAGACTTCGTGCCGCGGTGCCTGGTTGATTGCGGTGCCGATGTCCTCTTTCACAAAGTGCCTCAGAGGCCCGGCAGACCACTGCTTGGCGCTGTATCCGCGCAGGGTCAGGCCGTACTGGCGCTGCCGGGAAATCCACTCTCTGCACTGGTGACGGCGCGACGAATCGGCATTCCGGTCCTGGCCTCGATGGCAGGAATGACCGAGCCGAACGTCGCAAGAGTTCGACTGAGCGGGAACGACTCGGACGTTATCCCGCTTTGGTGGTTTCGGCTCGTCGGAATCAACGATGCCGGTGATGCCGAACTTGTGGACGGGAAGGGATCAGGCGATGTTGCGGCCGCGGCGCGGAGCGAGGGGTTTGTTGAGATACCTCCAAACGGTCACGAGCTTGATGCAAGACATACAGGAGCATGGCCGTACTATCCGTGGAACTGGTGATTCGTGCCGGATGAGTTGCACAAGCGAATCGGAGGGTTCATGGCAAGCGGCGGCAAAGTGAGCAAGGTGGCGTCAAGCCCTCGGTCAAAGAAGTTGACACACATTGGGAGTGATGGTCGAGCCGCCATGGTTGATGTGGGCGACAAGGCGGCAACTTCACGCCGGGCGGTTGCTGAAGGATTCGTCTCTGTCTCGGCCGAACTCGCGAGTCGGATTCGTTTGAACACGCTCGCAAAGGGAAACCTGCTCGAAGTCGCACGCCTCGCGGGGGTGATGGCGGCCAAAAAGACCGATGAACTGGTTCCTCTTTGTCACTCATTGCCTCTAGACCACATCTCGGTCGAGGCAACGCTCACCGGCAAGACGGTGCATCTGCGAGCAGAGGCAAGAACGGTGGGGCGGACGGGTGTTGAAATGGAAGCGTACATGGCTGTCGCCATTGCCGCACTTACGGTCGTGGATATGGGCAAGGCCGTTGATCAGGAGATGGTGATCGGCGGCATTCGTCTGCTTGAAAAATCAGGTGGGAGGAGTGGGGACTTCCGGGCTCGTTCACTCCGGAGTGCAGGGTTGAAGCGATGACATCTGCAAAGCACGAATGCGATCTCCAGCCAATCCGCGCAGCGGTATTGACGGTCAGCGATCGTTGTTCACGCGGCGCTGCCGTAGATCAATCCGGTCCTGCACTCGTGGCCATGTTGCGTGAGCGACTCGGGGCGACTGTGACGGATGTGGCCTGTCTTCCCGATGAACGCGATCAGATCGCGGCCAAGTTTCTTGAGTGGTCAACGGCTGATCGGCGCATCGATCTGGTCCTCAGCACCGGAGGTACAGGGCTTGCGCCTCGCGATGTAACACCTGAAGCGGCATTGATGGTTCTTGAACGCCATCATTCGGGGTTGATGGAGTTGGCCCGCATGCGCTGCTATCCCAAGACTGCACGGACGTTCCTCTCGCGCGGTGTTGCAGGAACAATTGGTCAAACGCTGTACTTGACTTTGCCCGGGTCTCCTCGGGGTGCAACTGAAAATCTCGAAGCGCTTCTCGATATCCTGCCGCACGCTGTGGAGACGTTGCGTGGCGAGGTTCAGGATGACGGACGCCCAAGCGCAACGCCAGTGTCAGGTCGCGTGGTCAACCACAAGGATTGATTGGTGCTGCACGAACTTCAACCCGTAGTGCTTGTTGGTGGTGCGAGCAGAAGGTTTGGCCGCGACAAGCTACGTGAGCCGATCGGACGGCAAGGTGGTCAGGACCAGGTTCTTGTCGATCGGTCGATTCGAGTCCTTCGCGAAGTCTTTGGCACATGCGTTGCGACCGTTGGTGCCTGTGCCGCCGAGGTTGAGTCGCGAGGTGATCTCGTGCTGCGCGATGAGTACGCGGGCATCGGCCCCATGGGGGGCGTGATCTCGGCCCTCGAGCGAAGTGGAAGGTCGATCCTGGTTTTGCCGGGCGATCTGACCACGATCACCAGTGCGGTCATCAAGCGGCTGATCGATGTTGCTGCCCAAGACAAGTACGCGGTAGCGGTCCTCGCCTATACGGTCGAGATTCAATGGTGCATCGGCGTCTATCGCCAGGAGGCATTGCCGCTGTTGAAGGCACGGCTTTCCAGTGGTGATTTTGCGCTCAAGCGTGCGATCCCACTCGATCGACTGGTCAGGGTTGCTGTTGATGAACGCCTCCTCCGAAATGCAAACCATCCAGGCGACCTGCTGCCTGAAGTGGACGCTCGGGGGAGTAGCTGAAAGCGGGCGAAGGGATTTGAACCCTCAACATCCAGCACGGAAGGCTGGCAGCACAGTTTGTAAGTGTTGCTGCGACAAGTGTTCGGAAGGGCTGGCATAGTGCCCCCAGCTATTCTGCCAGCCGTTCGACACCGAACCCGACTCTCGAAGCCCCAACTGATCCCGGCTTTGCGGCGGTGGTCGCGGCTTGGCCGATACTGCCGGCAGCGCGCCGGGCGGCGGTTGTGGCAATCGTGGTCATGGATGCCCGTCGGGACGGTCGGTGATCGAACTGTTCCGGGGCCAAACTCCACGCGGCGACGGTGCGCGGGAAACCCACGGTGTTCATGGCCAGCAGGATGGTCTGCTCGATTTCCGCTTTGGTCGCGCCGTGGTGCATCGCCCTCCGGACATGACTACGGAGGGCCGACTCAAGGCCAGCACCGGTGCAGATGCCGATCTTGACCAGTGCGAGCGTTTTGGCATCGAGCGGGCCAACACTCTCGACCGATTTGGCGACCGCCTCGTGCGCGCGACCGAGGGCGGGAAATCGCCCGATAAACTCCCTGTACGTTCCGGGCACGCCGGTCTTCTTGGTCACGGCCTGCCTCTTGGAACTGAGCGTGGTGGCTTTCATGTTTCGCTCGCTCGCGGGGAATGAACGTGAGTCGCATCCGGGGCCGGCGGAACAGAATCGGCGACCGAGCAGAGGATCTTGTAATACTCCTCCACATCGATGCCCAGGAGCGTGGCGCCGAAGAGCTCGGCCTCGACGTGCGTGGCGACATCGCCGTAGTTCACTGCGGGAATGTAGTAAGCGATCAGGAGCGGGATCAGATCATCAACCGGCTCGAACTCGGGATGGATATAGAGGCAGAAACCCTCGGAGGGGTGAGTTCCGAGCGCTTCGAGGTATGCAAACTCGCCCGGTTGAAGAGGCTCTGCATCGAACCGCACGCCCAAGGGGTAGCGCACGACCGATCGGTCCTGGAGCATCTGCGTGATGACAGCCCGGTCGAAGAACCCGCCGCGCCTGAGACCGGCCTCGGTCGCTCTGGTGACAACGTGATCGCGGAGGGACTGCTGCGCTTCTTCAGCCGACGGTCGGTGCATGGTGCTCCTCCGTGCTGCTCTCGCCGTGCGGCGGTGCGGACTGGTCGCCCGAGATGGCGCTAGAGAAGCTCTGGTCAAACGTGAGCCGCCCGGAGAGGACGGGCACCGTGACTCGGACAAGGATCGTGTAGATCAGCAGGCCGCCCGCCCAGATGCCAAGAGTGACGAGCGTTTCGTTGAGCGTCGGGAGGTACTCGACGATCTCGCCGAGCGGTGTGGGGATGAACGCAGGAACGATCATGCCCATGCCCTTCTCGATCCAAATGCCGACGATGAGCATGACGCACGCGGCCTGGAGCACGCCGCGCCTGCGGCTGACGGGCAGGTAGAGCAGTGCGAGCGCGACCGTGTTGAGCAAGATTGCTGTCCAGATCCATGGCACCAGGGCCGAGCGTCCGTGTAGCCCGAGGAACAGATACTTGGCAGACGCGACGTGTGCTGAATCCGTGTAGAACTCGGTGAAGGCCTCGGAGCCGAGAAGGAACATGTTGATCGACAGGGCGATGGTGACGACAGTGCGGAGCGTCATGAACGCCTTGGCGGGAACGGGGTAGGTGGTGAAGCGTGCCAGCGCGGTAAGGGTGAGGATGAGAAACGCCGGGCCAGCCGCAAATGCAGATGCAAGAAAGCGGGGGGCAACAACTGCCGAGTTCCAGAACGGACGCCCGCCCAAGCCGCTGTACAGGAAAGCTGTCACGGTATGAATGCTGATCGCCCACACGATCGCAACAAAGACGAATGGGATGTAGAAGAGCTTGCTGGGCTCGCGCCGGCGGTAGGCGCAGTAGACGAGGTACCCGCAGATGTGCAGGTTCAGCAGCAGGTAGCCGTTGAGCACCAGCACGTCCCAGGTCAGCATGGAGCTGGGGAAGTTGAACCGAAGCAGCAGGTGGTGAAAGCGCTCGGGGCGGCCCAAGTCGACGGTGACGAAGAGCATCGCCATGACGATCGCGGCGACGGCAAAGAGCTCGCCGAAGATCACCAGGTCGTGCAGTTCGCGGTTCTTGAAGATGTAGACCGGGATGACGAGCATCACAGCCGCCGCGGCCATTCCGACGAGGAACGTGAAGTTGGCGATGAAAAAGCCCCACGAGACCTGGTCGGTCATGCCCGTGGTGGCCAGGCCCTGCACCAGTTGCTTGCAGTACGCGTTGATGCCCAACAGCACGAATACCGTGAGCAGGAACATCCAGGCGTAGTACCTGTAGTCGCCCACGAAGCTGAGACGGAAGCACCGGAAAAGGAACTGGAGGTACATCTTCACGCGTGAGCTCCGTTCCACCATTTCGGCGTGGCGGATGCAACGAAGTCCTTGCGTGGTCCCGAGGCATCCGGCAGGCAGCCGTAGGCCTCGCCCTCTTCTGCGCGGAGTCGATCGGCGATCGCCAGCGCCTCTGGGTCGAGGCTGTTGGGGTAGCGCTCGTCAAAGTAGTAGAAGAACCGCGGCAGCGTGCCGACCTCTTCCTTGAGCACGAACACCCGCTTGGTCTTCAGGATTTCGGAGACCTCCGACTTCGGGTCGAGCACGTTGCCAAACTTGCGAGCGCCAGTAGGACAGATCTCGACGCACGCGGGCATGCGCCCCTCGCGTGTGCGGTGGAGACAGAAGTGGCACTTCTCCATCACGCCCTTTTCACGCGGGCGGTTGGAGAGGTAGCTCATGTTGGAGTTGAGCTGGTCTTTGGGCAGGTTGGGCCGCGCGAAGTTGAAGCGCCGGGCCCAGTACGGGCAGGCCGCTTCGCAGTACCGGCAGCCAATGCACCAGTCATAGTCGATCACCGTGATGCCGTCGGCTTCCTGCCAGGTGGCCTCGACCGGACAGACTTTCACGCACGGCGGATTCGCGCATTGGTGGCACTGCACCGGCATGTAGAAGTGGTTGGCATCGGGCACCGTCGGGCGTTCATAGTGGTGGTTGCCTTTCTCAACATCCAGCGTGCCGCGCGGCATCTCGATGACCCGGATGTACTGGATCTCGGGGCTTCGTGACTGGTTGTTCTCCGCCACGCACGCGTGCACGCATTTGCGGCAACCGATGCACCGCGACAGGTTGAGCGCGTAGACGAACTCGACGCCCTCCATCGGCTTCACGTCGCGGAGGTGCGGGCGCACGGCGTAGCGTTCTTCAACTTTCGCGCGAATCCGTTCGAGCGCCTGCTCCATTTCCGCTGGTGTCATCTCTTTGTAGTGCTTCTGGAAGAGCTGGTCGAGGTTTGGAATGTCCTCTGATGCCAACTCGCGGAGAGGGCTTAGCGCGGCGGCCAGTGCGGCCATCCCGCCTAGCGCGGCCGCACCGGTGCGGAGGAAACTCCGCCGGGTAAGCTCTGGCTCGGGCGTCTTGTTGGAAGCAGAGGGTCCGCTCCAGATTCGGATGTCGTTCATGGTTGACGCCCTTGCAAAGTCGGCTTCGTCTCGCGGTCGGTTCCCACTTGCTTGAGCCATCGCTGCAGCGGGCTTCGGCTCGGTTCATCCGCCCCGTGCGACTGCTGGTCGCCCATGCGAAGGGTGTCCGGGCCCGGGAGCGGTTGATACGCGGGATACCTCGGAGAATGGGGGTCATGGCACTGGTTGCAGTTCAGCCGCAACTGCTCCTTCGAACCTGTGACCCATGAACCCATGGTCTTGCCGTGGGTTCCGCGCTGCCAGTCGCGATAGACGGTGCCGTGGCATTGGGAGCAGAGCTGGGGTGTTTCTGAAAACACGACGGTCGCGCCATCGCGGAGCGTGAGCCGTTCCCGATTGTCGGCATCGTGACAGTTCACGCAGCGGTTGTTCAGGCCGTGGTTGAGTCGAACATCCTGGTGATAGTTCAGTGTGGCCCCGGCGGGGTGTGACGAGCGGAAGATCTGGTGGCAGGCATTGCAGTTCTCCGACATCCCTTCGACCATCAGGTGGGCCGGGTCGGTCATCGCCACACGGCGCGGTCCAGGTACCAGCGCCGCGGGATTGAACACAACCGCGGGTTTCAACGGGATCGACGCAAGCCTTGACGTGTTGAGCAGCCCTATCGCCAGAGCGGCAAATCCAATCGCTAGGCTCCACCCAGCCACTGCCGACCTGACGGGTGATTTTGACTGACGAGATTCTGATGGGTGGACCATGAAGAGACTTCTCCGCCAGCGCGACATGCGACGATATCCGGAGTATAGTATCCGCAAATGGCCGCTCTGGCAGGGGCGGTGCCCCGGTCTGTTCGAGTCGAGTCTATAGGAACGAGAACCATGGCTATCAGCGGAATCGTCTTAACGCTTTGCATAGACCCGGCCGGTGCCGAGTCGGCCATCCAAGCACTGGTGCAGGACTCTCGGATCATGTTGGGCGACCGATTCGACCGCCGCGTCGCCGCAGTGGCCGAAACCCCCAGTGCACACGCGGATCGGGACTTGTGGGACGACCTGCGCGGTACGCCGGGGATCTTGAACGTTGACGTCACCTTTGTCGGCCTTGACGAGGTTGATCCTGAAATGGAGACACCTGATGATCACGCTTGACCGGCGGACGTTCGTAAAAACGGCAGCGATGGCAACGGCGACCGCCGCGGCCGCGGGATCAGCCCGGGCCATCTCCCTGACAGTGCTCACCGAGCCGCCCGAAGGTTCGCCGCTTAAGTGGCAGAAGGCCCCGTGCCGGTTCTGCGGCACGGGCTGCCATGTCATGGTCGGCACGGAAAACGGGCGCGTGGTCGCCATCCAAGGTGACCAAAAAGCTGAGGTCAACAAAGGGTTGCTGTGCGTAAAGGGGTACCACGTCGGTTTGGCCATGTACGGCAAAGACCGGCTGACAACGCCGATGCTCCGCAAGGACGGCAAACTCGTGCCCATATCGTGGGACGAAGCGATCGAGGTGATCGCGAAGCGGATCGCGGCGAATCCCAAGGGCTTCTCGTACTACGGCTCGGGCCAGTGGACCATTCCTGAGGGCTACGCCGCCAACAAGTTCGTCAAGGCTGGGTTGGGAACCAACCTCATCGATGCGAATCCGCGTCTGTGCATGGCATCGGCCGTAACGGGATTCCTGTCAACGTTCGGCGTTGATGAGCCGCCGGGCGTCTACGACGACCTGGACGTGTGCGACGTCGCGATCATGTGGGGCAACAACATGGCCGAGATGCACCCGGTGCTCTTCTCGCGCCTGGTGGACCGGCGCACCCGCGGCGAGAAGGTCGTGATCGTAGACATGACTACGCGGCGGACCCGGACGAGCGATCTGGCCGACCATGTGTTGTTCTTCAAGCCAAACGGCGATCTGGCGATTGCCAATGGCATCGCCCACCTGCTGGTCAAGACCGGCAACTTTGACCGGACGTTCGTCGAGAAGCACTGCAACTTCCGACAACTGGGCGCTAAGCCGGACGAGAAGACCCCGCCCGACATGCTGGGCGTGCCGATGAGCTTCGATGAGTTCGCCAAGGCCGTCGAGCCCTACACGCCCGAGAAGGTCGAAGAACTCTCGGGAGTCCCGGCCGACAAGATCCGAATGCTCGGCGAGATGTTCGGGCGACGCGATCTGAAGATCAACAGCCTCTGGTGCATGGGCTTCAACCAGCACACGCGAGGCACGGCTATCAACTGCATCGTCCACGGCATCCATCTGATGTCCGGACACTTCGGCAAGCCCGGCGACGCCGCGACGAGCCTCACGGGCCAGCCGTCAGCTTGCGGCACAGCCCGCGAAGTCGGCACCCTCTGCCATCTGCTGCCGGGCGGCCTGGCCATCGCCAACCCCGAGCACCGCAAGCACGCCGAGGAGCACTGGAACCTGACCGAGGGTCGCATCAGCCCGAAGATCGGGTTGCACGCCGTCGAGCTGTTTAAGCGGTTCAACACGCCGACGGATCAGGGTGGCGACGTGACAACGGTCTGGGTCCAGGTGACCAACCCGGGCCAGACGATGCCAAATCTCGAGAGGAACTTCCTCCGGAAGAGAGACCTGCCCGACAAGTTTCTCATCGTCTCGGACGTCTATCCGACGGCGACGACCGAACTGGCCGACCTGATCCTGCCCAGTGCGATGTGGGTCGAGAAGAACGGCATGTATGGCAACAGCGAGCGCCGCACCCAGCAGTGGTTCAAGATGGTCCAACCGCCCGGCGAGGCCCGAGATGACTGCTGGCAAACGATCGCCGTTTCTCACAAGCTCATGCAGATGGGTATGGACGGCATGAAGGACAAGGACGGCAAGTGGCTCTTCCACACCACCGATAAGTCCGGCAAGGAAGTCCCCATCTGGGAGTGGGAGCACTACTACGACGTGAACGTGGACGAGCGGCTGTTCAACGAGTACCGCCTCTTCAGCCGGCACAAGCACAAGGACCTCGCGCCGTACGAGGAGTACGTCAAGGCCCGCGGCCTCCGCTGGCCGGTGGTCGAGCAGCCCGATGGCACGTGGCGCGAGACGCGATGGCGGTTCAGCGAGTTCGACGACCCCTATGTGGCCAAGGGCAAGGGTTTCCAGTTTTATCATTCAGTGACTAAGGACGACAAGGCGCTCATCTGGTTCCGCCCCCACGAGAACCCCCCCGAGATGCCCGACAAGGACTATCCCTTCTGGCTCTGTACCGGGCGCGTGCTTGAGCACTGGCACACAGGCACAATGACGCGTCGCATCCCGCAACTTCACCGCGCCATGCCCAAGGCCTATGTCGAGATGAATCGCGAAGATGCCGCCCGCCTGAGTATCCGCAACGGAGAGACGGTGACGGTCAGGAGTCGCCGGGGAGAGATCGATCTTCCTGTGTGGATCGGAGGGCGCGGTGACCCCAAGATCGGTGAGGTGTTCGTGCCGTTCTTCGACGAAACCAAGCTCATCAACCTGGTCACGCTGGACGAGTACGACCCCTATTCCAAGCAGCCCGACTACAAGAAATGCGCGGTAACAGTGGTCCGGAAGGTCTAGGAGCGCCAGACACTATGCCCTCCCAATCACGTTTGAAAACGCGCGGCCCGATGGTGTGGATCGCCTCGATGGGTATCGCAGCGACCGGCGTGGCGATGGCGTCGCTCCTTTCCTTGAACGATCCGCCGTGGAGCGTCGCGGGAATGGACCAGACTCCGCCCGCGGCACCCAAGTCTTCTGCCGTCGGCACCGGGCTTGCGTGGCGGCTCAACAATCCCGCGCCAACTGTGATCCCCGAGAGTCGGGCGAATCCCGCGATCGTCTCTGACAAGTTTGCAGCGAGGGTCAAGTCGATGGATCAGCGTGCGGGCCTCCGCGCGTTTGAAGGCGCGCCGCCCGTAATTCCTCACACGATCGCTGACATGAATATTCAGACCTGCCGCGCGTGCCATGCCCAGGGTCTGCAGGCTGGAGACAAGGTCGCCAGAATGGTGTCGCATACTTTCCTCACCAACTGCACGCAATGCCATGTCGAGGACTCCGGCATTTTGCCGGGAGACGACTCGGGACCCACGAGTACCTTCGTAGGTCTGCGGCCCAGCGGCTACGGTGGCACTCGCGCCTCGGCCGGCGCGCCACCAGTGATGCCGCACACGACATTCATGCGAACGAACTGCGTGAGCTGCCACGGCGAGCACGGCTACGACGGCTGGCGTCCCGATCACTTGTCACGGTCAAACTGCATCCAGTGCCATGCGCCGGCGGCCCAGTTCGATCAACTCGCGCCGAGCTTCGGTGTCGCGGATGTTCCTGACGGTGCCGTGCCAGTCTCCAAGCAATGATCGGCAGCCTGACGCATGAGCGACGATCCACACCTCTCACGCCGTGACCTGCTCCGTGGCGGGCTCTTGCGCCGAGCGGCTGAAGCCGCTGCGAAGGCTCTCGCCGCTTCGACTCCGGGCGTTTCGGGTGATTTAACACCAGAACTTGCCGGACCTGCCGCTCATCACCGTACGGGTGCGACGGGGCGCCGATTCGCCCTGCCCATCCACCGGCCGCCTGGCGCCGTCGATGAGGTGGCCTTCCTTGCCGGGTGTACCCGGTGCAATGAGTGCATCACTGTCTGCCCGGTGAGCGCTATCGTCCACGCACCTACTCGTTTCCGCGAGGCGGCGGGCACGCCAATGATTGACGCGAGCACTACGGCCTGTGTCTTCTGCGAAGACACTCCGTGTATCACGGCATGCAAGCCAGGCGTTCTGACCAGGAATCAACCGCTCAAAATGGGTGTCGCGTGGATTCAGACGATGGCCTGTCTGGCGCACACCGGATCATTCTGCACGGTGTGCTCGGAGAGATGCCCTGTACCCAACGCAATCGAAGTGTCAGCGGGAAAATCGACGATCAGAGCGGATGTCTGCACCGGCTGCGGCGTGTGCGCATCGGTTTGCCCTGCACCGGTGAACGCGGTAGTCGTGATGCCACTGGCCGATCGACCACGGCGGGAGACAGAGCCCAAGTGCTGATCAAGGCCGCGCAAACACGGGGCCGGCGACCGGTGCAGACTGAAAGAGCAGTATCAGGCAGCATCGATGATTCCGCCGTCTGCACCAATCGTCATATCTAATGGTTTCACGCGTTGGATGAAGGCAGTGGCAGCAGCCCGTTGACGATCAGTGCGCGCCTCGGGCACCGTGCCCGAAGGTTCTTACGGACTGTCAACCACCACCGAATACCCAGCGGGTATCTTGTCGTTCAGCCTCGGAGACTGACCGCACATCACCAAATCCCCGCAAAAACAGGCACTTCAGAGAGCGCTCCCGATACCCTCAGCCATTCTGCCAGCCTTTCGCCCCGATTTCGGGCGTCGGCACCGACCGGCCCAACAGATCCATGGAACCGGATCGTCAGTTCATGACACCTCAGTCGGGTTCGCAGCAGTCGCCCCCGCTTGCGTGGGCAGGGCATCCCCACTTGGCCATTCGACCGAATCCACCGCAGCACCGCGGCCGCATCACTTGCCATGGCGAAGGCCAAGCGGGTGGACGTGTTGCCGATGCACCCGCAACTTGCCGAATCACTGCGGCGACGGTTGGAAGCGTTCCCCGCGCTTCCGACGGCGCGGGTGTGGTCCGACACGGTTGGCGACGTGACGCGGTTGAAAGACTTTCTGCGGGCCGGCATCGCCCGGTGGGTAGACGTGTTGGATGCGGAAGGGAAGCCCGTGAAGATTGGCACGGGCAAGCATGAACGGGTCAAGACGCGGATCGTGGTAGAGGATGACGAAGGGCGGGTGATCGACTTGCACGCGCTGCGGACCACGCTGGGGACGCAACTGGCCCGCGCAGGTGTGACGCCACAAGTCGCTCAAAGAATCATGCGGCATAGCGACTACCGGACCACGTTGAAGCACTACGCGGTGCTGGGGCTGACCGACACGGCAGCGGCGATGGATCGCCTACCGGGCATCGCCCGCGAGCGGCAAGCGAACGCGGCGACGGGTACCACGGACACGGCTCCGGATACTTGCACAAACCGGCCCCAGCCATTCTGCCAGCAGTTGGAGCGCGAAAATGGGCGAAATCGCGCGGCATCGCGCGGCGAATTGACGATCGGACGTGATCGGCCCGGAAACGAAAAACCCCAGCAATCGCCATGGTTTTTGCGTGTTTATGCGGGTGAGAAGCTGAAAGCGGGCGAAGGGATTCGAACCCTCAACATCCAGCATGGAAGGCTGGCACTCTACCATTGAGTTACGCCCGCAGAGCACAACGCTAGCACGGCGCGGCGGTGGGTCAAGCGGACTTTGCACAGACATAGTGAACGGTCGGGCCAATGGGGGCTCGGCCACGGCATCCGTGATAGACTCGAATTCCTATGCTCCGACGATCAACCAGCGTTGCGACGACTAGCGGCGGTCTATCCCGAAGACGCAGGAGATGGCGATCTCGTATTCTTGTACGATTCGTGGGGGTCGCGGCCGCCGGCCTGATCTTCGCCGAACTGGTCGCGAGGTTCGCGTTCGGGCTTGGTGATCCGCCGCTGTTCGATCTCGACCCGAAGATCGAGTATCTGCTGAAGCCATCGTGTACCTATCGCAGTTTCGGGCATTCGATCCAGATCAACAGCCATTCCATGCGCAGCGAGGATTTTCCATCACGCAAGTCCGAACAGGGTGAGTATCGCGTGATGGTCATCGGTGACAGCATTGTGAATGGGGGGGTCAGGGTTGATCAATCCGAACTCGCTACGACACTTCTTGGTCCGATGCTTGAGGTCAGCCTTGGCGAGCGAGTTGTGGTTGGGAACATTTCTGCCGGAAGTTGGGGACCGGCCAATCAGGCAGCATATGTTGAGAAGTATGGAATATTTGATGCTGATGTTGTGATTATTGTGCTCAACAGCGGTGATGTGAATGATGTGCCGGGCTTGGAGCCACTCGGAAGTGCGTGGCCAACCACGAAGCCGATGCTCGCCCTCCAGGAGCCACTGCGAAAGGCTTTCGAGCGGTTGACACCTGAGTTGGCGATCTGGAGCGGGAGCATGAAGCCCGCATCCCCCCCGAGCGGTGATCGTGAATCGATGGTTGGGCAATCTCTGCGAGAACTCATTTCAAGCATCCGTTCGCGTGATCGTGCCGACCGAAAGAGCCCGGTCAAGATTGGTGCGGTGCTCTACCGATCGCGGAGCGAGATCGCTGCCTCCAGCATTCCCGGTCTGGAGAGACTCGGGCGTGTGCTTGAAACCAATGATGTACCCACGTGGTCGTCGATTGCGCGGCAGGCGGAAGCGGCGAATGCGACCGCCATCGGCGATGCGCAAGGTGGAGGGCCGCACCCCGGCTTTGCCGATGATCCATCGCTCTTTTTGCCGGGTGATGATGTTCACGCCAGCGCGGCCGGGCAGTTGCGGCTTGCTGAGCTGCTCCGATTTGTGGTCATAGAGCTTGAGCAGCGTGCCCAATAGGCAGGGCTGTGGGTCGAGTTTACGGTCGTAACCGGATATCGGTTATCGCCACTGCCCAGACCTGTTCGGCAGAGTTGTGCCGCGTTTGAGGAATGAAGTGTGCAGGCCGCGCACGGTCTAACATCAAGCTGCCAGAGTGCTGATCGTGCGGCAGTTCAATACCGATACCAGTCTACGTGCATCGGTTGTTTTGCCCTGAGCGCGACGGGCGCTGGTGTGTTCCCGGTCGGGTGCTCCGACGGAGGTTGTGATGCTCCAGAATCTGCGAGTTTTCAGCGAGAACCCGCCGCAGTCTCCTGAACTTATCGAGCTCGTCGATATCTCGACCTTCTACCCGAAGGAAATTGGGTATCGGGGGAGCATCGAAGCCTGCAAGGAGAGGATTCCGCAAATCATCGAGAAGCTGCGATCGCGACCGATCGGTGAACGAGCCGTCGAGATGAAGTTTCTTCTCGCGTACGAAATGTACCCTGATAAAGGGTGCGACCCTCTCGCGGTGATGGAGAAGGGCGAGGTGGATGTCTCTCGAACCATCGCCATGCTCAAGCCCCTGAGCAAGGAACTTAAGAAGCGACGGATCCCCATCGATGTCATGTATCTCGACAACGAAGGTGGGTTCGGGTACTATGAACTCAAGCAGACCGGGCTCAGAAAGATCTTTCGCAGCGCGCGAGCCAAGCGGCTCATGCCTCCGGAATGCCGGGTGCTCAATCCCGATGACTTTAATTCGAACAGCCCAAACTTTATCGCGGCAAAGACCGCATGGGATGTCTACGCAGTCAAGCTCAAGTACGATGCCCTACGCAAAGTTATCGTTGGGTCAGGGCTCTTTGACATCAAGCCCAGCAAGAGTCAGCCGGCCGTAAGGCCTAGTGCGATGAACTTCTGGTCGGTCGCGCCTTCGTTTCCGATCTACGACTACAACGGCTGGCGGCTGGACTACACATCACTTGATGGAATCAGCTCAGGCCCGTCCTGCTACGTCGGAAACTACGGGTCTCGCTTTGACAACCGCCAGCACCACCCGATCTGGAACAACATGATCGGGATGATCAACCAGGTCCGTTCCTGTCTCGGTCGCCCGAATGCCCGTGTTCATCCTGTGCTCTCCAACCCAAGTTTCTGCGCGCCATGGATCTGGGAACAGATGGTTGCCCACATGGTTCGATCGGGAATCAGTTGGACAGGCGCGCAGAACGCATTCATCTACTGGAACGCAAACAGCCCCACGACCGAAGACCCTATCGCGGCTCAGATCATGCTTCGTCACGATCTGAACATTCCCGCGCAACGCAATCTTCCAGAGATCCAGCTTGATACGGACATTATCCAGACCGGCAACTGGACAACGACGTATGAAGAGTTTCTCGACAACATGGCGGACTATCTGGGCGATAACGGCGGACCAGGCTGAGCAATGTGGCAATGGCCGATCGGTCACTGTGGCAGCACTTGATCATGGTCGCGTCCGCTCATAACTTGATGTGCAAGCAAGCCGTTCATCAGGTGGGCAGTGGAGATACGTCAGTGAATGCACAAGTCCTCAAGGCTTGGCCGCAGACTTGCGTTCAATGGCCGCTTTCTTGGCCGCTTCGCGGGTGGTCTTCGCTTCGACCAGCCGCCGCGTGATGATGGCCGCGTCACTTTCCCACGTCTGCGTCTCGCCGATCACGCCGCGCTGCTTCAACCGATCGAGCGTCTCAGCGGCAAGACCCATAAGACCCTCGACGGTTGCATGAAGGCCACTGTTCGTCAGCAGGCCTCGGGCGGCATCGCCATCGTATACTTTGCCACCGAGTGTGACCGGCTGTCTGGCCCATGCGTTGGTGACAACCTCACGCAACGGAACCATCACCACGTTGGTGTGCTCTTTCTTGGCCGCCCACGCCGCGAGTTTGGTGTTCAACTCAGCTTGGAGGACTGGAGATGGCACCATGTCCTTGCTGAGCATCAGCCCGACCGCGTGCGTCATGTCGGGCAGATCGGCTAGGACGACTGTTGTGTTCGCCGGGAGCGTGCCGAGTCGGCGCAGACCTTCATCGAACATGCTTCGACGCTGATCGTCGGATTTTCCCGCGCCGTACGCGTGCCAGAAAAGGTAGTCGATGGCGAAGATAATCCGTGGCGGCGGGTTCATCCTTGCACACGCTGCAAGCTGCGCTTCAGACATCTGTTCAGGCTGCATGAAAAACTGCCAGCTCGCAACGTTCATCGGTGATCCGCTGTTCAAGCGAACGACGGTGGGGGAAGGATCAAGGTTCAACACGGGTTCGACGGCACCGGTCATGGCCCCGAGAACATCGGCAAAGTTCGCGTGACCATCGACAATCGCAGGAGGAAAGCCGGGAAGCGAGACCTCCGCGCCCGCAGAAACACTCGCGCCGATCACAATACAACTAGCGAACGAAAGGGGCTGTGGCCGGACATCGCCGGCAACCACATCGCTCTTTCCAACAGGCGATTCCGTGGGGGGCTGAACGGTTCTGGAGAAAAGCAAGCCGACAGGTGACAGCGCGGCCGCAGCGATCAAGACGACGAATTTATGGTGATGCTTCATACTGACTTCCTTGGATGGTGCGTTCCCGAATCGCCTCGCCTGATTCGTGGCCCGATCAACCGCTTGAAACTCTATCAGCCTACCGGAAGATGACGACTGGGATTCACTCTTGTTCTGGTCGCAGACATTGATTGGTGCATCGGATATCCACAGCGAGTACCGACGCAGCTTGTAATCGGAGCCGATGGTAAGGTGCCCAATCGAGAGTCCGAGTGAAGTTCTGACTCAGCGCACGCCCTTCGGTCTGCAATGGACAGTGAGTTGGCAAAGCCGGGCTCTGACACTTGAGCTGAGCCGTGCATGAAATGAAAAACCCCCGTCGTGCGACGGGGGCTGATTGCACTACAAATGTTCAGATGCGGAGTTCGTGCTGCATGAGTTGAGCCGAATCAACACCGATGAATCAACAGTGGTGAATCAACACTGGCGAATCAACACTGGCGAATCAATACCGCAAAATCAGTATCGATAGTGGTCGGGCTTGTACGGACCATCGACCGGGACGCCGATGTAGTCGGCCTGTTCCTTATTGAGCTTGGTGAGCTTCACACCGAGCTTATCGAGGTGAAGGCGGGCAACCTCCTCATCGAGCTTCTTGGGAAGAACATAAACCTTGCCGCGCTCGTACTTGATGCCGCTCAAGGTGGGCTTGCCCTGGGCATTGAGCCAGAGGTCAATCTGAGCGATGGTCTGGTTGGTGAAGCTGCTCGACATCACGAAGCTCGGGTGGCCGGTTGCGCAGCCGAGGTTCATAAGGCGGCCTTCGGCGAGCACAAGGATCGAGCGATTGCTCTTCTTGAACACGAACTCGTCGTACTGAGCTTTGATGTTGATCTTGGCGACATCGCCCTTCTTGACGGCCACGTAGAGACCGGCCATATCGATCTCGTTGTCGAAGTGACCGATGTTCGCGACGACGGCCTTGTCCTTCATCCGACGCATGTGATCGACAGTAATGACGTTGCGATTGCCCGTGGCGGTGATGAAGATGTCGGCGGTGTCGATCAGGTCTTCAAGAACCGTGATCTGGTACCCTTCCATCGCGGCCTGTAGTGCGTTGATTGGATCGACTTCCGTAACAATCACGCGGCAGCCCTGCCCGCGAAGAGCCTGGCAGCACCCCTTTCCCACATCGCCGTAACCGAGGACGACGGCAACCTTGCCGCTGAGCATGACATCGGTCGCACGATTGAGGCCGTCAACCAGCGAGTGGCGGCAGCCATAAAGGTTGTCAAACTTGCTCTTGGTCGCGCTGTCATTGACATTGATCGCGGGAAAGGCCAGTTGGCCCTTCTTCATCATGTCGTACAGGCGATGCACGCCCGTGGTCGTTTCTTCGCTGACACCCTTGATGTCCTTGATCATCTTCGTGAAGTAACCCGGGCGGGTCTTCAGCGAGTTTCGCAGTACTCCGAGAATCACGCCCCATTCCTCGGCATCGTTCTTCGCATCGAACGAAGGAACCTTGCCCGCCTTCTCGAACTCTGCACCTTTATGAACAAGCAGCGTCGCATCACCACCATCATCGAGAAGCAGGTTCGGGCCGAGACCGCCATCAAACTTGAAGATCTGCTCGGTACACCACCAATATTCTTCGAGCGTCTCACCCTTCCACGCAAAGACCGGCGTGCCCGAGGGCTCTTCGATCGTTCCGTTGGGTCCAACCGCCACAGCCGCCGCGGCGTGATCCTGCGTGCTGAAGATGTTGCAGCTTGCCCAGCGAACCTGCGCGCCAAGATCAACGAGAGTCTCGATCAGCACAGCGGTCTGCACCGTCATGTGCAGTGAACCGGTGATTCGAGCCCCAGCAAGCGGACGCTTGCCCTTGTACCGCTCGCGCAGGGCCATGAGGCCGGGCATCTCATGCTCGGCCAGACGAATTTCTTTTCGACCGAGTTCGGCCGATGAGAGATCGCTGACCTTGAAGTCGGTGAGGATCTTCGAGGAAGCAGACTTACTTGACTTGTCGGTGGGTGAGCCCTTTGGGGCCTTTGAAGTCATCGTCGACACGCGGAGCACTCCTTTGATAAGAGGGTGACTGGCCGCGTTCGTTCAAGGGGTGTCTAAAGATCACAGAAGAAAGATTGCCGAAAGGTCTCTCAGGTCAGTCGGTCATTCCTGGCGTCGTTGTTCCCGGAAGGATCTCTCTCGCAGATCTCTCTCTCCTCTGTGATCTCTAGACACTCCTTGACGAACGCATCGTACCATGGTTTCAGCCGGGACGCAACCTCGCACCCAGCAAATTCGTTAGTTTTCCACAAGAGTTGCCCTGACGGACTGATCGGCGTGACCCGAGTAACCCGTACAGGCGAAAAGACTTGGTCCCCGGGCATCTGGATCCGAGGGCATCAACACATACCGTATATTACACAAACCAGCAGCTTGCATGTAGCCGAGCATCTGGTCCTTTGAAAACCCAAGCCAGCGGTGTCCCATCGTGTGGCGGTAGGTTGCACGATCGTGTTCAATCATGTCCACAAAGAGCACCACTCCGCCGGGCTTGATGACCCTTTTGAGTTCGCGGCACGCGGCGTCGGGCTCAGACACGTGATGCAGAATCAACAGACAAACAACAATATCCACTTCACCGTTCGCGAGGGGAAGCGACTCAACCTCACCTTGGCGAAACTCGACATTTGTATAGTGCTTTAGTCGAGTTTGGGCGGCCTCGATCATCGGAGGTGATTGATCGATCGCGATCACGCTGCGGACAAACGGGGCGAGCAGTTCAGAGGCATTCCCTGTGCCGCAGCCGATGTCGGCAACCACGCTTTCAGGGTGCACGAGACTGAGGAGCGAAAGGGCTGTAAACCGTGCCCCGAAGAGTTCGGTACGAACATCATCCCACTGTCCGGCGACTCTGCCGAAGAATGCCCGCGAGTCTTCGCGGCGCTCGGACAATACCGAAACCAACCGCCGATCGTCGTGCGCAAGTTCTGAGCCAAGATCATCTTGTGTGAGCGATTCGCGGACAGCCAGCCAGAGCGCGCGGCTGGCATGAGGCAGGTCGTCAAGCACAACCCGATAAAGCGTGGCTGTGCCCTCGTTTCGCCGCAGTGTCCAGCCCGCATCAGAAAGCACTCGCAAATGCCGAGAGACGGTGGACTGTGGAAGCTGGATTACTTTGCCCACTTCGCCGACCGATAACTCGGCTTGTTCCAACAGACGCACGATCCTGAGTCGCAATGGTTCGGCCAATGCGGCGAGGTGGGCGGTCAAAGGAACTCGTGGCTCGGCATGCTTCATCCGTATATCCGGATGAAGTGTAGAAGCAATCGCTGGCTGGTCAAGCGAAAGCGTTACTCTCCGACCCTTTCGGTCGGAATGATCGCCAAGGCTGGGCCGGGGATCTGTCCGAGCGACTGGAGAAGGTTATTGACCTCACCGTTTTTGGGGTCACAGAAGTAGGCCATTCGAGCGCGCTCGATCGCGCGGGGCTTATCGCCGACTTCTGCGTAGAGCTTGGCGAGCGCGAGTTGTGGTTCGATGCTTTGGCCACCATCGACTTTGGCGGCGGTTATGAGGGCGTTTTGAGCTTGATCCTTGTCGCCTTGCATCAGGGCATACTTGGCGAGGAGGAGATAGTCCTGCATACGGCCGCGATCGATCGTGCGGGAGCGGAGGAGGCGATTGAGCTCATCGAATTTTTTGTCAGCGAAGAGGCCTTCGCATGTACTTGCGAAGATTTCATCGTCTTCGAGCCGGAGCGTGTTTGCGATCAGGAGATTCTCGCGGGCCAGACCGGTCTTGCCCTGGGCGATGTAGGTCTTGCCCAGCATGTGGTAAACCTCTGGGCGGCCGGGACTTCGGTCAAGATACTCAAGATAGTCGGCCTCGGCCTCGGTGTATTCGGCGCGGGCGTAATGCTTGTCGCCCGCTTCACGGACTGCCAGGAGCGATCGCTGACATCCTGTGGAGGTGAGGGTGGATCCCAGCGTGAGCAGGATGAGGCAGGGGGTCTTGAGTTGAGCGATCAGTTTCACGGGCGGGGTTCCTCGGCGGGTGCATCAGTGAGGGCAAAGACGACCACCATGGTATCGGCTGAACACCCGCGTAGCATGGAGCATGTCTTCATGGGTATTGCTGAGGCATGATTTGCCGGATGGCTCGTGGCACCGCGATTGGATGCTGGATGATGCGGCGGCGAGGAACGACTGTGTGGGGGGGGAGCGGGTGGAGGGGGGGTTGCTCAGCTTTCGGGTTGAAGGATCGGTGGTCTGGCCGCCGGAGGGTGGATTTGAATGCGTCCGTATAGACCGGCATCGTCGAGAGTATTTGAAGTATGAGGGGCCGGTATCGGGTGGGCGCGGCGAGGTTGTCCGCGAAGCGGGGGGTGATTGCACGGTGGTGTGGAGCGGGACTGAGGCACTTCGCATTCTGATGACCTGCGAGGAGTGGACGGGCGGGGTTGCGGTGGTGGTCAGGCTTGTCGGACGTGGGGTGGGCAACGGTGGCCATTCGCAGGAAATGAGAGGCGCATCCGAAGTTCTGTGGCGGTTCGACTTGGAATCTCGGTGAGTTTCGGGCATACTGCACACAGTGTCACGTTTGTGGAATATGGATCGGGAGCGCGGGCACGCGCAATCAAGGAGCACGATCATGAACAGCAGCGTGCGAAGAACACCATTGGGCGAAGGAGGAGGAAGTGGAGGCGGTGGGGCGGGAACGCCTGCTGGAGCGGGCGCTGGAGGTCCGTCTACGGTCGTGCCGGTTCAGAAGTTGCCGAATGCGATCGCGGGAGGCTCGCCAGTGGCGACACCAGCGGGCGTGGATAACAAACCCAAGATTCAGGCGTTCAACCAGAGCCTGGGGTCGAAGCGGCATACGGAGGAATGGAAGCGGAAGACCAACGTCAATGGGATGGGGGCGACGCACGTGAAGAGCTTTCACTGCAAACTTAACGCTGAAAGCGTTGAGTACATGGATCAGCAGATCAACCAGTGGCTGGATGAACATCCGGATTACGAAGTGAAGCTGGTCACGAGTACGGTGGGTGAGTGGTCGGGGAAGGTGAAGGAACCGGCAATGGTGATGAACGTGTGGGTCTGAAGGTTGGTTGGTTGCAGGCTGGGTCTGATTCGGACCTTATCCATCACCCTTCACCAAGGACCCTGAGATCCGCCGATACATTCATGCATGTGCGGCATTCTTGGTATGGCCACAGTTGCAGGGCGGTCGGTCAAGCTCTCGGATGAGGGTATCTGTCGGCTGCGCGAACTGCTTTCGCATCGTGGGCCGGATGGGGCTGGGCTTTGGCGGAGTGCTGGGAGCGGGGGCTTGGGAGTACCCGGGCAGTTTGTGCTTGCGCACCGTCGATTGGCGGTGATCGATCTCTCGCCGGCGGGCGCGCAGCCGATGGTGCTGGATGATCCGGCGCTGGGTGAGCGCGGGCGTGAGCGGTACGCGTTGATCTACAACGGAGAGTTGTACAACGATGAAGAACTGCGGCAGGAACTTCGAGCTCAAGGGGCGTGTTTTCGATCGTTGTGCGATACGGAGACGTTGCTGCATGCGCTGGTGAAGTGGGGGCCGGAGGGGGTCGAGCGGCTACGCGGCATGTTTGCGTTTGCGATGGTTGATCAGGTCAGGAATACCTTGTTGATCGGGCGCGATGCGATGGGCATCAAGCCGCTGTTTTATCATGCTGGATTGCGTGATGTGATTGTGGCCAGCGAGCCGGGGCCAATTCTTGAACATCCGGAGATGACGGCTAAGCCGGACCTCGTTGGGATTAGTGCGTATTTCACAACGATTCGCAGGACGATGGGGGAGCGGACGCTCTTTGAGGGTGTGAAGTGTTTACGCGCGGGAGAAGTGGTGGAGTTTCGGTTGGATGGGAATGAGTGCGTGATTGGGCGACGCTGGTTCAATGAACCCTCCCCCCAGCCCCCTCCCACTGGGAGGGGGGGACGAGGCCCGGTTGTGCGGGATGTGATCGAAGATTCTGTCAGGCGGCACTTGCGTGCGGATGTGGCGACGTGCTCTCTGCTGAGTGGCGGTCTGGATTCATCGATCATCGTGGCGATCGCACGAGAGCACTCGAACGGCGAACTGCGCACCTACTGCTCTGGGCATGATGATCAGGCTGAGCGCGGCGACCTTGCGTACGCGGAAATGGTGGGCGCGCACTTTGGCACGGTGCATACGGCCGCGGCGGTGACGGAGGGGTTGTTTAGGGAACGATGGCCTGAAATGGTTCGTCGGTTGGGTGTGCCGCTAAGCACTCCGAACGAGGTCGCGATTAACGAAGTTGCACGTCGGCTGCGTGCGGATGGGCAAGTGGTGGCCCTCTCAGGCGAGGGCGCCGATGAGCTGTTCGGCGGGTATGAACTTCCGATGCGGATGGCGTTCGAGTTTGAAGAGAGAAGAAGGCAACGAGGCATAGAGGCATCAGGGCACGAGGAAGGAGAGGCGGGGGGAGCGTTTCAGTTGATGTCGAACGCTTGGATGACGCCCGAGGTGAAGGCTGAGGTGTTTCGTCCGGAGGTATGGAGAGGTTTAGAGGAGGATTCTGCGCTGTACGAGTGGTATGCCGAAGAGTTTGACGCGTGCGCAAGGTTGTGCGGGGGAAGTGGCCTGCAAGCGCACCTGACATTTCATCGTCGCGTGAACCTTGCTGGCCTGCTCGCGAGATTGGACACGGCGACGATGCTGGAAGGGGTTGAGGGTCGGACACCCTTTGCGGATACGCATGTCTGTGCGATGGCCGAGAGGATGCCCATGTCGGAGAAGTATCAGCTCGAAGGTGGGTTATCGCGTACGAAGATCGCGCTTCGAGAATCGTTCAGGGCCATGTTGCCTGAGTCGGTTGTGGTTCGTCCTAAAGCGAGCTTTCCGCTGCCGTTTCAGGCGTGGATGAAGGATTCGGTTTCGGTCGTTGGTCGATCGGAGTTTGCAAGGACGCTGTTCCGCGATGCAGCGATCGCGCAGGTGATGCAAAGCCCGGGAACGCTGTGGAACCTGGCGTGGCCGATGATCAATCTGGCGATGTGGGGTGAGCGATGGTGGCCGATGGGTAGCCGATCGCGGCCGCGTTGCGTGTGATGATGGTGGGAGAAGCCATGCAGAGCTTCGCGAGTTCGGCGGCTTGACGGCGAAGCTCGGGAACGGCGGTGTTTTCCCAATGCTGGCCTTTGCGGAGTGGGCCGATCACGAGAAGGGATGGATCGACCGTGCCATCGCGGCGGATCGATTCGCCGCTTGAAGAGACGGCAAGCCCAAGCCCGTGCGGGTCTGCGGTGATGAGACCGTCGGTGCGGAGTTGTTGCACGAGAGGGTCGCTGATGGCGGAGATGTCGGTTTGCGGGCCGAGGCAGTTGATGACGCGGGAGACGCGGACGCATTGCCGGTTCTCGGATCGGCGTGGTCGGAAGGTCACTTCGATCAACCTGCCGACAGGCTCAATGGAGAGGATGCGGCCGGCGCGGATCGAGAGCTGACGTGCGGCGAGAAGATCGGCGACGGCGGCGGAAGATTCCGGGGCGGCGCGATGGCGGATCACCTCCCAGAATGAGCGGATGCGACTCAGGAAGCGTGCACGTTCATGGGCATCAAGGCGCTGCCAGAGCTGGGCCGTGACCGGGCGGAGGGATGCGACTACATCGCGCCAATCTATGCCGCGAGCGGCATGATCGCGAACGGCCTGGCGAAGGAGATGAAGGAGGTGACGGGTGGAACCGTTCCAGTTTGCCAGCAGGTCGGGCGCGGGCTTGTTGCCGAGCGGACGTGCGGGCGAGCGGTGCGGACGTGGGAGGAGACCGTGGCGTGAGATTGCGATCATGCGTCCGGCGTGCTCGCGAGCGTGAAGCTGCATGACGATATCCATCATGGTGAGGCCGGTGCCGACCATGAGGACGGGTTCGTCGGGAAGGATGCAGGTGATGGCATCGGGCTGCCAAGGGTTGTTGATGTAGCCCGGATGGCCGATGAGGGCGGGAGTTGCGCCGGGAGGATGTGGCGAGGGGAAGTTGCCAAGCGCGAGGACCGCGCGATCGGCGATGGTGATCTGATTGTTTGAATCGTGGATATCGAGGCGACCATCCGGACGGGGGTGAATGCCGAGAACGGACGCCGACTTGAGTTCGAGTCGATCGTGGAAGCGGACACGGGCCGCATCGAGCTGTTCGCGAAGGTAATCGCCGTACCAACCTCGGGAAACAAAGGAGGCACCGCTGGCGGCGGGATTCCGGTGCTGCAACCAACGGATAAAGTGCTGAGGGTCGTGTTCCCATGCGCTCATGTTGCCAGCGGGCACGTTGAGGTAGTGAACGAGTGCCCGCGTGGAATAGGCCAACCCAGGACCGAACTTGCCAGCTCGCTCGAACATGACGACGCGGGAGGGATCGAGGACATCGAAAGCCAGCAGATTGAGGGCAGTGATGGTGCCGGAGAAACCTGCGCCGATAATCGCGGTCGTTGGCATAACGCTAAGTTTACCAACGTGAATACGTTAGCTATGGGGGGAGTGAATACTGACGGAAAGGTGTTCGAGTGTCATCGTAGCGTATGGTGGGCATAGTGTTTGGGCCAGGCCGGTAGGCGTCGGGGGGGTGCTGGTTGACGGCGCGGGACGATTGGGGTACGACATCTGGGTTTGTTGCTTGTGGGATGTGAATCGTGATTCGTGAGGTTTTGTCGGGGTTGATGTAGCGAAGAGCAGATACGGAAACGACGGGCCAGCGGCCTCGGGTACGGATGGGAGCGGCATGATTGAGATCAATGGTCTGGTCAAACGGTTCGGTGCCCTGACGGCGGTGAACGGTGTTTCGTTTTCCGTCAAGCGCGGGGAAGTGCTGGGATTTCTCGGGCCGAACGGGGCCGGGAAGTCAACCACGATGAAGATGCTGACAGGGTATCTTTTGCCAACGGCCGGGCGTGCGGTGGTCTGCGGGCATGATGTTGAACAAGAACCGATTGCGGTGAAGGAGAAAATCGGCTATCTGCCGGAAGGTGCGCCGGCGTATCCGGATATGACCCCGTGGGAGTTCCTGAACTTTATCGCGCAGGTTCGCGGAGTTGAACGGAAGCGCCGGAGGTCGCGCATCGAAGAAGTGGCTTCGATGGTGCATCTTGAGGGTGTGATGCGACAGACCATCGAGACCTTGAGTAAGGGGTATAAGCGGCGGGTTGGACTGGCGCAGGCGATTCTGCATGACCCTGAAGTGCTCGTGATGGATGAGCCGACGGACGGACTGGATCCGAATCAGAAGTTCGAGGTTCGTGCGCTCATTCAGCGGATGTCACCGACGAAGGCGATCGTGCTGAGCACGCACATTCTTGAAGAGGTTGAGGCGGTCTGCACGCGTGCGATCATCATTGATCGCGGGCGCGTGGTTGCGGATGGAACACCTTCTGAGTTGTGCGCACGCTCGAGGCTTCACCATGCCGTGCGGATGAAGTTCAAGATTGGCTCGGTGGATGTGGGCCTGGTGAGGGCGGATCTGCAGCGGCTGGGCGGGGTCGATTCGGTCGAAGTAAATCCGAATGACCGTGGTCGTGTTTCGATGATTGTTTATCCGAAAGATCGAGCATCTATAGCTTCGGAAGTTGGCGCTCAAGCGCGAGCGCGCGGTTGGCCGGTTGAAGAACTTCAGGTTGAACTCGGGCGATTGGACGAGGTGTTCAGGACGATAACCGCGCCCGGGAGTCTGGATGCGCAGGAGGTGCGGTCGTGAACGGAGCGTTGAGAAAGATGTGGGCGGTCTTTAAACGCGAACTAGGCGGGTACTTCCTCACGCCCGTCGCGTACGTCTTCATTGTGATCTTTCTGCTGTTGTGCGGCGTCTTTACGTTTTCGGAGAGCATGGGTGGGTTCTTCGAGCGTGGACAGGCGGACCTTCGGACATTCTTTGGGTTTCATCCATGGCTCTACTTGTTTCTGGTTCCCGCCGTGAGCATGCGCCTGTGGGCTGAAGAGCGGAAGCAGGGCACACTCGAACTGCTAATGACGCTGCCGATTCCGTTGTGGGCGGCGGTAGCGGGCAAGTTCATGGCGGCGTGGGTCTTCTGCGGGATCGCGCTGGTGCTCACGTTCCCCATGGTGATCACGGTCAACTACCTGGGAGATCCGGACAACGGGATTATCCTCGCGGCGTATTTGGGGAGTTGGCTGATGGCGGGAGGTTTCCTGGCGATTGGTTCGCTGGTATCGGCCCTGACACGAAATCAGGTGATTGCGTTTGTCGGCACCGTGGTGGCGTGTCTGGGCTTTCTGCTCGCGGGGTTTGGACCGGTTACGGAGGTGCTGAACAGTTGGGCACCGCAGACATTGATCGATGCGATCACGGGATTCTCATTCTTCACGCGATTCGATTCGATCTCGAAGGGGGTCATCGATCTTCGCGACCTGCTCTTCTTCGCGACGCTCATCCTGGTCTGCTTGTTTGGGACAGCGGTGATGGTGGATGCGAAGAAGGCGGGCTGAGGCTGTTGAACGTAAAATGACACGACCATCCATGGGATGGCCATCAATCGATAGAGACCATCACGATGAACAAGGGTTTGCTCAGTACTACAGCACTTCTGGCCGCGGTCGTGCTGTTCTTTGCGGTGAATGTTCTCGGAACGAACCTGCTGCGCGGGGCCAGGGTGGATCTGACGGAGGGCAGTCTGTACACACTTTCAGAGGGTTCGCGGAAGATCGCGAGAAAGCTGCCGGAACGGATCACGCTCACGCTTTATTATTCGGAGAAGGCGGCGAACGATGTGCCCTCGATGAAGTCGTACGCTCAGCGCGTTGTGGAAATGCTGCGTGAGTATGAGCAGGCTTCGAATGGAAAGATCGTGCTTGAGATTGTCAATCCGGAACCGTTCAGCGAGGCGCAGGACCGGGCCGATCAGGCGGGGATCGCGGGGGTTCCGATGGGTGCGGGGGGACAGAGGCTCTACTTCGGGCTTGTCGGCCTGAACAGCACAGACAAGCAGCAGACGATTCCGTTCTTCGATCCGAGCAAAGAGGGGTTTCTTGAGTACGACCTGACGCGGCTGGTGTATCTGCTCTCGGATGCGCCGAAGAAAGTTGTGGGCCTGATGAGTTGGCTCCCGATCGAGGGTGCGCCGTTCAGTCCGATGACAGGTCAGCCGGGCGGACCGCCCGCGTGGCAGATTGTTGAGCAGATGAAGGAGCTATTTGATGTAAGAAGTGTTAATACGGATACTCGTGAGGTTTCTGCGAATATCAATGTTCTTATGATAGTTCACCCCAAGGGCGTGAGCATGCAGACGCAATATGCCATCGATCAGTTTGTGCTGCGCGGTGGGCGCGTGCTGCTGTTTGTTGATCCGTTGTGCGAAGCGGATATTCCACCGGGAATCGACCGGTCGCAGGCGATGAGCATTCCGAAGAACTCCGATCTACCTTTGCTGATGAGCGCGTGGGGAGTCGAGATGGAGAGCGGAAAGATTGCGGGCGATCGAACGCTCGGCCTGCAGGTTGGTGTTGGCCCGCAGTCGCGGCCTGAGCCCGTCACGTTTATCCCGTACCTTCGACTTGGTACGAGCGAGTTTGAGTCGGGCGACCCGATATCGGGCGGATTGGGCACCATGCTGATGATCTCGCCGGGCATTCTCAAACAGAAGGCTGGTGCTTCGACGACGCTTACTCCGCTGCTCACGACCACGACCGATTCGATGGAGATTGAAGCCAGTGATCTGACCATGCGGCCCGACCCGAAAGGGCTGCTTGCAAAGTTTGTGCCGTCCGGACGGAAACTGATCCTGGCGGCTCGCGTTGAAGGAAAGATCCGGACGGCGTTTCCCGACGGCGTACCACCGGCTGCTGAGCAGGGTGAGGGACAGCCACCGCAACCTGATATTGTGGCACCGACGGCGACTTACATTGCTGAGAGTACCGACGCAGTTACGATTGTGGTGATTGCGGATTGCGATATGCTGCAGGATCGGTTCTGGTTGCAGCCCCAGCAGTTCGGGCCGATTGATCTTGGCTTTCGCAAAGTGGCGGACAATGGTGATCTGGTGATCGGGGCTCTTGATAACCTGGGTGGAACAAGTGATCTGATGAGCCTTCGGGCACGCGGCATGTTCTCGCGACCATTCGATAAAGTTGAGGCCCTGCGGAAGGATGCCCAGCAGCGGTATGCGGCGAAGGAGCTCGAACTCCAGAAGCAGTTGCAGGAGACTGAGTCGCAGATCAACGAAATTCAGCAACAGAGGCCGGACGGGCAGGCCGCGATGCTGTTGACCGCGGAGCAGCAGGCGAAGTTGGAGGATTTCCAACGCCAACGTGTTGCGACACGCAAGGAACTTCGAGACGTGCAGCATCAGCTCCGTGAGGAGATTGAGAAGCTCGGGTCAGACTTGAAAGTTGCCAATATCGTGATTATGCCCGGTGTCGTTGGGCTGGTCGCGGTCGGGTTGGGTGCGTTGCGGGCGGGTAGGCACAGGGCAGACCGAATCAAGCCTCTTCTCCCAGGCACACGGGGTTCACGAACAGGTGATTGAGGATTCAGATAGTCATGAAGAGCAAGACGGTGCTTGTACTATCGACCACTTCTGCACTTGCCGTCATGGCGGTGGTCATGGTGGTGCGCAATGAGCGTGGTGGTGGAAGGGCGAAGCACGATGAGGATGTCGCAAGGCAGCAAGTGCTTTCAACGCTCTTTCCGGGGCTTCTCGCGCGAGTTGACGATGTGGCCTCGGTGGTGGTGGAAGCTGCAACAGTTGAAAGCACGGTGGAGCGGCAAAGTGGCCAGTGGGTTCTCCTGGAAAGGGGAGGCTTCCCGGTGGATGCAGGGAGGGTGCGTGCGCTCATTCTGAGCCTGGCAACCATGAAGGACCTGACGGCGAAGACCAGTCGTCCTGAGATGTATAAGAGTCTGGATGTTGACGATGCGTCAATGATCGACACCATGGCGGGAATGGAGAAGACGAAAGAATCGCGAGCGGTCGTGGTCACTCTTTTTGATGCTGACAGGCAGAGCCTTGCATCATTGATCGTTGGGAGGGCGAAGTATGAGCCGGGTGGTGTGCCGGGTGTCTATGTACGAAAGCCCGGTGAGCAGACTTCGTACTACGGCGTTGTTGATGGTCGAGGGCTTGAACTGCCACGAGCGCCCTTGCAGTGGCTTGATGTCCAGTTTGCGGATGTGAAACGGGAACGGGTTCGCAGCATCACAATCTCACCTGCAACGGGCGGAGAAAGCGAACGCGTTGTTGTGGTTCAGGACAAGCAGGGAGTGGGGGAGTTTGCAGTTCAGCAGATTCCTGCGGGGCGTGAGTTTACGAACGCCAGCATCATCAGCACGCTCGTGACCGGCTTACAACAGGCCAGCTTTGAGGATGTGAAGCCCTTTGCTGAAGTTTCCGGCGCGACGCCTGGAGTGGGTGTTGAGGTTCGCACGTGGGATGGTCTCATGATCAGGATTTCGGCGATGGATCTTGCGGGAACAACGTGGTGGCGACTCGTGGCGGCACCGGATCCAGAGCCGCTTCCTGCCGAGGGAAGTGAGCCGGCTACGTCCAAGCGAACTCCCGAAGCCATACAGGACGAGGTGTCACAGTTCAACAAGAAGTGGGAGGCATGGGCGTTTGCACCATATTCTTACAAAGCAACCCCTTTTAATACCAGCATGAGTCTGATGACGAAGGATTCAGCGGTGCCTGCTGGCTCTCCGGATGGCTCGGCCGCACCGTTGTTGATTCCATTGCAGCCGCCAACCAAGGCACCGACGGGTGGCTGATGGGTCAGGACTAGATAGGCTCATCTATGCTTAAAGTCATGTTGATCTTTCTTGGTGCAGGCTGCGGGGGGCTTCTTCGCTTTGCGATAGGATCTCTCTTTCGCGATTGGTGGAAACTCGGCAGTGGGTTTCCGATGGGAACGCTGATCGTGAATGTGACTGGCTGTCTGGCGATGGGCGTGCTGGCAACGCTGCTCATCGGGGTTCGCGAAGACGTGCGGGCTGGCGTGCTTGTCGGAGTGCTGGGTGGGTACACGACATTTTCAGCCTTCGGCCACGAGGCAATAGTGCTGGCGGGCCAAGATGCGGGGGGCATGGGGCGGGCCACAATCTATGTGATGCTCAGCGTTGTGCTCGGGCTCGGTGCTGTCTGGGTTGGGGTTGCGATCGGGCGGATCGTCATCGGTTAACCAAACTATCGAGGTGCGGCACGCGGGTGTGCCAATGGGGAGACTTTCACAGCAGACCACAACCTCTCAACCTCTGAAGCGGTTGTCGGAGGCTTAGTGACTAAGTGGGGTGCAAAGAGCGTTATCCGAAGTTCTTCGAGGCTCCAACGGTAGTGTTCAACCGCCTGGGGCAAATGCCCGGGCTGCATGGCCCACTCGCCCGCATCAAGGTTGACGGTCGCGCCGGTGCGTCGTGTTGGTGGAAGCGGTGGTTTGGACTTTGCGTTGGATGATTGGACGAGCAGCTCTTCACCTGCCGCCGCGTTTGAAGCACGTTCGGCTGAGATCGCTTTGGCGACCCATCCGGTAAATCGCTTCCAGTGCGGCGAAAACTTCTGGAGTGCCTCGGTCTCGGCTCGGGAGCCATCTTCTCGCAGAGCGAACAGTCTTGCTCGCATGAGTTCTGAGTACCGCGGATAGTGCTTCAGCCGTGCCCAGTCAATCAGTCCAAGAAACCCGCGCGGCATGAGGTATGCAGCGTGCTCGCGGATATCGGCCACGCTCTCGGCCCAGAGGCGCGGCGTACCTCCGGACAGACGATGAGCAACGCGTGAGCGAGGTTCCAGAATGCTCGAAACGGTCTCTGCGACCTCACGGGCAACCACCGACAATCGGCCCCATGATGTTGCGAGTCGCTCCTCATACTGTGATTGGGTGGTGATCGCGGGCTTGTTCTCAAGAAAGGTGCGGTCAGCGATGATGCATGTCAGTTGATCGCGCAACTCGGCGGTGGTTCCGAGCTGTGCGAACTGGCGAGTCATATCCGGCCATTGTGAGAGCGCTTCGAGGTAGTAGCCGACTTCTTCTTGACATGCTAACGCAAAGAATCTTCTCAGCCCGAGTGCGGACATCTGGTTCGCTTCTTCGCAACTAGGTAGCAGGGTGAGAGATACAGAACCGTGCATATCCACCAACGCGGGAAAGGCTGGTCCTTTATCTCCTTCAACACGCTCGGGAAGATCACCGAAGTCCCAGGTTGTCAGGCCATGGCGCTCGAAGCGCGTGCGATCTTCCGCGGCACGCGCTTTGCGGATACGACCTTCCAGACGATCAAACAGCCCGCCGAGATCACGATCGACGGCAATCTCGCGGCCTGTGTGATCCACCACTCGTACGCGCAAGCGGAGATGCGATGGAAGCGACCTGATCGACCAGAGACCCGGATCGATCGTGAGTCCATAGAGGACATGTATGGCTTCAGTCAGCGAAGCGGAGAGCGAACCTGTGCCAAATCTAAGAACATCTGCGCAGGCAGAACCAATGTCTGCAAGAGTACCCCTCTGCTCGGTCAATGCTCTCGGTACTTTGGGAAGAGTCTTCAAGAGTGCCTGCACGAGTTCGGCGAGTGCGCCCGGCACCAGCCAGGCGGCTCGTTCGATGGTGAGGTCGGGCAGACTGGCCAATGGCACAGTCAGTGTCATGCCATCGTCATCTTTGCCCGGAGAGAGGGCATAGGTGAGCGGACAGGGCGTGTCACCGACAACGATGCTGTCTGGAAACAGATCACTCGACGCGGCCGCAAACGCGGCTTGATGAACCACATCCTTGAGCGACAGCATGAGCACGCGCGGGTTGACCGCTTCATGCACAAGACGCCACGCGTCAAGAGTTGACCGATCACAGACTACCGGATCAAGGCGGATGTCAAACCAGTTGCCGATAGCTTCAGGTGAGATCAGTACATCACGTCGGCGCAGCTTTGCTTCGAGTGCGCGGGCTTGTTCCAACACATTCGAGTTGGTCAATACAAACAGTGGGGGGGTCGGCCCGCCCCATAGGCCGAGGGCCAACCCATCGCGGATCAACAGGGTACGCGCCGCCTGAGGATCAATCGAAGCGATGGACACACGCCGCCGCGGAACGACAACGATCCCGCTCAGCGTGACGCGCTCCCACGCGCTCGGTTCACCGGTCTCGGAGTCCAGGTGATGATCGCTCAACTGCCGACGAAACATGTGCCGCGCAACATCCTCGATCCACTCAGGCTCGATCCTCGCGACCGTGCGCGCGTACAAGCGCGTGGTCTGCACAACCTCCGCCGCCATGATCCACTTCGGCCCCTTCTTGAAGAGGGCCGAACCCGGGAAGATCTGTACGGTGTTGCCACGAACGCCGCGATAATCGAATGAACCATCTCCCTCGCGACAAGCGACGTTGGTGATGAGGCCGGTGAGCAACGCGCGATGCACGGCATCATCTGTGGCCGGGCGCGGGTTGGGAACCAGTTCGAGATCATCCGTGGTCTCGCGAAGCTGGCGGATCATCTCTCCCCATTCGCGCATGCGCGAGGCTGAGAGAAAGTGCTCGCGACACCAACCGAAGAGCTGTCCGTGCGAAGATGTCTCGACCGCGTGTGAATAGTGGTCCCAGAGTTTGAGAAGCGAGAGAAAGTCACTCCCCGGATGGCGGAAGCCTGATTGAGCACGGTCGGCATCATCCTGCCTGCTGAGCGGGCGTTCTCTTGGATCCTGTATGGAAAGAACCGCGGCCAAGGTGATGACTTCGTTGAGCGACCCTTCACGCTCTGCACCCATCAGCATTCGAGCGATTCGAGGATCAACAGGCACGCGGCTCATCCGCTCGCCGACCGGGGTGAGATGGGCTTGTGGGGTAGCTTCGTTGATCGCGCCAAGCTCGAAGAGTGTTTCGTACCCATCCCTGATGGCCGTGTTGTCTGGCGGATCGATGAACGGAAACGACTCGATCGAGCCGAGTTCCGATCCGAGGGCTTTCATCCGCAGAATCACACTTGCGAGACTGGTCCGCCGGATCTCGGGCTCGGTGAAGCGTGGTCGCTCATGGTAGGAATCCTCGCTGAACAGGCGGATGCACACGCCCGCGGCGATGCGTCCGCACCTGCCCGCACGTTGATCAGCCGACGCCCGCGAGATGGGCTCAACGGGTAGACTCTGGATCTTCCGTTGCGAGTCGTAGCGGCTCATTCTGGCAAGGCCGCAATCGACCACGTATCGAATGCCGGGCACGGTGAGGGATGTTTCAGCGACGTTCGTTGCGAGGATGACGCGCCGACGGCCGCCTGATGATGGATGGAATATCCGATCCTGTTCCTGATTGGTCAATCGCGAGAAAAGTGGGAGAATATCCGCGTTGATGTGCCGCCGAACAATCGCATCTCCCGCAAGCCGGATGTCTCGTTCGCCGGGAAGAAAGACGAGGATGTCCCCTTGCTCCAGCCTTGGGCTGGTCAGTTCATCCACCGCATCGGCCACAGAATCGTAGTTCACACGATCGGCATCATCCTCGCTAGCCTTGGCATCGTGATAGCGAACGTCAACCGGGTAGGTTCGGCCAGAGACCTCGATCACCTTTGCGCCGCCGAAGTAATCTCCGAATCGCCTGGGATCGATCGTCGCAGACGTGACAATGACTCGGAGCTCGGGCCGCTTCGGCAGCAACTGCTTGACGCACCCGAGAAGAAAGTCGATGTTCAACGACCGCTCATGGGCTTCATCGATGATCAGCGTGTCGTAGGCGCTGAGCCTGGGGTCCGATGCGAGTTCGGCCAGCAGCATTCCGTCCGTCATCACCTTGATGCGTGTACGACTGCTGGTCTGATCTTGAAATCGAACCTTTACACCGCTGTCTCTTATACACATCTCCGAGCCCACGAGACTAAGGCGAATCTCGTATGCCGTCTTCTGCTTGAAA